>ENA-OQHI01000002-OQHI01000002.1-human-gut-metagenome-genome-assembly--contig:-NODE-2-length-400046-cov-9.309314_pt1 | contig 400046 bp, 344 predicted proteins | sample MGYA00242561_ERZ504713 | MGnify/ENA primary metagenome ERZ504713 (study PRJEB26092, sample SAMD00036217) | human gut metagenome | host: Homo sapiens | study: EMG produced TPA metagenomics assembly of... | reverse complement strand
GCTTCCGGTGTGACGATCGCCGATCATACAACCGCACAGTTTGACCTTGCAATTTATTCCGGATTGTATGCGGCATTTTATTATATGAAAGCATGCTATCCATATCTGAAGGAGACGAAGGGCTCCGTGATCAATTTCGCATCGGGCGCCGGCTTGTTCGGAAACTTCGGACAGTGCGCTTACGCTGCAGCGAAGGAAGGCATCCGTGGATTGACGAGAGTCGCAGCAACCGAGTGGGCTGCCGATGGCATCAATGCGAATGTGGTATGTCCGCTTGCATGGACTGCACAGCTTGAGAATTTCGAGAAAGCATATCCGGATGCATTTAAGGCAAATGTCCACACACCGCCGATGGGACATTTTGGGGATGTAGAAAAGGAAATCGGACGTGTCTGTGTACAGCTTGCGTCACCGGATTTCAAGTATATGAGCGGTGAGACACTGACATTAGAGGGAGCGCTTGGTCAGAGACCATAAACGGTTAAAAAAAGTAAAATAGAAATTAACAGTTGCCACATAATTCGCTATGATTTGCCATTGAAGAAACGAGTTCCAACGAGGAGTTAAGTATGAGACGATGTGCAGATCACAAGCGAATTATTGTGGCAATTTTAATTGCAGCCTTAAGTATTCTGTGCGCAGTATCTTAGATCTTTTCCAGGGTATCGGTACGATGTTTGCGCAGTCACCACAGATTGCGATTGCGAGAGTCGTGTTGATCTTCTTAGGATTCTTATTGGTGTATTTAGGCGTGAAGGGAACGTTGGAGCCGCTCATCATGGTGCCGATGGGACTTGGTATGTCTGCGGTCAATGCGGGCGTTTTGTTCCTCGGTGAAAATCAGATCGGAAACCTGATCATTGATCCGCTGCTTTCTACGACGGATGAGCTGATGACATACATGCAGATTAATTTCCTGCAGCCGATTTATAACCTGACGTTCAGTAACGGATTGATCGCGTGACTCGTATTTATGGGAATCTGTATCCTGTGTGATATCGGTTATGTGCTCGAACACCCATTTATCAGTATGACGATTGCGCTTTTTGCGGAGCTTGGTACGGTTGCAACCTATCCGATCGCGCGTGCGATGGGGCTTGACGCCGGTTCTTCGGCAGCCGTTTCCATCATTGGCGGCTATGTTGTATATTTCTTTAAGAAAGGAAAGTTCAATCCGACGGTTGGCATCGCAGGTGTGTCGTGTGTGCCGTCTACGGCGAAGGTTGCACAGAAGGCTGCTGCAAAGGCAAATCCGGCAGCATTTATTCTGGATTATGCTCTTGGCGCGAATATCTGCGGCGTTATCACAACGGCAATCCTGACCGGTATCTATATTACGTTACTTAGTTAAATCAAAATCCCCTTCTGTGCCGGAAGCAGTCGAAATATGCTCTGGTGCGGAGGGGATTATTTGGTTGAGATTGAGTTTTGTTTGACATAAAATATGATACATAATAGAATTGGTTTAAGAGATAAAAAGAGGTTAACAAATCGGTATTTAAGCAAGAGATGATTTGCAATAATGGAGGTTACTTATGAGTCTATTTGATGTATTGAGTAAGGGTTTTTGTTCAAAAAAAAGGCAATCAAATGAAATATTATCACAAGAAGAGTATAAAGATAAGTTTTTACATGGTGAGGACTATATCAAAAGAGAACTTTATGACGAATACATATCTCGAAGGTTGTCAGAAGAATTCGGGTTGAAATATAATGAAAAGATAAAAAAATGGCACTCTGAATGGAGTGATAATCGGCGTTTGGTGGTTGAATTATGTTATCCAAGAGGAAATCACATATACTTACGCTGGGGATATAATTATGATTTTATCCCTGATATCAATAGTAAAAATAAGTTGACATGGCATCGGACAGAAAGTTCTGTAAAAATACACATTGCTGATGCTTGGTATAATCACATAGAGGATGAAAGAGAACAAGACTGTGGATATACAAAGGAAGAATTTTATAATCCAAGGAAATGCACAAGTTTTCAATATCAAATACCTACCTACACGTCCGATATGGAATTTGCATTGGAATATATAAAAAGTGTGATAGATAAAAATATCCCACTGATAAGAGAGTGGGTAAATAATGTACAAACGGTTGATGATGCCATTGGTGTTCTTAATCAGAGAATAGTAACTTTACACCATATATATGTTCCGTATATGTGTCATATCAGAGCGTTTTTGTATGCAAAAAATAGAGATATAGAAAAAGCAATTTATTCTATTGAGCAAGGTTACGCAGAAGATGATAGACAACAAGTTTTAAAAGATAAATTAAATCAGTTGTCTAACGAGTAAGAGATTAATTTTAGTCTACTGAAAATGTTGAAAGCACCTGTTTATTTGAAGTTGTGGAGGTATAGTATGGAATTCATAAGTAAAGAGAAGATAGTTGAATTATCAAATCCAGGAGTTGTTTCAAGACAACTATTAAATCCTGAAAATTCATCAAGTGAAAGAGTGACAATTACAGAGGTTCATCTTGAAATAGGTGCTTGCCAACCAAGACATACACATGATGTGTCAGAACAAATTTGGTATGCAACAAAAGGAACGGGTAAACTATTACTTGCAGATGAACAAGAAAAAGTGTTTACTGCTGGGGATGTTGTAAGATTTGCAGATAAAGATGTTCATGGTTTATTGAATGATGGTAATGAAGAATTTGTGTATGTATCAGTGACTGCACCACCAATAAACTTTGGATATGCATATAAGGATGAAAAATAGACAAATTTCAGTTTATGAGGATAAAAGATGGAACTTAGAGAATACAAGTCAACTGACTGTGAGCAGATAGCGCAATTGTTCTACAATACGGTATATAGCGTAAATGTAAAGAATTATACAGAAGAACAGTTAAATGCATGGGCAACCGGTAGCGTAGATTTACAAGAATGGAACCACTCTTTTTTAAATCATAAAACAGTGGTTGCAGTGGAGGATGATGAGGTTGTTGGATTTGGAGATATTGATCGATCTGGCTATCTGGCTAGGCTGTATGTCCATATAAATTATCAGGGGATGGGAATTACACTTAAAAACTATGTGATGGAGAAGAAAACTTCTAGCGGCTTTTCTGATAAAAGTTCAGGAGGTAATGAATAAAGGGATTTAATATGATAAAAATTGTGTGGTCAATAAACGATATAAATAAATATCAAACAGGAAATTTGCTGGATGGTGCAGTAAAGATAGAAACACCGCAGAGTGTTGGTGAACTGATGAAAAAAGCAGTGCCAATTGCTGTAATTTTATGTGTTATCCTTTTTATTGCTATGCTTTGTAAAACGATAATATGCAAGACCGTTGTAATCTCGCCAATATTTATTCTGGTCGGATTTGCTTTCGGTTTTTTACTGTTGATAATTCATGAGTGGTTACATGGAATTGTTTATCCTAAGGAAGCAGATGTAACAATAGGCAGAATAAAAGGAAAGGCAACATTTGTTGCATTAGCATCATATCCATTGAGGCGAGATCGGTTTATATTGATGTGCCTGTTGCCATTTGTTCTTGGGTTAGTTCCATTTATATTATTTGTAATTAGTCCTGCTGAATTTAGAGTATTAAATGGATTGAATTTTGGCATGGCATGTATGGGGATGATTTCGCCATTCCCAGATGTGTTTAATGTCCTTGTCGTTCTAAGAAATTCTGAAAAAAGCGATTTAATAATGTTCTACAAGAATGATATGTATAAGATTTCTTAAATTTTTGTTTGGAAAAATGCTTAATTATTCAAGTGAAAACATATAGCAATTAATACGGGAAAGAAAAATCGAAATTTGGAGAGGTATTGTTTATGAAGATTGAATATAGAAAAGCAGATATTACGGATTCAGAATTGCTAATAGATATTTATAATTTTGCATTTTATAGTGATTATATTAAATATGGTGAATGTCCGGCGTATGGAAAGACTAAAGAGATGATGGAAAAATCTATAATAGAATATCCAAAATTTATAATTTTATATAATGGTGAACCGGTCGGTTGTGTTTCTTGTAAAAAAGTGGAAATGGGAATATATGAAGTTGGGTGTTTGTGTGTTGTCCCAGAGTTTCAAGGAAAAGGAATTGGAACGCAGGCAATTAGATTTGTAACATCACACTATAGGGATTGGGATAAAATTACCTTAGTTACACCCATAGATAAAAAGGAAAATGTAAAGTTTTATACAGAAAAATGTGGATTTAATATAGTGTCTATGGAAATGGATGGAAATGTTAAAGTAGCACGATTTGTTTTAGAAAAATGAATATGACAGCTATATATTGATTGATGTTTCAAGAGCATCAAAAGAAACCAAAGAACTTATTGCAGAACTAAAAGATTCAAACTATTTTTAAATGATACAGGTTTGTTTGTAACTTTGATGTTTAAGGATAAGGATTTCACAGAAAATGAAATCTATCAGAAGCTGTTAAATTAAGTGTTAATCTGGGATATTTATATGAAAATATTGTAGCTCAGTGTTTGGCAGCTAATGGAAATGAATTATTTTATTATACGATTATGAATCAGAAATCCGAACATAATTATGAAATAGATTTTATTTTGGTGGTTAATTGGTTTCTGAACAACTCCATTATATCACAAATCGTGAGGAGACTTTTGATTTTAGTAACAAAAAAATGCCGTATTTATGCGGCTTGTGGCGTTTCGCAAATGCCTATTACATTGATACAAAAAAGGAGAGCTCTTGATATGATAAAAATGGATTATCTCAGACTTCTGGTGGATGAGGCACAGGGAAAGTATATTGACTGGAGAAACTTTTTATGAAGTACTCCGTCAACGGATTATGTATTTCAAAAGGATGCCTATGGAAACCAGATTAACATGTGTGTCGCAAGGAATGTCCTTAAAGAATCAGCCGTGAAAACAATATGACAGCCAAAGGCATGGTTATGATACAGAACAAGGTAGTAAATACATTTAAAAGACCGGAGTATGTAGCATCTTTGTTATATACCTGAGCCATCTGGGTGATTGTTGAAGCGGATGGTGTGATGGAGGCAAGGAATACTATGAGGAGTAAAGTTCTTCCTTCTGGAATAAGGGCATATACATGACTTACATACATTATAAGCAGTAAAACAGCAGGCCAGATGACGAGCCTGATGGCAGAGAAAATGTATAGTTTTGCGTTTTTCAGGCTGTCGCGGATCGGCGAATCAGCCATCAGCATGCCAGTTACTATCATGCTGAGAGGTGCAAGCATATTTCCTATGTCTTTTACCGGTGTGAGTATGACAGATGGCAGTTTTATCTGGCAGAAAAAGAGTAGGAGTCCGGCTATTATGGCTATTACATTTATATTGGTTATTATCTTTTTCCATTCCATATGTGGCTTTTCGGCGAGCATGGTGCTGCAGTGTGTCCAGAGAAATATCAGCTGTACAGACATAAATGCACATGAATACAGTACATAGTCGGTACCCAGCATAGCATTTACAAGTGGGATTATCATATTTCCCGAGTTGGAATACATGATAGTGGCACATTCAACTGTATTCCAGTGCCAGAGTTTCCTTCCGATATTTATAAAAATCAATAGAAGAATATGTATAATGGTTGCAAGAACAGCGGAAAATAATAGTCCCTGCAGTTTTTCTTTTGTAAAGCCAATTTCAAATGAATTTATTATGGCGCAGGGCATCACCAGATATACTACAATGATAGACAGGATCCTGCTGTCAGAAGCATTTAATATATGTTTGTTGACAAGAATAAAACCAAGCAGGATCATAATAAAAAAGTTAACAAGTTTTCCGAGCAAAATTATACTTATCTGCATATTGATTACCTCTTTTCGCTCCTGTATTATAATCCCATTTTACAAAAAAAGGAATATCCCACAATGGGTGGCTTGTCAAAAATAAAAGAATGCGATAGAATATGTGCAATTTACAGGAATTTGTTTAGTTGGATTTAGAACAAGGAGAGATGACAAGTTATGCATTCACAGAAAATCCATAACAAAAAACTCATATTGCCGGTTCTCATTTTCCTGGCAGGTTGTCTGGCCTTGGCAGCAGTTTTATATCATTCATACAGAACGAATTTAAAACAGGTTCGGGCTGTCACAGAACTTAATGCCATAACCTATGCAGAACGGTTGCAGAATGATATGAACCGTGGAGTTGCGATTACAGATACACTTGAGGAAATAGTACTCAGTGAAAATGGAAAAATTGATAATTTTCAAAAAGTTGCAGGGAATCTGATGACAGATTTTGTTCAGAGCATACAGGTTGCACCTGACGGTGTTGTTACAGATATATATCCGGAGGCGGGAAATGAAGCAGGAAAGATAGATTTGATCCATGACGAAAGCCGTGGAGAGATATGCCGTTACGGGAGAGATAAAAATATAGTTACTATGCAGGGACCGTTTGACTTAAAACAAGGAGGCCGGGGCATTGCAATCAGAAATCCCGTATATCTGGAGTGCCCGGATGGAACCTCTGCGTTCTGGGGATTCACTATTGTAATTATCCGTATTCCGGAGGTATTTGAGAAATCGGTTCAGGCACTTACCCAATTTGGTTATGATTACTGTCTGACAAAGACAGTTTCTCCTTTGTCGGATGATACAGAGGTGGTATCGTCATCAGGTAATATTTTGAAGGAGCCGATTACATTTGAGTTTGAATTTTGTGGCAGCACATTTGGCTTAGAGGTAATGCCAACTGATGGTTGGAACCACGGATGGAATATACTCCCGCAGCTCGTTTTTGGAATTAGTATTATTTTGCTTTTAACGGGATTAACGGTGATCGTTCTTGTGGTTGAGAGACATCGTGAAATATTAAAAAAAATGGCGATAACAGATCCGTTAACCGGTCTTTTGAACCGCAAAGGTTTTGATGAGCAGCTTAAAAAGATGATACAGGACGATCATTGTATTCATTGTGTGGGCGCACAGATGGATATTGATGATTTTAAATTTATAAATGACATGTATGGACACGTTGTTGGTGATGCCGCACTGAAAAGTCTTGCACAGGACATGAAAGATAGTTTTGGTGTAAATGCCATTCTATGCAGAAATGGCGGCGATGAGTTTTCTGTTATCTTGATTGGAACAACAGAGGAAGAGGCAAAGAGTAAAATAGAGAGTTTTACCCTTAAGCCAAGGCATATAACATATAATGGTGAAGAGCATCCTTTTTATATTTCTCTTGGATACGCAGAATATCCGAAGGACTGTGACGATGTTTCGGAGCTTATCAGATGCGCAGATATGGCACTTTATGCGGTAAAACTACATGGGAAGCATAGTTGCAGTCCTTATCGCAGTGATTATAAGATACAGAATAGAAGTCAGCTTGGGTTTGCACTTCAGGATGTGTCAAAAAATCTTCCGGGAGCTTTCCTGATATATATAGCTGATCCGGAGGATGATCGTATTTTATTTGCAAATCGTGAATTGATAGAATTTGCAGGTTGCAAGGATTTTGATGATTTTCTGGATTATACCGGGCAGCGGTTCAAGAATCTTATTCACCCGGATGAACGGGATTCTGTGGAGACCAGTATCTGGAAACAGATTGATGCAAAGACCAGTGGAAATAATGATTATGTAAGATTCCATTTTGCAAAAAAAGATGGATCCTACCGCCCTGTTCTTGATCATGGAAGAATTGTAGAAAACCGTTACTATGGAAATGTGTTCTATGTTCTTATCATGGACTGTGCTTTGGTTGAATCTTTTTATGATGGCTTTTCCAGATAGAGTAAGTCATCAGCAGAAACAGTTATTGGAGAACGATTTTCTCATGAAGATACAGGTATATCCTATGTGATATATGAGATATAGAAAACAATACAATATAAAAATAATCATCAGGCAGTCTTATAACGAGACTGCCTGCTTTTTTCGTGAATTTTACAAAAGAAATATACAACCATTGCAATCTTTACGGAAGTGTGATAGCAGGCACATGCAGGCATATCTATAATAAATACAGAAATGAAGTGAGACCACCTCAAGGAGCAGGCAGGTTCGCCTCATATGTATAAGGAGCAGGCAGCCGGAAATGAAAGAGACAGAGAGAAAAGACAAAACGACAAGGAAAACGGATAAAAAAGCAGATGGGCATCTTGTTTTATTTGTGAGAAGAAACGCAGTATATATCGCGGTTTTCCTGATTGGAGCAGCCTTTCTTCTGGCGGCAGGTTCATTTGACTGGAATCGGATCAACAGCTATACAATGTACAACAACGACAGCAGGACATTCGTAAGAGGGCGGGTAGTATCTGTCGATAATGAGCGGCTGGAGACAGATCCATATGATCATTCCAGATATCTTGGAGAACAGGAACTTACAGTTCTGATTTTGGAAGGAGATCAGAAAGGCGACAAAGTATCGATTGATAATTATTTGTCGCAGACACATAACATCTATGTAAACGCTAATCAGAAAATAATCGTATGTGCAGATATGCCGGAGGGAGTAGCTCCCTACTACACAGTATTCAATTATGACAGGTGCCTGCCACTTGGCATCCTTGTGGTGGTATTTGCCGCGGTAATGTTGTTTGTGGGAAAAGGAAAAGGCTTACGGGCATTAGCCGGTGTCGTTTTTACACTTCTTCTGGTAGTACTGTTTATGGTTCAGGCGATCTACCACGGATTTCCTCCTGTAATTGTCTCAATCCTGACCATATTAACAGGAACAGCAGTCAGCCTGTTGTTGTTAAATGGCTGCAGCAGACGGACGGCTGTATCCGCACTTGCTACTGTACTTGGAGTTGCAGTAACAGGAATTATTTTTTACATAAGTTCAAAAACCTTACATCTTACAGGATTTAACAGTGACAATGCGGAAGAACTACTGGTCATTCAGGGAGCGACAGGACTTTCGGTTCGATCACTTCTGATCGCAGGCGTTCTGGTATCTTCCCTTGGAGCCGTTATGGATGTGGCAGTTTCCCTTACGGCAGCGCTTATGGAACTGGTCGTTGTAGATCCTTCGGTAACCGCTCGACAGGTTATGAAGTCGGGATTTAATATCGGAAAAGATATGATCGGAACCATGAGCAATACGCTGATTCTTGCATTTGCGGGAACGGCACTCAATACGATGCTGGTATTAACCGCCTATGGAGTGAGCCGGACACAGTTCATATCATCGGACTACCTGGCGATCGAGCTTGCACAGGGATTGTGTGCAACGATCGGAGTGATCCTTACCGTACCGATAACGACAGGAATCTGCGCAGCAATGCGCATTTCACATAGATAAAATGAAAAAATGAAAAGAGGAAAATGAATGAAAAAACACAGACGTAAGACAGCAGGAAGACTTTCTGCACTTTTGTCATTATTGTTGGTAGCAACGATGGCACAGCCCCTTTTTCAGACAAGGGCAGCAGAGAATGATGTAACAATGGATGGAAATGTAACATGGAGTTATCTGGATGATGGAAGCGACCCGGCAGGCGACAGTACAACAGCAGGCTATGACCGGACAAGCTGGACCAAGGATGACTATGACATATCTGCATGGAAGACAGCGACAGGTCCTTTTGGAGCAAAGAAAGGAAAAATCAATGATCTGGGTGGCGGATGTACACCAAAGACATTATTAACACAGTACAAGGCAGATGGAACAACCGATATTGAAGCGTTTTTCTTCCGTACGGATGTAACGATACCGGATGCTTCTAAGGTAACGAAGATATCAGGAAGTGTGATCTATGATGATGCAGCAACCGTATATGTAAATGGTGTGAAGATTGCAGGCTTTGATGATGACAGCATAACAGGCAATCTTCAGTATGGCGGTTCCAATGCCGGCGATCCAAAGACCGGAACGATCAGTACCAGTGATCCGGCAGCACTTGCGGCAGTGAAGGATGGAAAAAATGTTATAGCAGTAGAGCTTCATCAGGGACGCTCATCCAGCTCGGATATTTATTTTGATATGCCGACTCTTACATTTGAGACGACAGTATCCGTACCGGTATATACACAGAAGAATATCTCATGGACGGTTGGTAAGGATGCGTCTGAGATCAATGTAACCTGGTATGCAGATGTTGATGGAACAGGCACACTTCTGGTTGCTAAGAATTCAGAAGTCAGTGGAAACGAGATGCCGGCAGATGCAAAGAGCTTCACGGCAAATGGAACTGCATCCAACAAATCCGGTTACTACAACTATCAGACGACAGCAACCGGACTGTCAGCTGATACGACATATGCTTATCAGTTGGTAAATGGAGAGACAAAGTCAGAGATCCGTGCCTTTACAACCGGTGGAACAGGCTCTTTCTCATTTGCAGCAGCAGGTGATCCACAGATCGGTGCAAGTGGCAGTTCTGTAAACGATACAGACGGATGGGAGAAGACGCTGAAGCTGATTTCCGGCAACAGTGCATTTGATGGTGTGGACTTCCTGTTATCAGCCGGTGATCAGGTAAATACAGCATCAAATGAAGATCAGTACGACGGATATCTGGAGCATGATACTTTACTTGATCTTCCAACCGCAACAGTGGTAGGTAACCATGATTCCGGTTCTGCGGCGTACGATCAGCATTTTAACAATCCGAATGAAAGCAGCTATGGAACGACTGCAGCAGGCGGAGACTATTATTTCGTATACAATCATGTACTGTTCCTTGCACTGAACAGTAACAATACATCGACAGCCGAGCATAAGGCATTTATGGAACAGGCAATACAGGCAACTGCAGGTCAGGATATTACATGGAAGGTGGTTGTATTCCATCACTCCATTTATTCCGTAGCAAGCCATTCTTTGGAGAGCGGCATATTGACAAGACGAGAGGAACTGGTTCCGGTATTCAAGGATCTTGATATCGATGTGGTTCTTATGGGACATGACCATGTATATTGCAGAACCTACATGATGGATGGACTTGATCCGATGACAGATGCATCGATCTATGATGATGCCGATTATTCATCGATCACAAATCCAACAGGAATCTTATATGTGACATTAAACTCTGCATCTGGTTCCAAGTTCTACACGATCAAGAATGCAAGCTTCCCATATTCCAGAGTGATGAATCAGGAAAATGTTCCAAACATTTCAAGAGTAGATGTGTCAGACAGCCAGTTTAAGGTAACAACATACAGAACCAGTGATATGAGCGTGGTTGATTCATTTGCAATCAATAAGAAGCATGTACATAATATGAAGGCAGTATCTGCCGGAGAAGCCACCTGTCTGGATGAAGGAAATATCGCATACTGGTACTGCGATGAATGCGGCAAATATTTCCGTGATGCAGACGGTGAACAGGAAATCACACTTCTTGATACAGTAGTTGCGGCAAAGGGTCATCAGTATGGCGCATGGCAGGTTGTAACAGCAGCCACAACATCTGCTACAGGAATAAAGAAGCATGAATGTACTGTTTGTGGTAAAGTGGAGACAGCTGCTATACCGGTTATACAGGAGACGACAACAGAGAATGTGACGACTGAGGAAGAAACGACAGAAGAAACGACAGAAAAAGTTACGACCGAGGACGCTACAACCGAGACAACTCAGAAAGCAACAACCGAGGATGTATCGACAGAAGATGGTCGGACGACCGGAGATGTAACAGCAGAGCCGACTACAGAGTTAACCGAAGAGGATACAACCATAGACAAGACAACAGAGGCAATGACCGGAGAAATGGAAGATACAGAATCAACAACGGCTTCTGGAGCTGGCAAGGATACAGGTACAACCGAGGATAAGACCGGTAAAGATTCTAAGCTCGTAAAGACAGGTGATACAACACCGATCATTTATGTAGCTGTTATCGGAATCTGTGCATGCTTTGTTGGAGCAGGCTGTGTGTTCGCAAAGAGCAGAAAGAATAAATAGTAAAGTGTCAGTTATACAGAAAAATATAAGAATCCCATTTGGTGTATGCCGGGCGGGATTCTTGTGGTATAATAAGCATAAGATTTGGAAAAAGACTGTTGTTTGAATAATTCAAACAACAGTCTTTTCGATTTTAAAATAGTCGAAAAAACGATATAAATATCGTTTTTATTATATTATAAAAATCGTATTCATACTATCATACATTTAGAGTAAAAGAACGAGAATAGAATTTGCCGAAAGGCAGAAAAGAAGAATATTCATATGCAGAGAGACGGAAAAAGCAACTGCATAAATGAGATAAAACAAACGAACGAATAAAATCAGGAAAAGGAGTATGATGGATATGAAGAATCAGGTAGTATTGGATTGGAATCAGTATGTAGCACTTGCAAGACAGACAGTAGCAGAAGGCTGTGTTCTGCTTGAGAATAAAGATCAGGCACTTCCACTTGTAAAAGATGAGAAGGTGGCAGTATTTGGAAGAATCCAGAATCACTATTATAAGAGCGGAACCGGTTCAGGAGGAATGGTAAATGTATCAAAGGTCTATGGAATCGTAGATGGTCTGCGTGAGAGTGGTCAGGTCATCCTGGATGAGGAGCTGATCAGGATCTATCAGGACTGGGAAAAGACACATCCATTTAATGAAGGCGAAGGCTGGGGAAATGAACCGTGGTGTCAGGAAGAAATGGAGCTGACCGATGAGGTTGTGGAAGCAGCCGGCAAGCGATCAGAGACAGCTATCGTGATCATCGGACGTACAGCAGGCGAGGATAAGGATGCAAGTGATACCAAGGGCTCTTATCAGCTTACAGATGTGGAAGAAGATCTGCTCACAAAAGTAAGAAAGAACTTTGATAAGATGATAGTTTTATTAAATGTCGGCGGCCTGCTCGATATGAGTTTTACAGACCGTTACCAGCCGGAAGCCGTTATGTATGTATGGCAGGGCGGCATGGTCGGCGGACTTGGAACGGCAGATGTATTAACAGGAGCTGTTTCACCATCCGGTCATCTGACAGACACGATCGCATATAAAGTTGCTGATTATCCTTCTACACCATATTTTGGTGATCCGGATAAGAATTATTACAGTGAAGATATCTATGTCGGATATCGTTATTTTGAGACTTTCGCAAAGGACAGCGTCAGATATCCGTTTGGATATGGTCTGTCCTACACAACATTTGAAAAGGCAGTCGTTGTATTTGCAAATGAGCCGGAGAAACAGCAGTTTACACTTCATGTAACTGTTTCAAATATCGGTTTAAAGAAAGGAAAAGATGTTGTTCAGGTCTATGTGGAAGCTCCGCAGGGTAAGCTTGGAAAAGCAGATAAGGTTCTTGTCGGATTTGCAAAGACGAAGGAGCTTGCACCGGGTGAATCAGAAGAACTGGATATTACCGTTCCATACAGCCGCTTTGCTTCCTATGACGACTCCGGTATTACAGGACATGCTTATGCATTTGTATTAGAAGCAGGCACATATCATGTATTTGCCGGCGAAAATGTCAGAAGTGCAGAATGTGCAGGCGCGTTTGAGCTTGCAGATGATCTTGTGATCGAACAGCTCTGCTCTGCACTTGCTCCGGTAGAAGCATTTGACAGAATGAAGGCAGCAGAGACAGAGAACGGATATCAGGTCATGATGGAAGCAGCACCACATCATGCATCAAACGAGAAGCAGAGAAGACAGGATCATCTTCCACAGGAGATCCGTCAGACGATGGGTACTCATACATTATCCGATGTGGCATATGGTTCGATCGGAATGGATAAATTTATTTCAGAATTGACAGACGATGACCTTACTTGTATCATTCGAGGAGAAGGCATGGGAAGTTCACTTGTAACACCGGGAACGGCAGCAGCATTTGGCGGTGTATCCAAGTCACTGATCAACCGTCATGGAATCCCTTCGGTATGCTGCAGTGATGGACCGTCCGGTATGCGGTTAGACTGTGGCGTGAAAGCATTCAGTCTGCCAAACGGAACGATCATCGGATGTACATTTAACACAGAGCTTGTAAAAGAGCTTTACACCTGTACCGGTTATGAGATGATCGCACAGAAGGTTGACTGTTTACTGGGACCCGGTATGAATATTCACCGTCATCCGTTAAATGGAAGAAACTTTGAATATTTCTCGGAAGACCCATATGTGACAGGATGCTTTGCCAGTGCGGTGTTAGAAGGTCTGCATGCAGCAGGTGTAACAGGGGCAGCGAAGCATTTCTGTGCAAATAATCAGGAGATGAGACGACATTTTGCAGATCCTGTTGTATCAGAACGTGCACTTCGGGAGATCTATCTGAAAGGCTTTGAGATGATCGTAAAAAGTGGTGTCTGCGATGCGATCATGACGACATACGGGCCGGTAAACGGAGTATGGACAGCCGGAAATTATGATCTCTGTACGACAATCCTCAGAGAAGAATGGGGATTTAAAGGTATCGTCATGACTGACTGGTGGGCGTCCATCAATGAGCGTGGACAGGAGCCGGATAAGATTAATTTTGCGGCAATGGCACGTGCGCAGAATGATATCTATATGGTATGTCCGGATGGATCAACAAATGCCAGCGGAGACAATACAGTCGCAGCACTCGTAGATGGACGGCTGAAGCGCGCGGAACTTCAGAGAAATGCAGCGAACATCTGTGGCTTTGTACTTGATACAGAAGCAATGCGAAGAGCAATGGGCTGCCCGACAGAGGTATCGATCATCAATCGTCCGGCGGAACCGGATGATGTTGATCTGTCAGAAGTTGAATTTGTCAGATTAGATGGCGACTATGAATTACGACTTGATACCAAGGAGTCGAAAGCCGGTGTAAATTATGTACTTCCGTTTGATGTACAAAAAAAAGGAATTTATGAGATCGAACTGATCGGAAGTTCCAATCTCTCAGAACTTGCCCAAATGCCATGTACGTTGTATTATACCAATATACCGAGCCTCAGTTTCACATTCCATGGAACAAATGGGGAAGACATGGTTATCAAAAAAGAATTTGATCTGCATACCAGATTTTCAGTTATGCGTCTGAATGTCGGTAAAAATGGTCTTCATTTAAAACAGATCAGATTCAGATATTTAAGGGAGGGCAAAATTTGGAATTAAATATTTTACTGAAGATAGCAATTATCTTTCTGTTTTTTACAGTCGTTGATATATGCGGACATTTCATCTTTAAGACAAAGAGAAATGTCCCGGAATGGCTGCTCACGATAGGGGTAGTTCTGGCTTTTGCCGGGACTACCTTTCTTGGCGTCCGGGCATATTTTACGGACGCAGATACAAATGATCAGAATATCTATATGGCGTATTGTTATATGAAAGAGGGCAATATCGATCAGGCGGCAATCCTTCTTGACGACATTGCAGGTTCTTTTGAAGAAAAAGAACTGCTCAGTGTGGCATGTGATGTCATGAACGGAGATTATATTAACGGCCATTTTAAACTTCAGGAGTTATCAGAACAAAACGGGCTCAGTAAGGCAGGAAAGGCATATCTGACGGCTCTTGATGACTATTGCTCCGGGAAACTAGGAATGATCTCCGGAGGAGAAAAGGCATATACAGATTATGAATCTTATCTGTCTGATCTGGAAAAAGAAGATGGAGTTCAGGAGACTGCATGGAGTGGGGAGTCAGATGACACGGGGAATGCATCAAATGGAACACTGACGGATTCACTGACTGCTTATATCGAAGATCTAGATTTTACCAGAAAAGAACAGCGGGAGTTTGAAGAAGCGTATGAGCTTGACAATAAGATTCATGGCGTGGCAGTTGCTGATCTTACAGAGGATGATATCAGGGATCTGAAGCATACATACGGTGAGACAGAAGAAGTACTCCGGCGGGAGATCAGTTATTATGTATATCAGAATGATTTTGATAAGGCAAAGGATATAGCTTCTGAACTGAACAAGAATTTTAAAAGTCCGGAGAATACGGTTATATATACGGATGTAATAGTCGAAGAAGTATATCGAAATACCAGAGATCAGAACTATACGGAAGACTCATTTGATATGAAGGATGATGAGATCAAGAGTCTGGTGAAGAAGGCGGAGCGCGCGAAAGAGAAGGCACAGAAGCTGATTGATGATGAAGGTTATGATGGAGCACATGCAGATGAGATAAATGAATTGCTGGAGGAAGCGGATTCCTATTATAAGGATGCAAGTTATGTACCGGTCAAGCGTGCAGTTAATTATGTTCTTGTACAGGAACCGTATCGTGGAGACGATACGGGATTTTATGAACTGCAGTTGTCCAAATTGTATCTGGCAATGGATGACAGAGATACAGCAAACGAGCATCTGCATAATGTCATTGATAACAGTGCCAAGATCAGTGATTCATCATTATTAAAAGATGCAATTGATGAAGTTGTGACACAGTACAATCAGATCTCCGATGACAGTTATAATGCAGAACTGAATGCTGCCGTTAACGATATGGTAGATAAACAGAGCAGTCAGGTTGTTCCTGTATCGGAAGAAACCATAAATGGTTCATTTAATTCGTACGTTGCAACCACATTAAAATACGACAGGATCAACATTCATATCAGCCGTATCGATACTTCGGCATATCCATCCATTCAGGCATACATTAATATCAATGGAACAAAGGACTCCAAAGAAGAACTGGCAGATCAGTTTACAAAGGAAGATTTTACGGTGATCGATACGCAGTATGAGATCACGGATTTTACACTGAACAGCGGGGCAGAGAGTGAAGCTGTCAGTATCGGTATCGTAATGGATAAGAGCGGCAGTATGGAAGGTGCGGCGATTGCAAACGCAAAGCAGGCCGCAACAGAAGCGGTAGAGCATATAACCTCAGAGAAAATGATGATTGTTTCATATGATAATGAGGCATATCTGGAGCAATCGTTGACATCCAGAAGCGGAACGCTGAAGAACTCTATAGCAGCTATTTCAGATGGTGGTGGAACCAACATATCTGCGGGTCTAAATCTTGCACTTGATAATCTGGAAGCGGAAAAAGGCAGCAGAGCAGTTATCCTGATGTCTGACGGACAGGACGGAGGTTCGGAAGAAGATATGCAGGCTGCAACTGACCGGGCAGCAAGACTTGGAATCAGTGTATATACGGTTGGATTTGGCGAATGTGATGACGCATATATGCAGGCAATCGCAGAAGCAACCGGTGGTAAATTCGTAAAGGCATCTGCATCAACGGAGCTGTCGGATATCTATTTGTATCTTCAGAAATATATCGTAAATAATTACAGCATATCATATACGGTAACAAAGAATCCGGATGTAGATCCTAGATTTCTTACTGTTGATATCGCAGAATATAATGCAACAGCGACAAAGAATTACTATTTAAAAGAAGAGAATAAACCGGAGGATTCAGATGATGCAGGATTTATCCGGAAGGTAGATGAGAATACACTCGGAGTATCTTCGGTAACGCCGGGAAATGTATCTGTAAAGGATGTACAGAATGGTATCACCTTGACTGTAAATGGCGGGGGATTTTCTGATATTGCGAGTGTGACGGTTGGCAATCTGGCATTAACAGATATACAGGTAGCAGATAAAACAAGTCTTACAGGCAAATTAAATGGCGAACTGACTGCCGGTATCTATGATGTCAAAGTAAAGACAACAGATGGTCGTCTGGTTGTAGGAAAATCTCTGTTTAAGGTATTCAAAGCAGGAACAACAACCTCAATCCGACTTGGTGATATGACGATCACGGCGGATGCCATTGGTCAGACAGCAGATGATCGCCTGGCGGCCAGTGGAAATGTCATGATCAACGGATTTGTTCACAGCTCAGGTGATATGGAGATCATTGTGGACGACATGGATCCGGATCTTTCCCTTGTGGCAAATAAGACGATCAAGGTCGGTGATTCCGGTAAGGTTCAGGGAGATGGAAAACTCTATGTCAGTTACGCAGAGATGGAACAGGCCAATGGCAGCTTCGCCGGTCTGGTCATGGGAAATAAAGATTATGTAATTGGTAAAAATGGATATTATGTAACGGTCAGCGGATCTGATATATCATTTGATCAGACGATTGCCAGTCTGAATCTTTCCGTGCCGTTTATCATGGATATCGATGTTGCAGAGGTAAATCTGCACAGTAACCGGTTACAGGTAGATATTTCATCATTCCGGCTGGATGAAATTATTGATTCAACAAAGAAATCACTTCAACATAAAACCGGAGCGAATAAGGAGTCGGAGCCTGTCACGAAACGGAGCAGCTTAAAGCAGTTTGGAGCAAAAGAATTCTTTGGAGGCTTAGATGGATCCTTATCAATGGCGATCACACCGGATGGCATTCAGTTTGGTGGAGAAGTAACATTATCTGTAGATGATAAGATTAATTTTGGAACCTTTGGGATCAATGAATTGTCACTAAAATTAAATTCCCTGGATCCTGATTACGAGTATTGGAAGATCGGTGGAAAGATCGATCTGGCAACATCCATACCGGGATTCTTTGACAGTCGGATCGCCGGATTTGATGGCTCGTTTTCTTCCTATTACTGGCTGCCGGATAAAGTAACGATCGGAGCAGCATTAGATCCGGGAATAACGGTTTATAAAGTCATTGACATCAATCAGGTTGGCGGAGAATTGCAGGGTATGAGTACGATCGCCTTAAATCTGTACGAATCAGTGATCCCGGAGAAAACATATAATATTATCGGTACCGGTCTTGATAATACTTTATATGATAAGCAGGATATTATACTTGCAGGAACTGCGGGTGCAGATATCAACCTGTTTGCTTCGTTTAACGGTAATAATGCCCTGATGAAGAAGTTCAAGTCATGGGGTGAGATCGGTGAAGCAAATGGTAAGGTAGAGATTAATTTCAGTGATCCAGAATTTGCAATCTCGGCTGATCTGTCACTGCTTGGATCAGAAAAGGCGAAGGCAGCAGCAAAGATAAATAAAGATGGTCTGGATGTATCTGCTTCTGTAGAACTTGGAATCTCAGGCTTTGGCTGTGAGGTAAACGGAAGTGCTGATGCAAATCTTGGTGGCAATCTGACCGGTGGATATATCAAGCTTGGTGTAAATGGTAACGTGGATATGGCACCTGCTAATGTTCATGCAAAGGGAGCTTCGAAGCTTGCCGTTGACTGGGATTGGGACTTTAATAAAGCCAAGGTAACATTGAATTATAGTGGGAATAACGGCAAAGAGAAAGAAGCATCTATCTGGTATGAAGATAATGGAGAACTCTTCCTGTGGGATAAAGTTCATGCATCATCCAACTAAGGGGGTAACAGAAGCATATGAAAAGAGAGACAAGAATAGTAAGTAGAATATGTATATGGCTGTTAATGGTGGCTATTGTGGCAGGATGGCTGGTACTTCCGGTTCATGCAGCAGAGACAGAGGTAACGATTGATCTGGGTCGTGAATATACAGAAGCGGTCTTCTATGTGACATGGGAAAACTATGAACAGGCAGGAACCGTAAAGCTGACATCACCATCCGGTAAAGTCTACAGTAAGGATAAGACACCGGATCAGGTATATGAGGCAAATGGAGAAGCAATCGTCAATGTAGGAAAAGGAGAAGAAGGAACCTGGACGGTTGTGGTGAGCGGCGACAATATAGGAACTGTAGATGTAACAGTCGGTGAACTTCCGAATTCTTTAGTGATCAGCAAATTTGCGGTAACACAGAATACAGATGGAAGCGTTACCGCAGACTATAAGATCACGGACAGTCCGGATGAGATCTATGTAGAAATATTTGCAGATACAGATTCTGAGGGATTTGACGGAACCTGTGTTTATAGTGAATATATGGATAAGAAGGGGACTGCTTCTTTTGATCTGAACAGCCTTTCCAGTGGTGAATATCATTTTTATATCCGTGTATCTGTGGATGGAATCTATCAGCGGGCTTACGGTGATGGATTTGTCAGCTATCAGAATCCAAATGATTCACAGAAGGTAAATGGCGTAAAAGGCGGAACCTATAACGATGGTTATTATATTTCATGGACGGCAGCAGAGAATGAAGCTTATACAGTCCTTGTCTGGGATGAGAACCATAACCTGATAAAGGAAGAAGATGTTGGAACAGCAGAAACGTTTTATGGAGATTTTTCAGAAGATGCTTCCAAAGTATATCTGGCAGTTGTGAGAACAAATGAGAGCTGTATGTATGATCTGATCACTGCAGATTCTGCAGTAAAAGTATCGGCAGATGTAGCCTTTGATACGGATTCGGATACGACAAAAAACAGTTTCATAAATGCAACGATGACATTAGATACTAACAGCACATTTGATGTATATCTGGGAGAACGGAAAATTCTGGAGGGAGAAAAAGAATCCGGCATGTATCGTGTGAATCTGGAAGATGGTGATAACACGGTCTCATTTGTAGTGACAGATGAAACAGGAAATGCAGCCGAATTTTCAAAAGATATTTATGTAGATACGGTTCCTCCGCAATTATCTGTATCCGAAGATATAAATGGAAAAGTAGTAACAGAAGGAAGTATCTATTTGAACGGATATACAGAGGCCGGTGCTGTTCTTACATTAAACGGAGAACCGGTTGAATTGACACAGAATTATTTTAATAAGAAGATAACACTGGCAGGTGGTGAGAATACGATAACTTTAATTGCTGAAGATGCTGTTGGAAATCAGTCGGTATATTCAGCGACAATCACCTATGAATCGGCAAAAACAGTAAAGCGGATATTTGAATATATCGCACTTGGCGGATTAGTTCTTGTACTGTTGATCCTTTATATCATTGTATTCGCAAAGGGCAGGAAAAGGAGGAAGCAGTCATGATCGTATATACTATTATTCAGATCCTTCTTACACTTGCAGGTGCGGGTGTGATCGGTTACAGCATCTATCTGACAATACAGGTATCGGGAGATAAGCTGCTGACGCTTGACAGTGAGCTTGGTTATCGTTATGCGACGTCTTATCATCGGTGGCAGTTATATGCCGGGATCGCGATCGTTTCCCTGCTTATCTTATGGATCGTATATATTCTGATCGTTCGGGCATACAGGGTAAAACACAGAGAAGAACGTCTGGCGAAGAAAGCCGAGAAGAAAAATGAGAAGAAGATTGCCAGAGAACAGAAGAAGCAGAAAAAAACTACATCAGAATATATACAGCCTGTAAATGCTCAGAATATGCAGCAACCATATGCACAAGGCTATTATCCGGATGGCTATGCGGCAAATGTGCAGGGCTATGCTCAAAACGGCTACGAAGCAAGTGGGCAGGGCTATGTTCCGAACGGCTACGAAGCAAGTGCGCAGGGCTATGCTTTGAACGATTATGAAGCAAGTGCACAAGGCTGTTATCCGAGCGGTTACGAAGCAAATACGCAAGGTTATTATCCAAATAGCTATAATGCGGATGCGGGCTATTATCCGAATGGATATGAGGCAAATGCACAGGGCTATTATCCGAATGGCTATAATGCGGATGAACAGGGCTATGCTTCAAATGCCTATGATGTAAATACACAGATATATGATCAGATGGCTAATAGTCAAGATATATCAACAGACAAAGCAGATTCTCAAGAGATGAAACAGGAATGGAATGGGAAAGAATAGATTTAAGAGTTGCAACCAAGGATATACCCCAAAAATGCAGTCGTAGTCAGCAACCCTGCCCGAATTCTCAGGATAGTAAATAAAGAAGAAAGATAGAAAAGCGATTGTTCGATAATTAGTGGTGTTATTTTTAAGACAAAAAGGAAGATAGCATGTCTGTTATGAAGTAAACCTTATCCGAGGCCGGTACTTTGGCTGCGCCCTTTGCAGCCTTATGTACCGCTGCACGAGGATTAGAGCGAAAGCGTCTTACGGAATAACAGAGCATGCTATCTTCCTTTTTGTCCTAACAATATATTGTCTAGCCGATCTCGCCATGCTTTTCATAGCTGGTGATACGGGAGATGGAATTGTCTTCGTTTACAAAGACTACCGTTGGTCGGTATTCTTTGGCTTCTTCAGGTGTCATAGAAGCATAACACATCAGAATGATATGGTCGCCTACCTGAACCTGTCTGGCAGCGGCACCATTTAAACACATAACACCGGATCCCGGTTCTCCGGCAATCGTGTATGTCTCAAAACGATTTCCATTTTCAATATCAACAATTTGCACCATTTCATATTCAAGAATTCCTGCTTCCTTCAAAAGCTCAGAGTCTACGGTGATACTGCCGACATAATTCAGTTCAGCCTGTGTAACAACGGCTCTGTGGATCTTACTTTTTAACATGGTAATATTCATTAGAATGACACCTCTTTATTCTTTCTCACCGCACATACTATAACATAAAAAGAAAAAATGCAATATAGAAATACAAGAAAATGTAGAAAAAGGATGCAAAAAGGATGCAACTATATTGCATAAAATATGTAGTGGTCATGTACATTTAATATGTCGGGAAAAATGAAAAGAAAGCTTAAGAAAGTTTAATAAAAAAATAGACCCGTATTAATGAACAAAATCGATGGTTTGTGTTAATATTTTTACAGCGCTGAAAAAATATACATATTAATTTTGTTTGTTAAAATGTAGGATCACAGCAGGAGGTAATTATTTTGAAGAAAATAAGAAAAGAAACAGCAGGTAATAAGACAACACAGGTAAGCAGAAAAATGCACTATAAAAAGATGGCAGCACTTGCCATTGTAGGAGTTTTGGCAACAGGAACTGCACTTACAGGCTGTGGAAAGAAGAATATAGATTACAGTGTAGACGGTGAATCAGGAAACGGAGGCAGCTCGGACAGTGGAAGCCTTCAGGGTAAGTACGGAATACCGGAATCCTGTGATACTACACTGGACGCTGGAAGCAGCGGGATCAGCAAACTTGCAATAGAAGCAGATGAGGTAACAGTGCCGGATACGGTAGATCTTCCGACCGTATATGTAAAAAGAAAAGAATCATCAAATGATACCAGAAAACAGATCGTAGAAGCTGTACTTGAAAAAGACAAAGGTATTTATACATATGATTATAACAATATGACAAAAGCAGATATTCAGGACCAGATCGATGAGTATGAAAAGGAAAAGAAGGATTCTGCAGCAAATGGAGATAATTCCAGTGCATCCTGGTTTGATTCCATGATCTCCGACCTGAAAGATCAGCTTCAGAATGCACCGGATGAATATCCGGCGGCTGATGATTATTCCGGTAGTGCCTTTATCGGAGAGATCAACGGAAGAAAATATATTATGTATATGGACGATCAGGAAGGCGGAAGTGGTTCCGTAGGTCTGAAGGATTCATTGATCACCTACCGTCCAAAAGATGGAATGAACGGAGTATATTATTCAACTCCGGATAGCGGGGATGATCTGTCAGATGCAGATGTGTCAGCCTCAAATGTATGTACATTTACAAAGGAAGAGGCACAGTCCATTGCAGATGATTTTATCAGTAAGGTCGGTATTTCAGATGCTTCCCTGAATGATACACAGGATCTTTACTGGTATTACTATGGAACAGATGGGAATACCGAGGCTGTTGATGTCGATGGATATGTATTTACATACAGCAGAGCGATCAATAATCAGACTACCGATGTTCCGGAAGCCTGGAATGTTGATAATATTACGCAGGATGATGGATCGGTAAGCATTCCTGCCGAAACCTGTACGGTATATGTTGATTCTAATGGTATTATATCTGCAAGCTGGGTATCCTATCTGGAAACAACCGGAAAAACAGAGTCAAATGAACTCTTATCATTTAAGGAGCTGTTAGAAAAAGCAAATAAGAATATTGCAGAATACTATACCACATATCCAACCAGATATAAAAAAGTGGAGTTTAATTCTATGAAGCTTGGATATTATCTGGAGAAGACAGATGAAGAAGGAACATTCAAATATGTACCTGCATGGATATTGACACAGTATGAGGATATGACCGATTCAACAAATGAGACATATCCAACCCAGATGGTTGTCCTTGATGCTACAGATGGTACGGTGATCGATCTGATGGAACTATCCAAGGCACTTGGCACATATCAGAGTTATGAAACCGATACAACCGCAAGAGATGTATCTGATGACGGCAGTTCATCGATATCTACTATAGATGATGATACCAACACTTCCGGAGATTCCACAGGCAGTGAAGGAGATTCCACAGAGGGTGATGCAGATACAACCGGTGATACGACTGAAGAGTAATCGGTCGCGGAACATGGCGCAAAATAATATGTCATTTACTGGATCGGATCCAGAAGCTATAATAAATGAGAGAAGAAAAGAGGAGGTTCTTATATGCAGAACAAAACAAAGAATAATAAAGAAAGATTTCGCGTATATCGTAAAAAAATGGCAGCCTGCCTGTTAGTTGGTATGCTGGCAGTCAGCACAGCAGTTACCGGCTGTGGCAAGAAGGATATTGATTATGATGTAGAAGGAAATGGTGGTTCTGGAAGCAATGCGGACAGTGGCAGCCTGCAGGGTAAATATGGAATACCTGAAAGCTGTGATACCGAGATCGCAACAGGAGATTCCGGTATTCAGAAGATTGCAATCGATGCAGAAGAAGTGATCGTACCGGATACAGGAGATCTGTATGTTGCATCGTTTAAGAAGAAGGAAACAACAAATGATAGTAAAAAAGAAACAGTAGAGGCAGTTCTGGACAAAGATAAGGGTATCTATGAATATGATTATGATAAGCGTACCAAAGAAGATATTCAGACTGAGATCGATATGTATGAAGCCGAAAAGAAAAAAGGTGACAGTGACATGGCATCTTATTATGATTCCTGGATCAATGATCTGAAGGATGAGCTTGCGACTGCACCGGATGAATATCCTGCAGCAGGCGATTATACAGGAGATACTTTTATTGGTTCGATCGGAGATACAAGGTTTACGGTATCCACTCCGAGCGAGAAAAATGGTACAACCGGATATTCCCTGTATCTTGCGGATGATTTCTTAAAATATCGTCCAAAGGATGGAGCAAGCGGATGTTATTCAACTTCCATGGACGATTACATGCAGTATAGTGCAGACGAGTCAGACTCTGTAGATGCAAATACAAATCAGTGTACATTTTCAGAAGATGAAGCAAGACAGATGGCAGATGATTTCCTTGCAAAAGTCGGATGTACGGATGTTACCTTAAAGAATACATCAGCACTTTGCTGGGTTTATTATGATGATAATGGTGACAACCAGTCAACAGATGTGGATGGATATACATTCACATATTCAAGAGCGATCAATAACCAGCCAACCGCAACAGTAAATGCATGGAATGTCGATAACATCCAGCAGGACAATGCATCCATTGATATTCCAAAGGAGGAATGCTCCATCAGCATTGATTCCAAGGGTATCAATAGTGCAAGCTGGAGCGAATATCTGGAAGCAGATGGAGAACCACAGGCAACACAGATTCTTTCCTATAAGGATCTGTTAGATAAAATGAATGAAACCGTTCCTGAATATTACAGCAAGTACACATCTCATTACAAGAAGATTGAATTTAACGGTATGGAGCTGACCTATTTCCTGAAAGCAGGAGACAAAGAAGGAACCTTTGAATATATTCCGGCATGGATATTATCCCAGTATGAGGAATATCAGGATTATACAGATAAGGACAGCCCGACACAGATGGTTGTAGTCGATGCAAGAGACGGATCAGTGATCGATCTTCTGGAACTGGCCAAGTCACTTGGCACATATTATACATATGATGACAAAGACGATTCCGATACAGAAGACGTAGACGATACGGATACAGACACAGATACATCTTCTGAAGATACATCCGCTGAGGACACTTCTGCCGAAGATACATCTTCTGAAGAATAAAAATATTAATATAAAAGATATGCTCATGTACTGTTTCATGTAATAAGCAGTACATGAGCATTTTTAATTATTCAGAAAATATACAGCTATGATGCGAAAATGATTTTTCCCTGTGTTTTAATTAGAAAGTCGTAAGATAATTTGGAGAAAAAATACAAAAATTGGAGAAGATACGGATACTTCAGATAGTGCAGAGAAGTGACCGGGATCGGGAAAGAAATAAAATATATTTACGATATGAGGAGGAAGGAAGATGAGAAAACAGATCAGGAGAAGAGGAACCGCCTGGCTGATGTTTGGAACAATGATGATGGCGGCGGTATTTACCGGATGCGGGAAAAAAGATATCGACTATGATATCGATGGATCTGGCGGAAAAAAGGACAGCGGAAGTATTCAGGATAAGTACGATATTCCAAAGTCATATGATGACAGTATAGCAGTAGGGGATTCGGGTTTGAGTGAGATCACATTGAAGGTGGATGAGATCTCGGTTCCTGATACATCAATCATGTATACTGAGAAGTTAACAAAGAATGATACCGCAGGAGAGGCACTTAAAAAAATAGCGGAAGCGATATTTGATAAGAGCAAAGGAATCTATGCTTATGATGAGAACAATCAGACAAAGGCAGATATAGAAGAACAGATCGCATCCTATGAACAACTGAAAAAAGAGCTGGGAACCGATGCGGAACGTATTAAGGAGATAAATGATACGCTTACAGAGCTTCAGGATGAGCTGGAAAAAGCACCGGAAGATTATCCGGCTGCCGGAGATTATTCTGCAACAAAGTACCTTGGAACATGTGGTCAATATGAATTTGTTCTGAGGACACCAGATGATATGATTTTAAGCTATGATTTATCATTGAAGGAGGATGCCATGGTATATAGACCTGCAGACGGAACAGAGGATGGAACGGAGATGATCGATCATGGCGGCTATGTGTCATTAAATGACAGTATAAAATATGGTTCCGAAGGTGCAGAGGAGGCACTGAACGATAAAAACCAGTGTAAATATTCAGAAGAGGAAGCATTGGAGATAGCAGAAGAATTTCTGAAGAAGATCGACTGTAATGATATGACACTTGGAGAGTCCTCCGCACTGGCATGGACCTATGATGATGCTTTATCAACGCTTATAGAGCGTGATATTGATGGGTATTATTTTACATTTAACCGGATGATAAAGGATCAGTCTCTTGGAGAGGGCTTACAGGCATTGAATGTTGACAATATGGTGCAGCAGGAAGCAGGTGTGGATATACCTACAGATTACTGTAAGATTGCGGTGGATGATAATGGAGTGATCGGAGCTGTCTGGACGAATAATCTGTCTGTCGAAGGTGAGGCAGAGGAAACAGAACTGCTTTCTTTTAAAGAACTGATGAAGCGGGCGGATTCATCTGTTTCTGAATATTATGCAAAGTATAATACACAGTACAAGTCGATCGAATTTAATCGTATGCAGCTTACCTATTGTCTGAAACCGGGAGCACAGGACGGTGAATTTGAATATGTGCCGGCATGGATCATATCGCAGGTTGAAGTATATGAATTTGATGAAGTTACATATGAAGATCCTCAACAGATGGTCGTGCTGGATGCAACCGACGGATCCTATATTGATATCCTTGAGGTATCGAAGGCACTGGGAACATGCAGTGTAATACAGGATTAAACGGAGGCGGTATAAGGATAATAAAAGAAGTCATTTTTATCTGATATATGAGGGAAAACGGGAAAATCTTTAAGTAAGAAGGGATACAAATGATGAAAATGGACATTACAAAAAGAAGAAAAATGATGGCACTGTTTCTTGCAGGAACTCTTACAGTATCTGCGGCTGTTACAGGATGCGGAAGGAAAAATGTAGACTACAATGTAGATAATACCCAGCCGAAACAAACAGAGGCGGATCTGGGACAGACGGAGACATCTGCATCCGGAGAAGATCTGGATAGTGGAAGTCTGTGGAGTAAGTATAAGATTCCATTTACCTGTGATACGGAGATTGCGGTTGGAGATACCGGCTTATCAAAGATCCATGTAACGGATGATGATATCAGTGTTCCGGATACCTCTGACCTTCAGATCGCACAGTATAAGAAGAAAGATCCGGAGAGTAATGAAGTGAAGAAGCAGGTGGCAGAGAATCTGTTTGATAAGGATGAGGGAATCTATGTATATGATTCCATGCATCGGATAAAAAAGGACATTCAGGCAGAGATCACACAGTATCAGACAGCAAAGGAGAATTATCCGGATCCTGTATTTGCGGATTCCTATGATTCATGGATCAGCGATCTGGAAACGGAACTGGCAGATGCCCCGGACAGTTATCCGGCTGCCGGAGATTATTCCGCGGATGATTATGTTGGTACTGTGGATGGGAAGGAATATGAATTGTATTACAAAACCGACAGCGTTTATCGTTCCTTTAATATGCGGGAAGATTTTATGATGTATCGTCCGAAAGAAAAGGCAACGTATGTCACGCCATATTCAAAGGCTGACTATGAAAGAGAGACAGGAACAGAAGCGGATCAGGAGAATACAGTTCAGAATGCCTGCAGCTATTCCAAAGAGGAAGCACAGATGAAGGCAGAAGAATTTCTGTCGAAGATCGGTGCGAAGGATGTAGCCTTACAGGACAGTTCTGATCTTTACTGGGTATATACAGATGCGACAAATTCGGTTGTTGCTACGGATGTGGATGGGTATTCGTTCACCTACGTAAGAGCTGTTGATAAGCAGCCGGTGTCAACGATGGCATTTAATCAGGTTGAAAATCTGCAGAAGCAGGTGGAATATTATGATGTGCCGGTTGAACGCTATGAGATCACAATGGATTCCAATGGAATCATCAATGCGAACTGGTGTGATTATCTGGAGTCCACCGGAGAAAGTGCAAAGACTGAGATCCTTTCATTTCCGGAGCTGCTTGAAAAGGCAAATGAAACCATACCGGAATATTACAAAACCTATCCATGTAAATATAACGCGATCAATTTTAATGATGTGACCCTGACCTATTACCTGACAGCAGGCGCAGCAGATGGACAATTTGAATATAAACCTGTCTGGATCTTTTCTTCCTGTGATGATAAATCGGATCCGGATTATCCAAGTGAGATGGTGGTATTAGATGCAGCCGATGGATCTGTGATCGATATGTTGAATGTAGCAATGAAGATATCAGCAGATTAAAATTAGACTTGATATTCAATCCCGGTTATGTGAAAATGGTAGCAGGTAAAAATGGTTACATATGTATATTAAGGGATACATTATATGAGTACACAAAACAGTCTTGTTATCATAAAAGAGAAAATTGCAGGTGTCATGCTGGATGATAAGCGCATGAAAGCGGATGATATTGCTAAAAAAGTCCTGAAGGGAAGAAAACGGGAATGCAGCACGCCTCCAAAGTGGATGCAGGATGCATTTCATATTACAAAGGCAGAGTCAGAGAATGGATTATGCTATTATGTGAAACCAAAGAAGAAAGAGGTAAAGAATTTCTTCTTTTATATCCATGGCGGCGGTCATTGTATGGAAATCAACAAAAACCAGTGGGAATTTGTTGCGACTGTGGTCGAGGAAAATGGATATGGTGCGGCTGTTCCGATCTATCCGCTGGCGCCAGAGCATAATGCACAGGATACTTTTGATATGCTGATCGGGACATACAGACATCTGACCAGGCAGGAGACGATCGACCGTCTGGTTGTTGTTGGAGATTCCACAGGCGGTGGACTGGCGTTATCACTGGCAGTTCTGGCATGGAAGGAAGGTGTTCGCAGACCGGATAAGCTGGTGTTGTTATCACCTTCATTAGATACAGAATTTATGGATGGAAATCTCGCCAATCATATGCTTGATCGCAAGAAAGAGGTACGGAAGTATTATTACCGGCTGGGCATTAAGGAATTTCTTAGCAGGTACTGGATTCAGGATCTGTATCATCAGAATGAATATACCTGCCCGATCTATGCGGATCTGACTGATATCTGTGATGAGATCGCCATATTCACAGTAGAAAATGATCTGCTGAACAGCTATGCAAGATTATTATATGATAAGCTTAAGAAAGAGCAGATCCGGATTCACTATTTTGAATATTTTGGAATGCCTCATGATTATATTGAGCATCAGCATGTGCCGGAATGCCGTATGATCATCAATCGTATCAGCGACAGTATCAAGGATGAAGCAAAGCTTGTAAATCCTGAGATCAAGCGTGCAGTATGGGCACGGTCAATGGTAGCGGAACGATATCCGAAGCTGTTTCAGGATGATGAGTCGATTAAGATTGCAGCCAAATTAAATGTGTCACATAAGGATTTCAATGCGATGTATCAGGAATATGATCGCCTTGTTAAGATTGGACGGATCGTAGAGATTGACAAACGGGTAAAACAGTTTATTATGAGGTATGCAGATGGCGTTATTGTAAATGTCGGAGCTGAGTTAGATACCATGTTTTCCCGCATGGATAATGGCAGGATCCGATGGTACAATGTAGATATGCCTGAGACCATGGAACTGCGGCGCAAGATGGTGGAGAGCAGGGACCGGGAGCAGAATATCGGCAAATCAATCCTTGATTTTTCATGGCTTGACAGTGTGAAGAAGAAACCGGGTGAAGCAATCTTATTTGTATGCTGTGATGTAACGAAGTATTTTACGGATAAGAAGCTGCAGGCGTTTCTGAATGCGATATGGGAGCGGTTTCCGGGTGCTGAGGTACTGTTTGATGTCAAGAACTCCGTTGGCAGAAAACGGGCAAATCTGAAAGTATTAACAGGAAAGAAGAAAGGTTCGTTTATAAAAGTAAGTATCGATAACTGTACCAGCCTGATGTATGACTGGAATATTAAGTACAGAGTACTGTATGACAGGGCAATCCTGAATCAGGAGGATATCACAGAGATGTTTTCTTCTGATATAGCAAGAAAATATCGTCATGCGATCAGACGAAAATATGATAAGATCATACAGCTTCGGTTAGGTACGGAACGAATTGAAATATAAACGGCTTGTGACTGACATGAGAGAAGCAGACAGAAGAAAACAATTAGCAAAAAGAATGAAATATGCAGTGTGCATCTGTGCAGGAATTGTAATTGGAATCATTGCAGGAATCTGTATTGGTATTGATTATAATAAGACAACCAGGTCGACACCTGCCTTGTACACGGAAATGGAACATGGTCTTGAACTGACACCGGGAGAACTGGCAAATCTGATCTATGATAATTACTGGAATTATATCAAGAAGAGTTACATCATCGTAGGAGATGATAAAGAAACTGCACAGCTTTATAAGATCAGTAGTAAGGTAGCCAGACATAATTATGATCTGGAACGGTTTCAATTGGATGATAATGGCTATATGAGTTATTCGGATGACAAAATCAAGCATGCAAAGCTTGGAATCGATGTATCCAGTCATCAGGGATCAATCGACTGGGAGACAGTTAAAGAAGCTGGTATTAAGTTTGCAATGATCCGTTTGGGATATCGTGGATATACACAGGGTGGTCTGGCACTGGATGACGGCTATGTGACGAATATAGAAACAGCTCTGGAAGCAGAAATGCCGGTTGGGGTATATTTCTATACACAGGCAGTAAGTTATGATGAAGGAGTAGAAGAAGCACAGTATGTACTTCAGAATATCGCAGGTTATAAGATCAGTTATCCGGTTGTAATTGATACGGAGAAGATGGAAGCAGAAGGTGCCCGCGCAAATGATATTTCAAATGAAGAGCGTACCGATGCCATTGTTGGTTTTTGTGAGACGATAAAAGATGCCGGATATACACCGATGATCTATGCAAATAGAAACTGGTATGCGCAGAATCTGGATATGGATCGATTGGGTGATTATCAGCTCTGGCTGGCACAATATTCCAATGTACCCGATTTCCCATATCTGTTTACCGGCTGGCAGTATACCAGTGAGGGAAGTGTGCCGGGAATCTCAGGATCCGTTGATATTGACGTCTGGATGAAATAGAAAACATTAAGAATATGATTATAGTACAGAATCCATCTGCTTTATAACAATACAGAGCAGATGGATTCTTGTCTATGATAAAAAGATAAAATTAAAACATCCATATTTTATAATACAGATAAATGCTGTAAATAAAGGTATGGATGTTTTTTATGTGATAAATCGTCTTATTTAATTGTAAAGGTTACGTTCTGAACCTTGCCGTTCTTTGACCAAATGGTCAGGGTATGTGTTCCCTTTTTCTTAACGACTGTGTTCTTCTTAACTACCTTGCCGTCCAGTTTCATCTTTACAAGGCTCTTGCTGTTGGATACTGTGATCTTCTTGCCGGCTTTGTAGGACTTGTTGTTCTTAACGGCTGTTGTTTTTGCTGTTTTTGTAACCTTACTGGTAGATGCGTAGAAGTTTTTCTTCTTGCTGGCATCCCTGATCGTCCATGAAACGGTCTTTGATTTGTTTGAAAGCTTACCGTTTGTGGTCTTAACCTTATTCTTAAATGAAACCTTTACATTCATGTAGAATGACAGGCTGTCAGTAAGATCGTTTTTCTGAAGCTGTGCAGCGTCGGCAAGTTTTGCAATTGTAAGATTACTGCCTGCTGTAGAAGGATCAAGTGTAGCATAGAAGAAATTCTTTGTCAGACATACATTTGTGTAACCTGCAGATGAAAGTAAATTTTCGATATCACTGAGTTTTTTGTTTTTTACAGTCATGGAGAACATATGGTAGGTAACACCATCGATCTTCTTTTTTGAATATTTGGCACCGGATCCCTTAAGTTCATTAATGAGTTCTTTTTTTGTCATTTCAGACAAGCTGGCAAGTCCATCCAACATTTCATCATCATAACCCTGTTCAATCGTACAGGTTGCTTTGGTGGTAGAGGTGAGTTTTACGGTTGTGTTAATAGCAGAACCGCAGCCGGTCATCATCAGACCAAAGATACAGACACATAAAGTCAGTAATAAGTGTTTCATTTTTTTGTTCATAGATACCCTCCTATAATAAAATTTTGTCTACAGACCCAGTCTATCATCCGCGTTTCCTAAAGTAAAGGCAAATACCGGATTTTGTAGCTTAATAAATCTTATCTGTGGTATAATCCTTGAAATGGATAAATAATTTCATATATCAGAAACATGAAAAAGAGATTATTATGAATAAGCCTGCAAAGATACAGAAAATCATATAGTAGGAGGTTGTGAATTCCTTGAAGTTTTTACTGGCAGCATTAAATACAAAATATATTCATTCGAATCCGGGGATTTATTCCCTGTATTCTTATTCAGTAAAGAAACAGCCGTCTCTTGCAGAATATATTGAGATTGCAGAATATACGATCAACAATCAAAAAGGAGAGATTCTTGCGGATATCTATAAGAGAAGGCCGGATGCGGTTGGATTTTCCTGTTATATATGGAATATTGAGATGATCCGTGAGCTCATTACAGAATTAAAGAAGCTCCTTCCGGATACAGATATCTGGGTTGGCGGACCGGAAGTAACCTACGATGCCGATCAGCTTCTTGCGGAGATGCCGGAGCTTACAGGAGTTATGGTTGGAGAAGGAGAGGCAACCTTTTATGATGTGCTGAGAAGATATCTTGATATTGGAAATATCCATAATACTGCGAAGTCCTATGATATTGGGAACGCTTGTAATACTGGGAATTCCTGTGGTATTGAAAATTTCTGTGATACCGGGGGTTTTCGGGATATTGACGGCCTGGTGCTTCGGGAAGGAGAAGATATTCTTTGTACGAAGCCAAGAGGACTTACCGATCTGTCGGAGCTTCCATTTCTGTATTATGACTTGGACACTTTTAAAAATAAGATCATTTATTATGAGAGCAGCAGAGGCTGTCCGTTCCGGTGCAGTTATTGTCTGTCATCGATTGACAAACGGGTTCGGTTCCGCAATCTTGATCTGGTGAAGAAGGAGTTGCAGTTTTTTCTGGATCATCAAGTAAAACAGGTGAAGTTTGTAGACCGGACATTTAACTGTTCCCATGAACATGCGATGGCGATCTGGAGGTATATCAAAGAACATGACAATGGAATCACGAATTTTCATTTTGAGATTGCTGCAGATATTTTAAATGAGGAAGAATTGGAGTTGGTCAACAGTCTGCGGCCAGGTGCGATACAGATGGAGATCGGAGTGCAGTCGACAAATCTGCAGACGATAGAGGAGATCGATCGTGTAATGGATGTCGATAAGCTTGCAAAGATTGTTGCCCGGATCCATCAGGGACATAATGTGCATGTGCATCTGGATCTGATCGCGGGGCTTCCGTATGAGGATTATGAATCATTTGCACATTCTTTTAATGACGTATATGCGATGAAGCCGGAGCAGCTTCAGCTAGGTTTTTTAAAGGTGCTAAAGGGTTCGAAGATGCATGATAATGCAGAACGATATGGTTTACAGTATACAAGCTGTCCGCCGTATGAAGTATTATTTACAAAGTGGATATCTTATGATGAGATCCTGCGGTTAAAGCAGATCGAAGAAATGGTAGAGATTTATTATAACAGCTGTCAGTTTGAGAACACGCTGCCATTCCTGGTGGAAGAATTTGATTCCCCGTTTGATTTTTATGCGAGCCTTGCTTCTTATTATGATGAAAAGGGATATTTTATTCAGACACCGGCGAGAATCTACCGGTATCATGTACTGCTTCATTTTGCAGAAGAACACTTCCCTAAGAAGACAGAATTGATTCGGGAAATGCTGGTATTTGACTTATATCTTCGTGAGAATATGAAGACCCGACCGGATTTCGCCCCGGAACAGGAGGGTGTGAGAGATTTGTTCCGGGACTTCTACATCCGTGAGGCCAACGACCACAGATACCTTCGGGAAGAAGACTATCATGGCTGTGACTGGAAATCTATGTCCAGAATGACACACATAGAAAAGATTTATTACAACAGAGAGACGGGAAATCGTCTGTCTGAAGTATGCTATATATTATTCGATTACAAACGCCGTGATCCGCTGACCGGGGATGCAAGGTATATGATAGTAACACCTGTCGCATCCATGTGATATAAAGTTTGGCTGTCTCATGTTGCTCGGGATACTGCTATTTTACGGATGTGTATGTGTTCGGCCTCATGTTGTCCGGGATACTGCCGGTATACTTTGTATGTCTTGTTTTTTTCTATTCGTTGCAAATGTCTGATTCGATCATGCTCCTGTGCCAACTCGCCTTTCAGGCTCAAACAGGCACCCACATTCGCTGACAATTTGCATCTCATAACGAAAAAAAGCAAACGACAGTACAAAGTGTACCGGCAGTCGCCCGGACAACATGAGACAGGATACATATACACCCGCGTACCGGCAGTCGTCCGGATAACATGAGACAGGTTACATATATACCCGCGGAACAGCGCTGTTGACGAAAATCGGGTTGATCGGAAATGTAACCATATCGCCTACCGAGATATTACATCCGGTTGTATCCACGATCACGGAGTTCATACTGATTTGACCTAACACCGGAAGTCGGCAGTCTTTAAAGCTGGCAGTCGGTGATTTTTTATGGAAAGTGCCTTTTAATTTATAATAAATACGGATCGGAGAGAAGAAATTTGTCCGGAAATCGGTGTGACGCTCCATGCCAAGCCCGTGGTAATATCCGGCGGAGATAACGGCTGTCTTTGCGTTATGTGACAGCTTGAAGCTGTGGCCGTAGCCGATGTTGTGACCGGCCGGCAGTTCATAGATATCGTCCACACAGGCGGACAGATTGCAGACCTCATGAAAACCATAATCATTTGGAACCGCAAGTCTGCCAAGAAAGGCAGAGCCGATGCGGATGGCATCTAAGTTCATGGATGGATATTTTATCATCGAGGTTGAAGATGAGATATGACGGATGCCTACCGGAATGCCGTCTTTCTGGAGTGTGTCACAGAGGTGAGTGAAATCCTGAAACTGTTTCTTCACATAGTATTCATTTCTGCATGCAGCTGCATGGAAATGAGAGAAGATACCGGTGATCCGCACATGCCTTAGTGACTGTACGGTATCGGCAATCTGTTTTTCTTCGGAACATAAGAAGCCGTATCTACCAAATCCGGTGTCAATGCAGAGATGTGCATGGACTGTCGGATGGTTCATGTAGGCGGCTGTTTCATCGATCACATGCGCACAGTCGGTACTGGTGATGCTGAGCGTGATATCGTGATCGATCGCAGTCGTGATATCTTCTGAGTTATATAAAGGAGTCATCAACAGGATATTTCCCGTGATGCCGTTTCTACGTAAGGTGACAGCATCTGACAGTTCGGTTACACCATAGTTATCAATACCCTTTGATTGTAAGAACGATGCAAATTTTGTAAGTCCAAGCCCATAAGCGTTTCCCTTTAATACTGCTATGACCTTTGCGCCGTTTGCCAGACGTTTGATGATCCGTATATTGTTATCCAGTGCATTTGTTTTGATTGTAAGAGTTGTCATGTCCTCAAGTTCCTCCGGTTTCATGTAAGTATTTATCTCATTGGTCATCTACAGACACATGGTCTGTTGTCGAAACTCGCTGCCCGGGCATGAGCGGTTATTCATTTATTTGATGTATCTAGCATATATTCGAAATGCATCATTTTTGTATAAAAACCGACACAGAAATGCAATATCTTTGAACTTTTTTTGCATCGTTTGTATGCAATCCGGAAAAGTGGATGTTGTATAAGAGTAAAATGTGATAAACTATTTAGAAATAAAGACAGGATGGAAACCGTTTATGCATACACTGATAACAGAGATTCGCGATAAACAGAATATTACAAAGGAACAGCTTCAGCTTCTGCTGGAAACAGACAATCAGGAAATGATTGAAGAATTGATGGTATGTGCCAGAACGGAAGCGCAGAAGGTATACGGAAATAAAGTCTATATGCGTGGACTGATCGAGTTCACAAATTATTGTAAAAATAACTGCATATATTGTGGGATAAGAAGAGATAACTGCCATGTTGATCGATACCGGCTGACCAAAGATCAGATCCTTGACTGTTGTCAGAGTGGATACCGGCTCGGGTTCCGGACATTTGTGTTACAGGGAGGCGAAGATCCGTTTTATACAGATGACCTAATCTGTGAGATCGTATCAGAGATTAAACATCAGCATCCGGACTGTGCGATCACATTGTCGATCGGAGAGAAAAGCAGGCAAGCCTATGAACGGTATTTTTCTGCCGGGGCGGAACGTTATCTGCTTCGCCATGAGACTGCGGATAAGGCACATTATGAGAAGCTTCATCCGAAAGAAATGTCATTTGACAACCGGATTCGGTGCCTGCATGACCTGAAAGAGATCGGTTATCAGACTGGGTGTGGCTTTATGGTCGGTTCACCATATCAGACGGTCGATACGTTATATGAGGATCTCTGTCTGATCAAAGAACTGGAACCGGAAATGTGCGGAATCGGACCTTTTATTCCGCAGGCAGACACACCATTTGGAAAAGAGGCTGCCGGAACACTTGAAATGACCTTACGGCTGCTGTCAATTATCCGTCTGATCCATCCTACTGTGCTGCTTCCTGCGACAACAGCACTTGGCACGATCCATCCGCTTGGCAGGGAGAAGGGGATTCTTGCCGGGGCAAATGTTGTGATGCCGAATCTGTCACCGGTCGGTGTCAGAAAAAAATATCTGTTATATGACAATAAGATCTGCACCGGGGAAGAAGCCTCGGAGTGCTGTGGCTGTATGATGCGGAGAATGCAGGGAATCGGATACGAGGTTGTGGTTGATCGCGGCGACCATCCATTGTATGACAAGAAAAGATGAATGCATATATTGGAGAAATGCAAACATGGGAGAGGCTTTTTAGCTGAAGGTGAAAATATCTTTGTTATTGCAGATTTTATGAAAGAAAGATGTTGGAAAACATTCTGATTATATTAAGAACTGCATGTTTTACATTCTGCAATACGACAGCAAATAAAATGGGCGGTTTTCTGTCACTGACTAACTATATATTGACATTAGCGAAGATTTCGTCACGCGATGCACATTGCCAGTAAATACGGGTGCCTGTCTGAGCCGAAGGCGAGTTGGAGTACATTCTGCAATAAGACAGCAAATAAAATGGGCGCTATGTTATTGTCGGTTGCTAAATTTTCGTCAGCAGAATACACATTGTCAACGAATGCGGGTGCCTGTTTGAGTCCGAAGGACGAGTTGGTACAGAAGCATGAGTGAATCAGACATGTGTATTCTGGTAGAAAATTTAGTTGCGATAATACATAGTGCCCATTATATATGCATTCGTACTACAGAATGTCGATGTACTCATCGGCGAGAGCCTTGTTCATACTGCGGACAGCACAGAACTTGCCGCACATACTACAGGTGTCGGAGTGGTCATCCTCTGGCATACGACTGTCGCGGATCGCTTTGGCTGTAGCAGGATCAAGTGCGCAGGCATACTGTGCATCCCAGTCCAGGACACGTCTGGCATCCGCCATCTTATCATCGATATCTCTGGCACCCGGAATACCCTTTGCAATGTCGGCTGCATGAGCAGCGATCTTCGATGCGATGATACCCTGTTTTACATCATCTACATTTGGAAGTGCAAGATGCTCGGCTGGGGTAACGTAGCATAAGAAAGCAGCTCCGTTCATGGCAGCAACAGCACCACCGATCGCGCTGGTGATATGATCGTAACCGGGAGCAATATCTGTAACCAGAGGCCCGAGAACATAGAATGGTGCGCCCATGCATAAGGTCTTCTGAACTTCCATATTTGCAGCGATCTGGTTAAGTGGTACATGACCGGGACCTTCCACCATAACCTGTACATTGTGTGCCCAGGCACGCTTTGTCAGCTCGCCCAGACGTACCAGTTCTTCAATCTGGCATACGTCAGTCGCATCTGCCAGACAGCCCGGACGACATGCATCTCCGAGGGAGATCGTAACATCATATTCCTCACAGATATCTAAGATCTCATCGAAATATTCATAGAACGGGTTTTCCTGACCGGTCATACTCATCCATGCAAATACAAGGCTTCCGCCCCGGCTTACGATGTTCATTTTACGTTTATGTTTTTTGATCTGATCAATCGTTTTTCTTGTGATTCCACAGTGTAAGGTTACAAAGTCAACACCATCTTCTGCATGAAGACGGACAACATCGATGAAATCCTTTGCTGTCAGCTCTGCAAGATCACGCTGATAGTGGATGACACTGTCATAGATCGGAACCGTACCGATCATGGCAGGACATTCGCTTGTCAGCTTCTGACGGAATGGCTGTGTATTTCCATGACTGGACAGATCCATGATCGCCTCAGCGCCCATATTAACTGCGCTCATTACTTTTTCCATCTCAATGTTATAGTCCTTGCAGTCTCTGGATACTCCAAGGTTTACGTTAATTTTGGTACGCAGCATACTGCCGACACCTTCAGGATTCAGACAGGTGTGTTTCTTATTAGCACAGATGGCAACCTGTCCCTTTGCAACTAAATCCCTGAGCGCCTCGACAGCCATATGTTCCTTTTTCGCTACGATCTTCATCTGTGGAGTGATGATCCCTTTTCTGGCTGCGTCCATTTGTGTTGTGTAATTTTCCATATTATCCTCCTACTACAACCAATGTTATTTTACGTGGCAGAAAGTGGTGCTCCCGATCTGCCACAGAGCAATAAAAAAAGATGCCGCAGGGCACCTCTAATACACATCCCTACGTTAGCATTACCTAAATCAGGTTCACAGGTCGAGAACTTCATTCTCCTCTCAGCCGGCTAATTTGTCAGCTCCCTGAATATATAAATATCTGGAAATATTATATGCCAGAATACGACATAATTCAATGATAATTTTTCAACATAAAAGATAAATAAGGGCTTGCGTCCGATACATGAATCAGGTGCAGTACCGGAAAGTACGATCTGTCAGGATTCTTGCAAATATCAGACCGAGGGGCAGGGTAACAATGATCATGATCGCAGATGAAAACCATAAAACAGCCTCTGTTAGGGACATGATACCAAGATTATAGAAAGCACGATAAAGGTAAAGTCCCGGAACCATGATAACGATGGACGGAACGGTCAGAGAGATTCTTGGATATCCGTTATTCCTTTTTATAATGGAGGCAAGAATACCTGCGGTTAATGCGCCTGCGAATGCGGCAGCAGCCGGAGGAGTGCTTGTGTAATCGACAAGCTCCAGCCGGAGAGTATTTGCAACTGCGCCGATACAGGCAGCAGTTGCAGCCATCGGAATCGAGCTGTTAAACATAATGGAGAAACCGAAGACTCCGCAGAAGCTAGTAATGATCCGCAGTATAAGCTTTGTACCTACAGCCAGATTCAAAGCGGAGAAATCCTGAGGATGAAAATGTAACAGCAATGCCATGATCCAGGCGAACATAGTGGCTACTAAAACTATGATGACAGAGTAGCTCAGACGTTCAAGCCCGGACCGAAGATCCAGTTTAGCCAGGTCAATGCCGCTTGTTATGAATGGAAATCCGGGAATGATAAACAGCATTGAGCAGATATAGCCAGCTTCATGGAGTGCAGATACGTGGAAGAAGATTTCTGCAAGGTGAAAGCAGATGGCATATGTCATGCATGCGGCTGATATGGATACTGCTATGTTAAAGAAAAGGGTAAAATGGTGCTTGATCATTTTGGTACGGATGACATTTCCAACACCGGCTGCAATAAAAGCAAGGATCATTTCAACAGGACCGCCGCCTAATAGGAAGGTAAATGCACAGCAGGCGAGGGCTGAAGCCAGACCCAGTTTTGCAGGTGAATAAAGTGTATGGATCTTCTCAATCTGATCAAGACGCCGGTGAATCTCTTCGCCCGTCAGATGGGCTTCTTCTTTTGGGAAATTGTCAACGAATTGTTCCATCCGATAGAGCTTCGAGGTGTTTACACCGGTATTCGCAATGCTCAGAGACTGTGAAACGCAGTCGGTTCCATCAAAACAGTTGAATTCAATGGACATCAATCCGACATCAACGGTGCAGGTTACGCCCAGTTCTTTGGACAGGCGGTTCATGGAAGTACGAACACGCCAGGCACCTGTTCCACAGGAGAGCATAATTAACCCGACCCTTCCAATAACAGAGGCTTTTTCTATCAGCCCCGCCTTGGCGATCAGGACATTGCTATCGTTTTTTACATAATCATGCCATGGAATTTCCATATGGTTTTTTTCCATGATATCTGTATAATTACTGTTCTTTGGCATAGATGATCTCCTCCGCTTTTTCAATATGATGTTCCAGATTCGTCAGGAATAATGAATTTGGAAGGAATATGCCGATTTCATCATATCGGGAATTATTTTTCACCAGAGAATCCTGCCCGTAGAAAATGTAGGACATAGGAAGCTCCTTTTCCAGTGCGATCATAAGATCCCATACAGCAGAATATGCTTCTGCTTCTGTCTCCTTTTGCTTTACAGTATCGGGAAGCTCGCAAATCAACAGTACACCGTCACTTTTTTCCAGAATCTTCTGTTCCGGTTTCATGTCATTTGCGGCATAATCGTGACTGTATCTGTATGCGCGGGCTAGATAGATATTTTTATTGTTTCTAAGTGTCTGATAGATCTTATGAAAATGACGATATTCTTTTTCCCGGATCGAAGTTTTGTATTCAGGAAGCAACTGACCATTGTCATCTGTCATAATGACAGGATTTGTTTTGCCATCTGCGTTGAATCGATATGGGATCAGAAAGGAATTGCGCAGAAGATCAAACAGGGTATTGTTGCAGATCGCCATAAGAAATGCAGACAGATCCCGGTTATGATAGGAATTGAATAGTGCCTGTGCAAATTCTTCTGCCGGAAGTGGTGCGTCGTAAGCATCATCGTTATAGCACAGGTAATTTGCAAATGTTTCCTGTAATTTCTCACATGCCCATGGATCATTCAGGATTTTTTCAAATAAGAAATCTGCTTTTTTTTCTCGTGGAAAAATTGTAGTTTCGTTCATGCTTAACCGACTTCCTTTCTTTTTCTGTTCTGCACAATTATACTATTGGCAGAAAGATAAGTAAAAGATATAATTGATATGACAGACATAATCATTTGATATGATAAAAGAAACGGAGAAGACAGATGAATATTAACTTTGAATATTATAAAATTTTCTATTATGTGGCAAAATATCATAATTTTACAAAGGCTGCGAAGGTTCTGGAAAGCAGCCAGCCAAATGTTACAAGAGCGATGAACTGTCTGGAACAGCAGATGCACAGTACTTTATTTGTAAGAACCAACCGGGGCGTTCAGCTTACACCGGAGGGAGAAAAACTATATATGTATGTGTCGGCAGCTATGCATCAGTTATTAACGGCAGAGGAAGAACTGGCGGACTATTCGGGCATGGTACATGGAAGTATATCGATCGGAGCCAGCGAGACAGCGTTAAATATATATTTGTTTGATAAATTAAGGTCATTTCATACTGCATATCCGGGAATTCGACTGAGAATCTATAATCATTCCACGCCGGAGGCAGTAGATGCAGTAAAGAGCGGTAAGATTGATTTTGCTGTTGTGTCGACACCGGTGGAAGCAGACTCGCCCCTTGAAACCAGAATGTTGAGATCGTTTCGGGAGATCCTGATCGGTGGACAATCCTTTAAAGAGCTGCAGGGAAAGACGTTGTCTTTAAAAGAATTAAAGAATTATCCGTTGATCAGTCTTGGAAGAGAAACGATGACATTTCGATTTTATGAGCGGCTGTTTTTATCGTACGGGATAGAATTTGCACCGGATACGGAGGCTGCGACAACAGATCAGATCCTGCCGCTTGTCCGTTGTGAGCTGGGACTGGCATTTATACCGGAATCCATGGCAGGTGAGGCGCTCGAACGCGGAGAGGTAATACAGGCAGTCCTAAAGGAGAAAATTCCTGACCGGCATATCTGCATGATATATGACAGCCAGCATCCACTGAATACAGACGCAAGATCATTTCGCAGATTATTGGAAGAAGACTGCGAAAAGGTAAACACCCTCAATCGGGGCATCGATTGAGAACAGAAAACGTCTGGTATGCAGTTATCAAGTTCAACATTCATACATTAAATATCCCCCAGGCATATTTGCAGAAAATGTATGACTGTTTTGTGAGGAGGACAGTTTGACTGTAGTCATTTTATAAGAACATATAAAAGATGGCGTGGAATCACGCCAAAACAGGATAGAATGTTAAACAAAGAATCAATATAGTGGAAAAGAGGAATAAGAAATATGAAGATCAAAAGAATTGCATTGATCGGACTTGGCGCGATGGGTGTATTTTTTGCGCCAAGATTATATGAAGCATTTGGAGAGAATTTTTATATTATTGCAGGTGGTGAACGTAAAAAACGCCTGGAAAGTAGAGGAGTTACGATCAATGGCGTCAACTATAGATTCCCGATCGTGACACCCGAAGAACAGGGTGAGCCGGCGGATCTGATACTGATCGGTGTAAAGGGCTATGGATTTGCACAGGCAATAGAAGATATCCGCCATCAGGTAGGCGAACATACATTGATCCTGTCTTTGCTAAACGGTGTAGACAGTGAGGAACAGTTGATTCAGGCATTTGGCGAAGAACATGTATTGTATGCATATATGAGAATGTCCATTGTTATGAAAGACGGAAAAGCAGACTTTGATCCGTACTGGGGCAAGATCCACTTCGGAGAGAATAAAAATGATGTTCTGTCAGATCGTGTACTTGCTGTAAAAGAAGTATTTGATCATGCCGATATTCCATATGAGATCGATCCGGATATGTTAAAGGGACTCTGGTTTAAATATATGTGTAATATTGGGGAAAATATGACTTGTGCGTTGCTCGGTATCCCATTTGGATTTTTCCGTATCAGCGACAGTGCGAATTGGATCCGTGACAATGCCATGCGGGAAGTGGCTGCGATCGCGCAGAAGAAGGGAATCGATATAGGGGAAAAAGAAATAGCGGAGCAGGATGTTACTGTAATGACAATCCCACCAGAGAACAAACCATCAACCCTGCAGGATCTGGAAGCGGAGAAGCTGACCGAGGTAGAGATGTTTGCCGGCAATGTCATAAAGATGGGAAAAGAGCTTGGCGTGCCCACTCCGATTAATGAGATGTTCTATCATGGTATCCGGGTACTGGAGGAGAAGTTTACAAAAAGATAATATTTGAATTAGCACTCGACTATTTACAGTGCTAACAAAACGTGCTATAAATAATGGTATGAAGTAACTGCATATAATAGAGAAAGTTGTGTGAGTCTAATAAAATGCAGGAAAATGACAGTAATATATGACTGATGAAAGAGAATCAGAAATATAGATAGAAATGGGGTAATTAGGATGGATAGACCAAGTATTTTTTCAGATAATTTTGAGATGATGAATGGCTTCTTTGATGATTCCTTCTGGGGCAGCCATTCCGGACTTCGTACCATGACTACAATGGCAACTGATATATTCGAAACAAAGGACGGATATGAGATAGAGATGGATCTGCCGGGATTTCCAAAGGAAAGCATCAAGGCAGAATTAAAAGGTGGTTACCTGACAATTCTTGCCAGCTATACCGGCTCGGATCGTGAAGACAGGGAAGGAAGCTATATCAAAAAGGAACGGTATTCCGGTCACTATAAGAGAAGCTTTTATGTTGGCGACAAAGTCAGTGAACAAGATATTAAAGCAAGATTTGCAAATGGTGTTCTGTATGTCTATGTACCAAAATTCGACGACCAACCGGAAGTAGAAGAAAAGAAGATTATCTCGATAGAAGGATAACGGACAAATTTTAGGGGCTGTTTATTATAATGTAGCAAGCCTGTCCGAGCGCCGGTACTTAGGTTGCGTATTTTGCAACCTTATGTACCGTTGCGTTGATAACTGAGAACTTAGCGAGGTATTGTCGAGGTTAGTTCGAAGTTATACAGAGTAGGATAGAACGAAAGTGTCTTGCGCAATAATAATAAACAGCCCCTGAAATTTGTCTGTTTTCTAAAAGCCCAGATCTTCATTTACAAGGATGACCTTGATGCGTCCTTTGTGCTTGGAATAGCGGGTGGTTAAGAACTGGCAGCAGACTGTTTCCGGTGACAGACAGTTTGCGCATTCGCCGGTTGTACTGCAAGGGGTTGAAAGTCCGAAGCGCTGTGCATTGATCGGAGCTGCTTCATTTTTTGCACGGCTTAAAGCATCTTCTTCTGTCCGTACTACCTTGTTCATTCCTGTGATCACGATAACATGGGAAGGACCATAGACGATGGCAGCTACACGATTTCCATTGCCATCGATATTTACCATAATGCCGTCTTCGGTGATTGCATTACAGCTTGTTAAGAAGTAGTCAGCGAAGAAACATTCTTTGGAGATCCGGTCTTTTTCCTCCGGTGTTTTTGCTGCATCACGGTTCAGCTCTTTGTAGTTTCCCTCGATAAGAGCATCTAAAAGTCCGGTTGCTTTTACGGTCATGGAACCGCCCCAGCCGACAGAGCTTCCTTCCGGGATCAGACTCAGTGCAAGCTCCTTAGCTTCTTCCTTTGTCTGGACATAGAAGCCTTCCATATTTCTGGTAGCCAGCTTGTTTATCATGGCTTTCGCCAGTTTGTCGTTTCTCATGTTTCTAAAAGTATCCATTTGATATACCTCCGTTTATTCAGGGAAATCCAGATTATTTTCCGCAAAGAAATTCATCACTTCAAATGCAGAAGTACAGTTCTGATTGATACATACGATCAGGGCAGCATCCTGTGGAAATTTGGGATACAACACGGCATTTCCGGAGATTGTAAGTGCACGTTGGATCTCTTTCAAATTCATTCCGGCGCATAATGCCAGAAGAACCAGCTTGTATTTTCCGGGATGTGGTTTCCTGCCGTTTAAGATCTGATAAGCATAGCCGCGGTCCAGATTGCTTCGTTTTATGACATCGGCGGTCAGAAGCTCCGGGTGATCTTTAAAGTAAAGATTAAAATAATCCTGCAGATTGTCACAGGACATATCATCTGCATGAGATGTTATATATGATTTAAAATGTATATTTGAATCATCGGTTGATAATTCATTCAGCAGATCTGTTGTTCTGGTCGTTTCCATGATTAATCCTGCATTCTTTCCCTTGATAATTTTTATCAGTACCATATAATATTTATTATACTTGTCGATAAAGCAATTTCAAGATAAACAATAGGAAAATGATATGAATTTAGAAATACAAAGTCGTCTGTCCTTTTATCGCAGACTGGAAGAAGTAGAGCATAAAAAGGGAATTTCTCTGGTGCGGCATATAGAGACCGGACAGATTTATGTAGAAAAAGTGCTGACGCAATATGATAAATCTATATATGATTGGCTGCAACAATCAAAACTCCCTTACGTTCCGCAGATTTATGAATGTATGGAAGAGGATGGTACGTTATATCTGATCGAAGAATACATACAGGGGATCACGCTGGAAACATATATTGAACAGTTTGGATGTCTGGATTTGGATGCTGCCGGAAGAGTGATCGAATATCTTTGCCGGACATTGGAAAAACTGCACAGACATATACCGCCGATCGTACACCGGGATATCAAGCCGACAAATATAATGCTTCAGGGGGATTTCAAAAAGGGACATGGTATTGTATCTGTATATCTGATCGATTTCAATACTGCAAGAGTTTTTGACGCAGAAAGGAATCGGGATACCGAGTTGATCGGTACAAGAGGATTTGCAGCTCCGGAGCAATACGGTTTTTCGCAGTCAGATGCGCGGACGGATATCTACGGACTTGGCGTGTTATTAAATTATATGTTGTGTGGAAAATTAATCCGGGATGGAATTTACGCAGATCATCAGGAAGTGTCACAGATCATCCGAAAAGCAACCCAGATCGATCCGGAGAAACGATATCAGACAGCAGAGGAAATGCTCGATGCGATGCAACAGAGCATGATTTTAGATGAAGCTACAGATAAAGTATCCTTGAATGATAAATCCCGCCCGGCATGGACTCGTTTCCTGCCACCGGGATTTCGGGAAGGAAAAATCCTGAATATGGTTGTTGCAGCCATTTATTATATATTTTGGATGTATTTCTGTCTGACAGTAGAAGTAAAAGATCATGGAGAACCGCTCTCCGGAACTTGGTTATATGTAAATCGCTTTGTATATTTTATGATGTTTATTATTACTCCGTTTTTTTGGAATAATTATCTGGACGTCTGGAATTATTTCCCGCTTGTGCGCTCACCGAAGAAGATATGGAAGCTGGTTGGATTGTTTTTATATACGGTGGCATGGTTTTTTTTAGTGATGTTTGTATTCGTTATAGTAGAGGATATATTCCGATAGTGTGCTGTCAGCACACCAGCTCTTTCTGAAAATTTTATAAGATAGAATATGCAGTGGTTGTAATTATATCAAAATACCCTGAATGATGACTGATACAGGGGGATTTTAATATAATAGCAGAACACTTATAACAGCAGAAAGAGGAGAGAATTTATTATGGAAAAGACAAAGCAACCTTTATCAACATTCAGACTCGTAGCAGGGATCATAACGATCGTGTTATCAGTCTTAGTAACATTTCAGTCCTGTGCGGCAGGATTATCAAATGCACTGGAAGAAAACGGGGAATCCGGAGGCTCTGCAGGTGTATTACTTGCAGTTTGTTTCCTTGTTGCAGGAATTGTTGGAATTGTAACCAGAAAGTCAACCGGAGCAGGCGGTGCATTCACAAGTGCAGGCTTCTACATAGTCGGTGGTCTGATCGGCCTTATATGTGCAGGTTCCTATGCTGATTTAGTAATCTGGGGCGTTATCTCCGTAGCATTCGGCGTTATATTCATAATCGCAGGCGTATTAACAAAGAAGAGAAATTCTTAATTTATATAAAACGTCTATAAAAAATAAGTCCATCCGGTTGTGTGTGGGGGAATATAGTCATCCCCCCCACACAACCGGATGGACTTATTTTTGATTATAGGAAGAAAAACCACGCATACTTCCGCCGGAAACCGGAAAAAATACTAAAAGAATATTGGAATATAGGGGATTTTAGGATATACTATAAAACAGTGTGTTTAAAAAATACAAACAGCGATGGAGGAACTATGTTAGAGTTAAAAAACATCTCATATATTGTAAATGAGGATGGAAAAGAGAAAGTAATATTAAAAGACATTAACCTTACAGTAAACGAACATTTCGTAGCAATTACCGGACCTAACGGTGGCGGTAAATCAACACTTGCGAAGATCATAGCCGGAATTATCAAGCCAACAACCGGACAGATTCTTTTAGATGGAGAAGATATCTCGGAATTGAATATAACAGAACGTGCAAAGAAAGGAATCAGCTATGCATTTCAGCAGCCGGTTCATTTTAAAGGGCTTACTGTAAAAGATCTGGTATCTATAGCATCCGGCAAAACACTGAATGTTTCACAGATCTGCGAGATCCTTTCCGAAGTTGGTTTATGTGCAAGAGATTATGTGAACCGTGAAGTAAATGCAAGTCTTTCCGGTGGTGAGTTAAAACGTATTGAGATCGCCATGATCATTGCAAGAGGTACGAAGCTGTCATTATTTGATGAGCCGGAGGCAGGTATCGACCTGTGGAGCTTCAACAGTCTGATCAAGGTATTTGAAAAGATGCGTGAAGAGATTAACGGAACGATTCTGATCATTTCCCATCAGGAGCGGATCCTTAATATAGCAGATAAGATCGTTGTGATCGCAAATGGTCATGTTGATGCAATCGGAAGCAGAGATGTGATCATGCCAAGACTGACTGGTGAATCAGCCACTTGCAAGGTGCTGGAAGAAAAACAGAAATAAGTTGTGAGGTAATAGAACATGGATTTAATTCAGAAGAGTTTATTGCAGCAGGTAGCAGGACTTCATGATGTACCGGAGGGCGCATTTAATATTCGTGTCAACGGACAGCTTGATAGCAGAAATACAACTGCAAATATAGATATTGTAACAAAAGAGGATAAGCCGGGAATCGATATCATCATTAAACCGGGGACAAAAAATGAGAGTGTGCATATTCCGGTTCTTTTGAGTAAGAGCGGTCTGCAGGATATGGTATACAATGATTTCTATATCGGAGAAGACAGCGATGTTACGATCGTAGCCGGATGTGGTATCCATAATTGTGGTGTGGACACCTCCAAGCATGACGGCATCCATACTTTTTATATTGGTAAAAATGCAAAAGTAAAATACATCGAACGACACTATGGTGAGGGAGATGGAAATGGCGAGAATATCATGAATCCGGAAACCATCGTGCACTTGGAAGAAGGTGCCTCGATGGAGATGGAGACGACTCAGATCAAGGGGATTGATTCGACTGTCAGAAAGACCGGCGGTGATCTGAAGGATAACGCATCATTAGAGATCAGGGAGAAGATCATGACACATGGAAAACAGTATGCAAAGACTGATTTTGTTGTGGATTTGAATGGAAAAGGCTGCAGTGCAAATGTAGTATCCAGATCCGTTGCAAGAGATCAGTCCAGACAGGAATTTTTCTCCACAATCAATGGCAATAATGAATGTAAGGGTCACAGTGAATGTGATGCGATCATTATGGATAGCGCAAGCGTATCAGCAAGTCCGAAGCTGACGGCAAATAACATTGATGCAAACCTGATCCATGAAGCAGCGATCGGAAAGATTGCAGGCGAGCAGCTGATCAAGCTGATGACGCTTGGGCTGACTGAGGCAGAAGCGGAAGAGCAGATCATCAATGGATTTTTAAAATAAAAGCGTTTACAATAAATCATATAACCTATTTGACATTAAAGGTAGATAGTGATAGTTTGTAAGAGTAAAAAATACAAATCATAAAATCATAGCGAGGTATCAAAAATGCAGGAAATGAAACCGATTAAAGAGGGTAAAGTACGTGAGATTTATGATAATGGTGACAGCCTTATCATGGTAGCAACAGACCGTATCAGTTGTTTTGATGTCATTTTAAAGAACATCGTTACAAAGAAGGGTACAGTCCTGACACAGATGTCCAAATTCTGGTTTGATATGACAGAAGATATTCTTCCAAACCATATGATCTCGGTTGACGTAAAGGATATGCCTGAATTTTTCCAGCAGGAGAAATTTGACGGAAACAGTATGATGTGCAAGAAGCTGGAAATGCTCCCTGTTGAGTGTATCGTTCGTGGTTATATCACAGGAAGTGGCTGGGCAAGCTACAAAGAAAACGGTACAGTATGTGGTATCAAGCTTCCGGAAGGATTAAAAGAATCCGATAAGCTTCCGGAACCGATTTACACACCTTCCACAAAGGCAGAGATCGGAGATCATGATGAGAATATCTCATACGAGCAGAGTGTTGAATATCTGGAAAAGAGATTTCCTGGCAAGGGCGAAGAATATGGCGCAAAGCTTCGTGACTATACGATCGCTTTATATAAGAAGTGTGCAGAATATGCATTATCAAGAGGTATCATCATAGCAGATACCAAGTTCGAGTTTGGTCTGGATGAGAATGGCAATATCGTTCTCGGTGATGAGATGCTCACACCGGACAGCTCCCGTTTCTGGCCTGCGGAAGGATATGAACCGGGTCATGGTCAGCCGTCCTTTGATAAGCAGTTTGCTCGTGACTGGTTAAAGGCAAATCCGGATAACAACTGGGAGCTTCCTGACGAGATTGTTCAGAAAACAATTGACAAATATCTTCAGGCATATGAGCTTCTCACAGGCAAGCCTTTAAAGTAATAAGTAATAGAAAAATAATAGAATAGTACTTAATTTTATTAGGCGGTATAGGTGCGCAGGATTGTATTTATACCGCCTAAATTAATTTTCTGAATATTTAACAAAATGTCTGTAAAATCTGACAATTATGGGTTGACGCTTGAAAAATGGCATGCTATAGTCAGCTCATAAGAAATACAACAGATAAAAAATTACCAGGAGTTTTATGGTGATTATGATAAAAAGATGGAATCTTATTACAATGGGGTAGTAAGATTCCATCTTATTTTTTGCGTTGTCAGGGAGATTCTCATTATAAGAAATCCCATTCTGTAAAGCGGAAATATGTGTGGGAGCCTGTTTCAGGACAAGACTCCTGTGTATTATCTGAATGAATTATATGTCTCTCCAGCTTTCATTGTTACACCACGAAGCTCAGCCATTTCGCTGACAGTTACAAGCTGATAACCATTTTCAATCAGCTTCGGAATGAATGTCTGTGAGGCAATAGCGGTTGACTGGTGAAGGTCATGTATCAGAATGATCGCTCCGTCATAAGCACCATCCACAACTCGTGTGATCGTAGTAGGAGTGCTTCTGGTTTCCCAGTCTCTGGTATCCACAGACCACATGATCATTGGAAGACCTACATTCTCACGTACAGTATCATTGACGCAGCCACCAGGCGGACGCATCAGAGTAGGAGCAACTCCGATCTCACGGATGATCGCATCTGATCCCTTTTTGATCTCTTCTTTGACTCCGTCTGCGGATAATCTGTTTAACCATGCGTGATCATAGGTATGTGTACCAATCTCGCAGCCGAGTGCATATTCCCGTTTCAGGTAAGAACTGTATGTGGAGCAGCGGTTTCCAACAACAAAGAAGGTTGCAACTGCATTATATTTTTTCAGTGTGTCCAATACCAGTGGTGTGTATGGAGAAGGACCATCATCGAAGGTCAAGGCAACCATTTTCTTATTTCCATCTACCGTTCTGTAGATAACACCCTTGTCATTTGCGACATACAGGCAGTTGCCGATCTTAACTCTGCCGGTCAGTAATGTACCATCTGATTTAAAATAATATCTGTCTTTTCCAATCGTCTGCATCCCATATGCCATGGTTCCGTTTTCTTTGTAATAATAGGTTTTGCCGTTTATCTTCTGAAAACCGGTTGCCATGGTTCCGTTTGCCTTAAAGTAATAATTGCTGCTGCCAACTTTCTGGACACCGACAGCCATAGTTCCATTATCATGGAAGTAATATGTTTGGCCATTCAGTTTTTTAAATCCTTTTGCCATGACACCCCGTTTGGTAAAATAATAGGTATTTCCATTTATTTTCTGGAAGCCGGTTAACATACAACCATTTTCTTTGAAGTAGAATGTTTTATTGTTTAAGGTCTGAAAACCGGTCTGCATGATACCATTCTGGTTGAAATAATACATGTTCCCTTTTATTCTGAGAAATCCGGTTGCCATAGCCCCGCCTTTTTTACGGAAATAATAGGTATGACCGTTTAATTTCTGGAAGCCTTTTTTCATGGCACCTTTGTCTGAGAACAGATAGGTATGTTTTCCAATCGTATGCTTTCCGGTGTAGGCAGCACCGCTGGAACCGAAGTACATTTTATTTCCTTTTTTTGTTGTAAACCAGGAATTGGTAAGTAATACACCTGTCTTTGGATTTAGGTAATATTTTTTTCCGGTATAAGGACTTTTGTACATGCCTTTTCGCATACGTCCGATTTTGGAAAAAATATAAGTCTTACCTTTGATCGTCTGTTTGCCCTTCACGGCTGTACCATTTTTCCGGAGATAATAGGTATTTCCCCTTTTGGTCGTATACCAGCCTTTTTTCTGCATGACACCCTTACTGTTAAAAATGTATGTATGACCATTTATAGTACAGCGCCCTTTTGCCTGTTTGCCATTTTTGTAATAATAGTGTGTGCCGTTTTTTTCCTTTACAAATCCTGTTGTATGTTTTTTTGCTGCGGCATTACTTGTGATGCCGGAAGAGAAAACTGTTGGTATCAGGATCAAAGCGGCAAGAATCAATAAAAAGAATTTTTTCATAAATCCAGACTCCTTCCATACCCGAACTGATCATAATAATATTTTTCGGGTATGGATTATACTAACACAAAAGATAATGGCTTTCTATATAAAATATCTTAAATATAGATAATAAATGCATCGTTTGTTTTTAAACAGTATTTTCTGACAAATCGTTGTGGATGCACGGTGTATAATGCTTGCAAGTACAGATGGGGAAGTTTATAATGCTATATTGGCTTGTTTAAAAGATGATAAAGATAAAAAATTCTTTTCGTTAGAAATGAGAGAGAAGTATAATGTTATTACATAAGAAAAAACGGGATACAAGTACATATTTATTTTCAAATAAAGATCTGGTCAGATTATATGTGCCATTGATCATTGAACAGATGCTTGCGATGTTAGTCGGACTTGCAGATTCGATCATGGTATCTTCGGTAGGGGAATCGGCTGTTTCAGGTGTATCGCTGGTAGACAGTTGTTTTCAGTTGATCATCAACCTTTTTGCAGCACTTGCGACCGGGGGTGCGGTTACGGTCGGACAGTATCTTGGACAGAAGAATAAAGAAAAGGCGGGAGAGGCAGCTACACAGCTCATATGGTTTTCGTTGATCCTGTCGCTCGGAGTCATGACGCTAATGTATGTAGGCAAGGGACTGATCCTAAATCATGTGTTTGGTCAGATCGAAGCAGATGTATATGGTCATGCAGATACTTATATGATGATCGTAAATGCATCGATTCCGTTTCTGGCACTTTATAATGCCGGTGCGGCTATTTTTCGTTCCATCGGTAATTCTAATATATCCATGCGGGTATCTCTGATCATGAACGGGATCAATGTAGTGGGAAATGCCATTTTGATCTATGCATGCAAATGCGGAACGGAAGGCGTTGCGATTCCTACTCTGGTTTCCAGACTGGCAGCAGCGGTTATCATGATCATATTGCTGATCCCGAAGAAAAGTGCACAGGCGAAGCAGGACAGTACACGTATTTATATAAAGAAAAGTCTGCATTATCGGGCGAACTGGCATATGTTGAAAAGCATTCTGTTGGTAGGTATTCCAAACGGACTGGAAAACAGTATGTTCCAGCTTGGTAAGATCCTTGTGCTCAGCCTGGTCTCAACATTTGGCACATATGCGATCGCTGCAAATGCAGTCGGTAATGTGATTGCCGGATTCCAGTTGATGGCTGGTATGGCGGCTTCCCTTGCCATGGTCACAGTAGTATCAAGATGCGTGGGAGCAGGAGATTACGAGCAGGCAAAATATTATACGATCAAAGTTCTGGTCATGGCATATATGTGTATCATAGTTACGGTATTGTTTACATTTGCGGTTCTTCCTCTGGTCATGAAAGCGTATGGACTATCTTACGAAGCGCAGTCTGCTGCCGAGAAGATCCTGATGCTTCATGGTATTGCGGCATCTACGATCTGGCCGGTAGCATTTACGCTTCCATGTACATTCCGTGCAGCCGGTGATGTTAAGTATAGCATGATCGTATCCATCTGTACGATGTGGATCTGCCGTATCGTGTTCAGTTATGTGCTCGGCAAATATATGGGTATGGGTGTATTTGGTGTCTGGGTCGCTATGATCATGGATCAGTTCGTACGTGGCGTGCTGTTCATCCGGCGGTACCTAAGCGGCAGATGGATCGGCAAAAAGGTAATCTGACCGTATGCGGCACAATATGAGTAAGTTCGTAAAAAAGTAGAATTTTTCAGATGACAGAAGATTGTTTGGTATGCTATATTAAAAAGGTGTTTGTTCTATGAGAGAATTTGGAGAAGCTTCCATAGAATCTAAGAGGATAACAAATAAATTAGAAAGAGTCTGTGATATACAGACAGGGGTAAACAAAATATGGAAAAGAAACGTAATACTTTTTCAGGCTCGCTTGGATTTGTCCTTGCGGCCGCGGGAAGCGCAGTAGGACTTGGAAATATCTGGCGTTTTCCATATCTTGCAGCAAAGGATGGCGGTGGACTGTTCCTGGTCATATACCTGATCCTTGCACTGACATTTGGATATACACTTTTGGTGACAGAAGTATCAATCGGTCGGAAGACCAAGCAGAGTCCGCTTACCGCTTATAAGAAGCTGAATAAGAAATGGGGATTCCTTGGAATCATTGCAAGTCTGGTTCCGGTTATTATTTTCCCATATTATATAACGATCGGCGGCTGGGTTGTCAAATACTTCCTCGCATTTTTAACCGGTAAGGGTACAGAGGCAGCGCAGGACGGTTATTTTACAGGTTTTATTACATCAGATATCGAACCGGTCATTTTGATGTTGATATTTCTTGCTGTTACGGCATTTATCGTATTTCGTGGTGTTAATAAAGGAATTGAATCTTTTTCCAAGATCATCATGCCGTTGCTGATCCTTCTGGTTATAGGAATCGCGATCTTCTCCATAACGATCAAAAAGACCGGAGATGATGGAATTGTCAGAACCGGTGTAGAAGGTTTGAAATTATATCTGATTCCGAATCTGGACGGACTTACTGTGAAAAGCTTCTTTACGGTATTATTGGATGCAATGGGACAGTTATTCTTCAGTCTGTCTGTTGCCATGGGTATTATGATCGCTTACGGTTCTTATGTAAAAGATGATGCAGCTCTGAATAAATCAGTTGGACAGATTGAGATTTTTGATACGGTTGTAGCATTTCTTGCAGGCGTTATGATCATTCCTGCTGTATATGTATTCTCAGGAACAGAGGGAATGGCACAGGGTCCAAGTTTGATGTTCGTATCACTTCCGAAAGTATTTGCCCAGATGGGTAAGGTGGGAAATGTGATCGGTTGTCTGTTCTTCGCAATGGTATTATTTGCGGCATTTACCAGTGCAGTGTCTGTCATGGAAGCAATCGTGGCAAGTATCATGGATGAATTCCATACAAGCAGAGCAAAGGCCGGTATTATTGAGTTGATTGTCGCGATCATTGTTGGAACGATCGTATGTCTTGGATATAACAAGCTGTACTTTGAAGTAAAGCTTCCAAACGGATCGATCGCACAGATCCTTGATATCATGGATTACATCAGTAATAACATTATGATGCCGATCGTAGCAATCGGAACCTGTATCCTGATCGGATGGATCTCCAAACCGCAGACGGTTATCGAAGAAGTGCAGAAGAACGGAGAAAAATTCAGCAGAAAAGGTATGTATGTGGTTATGGTGAAATTCATAACACCGATCCTGTTGTTTATCCTGTTCTTAAAGTCGATAGGTTTATTGACATTTATTTAAAACTGTAAAATATAAATAATTTGTCAGCAATATTAAGTTTTCAAATGAATATTATCTAATATAGACCGATCGTCGGAAGCCGGATATTAAATCTTGCATCGACGGTCGGTTTTGCAATATGAAATATATTGAAGAATCTGTGGCAGACAGACCTCAAATGATAGAAAAATACAGATAAGAAAAAAACAGGTCATGGCATAAATAACAGTATTCCGCTATAATAAGGAAACAGAGGAGAGATGATTCATATAATAAATGGAAATAATTTATGGAGCGTGAATATATATGATATTAAGTTTAATTGTTGGTCTGGGACTGCCGCTTCTTGGAACGACGGCAGGAGCAGCCTGTGTATTTTTTATGAAGAAACAGATGAATCTGTTATTGCAGAAAGCATTGTCCGGATTTGCGGCGGGTGTTATGGTGGCTGCATCTATCTGGAGCCTGCTGATCCCGGCGATGGAGCAGTCGGAAGCAATGGGGAAGCTTGCATTTCTTCCGGCAACTATCGGTTTCTGGCTGGGAATTATATTTTTATTACTGATCGATACTCTGATGCCACATTTGCATATTGACAGTAAGGAGGCAGAGGGGGTCAAGAGCAATTTCAAACGTACGACTATGATGGTATTTGCGATCATCATACATAATATTCCGGAAGGAATGGCAGTCGGTGTTGTCTATGCCGGATGGATCAGTGGCAGCACGAACATTACGTTGACGGCGGCACTTGCATTATCCATCGGTATTGCGATCCAGAATCTTCCGGAGGGAGCGATCGTGTCAATGCCGCTTTGTTCGGAAGGCTGCAGTAAACCGAAAGCATTTGGCTATGGATTCTTTTCCGGTATCGTAGAGCCAATCGCAGCGCTGTTTACGATCGCACTTTCTTCGATCATGGTACCGGTGCTTCCGTATTTTCTGGGATTTGCGGCAGGAGCTATGCTATATGTTGTAGTTGAGGAATTGATACCGGAGATGGCAGAGGGTGAGCATACGAATCTTGGTACGATCATGTTTGCGGTAGGATTTTCATTGATGATGGTGCTTGATGTAGCACTTGGATAAGAGAACAGTCAGAACGTGAAAATGCAGGTTATGGTTATTGTAAAAGGATAACTATATGCTGCATTTTTATGATTTGTATAACTATATAACTGCATTTTTATGGCAGTTGATATTTTCGGAGTGTTCCACTATACTGTTATTAGGTATAGCTTGAAGCATAACAAAGGTCTGCTCACAGATATATTGATTTTATAGAACGCGCGAGGCAGACCGGATGATTGTACAGGAAGAAGAATTATATAGCAGAAGAAAAGAGGCAGATACAAGTGTATGATGTAAAATCATTAAAAGCAGAAGAATTTATTTCAGATGAAGAGATCAGAGAGACATTGGCATATGCCGATGCGAATAAAGATAACGTACAGATGGTTGATGAGATCCTTGCAAAAGCCAGATTAAAAAAGGGCTTGACGCACAGAGAAGCGTCTGTGCTGCTGGCCTGTGAGATGCCGGATAAGATCCGGGAGATGTATGATCTGGCAAGGGAGATCAAGGAAGATTATTATGGAAATCGTATCGTGTTATTTGCGCCGCTGTATCTGTCCAATTATTGTGTGAATGGATGTGTCTATTGTCCATATCACAGCAAGAATAAACATATTGCAAGAAAGAAGCTGACACAGGAGGATATCGTAAGAGAGGTTACCGCACTTCAGGATATGGGACACAAGCGTCTGGCGATCGAAGCCGGTGAAGATCCTGTGAATAATCCGATCGAATATATTCTGGAATGTATTAATACAATCTACAGTATCAAACATAAGAACGGCGCAATCCGCCGTGTCAATGTCAATATAGCAGCGACAACAGTTGAGAATTATACGAAGTTAAAGGATGCAGGCATCGGAACCTATATCCTGTTTCAGGAGACTTATCATAAGGAAAGCTATCTGAAATTACATCCGACAGGTCCGAAGCATGATTACGATTACCACACCGAAGCTATGGATCGTGCCATGGAAGGTGGTATCGATGATGTAGGACTTGGTGTACTGTTCGGATTGGAAATGTACCGGTATGAATTTGCAGGGTTACTGATGCATGCAGAACATCTGGAAGCGGTTCATGGGGTAGGGCCGCATACGATCAGTGTTCCGAGGATCAAACGTGCAGATGATATCGATCCTGATGTATTCGATAACGGAATCAGTGACGATACATTTGCAAAGATCTGCGCACTGATCCGTATTGCAGTACCATATACGGGAATGATCATATCAACCAGAGAGAGTCAGGCAGTTCGTGAGAAAGTGCTGCCGCTTGGTGTTTCACAGATCAGTGGAGGTTCGAGAACAAGTGTAGGCGGATATGATATCCCGGAGACATCAGAAGATATCACATCGGCTCAGTTCGATGTCAGCGATACCAGAACGCTGGATCAGGTTGTGAACTGGCTGATGAAGATGGATTATATACCAAGCTTCTGTACAGCATGTTACAGAGCAGGAAGAACAGGAGACCGGTTTATGGCACTCTGTAAGAGTATGCAGATCTTAAACTGCTGTCATCCAAATGCTCTTATGACGCTGAAGGAATATCTGGAAGATTATGCAAGTCCTGAGACGAAGCAGATCGGTCTGGAGCTGATCGAACGTGAGCTTGCGCGGATCCCGAATGAGAAGGTCAGACAGATCACGGCAGATCATATACATGATATTGCAGAAGGACAGAGAGACTTCCGGTTCTAACAGATGATAGGAAGAAGCGATCTTAACAGATGAAAGGATTGCAGATAACAGAGATTGCAGATAAATGCTGAAGCAGACAGCGTATAACAACAGGGAGGGCAACACATGGCAGGGTTAAATGAGACACCATCGGGCAATCGACTTCATATCGGAGTATTTGGAAAGACAAACAGCGGAAAATCTTCTTTTATCAACCGATTTTCCGGTCAGAATATATCAATCGTAGCGAATGTTGCAGGGACAACCACTGATCCTGTGTACAAAGCAATGGAAGTTTATCCGCTTGGCCCTTGTACCCTGATCGATACAGCGGGCTTTGACGATGCGACAGAGCTTGGGGAGGAACGCTTGGAAAAGACAAGGATTGCAGCCGAGAAAACAGATATAGCGATCATTCTGCTTGTAGATACTGACATGGACGAGGAACTTCACTGGTATGAACAGTTTAAGGAAAAGAAGACACCTGTTATATGGGTGATCGGTAAGGCAGATATCCGGAATGATACAGAAAAGATAAATGAAACGCTGTATCAACAGACAGGACAGCGTGCGATTGTTATCAGTGCCGCGACTGGAGACGGTATGGATCAGGTAAGAAAAGAGCTTGTACGGAACCTGCCGGAGCAATATGGTGCTTCTTCGATCCTTAGAGAGCTGGTAACAAAGGGAGATCTGGTCATGCTTGTTATGCCGCAGGATATTCAGGCACCGAAGGGCAGACTGATCCTGCCACAGGTGCAGACACTGAGAGAATTGTTAGATAAAAAATGCCTTGTTATGAGCGTGACGACAGATCAGTATGTGGAAGCCTTATCCCATCTGACAGAGGCACCGAAGCTGATTATAACGGATTCACAGGTATTTGCCTATGTCTATGAGCATAAGCCTAAGAAATCTATGTTGACTTCCTTTTCTGTGTTATTTGCCGCACATAAGGGAGATATCGAATATTATATAGAGGGTGCAAATGCGATAGGAAAGCTGAATGGGGAATCCCATGTGCTGATTGCAGAGTGCTGTACACATGCACCGTTAAAAGAAGATATCGGACGGGAAAAGATTCCTAAGATGCTGCGGAAACGGTATGGAGAAAATATGACGATCGATATAGTCAGTGGAACGGATTTCCCGGATGATCTGCAGGGGTATGATCTTGTCATACAGTGTGGGGGCTGTATGTTTAATCGCAAATATATTATGTCAAGGATCGATCATGCAAAGGAGCAACAGATCCCGATGACCAATTATGGTGTGGTGATCGCGTATCTGACCGGGATATTAGATAAGGTTGTAATACCTGACTAAAAAGCCGGAAAAGACAGAAGCCACTGATCATATTAATGGGCTTCAGGAAAAGATAACAACAAATGCTGCAGAAAGTAAGTAATATAATATATAATATAAAACAAAATCAGGAGGCAAAGTTTATGAAGAAATACGAAACGCCACAGATGAATATTGTAGAATTTGAAACAGAGGATATCATTTGTACGAGTGGAGACGTTATAACCGGAGATAATGAAACGCCTATTATTCCCGGGAAATAGGGAAATTAGGCTATAAGCCGGTAAACAGATGATGCCGGATATCAAAGAACAAATGATACGAAAATATACAGATAATTCAGGAGAACGATGATGAAACATTTAGTAAGAATCGCGTCCGTATCACCAAGAGTACATCTTGGTAATGTAACAAAGAACTGTAAGGAGCTTGAAACAGTTTATAGAACCTATGCAGAACAGGTAGACGTTATTGTGACGCCGGAACTGTCACTGACCGGATACACCTGCGGGGATCTGTTTGTGAACCGTCATCTGATCGACAGGGCAGAAGAAGGACTGTTACAATTGGCGGAAATGACAGCAGAATATGGCAAAAAGGGCGCAGCACTTGTTGTCGGTGTGCCATATGAAGTAGACGGAGAATTATTTAACTGTGGAGCTTTTTTATGGAACGGAATGGTGCTCGCACTCGTTCCGAAGATCTACCTGCCGAATTACGGAGAGTTTTATGAGAAACGGTGGTTTAGTGGAAGACGTGTAGAGAACCGGACAGTTGAACTGGCAGATGGATCGGAAACTTTATTTGGCAATTCCATCCTGATCGAGATGACGGATCCGAATCAGCAGGAGGAGCATGTTACATTTGGCATGGAGATCTGCGAGGATCTCTGGACACCGATCGCACCGGGAAGACTGCTGACACTTCAGGGAGCAGAGATCCTGCTCAATCTGTCGGCATCCAATGAAGTGATCGGAAAGGAACAGTACAGAAGAACACTGACAGGAAGTATGTCATCCTCCTGTATCTGTGGATATGTCTATACATCAGCCGGAGCCTATGAATCAACCTCGGATATGGTATTTTCCGGACACAATCTGATGTATGAAAACGGAAAATTATTAGGCGAGATCAAGCCATTTGAAGATGGGATCCTGATCCGTGATTTTAATATGACAAAGATCCGCCATGATCGTCTGGCAAATAAATCCTTTGCGGAGTGTAAACGGAATTTTGAAGCCGGAGAATACATGACAGTAAACTGCGAGAAGGTATTTGCAGAGAAAAAAGAAGTATGCGCAAAGGTTTCCATGACACCATTTGTTCCATCAAAGAACAGACTGGAACGATGCCGGTCGATCTTTGCAATGCAGGTTGCAGGTCTGCAAAGGAGAATCGAAGCCACACATGCGTCATGTATCGTTGTTGGCGTATCCGGTGGACTGGATTCTACGCTGGCACTTCTGGTATCCGCACAGGCAGTAAAGAATCTCGGACTGCCACCGGAGACAGTAACCGGTATCACGATGCCGGGATTTGGAACGACGAAACGCACAAAAAGCAATTCAACAACGCTTATGGAACTGCTTGGATGTGACATCCGGGAGATCAGCATCGTAGATTCTGTCCGTCAGCATTTTGCAGATATCGGGCAGGATGAAACAGTACATGATATTACATATGAGAACTGTCAGGCGAGAGAGCGGACACAGATCTTGATGGATGTAGCCAATAAAGAGGGCGGATTTGTGATCGGAACCGGTGATTTGTCAGAACTTGCACTTGGCTGGTGTACCTATAACGGAGACCACATGAGCATGTATGCGGTGAATACCAGCATCCCGAAGACTCTGGTCCGGACTCTGGTAGATGAAGTTGGACATGATATGGATCGAAATGGATTCCCGGGAATCAAGGACGTGATCGAGGATATCATTGATACGCCGGTAAGTCCTGAACTGCTTCCGCCGAATGCGGATGGAACGATCGCACAGAAGACAGAGGATACTGTTGGATCCTATATCCTGCATGATTTCTTCTTGTATTACACACTGCGTTATGGCATGGAGCCGGAAGATGTCTATGACCTTTGTAAAGAAGCGGTAAGACAGAGCGTAGAAGCTTCGGAAGATGGGGAAATAGAAGCATATACATTTACAGATGAAGAGATAAAGAAATGGCAGAAGGTATTCTATACCAGATTTTTCCGTCAGCAGTTTAAACGTAACTGTATGCCGGATGGCGTAAAGGTCGGTACGGTATCGGTAAGCCCAAGAGGGGATCTGAGACTGCCATCCGAGATAGAATTTGAGGATTTCCTTACTTTCGAATAGAACTGGAATAGAGGAAAATATGAACCGTTACAAACGATAATTAAGCTTATTAAAGATTGTTTCAGAGTTGAATTATGATATAGTAGATGGAAATTGCAACCTGAAACTGATCGTACATTCATAACAGGGATATGAATGTCGGTTCATAAAAAGGAGAGAGATATGAAATTAGAATTACAGGGCATCAAAAAGAGCTTTGATGGCACAGAGATCCTGCATGGGATCAATTTCTCGGTAGAGGGTGGAAGCGCACTCGGACTGTTGGGAAGAAATGGCGCAGGAAAGACCACAACGATCCGGATCATCATGGATGTTTTCCATGCAGATGAAGGTCAGGTCTTATTAGATGGAGCCCCCTTTGTCTATCAGCCGGGGCAGGTCGGATACCTGCCGGAGGAACGTGGCTTATATCCGAAACGTCTGATCAGTGAGCAGTTAGTATATCTGGCAAAGCTTCGTGGGATGAATAAAAAGCAGGCGGAAGAGAATATGCGGAAGTGGCTGACCCGTCTGGATGTGATCCAGTACGAGAACCGGAAACTGGATACGTTATCGAAAGGTAATCAGCAGAAGGTACAGCTTGCAGCAACATTAGTAGCAGATCCTGACATCGTGATCTTAGATGAGCCGTTTTCCGGTTTAGATCCTGTGAATTCCCAGATCTTAAAGGATGTTATAAATGAACTGATCGCAGACGGAAAGATCGTTATCTTCTCCAGCCACCAGATGAGCTATGTGGAAGAATTCTGTGAAGATATCGTAGTGATCAATCATGGTGAAGTGGCACTGGCAGGCAACCTTGACAAGATCAAGGAAGAATACGGAAAAGGACATAAAGCAGTTGCGGCTGTTGGAATGGAGTCGGAAGAACTGGAACAGATTCTTCGTGATAAGTTTGCAGATCAGGTGCAGGTGATCAGCCATAACAAGCATCATGTTGTGACACAGATTCTGCCGGAACAGGATGAATGGCAGGTGCTTTCCCGTTTTAAAGAGTTGGGAATCAGGCTTAGGAGCTATGGAGTTTATGAGCCTTCCCTGAATGATATATTTGTATCGGCAGTCGGAGATGAGGAGACACCGGAAGATATAAAAGAAAAAAATAATATCGGAACTTCTTTTTCTGAATTTGAACCAAAGCAGAAAAAGGGTCTGTTTGGAAAGAGAGGTTAAGATATATGAAAAAGATTGGTACAATATTAAGGTTTGAACTCGGTAATTATTTTGGCAGTAAATCCTATCTGATTTCAACGATCTTACTGGCACTTCTTTGCGTAGGCATCATGTTCGCACCGAGAATTAAGGAATCGTTTACAAGTGGAAGTCCTTCGTCTGATAAAGAGACAGATGCAGAGGATGAATCGGATCAGGAGAATGAATCCGTATATGCATATTATGATGCATCCGGTATTATGGATGAAGGATTGCTGGCGCAGGTATATCCGGATGTTAAGCTGCAGAAATGTAAGGATGCAGCAGAAGTAGAGTCGCTGGTTAAAAGTGAAGATGCGGAACTTGGTTATGTAGTTTATAGTACATCAGAATATACCTATTATGTTTATAATAAAGGCATGTTTGATGATTACACCAGTACCTTTGACAGTTATCTGTCCATGCTGTCCAAGAAACAGTACAGTGAAGCACATGATCTGGATTTTGATGAACTTATGAGTCTTGATTATGCAGATATCCAGGCAAAAGAAGTTATCCTCGGTAAGGACAGCACAAGCAATTACTGGTATTGTTATATTCTGGTTATCGTGATCTTCATGCTGATCGTTATGTATGGAATGTCGATCGCAACCGGTGTGGCAAATGAAAAGAGCAACCGCTCGATCGAGATTCTGGTAACAACAACGAACTCCAGAGATATTTTATTTGGAAAGGTATTTGCCGGAACAGTTGCTACGTTCTTTCAGGTTGGATTGATCATGGCAGCCCTGTTGATCTCATACAACTTTAATAAAGACTACTGGGGCGGCTTTATGGGTTCTGTATTAAATATCCCATCTGATGTTCTGATCGCATTTGCGGTATTCGGCCTTGGTGGATTCCTGTTCTATGCATTTATGTATGGAGCACTTGGGGCACTGGTATCTAAGATCGAGGATTTGAACAAATCAGCCGGTACGGCGCAGATGATCGTAATGATCGTGTATTTTGTCGTACTGATGAACCTGACAAATGTAGATGGACTGGTCATCAGGATCTGTTCTTATCTACCGATCAGTTCTTACAGTGCAATGTTTGCAAGAGTTGCGATGGGAGATGTAGCAACATGGGAAGTTGTTATATCAGCAATAATTTTATATATATCGGTGATCGGTATGGGTGTTCTGGGAGGTAAGATCTTCCGTAATTCAACACTTCGGTATGGCAATCCAATCAGGTTATCCAGAGCATTAAAAGAATTAAAAAGAGAAAAATAAGATATAAAAATAAGACAATAAAAAGGCCACATGCGTGCTGTGTTGATGTAAAAATGTAGAAAATATTCCTTATACCTTTACATTAAAAGGCGGATGTGGCATAATTTCATGTGAAATTATTGAACGCACTTGGTGCGGGTATACAGGGGAGACAGGGTAAAATAAAATAGAAATGAAAGCAATTTCTAAATTCGCAGTGCAAAAAGAGTGGCTGTGATATCTGTTCGCTTCTGGAATATAATTTCAATGGCTTAAAAAGAAAGGTTACAGTAAAATATGGAAGTAATCGATTTCCATTCCCATGTTCTTCCGGGAATTGACGATGGAAGCAGAAATATAGAAACATCCATAGAGATGCTTCGGCTCAGTCGGAATGCCGGTGTAGACAGAATGATCGCGACACCGCACTTTTATGCGGACGAGGATCGGATCGAACATTTTCTTGAAAAACGGGAACATGCATATCAAAGCCTGATAGAGGCAGTAACGACTGAAAACATATCGGATACCCCACAGCTTCTGCTTGGAGCGGAAGTTGCTTTTTTTGATGGGATCGGAGATGCAGATAAGGTTGACCGGTTGACAATCCAGGGAACAGAGCTTCTGCTGCTTGAGATGCCGTTCCGGACGTGGACGGATGAAGATCTGTTACAGGTAAAAAAGCTGCTCCATGAGAGACAGCTCCGGATCATTATCGCTCATCTGGAACGCTTTATGAAGATTTCAGGGAATAAGCCGTACATAAAAAAGCTGATGGAGCTTCCGGTTACCATACAGATCAATGCAGAAAGTTTGTCAGACTGGAAACAGGGCGGGATGTTGATCCGCATGTTTCAAAAGAGGCAGGCACATATTCTGGGAAGTGACTGTCATGGAGTTCATCATCGTCCTCCGAATCTGATGGAGGGACGACAGAGACTGGAAAAGAAAGCAGGTGCAGACATTCTTGCAGAGATTGATGCATATGGACGTCAGCTTCTTGGTTTGAGATAAAAGGTTGGAGGATAGACAGATGTCAAAAAAAGTAGCGATCATAATCAGTATTATACTGTTTATTATATTGACAGCACTTATCATATGTGAAAAAACATGGCCGACAGGAGGATCTGATCTGATAGGGAACCTGTTCTGATCAGAGAAAGAAAGATGGCACACAGGATACATTCCAGACAGGAAAAACTGAAATTATATAAAAAACTGACAATTACTATTGCAGCAGTTATCATATTTTGTTTAGCGGCAGTTATTGTGTTCCGGGCAATTGACCGGCAGAAGCTCCGGAAGCAGGAGGCATATGAGGCAGAGCAGGGAGTTGTCCGTATAAATGGCAAGAAATATCTTCCGAAGAAGAATATAGAGACCTATTTGTTCATGGGTATCGATTCACTGGATAAAGTAAAAAAAGCAGAGGACTATGGAGAATCCGGGCAGAGTGATGTGCTTATGCTGATGGTCAGAGATATCAGTGAAGGGACATTTAAGACTCTGGCAATCAACAGAAATACACTGACAAATGTAAAATCCCTGGATCTCGACAATTCTTATCTGGGCGATTCTGTTGTACAGATTGCACTTGCACATGCAAGCGGAGATGGACTGGAAGCCAGTTGCGAGAATACCGTGGATGCTGTATCAGAGCTGCTTGGTGGTCAGAAGATTGACGGATATGCTGCTGTAAATATGGGAGCAATTTCTATCATCAATCATATGGCAGGAGGAGTAACAGTTACGATTGAGGATGATTTTTCCAAAGTGGATCCATCCCTTAAGATTGGAGATACGGTTCAGCTCAGTGATGAGCAGGCGGTACATTATGTACATGACCGTTGGGATGTCGCTGATGAAACAAATGAAAACAGAATGAAACGTCAGTCCGTATATATGGAAGGGCTTAAGAAAAATATAAAAGAGAAATGTCAGACAGACAGTACCTATCCGTTGGATCTGTACAATGCACTGGGAGATTATATGGTGACGAATATATCGGCAAATAAATTCAGCAAGCTGGCACTTCTTGTTGTGAAAGAGAAGGACGAGGGCGAGGTATCTATTTCCGGAACAGAAGGGCTGGATGAACTTGATTTCGCTACCTTTGAGGCAGATGAGGAAAGTCTGAATGCAGCGATCGCAGAACTGTTTTATAAAGAATATACAGAATAGAGATGCTTTGGATGGAGGAGAACATGAGCGCAGAAAATAAAAAAGTACCGATGTCGGACAATGGAAAAGAAGAAAAGATCAATAAGGTGACGATGGTGACCGTTGATGATGACGATAAAGAGATAGATCTGGTCGATCTGGGATATGCACTGATGGATAAGTTACATTTTATCATACTTGCATTTTTGCTTGGTGCAGTCCTGTTAAATGCATATGCATATTTTATGATCAAACCGACGTACCAGTCGACCGCAAAACTGTATGTCGTATCTGCATCGGAGGATTCCGTTGTAAATCTGTCCGATCTGAATATTGGTATGTCGCTGACAAAGGATTATGAGGAATTAATGCTCAGTTATCCTGTATTGGATCAGGTAATCTCCAAATTGAATTTGTCAATGGATTCGGCAGAGCTTGCACAGATGATCGTACTTGAGAATCCGGCGGATACAAGAGTACTGAAGATAACAGTTACAAGTACAGATCCGGAGCAGGCAAAAGACATAGCAAACACACTGGCTGAGATTGCGGTAGAATATCTTCCGGATACAATGAGTACCAATGCACCGAATATTGCTCAGGTTGCAAGAATACCGGATCAGAAGGCAGGACCAAGTTATCTGAAATATACACTGATCGGAGCATTGGCGGGCGCATTTATTTACTGTCTGATCCTGATCATACGATATCTCCTGGATGATACGATCCATACAGCATCCGATATGGAAAAATACTTTGGAATTGTTCCGCTTACTTCAATTCCAGACAGTGAGTCACTGGGACAGAATGAGGACGGCGCTGAATATGGAGAAACAAAATCTGGATTGAAAGGGAGACGAAGCAAATGAAAAAGATAAATATTGATTTTAAAGAAATGCCGTATGCTGTCGAAGAAGCAATGAACAGGCTTCGTATAAATATCAAGTTTTGTGGAAAAAATACAAAGAAGTTGTTGATCACAAGTAGTCTGCCAAATGAAGGCAAAAGTACAATTTCCATGAATCTGTGGAAGATGATGGCAGAAGCCGGATTTCCGACTGTATTTCTTGATGTGGATTTGAGAAAATCAGTGATCAAGAGCAGACATAATATCCAGACAGAAGGCGAGATCAAGGATCTGGGTTATTATCTGTCCGGGCAGGCAGAATATGAGGATGTTGTATATGAAACAAATATCCCAAATGGTTATATCGTGCCATGTTGCAATCTGTTAGAGAATCCATCTGCATTATTGGAGGATGATCGTTTTGCAGAACTGCTTAATAAACTGGCAGAGCAGTATAGATATGTGATTATAGATTCGCCGCCGCTTGGCAGTGTCGCAGATGCTGCACAGGTTGCTTCCTTATGTGATGGTGCAGTACTTGTTGTCCGTAGTGGTGAAACGTCCAGAAACGTGATAAAACAATCCATGCAGCAGTTGGAACAGGTTCGCTGTAAACTGCTGGGTGTGATCCTGAACCGGGTAGAAGTATCCGGACGTGCATACAAGAGTTATTATGGAAAATATAAATCCTATGGCTATGGATACGGCTATGGAAAAGACCAGAAAAGCGGAAAATAGAACAGATCCAGATAGATAGGGGATCCGTTCAACAGGATCTGGCAGATGGACACAGGTTGGATGATTCGGCCGATACGTGGCAGACGGCTGTTTTATCATAGATGTTCTGGTTAAAGTGGTGAGAGAACTTCAGTTTTCAAAATGATCAGAACGATTTTTATCCGAAAATGTGCTAGGAAGGAGAAAACTCAATATGAAGAATTTAAAGAAGCTGATTGCTATTATCATGGTTATCGCTCTTATGATTCCATGTACAGCAATGGCTGCAACAGAGTCAGTTACTTCACAGGAGTTAACAAAGAAGAACACAACAATTACATGTTCTACACTTACTTATACAGGTAAGAAACAGACTCCTAAGACGATCAAGGTTCAGTATAAAACCAAGAGCGGCAAGAAAGTAACATTAAAGGCTGGTACAGACTATACTGTTAAGGTTACAAGCGGCAAAAATGCTGGTACTTACTCAGTAAAGATCACTGGTAAGGGCAAGTATGCCGGAAAAGTGTCATCTTCATACACAATTAAGAAGGCAACTCAGAAGAAGCTGACAGTTAAAAACGGTTATAAGACCAAGAAAGCTTCAACATTTAAGAAGAAAGCTAAATCTTATACATTCAAGGTTTCTGGTGTAAAGGATAAGGCTAAAGTAACTTATCAGAGAAGCTCAAAGAAGATTGTTGTAAAGAAGGGCAAGATCACTCTGGCTAAGGGTATCAAGAAAGGTACTTACAGAGTAACTGTTAAGGTTGCTGCAACAAAGAACTACAAAGCAACAACAAAGACAATCAAGATCAAAGTTAAATAATATTTAACACAATACATTAAATTGCTATAGCATTGAAGGCACCCTGGCCACGAGGGTGTCTTTTTTCTTATTGCACGTCATCCTTACTGTGTGGTAAACTAAGGCAGGATTTTAAATGATGGTGGTATATGGAACATGAAAAATGAAAAGATGGGATTTGAAAATGAAAAATTTATATTCTGGATCCGGCTTGCAGATGTAACGATAAAGATCTATGCGAATTACAGAAGTACAAGAGAATATTGTCGGGACTATCTGACAACGGGACCGGAGGCATTTTCGGTGATGATCACACAGAGGGATATCGCAGCGGAACGGGATCGGTCGGAGAAGCAGGAACAGGTCGGTGGAAGGAAAGGACCGGGAAGACCGTGGTTTGGATACTACAGTGATGCATATCTGGAAACGCTGGCGTTATACCGGAAGATCGCAGATCAGATGATCGCATACAATACCTTGTTATTTCATGGTTCGGTGATAGCGGTGGATGGAGAAGCGTATCTGTTCACGGCGAAGAGTGGAACCGGAAAATCTACACATACCAAGCTGTGGCGCAAATATTTTGGAAATCGTGCTGTGATGGTAAATGACGATAAGCCATTGTTGAAAGTAACCGGCAAAGGCGTGCTGGCATGCGGAACCCCATGGGCGGGCAAGGATCATCTGCAGAACAACATCATGGTTCCATTAAAGGCAGTATGTATTCTGGAACGGGATACGGTCAATCATATCGAACTGATCAGAAAGCGGGATGCATGGAAGATGATATTACAGCAGAGTTATCGTTCAGATCAGCCGGCGGTATTATCATCGACAATCCGTCTGGCGGAGCAGATCATGGATAAAACAAAGCTGTACCGGCTGGGCTGCAATATGTCCATGCAGGCAGTGGAGACTTCCTACAATGGAATGAATACAGATATAGATTATGCAGATTAAAAACATATAAAACAACAAAACGAAAATATATAGAAATAATGGAGCGGTAAATGAGATTAAAAGATGAATTTATTACATATGAAACAGATGGAGAACAGATCATGGTAGCTGCCGGAACCGACAGCTTTTCCGGTCTGGTCAGAAGCAATGAGACAGCGGGCTTTATCGTAGAATGTCTGAAAAAAACTGTGACAGAGGATGATATCGTTCATGCAATGACAGATGCATATGATGCACCGGAGGCTGTTGTCCGCTGGGATGTGAAGGGAATATTGAAGAAGCTGGATTCCATTGGTGCGATCGAATATTAAGAAGCCGGAACAGCAAAAAGAGAGAAAATGAAAACGGAGAAACAGGGATATGATAGCTGTTCTACTTATGAGGAACAGTTAAACAAATATGGAACCATTATATATACCAATGTAGGACGCAGTATGATGCCTCTCCTTCGGGAACATCGTGATATTATGATCATAAAGGCCAGACCGGAAGGACGGCTTAAAAAGTATGATGCGGTGCTTTATAAAAGGGGAGACCATTATATCCTGCACAGGATCCTTTCTGTAAGAAATGATGGTTATGTGATCTGTGGGGATCACAATTACAGGAGAGAATATGATATTACGGATCCGGATATTATCGGAGTGCTTACCGGGGTGATACGGGATGGAAAAGAGATTCCGGTTACGGATAAGCGATACAGATGGTATGTGCATATATGGTGTGATCTTTTTTATATCCGGGCAGGTATTTTATTTGTAAAGGCGAAAGTTGCCCGGCTGCGCAGAAAAATGGGTAAGAGCAGATGAAGAAACAAAGCAGGATGATGCAGGGCGAACAGAACAGGAAAACATTTGTATGGATGTGGCAGGGTATAGCAGGAAAGCGGTATTATATTGTTTTCCTGCTTATAATATCTGTCCTTCTTGGTATGTCCGGCGGCCTGCTCGCATTGTTGCTCAGGAATCTGATCGATCATGCGGTGGAAGGAGAACGTTCCGGTTTTGTGGCAGCGGGAACAGGACTTGTACTGCTTGTGATCCTGCAGATCACGTTCCGGGCGGTTGACCGTTATCTGGAAGAAAAAACACGGTCAACTTATGAAAATATCTGGAAGAAACGATTGTTTTCGGAACTTATGGGAAGAAGTTACCGCGAAGTCACACAGATCCATTCCGGAGAATGGATGAACCGCCTGACTTCAGATACCGTGATCGTGGCGGATGGACTGGCGCAGATCGTTCCCGGTGTATGCGGGATGCTGACACGGATCCTGATCGCGGTTGTTCTGCTGATCGGTATTATGCCGGAACTTGCTTATGTATTGATACCGGGAGGTCTTCTGCTTGTCTTTCTGACCTGGATATTCCGACGGGTGTTGAAACGTCTGCATAAAAAAGTGCAGGAGGCAGATGGCAGATTACGGATTTTTTTATCGGAACGGTTATCCGGTCTGGTGATCCTTCACACATTCGTAAAAGAACAGGAAACGGCAGATGAAGCAGACCGGTATATGAATGCACATCAGGGCAGCCGGATGAAGAAAAACAGATTTTCCAATATCTGTAATATCGGGTTCGGTGCAGCAATGAATGGAGCTTATATTCTGGGAGCCATATATTGTGGGTATGGAATATTGAAAGGACAGGTTTCCTATGGAACCTTTATAGCAGTGCTTCAGCTTGTCGCACAGATCCAGACACCGTTTGCGAATCTGTCTGGGTATTTCCCAAAATATTTTGCCTGCCTTGCCAGTGCAGAACGGCTGATGCAGGCAGAAACCTTTGAACCGGACAGAGCCGGATCAGAGATGAGCCCTTCCGGTTTTCAGGAATCATTTACGGCACTTGAGATCACAGACGGCTCCTTTTCTTATCGGAGAGATACGGATCTGCTGGGAGTTCAGGCATTGGCAGATTCAGATCACTGTGAAAGAAAGGTTCTGGAGCATTTTAATATGCATATCGCAAGAGGAGAATTTCTGGCACTGACCGGACCCTCCGGGTGTGGAAAGAGTACAGTGCTTAAAATATTAATGAGTCTGTATGCACTGGATTCCGGAGACTGCAGCGTAATACTTGGCAGTGAAAGGTATAAGATGCATGCAGGCTTCCGGTCTTTGTTTGCCTATGTGCCGCAGGGAAATCATCTGATGAGTGGAACAATAAAAGAAGCGGTGGCATTTGGTGAGCATATCGACACGGAGAAGTTAACACAGGCACTCAAAGCTGCCTGTGCAGAATTTGTTTATCAGCTTCCGGAACAAATGGAAACTTCACTTGGAGAACAGGGACATGGATTATCGGAGGGGCAGATCCAGCGTCTGGCAGTTGCAAGGGCGGTTTATTCCGGACATCCGGTTCTGATCCTTGATGAAGCGACAAGTGCACTGGATGAACAGACAGAGAAACGGCTGCTTTCCAATCTCCGTGCAATGACAGATCGGACTGTCCTGATCGTTACACACCGGCCGGCAGCTTTGCAGGTGTGTGACCGTACGATAGCAATGGTGACGAACAGGGAAGAATGAGGAATGAGATAATATGATTCAGTATAACATCAGGACACTTGGAAAAAATGAATGGGATTTTCTGGAGTTAGTGACGTTTGGACTTCATATGAAACCGGTATCAACGGAACGACTGCATCAGATGGATCTGCAGGCTGTCCGGAAGTGGAGCAAATATCATATGTTAGGTGCTCTGGTTTATGATGCCATTGAACCTGCATTAAAGGTAGACCAGACATTTGCGGAAGCGTATCCACAGCTTCTTACGGCATGGCGGGAGAAAAGGGATAAGGCGTTACGCAAGAATATGCTGTTAGATGCTGCCAGGAAGCAGTTATTTAGATATATGGAAGCCGAAGGTATCTGGTATATGCCATTAAAGGGGAGCATCATAAAGGATCTGTATAAGAAGCCCGGAATGAGGGAAATGTCAGATAATGATATTTTGTTTGATCCGGCATACAGCCGGAAGATCCGGTTTTATATGGAAGAACATGGATATCAGACGGAATCATATGGCGTTGGAGCACATGATACTTATCTGAAAGAACCGGTCTATAATTTCGAGATGCACCGGGTATTGTTTTCAGAGAAGCCGGGAGCAGAATGGAATCAATATTATCAGGATGTGAAGGACAGACTGATAAAAGATGGAAGTAATTCCTTTGGTTATCATTTTGAAGAAAATGATCTGTATATTTATGTGATTGCCCATGCGTATAAGCATCATAAAGGTTCAGGAACCGGAATACGGACACTTACAGATTGCTATATTCTGAATGAAGCATATGTCGATCATTTTGATTATGAATATATCGGGCAGGAGTTAGCTGTGTTCGGAGCATCGGAATTTGAGCAGACACTGCGGAGTCTTGCACATAAGATATTTGCATCGGAGGATATGGGGCAGAAGAACCGGCTTACAGAACAGGAGCGGGAGCTTCTTACCGAACTGATGTATTCCGGCACATACGGAACGGTCGCCGGCATGGTGAAACGGTCATTGAAAGAACTTCAGGCAGATGGAGGCACGATCACAACCGGAACAAAATGGCGGTACATGTGGCGGAGACTTTTCCCGGATATGGGATTTTATAAAGAGTATGTACCGGTGGTATATCATCATAAGATCCTGTTGCCGTTTTATACTGTTTTCCGTTGGGGGCGTGGATTGATAAAGAACCGGAAAAAGATTACGGAAGAGATTAAAGCAATAAGAAAAAAATAAACACAAAACAAATATAAATGGAAGAGAATAACAGTATCGGAATGAAACAGATCTGAATATAAAAACAGAAAGGCGGACATGGATATGAGTAAATACAAGTTGATTGCTTTTGATATGGATGGAACCTTATTAAATTCCGAAAAACGGATATCAGAGCGGACACTGGAATCTGTGAACCGTGCATTTGATGCAGGAAAGGAAGTGATCCTTTCAACCGGAAGATGTGTGGCAGAGCTTCGGGAATATTTTAAGCGGATACCGGGACTGCGTTATGTTGTCTGCTCCAGCGGCGCGATTCTGTATGATGTGAAAGAGGAGAAGATCCTGTATTCGAATTCAATCTCTATTGAACTGGCAGAAAAGATTCTGGCAGAAAGTAAAAAAGAAGATCTAATGGTGCATCTGCTTGCAATCGAATCCATGGTGCAGAAAAAGGACATACCCCAGATGGAACGCTTTGGGATGGGCGTCTATCGGCCAATGTATGAGAAGGTTACAACACAGGTCGATGATATCTATGAATATTATAAGGAACATCCATTTGAGGTCCCGAAGTTGAACCTGTATCATGCGACAGCAGAAGGCAGGGAGAGAACCAGAAAGAGACTTGCCGGACTGGATCTTGTTCTTGCGGATGCAGAGAAGACCGCTTTGGAATGTTCGGCGACAGGAGTTACCAAAGGAACCGGGCTGCTCCGGCTGTGTGAGCACCTGGGTATTGAACCTGAAGAGACGATCGCGGTCGGTGATGCAGATAACGATCTGAATATATTGGAAACTGCAGGATTAGCGATTGCGGTCGGAAATGCAAATGAACATGTAAAAGCAGTTGCTGCGGTTGTTGTCAATGACTGCGACCATGATGGATGTGCAGAAGCAATTGATAAATATTTATTATAAAGAGTTAAGAGGCGATACAAATGACGATCAAAGATTTGAAAGAGGGACAGTCCGCAACCATCTGTACAGTTGGCGGTGATGGAGCACTGAGACAGCATTTTCTTGACATGGGCGTGATACCCGGTATTGAGGTTAAATTGATCAAATATGCACCAATGGGCGATCCTCTTGAAATCCGTATTCATGATTATGAACTGACGCTCCGACTGGCGGATGCTGAGCAGATCGAGGTATCAGATAAAAAATCAGATGAAGACGAACATAGGAAAGATAACAAAAAGGATAAAGCTTTAGTAGAGCATCCGGGACTTGGCGAAGGCGGAAAATATCATGTGAAAGCAGATGAACATCCGCTGCCGAAGGATGAGATCCTGACCTTTGCTCTGGTTGGTAACCAGAACTGCGGCAAGACGACATTATTTAACCAGTTGACAGGCTCAAATCAGCATGTAGGTAATTTTCCCGGAGTAACGGTTGATCGGAAAGAGGGAATGATCAAAGGATATCCGGACACAAGAGTAACCGACCTTCCGGGTGTATATTCTCTCTCGCCGTACAGCAGCGAAGAAATTGTAACCAGACAGTTTGTATTCGATGAAAAGCCAAAGGGTATAATCAATATCGTGGATGCGACCAATATTGAGAGAAATCTCTATCTGACGATGCAACTGATGGAGCTTGATATACCGATGGTGCTGGCACTGAATATGATGGATGAAGTCCGTGAGAACGGAGGCTCAATCCGTATTAACCAGCTGGAATGTATGCTTGGAATTCCGGTTATTCCAATCTCTGCGATCAAGAATCAGGGTGTAGATGAATTGATCGAACATGCAGTTCATGTCGCCAGATATCAGGAGAGACCGGGCAGACAGGATTTTTGTGATCCGGAAGATCATGGTGGTTCGGTGCACCGGTGCCTGCATGGAATCATGCATCTGATCGAAGACCATGCAGAGAATGCGGGAATCCCGGTTCGTTTTGCTGCGGCGAAGGTGGCAGAAGGGGATGCAGAGATGGAAAAATCTCTACATCTTGAACAGAATGAGACAGAGATGATAGAACACATTGTAAGCCAGATGGAAGAAGAACGTGGAATTGATCGTGCGGCAGCAATTGCAGACATGCGGTTTGATTTTATACAGCGGATCTGCAGACAGACGGTTGTCAAACCGGCAGAGAGTAAGGAACGTATCAGAAGCCGGAGGATCGATGCGGTTCTTACGGGAAAGTATACCGCCATACCGACCTTTATATTGATCATGGGAGCGGTCTTCTTTCTGACCTTTAATGTGATCGGAGCGGTACTTCAGAATCTGCTGGGGAAAGGGATTGATTATCTGACAGCGCAGATGGATCAGCTTCTGACTGCATGGTCGGTGAACACGGTGCTTCATTCACTTGTGATTGATGGTATCTTTAAGGGGGTTGGAAGTGTGCTGAGTTTTCTTCCGATCATAGTGGTGCTGTTTTTATTTCTTTCGTTATTGGAAGACAGTGGATATATGGCTCGTGTTGCTTTCGTCATGGACAAACCACTCAGAAAGATTGGGTTATCCGGAAGAAGTATTGTGCCGATGCTGGTTGGCTTCGGCTGTACGGTTCCCGGCATTATGGCGAGCCGTACCCTTCCGTCGGAGCGTGATCGTAAGATGACGATCCTGTTGACCCCGTTTATGAGCTGTTCTGCAAAGCTTCCGATCTATGCATTCTTTGCGGCAGCGTTTTTCCCAAAGTATAAAGCGCTTGTTATGGTCGGGTTGTATGTTGTGGGAATACTGACAGGAATCCTTGTGGCGCTTATTATCAGAAAGACATTATTCAAGGGTGAGGCAGTTCCGTTTGTTATGGAGCTTCCGAACTACAGAATGCCGGCATTGAAAAATGTATTGCAGTTATTATGGGAAAAGGCAAAGGATTTCTTACAGCGGGCATTTACGGTTATCTTTGTGGCAACGATCGTGATCTGGTTCTTACAGAGCTTTGATCTGCACTTTAACCTGACGGCAGATTCACAGAACAGTATCCTTGCAGTTGTCGCAGGATTGATCGCACCGGTATTTGCACCGCTTGGTTTCGGAGACTGGCGGATATCGACGGCACTGATATCCGGATTTATGGCCAAGGAGAGTGTAGTATCAACATTGTCTGTGCTGACCGGAAGCATGGATGTTATCCATAAGATCCTGACACCGGCATCCGCTCTGTCATTGTTGATATTCTGTCTGCTGTATACTCCATGTGTAGCAGCCGTTTCTTCCGTAAAACGGGAACTTGGAAGCAAATGGGCACTGGTAGTTGTGTTCGGACAGTGCGTTGTTGCATGGATCATGGCGGCACTTGTCTATGCAATCTGTCTGTGTTTCTAAAACAAATATAAATTATAAAATACAGGCGTGATGATTATAAAAAAAATGTAAAAAAGTCATATCCGGTAAAGATTTTCTTTACTTTTTGATTAGGGATGGCTATAATACAAATTGACTGTGGAAGTTGGTAGTACAAACTAACCTCCATAGAATAATACTTAGAAAGAAAAGAGGATTTGTGTACAATGAAAAATATTGATTTAAGCAAGTATGGCATTACCGGAACTACAGAGATCGTTTACAACCCTTCATATGAAACACTTTTCGAGGAAGAGACTAAATCTACTCTTGAAGGATATGAAAAAGGACAGGAAACAGAGCTTGGCGCTGTTAATGTAATGACAGGTATTTATACAGGACGTTCACCTAAAGATAAGTATATTGTTGTTGATGAGAATTCAAAGGACACTGTATGGTGGACAACAGATGGTTACAAGAACGATAATCATCCAATGACAGAAGAGACATGGGCATCCGTTAAGGATATTGCAAAGAAGGAACTTTCAAATAAGAAATTATTTGTAGTTGATGCTTTCTGTGGAGCAAACGCTGATACTCGTATGGCTATCCGTTTTATCGTAGAAGTAGCTTGGCAGGCACATTTCGTAACAAATATGTTCATCAAGCCAACTGCTGAAGAACTTGAGAACTTCGAGCCAGATTTCGTTGTTTACAACGCATCAAAGGCTAAAGTAGAAAACTATAAAGAACTTGGTCTTAACTCAGAGACATGTGTAGCATTCAACATCACAAGCCATGAGCAGGTTATCATCAATACATGGTACGGCGGAGAGATGAAGAAGGGTATGTTCTCAATGATGAACTACTACCTTCCACTTAAGGGAATGGCAGCTATGCACTGTTCAGCAAACACAGATATGAACGGTGAGAACACAGCTATCTTCTTCGGTCTTTCAGGAACAGGTAAGACAACACTTTCAACAGATCCTAAGCGTCTCCTGATCGGTGATGATGAGCACGGCTGGGATGACAACGGCGTATTCAACTTCGAAGGTGGCTGCTACGCAAAGGTTATCGACCTTGATAAGGATTCAGAGCCAGATATCTATAATGCGATCAGAAGAGATGCTCTTCTTGAGAACGTAACAGTAGATGCAAATGGTAAGATCGACTTCACAGATAAGAGCGTTACAGAGAATACTCGTGTATCTTATCCAATCGATCATATTAAGAACATCGTTCGCCCTATTTCATCAGCTCCTGCAGCAAAGAATGTTATCTTCCTTTCAGCAGATGCATTCGGAGTACTTCCTCCGGTATCTATTCTGACACCAGAGCAGACACAGTACTACTTCCTGTCAGGCTTCACAGCTAAGCTTGCCGGTACAGAGCGTGGAATCACAGAGCCGACACCTACATTCTCAGCATGTTTCGGACAGGCATTCCTTGAGTTACATCCTACAAAGTATGCTGAAGAGCTTGTTAAGAAGATGGAGAAGAGCGGAGCTAAGGCTTATCTTGTAAATACAGGATGGAACGGAACAGGCAAGCGTATCTCAATCAAGGATACAAGAGGTATCATCGATGCTATCCTTAGCGGTGCTATCCTTTCAGCTCCTACAAAGAAGATCCCTTACTTCAACTTTGAAGTACCTACAGAGCTTCCGGGTGTTGATCCGGCAATCCTTGATCCTCGTGACACATATGCAGATGCTTCTGCATGGGAGACAAAGGCATTAGATCTTGCTGACAGATTCATCAAGAACTTTGCTAAGTACGAGAGCAACGAAGCCGGTAAGGCATTAGTTGCAGCAGGTCCTCAGAAATAATATCTGAATGATCAGAATACAATATATGTTCGTGAGATACACCTGAGACACTATAACGTCAGGATATACTTCGGACAAAGAAGAACCGGGTGTGGGTTTCACATCCGGTTTTTCTTTGTAGCAGGGCATATCGTTCTTGCTAACTATATTGTGTCTGATATTATTTGAAGAAGAACGGAGAGTTGATTGAGATGAAAGTTAGGCAGAACAGACAGGCAGAACGGCAGATGTCGGAAGCATTTATTACCAGTGTGTTTCTGGCGTTATCCGGTGGATTTCAGGATGCTTATACATATTTTACAAGAGATGAAGTGTTTTCAAATGCGCAGACAGGAAATGTAGTGCTGATGAGTCAGCATTTTATGATGGGTGAATGGCAGGCAGGACTTCGTTATCTGTATCCATTGTTTGCATTTGCATTTGGGGTGTTCTTTGCAGAACAGGTACAGGGACGGTTCAAATACGCAAAGAAGCTTCATTGGAGACAATCCATTTTATTGATGGAGATTTTAATTTTGTTTTTTGTTGGATTTTTAACAGAAGGATGGAACATGCTGGCAACGGTATTGGTATCTTTTTCCTGTGCAATGCAGGTTCAGACATTCCGGAAAGTCAACGGACATTCTTATGCGAGTACGATGTGTATCGGAAATCTCAGAAGTGGTACAGCGGCCTTATCTGTATATTTAAGAGAAAAGAAGCCGGAGCAGTTAGAAATGTCACTGTATTATTTCGGTGTGATCCTGTTCTTTGCGGTCGGAGCCGGAATCGGAGGTGTTTTGTCGGTACATCTGGGCTTCCATGCTATCTGGGTATCCAGCGGATTGCTTCTTATCAGTTTCCTTCTGATGTTTAAGGATCGTCTTGAAAAAGATGTGCATGAGCTGGAGGGTGATCTGGAAGAAGATATTCAGAAACTTGGAACACAGCTCCGCGAAGAAATTAAGAAATAGATAAGAATAAAATAAAGAATATTCATTTTGTTATATTTATGAGATAATGAACGCAGAATTATTCGTTCTCAAGTGTGTTGATTATGTGGCATGCAGTAAGTATAGGATATGCAGAAAGAAATCTACAGAAAGTGAGGTGGCAACTATGCTTCAACAACAGAAGAAACAAATATGTGTGATATATTGTATCATATTGATATTAGCTGCCACCGTTTTTGGCATAGGTGATATAGAAAGTTCCAGAATGGAGCGGGGGCTTGAACAGAATAAATCTGTGCTTCGTGAAGTCCGGACGACATCAATTAATGAAATAGGGATACTTCCGACAGGAAGCGTTCTTCGTACAGTGTTTGAAACGCAGAGCCTGAAATCGTTTCAATCGGAGAAAACAGTTGATCTGTGGATCCTGGTTTTACCGTTTCTGTTTACCTTATCCGGGTTCGTTTGTGATACCAGAAAATGGTGGGTGAAGATCGGCACACTGGTGCATGCATCTCAATGGTATCGAAGGCTTGAGTATATACATAAAAAGGACGGAAAGAAACTCCTGACTTCTTACATTTGAAAACTGAATATGTAAGAAGAAAAGGAGAATAATAAAATGGGTATGGATATATTTGCTATTGTTTTTGGCGTTGTTGCAATCGGTCTCGGAGGATTCTTTTTCATTAATGAGACATTTATTAAAAAAGAATCGGATAGCGATAAGATATCTGCAGATGCAGAGAAGAACAGCAGAGAATCATAAGCAGTATACTATTATATGGGATATTATAAGAAACAATAGCTGAGACAAAAAGCTGTCGGAATTGGTCATTTATTAACCGGTTTTGCCTGATATAATGCAGGTGAAAAGGGAGATATATGATGGATTCCGGCAGCTTTTTTCACGTATGCGGTTATTTGCCGTAATTAACGCATTCCTGATATAAAATACTGGATTTTCTGTTTACAATATGTTAAAATATTCATTACATATACTTAAAAATCGACAAAAATCAGGATGGGAGATAAAGTATAGATTCGTCTGTTCAGAATGAACGATATATAAAGAAGAAAGTAAGGGATAAAATGGCAGGAACGATAGATATAAAGCCGGCGACCAAGCTGCGGTTGGCACTGGATGTGCCGGCAGGAAAACAACCGGTATTCAATATGATAAGCACACGTTGGCATTTTCAACGATTCGATATGGTGTTACTGATTTTGCCGGATTTATACAAATATGTCATGGCGTTCCATGTATCGCAATTCCACTTTCGGAAATCCCTTTGCCAACGCTGATTTCATTTCCATATCTGATGCATGGAATTGATACTCTATTTTTCAGTTCAAATGTGTCTGATAATTTATTCATTTGACGATCCTTCTTGTCTTTGATAATTAAATGATAGTCCTTGGAGTTCACTCTGTGTCAAGCTTTTTTCAGAGATTAAAAAAATTTGTAAAAATTATGCGAATGTACGAAAAGAAATACAATAAAAATGATAAGGATTGTTGAATTATAAAAAAAGATTCTGTATAATACCATTAGAGTGTTTTATATATTCACATAATATAAAATTGAAAGGAGAAAAAATTATTATGTTACAGAACCAGGAATGGGATTCATTCACAGGTAGACTCTGGAAAGAAGAATGTAATGTCAGAGACTTCATCCAGAACAACTACACAATGTACGACGGAGACGAGAGCTTCCTTGCTGGACCAACAGATGCTACTAACAAGCTCTGGGACAAGCTTCAGGCTCTTCAGAAAGCAGAAAGAGATAACGGCGGTGTATTAAAGGAGGATGCTGATGTTGTATCAAGCATCACAGCATACGGCCCTGGATATATTGATCCTGAGACAAAGGACCTTGAGCAGGTTGTTGGTCTTCAGACAGATGAACCACTTAAGAGAGCATTCATGCCTTATGGTGGTATTAAGATGGCTGAGGAAGCTCTTGAGATGTATGGTTACAAGCCAAACGAGAACTTCCATAAGATCTTTACAGAGTATCACAAGACACATAACCAGGCAGTATTTGATGCCTATACACCAGAGATGAAAGCTGCACGTCATACACATATCGTAACAGGTCTTCCTGATACTTATGGACGTGGACGTATCGTAGGTGACTACAGAAGAGTTGCTCTTTACGGTATCGATCAGCTGATCGCTTGGAAAGAGGAAGATAAGGCAAACTGTGGCGATGGTAATATGTTTGATGATGTTATCCGTCAGAGAGAAGAGCTTGCAGAGCAGATCAGACGTCTGCAGGAGATGAAGGTTATGGCTCAGTCATATGGTTATGATATTTCTAAGCCTGCTTCAAACGCTAAGGAAGCTGTTCAGTGGTTATACTTCGGATACCTTTCAGCTATCAAGACTCAGAATGGTGCTGCTATGTCAGTAGGACGTGTATCAACATTCCTTGATATTTATATTGAGAGAGATATTAAGGCCGGAAAGCTTACAGAGGCTGAGGCTCAGGAGCTTATCGATCATTTCACAATGAAGCTTCGTATGGTTAAGTTCGCAAGAATTAAGTCATACAACGAACTGTTCTCAGGTGACCCTGTATGGGCTACACTTGAAGTTGGTGGTATCGGTGTTGACGGACGTTCAATGGTTACAAAGAACGACTACAGATTCCTTCATACTCTTGAGAACATGGGACCGGCTCCAGAACCAAACCTTACAGTTCTTTATTCTTCAGCTCTTCAGGATACATTCAAGAAGTATGCTGCTAAGATCTCAGTAAGAACAAGCTCAATCCAGTACGAGAATGATGATGTTATGAAGCCTATCTGGGGTGATGACTATTCAATTTGCTGCTGTGTATCAGCTACACAGACAGGTAAAGAGATGCAGTTCTTCGGAGCTCGTGCAAACCTTGCTAAGTGTCTCCTTTACGCTATCAACGGTGGTAAAGATGAGAAGTTCTTAGACAAGAAGACAGGTAAGCCAATGCAGGTTGGTCCTGAGTATGCTCCAATTACTGCAGAGTATCTTGACTATGATGAAGTTCTTGCTAAGTACAAGAAGATGCTTGATTGGTTAGCAGGACTTTATGTAAATATCCTGAACCTGATTCAGTACATGCATGATAAGTATTACTATGAGTCAGCAGAGATGGCACTTATCGATACAGATGTACGTCGTACATTTGCAACAGGTATTGCCGGATTCTCACACGTAATCGACTCACTGTCAGCTATCAAGTATGCTAAGGTTAAGGTTATTCGTAACGCAGAAACAGGTCTTGCAGAAGACTTTGAGATCGAGGGAGAATTCCCTAAATATGGTAATGATGATGACAGAGCTGATAACATCGGTGTATGGCTTCTTCATGAGTTCCTTACAGACATCAAGAAGAGACACACATATCGTAATTCAGAGCCTACAACATCTATCCTGACAATTACATCAAACGTAGTATATGGTAAGTACACAGGTAACCTTCCGGATGGAAGACGTGCTTGGACACCATTCGCACCAGGTGCTAACCCAAGTTACGGTGCAGAGACATCAGGACTTCTTGCTTCACTGAACTCAGTAGCTAAGATTCCTTATGAGTGGTCATTAGATGGTATCTCAAATACTCAGACAATGAACCCATCAGCACTCGGACATGACGAGGAAGAAAGAGCTGAGAAGCTTGTAAGCGCTATGGACGGATACTTCGATCAGGGTGCTCACCACTTAAATGTAAACGTATTCGGTAAGGATAAGCTCCTTGATGCAATGGAGAATCCGGATAAGCCAGAGTACGCTAACTTCACAATCCGTGTATCAGGATATGCTGTTAAGTTTATCTCACTTACACGTGAGCAGCAGCTCGACGTTATCAACAGAACATTCCATGACTCACTGTAAATCTTACACAGTCTGAATGTTTTAACAGATAAGTAAAAGATTGGAGTCCCGGGGAGTCTATCTCCGGGACTTTTTTACAGCATAAGGCAGACGGATTTTTATCCGTATATCATGTGCTTCGCACATTCTATGCATTTCGCAAAATCAGCATTCTTGCGAGCAAATAATTTTGCGTTCATTATATCATGTGCTTCGCACATTCTATGCATTTCGCAAAATCAGCATCCTTGCGAGCAAATAATTTTGCGTTCATTATATCATGTATGAAAATTGTGTATCAGAGAGAAAATAGAAAGAGGCTATGAAGCTGTGAGTGGTGGAAACAGATGCATAGTCGTGGTTGTTTAATGTGTAATTGTGTAAAATAATAGAAAGAACTTAGAGGTGGAACATGCCGGAAAAGAAACAGATTTTAGGATATATTCATTCAACAGAAAGCTTTGGAGCAGTCGATGGTCCGGGAATTCGATTTGTTGTATTTTTACAGGGATGCAAGATGAGATGCAAATATTGTCATAACCCAGAGACATGGAATCTTGTAACAGATTACAGCAGACTGTATGCTGACGATGTCAGCGATGATGAAAGAGAAGCACTTGAGAAAAAAATTGAAGAGAATACAAAACTGCTCAAAGATAAAGGTGTTAAGATCGAGGCCAGAACTCCGGAAGATCTGTTAAAGCAGGCACTTCGTTATAAGCCATACTGGAAAGGTCAGGGTGGTATCACTGTAAGCGGTGGTGAAGCTTTACTTCAGATGGATTTCCTGATCGAATTTTTTAAGCTTGCGAAGGCGCAGGGTATCCATACTACGATCGATACGGCCGGAAATCCATTTACCAGAGAAGAACCGTTCTTCTCAAAGTTCAATGAACTGATGAGCCTTACAGATCTTTTTCTGCTTGATATTAAGCAGATTCATGATGATAAGCATCGTGAATTAACAGGGTTCTCAAATCAGAATATTCTGGAGCTTGCACAGTATCTGTCCGATCATGGCAAGCATATGTGGATCAGACATGTACTTGTTCCGGGAATTACGACAGATGAGGATGATCTGAAGAAGACAAAAGAATTTATAGATACTCTTAAAACAGTGGATAAGGTAGAGGTACTTCCATATCATAAGCTGGGTATTCAGGAGTGGGAGAGACTTGGAATTCCTTATAAATTAGAGGGAATCGATCCTCCAACAGAGGAGCAGCAGAAGCTTGCAAAGAGCATTCTTGAAAATTAGGCTGTGAATAAAAATGGAAGATGAAATTACTTATTATTTCGCAAGACGCTTTCGCTCTATTCCTCGGCGCAGCGGTACGTAAAGTTACGAAAGACGTAACTTAAGTACCGGCGCTCGGAAAGGCTTGCTGCATAATAATAATTCATCTTCCATTTTTATGCCATAAACTTATATAGTAAGGTATGCTCTTTGCAAGCATGTTTTTAGAGTAGGCGGAAGGTTGACTTTTGAGTGTCAATGATTCCGTCTTTTTTTAGTTTGCTGATTTCAGCGGACATGGCGGAGCGTTCTACACCGAGATAGTCTGCGAGTGCCTGACGATTGAAAGGAATCGTGAAGGTATCCGAATGATTCTGTTTTGCCTGATCGGAGAGGTATGCCATTAATTTATCACGGGTTGTTTTCTCTGACATATAGCGTATTTTTTGATTTAACGCAAGGTTTTTCCGGGCAATTTCATGCAGCAGATTCCGGATCAGGGTATTGTGAAAATCACAGGAATTCGAACATGAGGTCAGAAGATGATGGCAGTCCAGAAGCAGAATATCACTGTCAGTCATGGCAAAGACGCTGACTGGTACAGTAGAAAGACCTGCGCAGGAGAAGGCTTCTGCAAACAGATCACTGGGTTGTAAATTTGTCATAACGCTTCGGTTTCCATAATAATCTTCTCGGATCACCTGCGCTGTTCCGGTAAGGATGATTCCGATAAAGCGAGCTGGATCGCCCTCTACGAATATGGGATTCCCTTTTTTTACATGAATATGGTTTCCATCCAGACATGTAAGCATGGCCGGCAGATTCTGTTCATCGATGCCGGTAAACAGGCGACAGGCTGACAGGGTATCAATATAGGATGTAAGATCAGATTTGTTCATAAAATTTCCATTTCCTTAAATGTTATTTTGTTGGAAATCCAACATACATTTTGAAATAAGTATATTAGAATAAGCACATAAAATCAAGAACCTGATTGACAGTTAAGTGATGAAAGAAAGCTATGATGTATATTGTCCATCAATGAAGCGACAAATATAACAGCAAATATCATAGAATGATCAGGTATCGGGTATTCAGGAGGAAAAATGATGATTCGCAGGATTATAGAAATTAATGAAGAAAAGTGTAACGGCTGTGGGGCATGTGCATCGGCATGCCATGAGGGCGCGATCGGGATGGTGAATGGTAAGGCAAAGCTGCTTCGGGATGACTATTGTGACGGACTGGGAGACTGTCTTCCAACCTGCCCGACCGGGGCTATTACATTTGTTGAGCGTGAAGCAGCAGACTATGATGAGGCGGCGGTATTGGCGGCAAAAGCTGAGAAGATGGCAAATGAAGCAGGCAATCCATCAGGAGAACCTCTGCCATGTGGTTGTCCGGGTACGGCTATGAAAACATTTAACAGAGACCAGTATGACAAAAAGACAAGAGCTGTTGAAGCTGGGAGTAAGACTGCGCAGAATGGTGCAATATCACCTGAGCTTGCACAGCAGTTAGCATCGATGATGGGACAGCAGGAGTCAGAGCTGCGCCAGTGGCCGGTACAGATTAAGCTTGTTCCGGTGACAGCCCCTTGGTTTGATGGAGCAAAGCTGCTTGTTGCGGCGGATTGTACAGCGTATGCATATGCGAATTTCCACCGGGATTTTATTAAGGGACATATCACTTTGGTGGGCTGCCCGAAGCTTGACATGATAGATTATTCTGCAAAGCTGACAGAGATCATCCGGAATAATAATATCCGGAGCATTACGGTTGTAAGAATGGAGGTTCCGTGTTGTGGTGGTATTGAGATGGCTGTAAAGAATGCGCTTCAGAACAGCGGAAAATTCCTTCCGTGGAATGTAGTTACAATTTCAACAGATGGAAAGATTATGTAAGTAAAATAAATGTATATTGTTTTACTGTTGCTAATGTAAGATCATGTGGGATAGAGGACACAGATTTTGCAGGAAAATATGTCGGGTGACAGAAAAATAAAAGAGAAGAAGGCTTCGGGTGTCAGAAATTATAAGGTAAAGGGCGTGACCGGAAAATAATACTTGACATTTTGGTTAGAAGTATCTAACATAACATGTGTTATGATGAATGATCAGGAAAACACAATAGAGAAAATTAAACAGACAGCATTAGACGAATTCTTCATGCATGGCTATAACAAAGCAAGTCTTCGAACGATCTGCAGTCGGGCAGGAGTTACGACCGGTGCAATGTATTTTTATTTTAAGAATAAAGAAGCATTGTTTCGGGAGATATTTGAACCATTGGTCGTTCAATATGAAGAATTGCTTGTCAGATATATGAAGTTAGAGCTTGCAGAACCGGAGCTTGGCACACAGTTGGATGTCCAGATGATGCAGTTTATTCTGGAACATCGGAAGGAAGCGGTGATCATTCTGGAAAAGGCGCAGGGAAGCTGTTATGAGATGTATCGCTCCAAGGTAGAACAACTGATGGAGCAGTCCATATATACATTTTATAAGAGCCGGATGGATTACGAGCCGGATGAAAAGCTTGTAAAGATACTGGCAAAGATCCGTTTGGATGGATGTCTGGAGATTATTAAAGGAAATTATAGTATGGAAGATAGTTTGTATTTGGTTGAGAAGATCGGGATCTACTCAATGGGTGGAACAGACAAATTAATACAGAATCTAAGAGAGCCTCACAGCATATAGCTGTGGGGTTCTTTTTTTACAACATAACAAAAAATAACATTTGTTATGCAAACACAGAAAAGGAGAATTAGCTATGAGTGAAGGAAAAGTAATGCAGACAGGAACAACAGGAGAACAGGCTAAAACAAAGGTAGGAGTACAGGGAGTACCGGAGACGATGCTGCAGACTTTATTTGCAAGAGCGGCAGAATCCGAAAAAGAGAATCACCATATCTATGATAAGAAAGCGATCGAGATCGTATCACAGTTAGATTATGATTTCTCAAAAGCAGAATCCGATAAGCTGATGAGCAGCGGTGTAATTGCGAGAACGATCGTGCTGGATCGTCTGGTAAATGATTATCTGACCAAACACCCGGATGCCATTGTTGTAAATATTGCCTGCGGACTGGATACCCGTTGCTACCGGATGAAGGGAAAATATCAGCGTTGGTACAATATCGATCTTCCGGAGACCATGGATATCCGAAGCCGTTTCCTTGAGGAGAATGGTCCGGTTTACCAGATCGCAAAGTCTGCAACTGATCCATCTTATACGGTGGATATCGAGTATCATGGAGAACCGGTTCTGGTGGTGATCGAAGGTCTTACGATGTATTTAACGGAGCAGGATGTGCGGAAGATGTTTGAGATCATTGATCAGACATTTACACAGGCAAAGGTTCTGGTTGAGGTAATGGCACCATTTGTTGTGAAGCATATGAAAGAGAAGTCCATAGAGGGAAGCCGGGCGAAATTCATCTGGGGTGTGAAAAGTGGAAAAGCATTTCAGAGTGTTACACCTTCTTTCCGGAGCGAAAGAGATATCAGTCTGGTAGAGGGGATGAAAGAATTTGCTTCCATATATAAAGTGCTTGGAAAGATTCCGTCTGTAAGGAATTTTTCAAACAAGATTCTGGTACTGAATAAACGATAATTTATAAACAATAGGAGCTTGGAAAAAACTTGACAATATCTTTTTTGTTGATGTATTTTTGAAAAAAGCGAGACATCTCTCTTTTTTTAAATAAAAAGACAGAAGGCAGTTATGAGATTTGACGAAAAAGGGCTTGAGATCGGTAAGACTTTGATGTTGTTGCCGGGACCTTGTTGTAATCGATGAATGGATGGAGCAGCCGGTTTAATCGCAATACGAAGCGGAACCGGCTGCTTTGATTGCATTTATGGAGTGCTGGAAAATTCGGTGGGGGAGAGATAAAGAATATTGTAAGATTTTTGTTGAAAAGTCGTGTATATAGATAGAAGGAGGTATTTGAATGGATGACAAGGTGATTGTTCAGATGTATCTGGATAGAGATGAAAATGCGATTTTGAAAACAAAGGAAAAATATGAGGCGTACTGTTATGCAATATCAAATAATATTCTGGGAAATTATGAGGATGCACAGGAATGTGTAAATGATACTTATTTACGGGTATGGAATTCAATACCACCGCAAAAACCGGTTAGGTTGTCAACTTATCTAGGGAAAATTGTAAGAAATCTTTCATTTGACAGATATAAGAAAAACACGGCGACCAAAAGGGGTGGAGGACAAACGAAATTGATCTTAGATGAATTAGAAGATATCATTTCAGAGAGAAATACTCCTGTGGATGAAGTAGAACGGAAAGAATTAATTAGAACTATAAATGAGTATCTGGCAAATGTATCCCAAAGAAAGAGGCAATTATTTGTATGCAGATACTGGTATGCGGATAGCATTAGAAATATTGCTGACAGGTATAATATGACGGAGAATTATGTATCGGTGATATTAAATCGAATGCGGGCAGAATTACGCATATATTTGTCAGAAAGGGGGTTCGAATTATGAACAGAGAAGATATGTTTGAGCTGTTGCAGGATTTGGATGGCCGATATATAACTGAAGTAGATAGAAAGAAAAAACATGGCTGGATTAAGTGGTTATCGGTTGCGGCAGTAATAGTTATATTTATTTTTGCCGGATGTTTTATATTGATAAGCAATCGAAAAGAAAATGCGTATAAGGTGATCGCATCTGAAGTGGGAAAAGAATATATGCAGCTCGGGGCAACGATGCCACAGATCCTATATTGTAATGACAAGAAAATAATTATGTATGACTACATAGGAATATGGGTATATGATTTTTCAAAAAATAACTTGGTTGGATATTGTGATTTTCGTCCGCTTGATATGACACAGATTCAGGGATATCCATATGTTTGTGTGAAAGCTGTAGAAAATGGAAAATTTGTCGAATTTTATATGTCAGATAACAGTAAAAGATATCTTTATGATGTAAATAAGGATGAATTTAAAGAAGTAGCAACATATGATGAAATGCAGAAGGCATCAGATACGATGCCGGATGTATCGGCAGACCACTCTCTTTCAGAGTATGCATCTACCTATCAGATAGCAGATAAGACTTATATTTCTTATACATTAAATATAGAAGATAGTGCAAATGAGGTGCAGTATAAGGATCTGATAATCTTAAAAGAAACAAATGGGAAACTGGAAAAATTTTTGCCATTTGCGACAGGTGGCGAAAAGTGATAGCCGACAAGAATTTTTACATTTCAACTAAACTGCCGGCGCTTGTGATACGCATAGGTGTTGCCATACTGCCTCAAAAATAGTAAAATAAACTCAGATTTTGCCTGAATATGGGAGGCTTTCTATGAATGAGACAGTTATGATCAATGCATATATAGTCATATCAATTATTATTGCTGCTACAGATATATTATTAGCGGTAAAATCTTTTAAAAAGAATAAAACAACAGGTAGATTTCTGGGGTTTGCCTGTATGGGTGCGGCTATTGTAGATATTAGTTATCTGATCAGTATCATAAGTGATTCCTATATGTGCATGGCGGCTATGTCGAGTATATATTTTATAAGTATAGATTTTATGCTTGTCTCTCTTTTAATTTTCACGGTTTATTTCACAAAAGGAAAGTTTTCCGGATATGGGAAATGGATGTTAGCATTCTGCTTTTTATATTGTATATATGAATTGATCGTGTTTGCAGTTAATCCATTTATGGAAATTGCAATTGAATATAAACCACGGGATACGCTGATTGCAAAGTATAGCTATCAGATGAAGCCCTTGTATGAGCTCCATCTGATATTTTCGTATGTAATGGTGTTATTGGTGGTAGGTTTATTGATTCGGAAGATTTGCAAGATTCCGCAAGAATATCGTTGGCAGTATTTAAGTGTTATCATAGGAATTCTTATTATTGTAGGGTCAAATGCGATCTTTTTATTTTTACCGGGCGAATCTGTAGTGAATTTACTGGACTATTCGATCGGAGGATACAGTGTAGTATCATTTATTATTTATTGGAGCTGCTTTGATTATTCCACACATGGGATGTTGAATAAATTGAAGACAAGTATATTTGAAAATATAGGGCAGGGCATCGTTTTGTTTGATGATGACGAGCGCTTGATTCTGCATAATGAAAGAGCTGATTTTTTCCTGGGAGAAGAACTGTTGACCGGATGTAAAGATCTTCAGAGCTTTCTGGATGTATATGGATTGTCGTTTGATCCGGAATCAGATGACGACAGCTTTTCCCTGCAATGCTATGTTAAATTGGAAACGGAAGAAAAGACATTGCGGTGTGATGTAAAGAAGCTTGAAAATAAAAACGGCCATAAGATTGGTCAGATGTTTGTATTTACAGATATCGCACTTGAGACGGATATGCTTACAGGATTTCAGAAATGGGAAAATTTCAAACAGCTTGCATTGGAAAAAAATGATCATTTTACGTTCCCGGTAGGAATTGCTGTATGTGATATTAATAGTTTGTCTGTTATCAACAGCACACTTGGGAAAAAAGCAGGGGATCAGAAGATCCGGTTGTTGTCGGAAAATATGAGAACCTGTTTTCCTGAAAGGGCATATTATGTCAGAGGAACCGAGGCACATCTTATAGCATTGTGTAGCCGAAGCAGTGAAGATGAGATGGCAGTATGTGCCGGAAAACTTAAGGAGAAGTTCGACGGAAGTATTCAGTACGCAGTCAGTGTAGTAGAAGATGAGACACACAGTATAGTTGAAAGCATTCGAAATACAACTAAAGCTATGCGTACAAAGAAATTAGTAGACAGCAAATCCATTCATTCGGATATGCTGGCATCTCTGATACGGGCACTTGAGGAATGTGACAGTGATACGGAGCATCACGTTCGCCGTACACAGATTATGGGTGCAGAGCTTGGTAAACGTATAGAGTTATCCGATATACAGCAAAGCCGCTTGTCCCTTCTCTGTCTGCTTCATGATATCGGAAAGATCGGTGTTCCGATGGAGATATTGAACAAACCGGGAAAACTTACCGATGAAGAATGGAAGATCATGCGTTCACATGTTGAAAAGGGCTACGATATTGCAAACAGTAATGTAGAATTGAAGCAGATCGCAGAGAAAATCAGACATCATCATGAAAGATGGGATGGAAAGGGCTATCCGGACGGACTGAGCAGGGAGAGTATACCGGTACTGTCACGTGTAATTGCTGTTGTTGATGCATTTGATGCGATGGTAAGTGACCGCCCATATAGAAATGGAATGCCTGTATCCGATGCACTTGAAGAATTAAAAAAATGCGCCGGAACACAATTTGATCCGTTTATTGTTTCCGAGTTTATTCAAATGATATCAGAGAATTATTCTGATACCGTAAAGGGAGTTCATAAGTTCAGGCAGGAGAAGGAAAAGCCTCAACACAAACAAGTGGCAAAACCGGAGGATAACAGTACACTTCAGGAAGCATTCTGTGTACATACAGTGCAATGCAGCAGATATTTGCTGGATGGTTCATGGAATATTTTGTCTGTGGATGATAATTTCGAGAAGCTGACAGGTTATTCCGGTGAGGATGTAGAAAAAAATTCCATGAATCAGATGGACCTGATCCCAGAAGCTGATCGGACAGAATATTTGTGCCGGACAAATGCCAATCTGGCTAAGAGTACATATGTATTGCAGGAACACAGACTCCATCGAAAGGATGGAAAGGATATTTATGTCTTTTGCTATGGACGTGTCTTTTACGATTCGGCAGTTAAACAGGATCGTGCAGAGATTATTATTTCAGATGTATCGAGTACTTATTCCATGAAGATCCTGACAGATGCAGAGCAGAATAAGGCAGAAGTCAGATTGCGGAATTGGGAGAATACATATCGTACAGATTCCCTGACGGACCTTTTGAATCATGCGGCTTTTCGGAATGATATGGAGATGAAGCTGTTATCAGGTGATTTTAATGCAATGATGATCATGATAGATGTTGATAAATTTAAGCAATATAATGATACCTATGGTCATCATAATGGTGATAAATATCTGATCTTAGTCGCCCAGACATTGCTTGCGTCTTTACGAAATGAAGATTTTGCCAGTCGTATGGGTGGGGACGAATTTGCGGTAATGATGTTCTTTAATAAGAGTGTGCCGGAGAAGGCGATCAAAGAACATGCCCAGCAGATATTTGACAAAGTAAATCTGACAGTAAAATCTGCAGAGGGAGGTACCGGCATCTCTATGGGCGCAGTCATCGCTAAGTCAGAAGCAACCTTTAACCGGTTATATGAGGAAGCAGATAATGCATTATACGAGGCGAAGGAAAGCGGAAGAGGCAGACTGGTCGTGAAGGAGCATGGGGAAAAATAATATAGTATTTATGTTTATAGATGGCATTCTAACAGGAAGTGTTAGGATGCCATAAGAAGTTTGGAGAATTTTAATGACAAAAGAGGAATGGTATAAGCAGCTATTTGAGAGACTTGGTAATTCCAAGTTCCGAAGCAGCTTTCATTTAAAGCAGAAGGACATTGATTACATAAATGAAAAAGGACTGGATACTATAAGGCAGCATGCGCAGGATTTCATTGCAAAGCGGGAAGCTCCGGCGGTTATTCCAAACGATGGAAAACAGACGCCGATGAAAGGGCATCCGGTATTTATCGCACAGCATGCAACTGCAACCTGCTGCAGGGAGTGCATCCGAAAATGGCATAAGATACAGCCGGGCAGGAAATTGAGCCAGATACAGCAGGAGTATCTTGTGGATGTGATCATGACCTGGATTCAGAGAGAGATGGAGAGAAATAAGGATTAGATAGGTAAAAATAATATTTCTTTAATTGGGATAGAATACTATGAGATAATTCGCTTAATTTGTTGACTATTCCCTTAATTAACACTATTATTTAAGGAAAAGAAAGGAGAAGTAAGGGAATGCGAAACTTCAATTATTCTGCAATTAAATATCAGAAATGGGATTCAGAGATTTTAGGGTTAATTGCTGCTATTTATAAAGAAGCTGGAAAACAGGAGATGTATTTGAAGCAGCGTCCAGAGGAACTTGATAAACTTGTAGAGATTGCAAAAATACAAAGTACCGAGGCATCTAATGCTATTGAAGGCATTGTTACGACGAGTACCAGAATTCGTCAGCTTGTTGAAGAAAAGACAACACCTAAGAACCGGGATGAGCAGGAAATTGCGGGTTATCGTGATGTGCTGAATGTTATTCATGATAGCTTTGATGCGATTCCTATTACAAAAAATTATATTTTGCAACTGCACAAGATGTTATATAGCCATATGAACAATCCGCTTGCAGGGCAAACAAAGAATGTACAGAATTATATTAGTGCTACTTATCCAGATGGACATGTTGAAGTGCTGTTTACACCACTTGCTCCATTTGAAACACAGGAGGCACTCGACAGAATCTGTGAGGAATACAATCGTGTCATAGGAAATATGGAATTGGAGCCACTTATTGCCATTTCTGTTTTTATACATGATTTTCTATGCATTCATCCTTTCAATGACGGAAATGGAAGAATGAGCCGTCTGCTCACTGCATTACTGCTGTATCGGAGTGGATTCTATGTTGGAAAGTATGTCTCATTGGAAGCAAAGATTGCCAAGAATAAAGACCTGTACTATGAGGCTCTTGTTGCGGCTCAGCCGGGCTGGCATGATGGAACAGAAGATGTAGTGCCATTTATCAAATATTTACTTGGAACCATCCTTGCTGCCTATAAAGATTTTGAAGACAGAATGGCGTTGGTTGAAATAAAACTACCTGCACTTGAAATGGTACGGAGAGCAAGTCATAATAAAATTGGACGTTTCAATAAGCAGGATATACGGGAGCTATGCCCTACACTCAGTGACAGTTCTATTGAAGGTGCACTGCGAAAATTGGTTGCATCAGGAGAATTGAGGAAAGAAGGAAAAGGAAAAAATACCTGCTATTTTGGGGTGAGGTAGGTGGTTGATTTTTTGTAAATATGAATTGGGGTAAGGGGTGGATTCATAACAGGATTTTGTCTGAATACTTATCCAGATGACCAAAACTAAAATATAATTACCAACCGTCAAATTCGATGGTTGGTAATTTTTTAGAGTTTTCTGCATCGGCAAAAACAACAGAAGGATAGAAACAAAATATGGATTTGTTGCCGATAATGTGGTATACTAACTATAGTAAACGTGATTTTTGAAATCATGATAATAAAAGGCTCACAGAATATGCTTTTTATCGTGTGAAAGGAGGAGAGCGGTAGATGCGATATCTTTCAGTTGCTGAAATGGCAAAAAAATGGGATGTATCTGAACGTAGTGTAAGAAATTATTGTGCCCATGGTCGTGTGCCGGGAGCATTTCTTACCGGAAAGACATGGAATATTCCGGAAAATGCAGAAAAGCCGGAGCGCACTAACAAGAAGAAAGAAAAACCAACGACCTTATTGGATGTTTTGCAGGATGAGAAGGCGAATAAATATGCTGGAGGCATTTATCATAAGACACAGATTGATTTAACATATAATTCAAACCATATGGAAGGCAGTCGGCTGACCCACGATCAGACCCGATATATTTTTGAAACCAATACTATTGGCGTAGAAAAAGAAGTGCTAAATGTGGATGATGTGATCGAAACGGCAAATCACTTCCGTTGCATTGACATGATTATTGATCATGCGAAAGCAACTTTGACAGAGAAATTTATCAAAGAACTTCACTTGGTTTTGAAGAATGGCACCAGCGATTCTAGAAAAGAATGGTTTGCTGTTGGAGATTATAAGAAACTTCCGAATGAAGTCGGCGGCAGGGATACAGCCCTTCCGGAAGAAGTTGCCGATAAAATGAAGACCTTACTGGCGGAATACAACGCCAAAGAAGAAAAGACCTTTGAGGATATTCTGGACTTCCATGTGAAGTTTGAGAGGATTCACCCGTTCCAGGATGGAAACGGTCGTGTGGGAAGATTGATTATGTTTAAGGAGTGCTTGAAATACAATATTGTTCCATTTATTATCGAGGATAATTTGAAAATGTTTTATTATCGAGGATTGAAAGAATGGGACAATGAAAAAGGGTATCTGACTGATACTTGCCTGACAGCACAAAATAGATATAAAGCATACCTGGATTATTTTAGAATTGCATATTAAAAGTGAAAATACTGCGGCACAATATCGTGCGACAGTTCCTGTGAATGCGGATATGCTACTTCTGGAAGATCGGATCGGTAGACAAGATGTATGGAATGACAAGAGATATGTTTTGAAAATTAGGAATTGATGAATGATAACACAACTTCAAGAAATAAAAAGGCTGCTGATTTTTTTACAAAAGAAATCTTGACAGTAACATTGAATGCTGTACAGTAATATTAACAGAACCCACCACGCCTCTGATTTTTATGCGCAACCCGGTGGGACTTTTTTACTTATGGGGTATTTTACGTATCAGTATCCAAAACAAATATTAACAATGATAAATGAAAAATGTCCGGGTGTTGCTATTAATACTGAAGAATATACAACGTATGGTTTTAGAAATTGTTTGGGTTGTATTTTAAAGAATAGTTTTTCTTTTAATGGACCGATAATAAGTGAGTTAGGAAAAGAAATTAGCACTGTAGATGTGTATGCAGAGTATTGTGAGGAAAGAGAAAAAGTTACACTTGATGATTTAAAAAATATCCTCGGATATGAATACAAGCATTATATATTGGGCGTCTGTAAGGGAGAAAACTATACGCTTAAAAAAACTTCGCCCGATAGAGCGCCAGATGACAACACCCTTATTTCTTCTAAGATGTGTACAGATTGGCTTATCTATCCGTGATCTAGATCTTCTGACAATAGGTATGGTTAATGACATGTATGCTGAAAGCAGTAATGATGATTATAAGTATTCAGAAGTTGCCACGCAGGAGGACTTTGATAGGTTCTAGGAAAATATCTTGGGTTACAGGTTGACACTTGCTGTCAACCAAAGCTACAATTCATATTGTTGAAAGCGCTTATCAATAAAATCAAGATAAGGAAGGAACCAACAGTATGAATGGATTAAAATTTATAAGAACAAGGTGCAATATTTCTTTAAGTGAGCTGGCAAGTGTTTTATCTGTTAGTAGACAGCAGATAAGCACTTGGGAGAATGGTGTAAAACCAATTTCACAAAATAGATTAAGTCAACTATCGAAATATTTTGGTGTTGATGAGAAATATTTCTTAAATATATCAGAAGAAGATAAAGAGTATATTGTTTCCAAGGCACTTTATCGTCGTCAAGATAATGAAAAGGAAGTCTATTGTTTTATAAAACAAGGAGAGATGAAGGATGATTTTAAGTATAGATCATTTTCTTATCCTAATTTTGAGGAATCATTAGATGAACAAATGATTCATGCGAAGAAAAAGAAAAAAGAGACAATGGAAGGCATTCAAGAGGCAATGGGGTATTTTGGTAAGCCTGATAAAATTGTTGAAGATGTTTCGGCAATCAATCGTGGCTGTAAGGTTTACGATGCACTAACAAAGTATCTAAGACAAATGCCGAATGAGAAGCCTGGAACAACAATTTTGTATTACAATACGGCTAGGAATGTTCTTTTTTCGCTTCTGATTGCGAATGGACTAATGAGTAAGGAAGAACTCGAAAAGGAATTTGAACACAACATAGGGAGTAAATTATATGACGATATTGAATGGATATACGAACAGGCAGACATTTTCAAAAATAGATATGATTATAAATTGAGACTGGTTGAAGAAGAAAATATCAAATTCCGAGAAAAAATGAAGAAATTACATGATAAGGAATAACTATATTATATTGTGTTCTTTTATATTTGGAGGGAAACAAATATAAAATAGAATACATAATTGTTAAGATAACACCTGTCAGGAATGGCGGGTGTTTTTCTTTGTTACGGAGCAGAGATGCTCCTTTTTTTGTACACATTTTTAGGAGGAAGTGAGAATTCATGGCAAGCCGTATTCAGGGAATTACCGTAGAAATTGGCGGAGATACAACCAAACTGCAGAATGGGTAATGAATGACGAGACGGCACTTGTTCTTCGTAAGCTTAAGGATGCAGATGGTAATTATATCTGGAACCACAATGCTGATACTATCTTCGGAAAGTCAGTATTTATTTCAGAGTTCATGTCAAATGTGAATAATGGAAATAAGCCGATTGCGTTTGGTGATTTCAGCTATTACTGGATTGTAAATCGAAGTGGAATTTTGGTTAGAACACTTGCTGAGAAGTTTGCTCTTTCTCAGCAGACAGGATATTTAGCTTGTGAATATCTTGATGCAAGACTTCTTCGTTCTGAGGCGATTAAGGTTCTCAAGCTTTCATAACACATAAATCTATATTAGCCGGGCAGAGTAATCTGTACCGGCAGGGAGGTGGGCATAATGCATTTAGTTGAAACTAAAAAGGATGATGCTGTGCCTGTTAGTGAGAAGTATATGCTCACCATCAAGGAGGCAGCAGCTTATTTTAATATTGGTATAAAGAAATTGAGAAGAATTGCAGAGGACAACCTTGGAACAGTGGCGGTGTACTGTGGAAACAGATTTCTTATTATCCGTCCGAAGTTCGAAGAATTCATCCTTAATTCTTCAGAAATATAGTTCCTTTTATCTGCTGAAAGTAGTTGCTATTACAGGGCATAAGAGTGAACATAGGATGACCACGAAAACCCTTGAAAACAGCCACTTTTGGCAGAAAGGAAGTGCTTTATGGCAAGACAAAATTTAGCAGAAAAGGATATTTTAAATCCTTCTGAGGCAATTGAATATTTCGTTCTGAGCAGGAGAAAATTTTATGATTTATTGAATAATACGGATGGAGAAGAGTTTCTGGCATACTACGGAGAACGCAAGCTGATTCTTCGTGTAACCTTTGAAAGGTATCTGCATAACCATCCAGAACTAAGGAGGCGGGTATAATGGCAAAGGCAGGAAGAGGACAGACAAGGCGAGATTCCAAGCGTAGAGTATTAAGACCGGGAGAGAGTGTAAGAGCAGACGGAAAATATCAATATAAATATCATATTGATGGAAAACCACATTTTGTATACAGTTGGAAACTGGAGCCTACGGATAAACTTCCAAAGGGCAAAAAGCCATGCCTTTCCCTTCGTGAGTTGGAAAAACAGGTAAACACAGATTTGGATTTGCTTGTAAATATCGTAGATGGTCAGATGACGGTCTGTGAACTGGTAGACCGATATTTGAAAACAAAGACAGGAGTAAGGCAAAGTACGAAACAGGGATATGTTACAGTACAGAGATTGCTTGCGAAGGAAACATTTGGCAAAAAGACGATACGAAGTGTGAAAACATCCGATGCAAAGCTGTTCCTTATCAAATTGCAGCAGGAAGATGGGAAAAGCTACAGTTCCATTCATACCATACGGGGGGTGTTGCGACCAGCTTTTCAGATGGCGGTGGATGATGACATTCTGGTAAAGAATCCATTCGGATTCCAGCTTGCCGGAGTATTGGTAAATGACACAGTGACAAGAGAGGCAATCACAAAAGACCAGATGCGGAAGTTCCTAAAGTTTGTGCATGACGATGTGGTGTATTGTAAATATTATGAAGTGGTGTACATACTCTTTCATACAGGAATGCGAATATCGGAATTTTGTGGTCTGATACTAAAGGATATTGATCTTGCGAACAGAACTGTAAATATCGACCACCAGTTGCAGAGAACATCGGATATGCGATATATTATAGAAACCACAAAGACAGATGCCGGAACAAGGGTATTGCCGATTACAGAGGATGTGGCACAGATGTTTCAGGCAATCATCGAGGACAGGAATGCTCCCAAAGTGGAAAAATCCATTGATGGCTACAGTGGATTCCTGTTTTACGATGACAATGGAATGCCCCTTGTGGCAATGCACTGGCAGCACCGATTCAATCATATGGTCGGCAGATACAATGACATCTACCGGGTGCAGATGCCAAACATTACTCCCCATGTATGCAGGCACACCTACTGTTCCAACATGGCAAAATCAGGAATGAATCCCAAGACACTTCAGTACCTCATGGGGCATTCGGATATATCGGTCACAATGAATGTGTACACGCATATCGGATTCGATGATGCTGAGGAAGAATTGAAGCGGATGGAAGAGTTTAGAAAGGCACAGACAGAGATTGAAAAGAAAAATGATGCAAAAGCGGTATCGCAGAAAATGTTTAAAGTGGTATAGGTTTAGAAAATGTTAGGACGCTCCGGGGAAACTGGGGCGTTTTTTCTATGGAAAAATAATGGAGGTAACGATATAATATAAGGGTAAAAGATTTGTGAAAAGAGGTGGAGATTATGCGTGCGCATACAGTGATTTTGGGTGCGGGAGCAACGATGGCAGCAATCCCCAATGGTGATAGATATGGAAAGAAATCCTCTGTTATGAATGGAATGATTTCTAAACTCGGTTTAAATGATTTATTAGCAGATGTAAAGTTGGAAACAAAAAGTGAGAATATTGAAGATATCTATTCAGAACTTTATATGAAACCTGAATATGTAGATGTGGTTAGAGAATTGGAAAAAAGATTGTATGACTATTTTGATTCTTTTGAAATTCCAGATGCTCCAACAGTATATGATTATTTAATACTGAGTTTAACTGAAAAAGATGTTATTGCAACGTTTAATTGGGATCCACTTTTATTGCAGGCATATGTCAGATGTAATGAAATAACAGATAACCTTCCACATTTACTTTGTTTGCATGGAAATGTTGGGATGGGCTACTGTGAAGAGCACAGGGAATTTGGCATGAAAGACGCAGTATGCCCTGTATGTAAGAAACAGTTGCCACCTACAAGATTATTATACCCGGTAAAAAATAAGGAATATAATAAAGATGACTACATCAAGGGATGTTGGGATGCGGTTGACTATATCATAAATAATTCGTACATGATTACTATTTTTGGATATAGTGCTCCTTCAAGTGATGTAGAAGCTGTAAATCTATTAAAAAAAGCATGGGGAAAAAAGGAAGATAGACAATTAGAAGAAGTGTCGGTTATTGACATAATAGATGAAATGGATATGCTTAAAAAGTGGGATGAGTTTATATATTCACATCATTACCGATACACTAATAATTTTTTTGATTCCTACTTGGGGATGTTTCCACGAAGAAGCTGTGAAACAGTGTTTGCGATGTATTCTCTTAACATTCCAGCTGATGGACGTAAAGGATTTAAAACATCAATGAAATGGTCGGAAATATATGATTTGGTAAATAACCTTGCAGTAGATGAACAAAATACGCCGGAAGATAAGAATTTACCATTGTATTATACTGCAGATAGTTTTCGGAATAAATAATTTATCCAAGAAGTGGACAACTAGCCTTAAATTTATATGAGTGAAAAAGGAGAACTTGCATGTACGAATTATTATCTAAACGAATTAAAAATTCTTTAGGGGAACCAGAGGTCTTTTTATATAATAGCTTTCCACAGCCTTTTAGAAATCAAGTGTTTTACATCTTGGAAGATGTATTAAGTCCGTACTCGACATATGATGAAAATTTGTGGGATATTTTCGAGGAGCATTTTTGCAGAGAAAAAGGATTGAAAGGCATGGGGTATGATAAGTTACACAAGGGCTATGGAAAATCCAGTATAGAAGAATATTTTAGAGATTGCGATGATGTTGACTTTTTGGACGCGATAGATTATTTCTTTCATATAATTGATAGAAAACTGCGTACTCTGAAACCGGAATACAAATATGATTATGATGCAGATACTGCTGTGAATGATGCAATTATGGAGTTGAATTATCGTTTTAAACAGCATAATTTGGGATACGAGTTTGTTAATTCTCAGATAATTACTATTGATAGTACATTATTACATGAAACGGCAGTGAAGCCTGCTTTAAAATTATTATTTGAAGAAGGTTTTGAAGGTGCAGAAGATGAGATAAGAAAAGCTTATGAAAAAAGACGAAAAGGTGATAATAAAAATGCAATATTAGAGGCGGGAAAAGCTTTTGAAAGTACAATGAAAATTATCTGTGATAAACAAGGATACACATATGATAAATCTAGGGATACTGCACAGAAACTCATTTCGATTTTGGAAAATAATGGTTTTTATCCTAGTTATATGAATGCACATTTGACAAACATAAGAGCGACACTAGAAACGGGCTTGCCTGTTATGAGAAATAAGGTTTCAGGACATGGACAAGGAAAGCAGGTTATTGCCATATCGGATGAATACACAGATTATGCTTTGCATTTAGCTGCAACTAATATTTTGTTTTTGGTGCGATTGTATAAAAGTAAAAAACAAACCCCTTAGTAGTAACCCTTTCCCTTTTACTACTATTTCTACTACTAACAGGTAGTCACAACTTGCTAAATTATGCTATAATTTGCCTAGTTACTACCCGTTAGATAACGAAATCAATATCCCTGGAAACCTTGCAAAATACGGCATTTCTGGGCATTTTAAGGAGCTTGATAACAATGATAAAAATACTTTTCATCTGCCACGGCAGGATTGTGGAAAGCCTTATAAATCATGGGATAATGGGGCAAAACGGGGCATAGTCTGGTAATCAGAGCATTTGGGGACTACGGTAATACTACGAATGAGAAAATGAAAAATACGAAATGTGGATAATCGTTAAAATGTTAGGAACAATCGTTAAAGGGTTTGGATAATCGTTGAGAGTAGCGTTGTTTGAAAAAAGGAGAGATGCTGAAGTGGGAAAAAAGAAAACAATATATGGTCAGTGTGCCTTGTGTAGGCAGAATAAGGAACTTCAACTTAGCCATATTGTTCCGCATTTTGTAGGACGAAGAATGATAAAAACAGCACCTGGTGATATCCGGGTAACAAATGAACCCAATATAGTAGCACAGGATATAGAAAAACATTATATGTTGTGTCATGACTGCGAGGAATTATTTAGTGCAAAGGAGCGATGGTTTGCAAGCAATATTTTTAATCCGTGGCAAGATCACAAGCAACGAGAATTCAGCTATGATGAGAGTTTAACCTATTTTATAGTTTCGTTAAGTTGGAGAAGTTTATATTTAGATCTGGAAGAGTATTCTTGTGATTCAACTTTTGATAAGGAAATATTACTGACAATGTTAAGGGCTGAGAGCATTATGAGAGATTACCTTTTGGGTAAGAGACAGGATGTTTCAGATATTCAGAATCATATATTTTTTTTTGATAGAATTGAAAGTGCAAGTAATTATGATTTTGAAAAAAATCCAAGTGTGGCTATGCATAGGAGTATTACTTCGTATTCTGCATATAACGGGGATACTTCATTCACAATATCTAATCTGCTGGGGATTATGATTGTAACATTTTATTCAATGACAGAACAGGAAGAATGGACAAATACGCAGATTTTGAACGGTAGCGGAACAATTGCTGCTAAGAATCAAGGAATTAAAAGTGTGGTAGGGCAAGAGATACAACATTGGATGAATGAAGCAGAAAATGCAAAGAATAATCTTTCTGAGAAACAGAAAAATAAAATTATTGAAAAAATGAAAAATCTCGGTGACGGGATAAAAGATTATGCAATATTTCAGGATTTTTTTGATGATGAAAATTTGAAAAGAAATAATGGGAAAAACAGAGAGTAAGCAGAAATATTTGATAATGCTACTCATGTGGATAAGGATGTTTGAATGTTAAAGGTGAACATTGATAAGTAGATATAGTGTAGCAGATAAAGGACTTTTTCAGTGACTATCGATAAAAGGTATATAAAGTCATTGGGGAAGTCCTTTTTTGATGATTGAAAATAGTTAAGTGGGAATTGGTCTACTCGGCTTGGTTGACACTAAGGAATGAATGATAAGGAATTGAACCATAGAAGGATTCAGTTCTGTGATTTTGTATAGCAATAAGAATTCACGAAATTACAAAACAATAGGACATCTTGATAAAACTCAAACTTCGTGATATAATAATGTGAATATATTTGATTGGAATTAAACTGCTGAAACAGTAGATTAGGGAGAAAATAAATGCAAATTAGTTATAAACCTTTATGGCATACCCTTTTGGAAAAGGGGATGTCTAAAGAAGATCTTAGAACAATGGCAAAATTATCAACAAATGCTATTGCGAATATGGGAAAGGACAAGAATGTAAGTATGTCAACCTTGCTTAAAATATGTGAAACACTTCAGTGTGATTTGGATTCTGTAGTGGAATTAAAAGGACTAGATCCGACAAATAAAAAGTTGTGTGTAGAAACAGAAAATCCAATTGAACAGAAGACATATTCGCCAAGGCTGGTGTCATTGTTTTCCGGCTGTGGAGGAATGGATAAAGGCTTTGAGGCTGCAGGGTATACAAGAGTTTGGGCAAATGACTTTGACAAAGATGCTCAAGCAGTATTCAGACTCAATCTAGGAGAAATTGATGGAAGAGATATAACTACCGTTCCTGTAGAAGATATTCCAGATTGTGATATTTTAACTGCCGGATTTCCATGCCAGCCATTTTCAAATGCTGGCAATCGTAGAGGTGTTTATGACGAGAGAGGTGAGTTATATCTTGAGTGCTTAAGGATAATAGAACATAAACAACCACGAGCAGTTTTATTTGAAAATGTTAAAGGTTTAATGTCTTCTAAACACCAGAGCGGAAAGAAATTAATTGATGTAATTAAGGAGGATCTAGAAAGATTAGGATATCTTGTTAATTATAAAGTTGTAAATGCATCTGATTATGGAGTTCCACAAAATAGAGAGCGTATGATTCTTGTGGCTTTGAGAAAAAATCTTGGAAAGATATTTGAATTTCCACCCGTTCAGAGCGATAAAAGTAAGCTTACATTAAGACATATTTTGGATATTCCTGCAGATGTGCCGAACCAAACGTTCTGGCCATATTCTCCTCAAGCACAAAATATGGTTGATCAGATTCCTGAAGGGGGGTCGTGGAAGAGTATTCCATATGAGAACCTTTCCCCAAGATTTAAAAGAATTAGGGATGATATGAAAAGATATCATGCTCCTAACTTTTATAGACGGTTTAGCAGAGAGGAAATAAACGGAACAATCACGGCATCTGCACAACCAGAGAACTGTGGAATAACGCATCCCACAGAAAATAGGCGTTATACAATTCGAGAAATTGCACGAATTCAAACGTTCCCGGATGATTTTAAATTTATTGATGACACAACAAAAAATATTGTAGCAATGTATAAGGTAATAGGAAATGCTGTGCCTTGTCATCTTGCAGAGGTGATAGGAAATGCTATTTATCAGCAGGCCTTTGAGGAGGAAAATTAAATGAAATATTATATAAAAAAAGACCAGGTTAGTGAATCAATAGAGTACTTTAAAAATGCAGGATTTGATACTGACGATATGCTTTTCTTGTTCTTGATGGCTAAGCATATGGGAGTGAGTTCTTCCTACCCTGTAACATTTTTATACAGTGATTTAACCTCTGACCAAAAGAAGGAAGAGTTAAATTCTTTATGGCTGCTTGGCGGACTATTCGATTCTGACGAATTGTGCAGTTCAAAAGGGGTCATGTTTCCAACTGCATTTAAAAAGTTGGCTTTTTATCAACCAGGAACTGAATTTAGTAAAATACCTGGAAGAATGAAAGACACTGTTGAAAAGAAGAATATCAAGGTTCCCATTTTTAATGATGTGGATTCAAAACTTACACTCAAAAGTAATTATAAGGATTTGATTAATGAAAAATACTTAAATGGGCAAAAAATATCATTATCCAAATTAGCAGCTTGGATCTTCCGTTTTAGTTCATTTGAATTCGATTCAATGCCAAATGAGAAGCAGTTTTCAAGAGTCTTGGATAAGGCAATCAAGAAGTATTTTAAAATAACAAAAAATGATTTCCTTTGGTTGTTCGAGGATGACATATCAAATTGTCGCTTAATTCCAGATACAGATAGTATTAAGGGACAAGAAGTAAGAGATCAGTTCGATTTTGACACAACAAAGATGCCTGAAGTTAATGTTATTTCAGCACCTGAAGATGCCCAGATTAGTATCTATGATAAGGATACGGTGGCACATTACTTAGCATTAAATGGTGATAATCCTAGTGACAGCGATATTTACGATATTCTGATGAATAAGGAACAAATTGTGTTAACTGGAGTGCCTGGTGTCGGAAAATCAAGATATACAAAAACTCTTACAGAAAGCGGGAAATTTGTTGATAGTTTAACGATACAATTTCATGCAAATTATTCATACGAAGATTTTATCGGTGCTGAAATCCTTAAATCAGAAGATGGAGGTACATATGTCACTACTAAACAGGGAGTGTTCTTAAAATATGTTGAGAAGGTTAAGAATGATTCGAATAAATCAAATAAATATTTGTTGGTGATTGACGAATTAAACCGTGGAAATATTGCAGAAATATTTGGAGAATCAATACTTGCTTTGGATAGAAATTATGAAGCGAACTTGTCAAAAGAATACGAAGATGTAGGAACTCTCTCAATTCCACACAATTTATATATTGTGGCAACGATGAATACAAGTGATAGAAATATTGCTTTCTTGGATTTAGCTATAAGAAGAAGATTCGCATTTGTACCTCTTTTGCCAAACTATGACTTCTTATCAGAAGAAGTTATGTTCCAAGACTTTGATTTGGGGAATATTTTAAAGCAGATTAATCAGAGAATCATTGATACTTTAAAAGATCCAGAGCTTATTTTAGGTCAATCCTATTTTATTCCGAAGGCCAATGAGTTTGATGAATATATTTGGGAAGCCAATGATTTTAAAAATCAGTTTAATTTTGTTTTGTTACCAACATTAAGAGAATACAGCTTTAATAATGCGAGTGCCATTGGATCAATTGTCGGAGAAAATCTATCCGATGGAATACAAGATTTAGATGATTTTATGGCTTCATTCTCTGCTGAATTTGGAGAATGAGGAGATGCACTATGGAAATAATGGAGTCTGCTGAACAAAATATTATTACTGTTCAACCAGAAGAAATTGCTTTTTTTGAAGAGTTCACTAAGAAGTATGCGATTAGCTGGACTAGAGAAGAAAAATTGAACAACATTCTCCCTTTGAGCAAGTCATATGTTGGCTACATAACAACTCCAATAAGGATTATATCTTTAAATCCTAAGTATCACGAGATTGGATTTGAACACATTATACGTATTTATCTTTATGTATATGGGTACAGACCAACTGATAGTGCAGCGATTTTGGATGTTTCTGAGTCTGAAACAAGTGCTGATGTTGCATCGATGTTTATTAAGAATCTCAAAAGAAATATTCAAGAGGGAATTATACGTTCTTATCAAAAGACAGATATTAGAAGTGAATCATTGCAAGGCAAAGTAAATTATACTCGAACCTATACTAATGTACTTACTGGTAAAGGTAAACCAGTTATCAGTAGAGTATCAAAATTGTCGATTAATAATAATATTAATTCACTGATACTATCCGCATTAGAAAAATTAAAACATACAGACGAATATTTCTCAGATGCGGCACAGCTGGAAATGTATTTTTATGGGGCGGATAGAAATGTTCAAAATGGCAGTGGACTACTACAGGAAATAACTTTTAATTCCAATACGGCTAGATATAGGAGAACTTTAACGTATGCAGCAATGATTATTGACCAATTAACATACAGTGATAAGGGAGCCTCAGTAGGAACGGACAGTTTCTTGATTAACTTTGATAGGCTGTTTGAAGAGTTTGTGGCTAAAATTCTCAAAGAAATTCCAGAAAAACGTGAATTTACTACATGGTCAACTAAGAAAAGATTTGCAGATGTAATAGGTAGCACCGGCGTATATTCTGGAAGAGAATATCAACCAGATATCATATATAGGTACAAAGAGGAGGATGAAGCATTTGACTATATGCCATCAGCGTATGCTGTATTGGATGTAAAAAATAAAGCATATGGACAGTTTAAAAATGCAGATATCTACCAGATTATGATGTATGCAAAATTGCTCCACAGTGAAAAAGCATTATTGCTATATCCATCGTTTACCAATAGAAGAACAGAAACACTCTCATTAAATTCTGAAATTTTTAATCCATCCTTAATATATGCTTGTTTTGTGGATATAGGGGATGAGAGTGGTGAAAAATTTCTGCAATCGATTCATGAGTTTGCAAATAACGTTGTATATACAATACAGGATATACAGCAATTGTAGAAAAGGAAGGAGGTCATACAGTGAAAAGAATATGCTTCGGAACAATGTTTACTATATTGTATCAAGCTCGAGTTAGTGGTCAGAATCCCAAGGTCACTAATGATTCACTGTGTGATGCCATTTTTTCTGTTTTTGGGGATGATTTTACATATTGTGGTTCCACTGCAGGGCATTTAAAGGGAGGACATGACAACGTACCATTGAGCTTGCAATCTGCTGCTGGAGGAATGTCATTCGAAGAGGCTGATGCAAAATTCCAGAAGTATATTTCACCAATGATTAAGGATGAAATGAAGGAGGCTATTGTACGAGCTATTAAAGATGTCCTAGTGGAAGATCCTGTAAGTGACAATACGATTATTGGATACATAGATGGATATCAAAAGGAAAAAATAATTCAGAAGTCAACATTTAGTTTTTCTGCAATAGTGGTATCAGTGTTGTATTATGCAATTACTAAGGTTAATAACCATTCATGCCAATCGGAAATAAAACTGATTGATAAGGATTTTGTAAAGAGCAGAATTACTGATAATCGTCCGATATATTTTGAGGATTCAAATGCAACTGCTTATTTACCGCTTGATAGTACTTTATGTGATCCAACATTCAACCGAATATTTGAGAAAGTCTATAATAGTCTCTGTTCAGGAACAACTAATCCTGCATCAATTGCTATATATTCAACGGATATAACAAATCGGAAAATTAATTTTAGAAATGCTAAGCAGTTTGTCCTAGATAATTTGACGTCTTATGTAATGTCAAGAGAACAAATAAATAGAATGAACAAAGTTGGACGTGCTGCAACCGCTGGTATTCAGTCTTTACAAAAATTTATTGGGGCAAGTGGACGTTCTAAGGAAACGCTCCTTGGTGAAACTTTGTTGTATGTGTTTATGGAGCAGGTACTTGGAGCACCGAAAATATTAAGTAAGATTGAAGTAGATGATATTGCAAATAAGAGTAAAAGTGATGGCATTTATTTGTTCCGTTTAGAAAGACGTGGAATACCATATAATCAGTTATTGTTTGGAGCATCAAATATCTATGGGGATTTGAAAATTGCCATTGATAGCGTATTCACAAAAGTTCAAAAAATAGAACAAAATTATGATGAGGAATTTATAATTGTTGATAATACAAAAAACCAGAATATTCTTCCGGACGGAATGAACAGGTATATGAAGGAAATTATGTTTCCGTCAAAATCATTACCAAATTCAAATCCTCCGGACATGGCGTTTGGCTGTTTCCTCGGATATACAGTCAAGGTGACATCAAGTGCTATTGATAATGCACAGTATGAAGCAGATGTAAAAGCTCAAATGAAATCAGATATTGATGCAGTGATTCCGTATATTAAGAATCAAATTAATGTTCTAGGCTTAAATAATTATGAATTTTATTTTTATGTTGTCCCGTTTAATGATGCTACAAGCGAGAGAGTATCATTAATTGATGAAATGATTGGGGGAATATAAGTATGCAAATACCAAGAGATGAAACCCTAGCTGAAGTTTTATATAGAGATATAGATAAAAATGAGTATTTAAATGAAATCTACAGCAATTTACTTTTTAATTATTCTGTAAAAATGTTTCATTCGGGGGATGCGTTAAAAGAAATAAATATTATGCATGCACTTAGATTTGCTGATTTGTTATCGAAATCTACATACGAACCGGAAGCTGAGAAACATAAACTTTGGGGACAGGAAATTGGAATATTACTTTCCCTTCTTTACCCTGAAAATACAAAAGTTAAATATTACCTAGGGTCAATTCTGTCAACACTTGGTAATTATCGAGGTTTACAGTCAAAGGCTGTGGAAGGATTTCAAAGTGCTGATTTGTTTGATAGCATTTATTATGCTTACGATATGAGTAATCATTTAATTCCCGGAAAAGAAAGCGAATATTTCTTTCATGATCAGAAACTTGTTTATGATGGTCTTGAGTGCAGATATTTTAGTTATTCTGGACCAACATCTATGGGAAAATCTTTTGTTGTCCAAACCTATATAGAAGAGCAAATTCGGAATGGATATCAAAGAAACTATGCTATTTTGGTACCTACAAAAGCCCTTATAAACGAAGTTCGCAGTAATATTATTTCTTCACTTAAAGAAGAATTAAATAATAAGAATTATAGGGTTGTAACGGCATCAGAGGATTTGGTTCTTAAGCAGGATCATAATTTTGTGTTTGTGATGACTCCAGAAAGGATGCTGTATTTATTGCTTTCATCGCCAGACATAAAGCTAGACTTTCTATTTGTAGATGAGGCTCATAAAATATCGGAACGAGGCAGCAGAAGTACATACTACTATAAGGTTATCATGCAGATTATATCTTCTGGACAACACCCTAATATTATATTCGCCTCACCCAATATTCCCAATCCAGATATATATCTTGGAATAGTTCCACACGAGGATGATGCTGAATTAGTTAACTTGGCTTCAAAATATAGTCCGGTATGCCAATTTAAGTATTATGTAAATATATGTGATAGAAAAATCTATGCATATAATGACTATGCAAAAGATAAGATTCCGTTTACGTATGATGATTTTGATAAGGGAATAATTGGTCTCGTTGACAGAGTTGGAGTAGGAAAACAGAATCTTGTTTACTGTAGTTCAAAGCGAAAGGTACTGGATTTAGCTGTAAAGTATGGAAGAACAAAAAAAATAGTAGGAAATAAAAAATTAGAAGCACTTGCTAAAGATGTGCGACAAGAGGTTCATAATAACTGTTATTTGGCTGATTTAATTCGTAGAGGTATTGCGTATCACGTAGGGTATCTGCCTGCTAATATTCGATTGAGAATCGAAAAAAGTTTCGAAGAAGGTGATTTGCGAACTATCTTTTGTACAAGTACATTAGTAGAGGGTGTTAATTTGCCAGCGGACAATTTGTTTATGACAAGCTATAAGACAGGACTTTCTAACATGGATGAGGTTGAATTTAGAAACCTAGTAGGTCGTGTAGGCAGAATCAAATACAACTTATATGGTAATGTCTTTTTTGTACGTGATGATACTAATTTGTTGGATTCAAAATATATAAGTCTATTAAAAGAGGATGTTCCTCCACAAAAACTATCGATTGAAGTCAAACAGAATAAAAAACTTTTTGAAATAGCGATCAGTGATTTGATTAAAGGAGATATGGAACTTACGGAATGCCATGAGAAAAAGAGTAGCGAGCAAGATTATGAAGCTATAAGAAAATTCTCAATGATACTTACAAGAGATATTGCTATAGGTAATGTCTCTCCGATTGTTTCTGCTTTTATGAAGTCTGGAGCATTGGATCATAACTCAGTAAAATTGATTCGAGAGAATTTTCCTGTGACAAAAACAAGCGATGATATTACTATCTCATATGATCAAGCGGAAAACCTTGCAGACTACGTTGCTAGTGGTAAAACATATCCGGAATTAAAAGGCGAAAACGATGATGTGGATTTTGAAGAACTAGTAGAGTTTCTTGTTGATCTAAAAAGAATTTTTAAGTGGGAAGTTTATGAACGAGATACTATCGGAAAAAATGATGATGTACTTAGATGGTATGCACAGATTCTTCTCAGATGGATTCGTGGAAATGGAATCAATAGAATTATTGACAATGCTCTTAAATATAAAGCCGATCATGCTGATAAGGGAGTGTGGATTGGAAAGGCAAAAATCGCTGATTATTATGAAGGTACAAAAGACCATCAAAACTATGTTATAGCCGAAACGCTAGGAGTAGTGGAGAATGTTCTTCTCTTCAGTATTTCAAATTACTTTAGAAAATTTTCGGCTGAATATAAAAAACAGCATCAAGTTGATTCATTCTCGAATGATTGGTACGAGTATGTAGAATATGGAACTACAAACCCTATGACTATATTTTTGCAACAATCGGGATTTTCTAGAGAAGTATCGGGCTTTATTCAAGAACATCGTGATAAATATATTATAGAGACTGATGGTGAAATTAAAATTAAAAAGACAATTTTGCATTGCGAAAATCTTGGTGTAGAAACTGAAGCAAATGACATACAATTTAATATGCCCGAACTTTTTACGGAGTAAATGAGAAGTGTAGACTTCCTACAGAAATGTAGGAGGTCTTTTTTTATGCCTATTTTTGCCCATACTTTTTCCCATTGTTCCCCATTCTGTAGCCCATATTTTAAGGACGGTATATCAGTCATAATGGAATCAAGATAAAAGAAAGGTAGGTGATAAAGATGACCAAGAACACAAAACAGACTTCACGTTCGGTAGCTTCAAAAGCAAGCAAAGTTCTTCGTGATGGGCGTTATAGCAAAACATCAAAGTCTGTAGCTGGAAGTGCATTAGCACAGACAAAACCAGTGAAACGTAAGTAAAACTTACAAAATTGGTGGACAGAGCAGGATTGGATAATCAACCTGTCCGCCTCCCTTCGGGGAAAGTCAAAGGAGAATATACAAATACAAGCAACTAACACTTTGAATTTTGAGATGGTTTCACAGTAATCTGTGATGCCATCTGAACATCCAAGATGTTCATAAAAAATAATATTTAAGCCAAATGGCGGCCGACATTGGGCGAGGATACATAGAATTTAGATTTACCAATAAAGGGTACTTCTAAAATTCTATGGTGTCTCGTCTCGTTGTCGTGCCATCAGACGGATTGTCCTCGCTCAGTGCGAAACGCTGCAAAGGCGGAAAGAGGACAATCATGGTAAAGAATAATGAATGTAAGGTAACTGTTGATGGAGCTGCAAGATATGATTTTCCATATTTTGTACCGATTGAGGATGGTGATGAGATTACTGTTAAGCATTACAAGGAGCATGATGTTCCAGTTGCTAATATTGCATTGCCAGGCAGAAAAAAACGCTATTATGCGATTTTGGGTGCAGCCTCAAAAGAAGAAGCAGATCTCATGAACAGAACCTTCAACAACTGGGCAAGGAAGGACGAACGTGACAGAGATGCACAGATTAAATTAGAAACATCTTATGAGGCTCTTCTTGAAACTGGATATGATCCAGAGGACAATAATGATATCTCAGAACTTGTGGCATATAAGATAGTTGTTGATGCTTTACACAATGCATTAAATGAACTTACTGATGAGAAGATGCGTTTGGTAAAGATGGTAGCCAACAAGGAATCACAGCAGTCTGTAGCAGACGAGATTGGAATTTCCAGAAGAACGCTCAGAGGTCGTAAGGATGATGTGATGTCAGAACTTGCTAAGAAACTGGACAACCATAGATAATGTAAAATGCCCCGATGGTAGCACGAGCCATCGGGGTTATTTTTGTCAAATTTCTGACGGTAACGCTAACGGTTACTTTTTTCTGTTTAATCTTTTTTATAAAATGCTGTTTCATACCCATCGGCACGAAGGAGCAGTCCTTCAATCCATGTAGGTGTTCTTCCCATTTGTTCACAGATAGCAGTAAGGTCAGCATCCATAGGTGTTTCAATGATCAGTTCATCATGTACATGACCTACGATAAAGCAGTGGGAGAGAGTACGCATGGCATGGCAGAGGATATCCCGGCTGATTGCCTGTACGATATTTTCTACGAATTTTGGACCATATGATTCGATGCGTTCCCACTTCTTATTAGTACCGACACCTTCGTATGTGACAGATTCACCACCGAATTTATTTTCACCAATCTTTGGTTTTACATAGCAGAGACATCTGCCGGATGGAAGGACGATAAATAACATACCACTCTGATATACAAATCTGATACCATGTGTTTCGGTGGCAGTACGCTGTTTGATGGCTGTTTTAACACATCGGTCAACATCCCACCAGAACTGCACGATATTCGGATTTGAGGCTCTCCAAGAATCAACAAGTGGCTGTAATTCATCTTCTGACAGTCCCATATCTAATGCACCCATAGCAGTTAAAGCACCTACTGAGCCACCATATCCAAGGGCAAGTTCTGCAATCTTACCTTTCTGGCGGAGGTGTCCGTTAACACCGTGCTTTTCAACAGGGACGTGGAACATGGCTGATGCAGAGGCACAGTAGATGTCACCGTTTTCTTTAAATACCTTCATACGCCAGTTCTCTTTTGCCAGAAAAGCAATAACACGGGCTTCAATTGCAGAGAAGTCAGATACACAGAATTTGTATCCCAGCTTTGGGATAAAAGCAGTACGGATAAGCTGTGAGAGTGCATCCGGCACATCATCGTATAACATATTCATAAGTTCATAATCCCCAGATTTTACGATGTCTCTTGCATCCTCCAAATCGGTCATGTGGTTCTGAGGAAGGTTCTGTAACTGAATAATGCGTCCCGCCCATCTGCCGGATCTGTTTGCACCATAAAATTGGAACATACCTCTGGCACGGCCATCGGCACACACAGAATTCTGCATAGCCTGATACTTTTTCACAGATGATTTTGCAAGCTGCTGACGGAGTTTCAGAACATCTGCTACATCAGAAGGTACGGTCTTAAGCAGTTCAATGACAGCTTTTTTATCAAGTGAGTCTGTTTCTACATCTTTGGAGATGAGCCAGTCTTTCATCTGTGTTACAGAGTTTGGATTTGCAAGTTCTGTCTTATCCTTTAATGTTCCCATAAGTCTTGCCTTGCTGAAGGCATCAAATTTTATTGCATTTGTTACAACATCCATATCAAGCAGGATGCCACGGTCATTGATTCCCTGGTCTATATGGTATTCATCCCATACACTGTCCGGCACAGGAAAACGGGAAAGTTTCTGCTGAATGGACATCTCAACCTCAACATCCCTTTTATTATATTTTTTGAACAGTTCCCATTTGTCTGGAGCATCATGTGGCATATTTCTTGTTCTGCCACCATTGACCTTAGTAGGCTTACATGGAACACAGAAGTAGCGGATGAGGTCTTTGCCTTCTTTAAGTTTCTGTTCCTCAAGTCCAAGCACGGCACCAACACCTTCAAGTGAAAGTGGAAGTCCCATATATGCAGACCAGATCATGCTGCATCTCCATGAGGATGGGTCGAGGTAATTACCAACGGAATCTTCCGGGATACTGTAACTTTCAAAACATTCTGGATAGTTGCGTTTAAGCCAGTAGGAGAGAAAGATTCGCTCGAATGATGCATTGAATGCCCATTTTATTACGGAATCATCTGTGAGTGCTTTCAGTATATAATCTGGGATTTTCTCTCCGCTTGCAACATCTACTACGATGACGGGTTCATCATTGATGGAATATCCGAAAAGAAGAATCTCGGCATCGGTGGATTCGGCATATGGATATACTCCATATTTGATAGGTACGCTGGAGTAAGTCTCCAAGTCGATAGATAATTTTTTGATCACTTCTGGAATTTGCATAGATTGTCTCCTTTATAAAAAAGGTGGCAGATGAGATATCTACCACCCAGATTGTTATGTTTCTCTGATTGAAAAATCAGTTTTTCTTATGATTTGTCAGCCCTGGGCAAAGCCAATGGATGAATTTAATACCCAATCCGATAAGCCATTTCCATGTGGCTGCAAGTGCAAATATACAGAGCATCAGCACAACGGATGCTAATGTAAATTCGATTGCTGCGTTAATAAATGTGTTTACCATTTCCATTGTCATAGATTGTCACCTGTCCTTTCTTTGTCATCATTGACATTCTGTTCCTTTTTTGCTTTGTGCTTTTCCTTAAGGAGTTTGATGCCGTCTGTAATTATGATCATCAGACCACCAAGCATCCATCCTACATTCATGCCGAAGCACACCGACAGCATCATATGTTCGATATTTGTCATTGTTTTACCTCATTTCGTAAAAGTGACTGGCAGCAGTTATACCACTGCCAGCCGGGTTAATAGTTACAGATTAAGCAAGGAAATCGTCATCCTCTTCGGTAGCAAAGTCTGATTCAGCACTTGCCTTACCTCCGAGAGGCTCGCCATCTCTTAACTTCTGCAGGTTATTCAAGCCACAGGCAATACCACGATTGCCATTCACATTGAAAGCGTAGAAGTTGATGGATGCCCTGCCATAGATGCCGGAATACATCTCAGAACGCTCGATGATAGGCTGTCTGTCTGCATCTACGATTCCGGGAGCAGAAGCAGAATTCGCATTCACAAAATAGCTGTTAGCGTATGCCTCATCATCAGGTCTTTCGATGTCACCATCACGAAGTGGATTTTTGATTGCTGTAAGAGCCGGTACTGACTTGCCATTGCCCTTAAGCTTTGACTGACCTTCCTCGTATGCAGCCTGAATGGCAGCCTTAATCTTATTGATAGTAACAGCGTCATCCTTTGGGATGATAAGTGAAACCGAGTACTTAGGCTTGCCACCATCGATTGCCTTTGGTTCCCATGCATTGAGGTATGAGAATCTTGTGTCTGGTCCTGTGATTACCTTTGTAGGTACTGTTAATCTTCCGTATCTGTTATTGTTGTTTACTAAATTTGGCATAGTATTTTCCTCCTAATTATCTTTGAAATCATCAATTGCCGTGTTAAGTGCCTGTCGCTTGTCCGTTTCAGGCACAAGTGTTGGTTTCCCCTGTGGCTTTTCAATCAAGCCTCCAAGGAGTTCATTGAACTTCGTCTTACCGAGAAGAGAAGTCATTGCTGTAATACCGAGAAGTTTCTTCTCATAAGGGTCATATCCGGCATTTACTACAGCCGAAGCTACAGCATCTGCATCCACATATCTGCGGTTGGATTTACCCTCGACTACTTTGTAGCCATCATAGTGAGTTCCACTTAAGGCTTGTCCGAGTGCGTATTCCTTGATATCGTTAACCCAGTTTACAAGGTCAGCGACCTTCGGCAGGATAGCTGCAATCTCAGCATCCTCAAGTGTGGCAGGCATTGCAAAGTCGTATTTCGCAAGTTCAAGATTGTACTCTGCCCGTTTACGGCAGGTAGCCTTAATCTTGCAGAAGGTGCAGTGGTCACCCGCTTTGAATTCGCCACCGCCTTCATATGCTAACTTTGCAGTTGGCGCAAGAACTGTATCTGCCCAAGTGAGAAGATCAGCTTTTGTCATGGTACAGGTGGAAACATTATCTCTGCGAGGCTGAAAGATTGTCATCTTTACAGTCTTGATGTCATAGATGCCATCGTAGATATCGATAGCACCCAAGGCATAACACATCATCTGTGGATTATGTTCTGCATCAACCAGAACCCCAAGTCCGTATTTAAAGTCGATGATATGAAGTACCTCATCTGCCACGATAAGACAGTCACCTGTTCCAAAGCCATCCGGCACCCAGTTGGAGAAGTCCAGTCTCTGTTCTACGAGTACAAGAGGGTCAGCACATAATGTTTTTACTTCTTCGTACTGTTCCATGACGAAGTTCCTGTATTCTTCCGTGCAGTTTTCCATCTCGGCGTCATAGAATTCGAGGTTTTCTGTCGGATCATGTCCGGCATGACCAAGTGCTGACAGGACTTTGTATTCACAGAGTTCATGTGCATCCGTTCCCTGCTGTGCATAAGGGCTTGCCCTGTTCCGGATATTTGCACATAACCTTGCTGATGGTGGACAGTTGAGCCATTGCTTACTGGATGAAGCAGATAGCAGTGCGTGTTTAGGCATTGCCGACCACCTCCAGAGCAGCTACCACATCTGCGTACTTATCAGCTGGAATGCCGGAGAGTGTACCATCAGATGAGTATTTTGCTACGATGCCTTTAACATCAGCTTTGTACTTGCCTGCCTCAGCTTTTGACATCTGAGCCAGTTTTGCTCTTACCTCTTCCTTGGTATAAGTAACTCGTTCTGTGTTTCCTTCGGTAGCACTTTCTTCTACAGGAGAAGGTTCTGCTGCTTTGGCAGGTTTTTCCTTTTTACCTGTAGGCTTAGGCTGTTCTGCTTCTTCAGCAGAAGAGTAGATTTCACTGAGTCTAGTGAAACTGTCTGCGATTGTCTTAAACAATTCCGCCATTTCTTTGTTCTTCATTGGCTGTTTCCTCCTTTGCCATATGATTGCCTGTGATTTTCTTTGCAAGCTGTCGGGTAATGACACTGAGTGCAATCAGCACGTCTGCAATTTCTGCATCAATGTTGTTAGCTGTAGTGTTTTTTGTTTCTGTAACATTTCCCATTGTTTGCACCGCCTTTCTGAAAGACCCTTTGTCCTTTCACTATCCCTTGGACATGAAATTCAACTTTTGGCGGGAACTTTTTTCATTTTTTATGAATTTATGTAAGTTCCTTCGTCCTTCACTATCCCTTGGACACGGAATTCAGATTTGGGCGGGAGAAAATTTAAAGAATTTGCATCGTGGTTTTTTACATATAAAAGGAAGAAACTCATGTCGGATTAAAAAAATTAAAAAAATTCCCGCCATTTTATGGTTTTCATGTCCAAGGGATAGTGAAGGAATGAAAGATATTCCTACCATTTAACGAAAGGAGACGGTTCATATGGGAGTAGGTTACAGAAACCCGGAAGGCTACGCAGATCCTGTGCCATATCAGGCAATCTCTAACATGGATAAGGAACAGAAACGTTATATGCCGATGGTGTATATCTGTTCAGCATATGGCAGTGATGTGGAAGGTAATACAGAGAAAGCCAGACGATACAGCAGATTTGCTGTAGATGCAGGGAAGATTCCGATAGCACCACATCTATTACTTCCTCAGTTTATGGAAGAAGAATCAGAACGTGAACTTGCCATGTTCATGGATATAGCGATTCTTTCCAAGTGCAGGGAGTTGTGGGTGTTCGGAAAGCCGACAGCCGGGATGTTAAACGAGATAGCTTATGCCGAGCGTAAGCAGATGACAATTAAATATTTCAATGAAGAATGTAAGGAGGACGATTAAATGCAGATGACATTATGTAGTGCGACCTGTGTCGGGAAAGCTGCTAACTGTATTTATCCCAATAAGGTAGTTGTGGATAATGCAGCAGATATGGAATCAGCAGTAGCAGTTGATCATGTATGTGCCACATACATAGGTAATCGCAGAGGCAACAGTAACTTTATTGAATCAGATGTAATTCCAATGGATATCGACAATGACCACAGTGATAATCCGGTAGACTGGATTACGGAAGATAAGATGGAAGAACTCTTTGGAGATGTGGACTATGCGTTAGTGCCAAGCAGACACCATATGCTTGCAAAGGACGGAAAGTCAGAGCGTCCAAGATATCATGCATATTTTATTATTGAGAAATGCACAGATGCAGAACAGTACACTGCAATGAAAACAGCAATCCAGAAAGCCTATCCGTTCTTTGATGACAATGCCCTCGATGCAGCCAGATTTTTATTCGGTGCAACAACAGGTGAGGTTATCTGGCATGAAGGATGGATGAGCATTATGGAAGTAGTAGCTGATACAGAGCCAGAAGCTGATGATGGAGATTTCGATGATGGGTTTGTCGGTGGTCCTATCACAGAGGGCAGCCGTAATAAGACATTATCCCTTTTTGCCGGAAGAGTCTTGAAGAGATATGGAGAGTGCGATAAGGCACATGAAGTCTTTCTGGAACAGGCAGCAAAGTGTGACCCGCCTCTTGAGAATGCAGAACTTTCCACTATCTGGTTCTCAGCACTTAAGTTTTTTAGAAATAAGATAAGTGGCAGTAACGGATATGTGCCTCCAGACCAGTACAATAACGATTTCGGAGGAGAGCCTGGTTCATTAAGACCAGATGATTACTCAGATGTCGGACAGGCAAAGATCCTGTCAGCCACATACGGGGATGAACTGAAACACACATCAGCAACGGATTATATAAGATATGACGGAGAAGTGTGGGTGGAAGATAAGCAGATGGCTGTTGGAGCCTGTGTGGAATTCCTCGACTTACAGTTACAGGATGCAAACGATTATATGGGTGCAGCCAAGAAAGCACTTATCAAAGCAGGCTACCCGGAAGAATCCGTAAACCAGGGGTCAAAGGTTCTTGCTAAAGATTGTGACATTAAGCCGGATGACCTTCCAATCTTTTATATGCTTGTCGGAGCAGAAAAGTATCTTGCTTTTACTATGAAACGCAGGGATTACAAGTATATTACTTCGGCACTTAATGTTGCAAAGTCCATGCTTGGTATTAAGGTATCAGACCTTGATAAGAATCCGAATCTGCTGAACACACCATATGCAACTTACAATCTGGAACTCGGCATGGCAGGAGAACAGCCTCATGACCCATTCGACCTTATTACCAAAATCACGGAATGCTCTCCGGGGGATGAAGGAATGGATATCTGGCTTGAGGCACTTGATACATTCTTCTGCGGTGATGCAGAACTTATCGAATATGTGCAGAAGGTCATCGGATTGGCTGCAATAGGTAAGGTGTATGAGGAATTCATCATTATTGCCTATGGTGACGGCGCTAATGGTAAAAGTACATTCTGGAATACAGTAGCAAGAGTTCTTGGAACTTATGCAGGTAAGATTTCATCGGATATTCTGACGATGGGCAATAAGGTAAATGCCCAGCCGGAGATGGCAGAACTTAAAGGCAAGCGTCTTATCATTGCATCCGAGATGCAGGAAGGTGTGCGCCTTAATACAGCAATGGTTAAGCAGTTATGCTCTACTGATGAAATACAGGCCTGCAAGAAATACAAGGATCCGTTCCATTTCGTTCCTTCCCATCAAGTGGTGCTTTACACGAACCATCTGCCAAAGGTCGGTGCGAATGATGACGGTATCTGGAGAAGATTAAAAGTAATTCCGTTCAATGCGAAGATTAAGGGTAATTCAGACATTAAGAATTATGCTGATTACCTTTATGAGAAAGCTGCCCCTGCCATCATGAAGTGGATTATTGAGGGAGCAGAGAAGGTAAGCAAATCTGACCACAAGGTTGATGACCCGAAATGCGTAAGAGATGCTGTGGCAGCTTATCGTGAGGACAATGACTGGCTCGGACATTTCCTTGCAGACTGCTGTGATATCGGCAGTGGTCTTACGGAGAAGTCCGGGGAGTTCTATCAGCAGTATCGTGCTTACTGTATTCAGAGTGGTGAGTATACCAGAAGCACCACAGACTTTTATTCCGCTGTGGAGAAGGTTGGATTTGTCAGAAAGAAAGGAACGAAAGGTACTCTGGTCTACGGACTCAGCTTGAAGTCTGGACAGGATTTTGTGTAAATGACTGTCACGACTGTCATGACGGTCATTTCAGAAACTTTTTCATAATGGCTTAATTTCATAAAAATGTTGATTTTAAGCCATTTATGACAGTGGTGATACTCATTTCTTAAAAGTGCCTTATATAGAAAAATAAGGTTAAAAAATAGCCTATAGAGAGGTTTGGAAAAAGAGTATCACGACCGTCATAGTTACAAATTTTGATGGGAGGTTCGTGGATGAGAGAAAAGACCATTGAACAGAAATTAGTCAGCGAAGTGAAAAAGCGTGGTGGCATCTGTCCTAAGTGGGTCTGCCCGTCCTTTGATGGGATGCCAGACCGATTGGTATTTTTACCGGGTAGGCATTTCGGGATGGTGGAGGTGAAAGCACCGGGCGAGAAACCGAGACCTTTGCAGGTGTCCAGACACAGATTATTACAGAGATTAGGATTTAAGGTTTATGTCCTTGATGCCTTGGAAGATATAGGAGGTATCCTTGATGAGATTCAAACCACATAATTATCAGCAGTATGCAATCAACTTTATAACCCATAATCCCATAACGGCAGTACTTCTTGATATGGGAATGGGAAAGACAGCCATAACACTTATGGCAATCGACTATCTGATGTATGAGTACTTCGAGATTGTGAAGGTACTTGTTATCTGTCCTCTGCGAGTTACACGAACATGGAGGGATGAGGTAAACAAGTGGGAGCAGTTGTCCGGCTACAGACTTTCTATTGTGACAGGTACTGTCGCACAAAGGAAGAAAGCACTGGCAGCAGATGCAGACATTTATATTATCAACCGAGAAAATGTACCGTGGCTTGTAGATAAAAGCGGTGTTCCATTTGACTTTGATATGGTTGTGATTGATGAATTATCATCCTTCAAAAACCATCAGACAGCAAGGCACAAAGCACTTATGAAGGTTCGACCATTCATAAAAAGAATCGTGGGACTTACTGGAACACCTGCAAGTCAAGGACTCATGGATTTGTTTGCAGAATTCAAAGTGCTTGACTTTGGACAGCGTTTGGGTCGCTTTATAGGACAATTCAGACTCAATTACTTCAGACCAGATAAGGTCAACGGAAGTATCGTGTATTCCTATAAACTGCTGCCGGGAGCAGAGGAGAAGATCTATGAGAAGATACAGGATATCACGATTTCCATGAAAGCGGTGGACTTCCTTGATATGCCGGAACTCATAAATACAGAATATCCTGTGTATCTGGATGAGAGTGAACAGGAGAAGTATGAAGGATTTAAGAAGGATTTGATTCTTTCTACTTCAGAACATGAGGTAACTGCTGCCAACGCAGCATCCCTTGTGAATAAACTGTCGCAGATGGCAAACGGAGCAGTTTATTCAGATGATGAGGATATCATAACATTTCATGATAAAAAATTGGATGCCTTAGAGGACATCATAGAATCAGCCAATGGCAAACCACTTCTTGTGGCATATTGGTTCAAGCATGATTATACAAGAATCGTGGAGAGACTCAACAAAATCGGTGTGAAATATATGAAGATAGATTCCGATGAGAGCATCACTAAATGGAATAACAGGGAGATACCTGTTGCACTGATCCATCCTGCATCAGCTGGACACGGACTTAACCTTCAGCAGGGTGGAAATACGATGGTGTGGTTCGGCATCACATGGTCGCTTGAATTATATCAGCAATGTGTCTGCCGACTTTACAGGCAGGGTCAGACAGAAGGAACTGTCACCATAATCCATCTTATAACACAGGGAACTGTTGATGAGAAAATTATGAAAGCATTATCCGAAAAGGATAATACGCAGTCAGCTTTAATCGAAGCTGTCAAAGCAGAAATATAGAAAATCATAGTCAATCAGAAGTCAATCATGGTCAATCCGAGGGAATAAAAAATTTATTTCGGAGGTAAAACCTATGAGCGTAGGAAACTTAGGTCCATATGAGGCATTAGGAAATGCCGTGGTTATACAGGCAGTAAAAGACTACAGGGAGGCAGTGCATAAGCTGTCCCGTGGAAAAAAGAACACGATTGCAGAATCCACGAAACAGGAATGTGAGAGATTCTTTCAATCTCCATATTTCAATGTGTTCACACAGCTTGATGGGAAAGCACTCCTGTCACAGCTTGAGAAGGAGGTGGCTGCATGACAGTAAAAGAATATTTGGGACAGGCTTATCTGTTGGATAACAGAATCAATTCAGATACAAAGGAACTGGAAGAACTCCGCCTTATGTCACAGACCATTTCCAGTCCGGGGTTCGAGGAGCATTATAATGCAAGCAGAAATACTGATGCACCGTACATTCACACATTGGAAAAAATCTTTGATATGGAATCAAAGATTCTGGAGGAGATGAATCTGCTGATGGCATTGAAACAGCAGATAAGGGACGTGATCAGCAAGGTGGAAAAGCCAGAGCATCAGATGATTATGAGATATCGCTATATCCACAACTACTCATGGTCCAAGATTAGTGAAAAGCTTTCTGCTGATATTACTACGGTTCAGAGGTGGCATAATAAAGCAATTGCAAAAATAAAACTTCCAGAAAATGCGATAGATTTAAAAGTTGCCATTGTTTGCCATAAGATGCCATAGTCCAGTTTGTGATATTGTATAATCAGCAAAAATGATAAAGATGCATACAGGCATGAGCCTTCATGGTGGAATTCCCACTGTGAGGGCTTTTCTTATGCCCTTATTGAAGGAGGTGCAGTGATGCCAAGAAAGGCAAAGCATCCGTGCCACCATCCCGGCTGTCCAAAGCTGACAGAGGGAAGGTTCTGCGAGGAACACCAGAAGGAAGAGAACAAGCGTTACGAAAAGTACGGACGAGACCCTGCAACAAGGAAACGATACGGACGTGTGTGGAAACGCATCCGTGACAGCTATGTTAAGACACACCCCTTCTGTGAGTTGTGCTACGAGAAGGGAGTGCTTGTCCCAGTAGAAGAGGTACACCACAAGATTCCTTTGTCAGAAGGTGGTACTCATGATAGGAGCAACCTCATCTCTTTGTGCAAGTCGTGTCACGCAAGGATACATGCGAAAAGAGGAGATAGATGGAACAAAAAAAGGAGCTGTCTATGACAACTCCTATAAATGAGGTGAGAGGGATTCGAACCCCCTGTGCATTTATGCGAAATAGATTCCTTAGATTACAAGTGATTTTCAGCTAGACTAAACCACCCCACAAATGCACGTTAACACCACGCCTAAACTGTTCTGTCTCATGTTAGTAATTCCTTTCATAGCAACTAAAGTTTGAATGTTCATTAGAGTGAAAGTTATTACGTCTGGTGATAAACCAACATGTAATGCAATTAAGGAAACCATTTCTACCAAAATAATTAACAACATAATTATAACACATTAAGTTAGGTATGTAAATTGGTAGGGGGAGTGCAAATTCCTGTGGGCAGAGCCACCGGGCAACGGTGCCGCCCCTTCGTGTGTACTTTTGGCGTATTTGAACGGGGTATTAAGCACCCTATCGTTATTTTTATATGAGGAGTTGATGATATGGCAAGAGATGGAACTGCCCGTGGCTCAAATATCAAGGTCAATGCCGGAAGAAAATCCAAGGCATTAGCTGAGAAGATGGCGACAGGCAATCCTGGTGGAAGAAAGTTGAAGATCATTGACTTGCCGGACGGAGCAGAACTTGAAGGGGAAGATATCCCAGAGCCAAGTTCTTACATTAAGTCTAAGCAGAAAGCTGTGGGAGAGTTCGATGCAGAACATATTTATAGATACATCTATCTGTACTTGAAAGAGAAAGGATGCGACAAGTTGGTGAGCAAGCATCTGGTGGAGCAGTATGCAATGAGCGTGTCCCGACTGATGCAGTGTGAAGAGGCAATCTCAGAATACGGATTCCTTTCCAAGCATCCGACCACAGGAGCCGCCTGTGCAAGTCCATTTGTCGCTATGGCTCAGAACTACCAGAAACAGGTAAACACAATATGGTATCAGATTTTCCAAGTGGTAAGGGAGAACTGCTCACAGGATTATAACCCGGACGAGTCCGACCCGATGGAACTTCTGCTACGGAGTAGAGGATAGGAGAAACACATGATTGAAAAAGTAAATCCGATGCACCCGGATAAGGTTGCAGACCGAATTGCAGGTGCAATCGTTGATATGGCTTACGCATCTGAGAAAAATCCAAAGATTGCAGCAGAGGTTTTGATTGGACATGGCGTGTGCCATGCGATCATTGAAACATCAGCAGATATTGATGAAAAGGATATCGCAGATGCTATTTTAAGGATTGCCGGAAACATCCAGACGGATATTGTTATAGTTCCACAGGACATTTACTTATCTGAGAATCAGAAAGGCAATGTTAGATGTGGGGATAACGGCATCTTTAGGGGAATGCCACTTACTGGAGAACAGAAAGAACTTTCACAGATTGCAAGGAACATTTACAGGAAATATCCTACGGACGGAAAGTACATTCTTGATGGGGTAAGGCTCATCATCTGCCAGAGTAATGCAGACAAAGAGGAACTGGAGAATCATTACCCAGGGGCAGAGGTCAATCCGCTTGGTGCCTGGGCAGGCGGTACAGATGTAGATACGGGAGCAACCAACAGAAAACTTGGTTCTGATATGGCTGATTCTGTTACAGGCGGAGGGCTGCATGGTAAGGACTTATCCAAGGCAGATGTATCCGTAAACATTTATGCTTTCCTTAAGGCACAGGAAACGGGAATGCAAGTCACACTCTGCTGTGCAATCGGTGATGAGATGGTGGATGGAAAGCCTTATGCAGAAATCGTGCAGATGGCAAAAGAGTACATCCAGTCAGTTGGCGGATTTGAGAAATTCGCAGAATGGGGGTTATTTTAATGGCAAAGCATACAACAGAAATGAAAATGGTACAGACTTCCAAACTGATACCATATGTAAATAATGCCCGTACCCATTCGCAGGAACAGGTCAATAAGCTGCGAGGTTCCCTTCGTGAGTTTGGCTTTATCAATCCCGTTATTATCGATGCTGACTATAATGTCATTGCCGGACACGGAAGGCTTATGGCTGCAAAGGAAGAAGGCATTGAGGAAGTTCCGTGTGTGTTCGTTGATTATCTGACGGAGGCACAGAAGAAAGCATATATCCTTGCCGACAACCGATATGCACAGGATGCCGGATGGGACGAGGAGATGTTAAAGGTTGAGATTGAAGCCTTGGAGGGAATGGACTTTGATGTGTCATTCACAGGCTTTGATGAACAGGAGATTGCAGACCTTCTTGCAGGGGATGTTGACGATGCAAAAGAAGATGATTTCAATGTTGAGGAAGAATTACAGAAACCATGTTTTTCTAAGACAGGAGATATCTGGCATATCGGAAGACACAAAGTCATCTGTGGTGATTCCACACAGGAAGATACCTATACACAGCTTTTCGAGGATAAGAAGTGTAATCTTGTCTGCACGGATCCGCCATACTTTGTTGCACTTGAGAATGCATCCGGCAAGATTGCCAATGATGACTTAAACGATAAGGAAGGATATGAATTTCTTATGAAAGCCTTTACCAATTTTCATAATGTTATGGCTATTGATGCATCCATCTATGTATTCTATGCGACCATGAAGGCTCGTGTATTTTATGATGCATATGAGGATGCTGGCTTTAAGGTCGGAGCAGGACTTATATGGAAAAAGCCAAGGGCACCGCTCATGAGGACTGACTGGAAGTTCAACATGGAGCCAATCATCTGGGGGTGGAGAAAAGACGGAAAGCACAAATGGTATGGTGACCAGAAACAGAAATCCGTATTTGAATTTGATGGTATCAAGAATTCAAAGGAAGATGGATTCGGACATCCATCCAGTAAGCCTGTTCAGCTGATTGCATATCTTATCAAGCAGTGTACACAGGCAAACGGCATCGTTCTTGACGGATTCTTAGGCTCTGCATCCACACTTATGGCCTGTGAGCAGCTTGACCGTATCTGTTATGGTGTAGAACTTGAACCGAAATTTGTGGATGTGGCAGTAAAGAGATATCTGGAATATAAGAATGGTGACAGCACGGATGTGTATGTCATCCGCAATGGTGAGAAGATCAGTTACGAAGATGCAGTGGCAGGAATGGAGGATGCCGATGGAACAACAGAATAAAATGACACTAACCCTCGGTAGTCTTTTTGACGGTTCCGGGGGTTTTCCATTGGGTGGAGTCATTGCAGGAATCACACCAAAGTGGGCAGCAGAGATTGAGCCGTTTCCCATAAGGGTCACATCAGTCCGTTTTCCCAATATGACACACCTTGGAAATATAAGTGAGGTCAGTGGTTCGGAGATTGAGCCAGTTGACATCATCACATTTGGAAGTCCCTGTCAGGACATGAGCGTGGCAGGGAAAAGAGAAGGCTTGGGCGGTAACCGTTCAAGTCTTTTTTATGAGGCAATCAGAATCATAAAGGAAATGAGGGAGGCTACTAATGGAAAATATCCAAGATACATCGTCTGGGAAAATGTTCCCGGAGCATTCTCGTCAAACAAGGGCGAGGACTTCCGGGCAGTCCTTAATGAAATCTGCAAAGTCAAAGAAGAATGTGTGTCTGTACCTAAACCTGCAAAATGGGAAAATGCAGGACGCATCATGGGAGAAGGCTTCAGTATTGCATGGAGACTCCTCGATGCTCAGTATTGGGGTGTTCCCCAGAGAAGACAACGTATCTACCTTGTCGCAGATTTTGATGGAGGGAGTGCCGGAAAAATATTATTTGAGTCAGAAGGCTTGTCTGGGTATTCTGCGCAGGGCTTCAAGTCGTGGCAAGACGCTGCCAACGGTATTACAGAAAGCATTGGAGAAACAGGCTCAGACAGCTTAATGTTTGAAAACCACTCACAGGATACAAGATACCGGGGACCACTTGCTGTGTCACAGACGGTTTCATCTACTTATGGAACAGGTGGAAATAATCAGCCGTTTGTATTACAGACACCAAAAACTCTGAAAATCAGATGTGGCTGTGAGGGCGGTGGCAAGGGTGCACTGATACAGGATGACCTGTCAGCAACACTTGGAACAAATAATGATCAGACATTATTCCAGCCGAGGGCATTCGGTGTGTGTGCAAAGAACAGCAACTCCATGAAATCAGATAATCCGAACAGCGGTTTTTATGAAGCAGAGACATCAAGAACCCTTGATGCGAATGGTGGAAATCCTACCTGTAACCAGGGCGGTATTGCTGTGCTTGAAGGCAATGGCAGCAGACCTTCCCATAAAGGGGACGGATATAAGGAATCCGATATCATGTACACTTTAAATGCAACGGAGCAACACGCAGTAGCATTTGCAGATGTTCATGCCACACTTTCTGCAAATGATGGCCCCAAGGGTCCATCCAGTCAGATGATGAAGAACCCGGAAGAGAACTTTGTTGGAGAACCATCCTATGGCATTGGCAGACCTGCAATGAACCAGGGTTACAACGCTACTTTCAGTTTCCAGATTGAAGAGGAAGTAGAACCAACACTTGTTGCAGCCGGAGCAAGCGGTGTGGCTCATCCGAGATTTTCTTCATCCAAGGCATCGTTCTTTACAGAGGCAAATGAAGAATGTGCCAATACCTTAGTTGCTACGGATTATAAGGATCCTCCAATTGTAAATGACGGAGAGAATACTGATTATATAGTACGAAGACTGACACCTACGGAATGTGCAAGACTGCAGGGATTCCCGGACTGGTGGTGTGACGGACTTGCTATTGCAGAACCAACCGATGAGGATATTGTCAAGTGGAGAGAAATCTTTCATATCCATGCCAAGGCAATGGGAAAGACCACAAAGCCAAAGACGGACAACCAGATCAGAAAGTGGTTACAGAATCCAAGGTCTGATTCTGCTGAATATAAAATGTGGGGAAACGGAGTGGCATTACCGAATGTTTATTTTGTTCTGTCCGGCATTATGTACTATGCACAAGAATCTGCCACATAAAGGCAGTATATTTGTACCCCTGTGAATGCACATAATCGTTGCTTTTACAGGGGTTTAGAGTGATATATGTACATACCAAGAGAAAAGGAGGTACATAGCATGGTACTACATTTTAATGTGAAAGGCGAAAGCCGGAAGGCAATGGTCACAGCCATTGAAAAAGAAATAGGCGGGAAGGCAAGATACCTTGGAGTTCCATCCTGCGCATACGAGATTGGAAACTACACGGTAGGCAGAAACGGGGAACTTGAATTCGGAGATTTCGATGACATTGATGAGGTTGCACCAATCGTTGATGCCTGCGTTATGGCAACAGGAATCACCCCGGCAGAATGGGAAGAAAACAAAGATGCCGAAGAAGCAGAAACGGAAGGTGCGATGGAACTTACAGTCACAATCCCATTTACAAAGGTAAATGTGGCAAATCTTACAAGCCTGCTTGAAGCAAAAGGAAGTCTTATAAAGGATGCCCTTGGGATTACAGACCTGCGGTTTGAGATGAATGAGGATTCCGTTTCATTCCCTTGGTTTTCAAAGGTCGAGCCGGAAGAGGCTATGACCTACACAAAATTTATTACAGCAATCTGCGAAATGACCATGAAGCAGAAACGAATTACTGCCAAGCCAAAGGAAAACGAAAATGAGAAATATGCATTCCGATGCTTTCTCCTCCGACTTGGATTTATCGGGGATGAGTACAAAGCCGACAGAAAGCTGCTGCTTTCCAAGCTGAACGGCTCATCAGCATTTAAGTGTGGAGCCAAGAAAGGGGGCGAGCAGTAATGTTCTTTCCATCAAGAGATATTGTAGAAAAAGTAAAGAAAGAATATCCATCGGGTACAAGGGTTGAACTTGTATCCATGAATGACCCATACCGTGATATGCCGATAGGCACAAGGGGAACCGTTGACTGTGTGGACGATACAGGCACGATTCATGTGGCATGGGATAATGGATGCCATCTCGGAGTTGTCTATGGCGAGGACTCATGCAGAAAGCTGCATACCATAAAGATCATCTGCTACGGGAAGGAAGAAACATGGGACTGTAAAGAAGATGCAGTTGCATTTTTCCTACAGGCGGTTGCCGGAAGTGAAGGTGCAGAGTGTGAGAGATACACAAAGATACTGACAGATCTTGCGATGGGCATGGACATATGTACAGATGGTGAGTAGAGTTCTGGAAAGATACACAATAACTGGTGTGTATCTTTGTCCGGTAGCCTATGATGTATCCACAGATTATATCATCGGACATTTTCCATTGCCACTTCCGGTATCAAGCACGGAGTCAGAGTATGAACTCTATAGGAAAGTGTCACAAATGAGTGAAGAGGAATTGGTTGGGTTGTTTAAAAGATTGAAGGAAGAGAAGGCAAACTTAGAAGATACTACGGCATAATATACACAATAATCCCTCTGAAAATCTGGTACATGATCGTATTCCAATAAGTGTGAAAGTACGGTAATGTACACATACCGAAAGGGAAAACAGAAAAAAACAGGAGGGCATCAGCCATGAAGAAAATTGAGATTTTAGAGAAAGCAGCAGAAAACGGAACAAGCTACAAGGACATCAATGTGAATTCAACCTTTGGAGCAGCATACTTTTACAGCGAGGAGGCAGGAAACGAACTCATCAATTTTGCCGAGGTCATTTGGGATTACGACATTGACGAGATTATCGAAAACTGCCAAAGATTCGGAATTACAGAATTCACGATTTCAAGCACCTTTTCAAGCCTCATCCTTACGATTGCAGAATTTGAAAAGAAAGGATGCAAATTGCAGGGAATGGTTGAGATAAACAGCAGGAATGACGATTGGAAAGCTTGCTTTGAAGGAAAGCCAAACGTAAAAGAAAGAATTCCGGCATTCAAATTAAGCCTTTAAGAACCATAACATGGGAGTTCACAGGGACTCCTTTGTTATGGTGATATACACAATAATCTCTCTGAATATCTGGTACATAATCGTATTCCAATAAGTGTGGAAGTACGGTAATGTACACATACCGAAAGGGAAAACAGAGAAAACGGAGGATACGAGCATGACAAGATATGAAAAGGATGTAAAAGAAATACAGGAAGGGAACGAAATCGAGGTTCTCAAAAGAAGGAAGGCAGAACTTGAGGAACTTTATAAGAAAGGCAGATGCGAAAAGAACGGATTCAGAAGACAGTGCATTGCACAGGAGTATGAGAGAAGATTGGCTGAATATGAAAAACTGGATGCCATGATTTAAAAAATATTTTTTGGGAACCCTCCGGGGTTCCTTTTTTCGTGGAGGTGATCATGTGAGAAAACTGAAAAATTATAAACCGACAAGATTCATGGCAGAGGATTCTCACTATGATAAAGCAGATGCAGATTTTGCTGTGAATTTTATAGAAAATCTGTGCCACACAAAAGGCACGTGGGCAAGAAAGAAGTTTGAACTGATGGACTGGCAGGAACAGATAATCAGAGATGTGTTTGGTACTATTAAGCCGAATGGTTACAGACAGTTCAACATGGCTTATGTGGAGATTCCAAAGAAAAATGGAAAGTCTGAATTGGCAGCCGCTGTGGCACTTTTACTTTTATGTGAGGGTGAACAGCGAGGCGAGATTTATTCCTGTGCTGCAGATAAGAACCAAGCGAAGATTGTATTCGATGTAGCAGCCGATATGGTGAGGTTCTCCAAGGCACTCAGCAAGCGAATCAAAATATATGAATCACAGAAGAAGTTGGAGTACATTCCGACAAAGAGTACCTACCAAGTGCTGTCAGCTGATGTTTCTAACAAACACGGCTTCAATACACACGGTGTTATCTTTGACGAATTGCACACACAGCCAAACCGTAAATTATATGATGTTATGGTGCAGGGAAGCGGAGATGCGAGGATGCAGCCGCTATATTTTTTAATAACAACTGCAGGCAATAATACAGAAAGTATCTGCTATGAGGTACATCAGAAGGCTATGGATATTATGGAAGGTCGAAAGCATGACAGCACATTTTATCCTGTGATATTCGGTGCAGGAGTTGATGAGGATTGGACAGACCCAGAAGTTTGGAAGAAAGCCAATCCGTCACTTGGGGAAACAATCGGAATCGATAAGGTCGAAGCTGCCTGTGAATCAGCAAGGCAGAATCCGGGAGAGGAGAATGCATTCCGCCAGTTAAGGCTGAATCAATGGGTAAAGCAGAGTATCCGATGGATGCCAATGGAGAAATGGGATGCCTGTGCATTCCCTGTTAACGAGGATGACCTTGAGGGACGTGTATGTTATGGAGGACTTGACCTTTCAAGCACCACCGACCTTACTTCGTTCTGCCTTGTGTTCCCGCCGGAAGATGAAGAAGGAAAATATTATGTACTTCCTTACTTCTGGCTGCCGGAGGAAACGCTCGACCTGCGTGTACGAAGAGATCATGTAAATTATGATGTCTGGGAAAAGCAGGGATATATACAGACCACGGAAGGCAATGTAGTACATTATGGATTTATAGAAAAATTCATAGAACATCTGGGTGAGCGGTTCAATATCCGTGAGATTGCATTCGATAGGTGGGGAGCAGTACAGATGGTGCAGAACCTTGAAGGAATGGGATTTAATGTTGTGGCTATGGGACAGGGATTTGCATCCATGTCACCGCCTACCAAGGAACTAATGAAACTGGTGCTTGAACAGAGGATAGCACATGGAGGGCATCCGGTTCTTCGGTGGAATATGGATAACATATATATTCGAACAGACCCTGCCGGAAACATTAAGGCAGATAAATCGAAATCAACAGAAAAGATAGATGGAGCCATAGCCTGTATTATGGCACTTGATCGAGCAATCCGTTGTGGCAATGACACTTCTGAAAGTGTGTATGACACAAGAGGGTTGCTTGTTTTTTAAAGAGGGATGGCAATGGGAATATTTAGTGGAATTTTTAAATCGAGGGATGCACCCACAAACAGGACAGCGGGTAGTGCATACAGTTTTTTCCTTGGACAAAGTGCATCCGGGAAAAGGGTAAATGAGCGAAGTGCCATGCAGACATCGGCAGTATATGCCTGTGTCCGTGTTATTTCGGAGTCGGTGGCGAGTCTGCCACTCCATGTTTATAAATACAACAAAAATGGTGGAAAGGAAAAGGTAATCGACCATCCTTTATACCATCTTTTGCATGATGAACCAAATCCAGAAATGACAGCGTATTCCTTTTTTGAGGTAGCACTTACACATCTGTTGTTATGGGGTAACTCATACAGCCAGATCATTCGCAACGGCAAGGGAGAAGTTCTTGGACTGTATCCGCTTATGCCGGACAGGATGAATGTGGACAGGGATGATAAAGGAAATATTTATTATGAATATTCGGTAAGTTCCGATGATGCTCCTACCAATAAAGCAGGAACTGTAAGGCTTAAGCCGGAAGATGTCCTTCATGTTCCGGGACTTTCCTTTGATGGTCTTGTGGGATATTCGCCTATTGCGATGGCAAAGAATGCCATAGGTCTTGGAATTGCAGCCGAGGAGTATGGCAGTAAATTCTATGCAAATGGGGCTGCACCAAGCGGTGTGCTTGAACATCCGGGAACATTAAAAGATCCATCAAAGGTAAGGGAAAGCTGGACACAGACATTTGGCGGTTCATCCAATTCCAACAAGGTGGCAGTTCTGGAAGAGGGAATGAAGTATACACCGATTTCCATAAATCCGTCTGAGGCACAGTTCCTTGAAACAAGGAATTTTCAGATATCAGAGATTGCAAGGATATACAGAGTTCCGGCTCACATGATTGGACAGCTTGATAAAGCGACCTTTTCCAATATTGAGCAGCAGTCTTTAGAGTTTGTTGTGTATACGCTCCGTCCTTGGATTACAAGACTGGAGCAGGCAATGGTACGCAGACTTCTGTCAGAAGAGGAGAAGAAAGACTATTTTATCAAATTCAATGTGGATGGTCTCCTTCGTGGAGATTACCAGAGCAGAATGAACGGATATGCAACAGCAAGGCAGAATGGCTGGATGTCTGCAAATGATATTCGGGAACTGGAGAACCTTGACAGGATACCCGCTGAACTTGGTGGGGATTTATACCTCATCAATGGAAATATGACAAAACTTGAAGATGCAGGAATTTTTGCAGATTCAGCACAAAAAGAAGAGGAGGATTCCGATGAAGAACAAGAAGTTCTGGAACTGGAAGAGCAGGAAAACGCTCAACCAGGAAACAAACGAGGAAATCGTAGAAAGAGTTCTCAGCCTTAACGGAACCATCGCAGAGGAGTCGTGGTTTGATGATGATGTCACTCCACAGCTTTTTAAAGATGAATTAAATGCCGGAAGTGGTGACATCACTGTATGGATCAATTCACCGGGCGGTGACTGTGTGGCGGCAGCTCAAATCTACAATATGCTCGCAGATTACAAGGGGAATGTCACAGTAAAGATTGACGGTATTGCAGCTTCGGCAGCATCCGTGATTGCAATGGCAGGTGACAATATACTTATGTCCCCAGTTTCAATGATGATGATTCACAACCCTGCGACAGTAGCATTCGGTGACCACACCGAGATGGCAAAAGCCATCGAAATGCTCGAAGGGGTTAAGGATTCTATCATAAATGCCTATTCCTTAAAGACGGGAATGTCGAGGGCAAAGTTATCAAGGCTTATGGATGCTGAAACATGGATGGATGCAACCAAGGCGGTGGAACTTGGATTTGCTGATGATATCATCACAAAAAATGAGTTTCCTAAAAAAGAAGATGATGAGCTGGATGAAGATGGCGAGTCTGATAAAGAAAGCACCGAAGAGGATGAGAAAAAGAAATCATCCAATTCAGTGCTTTTTTCACGCAAAGCTGTAAACAATGCACTCCTTAATAAGCTGGAGGAGCATTACAGAAAGCCAAGTGTGGATGTTGCAGGGCAGGCAAAAATCCCTGCCACGAATGTAACTGACGGTGTATCTTCCAAAGAAATCAGAGACCGTCTGGATCTTATCAAAAAGTATATTTAAGGAGGACTGCGATTATGACATTACAGGAATTAGTTGACAAGAGAGCCAAGGCATGGGAGATGGCTAAGGAATTTGTAAATACCCATGAGGATAAGAACGGCAATTTATCTGCTGAGGATGCTGCGACATACAGCAGAATGGAGGCTGACATCGAGGAACTTACCAATTCCATCGACAGACAGCAGAGAGCCGAGAGAAGGGAGCAGGAACTTTCCAAGCCTGTGAATTCCCCTATTACAGGAAAGCCTTATAAGGACGAGCCACAGGGCAAGGTAAAGACAGGCCGTGCATCTGATGAGTATAAGAAGGCTATGTTAAATGCAATTCGCAGCAACTTCAGACAGGTTTCCAATGTATTACAGGAAGGTGTGGATGCAGATGGTGGTTACCTTGTGCCGGAAGAGTATGACCACAGACTGATTGATGTTCTTACAGAGGAGAATATCATGAGAGGCATTGCGACCAGAATTACAACTTCCGGGGAGCATAAGATTAACATCGCAGCTACAAAGCCGGCTGCAGCATGGATTGAGGAAGGAGCAGCCCTTTCATTTGGAAATGCTACATTTGACCAGATGATTCTGGATGCATATAAGCTTCATGTTGCTATCAAAATCACAGAGGAACTTCTGTATGACTCTGCTTTCCCTCTTGAGAACTACATTATCACAGAGTTTGGTAAGGCACTCGGAAATGCAGAAGAGGATGCATTCCTTAATGGAGATGGTAAGGGCAAGCCTACAGGTATTTTCAATGCAACAGATGGTGGACATCTTGCAGGAACACTTACGGCAGCACTTAAGTCTGATGACCTCTTTGACCTTGTTTATGCTTTGAAGAGACCTTACCGTAAGAATGCATCCTTTATTATGAACGATGCTACATTAGCACAGCTTCGTAAGTTAAAGGATAACAATGGGGCATACATCTGGCAGCCATCATACCAGGCAGGAGAGCCGGACAGAGTTCTTGGCTACCAGGTACGCACATCTGCTTATGCACCTGCAGATGCGATTTCCTTCGGTGATTATAAGTATTACAACATTGGAGACCGTGGAACCCGTTCCTTCAAGCAGCTCAATGAACTCTTTGCAGGAAACGGCATGATTGGTATGGTGGCTAAGGAGCGTGTGGATGGTAAGTTAGTACTTCCAGAAGCAGTGCAGATTCTTAAACTGAAGTCCGATGCACAGGCAGGAAAAGCCTAAGATAACCAATGGGGCAGAGTGACAAACAGTTGCTCTGCCGTTGAAGATTTATGGAGGTGTAACAGAATGATTTCTCTTGATGAAATGAAAAATTATCTTCGGATTGATTTTGACGATGATGATGCACTTCTTGAAAATCTGATTGTCTCATCAGAGCGTCTGTGTATGGACATTGCCAGAATAAAAAGCAAGACTGTATTTGAGAAAAAGGAAAATGCAAAGATAGCAGTCATGTATGCGGTGGCATATCAGTATGAGCATCGTGAGGACTGTGACCATCATGCACTTGCCATGTCACTCCGTTCCCTGCTTTCTGGTATTAGAAAGGCGGGATTCTGATGGAAGTAGCACTTTTAAATGTACGGATAACATTTCAGAAGAATGAGGTCGTAACGGATACCATCGGAAACCATAAAAACAGGTGGACAGACTATTATTCGTGTTATGCCACGGTAAGTGGTGAGAGTGGTTCTGAAAAGAGTGTGGTAGCCAATACGCTGTATGAATCAGACCTTGCTTTTACAGTCCGTTATTGTAAGATGCTCGCCTGTGCTGACAGCACAAAACTCCGTATTTTATTTAATGGGGAACTTTATGATATTACATTTATTGACCACATGAATTATAAGAATAAATGCTTGAAATTCAGATGCAGGAAAGTGAGGAGATAGCATGGCAAATGTACAGATTGATAATTTGGCATCCGAAGTCATGAAAGGACTTATGGAATATAAAGACCTTGTTACCTCGGATATGAAGGTGGCTGTGAGGAAAGCAGGACGATCAGTGAAAAAAGACATCCAGGCAAATGCTCCAAAGAAAACAGGTGCCTACTCGAAGAGTTGGAAGGTCAGTACAACAAAAGAGACTTCTGAATCTTTGGAACTTACAGTACATTCCCCAAAGAAATATCAGCTTGCACATCTGCTTGAGAAAGGTCATGCAAAAAGGGGCGGTGGAAGGACAAAGGCAGTCCCACATATCGCACCTGCTGAAGAAAGTGCTGTCAAGCAACTGGAGTCTGATATTAAAAAGGCAATTGGAGGTTCATGATGGATGAATTAGTAAAAATCATAGAAAAAATGGGGATTCCCTTTGCATATGACCATTTTGCGGAGGGCGAAAGTCCCGACCCACCATTTTTGTGTTACCTGTTGCCGGGCAGCGATAACTTCGCAGCCGATGGCAGGGTTTATTACAAAGTGAGTGAAGTAAGGATTGAACTGTATACAGATTTCAAGGATATGACCTTGGAAGAAAAAGTAACTGCCGTGCTAGATAACCACGGTATTTTTTATGAGCAGTCGGAGGTATGGATAGAGGAAGAAAAACTCTATGAGGTAGCCTTCGAGTTTGCCATGCCAGTATGAAGGAGGATATAAAGATGGCTAATAAAAAGAATAAAGTCAAGTTTAATATCTGCAATGTGCATTATGCACTGATTACTGTTGGAGAGGAAGGCACGGTCAGTTTTGGAACTCCTGTACCGATGCCGGGTGCAGTATCCATCAGCATGGATCCGACAGGTGAGCCGGAATCATTCTATGCAGATGGTATTGAGTATTATGTAATCAACAACAATCAGGGATATGATGGTGACCTTGAACTTGCCATGATTCCTGAGTCATTCCGTACAGATATCTTAAAAGAGGAGCAGGATGCCAATAAGGTCCTTGTTGAGAATGCGAATTCTGAGACAGGCAGTTTTGCACTTCTGTTTGAATTTGATGGAGATATCAGAAAAATCCGTCATGTGCTTTATAACTGTACCGCATCCCGTCCAACAATTGAGTCAAAGACCAATGAGGATGAGAAGGAAGTACAGACAGAAACCCTTACCATCAAGGCAAGACCGATGGCAGACGGATATGTTAAGGCTAAGACTGGTGATGCCACTACTGATACAGTTTATAACAACTGGTACAAGAGTGTATATCAGCCAACAGCGGTCGCTGAACAGCAGTCTGCAAAATCAGCCAAGGTTGTATCTTAAGGAGGAGCAGGATATGGGAATCAGAAAAGATATAGAGATTGACGGACAGATGGTTGCATTCAAAGCGAGTGCAGCCATCCCACGAATCTACAGATTAAAGTTTCAGAGGGATATTTATAAAGACCTTGCCGTGCTTGAGAAAAGTATTGGTGATGGGAAGGAAGAGTCATCAAATCTGGATATGTTCTCACTTGAGATGTTTGAGAATATAGCTTTTATTATGGCTAAACACGCAGACCCATCTATCCCGGACACTCCAGAAGAGTGGCTTGATAATTTCAATACATTCTCTATTTACCAGGTTCTTCCACAGCTGATTGAACTTTGGGGACTGAATGTAAAAACGGATGTTGAATCTAAAAAAAAGTTCGCCCAACTGAGCGTGAAATGACAACCCCATTGTTTCTGCTTCGCTGTGTACAGTTAGGCTTATCGATGGCAGATCTTGATATGCTGTCGATAGGTCTTATCAATGATATGTATGCAGAGAGCAGAAATGATGACTGCAAATATGCGGAACTTGCAACACAGGAGGACTTCGATAGATTCTGATTGAGAAAAAGCATTATGTTTGATAAAATCAAAATATATTAGTTTTGAATGAACAGAGGTGACTGTATTGAGCAAAAATAGCTTTAAGATATCTGGGAATGTAGTAGAAATATTTAGAGAAGAATGGACCAAAATGGCATATGCAGAGTATAGGGAAGACTATTATAAAGAATTAACAGGGACGACATGGACACAAAGAGGAAATGCTCTTTATAGCTCCAAATTAAAGAAATACTTGCATCAATTTATTATGGATAAATGGTATGGCGAAGATATGAGAAATACTATGTACGAAAATGGGTATATAATCGAGCATTTAGATAATAATGAGTTTAATAATTCTTTATCTAATTTGGACTTTTTGCTAAAGGATTATAATACAGCCAAAGGGCAATCCTTGGATAAAGATATTGTTAGATTTAAAAATAAAATTGCGTTGAGAATGTATAAAAATTTCTGTACAAATACATATGAAATTTCGTTAGGATTTAATGAACCGTTGGATGAAATAACGGCTGATGGGACAGTTAGACCTGTGCAAGCAATGCATCTGTTATATAGAAGAGACTATTATACGGTTATTTTAGATGCCAATAAAATTCTTCATGATTATATAGAATTGCATCAGATTGATTTAAATAAATTATCTCATTGTGATTTGAAAATTGACTATGCAGCTTTTCTCCAATTAACACCAGAGGAGTGGGAGAGAGTTGGTAATGGAAAAGGTGGTATAATTGTAAGAAATGGAAGAAGTTATGCAATATTGGGGGATACAATAAAATTACATTCTGTGCATAAGCTTAAAGAATGGGAATAAAATCTAAATTTTCTATGTAAATGTGTACAGCTAGACTTATTTATGACAGGTTTTGAAATGCAGTTAGTATGTTCTGACCTGTATGTTAAAAGGTAGCATGAAGAAGGTGATTATTTTGGAGGATAAGAAGAAAAATGAATTAGACTGTTTGAATTCTGCTATTGTAGTTGGCTTGCAATCTGGAAGCGAGGAAACTAAAAGAATCCTGAAATTACATGATTGTGAAGATATGGAATGTGATGAACGTCCAGATTTTATAAGAAAAAATGTGGAATATAATTGTCTGCTTGGAATAGAACATTTTAGAGTTGATCATTATGTGAAGAAAAAGAGAGGAAAAATACAATCTACGGGTGTTATGAATAAAAAAGAAATTCTAAATGTATATAACACACACAGAGATAGTGTCCTTTCTTCCGAGGAAGTTTCGAGTGATGCAATAAATGATATTATGAAAACAGTATCAGATCAGCTTGATAGAAAAAACAGAGCAACATATAAAAATTTTATGTGTTCGTTTGAAAGTGTGCTAAAAAAGCACGAGCAGTGTCTTGATGACTACAGGGAAAAACTTATGCAAGTTAAACAGGGCGAAAATATTTCTATGACATTGCTGATAGAGGTATATACAGATTTTAGTGAATTGTACTTAAATAGGTTCACAACGACAAAAGCAAATGAAGATGGTCTTATGCCATTTTTTAAAGACATCGTTAGGAATATACAACAGATAGACAATAATAAAGTTCAGTACCTTATTTTTTATTTGAAAAATTATCAAAATAGTAAATCGGCAGTGTATGCTTTTGATACTTCTGATCTAATGGAGTCATTCAGAAAACAGCATATTGATATTTATGAATATACGGGTGCGGATATGTACATTGAACCATTTAATGCTGTTGATAAAATAAAGATGGGGGCAGATGGATTTGTAAGGGAAGATGATAAAATAACCATGAATTTTATGGCTGATTGTTCAAATATTGATCCAGAAGAAAGAGTATATATGATTTTTTTATCTGTAAAGAAAGCACTTAGATACAAACAGTTGAATGTGAAGTATGTTTGCGATAGACAGACGTTGGAGTGCTTGTATGTTTTTGGTGATCATATATGTGGTTGGAGCAAAGTTGAAGGTAGAAGTGGAATTTATACACCAATTATTAGGCCTATGAGTAATCGGATGAGAGATAATAGATATAGACAATTTGATGAAAAATTTGGTATTAGTAATGAACAGCAACAATTTTAGAACATCTTTTTATTAAGACAATAAAAACAGTTTAAAGAACATCCGTCAAAAATGGCGGATATTTTTATTTACAGGAGCAGAAATGCTCCTTTTTTTGTACCCATTTTTAGTAGGAGGTGAGATTTCATGGCAAGCAGAATACAGGGGATTACAGTAGAGATTGGTGGAGATACAACGAAATTGCAGAATGCCCTTAAAGGTGTGAATGGACAGATTAAGTCCACCCAGTCACAGTTAAAGGATGTTAACAAACTGTTGAAACTGGATCCAGGCAATACGGAACTTCTGGCACAAAAACATAAACTGCTTGCTGAGGCCGTTGGGGAAACGAAAGAAAAACTGGCAACCCTAAAGACGGCAGCAGAGCAGGCAAATACAGCACTTGCCAATGGAGAAATCTCACAGGAACAGTATGACGCTCTTCAAAGAGAAATAGTAGAGACGGAGCAGAATTTGAAGAACCTTGAAACACAGGCAAATCAGTCAGCTACGGCAGTCCAGAAGATAGCAACAGCCGGAGAAAAGCTAAAGACTACAGGAGATAATATTTCTTCTGCCGGACAGAAACTATTACCTGTTACAGCCGGGGTGACTGCTCTTGGAACGGCATCGGTTACTACGGCTGCCAATTTTGAATCTTCCATGTCACAGGTACAGGCAACAATGGGAATCACAAAAGATTCTATGTCAAAAGTAAACGGGCAGTCAGTAAATACAATGGATACCCTTTCCAAACTGGCAAAAAAGATGGGTGCAGAAACTGCATTCTCTGCATCAGAGTGTGCCGAGGCTCTTAATTATCTGGCTCTTGCAGGATATGACACACAGCAGATGTGCGATACTCTGCCAACAGTACTTAATCTAGCAGCTGCAGGTGATATTCAGCTTGCATCTGCATCGGATATGGTAACGGATGCCATGTCAGCCCTTGGTATGGGAGTTGATGAGGCAGGAACGATGGTAGACCAGATGGCAAAGACCGCATCTACCACAAATACGTCCGTAGCACAGTTAGGAGAAGGTATTCTTACCATTGGTGCAACAGCGAAATCTATCAAGGGCGGAACAGCAGAACTGAATACTGCTCTTGGTATCCTTGCCAATAATGGTATCAAAGGAGCAGAGGGTGGTACACATCTTCGTAACATTATCCTGTCATTGCAGAGTCCGACCGATGCAGCCGCCAAGCAGATGGAGGCATTAGGTATTTCTGTATATGATTCGGAAGGAAATATGAGAAGTCTGAATGATATCCTTGGAGATTTGAACACATCTATGGATGGCATGACATCAGCTGAGAAGTCAAATATCATCAGTACGATTTTCAATAAGACCGACCTTTCTTCCGTAAATGCTTTACTTGCCAATACAGGAAGTACATGGGATGATCTTCAGCAGAAGATTACAGACAGTGGTGGTGCTGCACAGCAGATGGCTGATACACAGCTTGATAACCTGCAGGGACAGATCACCATTCTAAAATCTGCCTTAGAGGGACTTGCCATTTCGTTTGGTGAATTGTTGATGCCTGCCATCAAGCAGATTGTTGGATGGGTTCAGAAGTTCGTTGATTTTCTAAACAGTCTTGATGAGGGAACAAAGAAAACTATTGTTACTATTGCACTGGTGGTTGCTGCCCTTGGTCCCGTACTGATAGTCATTGGAAAGGTGATATCGGCAGTCGGTACGATTATGACGATTGTTCCAAAGATTGCCGGAGTCATCAATACAGTTAAGGGAGCATTTGCAGCACTTAATACGACAATGCTTGCAAATCCTATTGTTCTTATTATTGCAGCCATAGCAGCACTTGTGGCTGCTTTTATTTACCTCTGGAACAACTGTGATGGATTCCGTCAGTTCTGGATTGACCTTTGGGAGAATGTAAAACAGGTTGCTATTACAGTATGGAATGCAATCAAGGAATTCTTCTCACAGGTGTGGGAGGCAATCAAGACGATTTTCTCTACAGTATTTGAAGTAATCAAAACACTTGTGACAACTTATTTCAATCTGTACAAGACGATTATCGAGACTGTCATCAATGTGATAAAGACAGTTATCACAACAGTATGGGAGGCAATCAAAGGTGTGTTTACTACAGTCTTTGAAGTGATAAAGACCATAGTGACAACCTACTTTAATATATACAAAACCATCATCCAGACAGTACTGACGGTCATTCAGACTGTGATAACAACAGTATGGAATACCATAAAAACTGTGATTACCACGGTGCTTAATGCAATCAAAACTGTATTTTCTACGATATGGAATGCCATCAAGACGATCATCAGTGCAGTAGTCAGTGGTATTAAGGGGCTGATTACAGGAGACTTTACTGCTGTAAAAAATTCCATTACTACGATAATGAACACGATTAAGAGTACGATATCGACCATCTGGAATACCATCAAATCTACGGTTTCCACGGTCCTTGGAGCAATCAAGAGTGCTGTAACATCTGTGTTCACAGGCATCGTGAATGCTGTCAAAGGTGCGATGGGAAATGTGTTGAATGCAGTAAAGACAGGATTTTCCAATGTAAAAAGCCATATCACGGGACTTGCTTCACAGGCAGTTACCTGGGGTAAAGATCTTGTCATGGGAATTGTGAATGGTATCAAAAGCTGTATTGGTGCAGTTGGTGATGCTGTTAAGAGCGTGGCTGATAAGATCAAGTCATTCCTGCATTTCTCTGTGCCAGATGAAGGACCGCTGACGGACTATGAATCGTGGATGCCTGACTTTATGGGAGGACTTGCAAAAGGAATCGAAAAGAGCAAAGGCATGGTGGCAAAGGCAATCGAAGGTGTATCGCAGGATATGATAATCAGCCCAAATGTAAGCGGAATGGAGAATATTGCAGGAATGCAACCTTCTGAACAGTCATCTACAGGGATTGCAAGTATGATGTCAGCAATCACATCGGCGATTAAGGATATGAAGGGTGATTCAGGGGATATTGTTATCCCTGTATACCTTGGCGGAACGATGCTTGATGAAGTAATCGTATCTGCACAGCAGAGGGCAAATCTGAGAAGTGGAGGAAGATAAGCATGGCATTTATACAGTACTTAAAATTTGATGAAATGAATCTTCCTCTGCCGGATTCCTATGACCTTGATATTTCGGATGTGGAGGCAGATTCATCGGGAGAAACAGAAGCAGGAACAACGCAGAGAGATGTGGTAAGGACAGGAGTTATTTCCATAGCAGTTTCTTTTTCTGTTTCCCCTAAGTGGTTAAAGCTACTGACGGCATACAGTAAAAGGTCAAAAATTGCTGTGAAGTATTTTGATACGGAGGAACTTAATCTGAAAGATGCAGAAATGTATATTACAGGATTTAAAGCAAAACTGGAAAAAGACACAAGTTACAAAGGATTGTGGACGGTGTCATTTACATTGAAAGAGTATTAGAGGAGTGGTTTTATGTACCCGGTTTCAAAAGAATATCAGAAAGCCATTAGTGAGTCATCACGTTCATTCTTTTGGACGGGGATGATTACCACTAAGGCAGGCAAAAAATATACATTTGGGAATAAGGACATTGTAAAGGGTTCCGGCTATATCAGCAGACAATGCTCCGGCTCGTCAGAGATTGAACTTGGCTCTGTGTATGCAGCTGAACTTGGAATATCTCTTTTTTCAGATATTGACAGATACAGTCTGGAAGATGCATCTATAACAATTTCTTTTCATCTGAAGGTTGGTGATGCTTATGAGGAAGTTCCGATGGGGATTTTTTATATTGCAGAGGCAAACAGAAAGATAAAGACACTTGAGTTAAAGGCATATGATACGATGCTGAATCTGGATAAGAATTTCAACAAAGGTCTGTCGAGTGCATTCCCATATGATTTCTTATCCTTGCTTTCCAAAGCGTGTCATGTAGAACTGGCACAGACGAAAGAGGAGATAGAGGCACTTACAAATGGAGCAGAACTGCTTGGTATATACCAAGAAAACGATATCGAGACATGGAGGGATTTTTTATATTATCTGGCACAGGCACTCGGATGCTTTTCTACCATAGACCGTGATGGAAAGCTGAGACTTATACAATATGGCATTACTGATAACAAGACGGTAGACAGCAGACACAGATTTTCAAGTACATTTTCAGATTTTGTGACAAGGTACACGGCAGTAAGTTCTACAAATAAAAAGACGGATATCGCAGAGTATTATTCGGTTAAGCCGGATGATGGTCTGACGATGAATCTGGGGGTAAATCCATTACTGCAGTTTGGCTTGGAAGAAAAGCGTAAGCGTATCATAAACAATATCCTGTCTGCAATTACTGTAGTAGATTATGTGCCGTTTGACTCGGATACCATTGGTGACCCGGCTCTTGATCTGGGTGATGTCATCAAATTTACGGGTGGTCATGCTGATGAAACAAAAAGGTCTGCCATCACATCTATTGAAACGAAGATAAACGGAAAGCAGACAATAAAGTGTGTTGGAAAGAATCCGAGACTTGCAAGTGCCAAGAGCAAGAACGATAAGAATATCGCAGGGCTTGAGAGTTCCATGAATGAGAACAAACTCAGCATATACACCTATGTGAATGCTCTGAAGATTGGGGTTGGTTCTGAGAAAACTTCCATAATCAATATAGAATTTGCATCCGGGGATGAGACTAATGCGGAATTTCATGCAGAAGTCATACTGGATGTAAAATCCAATGCCGTAAGCAGGAAGGTCGATGCAGAAACAACGATAGAGATTGGAGAAGAAAACAAAGTCATTTCAATCCCTGTCAACTGGACGGATGATGGAAAGACCCTTCTAAAGGCATATTATGTACTTGATGGAAAGGAAGTGGAGCAGTTTCATCCATCAGAGACATGGTTTAGTGGAAAGCATCTGCTGAATCTGTATTATCCGATTATAGAAATGAAAGCCAATGAACTTCATACCTTTGAGGTGCTGATAGAACTTACGAATGGAACAGCAACGATTGAACCACAAAATGCAATGGCAACCATATCAGGACAGGGACTTGGCGCACAGGAAAGATGGGATGGAAGGATTACCGTTGATGAAGAAATCAAGATGGTTGAACTTTCTGGACTTCCTACAAATACGATTCATGACAAGGTTGTGGCTGCACTTATAGCACCGAAGAAAACAGGCATTACACAGCCTATTGATTCTATCAAGATGATGGGTCTTATGGTGCCGGAGTTTTATGATAATATTTCATTCTTTGTACCGATTGTAAGGGATGTGATTGAAACGGCTGACAGGGATAAGATGGTGTACCAGAGAGCCTATGTGGAGGATGATAAGCAGTTCCTGCTCCGCAAGAGTTACTTTCTGAGTGGCGGAAATTATATCATCATGGACAGGGGAAGAGTCATCAGTCTTACGATTGATACAGAACCTTTCCAGGAACTTACGGATATTAAAATACAGCCCTTTGAAACTGCACCATTTGTGAATAAGCATAAGACAAAGGCTGGGGAACTGGCAACAAACCATTATACCAGACTTTCATCCGGGCAGATGGTACTTATCCAAGATTACAAAGAAAGGATAGAGGGAGTTGTGGAAGAACTGGATAAGGGAACGATGGCATCCTTTGACCTTGGATTTGATAAATTTGATGAAGTAATGACATTGGAGGTGTATAATGGCTGATTATGTTATGTTGGAAGATATATTTGAAACAACAGAAAATATGACTGTTTTGCGCAATAACAGTTATAACGATGATGGCACAGATACGGTGGCAGGTGTTGAATGGTTTAAGTTCCGGGAAACAACGGCTGCCAATTTTTATGTCAGCGGTAATACATGGATTGGCATAGGACAGAACTCAGAACAGCTTAAGATCAGTCGGAGGGATGCTGACCTTTATACGCTGAAAAGAGAGGAAGGGACACTGCTTTCAAACTATAAATTCTTCCGTATCAGATGGGAAGGCTATAGCGTTCATGGAAATAACAATGCGTCGACCAGACTTGTGTGGGATGCATTATTTTTTGATACTGGGGATATTGTCCTGTATTTTATTGAAGTTCCGGCTTCTGCATCCAATATTGGAGAATGTGTTCTTTACACAAAATCAAAGAACATATCCTTCTCGATTGCAAAGGGAAAGACTGTTACATTCCTTCATCAGGACGATGTTGGAAATGAATATGAATTGTCAGATGAGCCGCCTGTATTTTTAGACCCATATAATCGCAGGTATCTGTTTAAGGATGGAGAGGGAGTGCTTTATACCATTGCAGATGATGCACTTGCTCCTCTTGAAGAAACGGAACTGACAGCAGAATTGTTTGAAACACATGGTATCCCAGACCTGCCGGATGGAAATGTACTTCTGGGTCTTAAAAATCCAACCATCCTTTACTGGCATGATTCCTATAACCGGTTCCCAGATATGAAGATCAGTTATAAAGGAGTACCGAAACCACAGGTCATTTATTCCGAGAATATTGATATGACGGATGCGAGCATCCTTGGAATAGAAAAAGTTACCTGCGACTGTGATGAGAAATGCCTGTTTGCTGTGTCCTTCGATAATGGAGAAACATGGCTCGGCTATGTAAATAATGACTGGGTAAAATTCACGGAGGAATCATCCGGGATGTCCAAGGCAGCGATTGAGGCTATCAGTTCTGATGCGTGGGCAGAAAAAGCAACAACGGGAATGATAAAGTACAGATTTGTCTTAAGTGGTGCAGATGGTTTTATCACAAATGTGATTACGGACTTTTTAAATACGGAGGAATAGTCATGTTAAAAGGAAAAAGCGTAATTGAACTTACGGATGTGCATACAGGTAAAAAAGAGGTGTATGAGGATACCAACCTTGTCACGGATGCAATCAATGCCATCCTTAATTCTAATATTTTAGGAATGCTCTATAACAACACATCCTTTGATGGGGAAAGTGGAGAAAAATGGATGCTGCCAATCGTAAACAAACTTACGGGTGGCATACTGCTGTATCAAGAACCTTTGGAAGAAAGGGTCGATAACCTGTATGCTCCATTTTCCAATCCATTGATTGGATATGCATCAAGTGATGCAAATAATACAACGGATGTCAGAAGGGGCAGCAGAAATCTGACAGAAAGCAAAAGAATTGATGGCGGGTATAAGTTCGTCTGGGATTTTGCTACTTCACAGGCAAATGGAACAATATCTGCAATAGCACTTACGAACAGGATAGCCGGAATCGGACAGGAAAACGGCAATAATTATCTTGTCCGTATTGGTCAGTATGCATCACAGAATAATGCATATAGTGATGAAAGTTACAGACCCAATAAGAGGACTTACATCAAAGACGGATACAGGCTTGAGATGATTACAAGAAATAATTCAAAAACAGCTCTGCTTAAGAAAGTGCCGGAGGAATATCTTCATGCCGGACTTGTAGAGAACTTGATTTCACAGAAGGCTTTTGATGCCTCAGAGACTACAGAAATTGATTTAGGTCATTATCCGTACTGGATCCATAGAACAGGCTCTCCGTCAAAGGGAGAGTATGACTGTCCGAATGAGAATAATGCAAATATCAGAAGTCATATTTTTCATGGTGCAGATGGCTGTTGGTATGGAATCGCAAGAAAGACTAATCAGAAGTATTCATACACATATCGTGATACAGAGCAGTTCGACCATGTCAGCTATGAATTCTATATGGATAAGATTGAGAATGGCAAGTGTACATCGCAGAAGATTTCAGTGCCAAGTGGTGTGAGTGATTTTTACAGCATCGGCATGAGTGGAAAATGGCTGATGTGCGTGTCGAGTGATAGCAGCAAGCTGTATCGGTTGGATACCACAAATGTTGCAAATCTTGAGAGAGTTACGGATTATACCTACAACAATAGTAATGAGTATTCCTATGTGGTAGATGACGATATGGTTATCAATGGATGGTATTTTGAGGATGGAAAACCTGCACAGAAAATTGGCTCTATAGGTTATCAGAGTTACTATGCATGGGGTGTTAACCAGATGGCAAGGTACAAGACCTATATGATAAAAGAATGGGTTTATAGTTACAACGGCTATAGGAATTATAAAGACTTATATCTGTATACACCATATCTTGCAACCATCAATAATCTTGATACACCCGTGATTAAGACAGCAGATAAGACCATGAAGATCACATATACATTGACGGAGACAAAAGAATAAACAATTTCGGAATCAAGCAGTTATCCATAATGGGTAGCTGCTTTTTTCATACAAAAATTTATAAGGAGGACAAGACGATGAAGGAATTCTGGAACGCAGTACAGTTCGTATTCACGGCTGTAGGAGGATGGCTTGGTTACTTTTTGGGAGGATGTGATGGTTTGTTATACGCATTAATTGCATTTGTGGCCATTGATTATATCACAGGGGTCATGTGTGCAATCAATGACAAGGCATTATCGAGTGAGGTTGGTTTTAAAGGCATCTGCCGGAAAGTTCTGATTTTTCTCTTGGTGGGAATCGCAAACATTCTTGATTTGAATGTAATCGGGACAGGCAGTGTGCTTAGAACAGCAGTGATCTTCTTCTATATCTCCAACGAGGGAGTAAGTCTCTTGGAGAACGCATCCCATCTGGGACTGCCTGTACCACAGAAGATTAAAGCAGTATTAGAACAGCTGCACGACCGTGCAGAAGATGATGAGACAGGGGAGGAGTAATCTTCCCCGTTTTTTATGCAGAAACGGAGGATTTTATTATGAGTGAAAAGACAGATAATTTTATTAACACAATCGGAGTGCTTGCAAGAAATGAGTTTCTTTCAAGGGACAGATGGGTGCTTCCATCAGTATGCATTGCGCAGGCTGCACTTGAGTCTGGATGGAATCTTAATGCTAAGACTTTATTTGGAATAAAGGGTAAAGGCTTTACAGCGACAACAAGTGAGTACTATGATGGACATTATGTTCAGATTCAGGATTCATTTAGAAGTTATCCAAATGCTGCGAGTGCAGTAGTAGGATATTATGATTTTATCACAGGTACACCAAGATATGCCGGAGTGGTCAATAATGCAGACTACAGAGATGCAGTTGATAAGCTGATTCATACAACGGATGGCGCACCATATGCAACAAGTCCTACTTACATTAATAATGTAATTTCGATTATCGAACAGTATAATCTTACAAAATGGGATGTAAGAGACACAAAGCCTAATACAACAAATAATGGCTCAACAGCACATAGTGTTGGAGAGAGTGTGAATTATCATACGATTTATGCCTCTTCTGATTCAGAGCAGGCATTATCACCACTTTACAAGGAAGGAACTATTACAAGAATTGTAGCCGGAGCAAGAAATCCTTATCTTTTGGATGATGGTACTGGTTGGATTAACGATGCCTGCATTGGAGAGGGCAATACACATTCGGCATCAGAGGACATCAGCGTAGGTGATAAGGTTCGTGTGTTGAATAATGAAACATACACGGGTGGCAGCTTTAGAACCTATTATGATGGATATGATGTTATTGAGGTTAAAGGTGACCGTGTTGTTATCGGTATTGGTGATGTAGTAACCTGTGCCATTAACAAGTGCAATATTGAAAGAGTATAAGCGTCAGGCTCGGAGGGAGAAATCCTTCTGAGCCTTATTTTTTTGCCTTGAAATAGGAAAATGTCTGTTTTCCTTACTACCTCATTTGAAGGAGATAATAACTTTTTTATATTTCTTCCCGCCCATTTTGCTTTTTTCTGTCCAAGGGATAGTGAAGGGAAAAGGATATATTTTCGGTCAATCACTTAAAAATGCCCAGCGAATAGTGAAGGGTATACGACTTAACGATGAACCTATAAAAGTTATCCCCTTCAAATTCGATGGAGGTGAAACAGCATGAACGATACACAGCGACAGCAGATAAAGGAACTTAGAGGCAAAGGATATGGATACGGAAGAATCGCACAGGTGCTTTCATTAAGTGAAAATACCATAAAGACATATTGTAGAAGGCACGGACTTGGTGGAGTGGTGGCAAACCCTGCACCCATTGATGGGGAAGTGCATTATTGCCTTTGTTGTGGCAAAGAAGTGGTGCAGCCGGGAGGACGGAAAGAGAAGAAGTTCTGCTCGGATAAATGCAGAAATAAATGGTGGAACAGCAACCTTGATAAGGTGAATCGTAAAGCCAATTATGAGTTTATATGTCCCCATTGCAAAAAGCCATTTAGTGCATATGGGAATAAGAACAGAAAATATTGCAGTCATGCCTGCTATATCGAGGACAGATTCGGAGGTGCAGAATAATGAATGAATTAGCCAATGAAGCAAATAAGAAGGAACCAATAGTGCCTGTATGTGAAAAATACACTCTTACAATCAAAGAGGCAGCAGCATATTTCAATATTGGAATTAAAAAGATGCGTAGACTGGCAGAAGAAAACACAGGAAGATTTTCTGTTTTTTGTGGAAATAAATTTCTGATTATCCGTCCGAAGTTTGAGAAATTTATTGATGATTATTCAGAAATATAATCTGCTGGAAGTAGTTATTTATCTGCCAAAAGTAGTTGATAAATAAGTGGTTTAGAGTGATATATGTTATACCCCGGATGGGAAATTTCAAATAAGAAGGGAGTGAAGAAGAGATGAAACCGCATATCAAGGACAAAGACACTATGACGGTACAGGAAACAGTTGAACATTATAAATTGAGCCGGAGAAAGTTCTATGAATTGTTGCATCAAGATGGTTTGGATTTTATTGCATTCTATTATAACGGACGAAGATTGATTCTGCGAACTGAATTTGAAAAATACTTAAATAAACATCCAGAGATTAGAAGGAGGGAACGCTGATGGCAGGAAAAGCAGGGCTTCGAAGGGACTCAAAACATAGAGTCCTTCGAAGAGGAGAATCAATAAGAGCGAATGGAAAATACCAATTCAAGTATCATATAGGTGGAAAACCACACTTTGTATATAGCTGGAGATTAGAACCTACGGATCCGCTCCCGGTTGGTAAAAAGCCATGCCTTTCGCTGAGAGAACTGGAAAAACAGATAGGATATGACCTGGATAACCGATTGGATCCATTAGGAAAGAATATTACGGTGAATGAATTGGTTGAGAGATACCTCAGAACTAAGGTGGGAATGCGACCGAACACATTAGCCAATTATAATTTTGTGAGGAATATTCTGAAAAAGGAGTCTTTCGGAAGTCAAAAGATTTCAAAAGTTAAGACATCTGATGCAAAACTGTTTCTTATAAAAATGCAGCAGGAAGACGGAAGAGGGCATAGCACGATAAAGACAGTGCGTGGGGTTCTCCGTCCGGCATTTCAGATGGCGGTAGATGATGATGTCCTTATGAAGAATCCTTTCCAATTTGAGCTTGCGGGGGTGGTGGTAAATGATGCTGTCACAAGGGAGGCAATCACAAAGGATCAGATGCGAAAATTCTTAAAATTTGTACATGATGATGTGGTTTACTGCAAGTATTATGAAGTGATATACATTCTTTTTCATACAGGTATGCGAATCTCGGAGTTTTGTGGATTGACGATGAAAGATATTGATTTAGAGAAAAGAACCATCAATATCGACCATCAGTTGCAGAGAACTTCGAAGATGGAGTATGTGATTGAGCCGACAAAGACGAATGCCGGAACAAGGGTAATTCCAATGACAAAAGAAGTTACAGAAATGTTTCGAGCAATCATTCAAGATAGACCAGAATATAAAGTGGAGAAAGTGGTAGGTGGATACACTGGATTTCTTTTTCTGGATAAGAACGGAATGCCGCTGGTTGCCATGCACTGGGAACACAGATTTAACAGTATGGTGGGCAGGTACAACGAGATTTATAAGGTACAGATGCCAAATATCACACCCCATGTATGCCGTCATACATATTGTTCCAATATGGCAAAGTCCGGCATGAATCCTAAAACACTGCAATATTTGATGGGACATTCGGATATAGCTGTGACGCTCAATGTGTATACCCATGTAGGACTTGAGGATGCAGAAAAGGAACTTCAGAGGATGCAAGGATTGGAAAATGCTAGAAAAGAGATGGGAATTTCGGATATGGATGATAAGCCTTTGAAACAGAATATGTTCAAGGTGGTATAATAATATAATAAGGAAGAGATTTTGAGGACACTCAGGCTATATGCCTTGGGTGTCTTTTTGGGTGGAGTAAATTCAGATAATGTGATAAAATATATAAGAAAATTTGTTTAATATGAAAACTTAAGTTTAATTATATTTGCATTAAATTAAAGGAGAACTTTTATGGATAATAATGAAATAAAGATGGAAGATGATAAGTATTTTAAATCTAAGCAACATAGATATATTTTTGCACTTGTGGAACTTGATGGAACGGCTAGAGCAAAAATCCTTGGAATTACAAAAGAATTGTATCACGATAAAAATAAAGCTAAAATGTGGCGAGATACATTAGTAAAGCAAATACATCCTGATGTGTGCTCTGTTGATGGTGCGGAAGCTGCAGTAGCAAAAGTGAATGAGCTTTATTCAAGGATGGTGGAAGATGAGTAAAGAAAAAAATTTTGAACTTAGTATTGTAAAAATGGCAAAAGACATTAACTATGAGAAACCTAATCATCCAAATAATCTTGTTGACAAAGAGGAGTATAAAAAAATTGATATGGCTATAGCAACCTCGGTAGCATTAACGAATGCAGGAACAACCTTGGTTTCTGAAAATGCATTGCCAGAGCTTTTAGCTGAAACAAAGAAAGATACTATGTATATAGTTGATAATGAAATATCTGATGATGCAAAAGTGTCAGTAGGTGGAGAAAAATTTATTAAAAGCGGTGCTGTTATAGAAAAAGCACATACTCGTTCAGAAGAACATCCAGATGCCATGAAAAGAGCCAAAAATAGTTATTCGGCACAGAGTTTAATTAGTATAAGCAATTCAGAATCAGTAAAAGCTCAAAAAGGTGATTTTGAAGATTTTGCTAAAAAGAAAGAAAAGAATTTAGGAAAAACAAGGAAGAAGGAAAATAATATTAGTAGTGATGAAGTAACGGGAGAACCATTGGAAGGAAATGGAGATTTTCATCATAAAAATAAAAAGACAATTTATACGGATCCCGTGCAAAGATTAAATCCGAATAAAGGGATATTGGTTAATAAGCAAACTCATAGGGATATTCACAAAAATAATATAAATAATGAAGAAGATTTAAATAAATATATTAAGGATAGGCGAGAAAGCAAATAGTGTAGGGGTGTATCAGCCCCTTTCGTTAAATAATGCACACCCCCGTCAGTAGTCTGAACCCCCTTAACTGACTACGATTTGACTACTACACATTGCCTTGAATTGCACCATTTTGAAGTATTTTGCAAAAAGTGTAGTTATAAACAAGAAAAATACGATGCCATAAAAAGCCGATAAACCAACGCAAAACTCGGCATTACAGGGCATTTTATGATAGGAGATTTTTATGATACGAGTACTTTTCATCTGCCACGGCAACATCTGCCGTTCCCCCATGGCAGAATTCATATTAAAAGATATAGTAACAAAACGTGGTATTGCCGATCAGTTTGAGATCGCATCGGCAGCCACCAGCACAGAAGAGATTTGGAATGGTGTTGGGAATCCGGTGTATCCGCCGGCAAGAGGAGAACTTGCCAGACATGGGATAAGCTGCAAAGGTAAAAGAGCCGTGCAGCTTACAGCCTCAGATTATGATCATTACGATTATCTGATCGGTATGGATTCTATGAATATGAGGAATATTGAACGAATGACCGGACACAGACGTGGGGATAAGATCTATAAGATGCTGGAGTTTGCCGGGCGGGATGCAGATGTCAGAGATCCGTGGTACAGTAGAAATTTCCGGGAGACTTATGAAGATGTTGTAGAAGGCTGTCAGGCGTTTCTTGACTGGTTGACAATTAACAAGAAATTAAGTAATTGATTAACTAAAATTTCACTTAATTTCCGAATGATTAAGTTGGATGCAAACTTTCTTTTTGCTAAAGAACATGTTAATATATATATAATAGCAAGTTCCTGTGGGAACAGAACATGTAAAATTAGGTAAGTATTCATTGTTGGGAGAAGATATTATTATGGCATTTGAATCATGGAGAGAGATTAACAGAATAAGGAAAAATCACCGCGACGCCATATATTTTTACGCTAATCTGCAAGAGCGGTTTTACACGATTGAGGAAAATGATATTCTGCCTGATGAGTTGGATCCGGATGATAAAAATTTACTAAAAGCATTTTGCGACTGTACATGTATAGAAGAAACAGAGAAGAATAAAATGTGCAATTTGTATAGACAGATTGAGCAGGGAACAAAAGAGCCGATCAAGATGGATGATTTGGAGACATGGGTGCATCTTGAGACCAGATTCGGGAAGAAAGTTCTGATGGCAGTCCTTTGTTATCTTGAGAAAGATGAAAAAGGATTGATTCGGGAGTATGTGGGCATGATACGGATCATGCGCAAACAGGAATTAGAGAATCGGGAGATTGTGACATCGTTTAGCAATGATAAGAATCCGGCATTCTTTCTCAAGAAGATTGCGCGTTTTCAGGCAGAGCATCCGGAGCGGGAGTATGCATATATTCAGTTTGATGTCCGTAGATTTAAGTATATCAATGAGAAGTATGGCAGTGATACAGGAGATAATATTCTTCGGTATATATATGACACGCTGGATGTGATGTGTGATAAGGAACATCTGCATTGTAGATTGTCAGCGGATGTATTCCAGATCGTGACCTATTATAATTCCAGAGAAGAAATCATGGAATTTATTGATAAACTTGATGAAAAAATTCGGAGATATGGTGATATCAAGTTAAGCATTACATATGGAGTGAATATCGTACCGGGCAGCTCAACGGCATATCGCAAGCATGGAGATGAAGCAGGACTTGCCCGTGCAGAGGGTAAGCGGACGATTTTGAATAAGGTTGTATTCTATGAGGATACGCTGATGAATCATGTGAAACAGACGGGAGCAATCGAGGAAGTTGAGGAGGAGGCTCTGAGACGGGAAGAATTTCAGGTTTATCTTCAGCCGAAGTACCAGTATGACAGAAGCCATGCGAAGATTGTCGGAGCAGAGGCGCTTGTGCGCTGGATTGATGCAAATGGAAAATGCAAGTCGCCGATGGAATTTATTCCGGTATTTGAGGCAAATGGATTTATATACAAATTAGACTGTTTCATGTGGGAGATGGTATGTAAAGTTATCAGAAGATGGCTGGATACCGGAAGGCAACCACTTCCAATCTCGGTGAATGTGTCGAGAACCTATCTTCAGAAAGAAGATGTTGCAGGATATATCAAGAATCTGATCGACAAATATCAGATTCCGATGGAGCTGTTCCAGTTAGAGATCACGGAGACAACGGAGAATGCAGAATCATTGTCTTATATCAATAGTTTGAAACAGGCGGGATTTACATTGTTAATGGATGATTTCGGATCAGGTTATTCTTCCCTTTGTATGTTGAAGAATACACCATTTGACGTATTGAAGATGGATCGGCAGTTTTTGGATGAATGTTTGGACAGTAAACAGGGTAAGACGATCATTTCTCATGTGATATCCATGTCAAATGATTTGGGCTTAAGTATTATAGCAGAAGGCGTAGAGAATCGAGGAACGGCAGATTTCCTTTATGATAATGGATGTAGCGTATCTCAGGGATTTTATTTTTCCAAGCCTGTTTCGATTCCGGAGTTTGAGCATATGTTGGATGAACAGCAGACAGAGCAGCAGAGGTAGATATAAGGAACGGGAGGACAAAGTACTGTTGGAACTTTTGGATGGAAGACCGGAGAATACGGAAGGAAGACTGGAGAAGGAGATTCGGGTATATGATTTTCTTGACCATCTTGGAATAGAATATAAGAGAGTCGACCATGAACCGGCATTTACGATGGAAGTATGTGAGGAGATTGATAAGATGTTGCAGGCGACAATCTGTAAGAATCTTTTCCTGTGCAATCGTCAGAAGACACAGTTTTATCTGTTGATGATGCCGGGCGACAAGCCGTTTAAAACGAAGGAGATCACTTCACAGATCGGGAGCGCAAGACTGTCATTTGCATCGGCTGAGGACATGGAGAAATATCTGGATATCGAACCGGGGGCTGTCAGTGTCATGGGACTGATGAATGATACGGAGCATCATGTACGGCTGCTGGTGGATGAAGACATATTAAAAGGCGAGTATCTTGGCTGCCATCCATGTGTGAATACATCCAGTCTGCAGATGCGCACGGCAGATGTATTCGGATTGTATCTGGATGCGGTCGGACACGATATGACAAAAGTCGTCCTGACAGGTGAAGCATAGAGCAAAGAAAAAACCAGGCCATAAGTCATATACATTCAGGGAAATGTTGTTGACCATGTGTTTGGTTTTTGCTATGTTTAGACGAGAGATTTGAAAGGAAATAAAATATGAAAGAAAATATAAAGGGACGGCCGGGAAATAGAAAACCGGATGGCAGAAAAGTCCAGTCTCCAAATAAGAAACCCAACCCCGTGGCATACGAATATACAGACGAAGAATACCGGAGATTACTTGTAAAGAAGCAGACAGAGATGGAAAAGCTGCTTTCAGGATTTGCACCGGTCGATCCAATCGTGGGAATGGAAAATCCGTATTATTACAGGAACAAAGTATGTGCGGAATTCAGAAAACTGAAGAATGGTACGATCATCTCCGGCCGATATCAGGAGGGTACTCATAATGTCATAGAGACAAAAGGCTGCAAGATCGAAGATCAGCGGGCGGATGCGATCATTCAGGATATCACAGGACTGTTCCGGTCATTTAAAATGATGATCTATAATGAAGACAGCGGATATGGACTGATCCGTCATGTGCTGATCCGGACAGCACATCAGACCGGACAGATCATGGTGATCATTGTGACGGCATCTCCGGTATTTCCGTCGAAGAAGAATTTTGCAAATGCACTTTTGAAGCTTCATCCGGAGATCACAACGATCGTTCAGAATATAAATACAAAGGATACGAATATGGTGTTAGGTGACCGAAATCAGGTCATCTATGGCAAAGGCTATATAGAAGATGTTCTCTGTGGCAAACGGTTTCGGCTGTCGCCGGGAAGCTTTTACCAGATCAATTCTGTTCAGACGGAGAAATTATATAACAAGGCGATCAAATATGCGGATCTGAAAAAGAAAGAGACGGTGATAGATGCATACTGCGGAATCGGAACGATCGGTATCGTTGCAAGCGACCGGGCAAAACGAGTGATCGGTGTGGAACTGAATGCAGAAGCAATCCGTGATGCGAAGATTAACAGCAGGATGAACAAGATAGAAAATATCGAGTTCTATGCAAATGATGCAGGCAGGTTTATGGTAGAACTGGCAGACGCAGATGAGCATATTGATGTTGTGTTTATGGATCCGCCTCGTTCAGGAAGCACAGAAGAATTTCTTTCTTCTGTTGTGACTCTGTCTCCGCGTAAGGTAGTTTATATTTCCTGTGGACCGGATACCCTTGCGAGGGATCTGAAGTATCTGACCACACATGGCTATCAGGTGTTAAAGATCACACCATTTGATCTCTTCCCATTTACTGAGCATACAGAGGTTGTTACGCTATTGACGAGAGACAGAGTTATTTTTAAGTAGGAGAGGAACGTTATTAAAGATGAAAGAAAAGATAAAATTATTATCCGGTGCACAACTGAAATATATAGCATTTGCTTCAATGTTGATCGATCATGTTAATAAAACATTTTTCATATATTTTAACAGTAAGGCTTTAATAGTTATGAGTGAACTGTTTGATATATTAGGCAGGATCGCATTTCCTATCTTTATTTCCCTGTTGGTGGAGGGATATTTTAAAACGAGAAATCGATGGAGATATTTGGGAACACTCCTGGTATTTGGAATTATATCAGAGGTTCCGTTTGATATGTGTACATCTAATGTATTTTTTGAACCAAACTGGAATAATATCATGTTTACGCTTGCGCTGGTGTTGGCGATGATCTGGATTATTGATGCCCTGAAAAAGAAGATGCAGACGCTGCCCAAGTTCTTGTGGTATCTTGTATCTTTTATAATTGTAGCAGTAACTTGTCTGATAGCCATGAATCTGAGTCTGGATTATGATTCCCATGCGGTGTTGATCGGTTATTTTCTGTATCTTTTTCATGACAGACCGATTATTGCTATTCCGTTTAATTTTGCATCGATGTATAAGGAACCATGGGCACTTCTGGGTTTTGGCCTGATGCTTACTTATAATGGAAAGCGTGGAAAGCAGAATAAGCTTGTGAACTATTTGTTTTATCCGGTGCATCTTCTGATATTGGGAATTCTGAGAATGTGTCTTGGAATTTGACAGTAATTTGACGGCAACCGGCTGATAATCATTGAATTTTATGCCCCAATGTAGTATAATCATCGTGCTATTTTGGGGCTTTTTTGCGCCATTATACAGGTAAAGAACAAGAATACAGAGAAAAATTACCTTGTGGCATCAACTTTGAACGGCCATCTGACATAACGTAATATGGCTGAATGGTATGAGTTGTATGACCTTATAAATCAAGGTTTTAAGGAGGAATTATAACCATGAAGCTCGGCATAGTTGGACTTCCCAATGTTGGAAAAAGTACATTATTTAACTCTCTGACAAAAGCAGGTGCAGAATCAGCAAACTATCCATTCTGTACCATCGACCCCAATGTAGGTGTCGTTGCAGTACCGGATGAGAGGTTAGACAAGCTGACAGAGATGTATCACTCGGCAAAGACCACTCCTGCAGTTATTGAATTCGTAGATATCGCAGGACTCGTAAAGGGCGCATCCAAAGGCGAAGGTCTGGGAAACCAGTTCCTTGCAAATATCAGAGAGGTAGATGCGATCGTTCATGTTGTCAGATGCTTTGAAGATACAAATGTTATTCATGTAGATGGTTCGGTTGATCCGATCCGTGATATTGAAACGATTAATCTGGAGCTGATCTTTTCCGATATTGAAGTTCTGGATCGTAGAATAGCAAAGACGATACGAGGTGCAAGAAATGATAAGATGCTTGCAAAGGAGCTGGATTTCCAGCAGCGTATCAAAGCACATTTGGAGGAAGGCAAGCTTGCAAAGACTCTTGAGGTAACAGACGAGGACGAACAGGGTTGGATCGAGGAATACAACCTTCTTACATGGAAACCGGTTATTTTCGCAGCAAATGTAAGCGAAGACGATGTAGCAGATGATGGAGCATCAAATGAGTATGTTCAGAAAGTAAAAGAATATGCAAAAGAATTTGATTCAGAAGTATTTGTTGTCTGTGCACAGATCGAGCAGGAGCTGGCAGAACTGGATGACGAAGAAAAGAAAATGTTTTTGGAAGATCTTGGAGTAAAAGAATCCGGTCTTGATAAACTGATAAAGGCAAGCTATTCACTGCTTGGACTGATCAGTTATCTGACAGCCGGTGAGACAGAATCCAGAGCATGGACGATCAAGAAGGGAACAAAAGCGCCGGGAGCAGCCGGCAAGATCCATTCTGATTTTGAGCGTGGATTCATCAAGGCAGAGGTTGTAAGCTATAAAGATCTTATGGAATGTGGCAATATGGTAGCTGCCAAAGAAAAAGGTCTGGTAAGACAGGAAGGTAAAGAATATGTGGTAGAGGACGGAGATGTCATCCTCTTTAAGTTCAACGTATAAAACAGCTTCCTTTAGGAGATAACAAGAAAATGGAAACTATTTCAGAATATTTTAACAGTATTATCTTTCCGCATTTGGGAATCTTCCTGAAGCATGTAGGTGATCATATATCCATTGGCAGCTTTGAGATCCGGTTTTACGGTATCATCATTATGTGTGGATTTATCCTTGCCTACTTCCTTGTGACAAATGAAGCGAAACGAACAGGGCAGGATCCGGAAATGTATCTGGACTTTATCCTGATCCTGATCATTCCGGTAATCTTAGGCGCAAGAATTTATTATATATTGTTCCGGCTGGATCAGTATATAGTGGCGGGAAATGTAAAAGAAACCATCCTTGGTATGTTAAATATCAGAGGTGGCGGACTTGCAATCTATGGTGGTGTAATTGCTGGTATTATTACCGGATGCATCTTTGCGAAGAGGCGGAAGGTAAATGTGCTTCGGCTTGCCGACACAGCAGCGTTTGGTCTGCTGATCGGACAGATTCTTGGACGCTGGGGCAATTTCTTCAACAGGGAGGCGTTTGGTGCGTATACAGATTCTGTATTTGCGATGGGAATCCCTCTTGATTATTACAGACATGAAGGAACACTAAACAGTCTGATCAGCAGTGGAGTGATCTCAGATACCATGCTTGCAAATACACAGATGCTTCATGGTATGGAATGTATAACAGTACATCCTACGTTCCTGTATGAGTCACTCTGGAATCTGATGTTGCTGATCTTTCTTCTTATATATAGAAAGCATCAGAAGTTTACAGGTGAATTCGCATTTATCTATGTAGCAGGCTATGGACTTGGAAGATGTATCATTGAAGGACTTCGTACAGATTCCTTAATGATCGGCAATTCCGGTATCCGTGTATCACAGCTCCTTGGATTTGCATGCTTTTTAGTTGGTGCAGTTGTGCTCATCGTTGGCTATGTTCGCAGAGCAAAAGGGCAGTTGCAGACCATTGAAAATGAGTCTGTTCAAGCGCCTTCAGAGGATGAAAACAACTAGGCTCAATGCGGTAATTCATTGCGTGAAAAAAATATTTAAAAAAGTTGAAAAAAGTTGTTGACAGATACAACGTCTTATGATAACATATCCATTGTTGTGAGGCAAATAAATCACAACAATGGAAAATGCGCGAGTGGCTCAGCGGTGGAGCACCTCCTTGCCAAGGAGGGGGTCGCGGGTTCGATCCCCGTCTCGCGCTCTTATTTTTTAGAAGTCTTAAGATTTAAGGCTTCTTTTTTTGTGGTTGATACTTTGAACCTCAATGAGCCACTGCTATTTATCAGAAAAACAGTAGCATAGACGACTGACTTTCGATGATCCGATGCTGGAACAAAGGGCTTCTTCTTAATAATCCTAAAGAAGATTTAATAATTGTTTTATTGTAGTTTCCTCCGAAATATGATATTTTCCCATCATATAAAGCATTCCCAAAGATATAGATAGAAGAAAAGTAAGTAAAAATTACGCAAAAAATGAAAAAATGAGGTAATTATTTGTAAAATTTGCGGATTGAATAAAAAGAAAGGGATGCTATAATGAAACCGATTTAATCTTATTCTGAAATTACCGGTTTATGAATAAGATAACAGGATTGCATTAAGTATTTGGTTAGTGGTTGCCGAATCACGGCAGAATGGAGTTTTAGATGAAAGACAAATTGAAGAAATTGTGTAGTACAGCTATATTCCAGTGTGTTGCGATTGCAATTGTGCTGGATATTATTTTGGAGATATTGGGAAGACACTCATTTATCAATACGATGAAATATATTGTGAATGAACCATTGGTGTTCCTGTATAACTGTTCCATTATCTTTTTTACTCTGACATTGGCACTGCTGATGCGTAAGAGAGTGTTTGGTTATGGTATTATTTCATTTGCATGGCTGCTTTGTGGTGTAACGAACTGTATTGTTTTAGGCTTTCGTATCACTCCGTTTTCAGCGATCGATATGCTGATGGCGAGAAATACAATCACCATCATTGATAAGTATTTCTCAGTATGGCAGGTTGTATTCATTGGTGTAGCGTTATTTGTTGCACTGGCAGCGGTTATCATATTGTTCTTAAAGTCCCCGACAATCCAGGGAAATATTTACAGAATCCGTACAACGGTTCTGATCGTTGCATCTTTCTGTATGGTTATGCTGTTTACAAAGATTGCATTAAATGCGCAGGCAATCTCGGATAACTTTGCAAATCTGGCAACAGCATATGATAAATATGGTTTTGTATATTGCTTTTCAAACAGTGTAGTGGATGTCGGAATCAGTGAACCGTCAGATTACAGTGAAGAAAAGATGCTTGAGATCAAGGATGAACTGGATACGGTGAAAGCTTCGGGAGCAAAATTTGCAAAGAGAAAGCCAAACGTAATTGTAGTTCAGTTGGAATCCTTCATGGATCCGTCATATGTAAAAGAATTATCTTTTAATATGAATCCGATTCCGAATTTCACAAAATTAAAAGAAGAATGTTCGTCAGGTTTCCTTACGATGCCTGCAATCGGAGCGGGAACGGCAAATTCAGAATTTGAGGTGCTTTCCGGATTTGATGTGGCATACTTCGGTGCCGGTGAATATCCATATAAGACGGTACTTGGAAGTACAACCTGTGAGACGATGGCGACACAGTTTAAAAAGCTTGGTTATTCTACTCATGCGATGCATAACCATGACGGTACATTCTATGACCGTTATATCGTATACAAGAATCTTGGCTTTGATACATTTACCCCTATGGAATACATGTATGACGTAGAGCATACCCAGAAAAACTGGGAAAAGGATAATGTACTGACCGGAGAGATCATGAAGACCCTGAAATCTACAGAGGACAAGGATTTTATCTTCACGGTCAGCGTTCAGGGACATGGAAGATATCCGAGTGAATTAGATTATGAGAATTATTCCTATCCGGTAAAAGTAACAGGTACGGGAAGTGAAGAACTGGACAATGAATGGACATATTATTGCAATCAGCTTCATGAGATGGATGAATTTATCAAGGATTTAATTGAAGAACTGAAGAATTATGATGAAGATGTAGTACTGGTAATGTATGGTGATCATTTACCGGGATTTGAACTGACAAATGATGATGTAGAGAATGGAAATCTGTACCAGACGGAATATTTCATATGGAGCAATATGAAGCATTTCATTGATAAAGATGAAGACATTCCGGCTTATGATCTAAGTACGAAGCTGTTTGATGTGATCGGACTTGAAAAGAGTGCCATGCAGAAGGTGCATACACTTTACAGCGAAGATGATCCTGAATACAGCGATGTAATGTGGAATGTAGAATATGATATGTTATACGGTAAGCGATATATGTATCCGGATGGCTGGCCATATGAGCCTACCGATATGCAGTATGGTGTAGAACCAATCTATATTACGGATATAAAAGAAGGCGATTATCAGAAATTGTCCGATGACCCGGAGAAAGCGCCGGAGCAGCTCCATGGATATTATATCAAGGGTGAGAATTTCAATGAATGCAGTTTTGTTTGGATCAACAACGGATTCAAGAAGGAAACAATCTATATAGACCGGAATACTCTGTTTATTCCTGATATCACGTTTGACGATGGCGAGGAAGTCTATGTTGCTCAGGTTGGTGATGACAGCATTGATATCGGAAAGTCGGAAGCGTTTATTTATCAGGCTCCGGTAGCAGAAAATTAAAGATAACTGATAATTCCTCATAAAAAAGAAATTTTTTGGTAATAAATAATCTTGACATTAAATAGGTTATTTGATAGCATAGCATCATATATTTTGGATATAACAGGAGCGTTCGTTTGAATGCTCCTGTTATATCAACTTACAAATAAAAAAAAGAAAGTGAGAGAAAAAAATGGGTAAGATCATAGGCGAAGGAATTACATTTGATGACGTATTATTAGTACCTGCATATTCTGAGGTGCTTCCAAATGACGTGGATTTAACAACTAACTTAACAAAGAAAATACAGCTTCAGATTCCTCTTATGAGTGCCGGTATGGATACCGTAACAGAGCACAGAATGGCTATCGCTATGGCTCGTCAGGGTGGTATCGGTGTTATTCACAAAAATATGTCAATCGAGGAGCAGGCAGAGGAAGTAGATAAGGTTAAGCGTTCTGAGAATGGTGTAATTTCTGACCCATTTTATTTATCTCCTGAGCATACACTTGCCGATGCAAATGCACTTATGGCAAAGTTCAGAATTTCAGGTGTGCCTATCACAGAGGATGGCAAATTAGTCGGTATCATTACAAACCGTGACCTGATGTTTGAAGAAGATTATTCCAAGAAGATCAGCGAGTCAATGACTTCAGAAGGTCTGATCACAGCAAAGGAAGGCATTACATTACCGGAAGCAAAGAAGATTCTTGCAAAGGCTCGCAAAGAAAAGCTTCCGATCGTTGACGATGATTTCAGATTAAAAGGACTTATCACAATTAAGGATATTGAAAAGACGATCAAATATCCACATTCTGCTAAAGATCCACAGGGAAGACTTCTCTGTGCAGCAGCCGTTGGATGTACAGCAAATATTCTGGATCGTGTCGCTGAACTTGTATCAGCAAAGGTTGATGCTATTGTTATTGATACAGCACATGGACATTCAGCAAATGTACTTCGTACTTTCAAGATGGTAAAGGAGAAGTATCCGGATCTTCAGGTTATCGCCGGTAATGTAGCGACTAAGGCCGGTACACAGGCAATGATCGATATGGGTGTAGATGCAGTTAAGATTGGTATCGGACCTGGTTCTATCTGTACAACCCGTGTTGTTGCAGGTATCGGTGTACCACAGATCACAGCTATTATGGAAGCATATGATGCAGCTATGAATGCAGGTATTCCTGTTATCGCTGATGGTGGTATCAAGTACTCAGGAGATATCACAAAGGCAATTGCAGCAGGTGCAAATGTATGTATGATGGGTAGCTTATTTGCAGGTACAGATGAAGCTCCTGGTGACTTCGAATTATATCAGGGACGTAAGTACAAGGTATACAGAGGTATGGGTTCTATCGCAGCTATGGAGAACGGCAGCAAGGACAGATACTTCCAGGAGAATGCAAAGAAGCTTGTTCCGGAAGGTGTAGAAGGACGTGTTGCATACAAGGGTTCTGTAGAAGATACTGTATTCCAGTTGATTGGCGGACTTCGTTCCGGTATGGGATACTGTGGTGCTCATAACATTCCTGAATTACATGAGAAAGCAGAGTTTGTTAAGATCTCAGCAGCGTCATTAAAAGAGAGTCATCCACATGATATCCATATCACAAAGGAAGCTCCAAACTACAGTGTAGAGTAATAAAAGTATATAATAGAAATATAAGTCAGAATATAGCCGGTGAGAATATGCAGATAACATATATCACTGGCTATATTTGAGTACTGAGCCTGGCGACAGCTGTGATGACATAAAAGTATAAGACGTCTGTATCTGCGATTATCATGATGACATATGTTTTAATAATTGGAAGGAGAATTAAGATGCTTTATCTGGCACCTTTAGAGGGGATAACCGGATATATATACAGAAATGCATATCAGAAATACTTTGGAGGAATCGACCGGTATTTTACGCCTTTTATTGCTCCGGCAAAGGGGAAACCATTCAGACATCGCGAACTGGCTGATGTTCTCCCTGAACATAATACCGGAATAACAGTGATCCCGCAGATTCTGACGAATCATTCAGAAGGCTTTATAAAAGCGGCAAAAGCTTTAGCTGATATGGGATATGATGAGATTAATATAAACATGGGCTGTCCTTCCGGTACGGTTGTTTCGAAAGGGAAAGGTTCAGGAATGCTGGCAGATCCCGTAAAGCTGGATCATTTCCTTGAGGAGATATTTGCAGCCGGTATCTGCAAAATATCGGTAAAGACCAGACTGGGAATGGAATTTGCAGATGAATTCCCGGATATACTGGATGTATTAATGAAATACCCATTTACCGAAGTGATCATTCATCCAAGAACCAGAGAAGATTATTATGGTGGCAGCGTAGACCTTACTATGTTCGATCTGGCAGTAGAACGGTACGGAGAGCAGGCAGAAAGTGTCCTTTGTTATAATGGTGATATTACCGATGTTGCCGGCTATAAACATATTCAGGAACGATATACACAGGTTGATAAGATCATGATCGGACGTGGAATCATAGGAAATCCATTTCTTCCTCAGGAGATTGCAGAACAGAGGTGCTGCTATAACGCAGGAATCCTTCTGGTATTCCACGATGAACTGTTTGCCGGTTATATGGAAGCAGGACTTGGGGCGAGAAATGTCATGTTTAAGATGAAAGAGTTGTGGTCGTTTATGGGATGTCTCTTTGAAGCTCCCGACCAGCAGAAGATATTAAAAAAGATCCGCAAAGCCAACGATCCGGATACCTACAACACCGAAGTCCGGAAGCTGTTGCGGTAATGAAGAAAACAGAATAAAAATGAAAAAAAGATATTAGCATGAAGTATATCCTATAAGTTGAATACTAGAAAAAGGAAGCTGACAATACTATGTATTGCCAGCTTCCTTTTTTATAGGGGAAGTTTAGAACTCATTTCCGGGAAAATGAGGGATTCCGTCAAAACCTGCCTTCAAATCTTCGTCGGTAGGAATATAATCGCTCATCTCACCATCGTTATATTTGCCGTAAGCCACCATATCAAAGTATCCGGTTCCGGTCAAACCAAAGACGATCGTCTTTTCTTCTCCGGTTTCTTTACATTTCAGTGCCTCGTCGATAGCAACTCGGATCGCGTGGCTGCTTTCAGGAGCAGGAAGAATACCTTCCACTCTTGCAAATTGGGTTGCTGCTTCAAATACTGCTGTCTGTTCAACGCTTCTGGCTTCAATGATGCCATCATGATAGAGCTGGGATACAACCGGGCTCATACCGTGATAACGAAGTCCGCCTGCATGGTTTGGTGAAGGAATGAATCCGCTTCCGAGGGTGTACATCTTTGCCAGTGGACATACCTTGCCGGTATCACAGAAATCATAGGCATAGACACCCCTTGTCAGACTTGGGCAGGATGCCGGTTCTACAGCGATGATCTGGTAGTTCTTCTCGCCACGGAGAACCTCGCCTGCAAATGGGGAGATCAGACCACCGAGGTTTGAACCGCCGCCGGCACATCCGATGATGATATCCGGTGTGATGTTATATTTGTCAAGTGCTGCTTTTGTTTCAAGACCGATAACAGTCTGGTGAAGTAATACCTGATTCAGTACACTTCCGAGTACATAACGATAGCCTTCCTGCTTGGACTCTGCTTCAACAGCTTCTGAGATGGCACAGCCAAGGCTTCCGGTTGTTCCAGGATGCTCAGCAAGGATCTTGCGGCCAACCTCTGTTGTGGTACTAGGAGATGGAGTTACGGTTGCACCGTAGGTACGCATAACTTCACGACGGAATGGCTTCTGTTCATAGGAAACCTTAACCATATATACCTGACAGTCCAGACCAAAGTAGGAGCATGCCATAGAGAGGGCGGTTCCCCACTGACCGGCACCGGTCTCGGTTGTAACACCCTTTAAACCCTGCTGCTTAGCATAATAAGCCTGAGCGATAGCGGAGTTTAATTTGTGGCTGCCGCTTGTGTTGTTTCCTTCAAATTTGTAGTAGATCTTAGCTGGTGTCTGCAGTTTTTCTTCCAGACAGTATGCACGAACCAGTGGAGCAGGACGGTACATTTTATAGAAGTCCTGAATTTCCTGTGGAATCGGGATGTATGGAGTGGTGTCATCCAGCTCCTGCGCGATCAGTTCGTCACAGAATACAGGACGAAGATCATCGGCTGTCATTGGCTGAAGTGTTCCCGGATTTAACAGAGGTGCCGGCTTGTTCTTCATATCGGCACGTACGTTATACCACTCTTTTGGGATCTCGTTTTCACTTAAATAGATTTTGTAAGGAATGTTTGCATCTTTTTTCATAATCATAACCCTCCAATGCTTGATTCATTTGTATAAATAGTTTAAGTTATTCCGGTTATCTTTGATGGGATATATAAATATGTTCCGGGGAATTTTATAATGTCATGCATTTTGCAAAATCATCATCCTTGTGGGCAAAGAATTTTGCATGGATTTGTGATAGATGTTAAGACATAAAAAAACTGCCCCAGTATAAAAATGCTGGGACAGGAGATTGTTCATTAGAAACTGTTTCCTGCGGTGCCACCCGGCTTGACGTATCAGATACGCCCGCTCATTGTCTGCAAATACATACATTACAGATATCTCGTTCTTAACGGAGTATCATCTCCGGCTTACATACAGAATGCATATACAGGAATCGTACCACATCGTTCAGCTTGCCCTCGGGAGTCCATTCCATCATGGAAAACATACTGCCTTCCACCGGCGGCAGCTCTCTGGGATGTTTGTCGCATCATGTACTTACTCTCCTTCAACGGTTTAAAGCAATACTAGCATAATTGTTTTTATGTGGCAAGTATTTTTTTATGAATGGGGTTGTATTTTTAAGAAAAGTCCGTTGACAAGCCATTTTCCCTGCTATATAATTGACACATTGAAAAGGCGAAGACGGAGAGAAGTAGCGCTTTTTATCGCTCCCAGAGAGCCGGCGGTGGTGAGAATCCGGCAGAATGAATAAGCGTGAATAACACTCTAACAGCTGCAAGCTGAACCCGTGAAGAAGACATTTGCAGAGATGACCGGAAAATGCGAGATGGTTGTTCTGCGAAATGGACCTCACAGTAGTAGGTGCGCCGCAATTGTGCGTGAAACAAGGAAAGGGACTGTCAGATAAGAGACAGTAAATCAGGTGGTACCGCGGATATGAATTATGTTCGTCCTGGATGCAGGGCAGGCATAGTTCTTTTTTTATGCAACCTGTGAAATATAAAAATCAGTCAAAGGAGATAATGCAGACAATGACCATTTCAAACATTTATCGTAACAGAACCTTAAATGAGATCAGCGAAGGCGACGTTGGCGCAGAGCTGAAGGTGGCAGGATGGATCGAGAACATCCGTGACCATGGTGGTGTATCCTTCATCGACCTGAGAGATATGTATGGTGTTCTTCAGGTAGTTATGAGAGACACTTCATTATTAGATGGACTTACAAAAGAGGATTGTGTATCCATCTCAGGTGTGATCGAGCACAGAGATGAGGAGACATACAATCCAAAGATCCCGACAGGAACGATCGAACTGGAGGCACATTCCGTAGAAGTGCTTGGAAGAGTATACAAGCAGGTTCCGTTTGAGATCATGACATCCAAGGAGACAAGAGAAGATGTCCGACTCAAATACAGATATCTGGATCTTAGAAATAAAAAAGTAAAGGATAATATGATCTTCCGTTCACAGGTGATCAGCTTCCTTCGTCAGAAGATGACAGAGATGGGATTCTTAGAGATCCAGACACCGATCCTGTGTGCTTCATCACCGGAAGGTGCAAGAGACTATATTGTTCCATCCAGAAAATTTAAAGGCAAGTTCTATGCTCTGCCACAGGCTCCACAGCAGTACAAGCAGCTGCTGATGGTTGCAGGATTTGACAAATATTTCCAGATTGCACCATGCTTCCGTGACGAGGATGCAAGAGCAGACCGTTCACCGGGTGAGTTCTATCAGCTCGATTTTGAGATGAGCTTTGCAACACAGGAAGATGTATTTAAAGTAGGAGAGGAAGTTCTCTCAGCAACATTTGAGAAATTCGCACCGGAAGGCTCTGTTGTAACACAGGCTCCTTATCCGATCATCAGCTATAAGCAGGCAATGTTAGAATTCGGTACGGATAAGCCGGATCTTCGTAATCCGCTTCGTATCATCGATCTGACAGATTTCTTTCAGAGATGTACATTTAAGCCATTCCATGGCAAGACTGTACGTGCGATCAATGTACCGAAGAAACTGTCAAAGGGACAGCATGAGAAGCTCTTAAAGTATGCTCAGTCTATCGGTATGGGAGGTCTTGGATATCTGGAAGTCCTGGACGATATGACATACAAGGGACCGATCGATAAGTTCATTCCGGATGATATGAAGAGTGAAATCGCAGAGCTTGCAAATCTGAAAGCAGGAGATACTATCTTCTTCATTGCCGATGTAGAAGAACTGGCAGCTTCCTTTGCAGGACAGCTTCGTAATGAGATCGGTGCAAGACTTGATATGATCGAGAAGAATGCATACAGATTCTGCTATATTAACGATTTCCCTATGTACGAGTACGATAAAGAAACAAAGAAGATCATCTTTACACATAATCCGTTCTCCATGCCACAGGGTGGTCTGGAAGCTTTAAATGAGAAGAATCCGTTAGATGTTCTGGCATACCAGTATGATATCGTATGTAATGGTATCGAGCTTTCATCCGGTGCTGTCAGAAATCACGATATGCAGATCATGGTAAAAGCATTTGAGATCGCAGGATACACAGAAGAAGATCTGAAGACAAAGTTTGGAGCACTTTACAATGCATTCCAGTTCGGTGCACCACCACATGCCGGTATGGCTCCCGGTGTTGATCGTATGATCATGCTCCTTCGTAATGAAGAAAATATTCGTGAGATTATTCCGTTCCCTATGAACGGAAATGCACAGGATCTGATGTGTGGTGCCCCTGGTGAGGTTACAGAGCAGCAGCTCCGTGAGGTTCATATCAAGGTAAGACAGTAACAGAGAAAATCAGGTATTTATGTATAGATTACCGGATAGAAGATTATTTTGATATACACCCAAGATTTTATGTTAGAAAGGTGCATAAGATATGCAGGGTTCGCATAATAACCAGAAAAAGATAGCAGTTATAAATGATTACTCAGGATTTGGACGCTGCTCTATAGCAGTAGCAATGCCGATCATTTCTGTAATGAAGGTTCAGTGCTGTCCGGTTCCAACGTCGATTTTTTCCAATCATACGGGGTTTGACAGCTTCTATTATGAAGATTTTACAGATCATATGCAGAGGTATATCGATGAATGGAAGAAGCTGGATCTGCAGTTTTCCGGTGTCTGTACCGGATTTCTGGGTTCCAGTGAACAGATCAGTATAGTGGAACGGTTCCTTACGGATTTTAAAAGACCGGAGACAAAGGTGATCGTGGATCCGGTAATGGGTGACTATGGCAAACCATATCCGACCTATACAGACGAACTGTGCCAGCAGATGAAAAAGCTGGTGCGGTTTGCTGATATCCTTACTCCAAATACCACAGAGGCATGTGTTCTGACGGATACACCATATAAGGATGACTGGCATATGGATGAACTGAAAGCTATGGCGGAGAAGCTGGCAGCACAGTCAGAGAGCAGACAGGTAAAAGTTGTGATAACAGGAATCAGGCGGGGAAGCTTCCTTGCTAACTTCTGCTATGAAAATGGAAAAGTAACCGTTGTGAAGACGAAGAAGATCGGAGAGTCGCGCTCCGGTACCGGAGATGTCTTTTCGGCGATTCTTGCGGCGGATGCCGTAAATAATGTAGATTTTACAGAATCAGTTAAGAAGGCAAGTGTATTTATTAAAGAATGTATCAAACGTTCCGTTGAGATGGAGCTTCCATTGACCGATGGAGTGTGTTTTGAGGAATGTCTGTACAAGCTTGCCAGATAACAGGAGGCGAATAGTATGGAGATATTATATAAAGTTCATAATAATCTGTATGTAAATCTGACAAATAAATGCCCATGTGCATGTACATTCTGTCTCAGACAGAACATGGATCATGTTGGTGAATCAAAGAGTCTGTGGTTAGAGCGGGAACCATCAGCAGAAGAAGTGATTGCTGAATTTGCAAAATTCGATATGAGCCGGTTTAATGAGGTTGTGTTCTGTGGATTTGGAGAACCGACGGAAGCCTTTGAGGTGTTGAAGAAGGTTGCGGCATTTGTAAAAGAGACTTATCATATGCCGATACGTTTGAATACGAATGGGCTGGGAAATCTTGTAAATGGCAGAGATATCACACCGGAGATGGAAGACCTGATCGACACGGTATCGATCAGCTTGAATACGCCGAATGCAGATCGGTATCATGAACTGGTCAGAAGTAAGTTTGGAGATAAATCCTTTGATGCGATGCTTGACTTTGCAAGAAGTTCTACAAAGTATGTACCAAATGTAGTTATGACGACTGTAGATACCACGATTACAAAAGAGGAAGAGGAAGAATGCCGGAGAATCTGTGATTCGATCGGTGCAAAATACAGAATCCGCCCATGGGAGGATTAATAAATCTGATAAGAAAAGCTCTGTATGAAAATACAGGGCTTTTCTTGTTATCCTACAAATAAAAGACCGCAGGTAGCGATTAGGCTGCCTGCGGTCTTACTGTAATATTTATTATTATAACATAAATGCTTATTTATTTCCGGCATCTCTCTTAGCACGGAAACGAAGTGTAGGATCAAGGATTTTCTTGCGGATACGGAAGCTCTTAGGAGTGATCTCAAGAAGCTCATCTGTATCGATGAAGTCAAGTGCCTGCTCCAGACTGAGTACCTTAGGAGGTGTCAGCTTTAATGCATCATCAGCACCGGAAGAACGGGTGTTGGTCAACTGTTTCTTCTTGCAGACATTTACTTCGATATCATCGGTACGTCCATTTTCACCGATAACCATTCCGGCATATACAGGTTCACCTGGTCCGATGAACAGTGTACCTCTTTCCTGTGCATTGAACAGACCATAAGTGATAGAAGTACCGGTCTCGTATGCGATCAGAGAACCCTGTGAACGATAGTTCATATCACCCTTATATGGGAGATATTCATCAAAGATCGTATTGATAACACCATTTCCCTTTGTAGCGGTCATGAAGTCACCACGGAAACCGATCAGTCCACGGGAAGGTACAAGGAACTCCAGTCTGGTTGTACCGTTTCCGGTAGGAGCCATACCCTGAAGCTCACCCTTTCTGGAATTTAACATATTAATAACTGTTCCGGTAAATTCATCCGGAACATCGATATATGCAATCTCAAATGGTTCAAGCTTCTTACCGCGTTCGTCTGTCTTATAGATAACTTCGGCTTTGCTGACTGCAAATTCATATCCTTCACGTCTCATGTTCTCGATCAGGACGGATAAGTGGAGTTCACCACGACCGGATACCTTGAAAGCTTCTGTTGTCTCTGTTTCTTCTACACGGAGACTGACATCTGTATTTAATTCACGGAACAATCTGTCACGTAAATGTCTGGAGGTTACAAACTTTCCTTCCTTACCGGCGAAAGGAGAATCATTTACCATGAATGTCATGGAAATAGTTGGCTCTGAAATTTTCTGGAATGGGATTGGTTCCGGATTTTCAGGAGAACAGATCGTATCACCGATATTAACATCTGCAATACCGGAGATGGCTACGATCGATCCGATGTCTGCTTCATTTACTTCTACTTTATTCAGACCCTCGTAAACATAGAGCTTACCGATCTTAACCTTTAACATTCTGTCAGGGTCATGTTCATTTACAATAACAACAGGCTCATTTACAACGACCTTACCGTTGTCAACCTTGCCAACACCGATACGGCCTACATATTCATTGTAGTCGATCGTGCTGATCAGAACCTGTGTACCTGCATCCGGATCACCGGTAGGAGCAGGAATATAATCAACGATGGTATCAAACAGTGGCTTCATATCTGTACCCGGTTCATCTGGATCAAGAGAAGCAACACCTGTCTTTGCTGATGCAAATACAAATGGGCAGTCAAGCTGATCGTCATTTGCATCCAATTCGATCAGAAGCTCAAGAACTTCATCTACAACCTCTTTAGGACGAGCTTCAGGACGGTCACATTTATTTACACATACAATAACACTGAGGTTCAGCTCCAATGCTTTCTTCAGAACGAATTTGGTCTGTGGCATGGCACCTTCGAAAGCATCAACAACAAGAATAACACCATTTACCATCTTCAGGACACGTTCTACTTCACCGCCGAAATCAGCATGTCCCGGAGTGTCGATAATGTTGATCTTTGTCTTACCATAACGGACGGCAGTGTTTTTGGAAAGAATCGTGATACCACGTTCACGTTCAATATCATTTGAGTCCATGACACGCTCGGTAACTTCCTGATTATCACGGAATACACCACTCTGTTTCAAAAGTTCATCCACCAATGTTGTTTTACCATGGTCAACATGGGCAATAATCGCAACATTTCTGATATCATCTCTGGTAATCTTCATTTTTTTCACTCTTTCTTTATGATATTAAAATTACTTACAATACAACGTTTACCATTCTAGCATACGAAAAAAAGCATTTCAATGGAAATGATAGCCGAAAATTACACCAAAATATTCGGTAAAATGCGCCGAACTGTACAAAAATATGTTATTATTAGAAAGTATGACAGGCGGGAACGGTTCCTGCTAAATAAGTGATTTGGAGAGGTATTAAAATGAATGAGAAAAAGGGCAGAGCGATCGCACTGTTGCCGATCGGTGTATTTCTGTTATTGTATCTGGGACTTGGGATTATATTTGAATATGTGATGAAAATTCCGATGGGCTTTTATAATGTGCCTATCATCGTGGCATTTCTTGCAGCTATCCTGGTCGCATGTATCCAGAACCGGGAATTGGTATTTGATAAGAAGCTTGAGATTATGGCACAGGGAGTTGGGGATAAGAATATTATAACGATGCTGTTGATCTTCCTGGCAGCGGGTTCGTTTGTCGGGGTAGTCGGAAGAAGCAGCGCAGAGAGTGTAGCATATTTTATGCTGACACTGATCCCGGCAAGATTTTCAGTAGCGGTTTTGTTTGTTGTTGCTTGCTTTGTATCAGTTGCTATGGGCACTTCGGTTGGAACAATCACATTGTTAACACCGATTGCTGTAGCAGTGTCGAGAGCGTCTGGCTTTGATATGGCATTTTGTGTTGCATCGGTTATGGGTGGAGCAATGTTTGGGGATAATCTTTCTTTTATCTCAGATACGACGATTGCGGCATGTAATGGACAGGGATGTGAGATGAAAGACAAATTCCGGGAGAATTTCTGGATTGCGTTTCCGGCAGCGGTTATAACGCTGATATTAATTCTTGTACTTTCATTTCAGACCGACATACAGGGTCAGGTCAGCCAGACTTATAATCTGGTGCAGATCATACCGTATGTTCTGGTGTTGATCGGTGGAATTATAGGGCTGAATGTATTTATCGTATTACTTACGGGAATTGTATCCGGAGCATTTATTATGCTGATATGGGGACATACTGCACCTGTTGATCTTCTGACAAATATGGGCTCCGGTGTTTCCGGAATGTTTGAAACCTGTATGGTAGCAATATTAGTAGCGGCGTTATGTGCACTGATTCGGGAATATGGCGGTTTCGATGCACTTCTCAGTTGGATACACAGGATCTTTCGCGGAAAGAAAGGCGGACAGCTCGGAATGGGGTTGTTAGTCGGAACAATGGATATTGCAACTGCAAACAATACGGTAGCGATCGTTATGGCAAATCCGATTGCTGGAGAAATGGCACAGGAATATGGAATCTCTCCGAAGAAGACTGCCTCTTTGCTTGATACTTTTTCCTGTATCTTTCAAGGGATGATCCCATATGGTGCGCAGATGTTAGTTGCAATTGCCGCGGTAGGAGAACTGGGTGATTCCATTTCTGCTTTTCAGATCATGCCGAAGCTTTTTTATCCGATGTTCTTGCTGCTGACATCACTCGTTACCATAATAAGAAGTGATAAATAATAGAGACAATTCAAAGAATATAGAAAACGCTGATCTGTTCACATTGTCAATAAACTCTTTGGTAGTATTCACATAGGAACAGATCAGCGTTTTCTGTTTTATTTGCCAAGTAACATATTTTCCAGTTCCTCTGGTGAGAAGGTGTAAGAGGAGTTGCAGAACTGGCAGTTTACCTCGATCGGCTTATTGTCTGCGAGCAGATTTGCAATCTCCTTTTTACCGAGACTGATAACAGCCTGTGAGAAACGTTCCTTGCTGCAGTTGCAGTGCCACTTCGTAGGAATGGTATCGGTAACTTCTACATTATAGCCTTCAAAGATCTGCTTCACGATATCAAGCGGTTCCATACCCTGGTCGAGGAGAGCGGTAATGGATGTGAATTCACCCAGACGTTTTTCCAGATCAGAGATCAGTTCCTCGGATGCAAATGGCATAAGCTGAATGATAAAGCCACCGGCTTGTTTTACTGTGTTGTTCTTCTCCATCAGAACACCTAAAGCTACAGAAGTTGGAATCTGTTCTGAGGTTGCAAAATAATACGTCAGGTCTTCTGCAATCTCACCCGAAACAAGCTGGGTCTGACCGATATAAGGCTCTTTTAAGCCGATATCCTTGATCACGGAGAGCACGCCCATATCAAGAGCTTTAGCGACATCCAGTTTTCCCTTATCATTTGCATGCAGGATAACTTCCGGATTGTTGACATAGCCTTTGACATTGCAGTGCGCATCAGCAGTCACTGTCAGTCCGCCGATCGGACCGCTGCACTGGATCTGGAGCGTTAGAAGATCGGAGTCATTCTTACATGCAGCCCCCATCAATGCACCTGCGGTCAGCAGACGACCGAGGGCAGCAGTGGCAACCGGACTGGTATTGTGAATACTTCTTGCTGTTTCAACGATTTCCTTTGTGGTGCCGGCAAAGAAACGAACCTGTCCATCTGCCGCCATACCTCTGATAATATAATCACTCATATGTTATTCCTCGTTCTTTCTATATATAATGTAAAATATTGCACTTTTAAGGTGCCTTTTTAAAAATAATACCTGCATTTATAAAGTGCTGATTAATAACAAAATAATACTTGTACTTATAAAAGTAGTGCTTAATAATAAATTGATGACTAAAATCACTACGGCAGGAGATCAGATATATAATTTGCCTTCGTGATGTTTTTCTCTGGCTATCACATAGACACGTTCACTGTCATCGGTTGCTGGCGTGTGTGTAAATGCATCATACATGGCAAGAAGCTCCATACCTGCCTGTTCTACACAACGAATCATGTCCTCACAGGTCAGTCCGATCTGGTAATGGAATTCCTGCGTTTTTCGGTACAGGTCGTCCTCCTCTTTCAGAAACAGGCTGAGTGCAAGCTCGTTGACATTCTGTTCCTCATCATAATAATTATCCCAAATGAAGCTGACATCATCCCGATCCTCAGCAATCACTGAATCTGCAACGACATCCCGGAAATAGTGTTTGGTCTTAAAATCACAGATAAAGATACCCCCTGCTTCCAGATAATTATTTGCAAGAGAAAAAACGGTAGTGATCTGATCTGTATTTGACAGATAGTTGATGCTGTCGCAGACACAGACGATGGCATTTACTGTTCCGAATAATTCAAAGGAACACATATCCTGCTGGAGATACATAATGGATGAGAAACCATTCGCAATCTTTTTTTCATTTGCAATCTCTAACATATCAGGAGATACATCAATTCCGATCATATCATAGCCAGCGGTGGCAAGTCCTTCCGTGATTGTTCCCGTTCCGCAGCCAAGCTCGGCAACCAGACCTTCGGTGATATTGTATTCATGGAGCAGGCTGGTGATATAAGATATCCATTCGTCATAAGGAATGTTATCCATCAGCTCATCGTATACCTGCGCGAAGCTTGTATAGGCATCCATAGAAAAACCTCATTTCATAAAATCTCAATGCCATCATTATATACATCTCAGAAAGGAAAAACAACCGTTTCTTTTGGAGCAGTTTTCTATTTGCTGCGGCAGACAGAATGTAAAAAATAAGGTTTGAGATTGAACATGGTGGGCTTTTGTGTTAATATAAATTCGGTTAGAAATCCTCATATGGAAGAAACCATATATGAAAGTGGGTAGTTTGGCATGATAAAGTTCTATAGAACAGATCATAAGGTTTTGTCAGAGATAACAGAATATGAAGACAATATGTGGGTTTGTATGACGAAACCTACAGTAGATGAGACCAAACTGATTGCAGAAGATTTTGAGATTGATCTGGCAGATGTCAGAGCTGCATTGGATGATGAGGAGAGCTCCCGTGTGGAGGTCGAAGATGGTTATACACTGATCCTTGTCGATATTCCGTCGATCGAGATGAGAAATGAACGCGAAGCATATACAACTATTCCTTTGGGTATTATCCTCGTAAAGGACATTCTGATCACGGTATGCGCGGAGGATACGCCTGTTCTGGATGCATTTATTGAGTCAAAGGTAAAGGAATTCAGTACAAAGAAACGGATGCGCTTCATGTACCAGATTTTATATAGAAACTGCATGACCTATCAGTATTATCTGCGAGTTATGGATCGCAGAAGAAATCTGATCGAGCAACGAATCCAGGATGAGACAGAGGATGCGGATCTGATTGATCTTCACGAACTGGAATCTAACCTTGTATACTTTGCAACATCACTTCGTGCAAACGGAGTTGTATTAGATAAGCTTGCAAGATACAGCAGTATCAAGCAGTACCCGGAGGATCAGGAGCTTCTGGATGATGTTATGGTCGAGAACAAACAGGCTATCGAGATGACCGGAATCTATCGAGATATCATAAGCGGTACAAGAGAACTGATGACGACGATTATCAATAACCGCCTGAACAATATCATGAAGTTCTTAGCGGCTATCACTATCGTAATGGCGATCCCGACGATCATATCCGGTATCTATGGAATGAACGTATCAGGTAAGTGGATGCCTCTCGCAGAAACCCCATACGGCTTCTACATTGTATGTGGCATCATCGTTCTGATCTGTATTATCATAGCCCTAATCCTCAAGAAAAAGAAAATGTTCAAGATGTAAAAATAAATCCGTCAAGCAAATAAGCAGCGCGTCTGTGTACAGACAACGCTGCTTATTTATTTGACGGATAAACACACATAAGCATGAAGGACGATAGTCCGGAATGCGCATGTGTGTAGCGATTTCGAAAGTTCGAAGAACGGAGAAATCGTATTATTTTTACAGGTAGAGGGAGGGGGACACATAAGCATGAAGGACGATAGTCCGGAATGCGCATGTGTGTAGCGATTTCGAAAGTTCGAAGAATATTGACCCCCTTGCTTCATAATGCTAAACTTAACTTATTTAAAAAACAACATTCATTTCAAAGACAGAAAGTTTCTATCCTTTGAACTTATGGAACAAACCTGTTTGAATGCCGGTACTTAGCGATCCACGAAGTGGGAGCTTAGAACCGCTGCATGAAAACAGAGCGAGAGCGATTTGCGTAATAAGTTACTAAGGATAGAAACTTTCGTCCGGGAAACATGGAAAACATGTATGGGAAAGGAGATAACAACGATGAAGCTGTTTCATTTGTCGGATCTGCACATTGGCAAGATCGTAAATGGATATGAGATGTGGGAAGACCAGCGCTATGTGTTTGACCAGATCCTTGCATATGTAAGAGAAGAACAGCCGGATGCCGTGATGATCGCAGGAGATATCTATGACAAAGCAGTTCCATCCGCAAAAGCAGTAACAGAATTTGATGAATTCCTGACTGAACTTGCAGACAGCGGAACGATCATCCTCATTATCAGTGGCAATCATGATTCGGCAGAACGTCTGGATTTTGCCAGCAGTATCATGAAAAAGCAGAATATATATATGAAAGGAACCTATGGTGGAGAAGCCATGAAGGTGACGATGCAGGATAAATGGGGAGATGTGAATTTTTATCTGATGCCGTTTGTAAAGCCGGCAAACGTAAAAAATACATTATCGGATTTAACAGAAGAACCGGAGAAAGAGTCAGCAGCCTTAACATATACAGAAGCCATGCAGCAGGCAGTTGCAGCCATGCAAGTTGATCCGGGGAAAAGAAATGTACTGATCACCCATCAGAACGTAACAAATAGTGGAGTGAACCGGCGGTCGGATTCGGAGACAATATCGATCGGTGGACTGGATAATATTGACCGTACGGTATTTGATATATTTGACTATGTGGCACTTGGACATCTTCATTCTCCACAGCAGATCGGAAAGCCGGAGATTCGGTATTGTGGCACACCGGTTATCTATTCTATGTCGGAAGCCGACGATCAGAAATCTGTCACAGTGGTAGAACTTGGAGAAAAAGGAAAGCTTTCGATCCGTGAACTGCCCCTGCACCAGCTTCATGCGTGGTACAATTTTACGGGTACACTTGATGAAGCCATGAGCCGGGAAGCAAATGAAGATTATGCGAGAATTGTGCTAACGGATAAGGAAACGATCATTGATGTTCAGGCGAGACTTCGGACCGTGTATAAGAACCTGATGTCAGTAGAATTCCAGATGGCAGATGGCAGCAGAACGGAACAGGAACGGACACTTGAGGACGTGAAGAATCTTGCACCTGATGAGGCATTTGCGGATTTCTATAACAGAAAGATGAAACGGGAGCTGTCCGATGAAAATGCAGTTTATATCAGACAGTTGATCCGGGATTATTATGAACAGAGACAGGGGTGAAGATGATGCGGCCACTGGTACTTACAATGGAAGCGTTTGGAACGTATATAGAAAAAACGGAGATTGACTTTCGAAAATTTGGGAAACAGGGGCTTTTTCTGATCTCGGGAGATACCGGATCGGGAAAGACAACGATATTTGACGGAATCATGTATGCCCTTTACGGAGAGACCAGCGCAGGAAGCGGGAAGAATAACACCGGACGAAACGGTGAAATGCTCCGAAGTGATTTTGCAGATCCAAAGCAGCTTACCTATGCAGAGCTGTTATTTGAAAGCGGCGGTCATGAATATAAGGTCTGGCGAAGTCCAGCGTATGAGAGACCGGGATACAAATCCATGAAGCAGGCAGAAGTGCGCTGGATGGAGGATGGACAGGAGACAGAGCTGAAAGCGGCAGATATTGATGGTAAGCGGACAGCAGGGGTGATCGGCAGGGTAAGAGAAGTGTTGGGACTTACGGCCGATCAGTTCCGACAGGTTGCGATGATCGCACAGGGAGATTTTAAGAAGCTGTTAGTTGCGGATACGAAGACCCGAAGCGATATCTTTAAGACGATATTTGATACGAAGATTTATGAATATATCCAGAACAGGATCGCACAGGACTGTAAAGAGGCAGAGGGGGTCTATACAGAGCTTGTTGCAAAGGTAGATCGTACGATAGAGGGAGTAGAGCTGCCGGATGAAACGGAGCTTTATAAAACAGGACTTCAGGATCTGCCGGAGCATCTGGAAAACCGTCATCTTGCATTTGATGATATTCTGGAAGAGCTGCACAGTCTGAATCAGATCGAAGAAAAGCAGGCGAAAGATCTGCATCATCAGATTGAGAGTTATACACAGACCAATAACCAATATGACAACTGGTATACAGCAATCGAGAAAAATAAGAGAATCATCGGTCAGACCTATGATGGCTATGTGGCACATCTCGATGCATACAGACAGGTGAAGCAGGAATTTGTCAGTGCAGAAGCACAGAATCATAGTATGGAAGCACAGTCTACAGAACCGCTTATGCTGAGACAGGCGGAGCTTCAGAAACAGGCAGATTCTTTTGTGCGGTTAAATGAGATGGAGAAAGAATTGCTGCTTGTGGAGCAGGTATGCCATCAGGCAGGAAAGAAAAGACAGGATATTCTTGAAACAAAGAAGAAACTTCAGAAGCAGACCGAGGAGCTGGAACAGATCGTGAATCCGGGTGACACTTCACAGGTGAAGCTTGAGAAGGTTCAGACAGAAAAGAAACAGATTGCAGAACGTATGCAGCGGTTACAGGAGCTTGAAAAAGAATGTCTGGAGATTGATCATCTGGAAATTAAGAAACAGCAGATGGTGGTTGATAATCGGAGTGCATTTGAGAAGCGGAATCAGGCAAATGCGAATTACGAGGAAGCTATCAGAAATCGGAATGATCAGATCTGTGGAGAACTGGCAGCAAACCTACAGGAGGGAACACCGTGTCCGGTCTGTGGAAGTAAGACACATCCGGAAAAGGCACATTGTGACGGAGCTGTTGTAACAGAAGAAATGGTAAAGAAGCTCCGGGCTGCATTTGATCAGGCGGATGCTTCATTCAGACGAAAAGAAAATGAGCTTGGAAGCCTGAATGGTCGTCTGGAAGAAAAACGGAATCAGACAACAGCAGCGGTTATGGAGATGGCAGCCTTTACCATACCGGATCAGACAGTACAGGCTGATGTTCTGATAGATGAGGTCAGAAAACTGCATGTAATCTGGGAGAAAAGGACAGAGGAAACAGAAGCCAGACTGCGGACACTTGAGAAAGAGCACAGAAGTTATCAAGAACATAAAAGGCAGCTTGGCGAGCTTCGTTTGCAGATAAAAGAACTGGAAGAAACGGAAGTGCGGGTAACAGAGGAATATCAGGAGGCAGACCGGAGTTACACGGCAAAGCAGGCAGCCGCGGCACAGATGCGACAGGAGATCCGGGGGGATGAGTCGGATATCCTGAAGCAACTGCAACAGGTGAGAAATGAGATTGCCGAGGTGAACCGGAAGAAGACAGAGGCAAGAGATACTTATAATAAACTTGCAAAGGAACTCTCTGCACTGGAAACAAATCTGAAGCGTGATGCAGAAGATCAGAATATGCAATACAGACAGGAATGGCAGTTGGAGAAAGATGTTCTTTCTGCACTTGAAACGGACAGCGGAGAAATGAACACATCTGTAAATGACGAAAGTGTGATACAGAAGCTTCCTGACAGCAATCAAGAAAATGATTTTGCAGATGAACAGGAACTGGAAAAGCAGGCAGGCGGCTACGGAGAATGTTATACACATTTCTGTACGGCATCAACGGTTCTGCTTGAACAGATATCCGGGCAGATAGAACGCACGATCCGGAAGAAAAACAGTGTTGCCATCAGGCATGATGCGATCGCGGAACGATTAGTTAAGAATAAGGCAGCATACAGCAAATTAAAGAAGGATTATGGAGCATATCTGAATATCTATAAGAGATACAGTAAGCTTCAGGATCTTTCACAGGCTGCACTTGGTAATTATAAGCTGGAAACCTATATACAGGAGGTCTATTTTGACCGCATTATAGACAATGCGAATCACAGACTGCGCCAGATCGTATGCAACCAGTTTGAGCTGAAACGCGGACAGAAGACTGCAGGAAACAGAGGGCTTGATCTGTTCGTGCTGGATCATCGGACAGGAAAAGAAAGAGATGTCAAAACACTGTCCGGCGGGGAAGCATTTGTAGCATCTCTGTCTATGGCACTTGGACTTGCCGATATTGTATCTGCAAATGCGGCAGGTGTAAGAATTGATACATTATTTATCGATGAAGGCTTTGGCTCTCTGGATTCTGATATTCTGGAGCAGGCATTAAATGTACTGGCTGAGTTGTCCGAGTCCGATCATCTGGTTGGTATCATATCTCATGTGGAAGAGCTGAAGCATCGTATCGACCGCCAGATCCTGGTTACTAAGGATCATCAGGGCGGCAGTCATGTGGAGATACAGGTGTAAAAAAATATACCCCACTGATCATAGGAAGATATCTGCTTACAGGCATTTGTATGATCAGTGGGGCATTTTTTAATATTTTACAGGAATTCCGTTTACGGATACTTCATCTGTGATCTCGATTACGATACATTTCCGTCCATCGATCTCACGGGTCTCTACGAGATCGGCGCGGTCAGGATTGACCTTGATCACAACCTCCGGAGTCTTTATCTCAAATGATTTTGTACTGGCGATATTATTTGCATAGAGCTGTACTTTTCCCGGAGCCGGTGCAGGCAGAGTCTCTTCGGAACCTTCGGCAACCGGACGCTGGTTCATGGAAGCAGCAGCGGCGCGATCAAAGTTCGCATCAAAGGTCTGCATTTTTTCTTCGGATACTCCCGAGGTTTCCAGAAGATTCTTTAATGAATTTCTGGATAAGGTCAGTGGCTCCGGACTATCTTTTTGTTCCTCGATCATTTCATTCAGATTCTCATGGATATTCCGGATCACTTCATAATCACAGTCCATTCCGAGTGTATCGGTGATGATCGTCTGGAACGCCTCTTTCTGATTACCGGCAGTTACAGGCATTCCCGTTCCGAGAATATAGCGGATAAATTCTTCATGGATTTCCTCCGGCTTCTTCGTATAGTAGAGGACATTATGGATATCGGCTGTCCGGTCGATAAATGCAGGGAACAGGAAACCGATATCAGGAACATCCACGATCCAGTCACGGATACGGTTGTGGAAGGTGTTCTCCGAATCAAAATAACTAAGTCCTGCCTTTGACAGATTTACATGGCAGATACAGCACATGATGTATTCGTAGATCTCATCCGAGGCATCATCCATTGTCAGTCCGTCTGTTGTCTTTCCGGGTACGTCATATGTATCATGGATCAGCAGGATCAGATAGTTTCCGGTATAATCATAATTCTCGATTACCTTATCATAGAACTGGTCGATCAGTTCATCATCTTCTAATTTGCTGTTACGCAGCTTTAACAGAAATTCCTGCGTACCGCCGTCAAATTCCGAATCTGTGGGAAACGGCATCGTGATCAGATTCTTTCCGATCGAGCCGGACAAGTTCTTCTTAAAAATCTCAAAATATTTAAAAGCTTCCTCCTCCGGCAGAGAGAGAAACGCTTCCTTCATTGTCGCAATTTTACGTCTGTCACCATCCACATAGCAGCCACAGATCTTATCAATCGAACAGGTAGCCTGCGCAAACTGATGCCGGATTTCCAGAACCTCTTTCTTTGTCATATGTATCAAACTCCTTTATAAAAAACTTTAATAGTGCATTATGTGTTTTATGCATTCTATGCATTTGAAAAATCTTAAATAAGCCTAATAAGTGTATCACCTAAAAAAAACAAAGACAAGAATTGACATCTATAACTTTTAATATTTTACATGGTTAACAATGATATTTAGGTCAGTTTACAAGGAACTACACGCAGACCACGAAACGGGAGCTGCTGACAACAAATAAAGGCTGAATATCAAGCACAGGAAAAGTGCGAGGTGTTCAGCCTGTTTTGTTGTCCGGGGTTTCCAAAGGGGCATTCCCTTTGGCACACGACTTTGCTTGCAAAGTGTAGTGTGTTATACGCTCTGTCGACGTTGCTACGAAAATGCGGTTGCCACAGGGAGGGCAAGGGCATTTGAAACGGCAGGAAAACAGGGCTGTGATTGCGTGGCGTGAAGCCACAAGCGCAAGGCTGGTTTCATCAGCAGACAGGACGTATATGAAAACTCCCGTCCTTCGTCCCATGCCGGACTTCGGGACAAAATGTCCCGAACTTGTGGACATACTCCCGCAAAAATTGAAATGGGCGGGAAGCCATTTTAGGGCTTTCCCGCCTTGATTGCCCATCAGCAAAGACGGGCAGGACTGTCAACGGCGGCACATAAAATGTGCCGTTCATCTTGACCGTTGACTGGCTCGGCTGGCTTTGCTATTTTCCAGATAAAATGGTATTCATAGCGCAAATACGCCAAAAATTATTTACTTGTTCAAACTCAATTTTCAAATCTTGCTGAAAATGAGCGAGTAATGTTTGATTGTCCCATTCATATTGCGTATTGTTCCACGAGAGAAATCCCTCCACAAAAATTTTGTGATCAATATGAAATTGTTGAATACATTGCATCGTTATAGATACGAATTTTTGAACATCGATGGAGGCAAACACACTATCAGGAACACCTGAAAATGCAACAAAAATTGATCCACCAGAATGTGGACCTCTGTAATAACAATACTTATCAACTAAGCCGCAAGTTACGATAGACAGGTTATGCCCGTTGAATGTATCGTCCAATGTAAATTCTGCTGTCGTTAGTGGCTCTAAATTCCAGCATTCCCCCACTACTTTTGCGTGTGTGGCTACCTGAATAATTTTCTCGGAAAATCCATTGATATTTTCCCATCCCCACAGCCATGTGTTACTTGATGTTGCCTCGCTTCCGATGAATTGAAGCGGATACTTTTGATTTCCAAAAAGTATTACGCCCTCTGAAAAATCAACATTCCAGTCCTGCCCCTTTACCACCTGCTCACTACAAGCAGTCTGTATTGCTATCATTTTACCTAAGCAAGCTGAAAACACTTGAAACCAATTTCCTGTATCAATATTGAGATGCTCAATCCAAATATTTTTTCTGTTATCCTGTTTTCTGTCTTTGACCCAAAATCTCATCTGTATTTCCTCCGTAATATATTTCTTTTATTTCCTCCCCCGCTGTGGGTTTGGATTTTTCAGCAAGTCCGACTTCTGTGCAATCTTTTTCAGCCACTTCTTTTCTTCCTCGGACAGCTTTTTCAAATTCAGCTTGAGCCGCTTACAGATAAACGCCAAAGCCGCTTGCTCCGGGTCGCTGTCTGGACTGGCAGTTTCCTCGGCGGTCTGCAAAAAATCTTCCAGTGGGTTATCCTCCGGGACGCTGAAAAAATCGTCCTTATGTGTTTCCCGCAGATCGAGGGCTATCTTGTTTATGTCCTGCTGTATCACATAGCGGCAAAAGCTGTCATCGTCAATATGGGCGGCAATAAGCCGTCGTAACTGCGGGTCGGACAAGCCGGGATTGTGCTGCTTCATAATGGTTGCGCTCACAGCGTCTATAATGGCATTTGCACTCTGCACCTGTTTGCCAGCGATACCGTTTACATAGATTTCGAGGTCAGCCATCAGCCGGGGGAAATCCGGGTGTACCGCCAGTTCACACAAGAGGGAATTATCCACCAGCCCACTTTTCAATAATTCAATCATATCATCACTCAAATGCAGGTCTGCAAGATCGGCGTTTGAGTGATTTTTTGTTTGGGACAGCCCCAGCAGATAATCAGTGGTCACGCCGTAAAACTTCGCCAGCTTGATAAGGGCATAGTGGCTGATGTCCTTGAAATCCTCCGCTTCATAACTGCCCAATGCAGACTTGGAGAGGTGCGTCTGCTCCGCAAGCTGTTCCAGCGTCAGCCCACGCTCCACACGCAGGTCTTTCAATCGTTCTTGTATGGAAAGTTCCATGCTCTCCCTCCTTGTCTGCTTGATAAACTGAAAGTTGTAGATTAGTCCCACACGATTTCCAAACAATTAAAGTTTTCTGGAATTGGTGGTACACACGAATAAATATTTAATTCAGATGCCTTTATTGTAATTACTCCGTCAGAGCATAGCCATTCGCAATTTACTAATTTTTCTAATTCCGTAGGCAAAATGGTTGTGCAAATCACGATTGAATCTCCTGCAAGAACTAATTCTTCTGCCCCATTGTTTTCTACGATTTCTGTATCATCGTGCAGAGCAACACGCACCCACGCTATGTTAGGCATTAACTCAATCTTTTGTAGCATATCCCATATTTCAGAAAGAGTCGGTCGCCCAAATTCCCATTGGTTCGGAGCAATGGAGTCCTCTTCTGTATTTCCATTGAAAAATTCATCGAGCGTTAGTAATGGAAAACGTTCTTCATTTTCTTCCAATATTTTTTTGAATGTACCCAACTCTATCATAATCACAATTCTCCTTTCAAATTTCGATTTCCTGTTCCGTTTCTTCCATTTTACCACAATTCCGAGAGCGTGGAAATAGAGAGTTTTCCGGGGTGATTTCCGACCTTATGGATATACGGGGCGGGCGGTCTTTTAGGTGTAGACTTAGGGTAGTTCATCGATGAGCTGCACCTTAAAAAATGAATGATCGTCCGAAAAGGAATACCCCGGCAGGGGAAGCACCGCAACGAGCCACTTAGGGACAAAATGTCCCGAAGTCCGGGGAGCGTGCCAACGCTGGAACACGCCGCAGGAATGGGGCAGGAAGCTTTTTCGGGGAGAACGGCTAAGGAAAAATGGAGGGAACACATGAGAGAGACCCCATATAAACGACTGCCGCCCATAGAACGCAGGCAGGACGGTTCCCTTTACCGCATGACACCGGCACAGAGGAAACAGGCAAACACCCTGATCCGCCGGGAGTGCTGCTGTTATGAGGACGGGAACTGTATGCTCCTTGACGATGGGGACACCCACACCTGCCCCCAGACCATTTCTTTCTCGGTCTGCTGTAAGTGGTTCCGCTGGTCGGTCTTGCCGCAAATCGGGACGCTGGAAGCAGAGATTTTCCGGGATAAGGACTTGAAACGCTGTGCGGTCTGCGGCAGAGTGTTCGTCCCCAAATCCAACCGGGCAAAATACTGCCCCGGCTGTGCCGCCAGAGTTCACAGGCGGCAGAAAACAGAAAGTGAACGGAAAAGGAGGTCTGCTGTGGACAGTTAGGAGTGAAAAAAGCCTTGATTTATCAGGCTTTGCAAGCCCCAAAACGGGGCAGGTGGTATAAAGTATCGTCCACCCCCGGAAATGCCGTTCTAACTGTCCACAAAGCACATTATGACAAACACGATTTATATTCATCAGCCGGAGAAATCGGTCAGCTTCACCCGGCTTCCGAATTTCCTCTTTGAAGCACCTACATTTACGCCCCTGTCCAACGAAGCGAAGATACTGTACGCCTTTATCCTGCGCCGGACAGAACTATCCCGCAAGAACGGCTGGGCGGACGAATACGGGCGCATTTACCTGTATTATCCCATCTGCGAGGTGGTCGCCCTGCTCCACTGTGGGCGGCAGAAAGCCGTCAACACCCTGCGGGAATTGCAGTATGCGGAGTTGATTGAGATTAAGAAGCAGGGCTGTGGAAAACCCAACTGTATTTACCCAAAATCCTATGAAGCGGTTTCAAACACCGACTTCAAGAAATCCCGTTTTGGTACGCCGGAGGGCTGAAAAGCGTACCCCACAAGTACGATAATCAATCCTCTTGAAGTACGAAAATCGGACGGTATATAGAAATACAGAGATAAAAATATTGATTTATATTCTATCCATTCCCTTCCTATCCGAGATATTTTCTGCAGGATTTTCCTGTGAAAAAGTCCCGGAAGGGAACGGAATGGGGAAAGGGGTTTCATGGCACAACACGCAATTTTGCGATTTGAAAAACACAAGGGCAATCCGGCAAGACCGCTGGAAGCCCACCACGAACGACAAAAGGAACAGTACGCCAGCAATCCCGACATTGACACCAGCCGGAGCAAGTACAATTTCCACATCATCAAGCCGGAGAGCAGATACTATCACTTCATTAAAAGCCGCATTGAACAAGCTGGCTGCCGCACCCGCAGGGACAGCACCCGGTTTGTGGATACGCTGATTACCGCCAGCCCTGAGTTTTTCAAGAAGAAGTCCCCAAAGGAGATACAGGAATTTTTCCAGAGGGCGGCTGATTTCTTAATCGGGCGGGTAGGGAAAGAAAATATCGTGTCGGCGGTGGTACACATGGACGAGAAAACGCCCCACCTGCATTTGGTCTTTGTCCCGCTGACAGAGGACAACCGCCTGTGTGCAAAAGAAATCATCGGGAACAGAGCCAACCTCACAAAATGGCAGGACGATTTTCACGCCTATATGGTGGAGAAATATCCCGACTTGGAGCGTGGGGAAAGTGCCAGTAAGACAGGCAGGAAGTATATCCCCACCCGCCTGTTCAAGCAGGCGGTCAATCTCTCCAAACAGGCAAGAGCCATTGAAGCCACGCTGGACGGTATTACCCCGTTCAACGCCGGAAAGAAGAAAGAGGAAGCCCTCTCCCTGCTGAAAAAGTGGTTTCCGCAGATGGAGAACTTCTCCGGTCAGCTCAAAAAATACAAGGTCACAATAAACGACCTTTTGGCAGAAAATGAACAGTTGGAAGCCAGAGCCAAAGCCAGCGAAAAAGGCAAGATGAAAGATACGATGGAACGGGCAAAGCTGGAAAGCGAACTGAAAGACATTCAACGGCTGGTAGACCGTATCCCGCCGGAGGTGCTGGCAGAACTGAAACGGCAGCAGCGACACACAAGGGAACGGTGATTGATGACAGAAAACATTTCACGCCGCAGCATGACGGCACTGCACTTTGAAAATTAAATACGGAGGTACTATGGAGCATATCAGATACAAGAAAGAAACCGAAGTCGTGACTTTTCAGGGAAAGGAAATCACGCTGGAAAATCTCTCCCCGGTGTTCACGCCGGAGCAGGAGGCGGCAAAACGCCGGGATCTGGAACAGCAGCTTTATGAGGTGTTCCGCAAGTATGCCGACAAGCGGCAGAGTGAGGAAGCCGGGGCATAAGATTTTCCGAAGCCATCGTTGATTTGCGGGGTTGCTGGCGGTATAATAAAACTGTCAGCAGCTCCGTTTCTTTTTTAAGAAAAGGAGCGACAATATGAACAATCGAATAGACGCAATTTATGCAAGACAATCGGTAGACAAAAAGGACAGCATTTCCATTGAAAGCCAGATTGAATTTTGCAAATACGAGTTGAAAGGCGGTAACTGCAAGGAATACACAGACAAAGGGTACAGCGGCAAAAACACAGACCGTCCAAAATTTCAAGAACTGGTGCGGGACATCAAGCGGGGATTGATTGCAAAGGTCGTGGTTTACAAGCTCGACCGTATCAGCCGTTCCATTCTGGACTTTGCCAATATGATGGAGCTGTTACAGCAATACAATGTGGAGTTTGTGTCCTCTACGGAAAAGTTTGATACCTCCACCCCGATGGGGCGGGCGATGCTGAATATCTGTATCGTGTTCGCCCAACTTGAGAGGGAAACCATACAGAAGCGGGTAACGGACGCTTACTATTCCCGCAGCCAGCGAGGCTTCAAGATGGGTGGGAAAGCCCCTTACGGCTTCCATACAGAGCCGATTAAGATGGACGGTATCAACACAAAGAAGCTGGTGGTAAATCCAGATGAAGCGGCAAATATCCGGCTGATGTTTGAGATGTACGCCCAGCCCACAACCTCCTACGGGGACATTACCCGGTACTTTGCCGAACAGGGGATTTTATTCAACGGTAAAGAACTGATACGCCTCACGCTGGCGCAGATGTTACGCAATCCTGTCTATGTGCAGGCAGACCTTGATGTGTACGAGTTTTTCAAAAGTCAAGGGACAGTCATTGTCAATGACGCTGCCGATTTTACGGGTATGAACGGCTGCTATCTGTATCAAGGGCGAGATGTGAAGCCCAGCAAAAAGAACGACTTGAAAGACCAAATGCTGGTGTTGGCTCCCCATGAGGGCATTGTCCCCTCCGACATCTGGCTGACCTGCCGCAAGAAGCTGATGAACAACATGAAAATCCAGTCTGCCCGAAAAGCCACCCATACATGGCTGGCGGGAAAAATCAAGTGCGGGAACTGCGGGTATGCCCTTATGAGTATCTTCAATCCCTCCGGCAAGCAATACCTTCGCTGTACGAAACGGCTGGATAACAAGAGTTGTCCGGGGTGCGGGAAAATCATCACTTCCGAACTGGAAGCGGTGGTCTATCAGCAGATGGTAAAGAAACTGGCAAGCTACAAGACGCTGACAGGCAGAAAGAAAGCGGCAAAGGCAAACCCGAAAATTGCAGCACTGCAAGTGGAGCTTGCCCATGTGGACAGCGAGATTGAAAAGCTGGTGGACAGTCTGACGGGTGCAAACAATGTCCTGCTCTCCTATGTGAATGTGAAGATAGCGGAACTGGACGGACGCAAGCAGGAACTTGTGAAGCAGATAGCTGAGCTGACGGTGGAAGCCATCAGCCCGGAACAGGTCAGCCAGATTTCCGGCTACCTCGACACATGGGACAATGTATCCTTTGACGACAAGCGGCGGGTGGTGGATTTGATGATTACCACCATAGCCGCTACAAGCGACAGCTTGAACATCACATGGAAAATCTGACGGGCGGCACACCTCCCGTCAGACCGTTACCCTGTGTAGTCCCTTGTAAACTGTACTTTAGATTTGTAAAAACAAATGTGTAATAATTATATTGCCATACCAATATACAGATAGAAGTCTGAAATGATATATTTCATGCGGAAAATCTATCTGTGTGTTAATGCTTTAAGGAAAAATGAAAGATATCATTACTATTATGTAGTAAGCATTATCTGAGACCGGTACTTAAGTTGCGTCTTTTGCAACTTTATGTACCGCTGCACGAAGATACGAGCGGAAGCGTCTTACGGAATAATATGTAATGTATCTTTCATTTTGATTCAAAAATTTGCTTGATAGATTTTCGAAATGAAGATATATCATTCCATACTTCTATCGTTCGGTTATTTATAGACACATCTTAATAAATCTTAAGAATATCCCAAATTGTATCTTAATGGTAGAAAGCCTTACAATGATACCGTCAAAGAAAGATATGGAAAATATCAGCGGTTTGCTGTATCCTAAAAAGGAATGCGTGGTGCGCACACGTACCCCATAAGATATAGACAACGATCATATTTTCAGACGAGGAGAGAAAAATGTATAATATATTAATTTGCGACGATGAGAAAGATATCGTATCAGCTTTAAAGATTTACCTGAAAACATCCGGCTACAATATTTATGAAGCTTACAACGGAAAAGAAGCGTTAGAGCAGATCAAAGAGCATGACATCCATTTGGTGTTAATGGATATCATGATGCCGGAGATGGATGGGATCACAGCGATGTTAAAGATCCGCGAGGAGACGAATCTGCCGGTTATCCTTCTGACCGCAAAGAGTGAAGATACAGATAAGATCCTTGGACTGGAGGTTGGAGCAGATGATTACATTACCAAGCCGTTTAATCCGGTAGAGGTGATCGCCAGAGTGAAATCGCAGCTTCGAAGATATATGCAGCTTGGAAGCGGACAGATCAAGAAAGATGCGATCGTGATCGGGGGAATTGAGTTGAATGATAATTCCAAACAGGTTACGGTCGATGGCGAACTGGTCAGTCTGACACCGACAGAATATGATATTTTAAGACTTCTGATGGAACATCCGGGACAGGTATTTTCACCGAGAGATATTTACAAGGAAGTCTGGAAAGAAACACCGCTTGGAGCCGAAGGTTCGGTAGCTGTCCATATCCGTCATTTGCGTGAAAAGATAGAGATCAATCCCGGAGAACCAAGATATATCAAGGTGATCTGGGGCAGAGGTTATAAGATGGAATATCAGTAAACCTCTATACAGTCTGACAGGAATGGAGAATGTGAAACATGAATAAGTTAAAAAATAACAATCCCTTTAAATTACTGATCTATACGTTATTTTTTATCACCTGCAGCGTTGGATTTATATTGGGTTATGTACTGCTTGATATGTATGAAGCCGGAATCTTTCAGGGCAGATCGGAATCGGAGCTGCGGGCAGAGCTGGAAGCGGATTATCAGAGCGAGATGTTGACTAACTGTATGAATCGTGGTGCCGAGTATGTTAGAAATACTCTGGATATCAGTTACAGTGATGATGAATGGGGAGACTATGAATACGATCCCGATGCTTTGCAGAAAAAGGATATGAATCATGATAATGTTGTCGATGCAAGTGATTTTCTGATGCTGTTATCGGAAAAGGAAAATGCATTTAATAAATATGATCGTACCTATGAAGAGGATTTGGAGAAAACATATGGATATGCGAAAACAGATCTGTATGTGGGTGTTGGTGATGATTGGGATTCTTCAAAAACGGGTGAATCTAATTCCGTTATGTTGGCACAGACAGATAATTTGCCGGAAAAAGCATTAGTATATGGAGTTTTAGGAGAGAAAGCAGTTGTCAGTACAACGATCGGTATTCCTACCGGAAAGATCCTGAGCTATGATACCTATAAGGAAGCACAGAGTATCGGTGTGGAAAAAGAAGGAAACAATTATGATTATGTTAACCTGCGTATGCCGGATGAAGCAGCTCTTTCCAGGTCAGAGGTGTCTGATGATTATGGAATTGATCTGAGTGATCTGGAGGAATATACCACAGATGCGGAAGCAGAGACGGAAGCCGAAACCAAGAATTCAGGAATATCGGAAGAGTCTGCAACATCAGAAGATTCCACAACAATGGAGGAGGAAATAGAGAGCTCCGGTTCATACAGCACGCCGGAGGGAGTAACTATTTCCTATAACGGTGATCAGATAACGATCACAGCAAACGGAAAGACAAAGCAGTATGAGTATGATGCGGAGAATGATATGTATTATCCGATCATAAAAGATGGATATACCGTAATCGTTGGCAATTATGCAGGAGACGATATTACGATATATGCTTCCGGTAATTTATATATCGACGGCACATCTGACGTTTCTTCACGTATGAATAAGAGCCTACAGGCGATCAGCAAGGCTGCTTCGGGAAAGAACAGAATCCTGCTCTTCTTTGGACTTGATTTTGTTTTGTGTATCATATTCATGATCACAAGTATGGTATTATCCGGTAAAGACGGTGTTGTAAGAAAAACAGAAAAGGTTCCGGTTGAAATTATATTGGCTGGAATAGTCGTTTTGATAAGTCTGTTGATTGCTTTTGCACAGAATATATGTTATTCCTTATCATATGCTTATTATAGTTACAGCGATACAGACCGGCTTCATTATTTTATTGATAGCAGTATTACAGGACATGATATTGAGACTATTGTATGTCTGATCGGTTTGGGTTGTATCTGTACGGTCGGACTTTTACTGATCAATAATCTGATCGCAAGAGTCAAACAGTCGAATCTGCTTAATACATCATGGATTGTCAGACTGGGTCGCAAACTATTTGGAAAATCGGGAAAGATAACCGCATTTTTCCGGTATGTATTCAGCAGGGTTCCATTTATAATAAAAGCGATCCTGTTGTATATCGTAATTACGATCGTTGAAATTATAGTGGCATTGCTTGTTACTAATGCTGTATATATAGATGAAGCAGGATTTATTGTATTAATGCTGCTGAAGATCATCTGTGCAATTGCCTATATGGGATTTGTCTGTATGATGCAGGAGCTTTTCATGGGTGGAGACCAGCTTGCAAAGGGCGAGTACGGTCACAAGGTAAATACAAGATTCATGTTTGGAAAGTTCAAAGAACATGGCGAGAATCTGAATCATATCAATGAAGGTGTCCAGCTTGCGGTAGATGACCGGATGAAAAGTGAACGGATGAAGACGGAGCTTATCACGAATGTATCGCATGATATCAAGACACCGCTTACTTCTATTATTAACTATGTCGATCTGCTTCAGAAGGAAAATATCGAAAAAGAACCTGAGGCTTCTTATATAGAAGTAATAGCAAGGCAGTCGGCAAGATTAAAGAAGCTGATCGTGGATCTGGTGGATGCTTCTAAGGCTTCGACCGGAAATGTAAAGGTAGAGCTTGTAAATATGGATGCAAATATGATCGCAGAACAGGCATCCGGTGAATATATTGACAAATTGATGCAGAAGAACATCACGCTAGTAACGAATCTCGCAAAGGATCGCGCAGGGATCGAAGCAGATGGCAGACACCTCTGGAGAGTATTTGATAATCTGTTAAATAATGCATTCAAATATACGATGCCGGGAACCCGGTTATATGTAAATACTTATATAACCGATGAAGATGGAAATGTGATCCGTGATCTTACAAAGAGCATCAAAGAACCTGCGAAGGTATGTATAGAGTTCAAGAACATATCAGAAGCACCACTGAATATTTCAAGTGATGAACTGATGGAACGCTTTGTAAGAGGTGACAGTTCCAGAAATACAGAGGGAAGCGGACTCGGCTTATCCATTACAAGAAGCTTGTGTCAGCTTCAACATGCGGATTTTAACATCGTGATCGATGGAGATCTGTTTAAGGCTGTGATCACATTTGCATACTGTAAAGAACCACAGGAAGATCAGGATGTGGATCAGACAGAAGCTGCAGAAGCCATAGATATTGAACAGTAGTCACCGGGATTCGAAAAAAACAGTTATTTGTTCACAAAATATATAAATAATTATTGACAACTAACGAATGTTAGAATATACTAACCAACATAAGAACGTAGTAGTTATATTTATTGATATAAAAATGGAGGAATAAAATGATTGTTCAGGAAATCCGTAATGACAATGTGTTTGGTTATGTAAGATATCAGGGAGAACCAAACCGGAAGGATGCAGTGATCGAGAAGCTTAGAAAACAGGGCTTTCGCATTACAAAACAGAGATGCATTCTGTTAGATATTATTCTGGATGAAGACTGTTCTTCTTGTAAGGAAATATATTACAAGGCTGTCAAGAGAGATGACAGTATAGGAATCGCAACGGTATACAGGATGGTGAACACTCTGGAAGACATAGGTGTGATCAGCAGAAAGAATATGTACAAAGTTGCGTGTTTCTAAAAATGGGATCATCCTCCACCGGAACGTACACTCAGGTGTAAAAACACATACAAACATACAAACGGGACATCCACAATGGTGTGGATGTCCTTTTTATATGGTAAAGATAAAATTAAGGGGTACGTTGCTTGTTTTTTTAAAAAGTCTGGAATTTCAGAATGGTATGGCGCTGTATATAAACAACATCGACGTTTGCGTAGTTTCGTTTATGAGACTTGCACTAGCTGTCAGCACCAAGCCCTTGTTTGAACCCATAAGGGTGAGTTAGGGCGACTGCTGACAAATCGGCGTGCGAGTCGAATAGAAACGCAGCAGGTCGTGTGTTTATATACAGTGCCATACCATCTTGAAGTTCCAGACATTACATGAAAAATTAAGGCAGCTACAAATGTGAATTTTTCATATTTGTGGTTGCTTTTTTTAGTTAAGTAGTATAGAATTACCCTATAAGTGGAGTGAAGTGGTGGATTAGTGCCACAAAGTGGAGGAAATGAGTCGAAAGAAGGTGGAATAAGTGTCCAAGTGTTTAACAGGTGAATATGAACACAGATTAGATACCAAAGGGCGACTTATCATGCCATCCAAGCTTAGAGAGGAACTCGGCTGCACCTTCATGATCACAAAAGGTCTGGACAATTGTCTGTACGTTTATCCAAATGATGAATGGCAGCAGTTTGCGGACAAGTTGAACCAGCTTCCGATGACGAATAAGAGTGCAAGACAGTTCAAGCGTTTCTTCAACTCAGGAGCAGTAAAGTGCGAAACAGATGCACAAGGACGAGTGATCATTCCACAGACACTTCGTACATTTGCAAACATCGAAAAAGATGTTGTCATCATAGGTAACGGAGAGAAAGCAGAAATCTGGAATAAGGAAGCATGGGACGAGATCAATAATGAAGAATCCCTGAACATGGATGAGATTGCAGACAAGCTGGATGAACTGGATTTCAGAATATAAGGACAGAAGTGGTAGTTATGGAATTTAAACATACATCGGTTTTACTGGATGAAACCATTGAAAATCTGAATATCAGACCGGATGGTGTTTATATGGATGGAACTCTTGGAGGAGCCGGACATTCGAAAGAGATAGCCAAAAGACTTGGACCGGATGGACATCTGATCGGTATTGATCAGGATGGTGAGGCGATTATAACAGCAAAAGAACGACTGGCGGAGTACGGTGACCGCATTACAGTCGTAAGAGATAACTATCAGAATTTTAAAAGCATACTAGACGAGCTAAATATACTTCAAGTGGACGGGATATTGCTGGATCTTGGCGTATCTTCATATCAACTCGACAATGCGGATAGAGGATTCACATATCGGGTTGATGCGCCCCTTGATATGCGGATGGACGACCGCCAGACAAAGACTGCAAAGGATATCGTAAATGGATATACCGAGCAGGAACTCTTTCATATACTCAAAGAATATGGCGAAGAACGATTTGCAAAAAGTATTGCATACCATATTGTGAAGTATCGTGAGAAAAAAGAGATTGAAACAACAGAAGAATTAAACGATATCATCCGTGGATCAATTCCTGCAAAAGTACGAAATGCACAGGGACATCCATCCAAGCAGACATTTCAGGCAATTCGTATTGAATTAAATCATGAGCTTGAAGTACTAACGAATTCCATTGATGGAATGATTGACTGTTTGAAACCAGGCGGAAGATTATGTATCATCACATTCCATTCGTTAGAAGACAGAATCGTAAAAAATGCATTTCGTAAAAATGAAAATCCGTGTATCTGCCCACCGAATTTTCCGGTGTGCACATGTGGAAGAAAATCAAAAGGAAAAGTGATAACAAGAAAACCAATTCTTCCAACAGAAGAAGAAATGGAAGCAAATTCAAGATCCAAGAGCGCAAAACTCCGGGTATTTGAAAAAGGTATGAATATATAAAAGGGGTGTTTTAAAATGTCAGAAAGACGGAATCACTACTACATAGATGGGAGTACAGTCCGGAAGCTGGATTATTCAGCAGAACCGGTCAGAAGAGAATATGAACCGGCAAGAAGAACAGAGATGCCGGCAGAACGCCCTGCCAGAAGAAGACAGGAGAAACAGACAGCAACACCTGCAAGAAAGCAGATGCCACAGAGAAAGAAACAGGTAAGAACCAAACAGGCGCCGGCTGTCAGACAGAGAGACAGAAGATGGGTCGATGAATTAAGACATGGATTATTCTTATCATTTGCTGTAATATGTGCAGTAGGCTTGTGCTTTGTAATGCTGAAATTAATGGCAGATGTAAAAGAAGGAAAAAATGAAGTTAGTACACTGCAGAGCCAGTTGAATGAACAGTTAAATGTAAATGCAGAATACAGTTCAGGACTTGATAGCATGACAGATCTGGATGAAATATATAAGATTGCAACAACTGAGCTTGGTATGGTATATTCGAAGCCGGGACAGACTGTGTACTATCCACAGAACAGTGACGATTATGTTATACAGTACAAAAATGTTCCTGAGACCAAATAAGTCTCAGGAAATTTTGCGTTATACCCGAACCTGTTAAGATACAGAATATAAAAATAAAATCAAAGGTGGAAAAATATGTCGACAAAAGCAAAGAATTTTCTTAGGAGAATGAAACAGAGACTGGTTATAATATTTGGTATCGCATTACTCTTTTTTGTTGTGCTTATCGGACGTGTGATCTATATCAGCCTTGCAAAAGGACAGGAGTATCAGGAAGAGGTACTGGATCAGAAGACCTACGACAGTCTGGATATTCCGTTTGAACGGGGAGACATTGTGGATCGAAATGGAAATATTCTTGCCACCAGTGAGAAAGTGTACAATCTGATTTTGGAGCCCAAAAATATCCTGCGTACGGATAAGGGAAAAGAGGCAACAAAGGCAGCGCTGATCAAATATTTTGGAATGGAAGATGCAAAGTTCGATGAATGTATGCAGAACACAGATTCCTTTTATAAGGTAGCCATGAAAGGGCTTGAATATGCAGATGTAAAAGCATTTCAGGAATATTGCGATACAAGAGATGGTGCAGATGTCGTTGGTGTACGGTTTGAGGAGGAATACAAAAGAAAATATCCAAATGGCAGCCTTGCCTGTCACCTGCTTGGATATACCATAAGCGGAAATGTCGGACAGGGTGGAATCGAAGGCTATTATAACAGTTACCTGAATGGTGTAAATGGAAAGACATATGGATATCTGACAAATGATAATACCGTAGAATCCGTTACAGTACCTGCACAGAATGGTTATACTGTAGTGTCTACGATCGATCTGAATATCCAGAAGATCATTGAAGATAATATAAAAGAATATATGCAGACGACCGGTGCAAAGAAGATCGGTGTTATCGCAATGGATCCGGATACGGCAGAGGTCCTTGGTATGAGTACCTCTTATGGATATGATCCGAACGAACCGATGAATACGGATGCACTTCGTAATATGAAGGTTACCGTTACAGAAAGTACGGAAGAACCATCAACAGAAGAAGACAGTAGCGAGGAAGGTTCTTCTGAAGATACGATAGAAGCAACAACCGAGGAACAGAAAGACCCGGAAAAGATCACATATGATTTTTCATCTATGACAGATGATGAATTCCAGAAAGCAATTGATGGTCTGACAAGTGATCAGACGTATGAAGCATTAGATGCTGTATGGAGAAATTATTGCATTAGTGATATCTTGGAGCCGGGTTCTACATTTAAGCCTTTTACGATTGCAGGGGCCCTTGAGGACGGAGTTGTGAAAGACAGCGATACATTCTTCTGTAAAGGCTATGAGATCGTTGCAGAGGGAACATCTCCAATCTATTGTCATAACCGAAGTGGTGATGGCACGCTTACATTAAAGCAGGCACTAGAGCAGTCCTGTAATGTCGCTTTGATGCAGATCGCAAAATCAGAAGGAAGAGAAACATTTTCCAAATATCAGGATATATTTAATTTTGGTAATCAGACCGGAATTGATCTTTCCGGGGAGGGAAGCGGTCTGGTGTATGATGAAGAAGGACTGAATCCGGTCGAGCTTGCAACTTCATCCTTTGGACAGGGTATTAATGTAACAATGATCCAGATGGCAGCAGCGTTCTGTTCACTGATCAATGGAGGAAATTATTATACGCCTCACACCGTCAGACAGATTTTAGATGAAAATGGAAGTATTATAGAGAATAATGAACCGGAACTTGTCCGCAAGACGATTTCAAAGACAACTTCAGATCTGATGAAGCAGTATATGGCAGGTGTTGTTACAGAAGGTACCGGTTCCAGAGCAGCCGTTGATGGGTATACGATCGGCGGTAAGACAGGTACAGCAGAAAAGATTCCTAGAAATCAGGGCAATTATGTATTATCCTTTATCGGTTTCTCACCGGTAGAGAATCCACAGATCATGCTGTATGTTGCAGTTGACGAACCAAATGTAGAAAGTCAGTCTACATCCGGTGCCGGAGCACTGTTATTCCATGCGATCATGGAAGATCTGCTCCCATATATGAATGTATATCAGAGCAGTGATGAAGATGTAACGTATAATGGAAAAGATGAGCCGATCAGCTCTCCATTTGAAGGCAATGTAGAAGATTCAACAGGCGAGGGAACAACAGAAGAAGGAAGCACTGCAGAGGGAGATAAAACAGCGGAAGATACCGGTTCAGAGAATGTAACCTCTGAGGGAACAACAGAAGCAGTATCTGAAAATGGCACTTCAGAAGAAACAACCTCCGAAGAAACAACAGAAGCCAAAGTTCAGGATGAATAAACAAGGGAATATCTGGCAGACTGACAGAAAAGGCATATTTGTCCGGAAAAAGTAATAAGATATAAGGATAAATAAATCCGGCGGGCAGAATGAAGCTTTATAGTTATAATCGGAGAAAGATATATTTTACATGTATAGCGATCGTAATGACTGCGGTTTTTCTGATGGGGAGACTTGCTTATCTGATGGTTGCAAAAGCGGATTATTATAATCGTGCAGCAACCGGGCTTCATGAAAGAGAACGAAGCATCAAAGCACCAAGAGGAAGGATATACGACAGAAATGGAAATATCCTGGCTGATAATAAAGCAGTCTGTTCCGTATCGGTCATCCACAGCCAGATTGAGGATGAAGAAGCAGTCATACAGGTTCTGAATGAATATCTGGATAAGGGAGAAGCGGAGATACGCAAAAAAGTAACCAAGGTATCATCCCGTGAATTGATCGCAACAAACGTTGCGAAGGAAACCGGAGATCAGATCCGGGAATTAAATGTTGCCGGAATTAAGGTTGACGAGGACTATAAAAGGTATTATCCTTATGGAAGCCTTGCATCCAAGGTTCTTGGCTTTACAGGAGCAGACAATCAGGGAATCGTTGGCCTTGAGGTCTGGTATAATGAGATCCTGGCAGGAGAGGACGGAAGCATTCATACAGTAACGGATGCAAAGGGAATCGAACTGCCGAATGTAAAAGAAACGAGAGTAAGTCCTGTACCGGGAGATGACCTGGTACTTTCACTGGACTTGACAATACAAAAATATGCAACACAGGCGGCTCTTTCCGTTATGGAAGAGAAGCAGGCAAAACGGGTGGCAATGATCATTATGAATCCGCAGAATGGAGAGATCTATGCCATGGTCGATGTGCCGGAATATGATCTGAACCAGCCATTTCAGTTGAACATGGATCTTGCTGGATACGAGAGTGTGACTGACGGTGAGAAGATGGATGCGTTAAACAATATGTGGCGTAATTTTACAGTCAGTGATACGTACGAACCGGGATCTACCTTTAAGATCGTGACAGCGACAGCAGCCCTTGAGGCTGGAACCGTATCCTTATCGGATATCTTTTACTGCCCGGGATATAAGATCGTGGAGGATCGCAGGATCCGGTGCCATAAGACGACAGGACATGGTTCGGAGGACTTCCGGCATGCACTGATGAATTCCTGCAATCCGGCATTTATGACGATCGGAGAACGGACAGGAGCCACGAATCTGTATCAGACCTATCAGAAGCTTGGATTGTTTCAGAAAACCGGGATCGATCTTCCGGGTGAGGCAAATTCCATTATGCATAAGCTTTCCGATATCGGACCGGTAGAACTGGCAACGATGTCATTTGGACAGTCCTTTCAGATATCACCGATCCAGTTTGTGACTGCTGCAGCAACCGTTATAAATGGTGGGAATAAGATCACACCACATATCGGTATGAAGGTGGTGGATGCGGAGAGTCAGGTTATGACGGAGCTTCAATATCCGGTCATCCAAGGGGCGGTCGGTAGTGAAACATCGGCGACAATGCGTGATCTGTTGGAGTCTGTTGTGGCAGAAGGCGGAGGCAGCAAGGCGCAGATCGAGGGATACCGGATTGGCGGCAAGACAGCAACCAGTGAGAAGTATCCGAGAGGAACCGGAAAATACATATCATCTTTCCTAGGATTTGCACCGGCAAATGATCCGCAGGTCATGGCATTTGTTATGATCGATGAACCGACAGGAGTATATTATGGAGGAACGATAGCAGCCCCTGTCATACAGGAGGTATTTTCCAATATCCTTCCATATCTGGGAATACCAAAAGAGGAATAAGAAAATTACCTCATACGTGAGGAAAAATATAGCCATTTCAAAATGAAATGACGGGTAAGGAGTACAAAGAAATGAACTTGGATTTTTCAATTATTTTACCGATACTTATAGCGTTTGGAATCAGCGTGGTGTTAAGCCCAATCGTGATCCCATTTTTAAAGAAACTGAAATTCGGACAGTTTGTACGAGATGATGGACCGGAAACACATCTGAAGAAATCAGGAACACCGACAATGGGCGGACTGATCATTCTGTTGAGTCTGGTGATTACCTCGTTATTTTATATGAAGGATTATCCGGATATCCTTCCGGTATTGTTTGTAACACTTGGTTTTGGCCTGATCGGATTTCTGGATGATTATATCAAAGTCGTTATGAAGCGTTCCCTGGGACTTCGTGCATGGCAGAAGATGCTCGGACAGTTCGTTGTAACAGCAGTTTTTGCATATTATATTGAGAAATATACCGAGATCAACAACGAGATCATTATTCCATTTGTCGGTAAGACAGTTGTTCTTGATAAATGGGTTTATATCGTTTTGTTATTCTTTGTTGTACTTGGAACAGTAAATGGTGCAAACTTCACAGATGGTCTGGATGGCCTTGCTTCTTCCGTAACAGCATTGATCGCTACATTCTTTACAGTTGTTGCGATCGGAACCGGATCCGGTCTTGCACCTATCTCCTGTGCAGCAATGGGAAGCTTGTTAGGATTCCTTGTATATAATGTATACCCTGCAAGAGTGTTTATGGGTGACACCGGTTCTCTTGCACTTGGCGGATTTGTAGCATCGATCGCATACATGCTGAAGATGCCATTATTTATTCTGATCGTGGCATTCATTTATTTTATAGAAGTATTATCGGTTATCATCCAGGTAGTTTCATTCAAACTGACTGGAAAACGAGTGTTCAAAATGGCACCGATCCATCATCATTTTGAGCTTTCCGGATGGCCTGAGACAAAGGTTGTATCAATATTTGCGATAGTAACAGCCGTACTTTGTGTTGTAGGTTTACTGGCTGTTTAATACGGAGGATATGAAGATGAATTTTAAAAATGCTTTAGTGGCTGGTACAGGTAAGAGCGGCATCAGTGCAGCAAAGTTGCTGATTGCTCATGGCGTAAAGGTTACGCTGTTTGATGAAAATGAAAAAAGAGATAAAAATGATCTGATGGAGAAACTCTCTCAGTCAGAACTTGTTACGATCCTGCTTGGAAAATTAACGGATGAAGTATTAAAGCAGACAGACATTATGGTTATAAGCCCGGGTATTCCGGTTGATTCTGCATTTGTAGAGGATATAAAGAAGGCAGGCATTCCGGTATGGAGTGAGATTGAGCTTGCATATTATTTTGGTAAAGGAAAGATCGCTGCGATCACAGGAACAAATGGCAAGACAACGACGACGGCACTTGTTGGCGAGATCGTAAAGGCGTGGAATCCGAAGACGATCGTAGTTGGAAATATCGGTATTCCATATACCGAGCTTTGTGATACAACCGATGATGACAGTGCAACAGTGGCAGAGATCAGCAGCTTCCAGTTAGAGACGATCGTGGATTTTCATCCGAATGTCAGTGCAATCTTAAATCTGACACCGGATCATCTGAACCGTCATTATACATTTGAAAATTACGGAAATGTCAAGAAGTCGATCACAAAGAATCAGACAGAAGATGATGTGGTTGTATTAAACTATGATGATGATCATACAAGAGCAATGGCAGAGGGAATCCGCCCAAGAGTTGTATATTTCAGCAGACTGGAGAAGCCTGCAGGCGGTGTATATGTAGAGGATGGTCACATTGTGATCGAGGCAAATGGAGAAAAGATCGATGTCCTTGCATTAAAGGATCTGATCCTGCTCGGTTCCCACAATGTTGAAAATGTGCTCGCTGCAGTTGGTATCTCTTATTATATGGGAGTGCCGGTCAATGTCATTCGTGATGTTGCAGTCAGTTTTAAAGCCGTAGAGCATAGAATAGAGTATGTAAAGACAGTGGCTGGTGTGGATTATTACAATGATTCCAAGGGAACCAATCCGGATGCAGCCATCAAGGGAATTCAGGCAATGGTAAAACCGACTTATCTGATCGGTGGAGGCTATGATAAAGACTCTACCTATGATGAATGGATCGATGCATTTGACGGAAAAGTCAGATGTTTGGTTCTGATCGGTCAGACGGCGAAGAAAATCGCAGAGACTGCCAAGAAACACGGATTCCATAATATTGTATTTGAAGACGATCTGTTAGGAGCGGTAAAATATTGTCATGAGAATGCAAAGGATGGAGAAGCAGTTCTTCTTTCTCCAGCATGTGCAAGCTGGGGAATGTTTGATAATTACGAGCAAAGAGGAAGAATGTTCAAAGAATATGTCCGCGATTTTAAGGAGTGAAATATTTGAATGACAGAAACAGGAACACAGATACAAATGAGATAGATAGCAGAAGAAAGCCGTTATGGTACAGCGGACGTTACTTTGACTATCCGCTGCTTGGCATTGTACTGGGGCTTGTTCTGTTTGGACTGGTCATGGTTTACAGCACCAGCTCCTACCGGGCAGATGAACTGTATGGTGACAGTACATATTTTGCAAAACGACAGCTTGTTTTTGAACTTGTTGCACTGTTTGGAATGTTTCTGGTATCGAAGATCGATTATCGCAGATATGCAAGATATTCCAAATATTTTCTGTATGTGGCAATGGCACTTTTAGTGCTGGTCTACATTATAGGAAGTGCGAGCCATGGATCGACCAGATGGATCTATATTGGTGCATTTGGATTCCAGCCGTCGGAATTTGCAAAGCTTGCGCTGATCGTATATACCGCAGATATCTGTACCAGAAAACCCAGAAGCCTGAATACACTGAAGGGTCTGGCGAAGATGCTTCTGCTTCCGTTTGTAACGATCATACTGATCGCGATCGAGAACTTAAGTACCGCGATCATATGCTTTGGCATTGTTGTGATCATTGTATTTGTCGCCAGTCCGAAAAAATGGCCGTTTGTGCTGATGGGGCTGATCGGAATCCTGATGTGCGTGATATTTATTGCAACAGCAGGCTATCGTGCAGATCGTATCCGTATCTGGCTTGCACCGGAAAAATACGATGATGGATACCAGACGATGCAGTCCCTTTATGCGATCGGATCCGGAGGCTTTTTTGGAAGAGGCATTGGGAACAGTATCCAGAAGATGGGATTTATACCAGAGTCCCATAATGACATGATTTTTTCCGTTATCTGTGAAGAGCTTGGTTTATTTGGTGCGGCACTTGTAATCGCAATGTTTGTGGTCCTGATATACAGATGCGCACTGATCGCAATCAATTCCGGTGAACGGTTTGGAGGTCTGATCGCAACCGGTGTTATGGCACATGTTGCTGTTCAGGTATTGATCAATATCAGTGTTGTAACAAATACGATACCACCGACCGGTGTACCGCTTCCATTTATCAGTTATGGTGGAAGCTCGATATGTTTCATGCTTCTTGAGATGGGACTGGTGCTTGCTGTTGCCAGACAGATGAAGCCGGGAAGATAAAATGGATAGGAAGATATAAAAGATGCAGAATAGGAGAACAGAGAGCGAAACTGAAAAGAAAAAGGGAAGAAAGGCAGGTAAGATTCTGTTGATCATTCTTGGTGCGCTGCTGCTTATATGCCTTAGTGCCTATGTCTATATCCTGAAATGCTACAGTCTGACCAAGATACAGGTGTCCGGCAATGTGCATTATACAGAGGATGAGATCATAGATATTGTAACAAAAGGGAAAAAAGCGGATAATACCCTGTTTTTCTATCTGGACAACAGAATGCATCCGGTAGAGGATGTAACCTTTATTGATAAATTTCAGATCGAAGTGATTGGAAGACATACCATAACGATCACAGTATATGAGAAGTCCATGGCTGGTTGTGTGAGCTATATGGATCAGTATATTTATTTTGATAATGATGGCCGCGTGCTTGAAACGTCTTCCGAAAAGCTGGAGGATGTTCCGTGTATTCAGGGATTGAAATTTGACCGTATCGTTGTGGGTGAAAAGCTCCCTGTAACGAACGAGGATATGTTTCAGGAGATCTTGACGATGACACAGTTGATCGATAAGAACAAGTTGTTGATCGATGAGATCCGGTTTAATAATGACAATGAGATCATCTTGTATAAGGACAAGATCAAAATAGAGCTTGGAAGCGGATCCGGGCTGGAGGACAAGCTTATAAATCTGGAAAGCATTCTTTCCAAACTGGAAGGGAAAAGTGGAACCCTGGATCTGTCGGATTATTCGGCAAGCAGTGGAAACGCTATATTTAAGGAAAATAAGTAAAATTTAAAACAAAAAGTTGTTGCGTTATTTATGAAAAAATCGTATTATTAAGATATTAATGCGATTATATAGATGTACACTCCCTGTACTTTGGGTTGCAGGTGCCAGATCTGCAGCCTGTGACTTGCTTACAGAATGAAGACAACCGGGGGAGGGAGCTGTACAGGAATTATAAAGAAATATATAGAAGGAGGAAACAACCTTGCTCGAAATAAAGTCTAACGATGAGAGAACACCAGCTAGAATACTGGTAATAGGAGTAGGTGGCGCTGGTAACAATGCAGTAAACAGAATGATTGATGAAAATGTAGAAGGTGTGGAGCTGATAGCGATCAACACGGATAAACAGGCACTTTCATTAAGCAGAGCTACAACAAAGATTCAGATTGGTGAGAAGCTGACAAAGGGACTTGGTGCAGGTGCAAAGCCTGAGATCGGTGCCAGTGCAGTTGAAGAGAATAGAGAAGAGATAGCAGATATTATCAAAGATGCCAACATGGTATTCGTAACATGTGGTATGGGTGGTGGTACCGGAACCGGTGCAGCACCTGTTGTTGCGGAGATGGCAAGAAATCTTGGTATCCTGACAGTTGGTGTTGTAACAAAGCCATTTGGTTTTGAAGGAAAGCCTCGTATGAAGAATGCGATGGAAGGAATTGCAAGATTAAAAGAGAATGTTGATACACTGATCGTTATTCCAAATGATAAGTTATTACAGATCTGTGATAAGAGAACAAGTATTCCGGATGCTTTAAAGAAAGCAGACCAGGTTCTTCAGCAGGGTGTTCAGGGTGTAACAGACCTGATCAATAAACCGGGTCTTATCAACCTCGACTTTGCAGACATCCAGACTGTTATGAGAGACAAGGGTATTGCACATATCGGTATCGGTTCCGCAAGCGGTGAGAACAAGGCTGTTGATGCGATCAAGGAAGCTATGGATTCACCATTACTGGAGACAACAGTATCCGGTGCAACCGATATTATTGTAAACTTCTCAGGAAATATTGGTATCGTGGAAGCATACGATGCAGTTACTTACCTGACTGAACAGGCCGGTGATGGTGTAAATATCATCTTCGGTACAGTTGACAATGATAACATGGGTGAGGAGATCAGCATTACGATCATTGCTACAGGCCTTGAGAAAGCAGAGACAACTACACCTGTCAGCAGATTCGCAGGAACTGCAGCTCCAAAGCTTGATACAGTTAATACAACATCATTTGGAGAAGCAAGAAAGACAACACCTACTTATGGTGGACAGGCACTTGGTGGATCATCTTCCATCCGTCCTACTTTCCTGTCAGATGCAGGAGCAGCATCACAGACAGCAAAGCCGGTAGTTCCAAATACAACAAGAACAGCCGCTCCGGTTGAGCCGCATGTAGCTCCGTCTCCAAAACCGGCAAGACCGACTGTACAGTCAAATGACAGTATCAGAATACCGGAATTTTTAAAGAAAAGATAAATAGCAGAGATGCGGACAGATATGTATATGTACGGATGCCATGGCGATATTGCCATGGCATTTGTGCAATAAGCTGTTATGTAGAAATAATATCTGCATCAGTTAATGGATATAAAAATCATAACATGGAAGGAGACAGATATGAGATTCCTGGCAACCGGAGAGGAAATGCAGAAGATCGATCAGATCTCCATTGAACAGATTGGAATTCCCGGTCTGGTGTTGATGGAACGTGCAGCACTTGCTGTAACAGAAGAAATAGAAAAAAGATTTTCACGGATAAAAACAGGAGAACATGATACCGGACGGACAGCATATACCAGGATCCTTGTTGTAACAGAACGCGGCAATAATGGAGGAGATGGTCTGGCTGTAGCAAGGATGCTGGCGGAAAAAGGATATCTGGTAGATGTGTACTGTATCGGACAGGTTAGCAGAGCAACAGAGAGTTATAAGGTTCAGGAGAGTATACTTGGACAGCTTGGGATCAAGATTACAGAGGATTTCCCGAATGGAGAATATGATGTAATCGTAGATGCAATCTTTGGAGTTGGATTAAAGCGTGACATAGAAGGAATCCATAAAGAGGTCATTGATCATATCAATGATATGCCGGCATATGTGGTAGCAGTAGATATCCCATCCGGTATATCGGCTACGACCGGACGGGTAATGAATGTTGCAGTAAAGGCGGATCTTACAGTAACAATGGGGTTAATGAAGGTCGGTATGACCGTTTATCCGGGACATGGATATTGTGGAGAGATCCTTGTAAAAGATATCGGATTTCCGGATAAGGCAGTTGATATGGTGATGCCGGAGATATTTACATATAATGAAGGGGATCTGAATCGGCTGAATAAACGAAGACCGGATGGAAATAAAGGAACCTTTGGAAAAGTTGCAGTCATAGCCGGCAGTCGGGAGATATCGGGAGCGGCCTGTCTTGCGGCATCAGCAGCCTACCGGGTTGGAAGTGGTATGGTAAAGGTATATACCCATAAGGATAACAGAGTGATTGTCGGGGGATATCTGCCGGAAGCATTGATGATGACATATCAGGATGAGAAAACAGCAGTTATCTGTGCGGAGAATGCATGTGCATGGGCAGATATCATTCTGATCGGACCGGGTATCGGAACCGGAAAAGAAGCGGAATGTATGCTTAAGACAGTGCTGGAGAATTTCAAAGGAACGATCGTTGTTGATGCAGATGGACTTAATCTTTTGTCAGCACATAAGGAGCTGCTTGCAGCAGGGGAAATCAGCAGACAGACAGGGAATATAGCACTTGTTATCACCCCTCATGTAAAAGAAATGTCCAGACTGACAGGAAAGACAGTGGCTGAATTAAAAGAAGCACCGGTTCGTGAGTGCAGGACATTTGCGGAAGCAGAAACACTTGTGTGTGTATTAAAGGATGCAAGAACCTGTGTCAGTGCAGGAGGTGTGCATACTTACATGAACACTTCGGGTAATGATGGCATGGCAACAGCAGGATCAGGTGATGTCCTTGCAGGAATGATCGCAGGGCTATCCGCCGGTGGAATATCTCCGGCAGAGGCAGCAAGACTTGGGGTGTATATACACGGACTGGCAGGGGATCGTGCAAAGAAACGGTATGGAAAGGCGGCTATGACCGCCGGCAGTCTGATTGATGAGATCGGTCCGGTCATGAGTTCTTATGTATAAAATATAATAGGCAGAGGCGCAGACAAATGAATAAATATAGAAGAATAGAAGCAGATATCAATCTGGATAATATCAGAGAAAATATAAAAATGATGAAGGCATGTGTGCCGGAGAGTATGAAGATGCTTGCCGTGATCAAAGCAGATGCCTATGGCCACGGAGCAGTAGAGGTTTCAAGAGCCCTTTCTGATTTGGCAGACTTTTATGCCATTGCCTGTATTGATGAGGCGGTAGAGCTTCGTCATGCAGGATGTGAGAAGCCGTTGTTGATACTTGGATATACAGACCCATCAGAGTATGATGAACTGATCACATACGATGTAAGACCTGCTATGTATGATAAAGCTGAATGTGCCATTCTCTCAGATGATGCGGTAAAGAAAGGAACAAAAGCAAAGATCCATATCAAGATGGATACCGGTATGAGCCGGATCGGCTTTCAGTGTGATGATGCAGGTATCAATGATATCGTGGAGATCGCGCATATGCCGGGAATTGAGATCGAGGGAATATTTACACATTATTCAAAGGCGGACGAATACGATAAAACAGCTGCAAATGGACAGCTTGCGTTATTCCGGTCTGTGATCGGCAGATTAGAAGAACGGGGTATATCGATTCCTGTAAAGCATATATCAAACAGCGCAGGAATCATGGAGATGGATAATGAAGGTTTTGATATGGTAAGATCCGGTATCGTAACATACGGACTATATCCATCGGATGAAGTCGATCATTCGATCGCGGCACTTAAGCCGGCAATGGAACTACTTGCCAAGGTAGTTCATGTGAAGGATGTGAAAGCAGGAACAGGTATCGGCTATGGATGGACATTTGTCGCACCGCATGATATGAGAATAGCAACCGTGTCTGCCGGTTATGCTGACGGATATCCAAGAGCACAGTCCAATATCGGGCGTGTGATCATTCATGGTAAGTATGCACCGATCACCGGACGTGTCTGTATGGATCAGTTTATGATCGATGTAAGTGATATACCGGAGACGTCAGTCGGTGATACAGTTGTTCTGATCGGAAAATGCGGAGATAAAGAGATCACGGTGGAAGAAGTTGCGGAACCGGCAAACAGCTTCAACTATGAACTAATCTGTAATATCGGAAGACGTGTACCAAGAGTCTATATTAGGGATGGAAAAGAAGTCGGGGAAGTGAATTATCTACGTCGGAACTGAATATCATAGAATAGAATTGGAAATACTTTTCACAACAGAAGATATTAATAAATAAATGGAGTGAAAAGAATTGGTAATCAGAAGAGGCGATATATTTTATGCTGATTTACGGCCTGTCGTTGGTTCGGAACAGGGAGGAGTCAGACCGGTACTTATCATACAAAATGAAGCGGGAAATAAACACAGTTCTACTGTGATCTGTGCAGCGATCACCAGCAAGATGAACAAGGCGAAGCTGCCTACACATGTTGAGATTGATTCCAGCCGGTATGATCTGGCAAAGGATTCGGTTGTTCTGTTGGAACAGGTGCGTACGATCGATAAACAGAGATTAAAAGAAAAAGTATGCCATATGGGAGATGACATTCTGAAAAAGGTAGATATTGCATTAAAGATCAGTCTGGATCTGTATTGATCTTTGTAGCATGGTAATTATAGACATTGTATAATCATACAGTTATACAGATTTCTATATGAATACGGATTATGCAGATTCTCATATGAAAAAATTGACGAATGTTGGAATTAATGATATATTTCCATTATATTTGCATTCGTGTTGAATTAAGAGTGAATGCAGAATGAAACGAACAGGAGAGGTGATTTGTAGACAGAGACTGTCTGGTATATGAAATTATTTAATAACAGAAAAGCTGATGAAGAAAAAGTTGAGGAAGAGATTATTTCCATGGTCAATGAGGGTAATGAACAGGGGCTCATTCATGATGACGAAGTAGAGATGATCACAAATATTTTTGAATTCAGTGAGAAAGAAGTCCGGGATGTTATGACGCCGCGTTCCGATGTAGTTGGAATCGACAAACATACTACAATGGATGAAACGATCAAGATCATGCTGGAGAATAATTATTCCAGATATCCGGTGTTTGATGATGATCTGGACAATATAGTCGGAATCCTTTATTTTAAGGATTTCGTAAAAGCGTATTTAAAGGATAAGAACCAGACGATCGAACAGATCATGGTTGAGCCGTTATTTGTGCATCCGACAAAGAATATATCGGAATTATTCAAACGGATGCAGAAAGAGAAAATCCATATGGTCATTGTGGTGGATGAGTATGGTCAGACAGAAGGCATCATAGCGATGGAAGATATTCTGGAAGAAATTGTCGGCAATATTTTTGATGAATACGACGATGATGACGATGATATTGCACTTGCGGGTCATGGATATATCGTGGGCGGCAGAGCAGAACTGGATGAATTGTCGGAACATCTGGGAATTGAGTTTCCGGATGAGGATTTTCAGACACTGAACGGGTTTATGCTGTATGAACTGGGAAGGCTCCCTTATGAGAACGAAAAAATAGATATTACATATAAGGGATATAATTTTGAGACCATTGGGATCAAGGATAAGATGATCGATAAGGTGCGGATAACCAAGGTTGAAAATGAAAATCAGGTATGATATTATGAACCAGTTGGGCTTATAAAGCTTCAAAAAAGAAACCGATATCCGAAAATGGATATTCAAAAGATAGAATTACAGAGTTAAGGAGTAAAAAAATGTCAGGACATTCAAAATTTGCAAATATTAAACATAAGAAAGAAAAGAACGATGCTGCAAAGGGTAAGATCTTTACCATTATCGGTAAGGAAATTGCGATCGCTGTAAAAGAAGGTGGTGCAAACCCTGATAACAACAGTAAGCTTCGTGATGTAATCGCAAAGGCAAAGGCAAACAATATGCCAAACGATACGATCAAGCGTGGTATCGACAGAGCAGCAGGTGATGCAAACTCCGTAAATTATGTTGCTAATACATACGAAGGATATGGTCCGAACGGTACAGCGATCATCGTTGATACTCTTACAGATAATAAGAACAGAACGGCTGCAAATGTAAGAAATGCATTTACAAAGGGCGGCGGAAACGTAGGAACGACCGGTTGTGTATCTTATATGTTTGATAATAAAGGACAGATCATTATCGATAAAGAAGAATGTGATATGGATGCAGATGATCTTATGATGATGGCACTGGATGCCGGAGCTGAGGATTTCAGTGAAGAGGAAGACAGCTTTGAGATCATCACAACACCGGATGATTTCTCAGCAGTCAGAGAGGCTCTTGAAAAAGAGGGAATCAAGATGGCAGAAGCAGAGCTTACCATGATCCCACAGAACTATGTAGATCTGACAGATCCTGAGGTTGTAAAGAAGTTTACAAGAATTCTGGATCTCTTAGATGAAGATGATGATGTACAGGCCGTATATCACAATGCAAATCTTCCGGATGAGGAATAATTATATCGTTCATGCCATTTGTGCATGAAAGAATTTCCACAGAATCCACATGCAATTTTATGTAAGGGGGTGTGGAGATTCTACCATATATGTATGCCAGGCAGGCAGCAGGACGGCAGAAAGCCGTTTGGCAGCACGCCTGGCATATGGTATGTTAAAAACAAATGCAGAGAGCATATATACATTTTACAACAAGAGTAGGAGCGTAGAATGAAGGGAATATTAAGATATTTACGGGACTATAAAAAAGAATCGGTTCTGGCACCATTATTTAAAATGCTGGAAGCCTGTTTCGAACTTCTGATCCCGATCGTAATGGCACATATTATTGATACCGGTATTAAGAATCAGGACATGGGATATGTTCTTCGGATGTGTCTCGTTATGATCGCACTTGGTATCATCGGCCTGAGCTGTTCTCTGACAGCACAGTATTTTTCCGCAAAAGCAGCAACCGGATTCGGAACGGCACTTCGAAGTGATCTGTTCCGTCATATCACAAGTCTTTCTTATAATGAGATCGATACGATCGGAACATCGACACTGCTTACTCGAATGACCAGTGATATCAACCAGATCCAGACAGGTGTCAATCTGGTGCTCCGTTTGTTCTTACGATCTCCATTTATCGTATTCGGTGCGATGATCATGTCATTTACGATCGATGTCAAATCAGCCATGACCTTTGTGGTTACAATACCGGCATTGTCGATCGTTGTATTTGGAATTATGCTTGTCAGCATTCCATTGTTTAAGAAGGTACAGGCAAGACTGGATAAGGTCATGCTTCTGACCCGAGAGAATCTGGAAGGTGCCCGTGTGATCCGGGCATTTAACAGACAGCAAAAAGAGGTTGATGAATTCGATAAGTCAACCGATGATCTGATGGATATTCAGTTGTATGTCGGAAGAATCTCGGCATTCTTAAATCCTGTCACATATGTGATCATCAATCTTGCAACTGTTGCGATCATCTGGATCGCAGCCGGACAGACCGATATCGGTATCCTGTCACAGGGTAAGGTTGTTGCACTGATCAACTATATGTCACAGATCTTAGTTGAGCTTGTAAAGCTTGCCAATCTGATCATTAACATCACAAAGTCGATCGCATGTGCAAAGAGAATCAATGTTGTGTTTGATACGAAGCCATCGATCACAGAGGTTGAAGAAGATTCTGCTTTATCAGAAGCACAGAAGGCAGCCGGCCAGGATGTTCCTAAGGTGGTATTTGACAACGTAGCCTTACGGTATGGTAAAGCATCGGAAGATTCACTGACCGGTATATCCTTTACGGTAAAAGCGGGAGAAACGATCGGTATTATCGGTGGTACGGGTTCCGGTAAGAGTTCTCTGGTCAACCTGATCCCGAGATTCTATGATGCCACCGGTGGTGCGGTTAAGATCGATGGTGTGGATGTAAAGGACTATGATCTCCGTTCCCTTCGAATGAAGGTAGGTGTAGTTCCGCAGAAGGCAGTTCTGTTCCAGGGCACGATCGCCGAGAATATCCGCTGGGGTAAAAATGACGCAACGGAAGAAGAGATCAATGAGGCACTTACGATCGCACAGGCAAAAGAATTCGTTGATCAGAAAACAGATGGCATGAACTTTAAGATTACACAGGGTGGCAAGAACTTATCCGGTGGGCAGAAGCAGCGTCTTACGATCGCAAGAGCAGTTGTAAGAAAGCCTGAGATCCTGATCATGGATGACAGTGCATCGGCACTTGACTTTGCAACAGACGCAGCTCTTCGGCGTGCGATCAAAGAGCAGACAAAGGGTATGACCGTATTTATCGTTTCCCAACGAGCATCGACGATCATGGGAGCCGATCAGATCATCGTATTAGATGATGGACAGGTTGCAGGTATCGGAACCCACGAAGAATTGTTACAGTCCTGTGAGGTATATCAGGAGATATGTCAGTCACAGTTATCGGCAAATGAAGTATCCGGTAAAAAGACTTCTGCCGGAAATGCAATGGCATAGGAAGGAGGAAGCGACGATGAGTAAAAAAGAAAAAAGTACGTCTGTCAATAAGAAAACACTTGGCAGAATATTAAAGTATATCAAACGATACAGTTTCTTAGTTGTCCTTTCTCTGATCTGTGCAGCGATATCCGTTGTTCTGACCTTATATGCACCGATCATTACCGGACATATGGTAGATAAGATCGTCGGAAAAGGAGCCGTTGATTTCGGAGCATTAAAGACACTGGCAATCCGTTTTGTGATTGTAGTTGCGGTTACGGCAGTCTGCCAGTGGATCATGAATATATTGAATAATAAAGTTACCTATCATGTTGTAAATGATGTCCGTACATCTGCATATAAGAAGTTAGAACAGCTTCCGTTATCCTATGTGGATTCTCACACCCATGGTGATATCGTAAGCCGTGTGATCGCAGATGTAGACCAGTTTTCAGATGGTCTGCTGATGGGCTTTACACAGTTATTTACCGGGGTTATGACTATTGTTGGAACGCTTTGTTTCATGTTATCGATTAACGCTGTGATCACGGTTGCGGTTGTTGTGATCACTCCGTTTTCTCTGTTTGTTGCGGCATTTATCGCAAAGAAAACCTACCATATGTTCAGAAAGCAGGCAGAGATCAAGGGTGAGATGACATCACTTGTTAATGAGATGGTAGAAAACCAGAAGGTTGTAACAGCCTTTTCCATGGAAGAAAATGTAAATGGCAGCTTTAACGAAGTAAATAAGAGATTGAATAAGGCCGGACTGGATGCGACCTTCTTCTCATCCATTACCAATCCGTGTACCCGTTTTGTAAACAGCTTAGTATATACCGGCGTTGGCATCATCGGTGCGGTCATGGCGATCAAGGGAAGAATATCCGTTGGTCAGCTTACCAGCTTTTTAAGCTATGCAAACCAGTATACAAAGCCATTTAATGAGATCTCAGGCGTCGTAACGGAGCTTCAGAATGCACTTGCATCCGCAGCCAGAGTATTTGAGCTGATCGATGAAGAACCGGAGATCGCGGAGCCTGCGGATGCCTATGTGATCGAGAAAGCAGATGGACAGGTGGATCTGTCTCATGTGGATTTCTCTTATAATAAAGATGTAGAACTGATCAAGAATCTGAATCTGAAGGTTGAACCGGGTAAGCGTGTAGCGATCGTCGGACCGACCGGATGTGGTAAGAGTACCGTTATCAATCTTTTAATGCGGTTCTATGATGTAGATGCCGGAGCCATTTCTGTAGATGACCATGATATCCGTCAGGTAACGAGAGAGAGCCTTCGTGATAACTATGGTATGGTTCTTCAGGAGACCTGGTTAAAGACCGGAACGATCAAGGAGAATATCGCATACGGAAGACCGGATGCGACGGATGAGGAGATTATAGAAGCAGCAAAACAGTCCCACGCACACAGCTTTATCAAGCGTTTGCCGGAGGGGTATGATACCATGATATCAGAGGATGGCGGCGGACTGTCACAGGGACAGAAACAGCTCTTATGTATTACCAGAGTTATGCTTGATCTGCCACCGATGCTGATCCTTGATGAAGCAACATCATCGATCGATACAAGAACCGAGATCCGGATCCAGCGTGCATTTGCGAAGATGATGAAGGGAAGAACGAGCTTTGTCGTAGCGCATCGTTTGTCAACGATCAAAGAATCTGATATTATACTGGTTATGAAGGATGGACATATCATAGAGCAGGGTAATCATGAATCACTTTTAGCACAGAAAGGATTCTATTACACCCTTTACAATTCACAGTTTGCACATTAGTAGGAACTAAAAATTTGTATTTATATAAAGGAGACAGGAAGATGAAAGTTAGTGAAAGCGGATATACAAAAGACGAATTACTTGACATAGTAGACAAATACCTAGCCGAGCAGTCCAGAAGATGGAATTTTATCGAGGAAAAGGGAGACGGCATGTATGTGTACGATGAGGAAGGAAATGAATATCTTGACTTCTTCGGCGGCATCGCAGTAAACAGTACCGGTAACTGTAACAAGAAAGTTGCGGCAGCAATCGCAGACCAGTGCCAGAATGTGATCCATGCATCCAATTACGCATATACACTTCCTATGATCCTGCTTGCAAAGAAGATTTGTGAGACGATCGGTATGGAGAAGGTTCTGTTCCAGAATTCAGGAACAGAGACAAATGAAGCAATGATCAAGATGGCAAGAAAATACGGAACCGATCATTACGGACCGGAGCATTATCATATCGTTACAGCCATTAACAGCTTCCATGGCAGAACCTATGGAGCGTTATCAGCAACCGGACAGCCGGACAATGCATGTCAGATTGGTTTCAAGCCGATGCTTCCGGGCTTCACATATGCAGAGTTCAATAATCTTGAGGATTTCAAGAACAAATGTACCAAAGACACAGTTGCAATCATGGTAGAGCCTGTTCAGGGCGAGGGTGGTGTATATCCGGCAACGGAGGAATTCTTAAAAGGACTTCGTGCTTACTGTGACGAGACCGGCATCCTGTTGTTATTCGATGAGGTACAGACCGGATGGGGCAGATGCGGAGATACGATGGCATTTATGACCTATGGAGTGAAGCCTGATATGGTATCTATGGCAAAAGCGATCGGCGGCGGTATGCCGATCGGCGCACTTTGTACATCAGCAGAGCTTGCAAGTGCATTTACACCGGGGGCACACGGTTCTACTTATGCAGCCAATCCTGTATGCTGTGCAGCCGCACTTGCAGAGATCGATGAGATCTTAGACAATCATCTTGCAGAGAATGCAAAAGAGACAGGAGCTTATTTTGCAGAACAGCTTTATTCCCTTCCGTATGTGAAGGAAGTACGCGGACGCGGACTTCTGGTTGGCGTTGAATTCACCAAACCAATCGCAAACGAAGTAAAGCATCTGGCTGTTGAGAACAGACTGTTGATCACAGCGGTAAGACCAAATGTGATCCGTATGGCACCGCCACTGATCGTAACAAAGGAACAGTGCGATAAGGCTGTTCAGATCCTGATCAAATGTGTGTCAAAGGCAGCAGAAGAAGCAGATGCATAAGGAGGTAACAGAAGATGGGAAGAACCGCAGAAGAAATGGAAGATGTAACACTTCTCGGCAATAAGAATGTAAAATACAGCATGGACTATGCACCGGAGATGTTACAGACCTTTATCAATAAACATCAGGACAATGATTATTTTGTCAAGTTCAATTGTCCGGAATTTACCAGCTTATGTCCGATCACGGGACAGCCGGATTTTGCAACCGTATATATATCCTATGTTCCGGATGTGAAGATGGTAGAGAGCAAGTCTTTGAAATTATATCTGTTCAGTTTCCGGAATCACGGAGATTTCCATGAGGACTGCATGAACATTATCATGAAGGATCTGATCAAATTGATGGATCCGAAATATATTGAGGTCTGGGGCAAATTCACTCCGAGAGGCGGTATCTCGATCGATCCATATTGTAATTACGGAAGACCGGGAACAAAATGGGAAGAAGTTGCATGGAACAGAATGTCAAATCATGACCTGTATCCGGAAAAGATAGATAACAGATAGGCGGAATGTCAGATGAATTACAGGGAAACAGTTGATTATATCCTAAGCATTCCACTGTTCGCGCAGAAGATTGGCACAGAGAATCTTGCCAGTCTTCTTGAACGTTTAGGGAATCCGCAGGATAAGAGCAGAGTGATCCATATAGCAGGAACAAACGGTAAGGGATCGACGGCAAAGGCGCTTGCTACGATACTGATGCATGCAGGCTTTCATGTAGGATTGTTTACATCACCGCATCTTGTCTCGATCAATGAGCGCATACGGTACGATGATGAAATGATCTCAGACGAAGATTTTACATGGGCATTTGAACAGGTGCGGAAGAAGTTCACCGTTCATCCGTCTTTTTTTGAAGTGATGTTTGCGATGGCGGCTGTTTATTATGAGAAGAAGCAGCCGGATTATGTGATTTATGAGACCGGAATGGGTGGCAGGCTGGATGCAACTAATGTCGTAAGACCGGAGCTTTGCATCATCACATCGGTAGGACTTGATCATATGGAATATCTTGGAGATACGATCGCTAAGATCGCAGGAGAGAAAGCAGGGATCATCAAACCGTCAGTTCCGGTCGTATATTTCAAGCGGGATGCGGTTTCGTCTGGAATCATAGAGACTCATGCAAAAGAATTGGATTCTGCCGTAACAGTGGTCGAAAAATCAAACTATATAATAAATGAAATAGATGATAAAACCATTGATTTTTCATTTCATAATCGGTATTATAATTATGACCATTTGAGGATACTGAAAACGTCTCTTTATCAGGTCGAAAATACCTGCCTTGCAGTTGCTTCTTTTGATATCCTGATGCAGATCAGGGATATAGAATATGGGAAAAATGCAGGTGCTGATGTCAGGATAGAGCAGGCAGTCAGAAGCGGATTACTTGATTTTTCATGGGAAGGCAGGATGGAGGAGATCGCACCGGATCTGTTTGTAGATGGTGCACATAATCCGGAAGCAGTCGAATGTTATTGCAGAACACTTCGGACGCTTTATACGAAGAAAAAGAAGATCCTGGTCTTTGCAGCGGTAAAGGACAAGGACTATGATACGATGATACGGGATCTGACAGAAGCACTTTCGTTTGAGAAGATCATAGTTACAAGTGTAGATAATAAACGGAAGGCGCCGGTCTCTCTGATCGCAGACAGGTTCCGGAATTACACAGGACATACGGTGGAGGCATATGAGGATATTGCAGAAGCAATGGATGCCGCCATCCGCTATAAAGAACAGATCACAGATTCAGCAGTCTATTGTGTGGGTTCTCTTTATCTGGTGGGAGAAGTCAAACGCTGGCTTCAGAAGATAAAAGAGCAATCTGCGAATATGGAGGAATAGTATGATAAACTTTGATGAAGAAGTAAAAAAATTCAGACCGACTCTGGAAGTAGACCAGGCAGAAGATGCCATTTATCATAATGATCTGAAGGATATCTCAGATATTATGCAGGAGATGCTTCGTGTAGCAAAGGAAACGGAGAAATAATATGGCAGACGTACTGAATTGTAAGCATTGTGGCGGTAAGATCCTTGTTACCGGATATTGCAGCCAATGTGGGTTAAAGAGTGAATTTGTAAATAAGGCACTGAACACATCCAAATATTATTATAATATTGGTCTGGATAAAGCCAGAGTCCGTGATATGAGTGGTGCAGAAGATGCATTAAAGACAGCCCTTAAATATGACAAGTTGAATATTGATGCCAGAAATCTGCTGGGGCTTGTATATTATGAAACCGGTGAAGTTGTTCTGGCATTAAGCCACTGGGTTATCAGTGTGAATTATTTCAGCGGACGAAATGTTGCAAAACGTTATATCAAAGAGGTGAAGGGCAATCCACACAAGCTTGAAACAACGAACAATGCAGCAAGAAAATACAATCAGGCAGTAAACTATGCCAGACAGGGCAGTAAGGATCTTGCATTTATCCAGCTTCGAAAAGTCTTATCGGATAATCCGAAGTTTGTAAATGGTTATCTGCTGATGGCACTTCTACTGATCGATGATAACAAATATGATAAGGCAAGAAAAGCATTAAAACGTGTCATCAAGATCGACAGAACCAATCCTCTGGCTGTCCGCTATTTCAATGAGATGGGGCATACGGATGAGGAGATCATGAGCTTTCGTGATTATCCGGATGATGATTATGATGCGGATCTGCTGTTTGTGGAAGACCAGCCACGGGCATATGTGGAATCCGATAATGTTGACCGGAATGGAAGACCGACTCCGGTTGGCAGATATAAGGATATTAATTTCTACAAATATTCGCTTGCCTATGTTCTGGCAGGACTGGTATTGGGACTGGCTGTCATGTGGTTCCTTGTTATGCCACAGCATAATAAGAATGCAGATGATGAGAGCAGAAATGTTAAGATTGCCTACAGCGAAGAGATTGCCAATAAGAATACCAAGCTTTCCTCTCTGCAGGATGAGGTTGATTCCCTGACAACAAAGAATAAAGATCTTACGAAGCAGGTCGCAGATTATGAGGAAAAAAGCAAGGCAGATATATCAGATACGGATAAGATTACGATGCAGCTTGCCATGAAGTATTATAATGATACCCAATATGATAAGGCAATGACAGAGATCGACAAGGTGCTGGAGACCAGCCCGGATTATGATGTTGCTCTGTATTATAAAGCTCTATGCTATCTGGGTACGGAGGATGAGGATAAGGCCAAAGAAGCCTTTGATACATTTATCCAGAAATGTCCAAATTCTATTTATTATACAGTTGCAGTAGCATTGTCTGGTGCAGACACAACGAGTGGAAAAACAGATGATGGAGGCAGCACGACAGAAGGCAGTTCGGAAGGAACAACGGAATCCGATATGGATCCGACAAATGAATAAAAAGAAATCAAGATCATACAAAAGACAAATAAGCAATATTGCTTATTTGTCTTTTTTTGTAAAAAAGAGGTGGCGTATGAATAATTATGAGAAAATAGGGGATACTGTGTTAATAGAGCTTCCGGAAGAAGTTGATGATTACCGGGCATCGATACTGGTGAACGAAACGGAAGAGGTATTTCAGGATGGCAGGATCCGGTACGTGATATTCGATTTCCGGCATACAAGCGTGATGGACAGCTCCGGGATCGGTCTGATCACGAGAAGATTCCGGAATGTATATGACAGAGGCGGAAAGGTGTTTGTGATCCATGCAAATGACAGAATGCAGCGTCTTCTTAAAATGTCGGGAATATTTAAGATCGCAGAGCAGACAGAGGATTTTGAGACTGCGTACAAGCAAGTACATATGTCATAAAATGAAAAGGAGAAGAAAAGAATGAACAGAAATGAAATGAAAATAGAGTTTGGAAGTGATCCAAGAAATGAGAGCTTTGCAAGGGTTGTTGTAGCATCCTTTATGACCCGTACGAATCCGACGCTGGAGGAGGTCGCTGATGTTAAGACAGCCGTGTCGGAAGCAGTTACGAATTCGATCATTCATGGTTATGGGCAAAAAGAGGGAACAATCGAGATACGGGCATACATAGAAGAGCGGAAGCTGTACATAGAGATCACCGATTATGGCTGTGGTATCGAGGATGTGGAAAAGGCAATGGAGCCAATGTTTACAACCGGAAAGGATGGACGGTCGGGAATGGGATTTTCCTTTATGGAAGCCTTTATGGATGAGCTTACGGTAGAGTCGGAGCCGGGAAAAGGAACGACAGTAAAGATGGCAAAAAAAATAGGGGCTGGGTGTGCAGTATAAATGGAAAATAATCTGGATCTTCTTTTACAGGCGAAGAAGGGTGATGACAGTGCAAAAGAAAAACTGGTAGAACAGAACCTTGGACTTGTATGGAGCGTAGCCAGAAGATTTACAGGACGTGGATATGATATCGAGGATCTGTTTCAGATCGGCTGCATCGGATTGATCAAAAGTATTGATAAATTTGATTTTGACTATGATGTGAAGTTTTCGACCTATGCAGTTCCGCTGATCCAGGGGGAAATCCGTCGCTTTTTGCGGGATTACGGTGCAATCAAGGTCAGCCGTAGTCTGAAGGAGATGAATAGTAAGGTAGAGCAATACCGGCAGCGGGTGATCAAGGAAAAGGGCTATGAGCCTGAGATCGAAGAGATCGCTGCTGCCCTTTCTTATGATGCAGGGGAGATCGTAATGGCAATGGAGGCTTCGTTGGAGCCGGAGTCTCTGGATGCTCCGGGTGTATATTCAAAAACGGAGGAATATAGCCATGAGATTGTTGATCATTTGTCGTTGATGCAGATGCTGGAACGGTTGGAGCCGGAGGAACAGCGTTTGATCCAGCTTCGGTATTTTGAAGACAAAACGCAGTCGGAGACCGGAAAACTGCTTGGTATCAGCCAGGTTCAGGTGAGCCGGCAGGAAAAACGGATCCTTGAGAAATTGAAAGAAAGTGTATAAAAAGAACAGATGCGGATATCCTAATCCTGTAAGAATATGGGAAAGCAGGTTTCGTAATATGGCAGAAATGGTATATTTGCAGTTGGCAGAAAGTGTTCTGGCGGAAAAACGAAAGGTATTGATCCGGGATGTATCGAAGGTCGTATCCGACAATCTGGATCTGAAAAATAAAATCGAAAAAATTGAACTGATGAATTTTTCTACCAGTTCAAAGGAACAGCAGGTCATATCCATATTGGATATCATAGAGGAGATCAGAAAAAACTGCGATGGGGAGCTGTGTATCCAGAATCTTGGACAGCCTGATGTCGTTGTATATTATAAGGCATTCGATCCGTCGGACCGGATAAAGCAGAAGTTCAAATTTATATTTCTATGCCTGATCGCATTCTTTGGTGCTGGATTTTCAATTATATCCTATAACTCGGATGTGAATCTGGTCGGACAGCTTGATCTGCTTCAGAATGTATTTACCGGAGGCAGTGAATCAGGAGCCATGATTGGCGGTGTTGCCTATTCACTGGGCTTGTTCATTGGAATCATTGTATTCTTTAATCATGGAGCCAATAAGAAATTTACCGATGATCCGACCCCGCTTCAGGTGCAGATGCGGCAGTATGAACAGGAGATCAATCAGACAGTGATCACGGATTCTGTAAGAAAGAAGGATGTGCGGGATGCTGATTAGACATATCTGTTATGCACTGGTTGCATTTATCGGAGGGGCAGCTATATCCAGTGGTTATTTTGCATTTATATCCCTGATCGGAGTATTCCCCAAGTTGGCGGAAAAGGTGAAAGGCAATCGGCACTATATGCTGGTGGAATGTCTGCTGGCATATGGTGCTGTGGCAGGAAATATCGTATATATATTTAATATCCGGATCCCGCTTGCAATTCCTGGGCTGGCTTTTGTGACCCTGCTTGGCGGTATCTTTACAGGCTGTCTGGTTGGTGCGCTCGCAGAGGTGCTGAATGTATTTCCGATCATATCCAGACGGTTTTCAATCCGGCGTTATATTCCTTACATCATATACATGGTTGCAGCAGGGAAACTCGTAGGTTCTGTTCTTGGTCTGATATCAACCGGACTGGTCTAGGAATGCGATTTATATGCATAGTTTTCATGCAAATGGAAAATACTGAAGAATAGAACCCGGTAAGACAGGAGGAAAGTATATGCAGTTTGAACCAAAAGAAAAGGAATACAATCAGTATGTTGAAACGATTACTCCGGTATCCAATTCGGCAAGAAACTGCCTGTGGGCGTTTCTCATCGGAGGACTGATCTGCACGATCGGACAGGTGTTATTTAATTTGTTTGAATATGCGGGACTGGATAAGGATGACAGTTCGTCTTATGTATCGATCGTTCTTGTACTCATCAGTGTGGTACTCACAGGTCTGAATGTCTATAAGAAGATCGCAAAATATGGTGGAGCCGGAACTCTGGTACCGATCACGGGCTTTGCTAATGGTGTCTGTGCTCCGATCATAGAGTTTCAGACCGAAGGTGAGGTTTTCGGTAAAGGTGTAAAATGTTTTACGATTGCAGGCCCGGTTATCATGTACGGTATCTTTACATCATGGGTGCTGGGACTGATATACTGGATCTGTAAGCTGGCAGGCTGGGTATGATTCCCGGCCTGTTTTTTCAAAAATGTTACATATGTTTTAAGGTAAAATGATGGTTTTGTGAAATATTAGATTTAAGGGGAATCTGTATTGACAGATAAAAATACCTATGATAACTTTAACAAATGGTTAAGTTAATAATAGTAGGTATCTGTATCCTTTAGCAGGATGCGTATACTCGCATGTGTAGTAAATGGAGATACATCATGAAAAAAGCAAAAAGAAGTGTTACTACAACAGTATGTGTTATTGTTGCATTGTGTGTGTGTTATCTGATATTTTGCGGAATTATTGGTAAGAAAAAGTTTTTTCCAAATACCAGTATAAATGGAATTGATGTCAGTAACATGACGGTGAAGGAAGCTGCAGCGGCTGTAGAAGATCAGTTTGCAACGGAGTACAATAACGCCGGGATCGACGTAACGTTGGAAGGTAAAACATATTGCATTGCGATCGAAGAAGCTCTGGATCTGAATGTGATCGATGCGGTACAACAGGCAAACGATGAAAGCCATGGATTTTTAACAAGAGGTTTTAATTTTATTAAGGCATTATTTGGTGAGGCAGAATATACTGCACGACCATCGCTGAAGGATAAGAAGCCGTTGTATACTGCGATCGAACAGTCCGGGCTGACGAAGCTGGAAGGGGTAGAAGATTCCTCTTACACCGTGAAGGATGACAAGGTTATTGTTACAAAGGGCCGCGGAGGTTATACGGTAGATTCGGATAAGCTGGCAGATGAGATTGCTTCCTGCATCAGTAAGGGAGAATTTGATGCGCAGCTTGAATGTCCACTTACATACAGTGATGTCGATCTGAATCTGGTATATGATCAGATTTATGTAGCACCGGCGGATGCAACACTGGATCCGGAAAATGATTACAGCGTAACAGATTCTGTGGTAGGAATCAGCTTTGATAAAGATGCTGCCAGGAAGAAGCTGGATGCGGCAGCCGATGGAGAAGAAGTCAGCTTTGATCTGGTTTATACAGAACCGGAGCTGTCGAAGGAGACATTACAGGCCTATCTCTTCCGTGATACGCTGGGATCCTTCAGTACCAATGTAGGTGGAACGGATGCAAGAAAAGGAAATGTTGCAAAGGCGGCAGAAAATTGTAACGGCACGATACTGATGCCGGGTGAAGAGTTTTCATTCAATAATGTGGTAGGACAGAGAACCATTGAGAATGGGTTTCAGGCAGCTCCATCTTATGTCAATGGGGAATCAGTAGATGAAGTCGGCGGAGGTATCTGTCAGGTATCATCCACTCTTTATGATGCCTGTCTGTATGCGAATCTGGAAATTGCAGAACGTCATTGCCATCCGCATCCATCCACTTATGTAGATGCAGGCTTTGATGCAACGGTATCCTGGGGCGGACCGGATTACCGTTTTATAAATAATACGGATTATCCGCTCAAGGTGACCGCCTCCTATAGTGGTGGTGTTGTGTCATGTGCGATTTATGGAACGAAGCTAAAGGACTTCAGAGTGTCACTGTCCAGTGAACTGGTAGCAACTTATGATTATGATACGGAATATGAGGACGACGATACACTGGAGAAAGGTGAAGAGGAAGTTTCCGTTACAGGTATCACAGGAACCAAATATCAGACCTACCGGACGGTATATGACGGAAATGGAGAGGTAATCTCATCTGAACCGGAATCTGTCAGTGTGTATGATAAACGGGATAAAGTAGTTCTTCGTGGAACCAAAGAGAAGGAAGATACCTCAGAGGAGAATTCGACTGAGGAGAAGAAGACGGAGGAAAAAACAACCGAGGAAAAGACAACTGAGGATACGACAGAAAAGAAGGACGACAAGAAAGACGATTCCAAGAAGGATGATAAGAAATCGGATAAAAAGTCAGACGATAAGAAAAAGAATGATACAAAGACAGATGATTAAATAAAGAAACAAAGAAAAGCTCATATGGAAGCCGGTTCGTAAGGATCAGGCAGCCATATGAGCTTTCTTTTGTGTTATTGATAGTATATTATTCCGCTTCACTGTGGTCGTTTGTTTTGACCTCCTGATTGGTATACAGGTTTACATAGTGAGGACGAAGCTTGGAATATATGATTTTCTGTTCACTGTATAAGCTGTAATAACCGGATAACATATAGCTGACACTGCAGCCGATCGCGAACAGCAGGATACCGCTTGCACCGAATAATTCGATGCTTAAGACCAGAGATGCCAGCGGACAGTTTACAACGCCGCAGAAGAGACATACAAGCCCCATAGCAGCTCCGAATCCTGGATCCAGTCCAATCCAGCCTCCAAGGGTACATCCGAAGGTTGCACCGATGAAGAACGATGGAACGATCTCTCCGCCACGGAATCCGCAGCCGATCGTGATGCAGGTAAACAGGAGCTTCAGAATGAAGGCTTCCGGTTTTGCTGTTCCATGGATCGCCTGTTCAATAATGTTCATACCGGCACCATTGTAGTCATTGCAGCGGACGGCAAGCGTCAGGAGAACCAGTAGCACACCGCCGACCAATATACGAAGATACTGGTTTTTCAGATATTTCTTAAATGTTTTTCCGATGACCTGCATGGACATACAGAAAAGGATGCTGAGTACGGCAGCAGCGACCGAGAGAATGATCACCCGGATCCCGGTTGCCAGTGACATTTCAGGAACCTGATTCAGAATGAAATAGGTAGGGGTGATGTGAAATTTTTCTGTGATCGCATAGGAAATGGTTGCTGACAGGATACATGGTACCAGAGCACTATAATACAGAATTCCGATGCTGATAACCTCTACACTGAAAAGTGCGGCCGTAACAGGAGTTCCAAACAGGGCAGCGAATACGGCACTCATACCACACAAGGTCATAATATGTTTATCGCTGTCATCCATTTTGATCAATTTGCCGATCGATGCACCCAGACTTCCGCCAATCTGCAGGGCAGCACCTTCCCGGCCGGCAGATCCGCCAAATAAATGCGTGATAACGGTTGTTATAAAGATCAGAGGTGCCATACGGAAAGGCACATTGTATTCCGGATTCCGAATCGATCCGATAACAAGGTTGGTTCCCTTGTCATGCTTGATGCCGCCTGCACGGTACAGAAATACGATCAACAGACCGGCTGCCGGGAGCAGGAAGATGATCCATCTGTGCCCGGAACGGAACTGTGTGACATATTCAACGCTGTAATGAAAGGCTGTTCCGACAGCCCCGCAGGAGATTCCGATAATGGCAGAACAGATCAGCCATTTAATAAATGTTTTTGCGTATCGTTTTGTTCGATCGATACAATTTAACCAGTATTCTTTTGTAAATATCATAATTCATACCTATCCAGATTGTTTTTATTCTTTCATAGATTACCCCGAATCAGCGGATTTGTCCAGAACATATTAAATATGAATAAAATAAAGAAAAGAAGCAAATGACTATCAACAGAAGAACATATGGAAATAAGGAGGCAGAAAATGAATAAAATGGTTGGAAAACAAAGTGTCAGTTTTTCAGATCCTCCATGTATTCTGGGAGCGGCTTCTATCTGTGGACCAAAGGAAGCTGAAGGACCTCTGGCGGATTACTTTGATATCCGTTCCGAAGATCCTACATTTGGAAAGGATTCCTGGGAAGAGGGCGAAAGTGAGATGATCCGGCAGGCGGTCGAGCTTGCAATCAAAAAGGCGGATAAAAAGAAAAAGGAGATCCGGTATATATTTGCGGGGGATCTGCTGGGACAGTTGATCGCAACCACATTTGGTATTAAGGATCTTGATATACCGGTATTTGGGTTGTATGGAGCCTGCTCTACCTGTGGAGAGGGATTGTCGCTGGCATCCATGACAGTTGCTGCCGGTTATGCGGACTGTGTAGTGGCAGCAACGTCCAGTCATTTTGGAAGTGCAGAGAAACAGTTCCGGTTTCCACTGGAATATGGAAATCAGAGACCGTTATCTGCGACCTGGACGGTAACCGGAAGTGGAGCGTTTGTTGTTGGTAAGGCAGAGCCGGAAGAAGGAGTAATTCAGATTACCGGGATTACAACGGGACGGATCGTGGATTATGGGGTAAAGGACTCCTTTAATATGGGAGCCTGTATGGCACCGGCAGCGGCAGATGTGATCTATCAGAACCTGAAGGACTTTGACCGGAAGCCAACGTATTATGACCGTATCATTACCGGGGATCTGGGGAAGATAGGGCAGAAGATACTGTTTGATCTTTTAAAGGACAATGGAATAGATATCAGCAACCAGCATATGGATTGTGGTATCGAGATCTTTGATAATGAAGAACAGGATACACATTCCGGTGGCTCCGGTTGCGGATGCTCGGCTATTACGCTGGCTGGCTATGTATTAAAGCAGTTACGGGACGGAACCTGGAAGAGGGTATTGTTTGTACCGACCGGAGCACTTCTTTCCACAGTAAGCTATAATGAAGGACAGAATATACCGGGCGTGGCACATGCAGTTATAATAGAACGGAGGTAAAGTTATTTATGGATTATATAAAGGCATTTGTGATCGGAGGTGCTGTCTGTGTGCTTGTTCAGATACTGATGGACAAGACGAAGCTGCTTCCGGGACGGATCATGGTGATCCTGGTATGTACCGGTGCTGTTCTTGGAGCAATCGGGATATATGAACCATTTCTTGAATTTGCCGGCTGCGGAGCCTCGGTTCCTCTTTCCGGATTTGGTTATAATCTCTGGAAGGGAATAAAAGAGGCAGTTGATCAGGATGGATTTATCGGGCTGTTCCGGGGAGGCTTCAAGATGGCGGCAGTAGGAACCTCGGCAGCATTGATCTTTTCCTATCTGGCATCCCTGATCTTTAAGCCAAAGATGGTAAAATAGCATAAAGTATATTTTTTTATATAAATCCTAGGGAATAGGAAAGGAGCCATGAGAATGATCTCTCATGGCTCCCTTTTACATATATCGTTTTTATTCTTCTGTATTTTTATGTTTGTTCTCTTTTGAGGAAGGTTCATCAGAAGATGGTTCATCGGTAGGTTTCTCTGTTGGCGGTTCTTCTGTTGTAGGAGCTTCCGTTGTCGGTTCTTCTGTTGTAGGAGTTTCCGTTGTTGGTTCCTCTGTTGTAGGCTTCTCTGTTGTCGGTTCTTCTGTCTTGTCCTTTTTGAACTTAACAGTGATCGTATGATTGCTTTTTACCTTTGAGAACTTATACTGTGAAACCGGTCCGACGGAGCTTCCGTCTACATATACATCCGAGATCACATAACCCTTATCCGGTGTGATATAGAAGGTTGTGTTCTTGCCGGATTTTACGGTTGTACTTGGGGAGATAGAACCACCGGATCCATCTACACCGGAAGTAATCTTGAAGCTGTCCTTCTTGTTGTCCTCTGTAGTCTTATTTGGATCTTCAGAATCAGAAGAGTCTTCGGTTTCTTCTTCCTCCGGATGAAGCGGACATTTCTCTTTCAGGATGTTCTGATCGTATTCAAAGTCTGCATCAATGATTTCAATCTTGCCGTCATCATCTACTGTATAATAATAGGTTGTTGTTTCCTTACAGGTATTGGTTGCTACCTTATGGGAATCATTACAGATCACAACCTTCTTGTTTCCACCGCATCGTTTGGTAGGAACGGTTCCTTTTGCGAAATAGTCTGTTATTGTTGGACAGCCTTCAACAGGGAGAAGTCCGGTATCCTTACATACGGTTGCCCGGGTGATTCCGCTTGGCATTTCAAAGATCTTGGAGGTATCCAGACCCTTTGCTTCCACGATCGCATCCATGATCTTACGCCACATGTTCTTATGATAGCTTCCAGCAGCAAAATTAGTATTTACATCAAAACCGATCCAGATCGAAGCGGTGTAATATGGAGTATATCCACAAAACCATGCATCGTAGTTGCTGGAGGTTGTACCTGTTTTACCTGCTGTATAAAGGCCACATGAAAGGTTTGCAGCAGTACCGGTACCGATTGTAACTACATCATGCATGGCACTTGTTAATAACCATGCATTCTGAGGAGAGATGACCGGGGATTCTTCCGGTGTTCTGTTATCGATCAGAAGCTTGCCGTCATGATCATATACCTCGGTGTAGAAGATAGGTTTGATATAATTGCCTTCATTTGCAATTGTTGCATAAGCAGCGGTGATCTCAAGGTTTGTGATGCCATCTGTCAGACCACCAAGGGCAAGGGACTGGTTGATATCCGATTCAATCCCTCCGCTTGAATTTGTACGTTCTTTTACAAGGGTTGTGAATCCAAGCTTTAACAGATATTCGTAAGCAAGCTCCGGAGTAACATCTGTGATCGTCTTAACAGCAAGAATATTCATGGAATTCTGAATAGCCTGTCGGATCGTGCTTGGACCACGGTAGCCACTGTACCAGTTTCTGACTTCGCCGCCATTTGTATAGGTGTATGGTTCATCTTTGTATACGGTTGCAAGGCTCATGCCGCAGCCGTCCAGTGCAGGAAGAAAAGCGGCAACAACCTTAAAGGTTGATCCGGGTTGTCTGGTTGCTTCTGTAGCACGGTTAAAGGAACGATCCTCTGTCTTTTCACCACGACCGCCGACGATGGCTTTTACCTGACCGGTCTCCTGATCCATCAGGGTGAAGGAGATCTGTGGTTCCACTGTGACCTTATAGCTTTCAAGCTGTTCCTTGTAACCGGTTGTCTCGATCAGGTGCGCTTTGTATTCGTCAGCAGCAGCACGGGCATCTTCTTCACTGGAGAAGATTAGGTCGAAAGAGGATTGTCCCATTTCTTCCTGGAACCAGGTTACCATCATATTCTGACTGTAGTTGTACTGTTCACCGTTGTCATCTACCAGTGTCAGTGCATAGGATAACTGATAGCTGTCAGCCGGATAGTTATCTTCATCATTTAAAACATCATCACAGATATTCTGGATCTGTGTATCCTGACAGGTACGGACATCCAGACCACCGGAGTAGATCAGGCTGTCTGCCTCTGACTTGGAATAGCCCATAGCCATGAAATCATCTTCAAGCTGGCTGATGACCTCATCAATGTAATAAGAGTTGACCTTGGTAGGGGATGATTTCTTGATCGATGATACCTTTTCAATCTCGCTATATACATCATCAGCGAGTGCAGTATCGTAATCGGACTGGGAGATCATGTTCTGATCCAGCATATTTTCAAGAACCATCAGTCGTCTTTTGGCATTTTCCTCCGGGAAAACGATAGGGTCAAATTTACTTGGGTTCTGAGGGATGGCTGCCAGTACCGCACATTCGGATATGGACAGATCCTTCAGTCCTTTATTGAAATAGTATTTTGCAGCGGTTTCTACCCCGTAACGTCCCTGACCGAGATAGATCGTATTCAGGTAATACTCGGCAATGCTCTTTTTCGGAAGCACCTTTTCGATCTCAACTGCCAGATACTGCTCCTGCACCTTACGTTCGATCTTGTCAAACATGGTTTTTTCATCCAGGCCGACATTGAAGATCTGGTTTTTGATCAGCTGCTGGGTCAGTGTACTGGCACCCTGATCAAAGTCACCGGACTGGAGACCGTGGGCGAAGGCACGCATGATACCCTGGACATCGATACCGTTATGCTCCCAGAAACGTTTATCTTCAATAGCAATGAAGGAATTTACAAGTGTTTCCGGTATATCATCGTAGTAAACATACTCACGGTTGGCATCAAAGCTCGCAAGAACCATAAGCTCTTTGCCGTCCTGATCATACAGGGTTGTCTGATATCCTTTCGGGATCAGATCCTTGGCATTCACCTCTGGTGTGTCGTCCAATATGCCTTTTAACATACCAAAACCGGAACCGATTCCAAGTACGATGATCGCAAGGAATATGACCAGTAGTGTTTTGAACAGCGAAACCGATAGTTTTCGTTTATTTCGGGGTAGTTTGGAAACAAGTGCTTTTTGTTTCTTTTCCACGCCCTTTTTGCTAAAATCCATGGAAAATCCTCCTTAAATTAAGTTCAATCATAAATACAACTCATTATAGCAGAGATTTACATAATAATAAAGTAAAACTTCTGATGTGAAATAAAATTAAGACATATAAAAATGCGGATAAATCCCAAATATTTTATAGTTTTTTTGTTACACTATAGGTGGATTTTGTAGTATGATGGTTACAGAAATAAACAGAGAGGAAACAGAACAGCGATGTTTGAGTCAATTGAAGAAGCAATTTCCGTATGGAAAGAGGAGTTTTCCTTTATTGAGGATGCGAAGGTCACAGGATATGACGGAGGGTATCCGGTTGTTGATTTTACGATCCATGAAGCTGCCTTCAGTCTGGTAAAGAGTGAGAGTAAATTCAAGCGTATCATACGATCTGCCGAGATGGAAGGCGGTATAGAAGTAGGAGTATCGACCTGTTTTTATAATACAGCATATGTCAGATGGAATCCGCCGGTCATGACGATCTGTGGTTATCCTGAGGTGATCAGCCGTATATTAAAAAAGATCATGTAAACTGCCCGGGTGAATAAAAAGAAATTCACCCGGGTATTTTATATGTATTGGGATAACAGATAGGAGGCGTATACATGAACCGGGCAATACGAACCGATCTTGCCATTGAGCTGCGGGAGGATATCAAGGATCGCGGGAAGATAGACGGGATCGAAATTGAAACAAGGATCAGCCAGGAAAAAATAAAGACGACTATTATACATGTAAATGACCAGACAGGAGCCGATACGTTGGGAAAACCGGTTGGCACTTATATCACCATTGAATGTCCGGAAATCCGGGAATTTGATGAGGATATCCATAAGCCGCTCTGTAAAGAGCTGGCACATGATCTGAAAAAAATGCTGGGAGAAGCCCGTTCCATCCTGGTCGTGGGACTGGGAAACCGGGAGGTAACACCGGATTCGCTGGGACCATTGGTGACCGATCATTTATTTATAACCAGACATTTGCAGATGGAGCATATACACCTGCAGGAAGAGCCGGAATATGAAATCTCTGCGATCTGTCCGGGTGTCATGGCCCAGACGGGGATCGAGACGGTGGAGATCATCCGTGGAATCTGTGACAATATTGATGTCGATGCAGTGGTTGTAGTCGATGCACTTGCCGCCCGGAGCAGCAGACGTTTAAATAAAACGATACAGCTTGCGGATACCGGTATCAGTCCGGGATCCGGTGTTGGGAATCATCGTACGGAGATCAATTCACAGACGATCGGAGCAAAGGTGATCGCTCTCGGTGTTCCAACCGTTATTTCAGTTCCGTCCATTATAGATGGTTCTCTGGATGTTATTGCAGATACATTTAACCAGTCTTATGGAAAAAAGCTGATGGAATCTTTTTCCGAACAGCAGCGATATGAGCTGGCATATCATCTGGCTGAACCGGAGCTTGCGGATATGTTTGTAACACCGAAAAATATCGATGAACTGGTAAAACGAATAAGCTTCACAATATCCGAAGCAATAAACAGCATGATTTTCACATAACCAACATATACTGGTAAATAACTAAAATAAGAGTATTTACTGGATGAAGAACAGACGGATCATAAGAAAAACAAAATACTGCCTTTTATGGGCCGGATTGTCGATACTGATCTGGTTCGCAAATTGTGACGCAACATATCGGATGGAATTGGTAAACCGGATGGTGAACTGGCTGTTTTTTGGAAATGGATACGAAACACAGACCGAAAATATGGAAACCGTGTCGGCATCCGGGAAATATCTGGAGGATATGCTGCAGGAATATTGTCTGGCAGGAGAACTGGTACAGGGAAGTGGACAGAAGGATCAGACTGTGTCGGCGGGACAGATGACGGGTGAAAAAGGAACGGACAATCTGCCGGCGCAGACTGTGATCGCACTGGATCACCGGGCGGAAGCCATAGTTGCCGCCATGTCAGACAAATATGGATATATGCGGGAGAAATTGACGGATTATGATTATATGAGATCAAATTTTTATGTTATAGACAGTACAACAAGTGTATCCAGAGAAGAATTAAATGGCCAGGATCTTGCTTCCATGGATCTGACGATCGATACAGAAGAAAAGAATTATAAGGTACTGATCTACCATACACACGGAACGGAGAGCTTTAAAGATTCCGAGCCGGGAAAGGTTGAGGATACCGTAATCGGAGTTGGAGACTATCTGACTGAGCTTCTTGAAGAAAATTACGGGGTAGCAGTCTATCATGATACAACGGCCTATGATATGACAGGTGGAGAGTTAGATCGAAGTGCTGCTTATGATTATGCAAGAGAAGGGGTCCAGAAGATCCTTGCGGAGTATCCGTCCATTGAGGTCGTGATCGATCTTCACAGGGATGGGGTATCCGAAGATACATATCTGATCACGGAAATAGATGGCAAAAAAACAGCACAGGTCATGTTCTTAAACGGAGTGAGCCGTCTTAATAAGAATGGTGATATCGCATATCTTGCCAATCCGTACAAAACAGAGAATCTTGCATTCAGTCTGCAGATGTATCTGACAGCGCAGGCCAATTATGATTCCTATGTAAGAAAGATATTTGTTAAGGGTTACCGGTATAATCTGGATCTGAAACCACGGTCGTTGTTAGTAGAAGTCGGAAGTCAGACGAACACAGTTGAAGAAGCAAAAAATGCCATGGAGCCGCTGGCTGCAATTCTCTACAAAGTATTGAGCGGAAAGTGAGATTGTGTTATGATAATGAACACGAAATTATTTGCCTGCAGGAATGCATGCTTAAAATAAAAAAGAGAAAAGAAATTCAGATACCGGAGGAAAACAGGATGGCTCATATAGATCAGTCAAAGATACGAAATTTTTGCATTATAGCGCATATCGATCATGGTAAATCGACACTTGCGGACAGAATTATAGAAAAGACAGGATTATTGACTGAACGTGAGATGCAGAATCAGGTGCTTGATAATATGGATCTGGAGCGGGAGCGTGGAATCACGATCAAGGCACAGTGCGTCCGTACGATCTATAAAGCACAGGATGGAGAGGAATATATCTTCAATCTGATCGATACTCCGGGACATGTGGATTTTAATTATGAAGTATCAAGAAGTCTGGCTGCCTGTGAGGGCGCGATCCTGGTTGTGGATGCTGCACAGGGAATCGAGGCACAGACACTTGCAAATGTATATCTTGCGATCGATCACGATCTGGATGTTATGCCGGTTATCAATAAGATCGATCTTCCTTCGGCAGAACCGGAGCGTGTGGTAAATGAAATTGAAGATGTGATCGGAATTGAAGCACAGGATGCTCCAAGGATATCGGCAAAGAACGGAATCAATATCGATCAGGTCTTAGAGCAGATCGTTACGAAGATACCGGCACCAGCAGGAGATCCGGAAAAGCCGCTTCAGGCGCTTATATTTGATAGTATTTATGATTCTTATAAAGGTGTTATCATATTTTGCCGTTTATTCGACGGTGTGGTAAAACGTGGAACATCCATTCGGATGATGGCAACCGGAGCAGTTGCAGAGGTAGTGGAAGTAGGAATCTTCGGGGCTGGCAGATTCGTTCCATGTGATGAGTTATCCGCAGGAATGGTAGGTTATATTACTGCCAGCTTAAAGAATGTCAGAGATACCACGGTCGGTGATACCGTTACAGATAACGACAATCCATGTGCAGAGGCTCTTCCGGGATATAAGAAGGCACAGCCTATGGTCTATTGCGGACTTTATCCGGCAGATGGAGCCAAATATCCGGATCTTCGTGATGCATTAGAGAAGCTGCAGTTAAATGATGCATCCTTAAGCTTTGAGCCGGAGACTTCGATCGCACTTGGTTTTGGTTTCCGATGTGGTTTCCTGGGACTTCTCCATTTGGAGATCATACAGGAGCGGTTGGAGCGAGAGTTTAATCTGGATCTGGTTACGACTGCACCGGGCGTTGTTTACCGTGTGCATACAACAGACGGCAAGATGATCGAACTGACGAATCCATCCAATCTGCCGGATCCATCGAATATCGAATATATGGAAGAACCATTTGTATCCGCAGAGATCATGGTCACTACAGAATATGTGGGTGCGATCATGCAGCTTTGTCAGGAACGACGTGGCGTATATCAGGGAATGGAATATATGGAAGAAACCAGAGCACTGCTTCGATATGACCTTCCGTTAAATGAGATCATTTATGATTTCTTTGATGCTTTAAAATCAAGATCCAGAGGATATGCATCCTTTGATTATGAGATGAAGGGCTATGTACGAAGTGAGCTGGTGAAGCTGGATATTCTGATCAATAAAGAAGAGGTCGATGCGTTATCTTTCATTCTTCATCAGGACACTGCTTATGAACGCGGAAGAAAGATGTGTGAGAAATTAAAGCAGGAGATTCCAAGACATTTATTTGAGATTCCGATCCAGGCTGCAATCGGCAATAAGGTCATTGCCAGAGAGACAGTAAGAGCAGTCAGAAAGGATGTCCTTGCAAAATGTTACGGTGGAGATATCTCCCGTAAGAAGAAGCTTCTGGAGAAACAGAAGGAAGGAAAGAAACGTATGCGTCAGATCGGAAATGTAGAGATCCCGCAGCAGGCGTTTATGAGCGTATTAAAACTTGATGAGGAATAAATATAAAATAATTGCAGGTTATATCGGGACATTTAGAATGAAATAAATCAAATGTGATTTTGATATAAGAAGAAAGCAAATTACAGAAAAATGAGAAGGCAGGAAAAACACATGAGAAAAAATCTGAGTATTTATATACATATTCCGTTTTGCGTTAAGAAGTGTGTATATTGTGATTTCCTGTCTTTTGGTGCGGATGATCCGCAGATCAACCGGAGTGGGGCAGTCAGAAAAGCATATGTCCAGAGTATTTGCAGAGAATTATTGAGCTATAAAAGTATATCAAAGGACTATATTGTAAGAACGATATTTATAGGCGGAGGCACTCCGTCTATACTTTTGCCGGGCGAGATCATGAATATTCTGGCAACGCTTCGAAGCATCTTTAAGGTAGATGAAGCAGCAGAGATCACGATAGAGGTGAATCCGGGAACACTGACCGCGATCAAGGCGGCAGAATATCTGGATGCAGGGATCAACCGTATGAGTATCGGACTGCAGTCTGCACACAATGATGAGCTTGCCATGCTTGGCAGGATCCATACATATGAGCAGTTCCTGGCTTCCTATCAGACGGCACGGGAGGCAGGCTTTCGGAATATCAACATTGATCTGATCTCTGCCATTCCTGGACAGACACTTCATTCCTATCTGGATACACTGGAACGGGTATTGAAGTGCAGACCGGAGCATATCTCCTCCTACAGTCTGATCGTGGAAGATGGTACGCCGCTCGCAGAGGATACGGAGCTTCTTGCAAAGCTCCCAGATGAGGAGACTGACCGCGAAATGTATGAGGCAACCAGAAAGGTGCTTGAGATGTCAGGGTATAAGCGGTATGAGATTTCCAATTATGCAAAGCCCGGATATGAATGCCGGCATAATATTGTATACTGGACGATGGATGAATACATTGGACTTGGTATCGGTGCGGCTTCTTTTTTTAATGGAAGAAGATACTCAAATACATTGGATATGAAGCAGTATATCCGGACGATGGAGGATGTATTTGATAAACGGTCGGCCGATGAGATTTATCAGAGTCAGGCACTGGATACGATCCGTCACATTGATGAAACGGTTGATGTTGATACCCTGATGGAGGAATATGTGATCTTTGGACTGCGGATGACAAGAGGGATCAGTGCGGCAGATTTCTATGACCGGTTTGGACATTCCTTATATGATGTCTATGGGGATGTTATAAGAAGTTATGTGGCGAGCGGACATATGAAGGATGAGAAAGGAATGGTCTTTCTAACGAGAAAGGGAATCGATGTAAGCAACAGGATCCTTGTAGATTTTCTGCATGATGAAAACAAATGAGAGACGAAGGACAGGTTCGGATATGAAAAAAGAGACAGATGGGCAGCGAGAGACTGTCATAGAAGGGAAGGAACTGAATTATACCTATCCTGGAACGAAAACTCCGGTATGGGAGAAGAATCTGACATTTACGATCGATAAAGGAGAAATCGTCGGGTTGGCAGGGCAAAATGGAAGCGGGAAGAGCACGTTGCTCCGGCTACTGGCAGGATTTATTCCATGGGAAATCAACAGGTGTTCGGGGCAGATGATTACCGGAATACCAGAACGGGATATGGCATGTGTGATCGACAGACCTTCTTTTTTTTCCGATCTTTCTGTGCGGGATAATCTGAGACTGATGGATCGTATGAATGGAGAAAAAGGGCTTATGGATGAGGAGCTGGCAGAACTTCTGGGAATCCATGAATTTGATCGGATCAAAGCATCTAAGCTGTCACTAGGTAATAAACAGAAGCTGGCGCTGTGTCTTGCAATTCATAGGGAAACAAAGCTGGCACTACTGGATGAACCTTTAAACGGACTGGATCCATTTACCAAAGCTTCCGTTCTTTTCTGTCTGAGAAAATGGAGAAAGCAGGGGATGGCTGTTATCCTTACCAGCCATATACCAGGGAATCTGGAACAGATCTGTGACCGGATATTGTATCTTTAAAACAAAAGAAATTCGATTCGGATATCAATATAGAAGAAACCATCAGAGAAACAGAAGGCAACTTTGGTTATTTCTTAATTAACAGGAGCAGGCAACAGTATGAATATTTACGGAGCAGAAGTATTTCGGTATAGCAAAAGCTTTTATGGCAGGATGATCATGATCCTGGTAGTGCCATTTGCATGTCTTACAGCAGCATTTCTTTATTATATAAGTAATGGGATAAGCAGTGACTTTCTGGCGGCGGCAGGCTTCTCAGAACAGACGGTCGAAGCGATCAAAGGCCAGATGAGCGGAATTGCTTATATTGCCTCTTCCTTTTCTGCATCCGAACTTCTGATCCTTCTTATGATGTTTCCTGTTATCCTTCATATATCTGAAGATTATGAACAGAATACATTGCGCTGTGAATTACAGAGAAGCAAGAGCAGAACAGCCTGTTATATTGCAAGAATGCTGGCAGCAGTTACTTATGCCTGGGGCATTTTATTGGAATATATTCTGATTTCCGGGGTGATAGCTGCTTTATTTTTCAGAAGTTCCCATGAAATGTCAGTAGCTTCCCGAACTGGAAAAACAGTGCTTGCGATCGTGCTGCAGTTTATAGTGACCGGAGCGTGTGTGATGTTTGTATTTATGCTGACATCCCTGATCCGTCATTCCGTCTTGTCTATGACAACGATAGTCCTTCTGGTATTCTTATTTACACCGGGATATCGTGTTCTTGTGGATTTGTTTGAGCTTCCATCCGGAGTAAAACAGATCTGGATCATAGAACTTTTGAGTACCACAAGTGATCTTGCATTTAATAGAACAGATGTATTGATCATGCTGGTGGTCGGTCTTTTATATGCTGTGATTTCTACAAGTCTCGGCATTCATTTTTTCAAAGTTCAAAAGTTATAAATTTTCTTGATTTTTTTCAAAATAAATGTTGACAAACAAGGGAGTGGGTGTTAGATTAATTTTAGTGGTTAGCACTCGGAGTATTTGAGTGCTAACAAAACGAAAGGGATGAGCAGATGGAACTTGACGAGAGAAAAGTCAAAATTCTGAAAGCTATCGTTTCCAATTATTTAGAGACCGGAGAACCTGTAGGATCGCGGACGATTTCAAAGTATACAGATTTGAATCTGAGTTCAGCGACGATCAGGAATGAGATGTCTGATCTGGAGGACATGGGTTATATATGTCAGCCGCATACATCTGCAGGAAGAATTCCAACGGATAAAGGATATCGGTTCTACGTTGACAGCCTTATGAATGAGAAGATAGAGGCTGAGACAGAGAAGGGAAATCTTCTTGAACGAGTTGATAAGATGGAGAAGATGCTGAAGCAGGTTGCCCGGGTATTAGCGGCAAATACGAATTATGCCACACTGGTTACCACACCTCAGTATAATAATACCGTGAAGTTTATACAGCTTTCCAAGGTTGCTGAATCAAAGCTTCTTGCGGTGATCATGGTGGATGGGAATATCGTAAAGAATAAGCTGATCGATACCACGTACGATCTGAAGAATGACGAGATTTTAAAATTCAATATTTTATTAAACACATTCCTTCAGGGAGCTGCATTAGAAGATATTAATCTGGAACTGATACAGACGATGAAGACGCAGGCAGGTGAGTATGCAGATATTTTAGAAACCATATTCCAGGGGATTATGGAAGCCATTCATGAAGCAGATGATCTGAAGGTTTACACAAGCGGAATGACCAACATGTTAAAGTATCCGGAATTAATGGATTCTGCGACAGCAGAGAAGCTGCTTGGAACTTTTGAAGACATAGAAGACAAAGAAGACTTTGTAAAATATGTAGAAGAAGTTATCAATAAAGATAACTCTGATATAGAGATCCGAATCGGTGATGAGAATTCCAGTGAGGATCTGAAAGATTGCTCCCTTGTAACGGCAACTTATAAGATGCCGGAAGGCGCAAAAGGAACTATAGGTATCATCGGTCCGAAACGTATGGACTATAAGAAAGTCGTTACGATGTTAAAAAATCTGACCGATGAATTGGATGATATATTTAATAATAACGAATAGGGGGTCCGATAATGGCAGACACCAAGAAAGATACTAAGAAAGTAAAGACAGATGAAAAGGCAGCAGAAACAATTGTAGATGAAGTTACAGCAGAGTCAGCAGATACTGCAGAAACAACAACTACAGATGTGAATGTTACAGAAACCGTGGATGTCCCTGAAGAGCAGGCGGAAGCAGCAAAACCGAAGCCGGTTGCAAAAGAGAACAGACGCGGCAGTAAGGCTTTAAGAGAAGAAAATGATAAATTGAAAGAGCGCTGTCAGGATGCAGAAGACAAATATAAACGTCTTCTTGCAGAGTGCGAGAATATCCGCCAGAGAAATGAAAAGGAGTCATCCAAAATGTATGATTTCGGAGCGAAGGATGTTCTTGGAAAATTACTTCCGGTAGTTGACAACTTTGAAAGAGCGATTGCAGCAATTCCGGAAGAGGATAAAGACAGACCGTTTGAAGCAGGAGTTGATAAAATCTACAAATCACTTATGACTTCACTGGAATCCATCGGCGTTACCCCGATGAACTGCGAGGGTGAACAGTTTGATCCGGCGTTCCACAATGCAGTAATGCATGTAGAGGATGAGAATTACGGAGAGAACGTGATCGTCGAAGAGATGCAGCGTGGTTACATGTATAAGGATCAGGTATTACGATTCAGCATGGTAAAGGTTGCAAACTAATAGTCAAATGACTATAGCATATAAATTTTATTAAATTAAGAAAACAGAATTTTATTTAGGAGGAATATAATCATGGGTAAGATAATTGGTATTGACTTAGGAACAACAAATTCATGTGTAGCAGTAATGGAAGGTGGTAAGCCTGTTGTTATTGCGAATACAGAAGGTATGAGAACTACACCATCTGTAGTAGGTTTCTTAAAGACAGGTGAGAGAGTAGTCGGTGAGCCTGCAAAACGTCAGGCAGTTACAAATGCAGATAAGACAATTTCATCCATCAAGCGTCATATGGGTACAGATTACAGAGTAGAGATCGATGGCAAGAAGTATTCACCGGAGGAGATTTCAGCTATGATTCTTCAGAAACTGAAATCCGATGCAGAAGGATATCTCGGTGAGAAGGTTACAGAGGCCGTTATCACAGTACCTGCTTACTTCTCAGATGCACAGAGACAGGCAACAAAGGATGCCGGTAAAATTGCAGGACTTGATGTAAAGCGTATCATCAACGAGCCTACAGCAGCAGCTCTTTCCTATGGTCTTGATAATGAACAGGAACAGAAGATCATGGTATACGATTTAGGTGGTGGTACATTCGATGTATCTATCATTGAGATCGGTGAAGGCGTTATTGAAGTATTGGCAACAGCCGGTGATAATAAGCTTGGTGGTGATGACTTTGATAATGCTGTTACACAGTATATGTTAGATGAGTTCAAGAAGGCAGAAGGTATTGATCTTTCAGGCGATAAGATGGCTATGCAGAGATTAAAGGAAGCAGCAGAGAAGGCAAAGAAAGAGCTTTCATCCGCTATGACAACAAACATCAACCTTCCTTTCATTACAGCAAATCAGGATGGACCAAAGCATTTTGATATGAACCTGACAAGAGCAAAATTTGATGAGTTAACAGCAGATCTGGTTGACAGAACAAAGGTACCTGTTCAGACAGCACTGGAAGATGCAGGACTTACTGCAGCAGATCTTGATAAGGTATTATTAGTTGGTGGTTCTACACGTATCATCGCCGTACAGGAAGAAGTTAAGAGATTAACAGGTAAAGAGCCGTTCAAGGGTATCAACCCTGATGAGTGTGTTGCAATCGGTGCATCTATCCAGGGCGGTAAGCTTGCAGGTGATGCCGGTGCCGGTGAGATTCTTCTTCTTGATGTTACACCACTTACACTTTCTATCGAAACAATGGGTGGTATCGCAACACATCTGATCGAGAGAAACACTACAATTCCTACAAAGAAGAGCCAGATTTTCTCAACAGCACAGGATAATCAGGATGCCGTTGATATCAACGTAGTACAGGGTGAAAGACAGTTTGCAAAAGATAATAAGAGTCTTGGACGTTTCAGACTGGATGGTATCGCTCCTGCAAGAAGAGGCGTTCCTCAGATCGAAGTATCATTCGATATCGATGCGAATGGTATCGTAAATGTATCTGCTAAGGATCTCGGAACAGGAAGAGAACAGCACATTACAATTACTTCCGGTACATCACTTTCAGATGATGATATCGAGAGAGCAGTAAAAGAAGCTGCAGAATACGAAGCACAGGATAAGAAACGTAAGGAAGGCATTGAAGCAAGAAATGAAGCAGATGCACTTGCATTCCAGACAGAAAAAGCACTGAATGAAGTCGGAGATAAGCTTTCAGATGCAGATAAGTCTGCCGTACAGGCTGACTTAGACTCATTAAAGTCAACAATTGAAAGCACGGATGCAGAGAATATGACAGATCTTGATGTGGATAAGATCAAGGCGGCTAAGGATAAGCTTATGGAAAGTGCTCAGAATCTGTTCGCTAAGCTTTATGAGCAGAATGGTCCCGGAGCAAATGCAGGAACAGGTACAGGTACACCGGACTTTTCAGAGGGTGATGTAGTAGATGGAGATTTCACAGAGGTTTAAGCCTTGAAATAATATGAAATGTAGTCTATAGTAAATATCTGACAGTAAAACAGGAAAATTGTTTCCTGTTTTACTGTGGATATGAAAGTATATCGCAGATGAAAGGTTAAAAGTTATGGCAGAAACAAAAACTGATTACTATGAGGTCCTTGGTGTAACCAAGAATGCCTCAGAGGCAGAGATAAAAAAAGCATATCGTGTCGTAGCCAAGAAATATCATCCTGATATGAACCCGGGCGATGCGGAAGCTGAAAGAAAATTTAAAGAAGCAGCGGAAGCTTATGCAGTACTTAGTGACCCGGAGAAGCGAGCAAAATATGATCAGTATGGTCATGCGGCATTTGATCCAAATGCCGGCGGCAGTGGCTTTGGTGGCTTCGGCGGCTTTGATTTTGCTGATATGGGAGATATTTTCGGAGATATTTTCGGAGATATGTTCGGTGGTGGAAGCAGACAGAGAAATTCAAACGGACCTGTAAAGGGTGCTAACATCAAGACAACGATCAGAGTTGCTTTTGAGGAAGCAATATTTGGTACACAGAAAGAACTGGATCTTCCATTAAAGGATGAATGTGAAGTATGTAAGGGAACCGGTTCACAGCCGGGACATCAGCCGGAGGTTTGTGGCAAATGCGGCGGAAAAGGTCAGATCGTTACAACACAGCAGTCCTTGTTTGGCGTAGTAAGAAATGTATCGACTTGTCCGGACTGTGGCGGATCCGGTAAGATCATTAGATATAAATGTAGCAACTGTGCGGGAACCGGTTATGTAAAGAGCAGAAAGAAGATTCAGATCGCTGTTCCGCCTGGAGTAGATAACGGAACCAATATCCGTATCAAAGGAAAAGGTGAACCTGGATTTAATGGTGGTGAAAGAGGAGATCTTCATGTTACGATCCTTGTTGATCGTCATCCGAAGTTTCAGAGACAGGAATACAATCTTTACTCCTCCGAACCGATCTCATTCACACAGGCAGCACTGGGTGGAAATATTAAGATCCATACGATCGAGGGAGAGATTGATTACACGATTCCACCAGGAACACAGACCGATACCAAGGTTAAGCTGAAGGGAAAAGGTGTGCCAAACCTGAAGAATCCTACTCAGCGTGGTGATCATTATGTAACACTGGTTGTACAGGTCCCTGAGAAGCTGACTGCAGAACAGAAGCGTATCTTGAATGAATACGAGCAGGCAACATTGGTTGAGACCAGACCTGCAACAGATTCGGTAGGAACATCATTCTCGTTTGGAGATCACAAAAAAAGAAAGAAGAAATAGGTAAATAGATTATGAAATGGACACAAATCACGATTGAAACAACGTGTGAGGCTGTCGATTTACTCAGCGCCTTCCTCGATGAGGAAGGCGTTTTGGGTATAGAAGTCGATGACAATGTGCCTCTGACAGATGAAGAAATGGCAGCGATGTTTGTAGATCTTCTGCCGGATGAGATGCCGACGGATGACGGAACAGCAAAGGTTTCCTGCTATCTGGATGATTCCTTTGACAAGGAAGAGATAAAGACCAAGATAAAAAACGAACTGGAACGGTTGTCAGAATTTATTCCGGTTGGAGTCTGTAATATCATAGAATCCGAGACGGAAGATGTGGACTGGATGAATAACTGGAAAGCATATTTTAAACCGTTTCGTCTGTATGATAATATCGTTATCAAACCAACCTGGGAGGATGCACCTTCTGACGTAACAGATGATGATATTGTGATCGATATTGATCCGGGTGCAGCATTCGGAACCGGTTCCCATGAGACAACCAGATTATGTATCGGACAGTTGAAGAAATATATGAAAGAAGGAGATCTGGTTCTTGACTGTGGAAGCGGAAGCGGGATTCTTTCCTTTGTATGCAGTAATCTTGGCGCAAAAGAGGTCCTTGGAATTGATATAGATGAAACTGCGGTTCATGTCAGCATCGAGAACAGGGAGATCAACCATATTACTGAAGATCAGGTTCAGTTCCTCTGTGGTAATGTGCTCGCAGATAAAAAGCTTGTCCAGTCGATTGAGCCGAAATATGATATCGTAGTTGCGAATATTCTTGCAGATGTAATCATCCCACTTTCCGGTGTTGTACAGCAGTTTATGAAGGATGATGCGAAGTTTATCTGTTCCGGAATTATTAATACAAAAGAAGATGAGGTCAGACAGGCACTTCTTGACAATCACTTCAGAATAGTGGATACTGTCTCTATGAAAGACTGGATCAGTTTTGTAGCTGAGAAGGATAATTAGTCATAAAGAGACAGGATTGGGAAGATGAATCGTTTTTTTGTAGATTTTGATGGACGGGAATTTGATAAGAGCATTGATATTACCGGTGAGGATGTCAATCATATTAAGAATGTTCTTCGTTTAAAAGTAAATGATGAGATCATAATAAGTGATGGCAGGGGTAGAGATTACCGCTGCCAGATTTCAGTTATGGATCATGAAAAAGTGGTTGCAGATATTCTGGATGTATGTGATAATTTTGCAGAACTTGAAACAGGGATTACGTTGTTTCAGGGATTTCCAAAGGCAGATAAAATGGAATGGATCATCCAGAAGACGGTAGAACTTGGTGTGACCAGGATCGTACCGGTTATGACGAAACGGACGGTTGTCAAGCTGGATGCGAAGAAAGCAGGAAAGAAGACGGAACGTTATCAGGCAATCGCACTTGCGGCGGCGAAGCAGTCGGGCAGAGGCATAATCCCGGAGGTGACGGCTCCCGTAACATGGAAAGAGGCTCTTGCTATGGCAAAGGAGCTTGATATGAATATGATCCCATATGAGGAAGCAGAAGGAGTCGCATATTCGAAAGAGGTCTTTGCATCGATCAAAGGAAAGAAAAGTCTTGGTATATTTATAGGTCCGGAAGGTGGATTTGCCAGAGAAGAAGTTGAGACAGCGGTAGCTATGGGTGCGAAGATGGTCACACTTGGACACAGGATTTTGCGTACAGAGACGGCAGGAATGGCGGTTATGTCGATCATAATGTTTGAACTGGAAGAGGATAGATAGAGATGGAAGCATATTTTGATAATGCAGCAACAACAAAGGTATTTCCGGAAGTGAAAGATCTGGTAGTAAAATTAATGGAAGAAGATTATGGAAATCCTTCTTCCCTGCATCAGAAAGGTCTGGATGCAGGACACTATATCAAGGAGACGAAAGAGATTCTTGCAAAAGAATGGAAGGTAGACAGCAAAGAGATCGTGCTGACTTCCGGTGGAACGGAATCCAATAATCTTGCGTTGATCGGAGCAGCACTTGCGAATAAAAGAAGTGGTAACCGGATTATAACTTCTAAGGTGGAACATGCATCTGTATCAAGTACGATGGCATTTTTGGAGAGCCTTGGATTTGAAGTTGTATATCTGAATGTAGATCACCAGGGAATCGTGGATCTGGAACAATTAGAACAGGAAGTGAACGAGGAAACGATTCTTGTATCTGTTATGTATGTAAATAATGAGATCGGTGCAGTAGAGCCGATTCAGAAGATTGCAGAGATCATCAAAGAGAAGAATCCGAAGACGCTTTTTCATGTAGATGCGATTCAGGCATTTGGCAAATATCACATTTACCCGAAACGGATGGGTATCGATCTGATGTCTGTAAGTGGTCATAAGATACATGGACCAAAAGGAACCGGAGCATTGTTTATCAAGAACCGTACGAAGGTGAAGCCGATCATATACGGCGGCGGACAGCAGGACGGAATGCGATCCGGCACAGAGAATGTTCCGGGTTTTGCAGGATTTGGACTGGCAACAAAGATGGTTTATGAAGATCTGGAAGCCAGAACTGTTCGTATGCGGGCGGTAAAAGACCGTTTGACCGAACGGCTAAAGGCACTTCCGGATGTATATATCAATGAAGGGGAAGCGCCACATATCCTAAGTGTATCATTTGTTGGTGTTCGAAGCGAAGTGATGCTGCATGCATTAGAAGAGCGGCAGATTTATGTTTCTTCCGGATCGGCATGTTCGTCGAATAAACCGGCAGTCAGCCATGTATTGTCCTCGATCGGCTTGCAGAAGGATCGGTTGGAATCCACGATCCGTTTCAGTTTTTCAGCAGAGAACACAGTGGAACAGGCAGACTATGCAGCAGATGTGATAGAGGAGATCCTGCCGGTTTATAGAAAATATGTCAGAAAAAAGTAGTATCAAACAAATGGAAAGTTCGTTAATAATAGTAAAAACAGGTGAAGAACAAATAAACAGGATGAAAATTGGAGGTTGAGAGAAGTATATGCAGTATAAGGCATTTATGATCAAATATGCTGAGATCGGTACAAAAGGAAAAAACCGGTATATATTTGAAGATATCCTTGTAAAAAACATTAATCGTAAGATCAAAAATTATGGTGATTTTTATATCCGCAAGGAACAGGGAAGGATCTTTATTGAAGCAAAATCAGACTATGATTATGAAGATGTAGTGAATGCACTGACCAAGGTATTCGGTATCGTTGGAATCTGCCCGATCGTGGTAGAGGAGGATACATCGTTTGAAGCGATCAAAGAAAAGGTGATCGCATATGTGGATCAGGCATATCGTAAGAAGAACTTTACCTTTAAAGTAAATACAAGAAGAAATGATAAAAGCTATCCTATGACCTCGATGGAGGTAAATGCGGAGCTTGGTCATTATCTGTTAGAGGCATTTCCGGATACTTCCGTTGATGTTCATGAACCGGATGAGATCATAAATGTAGAGATCCGGAAGACGGTATATATTTATTCGATCACGATTTCAGGCCCGGGAGGACTTCCGGTTGGTACAAATGGCAAGGGAATGGCATTATTATCCGGTGGAATTGACAGCCCGGTTGCAACTTATATGATCGCAAAACGTGGAGTTCAGATGGAAGCGGTATATTTTCATGCACCGCCATTTACCAGTGAACGTGCCAAAGAAAAGGTAATTGATCTGGCATGCCTGGTTGCGGATTATGCAGGTGCGATCAAGCTGCATGTTGTAAACTTTGCAGATGTTCAGATGGCAATCTATGATAACTGTCCGCATGAGGAACTTACGATCATTATGAAGCGTTATATGATCAAGATAGCAGAAGAGCTGGCAAAGAGAAATGACTGTCAGTGTACGGTGACGGGAGAAAGTATCGGGCAGGTATCCAGCCAGACGGTATTCAGTCTTGCTGTTATCAATGATGTCAGTACTTTGCCGGTATTCCGTCCATGTATCGGACTGGATAAGCAGGAGATAGTTGACATATCAGAGAAAATCGGAACCTATGAGACTTCGATCCTTCCTTATGAGGACTGCTGTACAACATTTGTAGCAAAGCACCCGGTAACAAAACCGATATTATCTGCGATCGAGAAATCGGAAGCAAAGCTTGCCGGTATTATCGAACCGTTATATGAAAAAGCGTTAGAGTCTGTAGAAACTGTAATGTGCAGATCACAGAGATAAGATGAAAAAGCTTGCCACTACAAAGGCGGCAAGCTTTTTTATGCAGAATGACTGTCGGAACGGGCATTCTGTATGTATGCAAATAGGCGGTTATGATTATTCAACAACGTAAGGCTTGATTGCTGCAAGAATATCAGCAAGATCCTTGTCATCAGCGTGAATGTTTAATTCAATTGGCTTTGAAATATCAAGGCTGAATATACCCATAATTGATTTTGCATCAATAACATAACGTCCTGAGATGAGGTCGAATTCTGCGTCGAATTTTGCAATTTCATTGCAGAATGCTTTTACCTTATCGATTGAATTTAAAGAAACCATTAATGCTTTCATGATTGCCCTCCTAAAAGTTAGATTATCCGGAGTCATAATGACCGCGGATGTTTATATATTTATAATATCTTTTGGAGAGGGAAAAGTCAATAATAAGAAAGGAAAAATAAGGAATGTTGAAGGGAAAAACAGTAGCCCCTCTGACACTGGGCTGCAAGGTAAATCAATACGAGACAGATGGTATGATCGAACTCTTAAAAGAGGCTGGTATGACGGCTGTTTCCTTCGAAGAAAAAGCAGATGTGTATCTGATAAATACATGCTCTGTTACCAATATGGCAGATAAAAAGTCCAGACAGATGATACACAGAGCCAAGAAGCTGAATCCGGATGCGGTTGTAATAGCAGCGGGCTGTTATGTGCAGGCGGCAAAAGATAAGCTGATGGAAGATGACAGGATATCTATTATCATCGGAAATAATAAAAAGAAGGACATTGTGCAGATCCTTGAAGACTATCTGGAGATCGGAGTGACGGACGAAGGCATGCTCGATATTGCGGCAGAAAAGGAATATGAACCGCTTACGATCAACAGTACCTTAGAACATACACGGGCATATGTGAAGATTCAGGATGGATGTAACCAGTTCTGCTCTTATTGTATTATTCCGTACGTTAGAGGAAGAATCCGGAGCCGGGAGCTTGCATCGATTACAGAAGAAGTAGAACGTCTGGCACAGACCGGAGTAAAAGAGATTGTTCTGACGGGTATCCATATCTCATCTTATGGCAAGGATAAGGAAAATGAGGTAGGACTCGCAGATGCAATTGACGCAATCTCAAAAATTGAATCAATTGAACGGATCCGTCTTGGTTCTCTGGAACCGGGTATCATTACAGATACATTTATAGATCGTATTGTGGATAATAAAAAGGTATGTCCGCATTTCCATTTAAGCCTGCAAAGTGGCTGCAATACAGTATTGAAACGGATGAACCGGAAATATACTTGTGAAGAATACTTTGAAAAATGTGAGATGCTTCGTGAGGCATTTGACCGCCCGGCTTTGACAACAGATGTGATCGTAGGCTTTCCGGGAGAAACGGATGAAGAATTTCAGGAAACGGTTGACTACCTGACGAAACTTAATCTGTATGAAATGCATATATTTAAATTTTCACCGAGACAGGGAACGGTTGCAGCCGGTATGAGGGATCAGATCGGACCGGAGATCAAGAATCAGAGGAGCGATGTGCTGCTGGCATTATCTGAAAAGAACAAACATGCATATGAAGCTTCTTTTCGGGGAGAAACTCTGGAGGTTCTGATTGAAGAAAAAGTCCGGAGAAATGGAAAAGACGGATACCGTGGACATACAGAACGCTATATAGATATTTTTGTAGAGGAAGAATGTATGCACAGGATTTGTGGACGAGAAGTGGATATCATCAATCATATAGTGCAGATTCCATATGGCATGGAATAGACAGCCGGTGTGGGAAAATTATGCATGAATTGCGTGGAACATATACAAATATGCGGCTTTAGGTTGAATTTTGCGTGATTTTATATTATTATAGGGTAAGATTTTTTTGCAAAGATGCCGATGGCACTTGATAAAAGTAAGGATGTGAGTATATGAATAATAGAGAAAATACACAACATATTGCACAACTGAAAGATAATACAATAGATGTAACACAGATCATTGGACAGGTTTATGAGGCTTTGACAGAAAAAGGATATAATCCGGTCAGCCAGCTTGTTGGTTATATTATGAGTGGAGATCCTACATATATCACCAGCTATAAGAATGCAAGAAGTCTGATCATGAAGGCAGAACGGGATGAGATCATTGAAGTTCTGTTTGAAGATTACATCAAGAATAATCTGATCAAGTAGATGAAGAGTGCATCAGAATAATCGAATCAGGTAGAGAGAAGAACAGGATAAGAGTATGCGGATAATTGGATTGGACTACGGAACAAAGACAGTAGGAGTTGCGGTCAGTGATGCGCTGATGATCACGGCACAGCCACTTGAAACAATAGAAAGAAAATCAGCAAACAAGCTTCGACAGACACTTGCGAGAATAGAGAGTATCATTGAAGAATATCAGGCGGAACGGATCGTTCTCGGATATCCGAAGAATATGAATAATACGATTGGAGAACGGGCAGAAGCGACCGAACAGTTTAAAGAAGATCTGGAACGCAGGACAGGCCTGGAAGTGATCCTGTGGGATGAAAGACTCTCTACGGTAGAAGCAGAACGGATTTTAATGGATACCGGAGTCAGAAGAGAAAACCGGAAGCAGTATGTGGACAAGATGGCTGCTGCGGTTATTTTGCAGAATTATCTTGATAGTCAGGCTCATGAAGGGCAGACAGAATAGTCGAAAGGATTAAACAGAATGGAAAACGACAGCATAGTATTTACAGATGAAGATGGCAATGAGGTTGCTTTTTCTGTTATGGAGCAGACAACTCTTGGCGGAGTGAATTACCTGCTTGTTACAGAAGATGGAGACGATGAGGATGATGGTTCTTTCCTGATCCTGAAGGAGAATGCTTCAGACAGTGAAGGTGAGATGGCAGCGTTTGATATCGTTGAAGATGACAAAGAATTAGAAGCAGTTATGAAGATATTTGAAGAACTGCTAGAGGACGTAGATTTGGAGGTATAGAACATTGAAAAAATTGAATAGTGATGCAGTAAAGATCATTCCATTGGGCGGATTGGAACAGATTGGAATGAACATTACTGCAATAGAGTATGAGGACTCTATTATAGTCATTGACTGCGGTCTGGCATTCCCTGAGGACGATATGTTAGGAATCGATCTTGTAATACCGGATGTCACTTACCTTAAGGAAAACGCGGACAAAGTCAAAGGACTTGTGGTTACCCATGGTCATGAGGATCATATCGGAGCCATTCCTTACATTGAGAAAGAACTCAATATGCCGATTTACGCAACAAAGCTTACGATGGGACTGATCGAGAATAAACTGAAAGAACATAATCTGATGAACAACACCAGACGTAAGGTTGTAAAATATGGACAGAATATCATTCTTGGAAAATTCCGGATAGAATTTATTAAGACGAACCATTCGATTGCTGATTCCGCAGCATTGGCGATCTATACGCCGGCAGGACTGCTTGTCCATACCGGAGATTTCAAGATTGATTATACACCGGTATTTGGAGACATGATCGATCTCCAACGTTTTGCGGAACTTGGAAAAAAAGGCGTTCTGGCACTGATGGCAGATTCCACAAATGCAGAACGTGAGGGCTTTACAAAGTCAGAAAAGACAGTAGGAAGAACCTTTGATAATCTGTTCAATGATAATCAGAACCATCGTATTATCATTGCTACATTTGCATCAAATGTAGATCGTGTGCAGCAGATTATCAATTCGGCATATAAATATGGCAGAAAAGTAATCATCGAAGGAAGAAGTATGGTGAATATCATCAGTACAGCTTCTGAACTCGGATATATTGATATACCGGACAACACGCTGATCGATATCAGCCAGATCAAGAATTATCCGGATGAGAAGCTGGTTCTGATCACGACAGGAAGCCAAGGTGAAAACATGGCTGCCTTATCAAGGATCGCAGCATCGATCCATAATAAGATCTCTATCATGCCGGGAGATGTGGTCATATTCAGTTCGCACCCGATCCCTGGTAATGAAAAAGCGGTATTCAAGGTGATCAATGAGCTGGAAATGAAAGGTGCTCATGTAATTTTTGAAGATACACATGTATCCGGACATGCATGCAGAGAGGAATTGAAGCTGATCTATGCACTCACAAAACCAAAATATGCGATACCAGTACATGGTGAGTACAGACATCTGAAGCGCCATGCAGAGCTGGCACAGGAGATGGGTATTCCAAAAGAGAATATCAAGATCCTGACAACAGGAGATGTTCTGGAAGTCAGTGAGGATAAACTGGAAGTAACCGGAAAAGTTCCTGCACAGGGAGTCTTTGTTGACGGACTTGGAGTTGGAGATGTTGGAAATATCGTTTTAAGAGACAGACAGCTTCTGTCGCAGAATGGTCTTCTGATCATCGTAGTGACACTCGATAAATACAGCAATAACCTGATTGCAGGACCGGATATCGTTTCCCGTGGATTTGTATATGTCAGAGAATCGGAAACATTGATGGAAGACTGCCGTGCCGTAGTAGAAGAAGCACTGGAGAAATGCCTGCGGAAGAATATTACCGACTGGGGCAAGATCAAGACAACCATCAAGGATTCCTTAAGTGAATTCCTTTGGAAGCGGACGAAGAGAAGCCCGATGATCCTTCCGATCATTACCGAAGTATAAATTGTCCTGAAAAATAGTGTCCATGCACAGATGCAGGTTAAGAAGAAAAGAGGAAACAGACATGAGTGATGTTGTTGAACTCAGCAAAAAACTGAATGAAACGATAAAGGAGTCAGAATTCTACAGAAATTATCTGACCTGCCGTGAACGGCTGTATGAACATCCGGATCTTCTCCGGGGACTGAATGAATTCAAGAAAAGAAATTCAGAGATCCAGAACCGTGGCTCTGTGGATAATCCATACGATGAGGTGGTTGCACTGTTTGAGGAGTATGACGCAATCGTTCACGACACGATCGTGAATGATTTCCTTCGGGCAGAACGAAAGCTGTGCAGGATGTTGAAAACGATGTATGATGAGATTGCAGATGGTCTGGATGTTGACATAAAGCAGTAGGATATGATAAAACAGTTACGAGAAGTGTCTGGATGGACACCGTAAGATAAGGAGAACAGATATGGCTATAGATAGTGCTGTAACAATGAAACGGATATTGCGGTTTGCGATAGGCTTACTGGTAAATGTATTTATCCTGTTTATACTTGTGAAAGTGTTTGCGTTTGGCTTTAGCTTTGCCTATGATGTATTTGCCAGCAATAGCTGTAAGGATAAATCTGATACAAAGGTAGTCACAGTCACAGTTCTGCCGGATTCTTCGATCAAGGATGTATGCGAGACTCTGGATGATGCCGGAGTTGTAAAAAATGCATATGCACTGATGGTGCGTATCCGAATCGGATCTTATGCAGCAAAGATAAAACCTGGAACATATGAGATCGCACCAAGTTATACAAATGATGAGATCATAACGATCATAACAGGTGGAACTCTGGATAGTGACAGTAAGAAAAGTGGAGATAATAAATGATAACAGATGAGAGAATTGCATCCTTCATAAATTCATTCAACAATGACTATGATGATGCAATAACTGCTATCAGAAAAGAAGCAGAAGAGCAGGGGGTTCCTATCATACGAAGAGAGGCCGGAGAATTTATCAGGCTTCTTCTGAGAATGAAGAAACCGGTAAATATACTGGAGATAGGAACTGCGGTAGGCTTTTCTGCTATTTTTATGAGCAGGTTTATTGCAGAGGGTGGACATATCACAACAATTGAAAACTATCAGCCGAGAATTGATCGGGCAAAAGAGAATATAAAGCTGGCAGGTGCAGAAAAGAAGATCACTCTGTTAGAGGGAGATGCAAATGAGATCCTGCCGACATTGTCGGATCAATATGATCTGGTCTTTATGGATGCTGCAAAAGGTCAGTATGGAAGCTTTTTCCAGAAGGTGGTTCCTTTACTTGCGCCGGAAGGAATCCTGCTATGTGATAATGTGCTGCAGGATGGAGATGTACTGGAATCGCGGTTTGCAGTAACCAGAAGAAACCGGACAATTCATGCCAGAATGCGGGAATATCTGTATGAATTAAAGCATGATGAACGGCTGGATACAGCCATCCTGAATATAGGAGATGGAATGAGCCTATCGGTGAAAAAAACGGCTGATAAAAAGGATCATTGAAAAAGTAGTGGATCAATGAAAAAACAAGAAGATATTAACAGGCGGATGGCAACAGACTAAAAGGTGATGTCATCTGTACGGAAAGAAAAGAAGAGGGTTTTGAAAGATATGGCAGAACGTAAAGTGGAACTGCTTGTTCCGGCAGGTAGTCTTGAGGTATTAAAGGTTGCAGTAGATTATGGTGCGGATGCAGTCTATATTGGCGGACAGGCATATGGACTTCGTGCAAAAGCAGATAATTTTTCGATTGAAGAAATGAAAAAGGCTGTGAAATATGCGCATGCAAAGAATGCAAAGGTATATGTGACAGCAAATATATTTGCACATAATTATGATATTGAAGGAATGAAGGCATATTTTGAGCAGTTGAAGGATACCGGTGTCGATGCGGTTCTGGTATCAGATCCGGGTATTTTTATGCTGGCAAAGGAAATCATGCCTGATATGGAACTTCATATCAGCACCCAGGCAAATAACACGAATTACCTGACGTATAATTTCTGGTATAATATGGGGGCAAAACGAGTGGTCACAGCCAGAGAACTGTCACTTGTGGAGATTAAACAGATCAGAGAACATATTCCGGAGGATATGGAGATTGAGTCCTTTATGCATGGAGCAATGTGCATTTCCTATTCCGGACGCTGCCTGCTCAGCAGTTATTTTACAGGAAGAGATGCAAATCGTGGAGCATGTACACATCCATGTAGATGGAAGTATCACATTGTAGAAGAAACAAGACCGGGCGAGTACATGCCGGTCAATGAAGATGACAGGGGTACTTATATTTTTAATTCCAAAGATCTTTGTATGATTGAGCATATCCCGGAAATGATCGATGCCGGAATTGACAGCTTTAAGATTGAGGGAAGAATGAAAACGGCACTATATGTTGCAACGGTAGCAAGAACCTATCGTAAAGCAATTGATGACTATATGGAATCTCCGGAGCTGTACCGGTCAAATATGGAATATTATAAATCAGAAATTGCAAAATGCACATACCGTCAATTTACAACTGGATTTTATTTTGGAAAAACAGATCAGGATTCTCAGATCTATGATAATAACACATATATTAAAAACTGTACTTATATAGGCAATGTACAGGAGGTTACAGAGGACGGACTGGTTGCATTTGAACAGAAAAACAAATTCTCAGTCGGAGAAGAGATAGAATGTATGAACTTTGATGGAACCAATACGGTCTGCCGGGTTGAGGAGATCTACAATGACCGGATGGAACCGATGGAATCAGCACCGCATCCAAAGATGCAGTTGTATGTAAAGCTGGACCGCCCGGTATCAGCGGGAATGATACTCAGACGGCAGGAGCTTTCGGAATAGGTCAGGCTTCAAGCTGCCTGCGGATCTTCTGTAATGCCCGTTTTTCGATTCTGGAGACATAGGAACGGGAAATCCCCATCTGGCTGGCAATCTCTTTTTGTGTGCGTGGAGGGTGACCGTATAGACCATAACGACGGATGATAAGGCTGGCTTCCTGCTCGGACAGACAGTGCTTCAGACAGTATGGAAGACGGTTTATGTGGTAAGCATGCACCATAGAATCCAGAATAGTTGCTTCATCCTGACTGATGATGTCGATCAGATTGATCTCATTTCCTTCTTTGTCGGTACCAATCGGTTCAAACAGGGAGACTTCGCGGGCGTATTTTCTGGAGTGACGGAGCATCATGAGCAGCTCGTTGTCGATACATCTGGAAGCGTATGTGACCAGACGGTTGCCTTTGGCATGATCGTAGGAATCGATCGCCTTGATAAGACCGATGGTTCCGACGGAGAGCAGATCATCATTGTCAGCGGTTCCAATGTATTTTTTTGCAATATGGGCGACCAGACGCATATTGGATTCGATCAGAATCCGCCGCGCATCGGCATCCCCTGCCCTGCATAATTTCAGATAATATTCTTCCTGATCCGGTAAAAGGGGTTTTTTAAATGCCTGCATAGAAAATAGACCCCTAGCGATTTGTATATATTTTATGATTAAAATGTGGAAAAAGTGCATATCCCAAAAAATAAAATTGGTAAAATGTGAAAAAAATTAAAAAAAAATGACTAAAATCTGTTCAAAATGTTTAATTTTTTATTAGATTGTGCTATACTCTGTAAGTAATGCTTGTATATTTCAGAAATGTAGGAGGGACAGACCGGTATGCGATTAGGAATGGGTCGTAAAAAGATTAGAATAGGTGATATTCTCGTAGCGGCAGGAGCTATTACAGAAGAACAGTTACAGGAGGCTCTGGCATATCAGAAAGAGAATGGCGGAAAACTCGGAAATGTTCTTGTTGATCTTGGTATGATCAGTAATGAGATTCTGATAACGCTTCTGACACAGCAGCTTGGCATTGATTACATAGAATTAAAGGGAGCAAAGATAGAAGAGAAGGTGCTTCATCTGGTTCCGGAGAATATGGTAGCAAAATATAAAGTTATTCCTATCGAGATCGATCCGGATAACCCGAATATTTTAAAACTTGCCATGTCAGATCCGATGGATATCAATGCGATCGATGATATTGGACTTGTAACCAATATGCAGGTGGAGCCTATGCTTGCAACAGAGGATCAGATCAATGATGCCATCGGCAAGTATTACGGAAGCTCCAAAGCAATGGAAGCGGCTGAGATGTATCGTCAGGAACAGGCAGATGCACTTGGCGGCGGAGATGAAGATGAAGTAAATGAAGATATAGATAATTCTCCTATCGTTTTGCTTGTAAAACAGATCATAGAAGGCGGAGTTCGACAGAGAGCGTCCGATATTCATATTGAGGCATTGGAAAGCAGTGTCCGTGTCCGCTACAGGATCGATGGTGCATTAAAACAGGTTATGTCCTACGACTTAAGTATTCTTGCGGGTATCACAGCCCGAATCAAGATCATCGGTGGTATGGATATTGCAGAAAAGAGAAAGCCACAGGATGGTCGTATCACGATCTTTGTAGACCGCAGAGAGTTTGATGTCCGTGTATCTATCCTTCCGACTGTATATGGAGAGAAGACGGTTATGCGACTTACCTCCAAGGACGGACTTACAAAACCGAAGAGCGGACTTGGTCTGGATGAGGATGAGATCAAGGTATTTGATGGAATCCTGAGTAATCCACACGGAATTATCCTTGTAACAGGACCTACCGGTTCCGGTAAATCAACGACACTGTACACATCCTTAAGTGAGCTGAACAAAGAGGATGTAAACATTATCACAGTAGAAGACCCTGTCGAGGCGAATATCAATGGTATTAACCAGGTACAGGTAAATAATAAAGCAGATATGACATTCGCAGCAGCCTTAAGATCCATTCTTCGTCAGGATCCAGATATCATAATGATCGGAGAAATTCGAGATGGTGAGACTGCTCAGATCGCGGTTCAGGCCGCTATCACAGGACACTTGGTTGTATCAACACTCCATACAAACTCAGCAGCAAGTACGATCACCCGTCTGGAAGATATGGGAATCGAACCTTATGTTGTAGGTGATGCGGTTGTAGGTGTTATTGCACAGCGACTTGTAAGAAGACTGTGCCCGACCTGCAAACAGCCTCGTCTCGTAGAAGATGAAGAGAGAATAGTACTCGGCGTGCCGGAGGATGAAGAAGATGTTATCATTTATGAGCCGTCTGGCTGCCCGTTGTGTAATGATACAGGCTATTCAGGACGAATCGGTGTATACGAGATGATGCCGGTATCCAAAGCACTGCAGGCGGTTATCTCGACCGGAGCGACAGCGGATAAGATTGAAAAACAGGCACTTGCAGAAGGTATGCTTACTCTGAAGATGGGTGCTGCCAAACATGTGCTGAATGGAATTACTTCCATGTCAGAGATGAAGAAGATCGTATATACAACAGGTGATGAATATTAAAAGATCCGGTCCGGTGATAAACCGGCGTGGATAAAAAAGATTTTTAGCAGAGAAGAATATGTGATCAGGCTCTGTAAAAATAAAATTGAAATTATGAATGCAACAAAGAAAGGAAGGAAACAGTATGCTGGATATGAAAGAGCTCCTGGCATTCTCGGTTGAGGCAAAAGCGTCGGATGTACATATTGCCGTAGGCATACCACCGAAACTCAGAATCAATGGACGACTGACAGAAGTTGAAGTTCCTCCGCTTACACCGGCTGATGCGGCTGAAGCAATCGGAGCAACGATGAAAGAGAGACATGTAGCAATTTTAAAAGATAGAGGTGAGGTCGATTTCTCATTCGATTCACCAGAAACCGGTCGTTTCCGTGTAAACGTATATATGGATCGTGGTAATATGGCTGCGGCATACAGACGAGTAGAAACACAGATCCCAAGACCAGATCAGCTCGGTATTCCGAGAGAGGTTGTTGAATTATATAAGAGAAAGAGAGGTCTGGTACTTGTAACAGGACCTACCGGTTCCGGTAAATCAACAACACTTGCTTCTATTATTAATAAGGCAAATGAAAACCTGACCGATCATATCATTACACTGGAGGATCCTATCGAGTATATTCACCATCACAACAAGGCAATCGTTAATCAACGAGAAGTTGGTATGGATACACTCAGTTATGCGAATGCTCTTCGTGCAGCGCTCCGTGAAGATCCTGATATTATTCTTGTAGGAGAGATGCGAGATCTTGAAACGATTTCAACAGCGATCACTGCAGCCGAGACCGGACACCTGGTATTCTCGACTCTGCATACGATCGGTGCGGCAAGTACGATCGACCGTATTATCGATATCTTCCCGACAAACCAGCAGCAACAGGTACGAGTACAGCTTGCGATGGTACTGGAAGGTGTTATTTCCCAGTCACTGCTTCCGACAGCGAACGGACAGGGACGAGTTGCAGCATTTGAAGTAATGCTTGCATCACCGGCGATCCGAAGCCTGATACGAGAAGCGAAGACACATCAGATCCAGTCGACGATCCAGACCAGCAGACAGCTCGGAATGATCACAATGGATGATGCATTGTATGATCTGTTCTCGTCCGGCACGATCACCAGAGAGATGGCTATGACATATGCACAGGATCAGCAGTATCTCAGAAAGAAGATCAACGGACAATAAGATGTACAATCCTTTTGTGCAATTCTTACAAAAAAAACTGCAATCATAAGAAATTATTGAATGTGGTTGAGAAATATAGTAATATAACAGGTATAGTATATGTAAAAGTCCGTGAATTTACGCGCACTTTTAGCTGGTAATAGTAGAAAACTATTACAAAAAAGAAGAAATATGACAGGGTCGGAGGAGAAACAATGGCAGTATTTAACTACAAGGTTGTTGACAAAAATGGTAAGAATAAAAAAGGTACCATTGAGGCCCCGAACAGAGATGGAGCGGAGAAGAAGCTGAAGGCAGATGGTTATGCGATCATGAGCCTGACAGAGCAGAACAGTCCATTTTCAGGGGGTTTGATTAAGAAGAAGGTAAAATCAAAAGATTTGGCAGTCTTCTGTAAACAGTTTTCAGCAGTTATAAGAGCTGGTGTTACGATTATATCAGCACTGGAACTGATGGGAGACCAGATAGAAAACAAAACACTGCAGAGAGCAGTTATGGATGCAAAGACATATGTTGAAAAGGGTGGAACGCTTGCAGATGCACTTCGTGTAAACTCAGAGGTATTTCCACCGATCATGATCAACATGGTCGCAGCCGGAGAGTTATCCGGTAACCTGGAGATCTGTCTCGACAGACTGACAGAGCACTTTGAAAAAGATAACGCGTTATCAGCAAAGATCAAGGGTGCGATGACATATCCTATCGTAGTATTCATCGTCATGATCATCGTAGTAATCGTGGTAATGGTAATGGTTATTCCTAACTTCTCAAGTATGTTTGCGGAGATGGGAACACAGCTTCCGCTGGCAACACGAATTATGGTAGCGGCAAGTAATTTCATTATACATAAGTGGTGGCTGTTGATCATCATCGTTGCAGCTATCGTTGTTGGCTGCAAGGCATTCAAGAGAAGTTCTGTTGGCGAACAGCTTTTCGCGAATATGGCGATCAAGATGCCGATTTTTGGTAACCTGACAATCAAGTCAGCATGTTCCAGATTTGCAAGAACAATGAGTACACTGATGGCATCCGGTATTTCCATGATCGATGCTGTTGAACAGGTGGCAAAGATGATGGATAACAAGATCATTCGCGATGGTCTGTTAGATGCCAAGACGCAGGTAGCAAAAGGTATTCCACTTTCCAAACCATTAAAGGATATGGAGATGCTTCCACCAATGCTTTCCGCCATGACAAAGATCGGTGAAGAAACCGGTGATATAGAAGAGATGCTTAGTAAGGTTGCTGACTACTACGATGAAGAGGTAGAAGAGGCAACAAACAAGCTGACAGCAGCAATGGAACCATTAATCATGGTAGTTCTTGCATGTATCGTAGGAATGATTGTTGCGGCTGTATACGGTCCTATCATGAGTATGTACAGTGCACTTGACCAGTACTAATACAAGTCCTGTTACATATTATAGTATTGATTAGATCCGGCAGTACGAGGATGCTGGTTTTAATATAGCATCGGAAGATGCATCAACAAACAACAAAGAATATCAATTTAAAAGGAGAGAACAATTATGAAGAAGAACAACAAAGGTTTCTCATTAGTAGAGTTAATTATCGTAATCGCTATTATGGCAATTCTTGCAGGTGCTCTTGCACCAGCCCTTATCAAGTACATCAACAAGTCAAGAAGAAGTGCTGATATTTCAAATGCTGACACAATCCGTACAGCATGTCAGACAGCTATGTCAGACGAAGATGCAATGGTTGCAATCGGAACAGGCGTTACAGGCGCAAGCGTTTCAGACTTGAAGTCAAGCTACGGTGCATTCAGCACAGAGATCAGCAGCATTCTTGGTAACAGCACAATTACTTCAAAGTACTTCGACAAAGGAAATGAATTCACAGTTGATATCAATGTAGCTGGTAACACAGTTATCGTTAAAGCTGGTTCTCAGCAGGTTTCACCTCAGCCATAATAAAAGGCGGGCATAGTGAACAGATGTAAGGATCTGATGTTAAACAGATAATCATTACATCAGTCAGACATCAGAAGGGTGATGAATAAGTTGGTAAGAATCCTCGTTTTTCGATCTTGTTTGTCGCCCTTCAAAATTGTCTAACAACATGAAACGTCAACATGTATGAAAAATATGCATGTTGGCATCTCTTTCATGGTCACACGTTTTATATAAGCTTTATATAATAAGAAGAGATTTATATAACATACGAGTGACTATTTTGCAGTCAGCGGTTTTATATTGTTTGTGTCTGAAACGAATAAATGTAGAAAGAAGAAACGCGAATGACAACGGCATTGAACTAATGGCGGCAGCCGGCTTACAAAAAAGCTGGAAACTGAAAAATAGGCATGAAAGATGAACGGGTCAATCATCCGTGTGCTTATGATTAAAGGTGACAGATTGTTTACCTTTCAGCCTGTACATACAGGCATATTGTATTTTATTTTAAGTGGGGTGAACAGCTTGTAGGCTGGTACTCAGGCAATTGGAATATACATATTCCACAAAAAACTACTGATTAGCGAGGGAGGCTATTTAAAATGGCGAGTAATAACAAAGTCTTAACAATCGACATCACAAATGAAAGTATTACTATTACAGAAGTAACAGCTTCTGAAAAAAAGACTTCCACAGTTCATAATGCCATCATCTTCGAGACACCGGAAGATGCTTATGAAGATGGTTTCATTAGAGACAAGGAAAGAATTGCAGAGGCGATCAAATCACAGCTTGCTGCAAACGGAATCACTAACAAGAACGCAATATTCGTTCTTACCTCTACAAAGATCGTTAACAGAGAGGTTCTTGTACCTTTCGTTAAGGAAAACAAAATTAAAGGAATTATTAATGCGAACTCATCAGAGTATTTCCCTGTTAATATAGAGGATTACACAGTATCCCATTCTGTATTAGAGACAGTTACTGATGAAGAAAATAACAAACAGTTAAGAGTTCTTGCAGTTGCAGCACCAACCAGTATGGTTCGTTCATATTATGAAGTTGCAGCACTTGCAGGACTGAAGGTAGTTGCTCTTGATTACATTGGAAATGCCATGTTGCAGTTGATCAAAACACAGACCAGCGAGAACATGACGACTATGGTAATCCAGTTAGGTAGCGAATCTACTGTACTTAATATCGTAAAAGGAGATATCCTTCTGTTACAGAGAACTGTACCATATGGTACCAATGTTGTTGTAAATGAAGTAATGGATGCAAAGGGTGTTGATGCTACAACAGCAATGACATTACTCCAGAATGAAAGACTGATCACGGTTGATTTTGATGATAATGCGATCACAGGATCTTTCCGTTACCTGATCAACAACATTGGCCGTGTAATGGATTTCTTTGCATCAAAGAATCCTGATAAGCCGATCGATGATGTATTCCTGACAGGCGATGGCGCCCTGATCAAGGGAATTGATGGTCTTTTCAAGGTACAGCTCAATGTTTCAACAAGAGTTATGGACAGTTTATTCAATATCAAATTTGACCCAAAGATTGATTTGAAGATATATAATCCTGTATACCTTATGGTTCCAATCGGTGCTGCTTTTGCACCTATGGGATTCACAATTTCAGAAGGCGGAGCTTCCGGCAAGAAGGAAGGTCAGATGGATACAACTCCACTGGTAGTTGCATTCCTGATCCTGGCTGTGTTAGTGGCAGGCGGATTAACGGCTGTGTCATTTGTATTAAAGAATCAGGCACAGACAGAGCTGGATGATGTAAATAAGAAGATCGCTTCTATTCAGGATATTGAGACGATCGTAAAGGATTATGAAAATGCAGAAAGCGTTTATGTTGATGCCATGAGCATGTACAGCTACACAAAGAACTTGAATGAGAATGTTGTAACATTTATCACGGCTTTGGAAGAGAAGATGCCAAAGGGAACTGATATCACAGCATTTGAATCCGATTCAACAGGTGTTTCAATTTCAGGAACAGCAACAGAATATGATGATATTGCAGGACTTGCGATCAGCTTAAAAGAAATTGACTGTATTGATAACTCATTCATTGGAAGTATCACAGAAAATGTAGATGAAGACACAGGTAAAATAACATATGATTTCACAGTAACGTGTATCTATGTTGACGCATCAGCGGCAGATGCTGATACAACTGAAACAGATGCTACATTAGCTGAGTAAGGGAGGGCATAGAACATGGATGCAATGACAAAAGGACAAAGAAATTTATTATTATTTTTACTCGGTGTTGTTATTTTATTTGTGCCGATCAGATTTGTGGCATTAAGCAATTTTGATGACCGTAAAGAGCTTGTTTCAAAGAAGGATGAACAGCAGGTTTATTATAACAGCCTGAAAGCAAAAGATGTAAACAGAGATCAGTACATCAAGGATACAGAGAACTATAAGAAAGAATATGAAGCAATCCTTGCAGAATTCCCATCAGAGATCTATCAGGAAAATACAATCATGTATTTACAGGGGATCAAGGACGAATATAAGTTCCGTTTCACAGATGTATCAATGGGAGAGGAACAGCTCTTCTATACACTTGGAACCGGTGCTGTTGGTGATGCTACATTAGATGGTGCAGCAACAGGAACAGCTTCTACAGATGCAAATACTACAGCAGCTACAACAGCAGCTACAACAGAGACTGCAGCCGCTGGCACAGATGCTACTGCAGCAGTAGCAGGAGAAAATAATTTCAACTGCTATTCAGCAAGCTTCCCGGTTACATATTCAGGTTCTTATCAGTCTGTTAAAGATGTTGTTGATTACATCGAGAAGAGCGATTTCCGTATGACAGTTGACTCTATCTCAATCGCATTTGATGAGGAGACTGGTGATTACACAGGAGATATGTCATTCTCTGAATATGCTGTTACAGGTGGAGACAGAACCACAGATCAGGTTAACGTAAATGTTCAAACCGGTAAAGATAACATTTTCGGAAATCCAACCGTAAAGAGTAGTACGACAACTACAACTACAGATAGCAATCAGTAGGATGTAGACTTGCAACCCGTAGATTCGATTTGAACGGAGTGAGAAGTAAGAATGGCAAAGAATAATAACAAAGGCTTTAGCTTGATTGAAGTAATCATAGCTGTAGCAGTATTTGCTATATTAATTGCTCCCCTTACCGCCCAGTTGATTTCAGCGATCAATGTCAATACGAAGTCAACAAAGAAACAATATGCGATTGAAAAAGCTGAAGAGATCATGGAAAGCTTTAAAACTGCAAATATGAAAGAAAGTGCCATCAGTATCCCTGATGGCAATTCTACAGGTAATTATGAGTTTGGTCTGGATGATTCCCAGACACAGACTTATACCCTCCCGGAAAGTGCGGGAACTGTAGATTATCACATTAATACATATTCATGCAGTGGAATATCGCTCGGGGGAGAATACGAGAAGTATGATTGCACAGTAACTGTAAATGATATTGCGCATGCAGTTGCAACAAAGGGATATGTATGGGATGCCAATACAAATGACCTGAAGAAAGACGGTTCTGAGTATGTCCGCCTTACATCAGGTGTTGGTACAGTACGTAATCTTGATAACAAGCAGTCAGCGATCATTGCTGGAGCAACCTATATGGGAGCAACCAGTGGTATAGAAGGAAACAGTCTGGATAATCAGGCAGCGGCATATTTTAAAGATGTGAAAGTGGATATCTTAAAGGGAAATTCCGTTTTATATAATCAGTATCTGTCCGGTGCTACCTATCTGGATAATGATTCGTTCCAGAAAACAACCACGATTAAGGTTTCAAAGACTTTATCCGGTTATATGGTACAGTGTTTTGTAGAATATCAGGATAAACCATCGTTTAATCCTATCATTAAGGCATACACGAATGGAATTGCAAGCGATACCTATAAACCGGATGGAAAATATGGAGAGGGAATTGTATATCAGAAGGAATACAAGACACTTCCTCCAATCTATCTGTTATATGCACCTGCAGTGTGTAATGGTGTATATTGTAATAATGATTATATCAGAGTTGAGACATCAGGACTTGCTGATGATGAAAAAGCAAAGATCTACTTATTTGAAACAATTGCTTCAATTGATCCGAAATATGAGGAGATTATTTGCGATACACTTGGCGTAAGCAGTATTGACAGTCTGGTTTACCAGAGCACCAGTCATACAAGCTCACCATCTTCTGTTAAGGTATATGTGAACCGCACTGGTGATGATACCAAGGGAAAGATTGAGACATATTCAAACTTCGGAACTGAGTATGATGAAACAGATGCAACTGCTATTAAAGTTAAGAACACATCAGATGATACAAGTGATGAAACATACCTGTATGATATTCATGTTACATTGACAGACAGTGATGGCAATAAGACAGAAGTATCAGGAACAAGGGGGAAATAAGAGATGCTGAAAAAGTTAAAAAACAAGCTTAAATTAGCGGATAACCGCGGCTCGAGTTTTGTCCTTGTTATTGTATCAGCAACTTTCTTAAGCATACTGGTGTCAGCATTGTTAATGGGAACTCTTTTGGCATATAAACTTCGTTTTTATAAGCTGAATTCCCTGAATAACTTTTACAGTGTTGAAAAAGCCATGGATGAGATATATGCCGGAATTGGTGCAGCGACAAATGAGCATTTGTATTCCGCGTATACGACAACGGCTGAGATTGTTGTGTATTACAAGGATGGTCAGTATAACAATCTGACAGAAGATGAAGCGAATGATCTGTTTAAGCAGTTCTTTATGCAGGGTATCAAATCAGATAAGACATTCAGCAATATGCCAACTCTGATCGAAACCTTAAAGGGCTATATTACAGATCCGGATGTATCACTTGCCTGTGACAATCTGAGAATTGTATTCAAGGATAAAGAAGGTCGTGAAAAGTACATCAAATATGTAGCTGGAAAGAATGGAAAAGTTACAGGTGTAGCAAGTGCCAATACGATCGATGAGAATAATATCGAAGAGATTACATTCAGAAATATTGGTGTAAAGCGTACGATCACATTAAGCAGCACAGATTCCGCGAGCGGAGCAATGGCGCCTGGAACTTATGTACAGACGATCACAACAGACCTTGTATTAAAGAAACCGGAATATAATGTTTCTTTTGATATGGCAGGTGCAAACAGTGACAGCTTATATAATTACGCATTGCTAGCTGATATGGGACTTCAGGTATCCGGAACAGCAGCAGATACAGAAGTAAATATAAAGGGTAACATTTATACCGCTTCTGACTATTACAATAAAGATTATAACGGAAAAACAGATACAAAGGTAACAAATGAATACAGCCGTACAGTTGAAACCAAATGGGGATCAACAGATGAGAGTGCATATTCCGGTATCTTTGTACAGGGTGACAGAGCGAATCTGACACTGAATTCCGATATTATCGTTAACTCAGGATCTCTCGCAGCTTTTGATGGTGCGGAGATTAATCTTTCAGGACGTACATCCCTGTTATCAGAACTCTGGACCGATAACATCATCATCGGAGGTGATGAGGGCGGACAGATCAAAGCGGCAGCAAATGCTTATGTATATGATGATACAGAGCTGAATGCAGAGAAATCTGAGCTTACATTTACAAGAGGAACTTATTTTGGATACAGCTATACAGCAGATGACGTAAGAAGCATTAACCTTCTTCGTACATCCGGTAACCTTGCAACAGGATTCAAATTAAAATCACACTTCAGTGACAGTGCGATCATTGTCAATGGAAAGAATTCAACTCTGGATCTTTCAAGTCTGGAATCTCTGTATATTGCAGGTAAGTCCTATATCGAATTCTCCAAGATCGCAGCAAATACGATCACAGATGAGAAAGAAAGAAAAAACTTTGGCCTTACGAAAGATTCTGATTATGCATTCACAGCATTAAACGATTATTCAACCGGTCAGTCTCTTGATGTTAAGTCCAATCAGTTGATCTTCCTGACACAGTGGGATCTGTATGATAATACTGAGGTTGTGGATGAGAACGGTTATACACATGTTACATTAAAGTTCCCTAAGACATTTTCAAATGATGTCCAAATTAACAAGCTGTATACTGATTTCGTAAAACAGCTCACATCTAATAATTATATTGTAGAAGCAATCAAGGAGACAGTTTCCGGACATGATTATTATTATCTGTACATTCAGGATGGTGATAATAATAAAGATGGAGTAAATGATGCAGAAGAATTTGTAGAGAAGTATTATGATCTCTTAAACACAGGCATCGACGAAACGAAAAAGAAATTGTACAATGTTGCTAACTATGAAAATTTTGAAGTTAAATTACTTCTGCCAAGCAAAGATGGTGATGTGGATGGAAGCAAGATCAAAACAAGTGGAGCTGTAACTGCTCAGAACAGTGACAATTCATTATTTGTTAAGGCATCTGCAGATACATCTCTGCAGGTTGATACAGCATTAAAAAATGCAACAGGATCAAAGACATTCTCAGTGTTACTTGGTAATAAGGGTATTACAGAGAATAATAATACATTTGCAGATATTAAAAAGAATTCAGAGGCACTTGGTGATCAGACCACTCTTAGCAAAGAGGAGAAGGTCAGCAATCAGATCAATTATATGTATATCAATATGAAAGATCATCTGTCTGTAGTAGATAAAAAGGATGATACAGATACAGATGTTTCTGCATGGGAAGTGGCCGGATATACAAAGAACGGAAGTACATACACATACGCTCCGATCAAAGGATCTGACGGAAAGAACCTTGATACATTTGATTACAACTACAGTCTGACACCTCTTACCAAATATGTTGATTATGATAAGATCTTCTCCAAAAATCTTAGTATCAACAAGGTAGAGCCAGAGACAAATGCAGTTGTTATCATCAATGCAAATGATGTAACATTAAAATCCACAGCCGCTGATGGTGCTTTACAGGGTATCGTTATCTGTGGTGGTAATGTAACATTTGATAAGAGTGTAAAGTCATTCCGAGGAATGATCATATCAGGTGCAAAGATTATCTGTAACAGCAGCGTAGATATCTCAGCAGACGCATCCTTTACAGCAACTGTACTGGAAGAGTGTTCCAAGAGTGATGTAGAAGATCTGAGTCTGATCACAAGAGAGATCTTAAAGAACTATGTTAAAGTAGACGATAAAAACAATTCAGAGGTTTCTGGTTCAAGCTTATCAGACATCTCTTATAGCGACATTCTTGCATTCCAGAACTGGAAGAAGAATGTAGAGTAGGAGGGGTGAATATGATAAGAAAAATAAAAAATGATTCCGGATATTCCCTTGTTGAATTGATTATTGTTCTTGCTATCATCGCAGTTATGTCAGGACTTGCGGCAGTGTCGATTTCTTCGATACGGACAGCTCGTGCGACTTCATCAAAGGAGTCGTTCAATCAGGAATTGTCAACTCTGCAGTCCCTGACAAAAACACAGGAAAGCGATTGGGCAATGAAACTGGAAAAAGTAGATGGAAAATATAACCTGGTATATGGTAAGAGCAAGAATGGATCGGATTTCACAGAAGATACTTCAAAGGATCGTGAGATTCTGGATCGTGTAACGATTTACTATTCAAATAATGGTTCTTCCGCAGGAAGTGAAGTTTCATCTATGATCATTAAGTTTAATAAGTCAGATGGTTCTGTAAAAACCGGAAGTGGTGTATATACCTTTTATAAGGACGGATCCAATGATGCCGTTGGAAAGGTAACACTGAATCAGGCAACAGGCAGCCATTACACAGGATCATGAGGAGGGGTGAAGCGTGAAGAAAAATAATAATAAAGGTTTCACTTTCATTGAATTAGTACTGTACATTGGAATTTTAAGTGTGTTCATGGTTGCGGTAACCTCACTTGTTGGTACAGTGGTATCCTCCAATAGAAAGATGACAAATAGAAAGAAAATACAGAACGAAGCCGGTGAAACATATGATACCATATCAGATATGATCATGGGTGCGACTGATGTGAAGATATTGGGAAGCGCATATGTGGCTACTACATCAGCGGGCGTCACATCTTACAGCCCGGTTTCCGGAGTATTTATTGTTCCGGATGATACAGATACAAAGGGCAGCGGAGGTGAATTAATGTCTGCTGGTGGTATTGGAAGACGTACTGTTTATATCGAGAAAGCGGGTGGAGCTGGTCTTACACCAAAGGGTCCATGTTATGATATTGCAGATATGAAGTCGTTTGGTGATGTCACATCACCATCGACAGATGACACGACATATATTATTCCGGATGATTCCGGGAAGTTATATCTGAAAGTAGATTATGCATCTGCATTACAGAGTAACGGTGACAGTGTTATCACGACCTGTACGATCACATATGATAAGACCGAAAAAAAGCTTTATGTGTTTAAAACACCGCAATCAGATAGAATCACTGATGCAAGTGAAGCAGATGGCACTGTTCTTTGTAAGGATGTAAAGGATTTCAAATTACAGATCAATCCGGACGAGGACAGTATTGCAATTACACTGGAACTTGAAGATTCAACAACGGCGGCATCTTATAAGATAAATGGTGTTGTTGGCATTCGAAATTCATATGTGCTTAAAAAGCATACATGGGATTAAGGAGGAAAGAAATAGTGTTTAAGAACAGAAAAGTAGTATTATCATCTGTAGCGATAATATTTACACTTATAGTATGTGCTATATTCGTAAACTTTACGTTGGCTAATTCTGGAACTCCTGTTGAAAAAAGTGAAGCGGACACAAGTGGCAGTTCAACATTGGTGGGCAGCTCAAACATTGATCAGGCGATTCTTAACTCAAACGATTCCAGTCTGAAGAAGACAGGCGAGGATAAGTATCACATTGTTCAGATCCTTCCGGATGGTTTGGGATCTTATGCAACAGCAGATACATCAATGACAGAGATTGTGACTGCTTCCGGTTACTCAGGAAAGATCAGTGATGAAGCAGGATATAAAGGCACATCTGATCTGTGGAAATATGTATATGATGGAGAATACTTCAGATATGCAGTTTTCAATGGTTATAAGAATATTAAAGATGATATGGCACCGGGTGCAGTTCAATTGACGACTAAAACAGTCAGTGATCTGAACGGCATGGGTACAGAGGCACAGGAAATACTTGCAAATGCGGATTTTATCTATATCGTTGCAACAACAGCAAATGATTATGCTGCAGGCGGTACAGATATCAGCGAGAGCTTATATAACTGGCTGGATGTATATGCAGGAAAGCATCCGATCATCTTTGATCGATATGCATTATGTACAGCGGAGCCTGAAAAGATCACAGGTAATAATGACCAGTATCGTATGGGATCTCTGGCATACAAATATGTAACAAAAACATTAAAGGGAAGAACAGATAATGTTCTCTGTGTAGAACCTGGTTTCTTCAATGTCCTTTATAAAGAAGCAAGTGGTAAAAAGCCAGATCCAATGACAAATACCACAAAGACAATATCGGACTTTATTCTGACTGCTGAACGTTCTGCAACAGAAGGCGGAAAGGATTACATCAATAAGAACAGATATTATAAATGGTATACAGATGATAAGATGGAAAACTTCTTAAATAATAAGACCGATAAGGTTGATTCTGCATACGCAAAGATATCTGGAAATACGCAGGGTATATCAGGTTCCAGACATGAATGGAAATTTGATAATGCAAATGTTCTGGTGATCACAGATGGTACATCAAACAGTATGTTCTCAGAACTGGCATCAAAGAATGATGCACCGCAGTGCTCTGCAGAAAATTATGTATATAATAGTAAAACAAAGAAGTGGGAGTCTGTTGTAAAAGCTCCAAACAGCGACTTTACAAGTGATGCTTATGCCGGTAAGGGTTATAAGTTTGTTCCAAGTGGAGCAAATATCTATCAGATTCAGAGTAAGGATCTGTTAAATGCGGTTGACAGCTCAAAGGGAGCAAAGTATACAGCAAATGATCTTGCTAAGACTTATTTCCAGGATGTTGCTGCAAAGCAGATTACCGGTACGATCAAGTCTAAGGGAGATCTTGCAGGCTCTGTTGTTTATCTGGTTGTAACTCCAAAGGGAGAAGCAAGCAAACTGGCTGGTAATACAGATGGTACAGTTCTGGCATGTGAACTTACAACCGGTGAAGATGGAAATGGATCATATGATGAAGAGACAGGTATCTATACATATGAATATGGATTTCCTAAAGTAAATGCTGATTATGATTACAGTGTTCTTTTGGAGGCAACAGTGGATCCATCTTCATATGAAGACAATGGAGATGATTCTGATACATCAGGCGATAACGCAGGTACAGGCGATAATTCCGGTACAGGTGATAATTCCGGCACAGGAGATAACGCAGGTACAGGCGATAACGCAGGCACAGGAGATAATTCCGGTACAGGCGATAACGCAGGTACAGGCGATAATTCCGGTACAGGCGATAACGCAGGCGCAGGAGATAATTCCGGTACAGGCGATAACGCAGGTGCAGGTGATAACGCAGGTACAGGTGATGGCTCTGATCCGGCAGCGGATCCGAATGCAATCAGCGAGGATTATCTGATCGGAAGTAACGGTAATGATTTCATCGTTTCTGTAAAGGGAGAAAGCAAAGATGATGCTTACGACTACACAAATGACTGCGATGAATATAAAGAATACACAGACAAGTGTGCTGCTGATCCGACAAACTATACAACAGATGTATATACAGATGATCTTATCTTTGAGACATCAGAACAGGTATATGCTTATGTAGATGCTCAGTATAAAAAGTATAAAAATGATGTCCTGTTGCCAAAAGTTACAGGAACGAATGTAATTGATTTTACAGAGTATGATTTTATCTTTATTGAATCAGGTGATTATAAAGATGAGATCGGTGATTCAGCATACCAGAAGTTATGTTCAGCAGTAGAAGAGGGTGTGTATGTAATCGCAAGCAGTGAAGCCGGAGACGGTATTGGATCCGGAAACAATAATGGTGGTGGATCAGGTGATCCAGATAAGATTATTATCAACAGTCCATCAGCAAAGGTGATCGCAGATATTATCAATGCCGGTGTATACCGAAGAGGCAGTGATAATAAATTCAGAGTTCTGGAAATTCAGCCGGATTATCCAATTGATGAAGAACTCGCAAGATCTTCATCGGTTAAGAATGGATCCGGTGCATGGACAAATGGTACCAATACACACGGAGAAAAAATCTATGGTAATTATTATACCGTTCCATCGGATGTAGCTGAGGGCTATGCAGTGGAGGAGCTTTCACCGGGCAGTGAGTATTATGATTTTGATCTGACGAAGGCAAAGATTGCATATGCGATCGATGGTATCTCATATTCAGATATTGAGCTTACACAGGTTTCATCAGAGGCACTGATCGGTATGACAGATGATATCGCTGCTACATATGACCTTGTATATATCGGTGGAGATATCAGCGCTCTGGACAGAGATCTGAGTAAGATATACGATTCCAGTGTATTTGCTTATATCGGACCAAGCGCAGAACAGTTAGTATCCGCAATTCCTACATTTGTTATGTATTACCATACAGGTGTTCTGAAGGAGATGGGTGGTACCGGTTCTTACAAGATGACAAGATCAATCACAGGTTCTGAGCTTATGGCAACACCGGTGATTGGCTCAACAAAGTATAAGACAACATATGTTGTTGAAAATGGTAATGACCTGACAAAGAATAAGTATGATGAGCTTGTATCTTACGTTAATCTTGGAAGACCGATCATGGTTGGCAATGAACTGACTTCGGTATTTGAAAAGGTAAATGGAACAGATGCAGACGGCAATGGTCTTACAGATGCGCAGAAGAGTCAGGGCTACTGGTATAATGCAGGCAAGCTGGAAAGAAAGAACTTCTATCTGGATCCATCATCCAGAATGTATGACCTTTTGAATGTGATCAATAACAGAAGATCCAAAGGAACAAATGTATTATGGGGCGTAGATGCAACCGATACACAGAAGATTGATAATTCAAATAAGCAGTATGGTGATACACTGTACACTTATAAGATTGCTGAAAAGCAGACAATGCTTGATTCAGAGGCACAGCAGAAGACATGGTATAAGGATGCAACAGATGAGACGGCTATCAAGTCGTATGCAACAGTATTCTCAGAGGATACAAATGCAGCGATTAACAATCTTGTTAAACAGTCTACATCAAGAGCGCGTCTTACAGTTACAAGTGCACCGGTTGAATATTCAGAGGGTATTACAAGCACATATCTGAAGACAACCAATTTATCATTTACCTTCTCTGTAGCAGGATCGGAAAAGAGTTATAAATATTCAATCTGTATTGACAAGAATAAGAATACACAGTTTGATCATGATAAGACGATTGACTATTATGTAACAGGTGATATAGATACATCAACAGGAACATCCGGTTCTGCAGTAAAGAATAAGACAGTAAATATTGCACTGGATCAGGATTTCTTCGGTTCTGCATACTGGCAGATCCTTATTATGGATAGTAAGGATAATATCATTGCAGAAGAGCGTGGTATCTGCAAGATCGTAAACAACACAGACGGAATCAGTGATATCAATGTTTTACAGGTTCAGACCATGTCAGAAGGACAGGGAGCAACATCCTGGGGAGCAACAGATACATTGTACTTTGATATTCAGTCACAGACAGCACATAAGATTCTGAAGTATAACACCTATGCAAATCAGACAGCACTTGATACAGCAGATGTTGCACAGTATAAATGTCTGGGACGTCATGAGAATCGTTTTGGTATCGTTCCATATGACACAGATCTGTTCTATGGTTCACAGAAGGGTAATGATGATTATCTTTCAAATTTTGCAGATACCTTAGCAGAGGATTACGATATCAGTCTTGATATGGTAGTAGCTTCAGCGGATAAAGCTGCTTTTACAACAAAGGATAATCAGGCAGACACATATGACTGTCTGGATACCTGGGTAGAAGAGGCAGATAAGCTGGAGAATGGCGGTACAGTAGAAGGTAGAAACAAGAAGCAGTATGCAACAGATGCAACAATTGCTTTGGCAGCTTATAACAAATATGTATCTGAGACCGTTAAGCCAAAAGAAGACCTGGATAGCTACATCAAGGGTGCTATTCAGTCCTTACAGGGCACATATACAGGTTCTACAAATTATGGAGCAAGAGGTACTTATAATACGTTCCTTGGTGGTTTCAAGTCATCTGTTTCAAACAGTGACCTGATCGATCTCCTTAATTATACGATCGATACCGGTGAGTACTATATGGTATTCTGGCCTGTATACAGTACAAATACAGATATTACATTTGCCAGCGGAAAGATTTCATCTACAATGTTCGGCAGTGAATTTGTAGAACTGTATGAGAAGTACAGAGATGCAAAGGATAAAGAATTAGATGCATTAGATGTGTATAAGAAAGATTTAAGACGTTCTTATGGTAAAAATTTCATGAAGAAGCAGTATTCAATTCTGGTTCTTGGTCCATCCGATTCTTTTGGTGGATTCAAGGTAGACTTGAAGCAGCGTACTTGTGAATACATTCTGGATTATGTATCAAATGGTGGAGATTTATTCTTCTTCCATGACACAATGACACCGTATGCAGATGCAGGTGCTGTTAATCTGACAAAGTCATTACTTGATATTGTTGGAATGAACAGATTCCATGTAGATCTTACAAATAATGCCAACACATATGAGGTCGTAAATGACGGATATGTTACAGGTGTTACACGGGAAGGCCTTGTAAAGGGAACATTGACAGAAGATGGATATATCTATACAAAGCAGAATTCATCTGGTTCACCAGCCGGAATGATAAAGGGAACTTTGGCAGAAGATGGATATATTTATGAGCCGGAATCATATGGAACAACACATGATTGGAAGGGTCCGTTGAATGGATGGGAAAAAGATAATGCTTACATGGATTTAACAGCAAATTATACCCGTACATTCTATAAAAAGAAAGCTACAGCAGGAACGTCCGGATACATTTATCAGGATGCAGTAACATATGACCAGTATTCATATATCAACGACTGGGGCGGTGTAGATACCGGATATTTTACAAAGACAGAAGCAAAGGCTGGAACCTCAGGATACATTTATCAGGAGGGCGGCAAGCCAACGTATTCAGACAAGAATACATCACTGGCATACAAGTCGGAGGACGCTGACCTGTATTATCTTACACCATATGTAAATAATTCAATCGCAGGAAAGAGTCTTGTAAACAGTATTAATGCTAATATGACACAGATCGCATCCAGCTATAACAAGGTTGGAAACATTGGAATGTATGTAAGTGCATTGTCAATGACCAGTTTGTACTATGATAAGAATGGTGGCGGTGGTGCAACATACACCTTACCATATGTATATGCACAGAGTGATTTCCAGAGTGCGACAGCATGGTCAGCATCATCAACAGCCGATCAGTCAGCAAATTCACAGACTGTAAAGGCAAAACAGTTAAATGAAGGTCTGATCACATTGTATCCATACAAGATTGGTGATTCCCTGAATATTTCAGGTACACATCAGCAGGTATATGCACTTGATCTGGAAGCAGGCGATGTAACTGTATGGTATACACTGGCAGGTTCTAACAACTCAAGTGATGCGAAGAAGAGATCATCCCTGTATGCAGCAGATCCATATGATGGAATGGAGAACTACTACATCTACACAACATCTTATGGTAACGGAGCAATTACATACTGTGGAGCCGGTCATGGATCGGTTACAGGTCCTACAACAAGAAATAATGATGAAAGAAAGCTCTTCATCAACGTTATTGTAAACAGTGCAGAAGCAGTAAAGGAAAAACCTACATTATATGTTTATGATCCTGATACAGATTTCAAGAAAGAAATGGCAAAGGACGAAGAGATATCTGAGTCAATTGGTAAGACCGTATATTTGGATGAAGTAGCAGATAAGACAACATCACCGGAATTCGACTTCAAGATCAATGTTCCAAATGATGTAACAGTGGATGCAATTAACGTATACTATGATCTGGATTATGATGATACAGATATGGCAAACAATCGTCCAGCATATGCAGAGGGTACAGATCGTATGATCTGGAATACACCGGCATCCGATAAGGAAAAAGCAGGCATTGTGGAAGATAGTGCATCGACAAAGAAGATACAGATTAAGGATAAGTTTACAGATTCCAATAACCTGAAGCCAACAGATGAACTGTTCGCACCATATGGTGGAAACTACACCTACATAGTTGTAGAAGTATACTACAATGGTAAGACAAAACCGATCTATACAATGATCAAGGTAAAAGCATCTGATCCATTGTTCAATCTGACACAATCAGATAGTGCAATTCAGGTTGCAGCAAATGATGTAGCTTATACGAAAAAATTTGTATTGGCTTAACAAATATAAGAATTGACAAACAATCTTATATATTACAAGGCGGGCAGTAATGTCCGCCTTATTTCTGTATATTTGGAATAATTCTTGTAAGAACAAACAGAAGATGCTACTATGTTAATGTTTCCTTTTTATTACATAATGCGGTGAGAGGACATATGTATATGAGCGGAAGAAAGAGAAAAAAATAAGCCATTTTGGTTAAGACAGATCATAAGGAGAAGAGGTAAATGATGATAGATGGAAAGACAAGAACGCTTGGTCTGTTAGGAGATCCGGTAGAGCATACAATGTCGCCGCTGATCCACAATACATTAAGTGAAACACTTGGACTAAATAATGTGTATGTACCATTTCACACAAAAGCAGAAGACCTTGGAGAGGCAGTGAAAGGAGCTTATGCACTGAATATTCTGGGCTTAAATGTGACTGTACCGCATAAGAATGAGGTTATGAAATATTTGTCAGAGCTGGATGAAGGGGCACAGGCGATCGGTGCTGCTAATACCCTGGTGCGGACAGAAAATGGATATAAAGGCTATAATACGGATATGCTGGGGCTTCTTCGTGAGGTGAGATCTTATGGAGTAGAACTTGATGCGCATGATGTCATTATTTTAGGAGCCGGCGGAGCTGCAAAGGCTGTAGCCTATATGTGTGGGGCAAATGGAGCAGGACATGTATATATCTTAAACCGTACGGTATCGAAAGCACAGGCAATCGCAGATCATATGAATGATTTCTTTGGAAAGCAGAATATGACTGCTATGAGCATTCAAGACTATCACAAACTTCCGGAGAAAAAATATATTGTATTCCAGTCAACTTCAAAGGGTCTGTATCCGCATAGTGATGAGGTAATAATTGAAGATCCGGCATTTTACCAGATGGTATCAGTGGGAATTGATCTGATCTATAAACCATTCTGTACCAGATTTATGTCTTTGTGCAGACAGGCAGGAGCAAAGAGTTATAATGGTCTGAAGATGCTGTTATATCAAGGAATAATTGCATATGAACTGTGGAATGATATATCGGTGGATGAGAAAACAGCAGATATGATCTATCAGAAACTGTTGAAAAAAACACGGGATAATATTATTTTGACAGGATTTATGGGATCCGGAAAGACAACAGTTGGACAGCTTTTATCTGAAAAATATGGATATACATTTATAGATACTGACCAGTATATAGAAGAAAAATGTGGCTGTACGATCGCAGAATTATTCAGTAAAAAGGGCGAAGCATATTTCAGACAATTGGAGACAGATACATTAAAAGAATTAAATACGTCATTGACACACGCGGTACTTTCGACCGGCGGAGGACTTCCGCTTCGAGAGGAGAATGCTGTAGAGCTTGCAACTCTTGGAACAGTCGTTTATTTACAGATCACTCCGGAAGAAGTCATATCACGATTATCCGGTGACAACACCAGACCACTTCTGGCAGGCGGCAATCCGGAACAAAAGGTACGAGATCTCTTAACCTACCGCACCCCGTTATATGAACGTGCGGCAGATCTGACAATCCCTGTCACAGAATTGACTCCTGAGCATATAGTGGAAGAAATAATAAGCAAAATATAGTATAAACTATGTACTTAATTAAAAGCAAAAACTAATACGCAATGTTTTGTTTTTAAAATAATAGAGCGTAAGCGACTTATGAAAGAGACATATCACGGCCACCAATCGTCCGGGAATCCGTGAATTGGTAAAAAGTAGTTGAAATATTCTGTAGAATATTATAAAATGTCACAAGAAGTTCATATCTTAAGGAGGAAAAGAAAATTATGGCAGAGATGATCTCAGCAGGTGATTTCAGAAATGGTGTTACGATTGAATTTGAAGGAAATATTTATCAGATTATAGAGTTCCAGCATGTAAAGCCTGGTAAAGGTGCTGCATTTGTAAGAACAAAGCTTAAGAATATCAAGAGTGGTGGTGTTGTAGAAAAGACATTCCGTCCAACAGAGAAGTGCGAGAAGGCTCATATCGAAAGAAAAGATATGCAGTATCTGTACAATGATGGTGATCTTTACTACTTCATGGATCCGGAGACATACGATCAGATTCCATTGAATAAAGCAGCAATCGGAGATGCATTAAAGTTCGTTAAGGAGAACGAGATCTGTAAGCTTGTTTCCCATAATGGTTCTGTATTTGGTGTAGAGCCACCATTATTTGTAGAATTACTGATCACAGAGTGCGAGCCTGGTGTAAAGGGTGATACAGCTACAGGTGCTACAAAGCCTTGTGTAGTTGAGACAGGAGCAACACTCTATGTTCCTTTATTTGTAAATGAAGGAGATACGATCAAGATCGATACACGTACAGGCGAGTATCTTTCAAGAGTTTAATTCGATCAGAATATAAGAGAGATAGTAGGAGCTGGTCATATATGATTAGGCTCCTATTACACTTTACAAACATTTTTCAGGAGGAAATGACATGGCAACAGCATATAATCATAAAGTTGTTGAGAAGAAGTGGCAGAAGGTCTGGGATGATAACAAGGCTTTTGCTGCAACAGATGATTACAGTAAACCAAAATATTACGCATTAGTTGAGTTCCCATATCCATCCGGACAGGGACTTCATGTTGGTCATCCAAGGCCATATACAGCACTCGATATTGTAGCCAGAAAGAGAAGAATGCAGGGCTATAATGTTCTTTATCCAATGGGTTGGGATGCATTTGGACTTCCGACCGAGAATTATGCGATCAAGAACAAGATCCATCCAAAGGAAGTAACAAAGAATAACGTAGCAAGATTTAAGGCACAGCTTCATTCCCTTGGATATTCATTTGACTGGGATCGTGAGATCAATACAACGGATCCGGAATATTACAAATGGACACAGTGGATCTTCCTGAAGTTATTCAAGGCAGGTCTGGCATATAAGAAAGAAATGCCGATCAACTGGTGTACATCCTGTAAGGTTGGTCTTGCAAATGAGGAAGTTGTAAATGGTGTCTGTGAGCGTTGTGGTGCACCGGTTGTCCGTAAGGTCAAATCTGAATGGATGTTAAAGATCACAGAATATGCAGATAAGCTGATCGAAGGTCTCGATACTGTTGATTATATTGAGCGTGTGAAGGTATCACAGAAGAACTGGATCGGACGTTCTACAGGTGCAGAAGTGGATTTCCAGATCAAAGGAAAAGAAGATAAGCTTCGTATCTACACAACCAGATGTGATACATTATTTGGAGCAACCTATATGGTTGTATCACCGGAGCATCCATTGCTTGATAAATATAAAGATGAGATCAAGAACTGGTCTGAGATCGAAAGCTACAGAGAGCAGGCTGCCAGAAAGTCTGATTTTGAGCGTTCTGAGCTTGCAAAGGATAAGACCGGTGTAGCTATTGATGGTCTGGTAGCAATCAATCCTGTAAATGAGAAAGAGATCCCGATCTGGGTATCCGATTATGTACTGATGTCATATGGTACAGGTGCGATCATGGCGGTTCCTGCACATGACGAAAGAGACTGGGAATTTGCAAAGAAATTCAATCTGCCGCTGATTCAGGTTGTAGCAAAGGATGGAGAAGAAGTAGATATCAATGAAGCAGCATTTACAGATGTTGCAACAGGTGTTCTGATCAATTCCGGCTTCTTAAATGGTTTACAGGTAAAAGATGCAAAAGAGAAGATGATCGAGTTCCTGGAAGAAAAGAAAATCGGTAAGGCAAAAGTTAATTATAAGCTCCGTGACTGGGTTTTCTCCCGTCAGAGATACTGGGGCGAGCCAATTCCGATCATTCATTGTGATAAATGTGGCTATGTACCTCTTGATGAAAGTGAACTTCCGCTGATGCTTCCGGAGGTAGAGAGCTATATGCCAACGGATAATGGAGAATCTCCACTTGCAGCTATGACGGATTGGGTAAATGTGAAGTGCCCATGTTGTGGAGGTCCTGCAAAGCGTGAGACAGATACCATGCCTCAGTGGGCTGGTTCATCGTGGTATTTCTTGAGATACACGGATCCAAAGAATACAGAGGCACTTGCAAGCAAGGAAGCATTAAAATACTGGCTGCCGGTTGACTGGTACAATGGTGGTATGGAGCATACAACACTTCATCTGCTTTATTCCAGATTCTGGCATAAATTCCTGTATGATCAGGGCGTTGTTCCTACACCGGAACCATATCAGAAGCGTACTTCCCATGGTATGATCCTTGGTGAGAATGGCGAGAAGATGAGTAAGTCCAGAGGAAATGTTGTAAATCCGGATGATATTGTAAATGCATATGGTGCAGATACATTAAGAACATATGAGATGTTCATTGGAGCCTTTGATCTTGCTGCATCATGGTCAGATGATGGTGTAAAGGGATGTCGTCGTTTCCTTGAGAGAGTATGGAAACTGCAGGATATCGTAGTAGATGGTGATGCTTACTCTAAGGATATGGAGACAAAGATGCATCAGACGATCAAGAAGGTTTCAACTGACTTTGAGAATCTGAAGTATAATACAGCTATTGCTGCTATGATGGCACTTGTAAATGATTTCTATAAGAAGAATGCAGTGACAAAGGGTGAGATGAAGACACTCCTTACATTATTGAATCCGGTTGCACCACATATCACAGAGGAAATGTGGAGTATTCTTGGTTACGATGGATATCTTTATCAGGCATCATGGCCAACATTTGATGAGGCAAAGACTGTTGAGTCTACAGTAGAGATTGCAGTCCAGATCAATGGTAAGATGAAAGCAACTCTTTCAATCAATAAGGCTGATCCAAAGGATGATGTTATTGCAAAGGCAAAAGAAGCTATCGCAGACAAGCTGACTGGCAATATCGTAAAAGAAATTTATGTACCGGGAAGAATTGTAAACATTGTGATGAAATAAATCTGTCAAGCAAATAAGCAGTGTGCCTGCAAGGCAGGCAAAGCTGCTTATTTATTTGACGGAAAAAACAACATAAGCATGTAGAGCGGATGCTCGGAATGCGCATGTTGTGGGATGATTTCGGGAGTTCGAAGAACGTAGAAATCATATTATTTCATAAATATAAATACAAAATAAGCAGTGAGCCTGCAAGGCAGGCAAAGCTGCTTATTTATATTTTACAGGAAATTACGAAACATGGCGATCTTCTGGCGTTCAGCAGGGGAAGCCTGTTCCATCATAATATCCATGATGAGATTGGATTCCTCTTTTGAGAAAGAAAGATTACGTTTTTGAAGCTCCCGGTTTAACTGCATGATCTGAGGAAACATCTGTTCCATAGTAGCATTGTGGGAACCGTTTGCAAGTTCCAGAATAATCTGACGTTTCAGGGGCATAAGGTTTTTCAGACGGGGATCGTTTTCAAATTGATTCATGGCAATGGATCGTCCTTTCTGTTTTATAGGATTTATTTTGATTCCGGTTATATGTATTTATAATCTATAATGACCGGTCAGGTTGCAGACCGGGTGTTCGTGTCGTATTCCTGTAACAACTGCATGATGTGATCTATGGAATTGTCGCTATGTTGGGATAATGATTGATCAGTCGTACTGGTATTTTTCGTGTTTTCATGTGTGGAGGAATCGTGAATTTTCTCATCTGTTCTGTTCCCCTGTATGGACGGATTATTATTTGTATATTCTGTATCTGTGGATATAGATGTGTTATCCGGTTCAGCTTGAACGGTTTGGTCATAAGCCTGGAAAATGCTTTGAAAATCCGGAAACTCAGAATCGGTCCGGTTCATGGCATTCATAACCTGCATCATATTCATTGCCTGCTGCATATTTTTCATCTGATCGGCGATATCCGGAAAGCCACACTGGGCCAGCGATGCCAGAATATCATTTTGATTATGAAGATCACGGTTGAAATCACACTGACGGATATAGGACTGATTGTTGATCACACGCATGATCTGTTGGAGTTCCATCATTTTCAGATAGATAACGAGTGGCATGCGCATAGGTCCTTCCACAAAGGGTAGGATTGCTTCCAGAAGAAACAGACGGTCATCCGATATTAATTTGTCAAGTGGATGGGAGTGCGGAATCTGATTCATGGAAACCTCCTTATGAGTACTGTGATACGGATGTTTCCGGATGGTTAGCCGGTTACCCGTTTTCTGTTATAAGTTTCATAGTGTTATTTATGAATAGTCAGGTGTAATTATGCATAATAAACAGAAAATGGATGCTGCAAGAATAACCGGAACTGCCAGCGGTAAGGCATGGGACAATTCCGGTAGCATGCTTGTTATATTGGTGAAATGGTCACTGATCGCATTTCATATGTTCCCGCATCATTTTGAAATGAAAGGGAATGGTTGCTGTTAGCATCCACAGCCACAACCGCAGTCATTTCCATTGCCGCATCCACCACAGCAGCAAAGGAGAATCAGGATGATCCAGATGCAGTCACAGCCATTACTTCCGCCGCCACAGCCACAGTCATTTCCAAAACCATTTCCGCAGCAGGAGAAGAGAAGAAGAAGGATGATGATGCAAGAGCAGCTGCTGCCTCCACCAAAACCAAACATTCCATTTTTTCCACAACCGCACTGTGTTGCTGATAAATCACTCATGGTAAATACCTCCAATTTTCTTTATGCTATAGAGTATTCCGGGGAAAGACAAATGTGACAAAAATACAAAAACAATATACGAAAAAACCATAGATATGATATAATGGTGAAAAATCGCTTGCTTGTAAGGACGATTTTTCGAATGCATTGAGTGAGTTATGCTCACGAAATAATGAACGCAAAAGCGCTTATAAAGGGGTAAAAACAGGAGAAGATAACAGTATGATTTATAAATGTGTAAACTGTGGTGGAAATGTTGTATTTGATCCACAAAGTGGACATATGAAATGCCTGAGCTGTGGTGGAAGTGACTGTGAGCAGAGTATACCGTCGGAGACACCGATGATCTGTCCGTCCTGCGGATCACAGATCACATATCGGAATGAATATGGTTCAGCAGGAAAATGTCCAGCCTGTGGTACATTTCTGATCAGAGATGACTTTGTGGTGTATCCGTATGGACCGGATATGATCCTGCCATTTAAGTTTTCAAAACATCTGGCAGAAGAGAAGCTAAAGGAAGAATTTGGAAAAAAGTTATTCCTGCCAGCGGACTTTTTATCGACAAAGACACTGGAAAAGCTTCGGGGAGTATATGTTCCATTCTGGATATATGATTTTGATTCCAATGTTGATTATACCGCAATTGGTACGAAGGTGCGGACATGGACATCCGGAGACAGGAGATACACGGAGACATCTTATTTTGATGTATACCGGAAATTGCATATCAAATACAACGGAATTCCGGTTGATGCATCAGTCGAGATGCCGGATGGAATTATGGACCTGATGGAGCCTTATGGATATGATGCGCTGTTAAAGCATGATAATAAGTTCATGTCAGGCTTTGAGGCAGAGGTTTATAATTATACCCCAGATCAGTTATCCGGACGTGCGGTTAAAAAGATCAACGATACATCCATGGAGTGGGCAAAAAGTGAAGCCAGTGGATATAATTCGTTGTTGACTAAAAACATGAATGCCAATAATCAGTTGCTTGGAAATAAATTTGCTTTGATGCCGGTGTGGATTTATGAATATCGGTATCAAGGACAGAATTATATGTTTTATGTAAATGGCCAGACTGGAAAGTGTGTTGGAACTCCGCCAAGAAGTGTCAGCCGTGCAATCGGACTGACAGCAGCATTTGCTGCATCGGTTGCGGCTTGTGCCAGTGGAATTGCTATGCTTCTGGAGGTGTTGTAAATGAAAAAATTCAGGATAACAGTTCTTATATTATTTGCGATCGGTATTGTATTTATGATCATGGGACTGATCGTTTCAAACAGCAATCTGAAGCATGATGCACGGAGTAATACGGAATGCAGGACAGATCAGCGTGTGTTTGATTATGCAGATAAACTGACAGGCAATGAGGAACAGTCACTGGAAAAAAAGATTGCAAAATGGGAAGACAAAACAGGCATGGATATCGTTGTAATGACGATCGATAATGCACAGGCACAGAGTATGTTCGGTACTTATATGGACGATACTTATTATGAAGAATTTGAGGCAATCAAGACAGTTGCCAAGAGCTTCAGTGAGCAGGAACGCTTTGGTTGGGAAAACTGGGAATACAACCCACAAAGTAACCGGAGCACCAGCGATGGCTATGTACCAAGCGACAGCATCATTATAGCTGCAAATTATGAAGCTGGTGATGTATGGATGAGCACAACAGGAACAAGAGTCAGAGCAAGGATCAGTGATTCCAAAGCATCCAGCCTAACAGAGAAAGGTGGCAAGTACCTGAGAGAGGATGCAGAGAAGGGGTTTGCAACTATGATCCAGGGGGCGGTACAGTGTATGAAGAGCTCCAGTGGTGGCGGCCTGAAGATTCCCCCATTTTATATTGTGATTCTGGTGTTGATCTGTGGAGCTATATTCTTTATAACGAATATGTCAAAGAAGGCAGGCGAAACGACAACTAATCTGAATACATATGTAAATGGAAATGCGCAGGTACTGGACAGAAGGGATATATTTGTCCGCAAGGAAGTTACCAGTGTTAAGATCGAATCATCCAGCAGCGGCGGAGGCGGCAGCAGCGGTGGAGGAGGCGGCAGCCACGGTGGTGGCGGAAGCCATTTTTAAAACGAAATGCTAGAGAACAAGAAGTTAAATATATTATTATTAAAGAATACAGGAATGTCATTACTGCCTACGATCGTGATCATGTTGCTGATCGTTGGCGGTATGCGGCATTTTCATCTGTTGAATAATCTGGATTTTTATCATGTGGATGATCCGCAGCAATTAGGAGTCTTATATGATGCAGGCACCACTAATGTAGAAATGCGGTTTCAGAAGCTGACCTATATGGGATACGATTATGAGATAGATGGAGAACGGGTAGGCGGTTATTATTATGTCTGGGTAAATGGTAAATTTATGGTTGTTCTGCTTGACAGTGATGAGACGATCATCTGTGATTATCTGGTGCAGGGACAGTTGAAGAAGGATCCTGCGGCATATAATTATATATTGTCAGAATGTGCGGAGAGTGTAGGAATCGAACAGCAGCAGTTAGAGACTATCACATACGATTATCTGATCAGTGAGGTGGATTATCCAAAGACATTTTATATGATCGTAAAGGCTGCGTTGATCATTGCATTTGCAGTGATTATATTATCGATCATTGAGGGAATTGTATACTGGTTTTATCCATGGAAGCATCCACAGATTCGTCAGATGAAAGGATATCGTGACAAGAAGCTGTTAACAGGAGATATTAACCGTCAGTTGCATGATGCACTGGTTTATGAAACAGGAAATTGTTATGTGACCAGAAAATATCTGGTAATCTGGACCCCATTCCGGACGGATATCATTGTGCTGCGGGATATCGATGTGGTTTCCAGACATAAGGAAACAAAGAAAATACTGCCATGGATGCCGCCGCGGGATGTGTACAAGCTGATCATTTCAAATGCAAATGGTGCAATATTTGAGCATGATTTTCATGATGAGAAGATCCTGGATACAATATTGCCATATATACAAAAGAAAAAACGGGACAGATAGGATAACACAGTGGAGTGTTACCGGGTCTGCCCCGTTTTTTAATAGCTATACTGCAAAGCAATCATTTGGTGATGTGCTTATACATCCAGTTTGTCCTGTTCTTCGATCACATCGAGATCCTCTGATACATCGGATAAGCCTTCATTTTCATAAAGAATCGGGCTTTCAATTTCTTCTGTAACAGTGGCTGCTTCTTCAGTGGAATGTTCTGTTTCCTCCGGTTTGGCATTATCTGCCGAAATGTCAGAGGTGTTTTCTGACTGCTGATCGATTGTTCCTTCCACAGGAGCATCATCTAAAGAGAAATAATTACGCTCCGGTTCTTCCTTTGCAGGCATTTTTTCTTTAATCGTATTTTTTACTTTCTCTACCTTGTCATCCATATCCAATGACTGGTATACAGTAGAATTTTTAATCTTATCCCGGAATACATAGCAAACACCGCCGATCGCAGCGATCGTAGCAGCGGCTTTGAATAATTTACCTTTTCCCATAATACATAATCTCCTTTATATATGATGTAAAGTCGTTATAAATAACGTTTCCATAATTTTAATATGTATACACGGAAAAAGCAAGAAAACAATGATAAACAAAAAGGGAATGCAGGCAGATTTCACGAACTTTTAACATTTGCCTGATAAGATGAAGTATGCTATAGTTTTGAAAGATATATGATCGTATATTGATCAGCGTGAGGATTTTCCTGGAAGAGGATTGAAAGGACATATATGAAGATAAAATTAAGAACAAATAAAAATAGCAGAGATCAGAGGGGGAAGAAAAATGGGTCGATTTAAGACAGAGTTAGAAGATTTAAAAAAGAGACAGAAGGAGCTGGAACATAGTTATTCCAATATTGGTACAATCCGGTTCCTGATGTTCCTTGTGATGCTGGGCGGACTGATCGTCGGACTATATGATTCCAATATACCGTTTCTTGCAGTAGGTATCGTGGCTGTCGTTATTTTTGTACTGCTGGTGTTCCGGCATGGTAAGCTGAATGAGGAACTGGAATATACGAAAGCAAAGGTGATCGTATATGAGCGGTATATGAAACGTTATGATGATAGTTGGAAGGAGTTCGCAGAAGATGGCTCCGAGTATCTGACCGATGATGATCTTGTAGCAAAGGATCTGGATATTATGGGAAAGAATTCCATCTATCAGTTTATCTGTGTGGCAGGAACAGAGGATGGCAGGCAGATGCTTGCTGAAACGTTAAGACAGCCTGAATTTGCGGCAGAGGACAGAACGAAACGTCAGATCGCGATACAGGAGCTTGCAGAGAAGCATGACTTCTCCATGGACTTTGAGACATTGTGTGTGAAGTCAGAAACCGGAAAGAAGAAAAAATATTCATCCGATGAATTTGTTGCCTATTGTACCAGTGATGATCATATACCGGAGATTTTCCAAGTGCTTCGTTTTCTGCTTCCGTTGATAACGATCGTGCTTCTGATTCTGGGTATTATGGGAAAAGTCAATCTGGGATATTCCCTGATCTCCTTTTTTGTAGTTTTGCTGTTTGCATGGATCACATCAGGTGTTGCAGGACAGGCGGTTATGCCGATGATCTCATTTGGATATGTGATCAATGACTATATCCGGATGTTTGAACTGGTCTCCGGTGAAACATTTGATTCAGAGTTGTTGAATGATATCAAGAATACAATCTCTACAGATTCCGGAGCACTGAATGCTGTAAAGAAGCTGGAGCGTATCAGCGCAGCATTCAATATCCGTTATAATCCAATCGTACATCAGGTATTATGTGGATTGTTTTTATGGGATTTTCATCTTGGAATTATGATGGATAAGTGGAGAGACCAGTATGGCAGTCAGGTGAAGGACTGGATCCATGCGATTTCAAGAATGGAGGAATTGTTATCCTTTGCAGTACTTGCCCGTACCAGAGAGGTGTCCTATCCGGAGGTGACAAGACATGAGAAAGTAGAAGTATCAGCAGAAAATTTGCGTCACCCGTTGATCAATCCGTCGAAGGTAGTTCCAAATGATGCAGCCTTTAAAGGGGGAGCTACGATCATTACCGGTTCTAACATGTCCGGCAAGACAACATTTTTACGAACCCTTGGCATCAACCTGATCCTTGCATATGCCGGAGCTCCGGTATGCGCAGAGAAAATGCATGCAGATTACATGAAGATATTTACATCCATGCGCGTGACGGATGATGTCAGTAATGGTATATCAACCTTTTATGCAGAGATACTCCGGATCAAGTCGATGGTTGAATATAAGAAGAATGAAATGCCGATGTTATGTCTGATCGATGAGATATTTAAAGGTACAAATTCGGCAGACCGTATTGTAGGAGCAACCCAGGTGATCCGAAAGCTGTCGGATGATCATTCCATGACACTTGTATCTACGCACGATTTTGAACTGTGTGAGCTGAAGAGTGAGAGCGGAGTGCCGGCAGCAAATTATCATTTTGAGGAGTACTATGAAGGTGATCAGTTAAAGTTTGATTATAAGAAGAAGGATGGCAGATGTACAACGACAAATGCGATGGCAATCCTTCATATGGCAGGACTTGATTAGTAAATACTGACAAAACGATTTTCAATTCATAGGATTCGTATTTTCAGCAATTATGCACAATGACGATTTGTAGAAATTACCAAAAACTGATTGAAGAGTAAAATGTTTTGTGATATAGTTATAAATATGAAGGAAATTTTATCGAAAGCATACAAAGAATAGACAAAAAAGGAGGAATAGAATATGCTACCAGCTAACATTGCATCAGACAATGATAATAATGTTCTATCCATAGCAGCATCCAATAACAAAGGATTACTGATCAGATTTTTGAACGAGCAGGTTGAGGACGGTTTTTATGCACTTGTTATTGATTATCTGAAAGACAGTAATTTTGATTTATCATCCATGATGGTTGATGATGAAGTAAAGGCTCAGTGTACAAAGTTATATGAGCTTGCTGAATTCGTTGATTTTAATATTAAGGCAACCGGACGTTATGAGATTGAAGAGTGGATAGAGCCATTATTCAAATTTATTTATGGTGATATTGATCCATCAGACATCGATGCACCTATCAGTGCAACTGGTATTTACAGATACAGCATTTGGCTGATCTATCTGTATCAGACAGAGAAGTTCCCGGAGGCTATGCGGCTGATCGGCGAGCGTATCGCACCATTACTTATCAATGTAAGTTATCAGATCTTAGAGGATGACGACAGACCAAAGAACTTTGATAAGGCAGTGATGGGATATCTGGATCTGATCAATGTTGTAATGGAGATGGGACTCCCACTTTCATCAGCAAAATCAGATGCATACATCAACAATCTGGAAGTTCTCTTTGACTATGTAGTGGAAGATCCACATGTTGGAAATGATTATAAGATTCAGTTCAGCATTGGTTTGTTTAATGCATATATCAATGACAAGAATTATGGAAAAGCATTTGAATTCTACGGATTAAATGCAGAATACATTCCAATTGACAATCTTGCGGTATATGAGAATTTCAAGGAGCTGATTCGTAACTGTAACAGTGCACAGAGTACAAGTGTACTGTCCAGAAGTGTTGTATCTGCTATCTCCAAGCAGGAGATTTACAACAAGAGGATCGATACTCTTCTTGCTGAGGTTTCAGGATTTATCAAGAAGGTATACAAATATATCGAGGATGAACCGGAGATGAAGAAGAATCTTCAGACACTTGGAACCGGTTCCCAGTTGAATGGCAAGACAAATATCTTTGAAGGTCTGTATGAATATAACCTTGTATTCTACGAATGTGGTATCAAGGCAATCGTAAATCAGGATATGTCAACACGTTCATGGGAAGAAAAGTATGAGATGCTTGAACTTCTCTATACAACATTAAATGTTGTATTTGACGGATACAATGTATATGAGATTTCAAATAAGATCGAGCATCAGTACATTGAATTAACATGGATCAATAATTATGTAAATGCAAATCCAAATCTTCTGAAGCAGTTCTTCAGTGTAAAGGAAAAGATCAAGGCATTTAAGGTTCGTAAGAATTCAATCCTTGAGAAGAGCAAGACCAACTACGAGATCAAGAAGATGATCGACGACAGACAGAAGCACCTGTTATTTATGGCTGCTGAAGATATGATCGTTAATGGACTTGGCGGTGGTAAGCTGCAGATCATCAGCTCAGGATATGATCTGAATACAGCAAAGAAGTATTTACAGGAAACTTATGCAAAGATTGTATTGCCTGCAAAGTACGGTCAGGAGACACAGACATCCGGTGGTGGTTTCTTCGGAAAGAACAAAGGCTCAGCGGCTGATGCAGATCTTGCAAGATTACTACGTGATGCATCTGTAGAAGAAATGTTGTGTAAGTCTGAATGGTTATGGAATCAGCATAATGACAAGGGGCTTGAGAAGCCAACCGCAGAAGAAGCAACTTATGCTGTTGCATGTCTTGTAAAAGTAATCCACAGAATGCTTGACAAGAAGGGAACTTCAAAGGCTGCAAGTGCTCCAAATAAGAAGGTTATCATTACCAAGACCGGTAAGGTTATTGAGTTATCCGATGAATCCGGTCAGGCACCTGTAAAACAGCAGGAGTCCGGTGTGATTGAAGCAATCGATAACATTGTAGTTCTTCTGAAAGACAAGTCAGAAGAAAACGTAAAATATGTAAAGGCGTATATCGAAGATCTGTTAAATGCATTGATGAAGACAAAGTGGGACAAAGATACCATGCTGTCACAGTTTGATGCAGAAGAGCTTCGTGCAAAATCCTTCCAGGTAATCAAACGTCTGAACATGGATATGTTAGTTTAGTATAAAAGCTTAGACAATAAGAGCAAATAAAAAGAGGTATACATTCCAGATGAAAAACTTAGATCTGAAATGTATATCTCTTTATTGTTAGAAAAATGAGAACTGATACTATTATTATGGAACAAGCCTGCCTGATTTACCGTACAATCTGATGTTTTTTCAGGTAGGAATGCAAGATCCACTTTTCAGGAATCCGCTTCAGGATAATCTGGATCTCCTCTTTTTTATCGATTGGCTGCACTAACAGTGAAGTGATACCGGTGTTATTTGCGCCCCAGAGATCTGTAAACAACTGATCTCCGACAAAGAGAGTATTTGTAGTATCGGTGCCGAGAAGCTGCATGGCTTTCTGGTAGCCGGAGCGTTTTGGCTTTCCGGCTTTATAGATGTACTTTACATCCAAAGGCTTGTTGAATTCCGCAACTCTTGGCTCTTTGTTGTTGGATACCAGACAGATACCAAATCCAATCTCTTTTAACCGGTGGATAAGTCTGATTGCTTCCTCTGTTGCCGGAGCATTATGAGGAACAAGAGTATTGTCGATGTCAAATAAGATGCCACGATAGCCTTTTTTATAATATTCGACAAAGTCAATGACATAGGTTGATGTATAATATTCTGATGGATAAAATTTCTGAAACATGTTAAACTCCAATAGTATAAGATAGTGAAATTATAAATAGTGTAAAACAGATTTGTCAAGAAGTATACAGGAAGTAAATAAGAAGCAGATAATGATCAGATAAGGAATACGAGGTTAGACAATATGCAGGAAACATATATGAGGAGAGCCATTGAACTGGCAAAAAAAGGAATCGGAGCGGTAAATCCAAATCCGCTGGTCGGAGCAGTGATCGTAAAGGATGGGCGGATTATTGGTGAGGGATATCACAGAAGATACGGAGAGCTTCATGCGGAGAGAGATGCATTTGCACATCTGACAGAGGACGCAACGGGAGCGGAAATGTATGTGACGCTGGAGCCCTGCTGCCACTATGGCAAACAGCCTCCGTGCGTGAATGCGATCATCGAACATAAGATCAGCAGAGTCTATGTCGGATCGGATGATCCGAATGCGCTTGTATCGGGAAAGGGATATCAGATACTACGGGATGCAGGGATTGAAGTTATCACACATGTATTAAAAGAAGAATGTGACAGCCTGAATCCGGTATTTTTCCATTATATTGTAAATAAGACACCATATGTCGTAATGAAATATGCAATGACTATGGATGGTAAGATCGCAACATACAGTGGAAAGAGTAAATGGATCACCGGCGAAGAAGCAAGAGCCCATGTGATGGAGCAGAGAAATGCACTTACAGGTATCATGGTCGGAAGCGAGACCGTGATAAAAGATGATCCGGCACTTACCTGCAGGATAGAAGGAGGCAGAAATCCGGTCCGTATTATTTGCGACAGCAGACTTCGGATTCCTATGGATTCACAGATCGTAAGAACAGCGTCTGAAGTACCGACGATTCTTGCAACCATACAGTCAGAGGATCAGACAGATAAGAAGCAGAAGCTGATCGGGGCAGGCGTTGAGATCATCGAGACGGAGAATGTGGATGGTCATGTGGATCTGCAGGAACTGATGAGACAGCTCGGCGCAAGAAACATAGACGGAATTCTGCTTGAAGGTGGCGGAACCTTAAATGAAAGTGCATTAAAAGCAGGTATCGTAAAAGAGGTCGATGTCTATATAGCACCGAAGATCTTTGGAGGAAGTGCAGGTTATACACCGGTCGGTGGTATGGGAGTAGAATCACCAGAAGAAGCCTATCCGTTTGAGCTTGGTTCCGTTCAGAGGTTTGGAGCAGACATCATGCTTCAGTATTTTCAGATAACAGCTTGACAAACATAATAAACTGTGCCAATATAACCATGTTGAAGTCTTCAGGGCGGGGTTCGTTTCCCCACCGGCGGTATACATAGTAATCTATGTGAGCCCGCGAGCCGTAAGGCATGATTTGGTGAGAATCCAAAGCCGACAGTAAAGTCTGGATGAAAGAAGAATGCAGATAACAGGTATCAGTATGCGTAGAATCTGCAGCAACATTTCATAACAAACAACCCGCCGGAGACATAGTTCTCTGGCTTTTTTTATGTTAAGTTATATAGGAACTTAACATGTTAAAAGAAGTAATTCAGCGAGTAAGTTGTTAATTAATTAGGTTGACAGTTTTTTTGTAGAGTCAATGGGGTGACGAAATGACTATTTGCAAAAAAACGTCCCCGAAAAGGAGGCAGTCATGTTCACAGGCATTGTGGAAGAGACAGGCACGATTAAGAAGATAGAAAAAGGCACATCATCCTGTCGCCTGACCGTAGAGGCAGATAAGGTTCTGCAGGGAAGCGAGATCGGTGACAGCATAGCTGTCAATGGGGTATGCCTGACGATCACAGGAATGTCGGGGCATTTGTTTACGGCAGATGTGATGGCAGAGACGATAAGAAGAAGCAATCTCGGAACCTTAAGCTCCGGCAGCAGGGTAAATCTGGAACGGGCGATGGCGGCAGATGGAAGATTTGGTGGACATATCGTATCCGGACATATCGACGGAACCGGGGTGATCACAGAGTACACTAGAGAAGAAAATGCAATCTGGGTGACAATAACATGTGATAAAAAGCTATTAAAGTATATCATCGAGAAGGGATCGATTACGATCGATGGAATCAGCCTGACGGTTGCTTATGTCGATGATTGCTGCTTCAAGGTTTCGATCATCCCACATACGGCGGAGGAGACAACGCTGATCCGCAGGCAGACCGGAGCAGTGGTCAATCTGGAAAACGATGTGATTGGCAAATATGTAGATAAGCTGCTCCATTTTAAAGACAAAGAAGAACCGGATGCAGGGAAAAAAGTAGATATGAATTTTCTGGCAGAAAATGGATTCTTATAAAATAAATGTTCCTATGGAGGTAAAGACAGATGGAATTAAACAGTATAGAAGAAGTATTAGTAGATCTGGCAGCCGGTAAGGTGGTCGTTATGCTCGATAACGAAGACAGAGAGAACGAAGGAGATGTCATTTGCGCATCTGAATTCGCGACCACGGAGAATGTGAACTTTATGGCAAAATATGCAAGAGGTCTGATCTGTATGCCGATGGATGATTCTTATGTGGAGAAATTAAATCTTCCGCAGATGTGCATCACAAATACAGATAATCATTGTACTGCATTTACAGTTTCTGTTGATCATGTAAGCACTACAACCGGAATCTCAGCGTATGAGCGTGGCATTACAGCCAGAAAGTTCGTAGAAGAAGCTGCAAAGCCGGAGGATTTCCGCAGACCGGGTCATATGTTCCCATTACGCGCTGTTCCGGGCGGAGTGATTGAACGAGGCGGACATACAGAGGCAACGGTTGATCTGTGCAGACTTGCAGGCTTGAAGCCATGTGGTCTGTGCTGTGAGATTATGAAGGATGATGGTACAATGGCAAGAAAAGATGATCTGCTTGCATTTGCTGAGGAGCACAACCTGAAGATCTCCACGATCGAAAAGTTAGTTCAGTATCGTAAGGAACATGAAGTATTTGTAGAATGTGTAGCAAAGGCAAAGATGCCAACCAGATATGGGGAGTTCACGATCTATGGATATATCAATAAATTAAATGGCGAGCATCATGTGGCACTGGTAAAGGGTGATATCACGGATGGCGAGCCGGTATTATGCAGAGTTCATTCCGAATGTCTGACCGGAGATGCACTTGGTTCAGCCCGTTGTGACTGTGGCCAGCAGTATGATGCAGCGATGAAGATGATCGCAAAGGAAGGCAGAGGCGTGCTTCTGTACATGAGACAGGAAGGACGTGGGATCGGTCTGATCAATAAGATCAAAGCATATCAGTTACAGGATCAGGGTTTAGATACCGTAGAGGCAAATCTGAAGCTTGGCTTCCCTGAAGATGCAAGAGATTACACGATTGGAACACAGATCTTAGTAGACCTTGGTGTCAGAAAGATGAGACTGCTTACGAACAATCCATTAAAGGTATATGGTTTGTCAGGATACAATCTTGAGATTGTGGAACGAGTACCGATCCAGATGCAGCCGGGCAAATTTGATGCATTTTATCTGAAGACAAAGAAAGAAAAGATGGGTCATATACTTGATCTGTAAAGCCATATGGACTGGGAATTATATGCATAATGATTTAGTGGTAACAGAGAATAAGCAATTGTAAATATTGAGATCGAATCAATAACAGGAGGATAATAAAATGAAGAAGATTGAAGGAATGATCGTAGCAAATGGTGCCAAGATCGGTATTGTAGCAGCAAGATTTAATGAATTTATCGTATCAAAACTGGTAAGCGGTGCAGAGGATGCATTATTACGTCACAGCGTAAATCCGGATGACATATCTGTTGCATGGGTTCCGGGAGCATTTGAGATTCCGGTTGTAGCCAAGAAGATGGCGATGTCAGGAAAATATGATGCAGTGATCTGCCTTGGAGCAGTTATCCGTGGAGCAACCAGTCATTATGATTATGTATGTAATGAAGTGTCCAAGGGAATCGCATCTGTTTCACTTGAATCCGGTATTCCTGTTATGTTCGGTGTTGTAACAACAGAGAATATTGAGCAGGCAATCGAGCGTGCCGGAACAAAGGCAGGTAACAAGGGTTACGATTGTGCAATGGGCGCACTTGAGATGATTGACCTGATGAAGCAGTTATAAAAATTGCATAGCATAAACGAGGGTTCAGGGTTTTATGATGCAAAGGTCATAGAACCCTGAATGTATTCATACTGCGTGGAGCGTTTTTGTTCTTATGCGATAATAAACGGAGGAAATAGACATGAATAAGACAAGAAAGATTCTCTTTTTTGATATCGACGGAACTCTGATCACGGAAGATGGAAAACGGTATTTTCCGGACAGTGCAAAAGAAGCAATACAAAAGGCAAGAGAGAACGGACACCTGGCATTTATCAATACGGGAAGAGTATTCTGCAATGTGACAGAAGAGATCAGAAGCGCAGGCTTTGATGGCTTTGTCTGCGGCTGCGGAACGCATATTGTTTATAATGGAGAGACATTGTTTCATCATGATACACCATATGAGGTCTGTGCAGGTGTGATTCGGAAATGTCGGGAATATAAAATGGATGCCGTATACGAACATGCGGACAAGGTGTTTACCAGCGCTGCTTTTTCCGATAATGAGCATTTAAAAGAACTAATCAGTTATTTTAAGGCAACTAGCACCTATATGGAATATGATGATCCGGCAAACGATCAGATCTTTGATAAGTTTTGTGCATGGTATGATGCAGATACTCCGTATCTGGAAGCATTTAAGACATATCTGGAAAAAGATTATATGTATATCCAGAGAGAGGGAAATTTTTGTGAGGTTGTGCCAAAGGGATATACGAAGGCAACCGGTATCCGGTATCTGCTTGATTATTTTGACCTGCCATTAGAAAATGCCTATGCATTTGGAGACGGAAGTAATGATGAACCGATGTTGGCATATGTGCCAAATAGTATTATAATGAAAAAAGGTCCGGAGTATCTGAGAAAGAAAGTCCGTCTTGTAACGGATGATGTTAGAGAAGACGGAATCTATAAAGCTATGAAAAAAATGGAGATTATCTAATGGACGAAGAATATTCAAAAGTAACGATGGTCGATCAGTTAGCTATCGCAGTATCCAGCCCGAAAAATTATAAGCATCTGACGAAGTTAAAAGCGAGCAAGACGGTAGGATTTATGATATTGATCGCTTTTATTCTGACCTTTATCGAGTTTGGAATCGGTGTCATTACCTTTATCATGCATGTGGGAGGGTTAAATAACCTGATCACGAATAAGGTTCCGCAGTTTGTGATCGAGGATGGTAAGCTTACGGCAGAATCAGAGATGTCACTGGATATTGGAAATGCAACGATATATATGAATACGGATTATGACAGAATTACACTTGATGATATCAAGACAAATGGCGTGTATATTGCATTTGGCCAAGAGAATGTAGTCATGGGAATGATAAACGGCGGACAGACGTATGAATATTCAACGATGGATCTCGACAAATTATTCTATGATGGGTTTAACAATGATCAGCTTGCATCCGCAGTGCCGGCGTTCTATGTGGCTATTGTCATTATGTACATTGCAATTATGTTCGGAAGTGTAATAAAGATGATCTTCCTTGCACTTGTATTTTCGATCGTTGCACGGACACTTGCGAAAGGTCTTCATACAGGGCTGTCCTATGGAAATGTATTCCGGGTATGTCTTTACGGACTGACCTTACCGATGCTGTTGACATCCGTGAATACCTGTCTGGACTTCCTGATTCCATCATCGATCATGTTTGTGATCACTCTGATCCTGGCATTTTCCATGATAAACAGAGGTATCGCAAGTCATGTGGGAACAACAGCACCACCGGAGGATTGGTTATAAAGGGCGATATAAAAGGAGGCTTTTATGGAGATAGAAAGAAAATATCTGATAAAAGAGATACCGTTTTCACTGGAAGCGTATCCATATAAGGAACTGGAGCAGGGGTATATCTCGACCAGCCCCGTCATCCGTATCCGAAAGGCAGATGAACAATATATTCTTACAGTAAAGTCAAGCGGATTACTGGAACGACAGGAATTCGAGCTTCCGATGAATGAGACGGATTATAAACGGTTGCTTGGTAAGGTTGATGGAAATCTGGTGACGAAACGTCGGTATATCATCCCGCTTACGGATACAGAGGGAACAACCGGCGATAAGGAAAAAGATGCAGGACTTAAGATTGAACTGGATGTCTTTGAGGGGCTGTATCAGGGGCTGATCTATGCAGAAGTCGAATTTGAGACAAAGGAAGATGCAGATAATTTCGCAGCACCGGCTTGGTTTACCAGAGATGTATCTATGGATGGAGCGTATCATAACAGCGCATTAAGCAGTATGAATGAAGAACAGAGACTTGTATTTATGGCAAGAGTTTTCGGACATTAAGAATGGAGGCAGAAGCATGAAAGTCAGAATGTTATTTGAAACAGGATATGAAGAAGTAGAAGCATTGACCGTTGTAGATCTGTTAAGACGTGCAAAGGTTGACTGCCTTATGGTGGCAGCAGACGATCAGGATACGGTTACAGGTTCACATGGAATCACAGTAAAGATGGATGAGAAAATCAGTGAACTTGCAGATGATGCAGATATGATCGTACTTCCAGGTGGTATGCCAGGTGTGACGAATCTGATCGCAAATGAGAAGGTAAAGAATCTTGTATGCGGACAGTATGAAGCAGGAAGATATGTTGCAGCAATCTGTGCAGCACCGACTGCTTTTGGAGCATTTGGCATCTTAAAGGATAAGAAGGCTACCTGCTATCCGGGAATGGAGGCGGGACTTCATTGTGCGGAAGTATTATATGACAGTGTAGTAACAGACGGTAAGGTAATCACAAGCCGAGGTATGGGAACAGCTATTGATTTTGGTCTGAAGCTGGTTGAGATCCTGACAGATCAGGATACATCAGAGAAGCTGGCAGCAGCTATTGTTTACAAATAAGAATTATGGAATTTAAAGTTTCGGTCAGGCATATGGTAGAATTTATATACAGATGCGGCGATATTACAAGCAGCAGTAATGGGACTCTGTCAAAGGAAGCGATGAATGCAGGAAGTAAGATGCATCGGAAGCTTCAGAAAATGGCAGGGTCTTATTATGATGCAGAAGTTCCTTTAAAGATCACGATGAAGAAAGGGATTCATGATCTGGATGTTACGGTAGAGGGCAGAGCAGATGGGATCATAGATCTGCGAGGTGAAAAGAACCGAAGCAGGAAGAAGAAGGAAATTGAGCGGCAGGTGATCCGGGTAGAGGATAGATATTGGAACCGGCTGCTGCTCAAAAAAACGGAGAGTCTGGATCTGGAAGCCGGTGAAGACTTCATGGAACAAAATCCTGCCGGAACGATCGGTCAGATGTCAGAAATGGATGAGCCTGTGGATGAAATGACCAGTCAGATGCCGGAAATGGATGAGCCTGCGGATGTTACGATCGACGAGATCAAAGGTGTATACAGAAAACTTGCTGATATCGAAGTGCCGGAAACAGTTCATGTAGCACAGGCAATGTGCTATGCCTATATTTATGCAAAAGAGCAGTCTTTGGATCGGATCAATGTACAGATCACATATGTGAATCTGGAAAGTGAAGAAGTAAAACAATTTTTTTATGTGTTTTCTTGTTCATTTCTTGAGAAATGGTTTCATGATACAGTGGATGAGATGATGAAATGGGTTGATCATGCTATATCACATGCAAGAAGCAGAGATGCATCAATTACAGAACTGGAATTTCCATATGAATATCGGAAAGGACAAAAGCAGATGGCTGCCTGTGTGTATAAGGCGATTGAAGGGGAGCGCAGATTGTTTGTGCAGGCTCCAACCGGAATCGGGAAAACGATGGCAGCGATGTTCCCTTCCGTTAAGGCATTTGCAACCGGGCTGGTATCGAAAATCTTTTATCTGACCGCAAAGACGATCGCCGGAACCGTGCCGGATCAGGCACTTACATTGCTGCGGGAACGTGGAGTGAAGTTTTCTTCCGTTATGTTGACTGCCAAAGAGAAGATATGTCTGAATGAGACGATGGAATGTGATGCAGAGCACTGCCCTTATGCGAAAGGACATTTTGACCGGGTTAATGATGCATTATTTGAATTGATCACTCAGGAGGAAAAAATGGATCGGGAGATCATCCGGGCTTATGCGGAAAGGTATCAGGTCTGTCCTTTTGAGCTGGGACTGGATGCAAGCTTGTTTGCAGATGCTATTATTGGAGATTATAACTATGTGTTTGATCCGAGAGTGAATCTGAAGCGGTTCTTTTCACAGACAGCATATGATACAGGACGGTATGTATTTCTGGTAGATGAAGCACACAATCTGGTGGACCGGGCATCGTCCATGTACAGTGCCACGCTGTATAAAGAAGATTTCCTTGCTGTAAAGAGGCTGGTAATGCCGTACAGCAAAAAACTGGCACGGAGTCTGGAATCCTGCAACCGGGAGTTTCTGGAATTGAAGAAAAAATGTCCGGAGCATGGATATCAGATCTTAAATGATATCGGGGTTCTATATCTGAAGCTGCTGCATCTTCATACGACGATGGAGGCTTTTTTAGAAGATTACAAACAGATCCCGGAACGTAAGGAGATACTGGAGTTTTATTTTGCACTTACGACATTTTTAAATATTGCGGATCTGATCGATGACAGCTATGTGATCTATGATGAGCTTAAGTCGGATGGCAGATTTATGGTTCGGTTATATTGCGTCCATCCGGCGAATAATCTGAAGCTTTGTCTGGATAAGGGTGTATCGACTGTTTTCTTTTCGGCAACGATCCTGCCGGTAAAATATTACATGGAGATGCTGTCCGATACGGTGACCGATCAGGCTATCTATATTCCTTCTCCGTTTGATCCGGAGAAACGACAGATCATGGTTGGTGTGGATGTATCTACGAAATATACCAGACGGTCTGTAAAGGAGTATAAGCGCGTGGCTGAATATATCAGGCAGTTGTTTAACGCACATTCCGGAAATTATATGGTGTTTCTGCCATCCTATAAAATGCTTCAGGAGGTCTATGAGCAGATGATAGAGGGTGATTGTTCTGGCATGGAACTGCTCTGTCAGGAACAGAACATGAAGGAGGCAGACCGGGAAGCATTTTTGGATCATTTTTCAGCGAAAAGAAATGTGGTTGCCTTTTGTATCATGGGCGGGATCTTCTCTGAGGGGATTGATCTGACCGGAGAACGGCTGATCGGATCGGTTGTAGTAGGTCCGGGACTTCCGCAGGTGTGCAATGAGAGAAAGATCATGATGGACTATTTTAATGCCAGAAAGAGTATGGAGGCATATGCTGGCTCATCGGTTGATGGTTTTAAATATGCATACCTGTATCCGGGCATTAATAAAGTATTTCAGTCAGCCGGACGCGTGATCCGGACAGAAGCGGATGCCGGAGTGATCCTGTTGCTAGATGAACGATTTGGAACCGGGGAATATAATTCGTTATTTCCGGTGGAGTGGCAGGATGCGGTCTTTGGAAATTTTGATCAGATTTCGCAGAGCATAGAACAGTTCTGGTCGAATCTTAATCTTTCCTGAAAACGGGAATATATATACAAGAATACTGGAAATTCGCATATACATGTGATAGAATGGACGCAGGCATTTTTTACAGCCTGCATGCAGTGCATGCTTTTATATAAAATTATGAAACTGTTCTGGAAAGGCAGATAGGGGAAAATGGAAAATATTACAGTAAAAGATATTGTGAAAGCAACAGGAGGTTTCCTGCTTTGCGGCGATGAAGATACACCGATCACAGGCCTGTGTATTGATTCCAGAAAAGCACAGCCGGGAGATTTGTTTATTCCTCTGTTGGGTAATAAAGTTGATGGACATCGTTTTATTGAATCCGCTATGGAGAAAGCGTCTGCAACTCTGACATCGGAGCATGATAATGTTGTTATTTCAGAGAAGCCGTTTATCCGTGTTGATGACACGATGAAAGCACTTCAGGCAATTGGAATGGATATCCGTGACCGGTATGATATTCCGTATATTGGAGTGACAGGAAGTGTAGGAAAGACAACGACCAGAGAGATGATCGCAGCGGCTGTCAGCACAGCAAAACGCTGTTTTCAGACAAATGGAAATGAAAATTCACAGATCGGTGTACCGATGACACTTTCCAGAATGACAGATGGATATGATGCTGCGGTGATCGAGATGGGGATCAGTGAACCTGGTCAGATGGAGATATTGTCTGAGATTGTAAAGCCATCGATCTGTGTGGTGACGATTATCGGTGTTGCACATATTGAATTTATGAAAACTCAGGAGAATATCAGAAAAGAGAAGCTGTCTATTATCAATCATATGAATAAGGACGGCCTGTTGCTGTTAAATGGAGATGATCCATTACTGCGTGAGATAAAAGCGGATATGCCATGTCGGACACTTACTTTTGGTATAGATGAAATTTGTGATTTTCAGGGGTCCAATGTAAAATGTGGAGAGCAGGGCATGGAATTTGATTGTACTCATAATGGTGAGACCGTTCATGTTACCATGGATATCCTCGGAAAACATAACGTGAGAAATGCACTGGCAGGTATTGCAGTTGCATATCAGATGGGAATTCCGATAACAATTTCAGCAAAAGCCTTTGAACATTTTGAAGGACAGAGACAGAGACTCATCCATATGGAGAATCGATACACGATCCTCGATGATACCTATAATGCAAGCCCGGATTCCATGAAGGCAAGCATTGATGTGCTTTGTGATATGGACTGCGAGGGAAAAAAGATCGCAGTACTGGGAGATATGTTTGAGCTGGGAGCTGACAGTGCCAGCTATCATTATCAGATCGGAGAATACCTGCGGGACAAGAAGATCGATGAGGTTGTGGTAGTCGGAAAGGAAGCTTTGGAGATTAAAAAGGCACTGGATGTCTGCGACACAAAGTATGCAAAAACATTTTCATTTATGGATAATGAAGAAGTGGCACTTTATCTGATGGCTATTATGAGACCAGAGGATGTTGTTTTGATCAAGGGATCACACGGCATGAAAATGGACGAAATTGTCAAAATTCTTACGAATTAATTATGCAAATTATACAAAACAACCATATAAACTACCAAATTTAATAAAATTTGGTAGTTTTGTTTGTCTAAAATGACTTTGATTTTCATGAAAAAAAACACTCTGTGGTACAAAACGGAGAAAAAACAGTACTTGTATTGAAAAAAAAAGGAAAATGGAGTAATATCAATCCTAGCTTGAATAAAGAATACATACATGAATTGTTACATAAGTAAAGTGATAGAAATTAGTTTTAAAACGGAGGGTGTTAATCATGGCTACTAAGAAGACTGAAGATGCAAAAAAGGTTGTTGCAAAAAAGGCAACAGTAGAAAGCGTTGTTGCTAAAGCTGAAGCTGTAAAGAAAGCTGAAGCTGCTAAAGAAGTAAAAGCAGCAGTAAAGGCTGAGCCAGTAAAGGCAGAAGTAAAAGAAGAGAAAAAGCCAGCAGCTAAAAAGCCGGCAGCAAAGAAGCCAGCAGCTAAGACAACAGAGACAGTTTTTGTTGAATATAACAATGGACAGATCAATGTTTCTGACATTGTAGCAAAAGCAAAAGAAGCACTTGGCAATAAGGCAGTTAAGGAATTGAACGTATATTACCAGCCAGAAACAGGTATGGTATACTATACAGCTGATGGAGAATCAGGTTCTTACAGTCTTTAATCTATAAATAGTTGGAAGGGCAGCGTTCTTAACATAAGGATGCTGCTTTTTCTGTATAATTAGAAAGGAAGAAGTGAAATATGAAGATTGGTTTTATTGGCTGTGGCAATATGGCAACAGCGATCATAAAGGGAATTATCAGAAAGCAGATCATAGATGCAGAGAATATCATAGCATCTGCAAAGACGAAAGCGACACTTGACAGAGTTCAGAAAGAGCTTGGAGTAAAGGTATCAACCGATAATCTGGAGGTAACAGAAAACAGTGATATTCTGGTTCTGGCGGTAAAACCACAGTATTATCCGGAGGTGATCGCTCAGATAAAGGACGTAGTCCGTAAAGAGCAGATTGTGATCAGTATAGCACCGGGAAAAACATTAGACTGGTTACAGGAACAGTTTGGAGGAGGTGTGAGACTTGTCCGGACAATGCCAAATACACCGGCACTGGTTGGTGAGGGTATGACAGGAGCATGTCGGAATGAATATGTTACCGATGAAGATTATGCAACAGTTCTTCGGATCCTTGGAAGCTTTGGTGAAGTAGAGACAATACCGGAAAATCTGATGGATGTATGTGTATCGGTCAGCGGAAGTTCTCCGGCATATATTTATATATTGATCGAAGCTATGGCAGATGGAGCAGTGGCAGATGGTATGCCAAGAGCACAGGCATATAAATTTGCAGCACAGTCCGTGCTTGGAAGTGCAAAGATGGTACTTGAAACGGGAAAACATCCGGGTGAATTAAAGGATCAGGTCTGCTCACCTGGCGGAACAACGATAGAAGCTGTTCGCGTTTTAGAAGAAAAAGGCTTCCGTTCCTCCGTGATCGAAGCAATGAAAGCCTGTGTACGCAAAACTCGCGGAATATAACAGCCGCTATAAAAGCCTGTGCTTGTGGTAGCTATAACTTTATTTCGCAGAACACTTGCGTTTGATTCTTACGTAGCTGTTATACAAATAAATCCGCTGTGCTATATTACACTGTTATGAAGCAAACCTTGTCCGAGGCCGGTACTTAAGCTGCGTCTTTTGCAGCTTTATGTACCGCTGCTCGAGGACTAGAACGAAAGTGTTTTGCGTAATAACAGGTGTGGTATAGCACAGCGGATTTATTTGTATGACAGGTAGATGTTATAAGGCGGTGTCACCGTGTTCGCCGGTACGGATACGGATGACATCGGCAACATCATAGACGAAGATCTTGCCGTCGCCGACTTTTCCGGTTGATATCTTTTCACATACCTTAAAGATGATGTTATCGGCAACATCATCCTTGACGATGGTTTCAATCTTGATCTTCGGAATCAGGTTGACCACATATTCACTTCCACGGTATGTTGTTTTATAACCCTTCTGATTACCATATCCCATAATATTTGATACAGTAGCACCGGTGGATCCGCATTCGTCCAGAATGGCTTTTACATCATCCAGTTTTTCAGAACGAACAATAATTGATAATTTCTTCATGTATAACCCTCCATTCTATACATATATAACTAAAGATATGATACCATATTCTCGGTTTCATTTCTACAAGTGGAACAGAATGGGAGATTTTGTATATTATCTGAAGAAAGAACAGGAAAACAGGGAGGAATGAGAGTAGCTGTACTTAATTTAATTAATCGAGGGTGGCAATAAGAAAATTATTTAGAAAAATTTAACCGTTTTACCAGAAATAATACTGTTTTCATATGGGTGGAATCTGTGGTATCATGTAGCAGAGTTATATCATTTAATATAGATAGCTGTTTTAGACAGGAAACAAAAGTATGGAGGATGAAAATGTCTGATTATAGAAATGATGATGAAAATAAAGAACTGACCAGTCAGACGGTGGCTGATGATCATAAAACAGAAGACAAGCGTGAGGATGAATACGAGAAATATTGTTATCTCTGCAGAAGACCGGAAAGTGTTGCCGGAAAGCTGATCGATATGCCGGGCAATATACATATCTGTGCAGACTGTATGCAGAAGACCTTTGATAATCTGAATCAGGGCGGATTTGGCGGAATGCAGTTCCTGGATCTCTCCAATCTTTCCAATATGGGAAATATTGATATGAGCAGACTGATGGGAATGAATGATATACCGGATAAACAGAAGGTGAAGAAGAAAGCGGCAAAGCCGAGGAAAAAAGAGCAGGAAATGACACTTGCAACGATCCCTGCACCGCATAAGATCAAAGCAATGTTAGATGAATATGTGATCGGTCAGGAATATGCCAAGAAGGTAATGTCTGTTGCAGTATATAACCATTATAAGCGTGTACTGACAGATTCCATGGATGATATCGAGATTGAGAAATCCAATATGCTGATGGTAGGGCCGACAGGCTGTGGTAAGACTTATATTGTAAAAACGATCGCAAAGCTGTTGAATGTACCGCTTGCGATCACAGATGCGACCACACTTACGGAAGCCGGTTATATCGGTGATGACGTAGAAAGCGTATTGTCAAAGCTGTTGGCAGCCGCTGATAATGATGTTGAAAAAGCAGAAAAGGGAATCGTATTTATCGATGAGATCGATAAGATCGCAAAGAAGCAGAACAGCAACAGCCGTGATGTGAGTGGAGAATCCGTTCAGCAGGGCTTGTTAAAGCTGTTGGAGGGCGCAGATGTTGAGGTTCCGGTTGGTTCCGGAAGCAAGAATGCAATGGTTCCTATGACAACGGTCAATACAAAGAATATTTTATTTATTTGTGGCGGGGCATTCCCGGCAATCGAAGATATCATTAAAGCAAGATTGAATAAACAGTCCTCGATCGGTTTCCGCGCAGATCTGAAGGACAAATACGACAAGGATCCGAATATCTTAAAGAAGGTGACCAACGAGGATCTCAGGGAATTCGGTATGATACCGGAATTTCTTGGAAGACTGCCTGTCTTATTCACATTGGATGCGTTAGATAAGGATATGTATATCAAGATCTTAAAGGAACCGAAGAATGCAATCCTGAAACAGTATAAGAAGCTGCTGGCACTGGATGAGGTAGATCTTCAGTTTGATGATTCTGCATATGAAGCGATCGCAGAAAAAGCACTTGAAAAGAATACAGGAGCAAGAGCGCTTCGGGCGATCATTGAGGAATTCATGCTGGATATCATGTATCAGATCCCAAGAGATGATAGCATTGGCAGGGTGATCATAACCGGAGATTATGTAAATGGCAAGGGCAATCCGATCATCGAGCTTCGTGGTGTAGAGCCGATGCAGATCGAGGCCTGTGCGACAAAACAATCATAATAATTGATGCAATAAGAAAAAATACTGTAATTAATAAGGTTTAAAGATTGTATACAGAAAATATACGGTCTTTAAGCCTTTATTATATTGGATCATAATTTTTAGATCGTGAGATGGTATTGCAGGGCAGAAATGGAACATTACCGGAATTTTTGAATGTGTTGTATTGCAGCGGCACCAGTATGTAAATGGTTATCTCTGGGTAAGATAAAAGAAAAATACAGATGTATTGCAGAAAGATGATCAGGGACTCTTCCGATGCTGATACCGCAGTCTTGTATCAAGGTAGTCCTTGATGGTCGCAGAATCCTGTGATACTATGAAAAAAAGCGAAAAGGAGCAGGGCATGTTTAAAAAGAGATTATTACGAACCTGTAAAAATGTAATGGCTGCAGCTATCTGCATTTCTCTTGCGGTTGGATTATCTGCCTGTGGGGAGACGCAGGGAGAGCGCAGACATCTGAATGACAAAAACGATACAACTGAAAATACAGAGAGGGCGCAGGAGTCTTTCTCCGAGGATGCGCTGAAGGAGCAGCAGGAATTTGAACAGTATCTGGATGATTATTTTAAGGATGTTGTTACGGACGACACGTTGACGTATAATTATACGATCAAGGATGGTGCGGATTACGGTCTGGAAGAACCGGAGGTCACACTGGGAGACCCGGGAATGACAGCAGAGGAGATCGGACAGGATAAGGAAGAGTTTGAAGGCTGGGTAAAAAAGCTGGATGCTATTGACCGTTCCTGCCTGACAGAGGATCAGAAGCTGACCTATGATGTGCTGGATGAGTATTTTGAAGTGTCTGCGGGAATTTTTGATAATGTATATCTGTATGAGCCGTTTTCCCCGATGCGTGGACTTCAGGCCAATATTGCAACGAATTTCACAGATTACCGATTTGATGATAAGGGAGATGTGGAACGTTATATTGAACTGCTTGGTCAGATTCCGGATTATTTTGCAGAGTATCTGGATTTTGAACAGGAAAAGTCAGAAAAAGGTTATTTTATGAGTGATGCAGTCTGCGATAAAGTCATCAGTCAGTGCAAGGATTTTGTTGCAGATAAAGAAAATCATTTTATGGTAACAACATTTAATGATAATATTGACGCACTTGATTTTCTGACGGATGAGGAAAAGGCAGAATACAAGGAGGCTAATAAGCAGGCAGTTGTGAATTCTCTGCTTCCGGCATTTGAGAATGTTGCAGCGGTGCTTTCAGGTCTGAAGGGAACCGGAACCAATGATGGTGGTATCTGCAACTATGATGGTGGCAAGGAATATTATGAATATCTGCTGAAAAATTTTGCAGGAACAGCCAAGTCGCCGGAAGAGGTAATCGATATGCTGGATACAGAGCTTCAAAAACTCATGGTATCGTTATATCAGTATTATTTGGGAAATCAGGCGGCATATGAATATTTTGCTGCCAATTATGGTTCAATATTTGCGGAAACCGATCAGATGACAGCTTCGGAAATGGTCGATAAAATGATGGAAACGGCATCAGAGCATTATCCGGATGCAGGAACGATAAACTATAAGGCAGAGGCGTTGGATAAGAACCTCGAAACGATCATGGATGATGTACTGGCTTATTATATGGCGCCGGCAATCGATGATCCGGATAATAATCTGATCCGGGTGAATGGTCTGCATACGGATGGCATGTGGACGACACTGGCACATGAGGGATATCCGGGTCATATGCTGCAAAATGCTTATTATATGTCAACGGATCCGGAGCCGGTCCGGACTTTGATGAACTTCTTAGGATATAAAGAAGGATGGGCGATGTATGCATGTTATGATTCTTTATATTACTATGAGTATGAGGAACCGGAATATGGAGACACCATTGCAGCCCTTTATCAGTTGAATGATGAGATGAGTTATCTTATGATGGGAAGAGTGGATCTGGGAATCAATTATGAGGGATGGACGTTGCAGGATACAGCCGATTATCTGACAAAGAATGGAATGGATGGCAGTGCTGCACAGGAGCTGTACACGACAATGGTCGGAGATCCGGCAGTATATCAGAGTTATTCGACCGGATATTATGAAATGAAAGAATTGCGGGATTATGCAGAAGAGAAAATGGGAGATGACTTTGACCTGAAAACATTTAACACGATTATTCTGAAAACAGGTCCATGTCAGTTTGATATACTGAAGGAACAAGTGGATAAGAAGCTGCAGGGGCCGATCATATAACAGGTGCAAAAAAAGGTATAGAAAGAAATCAGACGGAATAGACTGTATACGAAAAGCATACGATGGGAATCGAAATGGAATGTGAAAATGTAGCGTACAGGGAAGATTATGCAGACTATCTGATTGAATACAACGAAGAGCGGGAAGCTGTTTTGGATATTTACAGAGAAAACGGCTGCCTGCTTTTTATTGATGAGCGGTTTGCTGTTTTATACAGGGAGAAGCCGGAGGATTATATGCAGATCTTTTCCAGACTGGAATATACACTTTTCCCTAAATTGTATGGGCTGATGGATACCAGTAGTGTAGAAGCAGTCGGAGCTGTGAATATACAGCAGGAATCGATCCTTGGACTTACCGGAAAGGGAATTCTGATCGGAATTATCGATACCGGGATTGATATTCGGAATGATCTGTTCCTGGATGTTGCCGGAAATACAAGAATTCTTGTAGCATGGGATCAGTCCGTGCCGGGACCGTCAGATCAGGAAGAAAATCCCGGATATGGAACGGTATATCAGCAGGAGGATATTAATGAAGCCATACGAAATGAAGCGGATATCCTAACAGATGCAAATGGACATGGAACCTTTCTTGCAGGGGTTGCAGCAGGAAAACGGACAGCTGATTTCACAGGAGTGGCACCGGAAGCAGAATATGTGATTGTAAAATTAAAGCAGGCAAAGAATAATCTGCGAGGATTATATGGTGTGCCGGAGGACGTAGAAGCATATCAGGAAAATGATATTATGATGGGGGTAGCATTTCTGCGGAGACAGGCAAGCAGACTTCGGAAAAATATATCAATCCTGATTGGAGTTGGTTCGAACAGTGGGAGCCATACTGGTTCTTCTGCTTTAGAAGCACTGCTTTCAAATGTTGGTATCATGACCGGAGTCGCTGTATCCGTTCCGGCAGGAAATGAGGGAATTGCGGGGCATCATTTCAGAGGCAGGATCGAAGGGGGAAGCGCTTATACGGAAATGGAGATTAATGTTACGGGAAATAACAGCTTTACACTTGAAATCTGGGGAGCGGTTCCCAATACATATTCTGTGGCATTTGAGATTCCGGGTGGGGAGTTTGTAAGTCAGATTACTCCCCGCTTTGATAAAAGTGAAGTCATACGTCCGGTTTTTGGTGGTGGGATCATATATATCGATTATTTTCTTGTGGAGGATCAGTCGGGAGAAGAACTGATCATGATGCGCTTTTTTGATCCGCCAAATGGTCTGTGGCGGATCCGGGTATATGGAAGCGGTGATACCGAGAAGACCTTTCATGCATGGCTGCCGATCACGGCATTTCTTTCCCCGGATACCCGGTTTATAAGACCAACGCCTGAAACAACGCTTGTGAATCCGGCTACAGGAGTAGTTCCGATGGGAGTGGGGGCATATGATCATTATTCGGATACACTGTTTCTGGATGGAAGCAGAGGATATACGGCGGCAGATGATATCAAGCCGGATTTTGTTGCTCCGGGTGTTGATGTATATGGTCCGGGCAGAGCAGGAACATTTGTCAGGAAAACGGGTACTTCTGTTGCAGCAGCGCATTGTGCCGGGTGTGCGGCATTAATCCTGCAATGGGCAAGAGACCGGGATCTGGCACGGTTTGTAAATGGAAATCAGATCCGTAATTATTTTATTCGGGGAGCAGTTCGTCCGGGAACGGCAGGAAGTCCGTTTTCATATGTCATGAACGATACAGAGGGATATCTGTTTGCAAGGGAATATCCGAACCCGGAGTGGGGCTATGGAATCTTGAATGTGTATAATACCTTTGATTCGCTCCGGACCTGACACTGTAAATGTAACAAAAATGTAAAAGATTTATAATTTTTCGTAAAATGATTTTACAGATTTTGTGCGGTGTATTATACTATAAGACGTGTTTGTAACCAACAGGTAAAGGGCATGTATAAAATGTGCCAGAATGGATAATAATAGTCGGAGGTACATATGGATAAAAAGATTCATACGGATAACTCAGAAATATTTGAAACAGAAGATATAGATGAAGTAAGTGAGATCATAGAGACAGAAGATATAGATGAAACAGAGCCGGAAGAGACAGATCAGACAGATGTTCCGGAAACGGATGAAGTTCCTGCAAAGAAACGGTTCTGGAGGAAGGATAATATACTGAAGATCATAGTTGCAGTGTTTGCTGTACTTATCATATGTGAATATACCTTCTTTGGTGTGTTCTTTCAGACAAATAAAGCAAAATATGAAAAGGCAAAGCAGGAGACGCAACAGGAAGAGAGTCCTACTGAGGAGAAGAAAGTAAATATTGTTACAGAAGAGCCTTTGCCAACTACAAATATTAATGACGATTCCGAGAATGAAGAAGAAATAGAAGTAACATCGGAATATAATACCTATGATTCACACACATCTTACTCTACGGAAGCCTCTACGACGTATGAGGCAACAACGGCAGCGGGAACCGAAGATGAACTTCCGGTTGTAACGACCGAGGAACAGAAGCCGATCGTAACCGAAGAGCCGTCAACGGAAGAAAAGACGACAGAAGAGAAGACAACCGAGGAGAAGACAACCGAAGAGAAGACGACTGAGGAAAAGACGACGGAAGAACGTACGACCGAGGAAAAGACAACCGAAGAAAAGACGACAGAAGAGCGTACAACGGAAGAGAAAACGACGGAAGAGAAGACAACGGAGGCTACGACAGAAGCTACAACGGATCCATCCACAAAAGCAGATCAACCGATCGACCTTCCATTTATTCCGGCAGAATAAGAATATAGATAAAAAGCAGTCCAGTCTGGATGGTGAAGAACAGATCACCGGAGACTGAACTGCTTTTTTAATTGGTATGCTGTTCCAGATATTCCTCTAAACAAAGATGCTTCTGGTACATTTCTGTAGCAGCTTCAACACCAACATAGCGGTAATGCCAGGGTTCATAAGAGATTTCTGTTATATCGGATTTATCTGCCGGATAACGGAGGATGAAGCCGTATTTATAACAGTTTGCCATCAGCCATTGCTGTGTGGCGGTATCTTCCTGGGAGGAATCCAGCTCCTGGTTGCCAATGGAACAGATATCAACGGTAAGGCCGAGCTGGTGTTCGCTGGTACCGAGATAGGCAACCCAGGTAGCAGCAAGGGCTGTAGCATCATCTTCGCTGTAACCCTGCTCCAGATAAGAATTCTTTTTATTTGTATAGAGCCGTTCCTGTGTTTCATTTGTACGGTAGGAAGAGCAGATCAGAGGGTCAAGACCTTCGGCTCTTGCATCGTCCATCATTTTTTGAAGCCCGTCATAAGCACGGCGGTCGATCGACTGATCGTTTCGCAGTTCGACCAGATCAACGGTCCAGTCGGCTGGCAGGGTATGAGACATATTGACCAGTGTCAGCAGCCCGTTGTTTTTTGCTTCTGTTGCAGAGGCAAGCGTTTGTAAAACGGATGCAGTATCAAAGGAAGAATAGCTGCCGGAGGATGCTTTGGTTTTCTCGGTGGAATCTTCGGAGACAGAAACCTGTTCTGTTGTGATGGGCCTGGAGTCTGACTGGGAGACCTGTTCCTGAAGTTTCATTTTTTTCGCCTTTCCTGCAAGGATCACAAGTATCAGTAACAGTATATAGATGATCCCCAGAATTATGACCTTCTTTTTCTTAATTACAGTTCCCAATATATGCAAGATGATGTTCGCTCCTTTGTCTTTTGTTTATGTACAGAAGGATACGCCACAGAAGCATACAAAAATTCTCAAAAAAGCATCGTTTTTGCATATTTATCATCTTTCTTTTTTATTTTGCAATGGTATAATGGGGAAGATACATTAGAAAATGATGAGGAATAACTGTGAGGAAAATAGAACATTTAATTACGGTAGTCTATCCGGGCTCCATTGCAGAAGAGATGGAAATAGAACCGGGTGATTATCTGCTTGCAATCAACGATAAAGAAATAAAAGATGTATTTGATTATCGTTATATGATCAAAGATGAATATATAGAGGTGTTGATCCGTAAATCATATGGAGAAGAATGGCTGCTTGAGATCGAGAAGGATTATGATGATGATCTTGGGATGGAATTTGAAAACGGTCTTATGAGCGATTATCGTTCCTGTACCAATAAATGCATGTTCTGTTTTATTGATCAGATGCCGCCGGGGATGAGAGAGACACTTTATTTTAAGGATGATGATTCCCGGTTGTCTTTTTTGCAGGGCAATTATATCACGCTTACAAATATGACAGATGAGGATGTGGATCGTATCATCAAGATGCAGCTTGCACCGATCAATATATCGGTTCAGACGACCAATCCGGAGCTTCGCTGCAAGATGTTGCATAATCGTTTTGCAGGTGACCGGCTGAAATATCTGGATCGTCTTTTTGAAGGGCATGTAGAGATGAATGGGCAGATCGTTCTCTGCAAGCGTGTAAATGACGGGGCAGAGTTGGAACGGAGTATCCGGGATCTTGGAAAGTATCTGCCATTTATGCGGAGTGTATCCGTTGTTCCTGCCGGACTTACGAAATTCCGAAAAGGTTTGTACCCATTAGAATTATTTACGAAGGAAGAAGCGGGACAGGTTATCGATCTGATCGAGAGTTATCAGAAAAAATTCTATGAAAGGTATTCGCTTCATTTTATTCATGCAAGTGATGAGTGGTATATAACGGCCGGACGGGAATTTCCGGAAGCAGAACGCTATGATGGTTATATCCAGCTTGAAAATGGCGTTGGAATGATGCGTTTGTTTTTAGAGGAATTTGATGAAGCCTATCAGGAGCTGCTGGCTTCACCGGAATATCAGGAACAGAAAGGAACATTCCGCCGTACGATCTGTATGGCAACCGGAAAACTGACATATAGTACGGTTGTAGACTTTGCAGCAAGGCTGATGCAGGCATATCCAAGACTTACGATCCGTGTATATTGCATCCGGAATGACTTCTTTGGAGAAACAATCACAGTATCCGGACTGATCACAGGCATTGATCTGACGACCCAGTTAAAAGAGCGGCAGGCAGCAGGAGATGATCTGGGAGAAGCGCTGCTCATTCCATCGAATATGCTGCGAATGGGAGAACAGGTATTTTTAGATGATATGACAGTTGCACAGGTAGAGAAGCAGTTGGGCTTAAAGGTGGTACCAATCGAATCCGGAGGTGCAGATTTTATACAGGCAGTCATCGATCCTTCCTATTCGATGGATCGAAACAATGAAACCGTTGGATATATTCAGGCATTTGATGATACAGAAGAGTAAAAAAGATGCTCTTTTTGGGTAATTGTAATTTCATTCTATAGTGGTACAATGTGAGCAAAAATTTTGGTACAGAAATATCAGAGAAAATGAATGGAGGATACGTATGAAACAGTTAATGCTCAAACCAACGATTTATAAGTATGACACATGTAAGGAATTTGCTGATGAATTCCATATCGAAAAAGGTGATCTGGTAATTACAAATGAATATATCTATGAACCGTTTTTTGGAAAGATGGATCTGGAATGTGATGTTATCTTTCAGGAAAAATATGGTGCAGGTGAGCCTTCAGATGATATGGCGGAGGCAATTTATAAGGATATAAAGGGTGAACATAAAAGAATTATAGCAATCGGTGGAGGAACGGTAATTGATATTTCAAAGCTGTTTGCATTAAAGTATGTATCCCCGATTCTTGATCTGTATGATGGCAAGCTTCCGATAGAAAAAGATAAAGAACTGGTACTGGTCCCAACTACCTGTGGAACCGGTTCAGAGGTAACAAATATAGCGATCCTTGCATTAAACAGCAGGGGAACGAAAAAGGGACTGGCAGTTGATGAGATGTATGGAGATTCTGCGGTCCTGATACCGGAGCTGTTAAAGGGCCTTCCGTTCCGCTTCTTTGCAACCAGTTCGATCGATGCACTTGTCCATGCTGTAGAGTCCAGTTTGTCTCCGAAAGGAAATGAATATACACGTATGTTTGGCTATAAGGCGATCGATATGATCCTTCATGGATATATGGAGATCCGTGAGAAAGGACCGGAGGCAAGAATTCCATTGTTAGACCGTTTCCTTGTAGCTTCAAACTACGCCGGAATCGCATTTGGCAATGCTGGCTGTGCGGCAGTACATGCCTTAAGCTATCCGCTTGGAGCAACCTATCATGTTGCGCATGGAGAATCGAACTATGCCATGTTTACCGGAGTCATGAAGAATTATATGGAGATCAGACAGGATGGAGAAATTGCAAAATTAAATGCATTTATTGCAGATATCCTTGGCTGCGATGTCGAAAATGTCTATGAATCTCTGGAGGATCTTTTAAATATTCTGATTCCAAAGAAAGCATTGCATGAATATGGGGTAACGGAGCAAGATCTTGTCGAATTTACCGATTCCGTTATGACGAATCAGGGTCGTCTGATGGCGAATAACTTTGTAGAACTTGACCGGGACAGAGTTTACAAGATATATAAAGAACTCTTTTAATCCGGACGGAGCCTAGGCGGGCATAGAGAAAAAAGGAAGATGGAACATCATCTTCTTTTTTATTACACAGATCAGACATAATTCTACGGAGTTCTGCTTGGAAAATGTCGAGATGGTACAAAATTGTTCCACAGAGGCGAAAAGCTGTCGCAACTTGCGGAGAGAAGTATATTCCAAAGCAGGTATCATAGAGATATAATGTTGTCCAAGGCAGAAGAGCAGGAGGGACATTATGAATTATGTAAAAATAATGATAGTAAAGCGCGACAAAAGAGAAGTGGAACAGCTTGTATCTATCGTGAAGTCGATTCCGGGGTATGAAGTTTCGGGGATATGTGACAGTGGACAGGAAGCCGTGAAGAAGATTCTGGAACGGGAACCGGATGTTGTGATCATGGATGAGGTTTTGCCGGGCAAAGATATACTGGAGATAACAGAAGAAATCATGCACTATAAGAATCTGAAGAATACAAGGATTCTTCTGTGCGGATCGAAAACACATAAAGAATATCTTGACTTCATCTACTATAAGATCGCAGACCGCCTTGTATTGCGAATTCTTGATGTGCCATATGATGAACGAAAGATCCGGGAGATTATTGAGGATGTTATGAAGGCTAAAAGAAATGATAATTATCAGAAATTGGTGGAAACAGGTTCGGATGGAAACATGCTGGAAGCCGTAGTGACTGATATCATACATGAGATTGGCGTCCCTGCACATATAAAAGGATATCAGTATCTTCGCAGTGCGATCCTGATGGCAGTTCACGATATGGACATCCTGAATTCAATTACAAAGCAGTTGTACCCATCGATTGCAGAGGAATATGGAACGACAGCCTCCAGAGTGGAACGTGCGATCCGTCATGCAATCGAGGTTGCCTGGGGTAGAGGCAGTATGGATACGATCAATGAATTATTTGGATATACGATCCATGCGGGAAAGGGCAAACCGACAAATTCGGAATTTATTGCATTGATTGCAGACAAAATTCGACTGGATAATCGCAGTATGCTTCAGAAAACGGAGTATTCCCTGCAAAGTATTTCTTAGAAATATGGTGCATTCCATCAGGTGACGACGAAATATGTCGAAAAATGGATAAAAATTCACTTATCAGAGGGGGTTCTGTGAACCTGGTAAGTTCTTGACATTTGTCGAAATCACAAATATACTTTAGAAACAGTCGATTTTTCAAACAAAAAAGATTAAGGGGGATTGAATAATGAACAATCAAGAAATCAGTATTATTATTGCTGATAGCGACTGTGAATTAATAGCACGTCAGCTTACAGCAGCGAACACAAGAACAGGGATGAGGGTTCTTGATAAGGTAAGTGATGGGGAGAGTGCGATCGAATCAATAAAAAAATATCAGCCAGATGTTGTACTTTTAGATATCTGTCTTCCGGTTCTGGATGGATTAGGGGTAATGGAACAGATCCGGGAATCAGGCGAATGCCCAGATACATTATTTGTCATTGTAACATCGGTTGGTTCGCAGAGACTGATACGGTGCGCATTCGAACTGGGGGCATCTTTTTATGTATTGAAACCATATAATTCTGAGCAGCTCATTGCAAGAATTCATCAGATTTACAACAGAAGAAAAGAGGTTCAGACTGAGATCTCAAAAGATCTGATCTGCATCCAGAATAGAGAGGGACTGTCTGGTGCAGCGAATAATATTGAGAGTGATGTAACGGATATTATCAGGGATATAGGGATTCCGGCTAATATAAAGGGTTATCAATATATTCGTGAAGGAATCATTATGGCAGTAAACGATGTCAATATGTTGAATTACATAACGAAGCTTTTATATCCGACGATTGCAAAGAAATATAAAACGACATCATCCAGCGTAGAACGTGCGATTCGTCATGCGATCGAGGTTGCATGGAGCAGAGGACAGATCGATGTGATCAATGATATTTTTGGATATACGGTGAATGCTGGTAAAGGTAAACCAACAAATTCAGAATTTATTGCACTGATCGCAGATAAGCTCCGGATCGAATATCGAAAAAGGGCATGATGTGTATAAAAAGTTCCTTGTTTGTTGACGTATAACGAGAGAAACGTGTATAATAGATAAGGTGCTGAAATAAAAGATGGAAATCCTGTATAAGACAAGGATCCTAATAAATAAAAAACAAAACAGAGCGCCATGGGGGCTCTGTTTTTTGCTGTAAAGGAAGAAGAAATGATAGAAACAGTAGCGTCAGCAGATATGCTGATCGATGAGGTAATGCGGGTAAAGAAAAATCGTCTGGCTCCCGATTTTGCCACAGGAAAAGAAAAAAGATTAAGTATTGTATCCGGTGTACATGGAGATGAAGTGGCAGGACAGTATATCTGCTATGAGGTGATCCGACGGATCAAAAAGGATTTTGATAAATTAAAAGGAATCGTGGACATATATCCGTTTATTAATCCAATGGGTTTAGAAGCACAGGTGAGAGATGTTCCGGTGTTTGATATTGATATGAACACATTGTTTCCGGGTTCTACAGAAGGAACGGTCGGGGAGTATACGGCGGCACTTGTGCTGCAGGATATTAAAGGTTCGGATATCTGCGTTGATCTGCATTCCAGCAGCGTATATTTAAAAGAGCTGCCACAGGTACGGGTAAATTCGGACATTGCAGATGATATCCTGCCATATGCTGCAAGAATGAATACCGATGTTGTATGGGTGCATCCATCCTCTACCGTTATGGAAGGTAGCCTTGCATATTCTTTAAATGAGATCGGAGTCAAGAGTATGGTCGTAGAATCCGGTGTCGCACTTATGATCGATTACGACTATGCAGATCAGATTGTTGAGGGTCTATTTTCATTGATGGAATATATGGGAATCTGGGATGGCTGTGCTTATAATACACATATGCCGAAGATCGCCAGAGATACGGATGTCTCTTTTGTGAATGCGGAGAGCAGTGGAATCTTTATACCAAAGGTAAAGCACTCAGGCGTAGTTGAAAAGGGAGATGTGATCGGACAGATCGTCAATGTACTGACCGGTTCTGTCGAAGAGACGATCCTGTCACCAAGAAGAGGCGTCGTATTCTCACTTCGTGCTTATCCGGTGATCGAGGAAGGTTCGCTGGTTGCCAGAATATTTGGAGGTGTGACAAATAATGCGTAAAGAGATCATATATACGATGAACACCGCCTATCGTGGAGAATATTCCATTAAAGGCTTCAGCTTCGGAACAGGAGAAAAGGCGGCATGTATCATGGGCGCTATGCGCGGAAATGAATTCCAGCAGTTATATATCTGCTCCCTGCTGTCGAAAAAATTAAGTGAACTTGAGACAAGAGGAGCAATCGTATCGGGAAAACAGATACTGCTGATCCCATCCTTAAATTACAGTTCCTTTAATGTCGGTAAGAAATACTGGATCTCTGATAATTCTGATGTGAACCGTGCTTTTCCGGGAAATCCGGAGGGACAGGCGACCAGCAGGATAGCGGCAGCGGTTATGGATCATGTAAAAGATTATGCGTATGGAATACAGTTTGCAAGCTTTTATATGGATGGAGAATTTATCCCGCATGTCAGAATGATGGAGACGGGAAAGCAGAGTACCAGTCTGGCCAATCTGTTTGGTCTTCCTTATGTTCTGACAGCAGAACCGAGGGCATATGATAAGGCAACTTTAAATTATAACTGGCAGATCGGAGGAACAGAGGCGTTTTCTGTGTATTCCGGTGTGACGGAGAAGATTGACAGTGAGAGTGCAGCACATGCGGTTTCAGCGGTACTCCGATTCCTGACCAGAATGGGAATCATCCGGTACAACTGTCATGCAGGTTATATATCGACTGTTCTTGATGAGGAGGAACTGCTGTCTGTAAAGTCAGATAAATCCGGTGGTTTTTTAAAGCGGTTTGTAAGTCCGGGAGATGAAGTGGTTCGGGGAAATGTTATTGCAAATGTTATAAATCCGATGACCGGAGAGATCGCAGCCGATATTTACGCACCGACAGATGGAATTATTTTCTATGCGCAGAATGCACCGATGATCTATCAGAATTCAGTGGTATTCAAGCTTATCCGCAGACTGCACAATTAAAGATGGCTGTTTTGAGGTTTATTCGGTAAACAGCAACAATTTAAAAAGAAAAGCTGAAAAAAGCTATTCAATGAATTTCAAAAGTGGTATCATAGGCGTTGTGAAACGCTTGTAATAATATGAATTCCCGCAATATGGGAAAAAACATATGATAAAAATGGAGGTTTTTATGAGCACAGTTAAGAGAGTTTATGTTGAAAAGAAGCCTGACTATGCAGTTAAGGCAAAGGAACTTCATGACGAGATCAAGAACTATCTGAATATCGATGCCGAGTATGTAAGAGTACTGGTTCGTTACGATATTGAGAATCTGTCTGAAGAAACATACAAAAAAGCACTGGTTACAGTATTTTCAGAGCCACCGATCGATATGATCTACGAGGGAGATAATCTTCCAATGGCAGATACAGATAAGGTATTTTCTGTTGAGTTCCTTCCGGGACAGTTCGATCAGAGAGCAGATTCAGCAGAACAGTGTGTTAAGCTTTTAAATGAAGATGAAGATCCTATCATAAAGACAGCCACAACATATATTTTATCCGGTAATGTAACGGATGAGCAGTTAAAAGCAGTTATGGAATACTGTATCAACCCGGTAGATTCCAGAGCCTGTGGTATGGAGATCCCTGAGACACTTGTTACCGAGTATGAAGAACCGGCCGATGTTATTGTCTTTGATGGCTTTAAGGATATGGCAGAGGACAAGTTAAAGGAGTTATATGATTCCCTCGGACTTGCGATGACATTTAAGGATTTCCTTCATATCCAGAAGTATTTCAAGGGTGAAGAGAAGCGTGATCCATCTATGACAGAGATCCGTGTGCTGGATACATACTGGTCTGATCATTGTCGTCATACCACATTCTCAACAGAGCTTACAAATGTTGAATTTGATGATGGTGATTATAAGGATATGCTTGAGAAGACATTTGATGCTTACCGGGCAGAGATGAAAGAAATGTACAAGGACAGAGATGATAAGTTCATCTGTCTGATGGATATAGCCCTTATGGGTATGAAGCAGTTAAAGGCAGCGGGCAAATTAGACGATATGGAAGTATCCGATGAGATCAATGCCTGCAGTATCATCGTTCCTGTAGAAGTAGACGGTGAGACAGAGGAATGGCTCGTATTCTTCAAGAACGAGACACATAACCACCCAACTGAGATCGAACCGTTTGGTGGTGCTGCTACCTGTCTTGGTGGTGCGATCCGTGATCCGTTGTCAGGTAGAGGATATGTATATCAGGCTATGCGAGTAACCGGAGCAGCAGATCCTACAAAGTCTTTAAAGGATACTCTTCCTGGAAAGCTTCCACAGAGAAAAATCGTTACGACCGCAGCAGCAGGTTACAGCTCATATGGTAACCAGATCGGTCTTGCAACAGGACTTGTAAATGAAATATATCATCCGGATTATGTAGCAAAGAGAATGGAGATCGGAGCAGTTATGGGTGCAGCTCCAAGACGTGCGGTAAAACGTCTGAATTCTGATCCGGGAGATAAGATCATCCTTCTCGGCGGACGTACCGGTCGTGACGGTTGTGGTGGAGCAACCGGATCATCCAAGGCACATAACAGCCAGTCTCTTGAGACCTGTGGTGCAGAAGTACAGAAGGGTAATCCTCCAACAGAGAGAAAGATCCAGCGACTGTTCAGAAGAGAAGAAGTTGCTTCTATCATAAAGAAATGTAATGACTTTGGTGCCGGCGGTGTATCCGTAGCAATCGGAGAACTTGCACCTGGTCTAGTTGTAGATCTGGACAAGGTTCCAAAGAAATATGCAGGTCTGGATGGAACAGAGCTTGCTATTTCAGAATCTCAGGAGCGTATGGCTATCGTAGTAGATCCAAAAGATGTAGATACGATGCTTAAGTATGCGGATGAAGAGAATCTGGAAGCCGTTGTTGTAGCAGAAGTAACAGAAGAACCAAGACTGGTTCTGACATGGAGAGGAAAAGAGATCGTAAATATCTCCCGTGCATTCCTCGATACAAACGGCGCACATCAGGAAACAGATGTTAAGGTAGAGATTCCTGCAAAGGCAGATAATTATTTCGATTCTGTAAAAGAACCGGAAGATGTAAAGAAAGCATGGATCGACACATTATCAGATCTGAATGTATGTTCACAGAAGGGTCTTGTTGAGATGTTCGACAGCTCGATCGGAGCAGGCACAGTAACGATGCCATATGGTGGAAAGTATCAGCTTACACCGACACAGACAATGATCGCAAAGCTTCCTGTTATGAAGGGTAAGACCGATACGATCACAATGATGAGTTATGGATTTGATCCATATCTGTCAAGCTGGAGCCCATATCATGGTTCCGTATATGCAGTTGTTACATCTGCAGCAAAGATCGCAGCAGCCGGTGGTGATGTATCAAAGATCCGTCTGACTTTCCAGGAGTATTTCAAGAGACTCGGAACAGATCCATACAGATGGGGTCAGCCATTTGCAGCCTTGCTTGGTGCATATGATGTTCAGGTCGGACTTGGACTTCCATCTATCGGTGGTAAAGACAGTATGTCAGGAACCTTCAATGATATTGATGTTCCTCCGACACTGGTTTCCTTTGCAGTTGATGTTGCAAGCTACATGAACGTAGTAACACCAGAGCTTAAGAAAGCAGGCAATGTGCTTGTTAAGCTTGATATAGAAAAAGATGAAAATGATATCCCGGTATATCAGAATGTACTTGCCATGTACGATCTGTTACATCAGGCAATCCTCGCAGATAAGGTAGAATCTGCTTATGCTGTAGGATTTGGCGGTATGATCGAAGCTGTCAGCAAGATGGCATTTGGTAATAAGCTGGGTGTAGATATTGATACCTGTATTACAAAGAGAGAACTGGTTTCCAAGGATTATGGTTCAATCATCCTTGAAGTGAAGCCGGAGAATATAAATACACTTGGTATTCCGGTTAAGAAGATCGGTACTGTAAATGACAGCGCAGCATTTACCTATGGTGATGTAACAGTTACAATGGATGAAGCACTTGCTGCATGGACAAAGACACTGGAGAAGGTATTCCCTACAGAGTCCGGTGTAGAACAGAAGAAGATCAAGACCGGTCTCTTTGATGCAAAGACCGTATATACAGCAAAGAATAAGGTTGCAAAGCCAAAGGTATTCATTCCTGTATTCCCGGGTACAAACTGCGAATATGATTCTGCAAAGGCATTTGAACGTGCAGGTGCAGAGGTTGAGACGATTGTATTCCGTAACATGACAGCACAGGGCATTCGTGATTCTGTAGATGCATTTACAAAGGCAATCAGCCAGTCCCAGATCATCATGTTCCCGGGTGGATTCTCCGCAGGTGATGAACCGGATGGTTCCGGTAAGTTTATCGCAACAGCATTCCGTAATTCGAAGATCGCAGACGAGGTTATGAAGCTGTTACAGCAGAGAGATGGTCTTGCACTTGGTATCTGTAACGGATTCCAGGCACTGATCAAGCTCGGACTGGTTCCTTATGGTGAGATCCGTCCACAGACAGATGATTCACCTACATTGACGATCAACAGCATCGGTCGTCATCAGTCCAAGATGGTTTATACCAAGGTGGTAACAAACAAGTCCCCATGGTTAAAGGAAGCTGATCTTGGCGGCGTATACACAATTCCGATCTCACATGGTGAGGGAAGATTTGTTGCAAGTAAGGAATGGTGTGAGAAGCTGTTTGCAAATGGTCAGGTTGCAACACAGTATGTTGATATGAACGGTAACCCGACAATGGATGAGTACTACAATGTCAATGGTTCTTACTATGCGATTGAAGGTATCACAAGTCCGGATGGTCGTGTACTTGGTAAGATGGGACATTCAGAGCGTACCGGTCGTGCGGTTGCAGTCAATATTTATGGCGACCAGAACCAGAAGATCTTTGAAAGTGGTGTAGATTACTTCAAGTAAGAGAATAATAGATCATAAATGAAAGCCCGCATGATAGGATTGAGGCATAACCGTTTGGTGGCTGAGAGAGGATTGTGCGGGCTTTATTATTTATCAAAGCCCATATAAGTGGATGATTTTGACAAGTGCTATGGTAATTCGGAAAATGGGAAAAGGTTTCTCATGGGTTCGGACGTAAATATAAAGGAGGTGGGGACTATGGATTTAAAAGAGAAAGGGTACAACAGAAGAGAACGAATGGAATGGCTGGTTATAATGCTGGTCGTCAGTCTGCTGTGCATGATACCATGTATGGGGAAACTGCTTCCGCAGGGAGACGATATGACTTTTCATATTCTGAGAATAGAAAGTGTTTATCATGCAATAAAGACCGGACAGGGTTTCCCTGCATATATTTATGATAAACTGCTGGAGGGGTATGGTTATGGAGCAGGAATCTTTTATCCGGATATCCTGCTGCTTCCTGCAATCCTGCTTCGTTTTATGGGACTGTCACCGGCAGGAGCCATGAAGGGATATATTTTCTTGTTGCTGTTACTGACCTGTTATACATCATACCGGGCAGGAAAAGTAATTGGAAAAAGTCATTTTGTGGGGCTTGTTACGATGGTATTGTATACAATGGGACATTATCATTTGGAAGATATATACAGACGGTCGGCAATGGGAGAAGTTGTCGCCATGGCATTCATTCCTCTGGTATTTCTGGCATTGTATGATTATACAGAACGGGAAGAACGGAGAAAAGGGTTGTTATGTCTGGTATTTTCCGGTTTGCTGCTCTGTCACACGATCAGCTTCGTGTTATGTGTTGGAATCGCTGTGGTATGGGTGCTGCTCCGTATCCGAAAGGTATGGGATAAAAAGCATATTCTGGGCGTGCTGGCTGAGATTTTAGGTTGTGTACTGCTGACTGCATTTTACTGGATTCCGGTATTGGAACAATTTGCGGATGGAACATTTTATGTCAGTACGAATCCGGCATTTGAGACACAGGATGAGATGATGACGATGCTTGGTATTGTAAGTGGAAGACTGTCAGTTTCCTTTGCAGAGCTTGGTATTTTCCTGTTACTGGTAATGCTTGGACTACGGTCACAGATAAAAAATAAAAAGGCAATTCTGTGCCTTTGCCTTGCAGTTGGTTTGTTACTCATAGAAACACGGTTGTTCCCATGGAAATTAATAGATAAAACACCGCTTATCAGTCTGCAGTTTCCATGGAGACTGAATATGTTCACAGAATTTTTTGTAGCATTTGGAATCGGAAACCAGTTATATGTATTATACAGACACAGTCTTTTATCCGAGAAAAACTGCAAACTGTGTTTTGTGCTCTGCGTATTGGCCGGTGTCTTTAATCTGAGTGTCGTATGGCAGGTGGAGATTCTTCGGCACATGGATTATTCATATGACTATATCGAGACACCAGCAAATACAAATGAGATCGGCTTTTGTGAATGGCTGCCATCAGAAGCGGACAGAGGACAGACAGTGTTCAGTGATAACAGTGGAACGATATGGTTGTATGGAGAGAATGAGAAGATGGAGACAGGTGAGTATCATTCAGATGGAAGCTATTCCTTTGATGTAAATGGTACTTATGACAGTTGTGTTGTTCCGAAATATTACTACAAGGGATATGAAGCAACTGTAGCCGATCCGGCCGGCAGTCAGGAACTGCTTCCGGTTTCCAAAGATCCGGATACCGGACTGGTCAGACTGGAACTGAATGGGAAAAGCGGAACGATTTGTGTCTGGTACGGAAAAACCATAATGCAGACAGTATCGAAATGGATATCTCTGCTTAGTTTGTTACTTATCGTTGCTTTTGGTGTGATCCAGTTCCTTACAAAGCATAAAAGTGGACGGGAAAATACAGACACACAATACATCTGATTTTGTGGAATGCATTAAGTGATGAAATCACGAAATATTACAATAATCTAAAAAAGTACATAACGCTTTTGACTGGTGTCGGTTTTGCAGATAGGCGAAGCCGACACTTCTTTTTGGAATAGGTGTTGGAAGGGGGATTTCTACGATACGTCCATCCTTCAGGTAGCTTTCAGAGAATTCCCGGACAACACTGGCGATTCCCATACCGATCGCTGCGAAGTCAAGCAGGAGATCCATGTTATTGATCTCAAGAAGCTGGTTACAGTGGAATGAATGTTCATTCAGATAGTTATCGACATGGGTTCTGGTTACATTTGCCTCCTCTAACATCATAAGTGTAGAGTGGCGGAAGATATCCCAGATATGATCTTCGGTCAGGACTTCAGAATCCGAAACGGACTGCTGTACATTCATAAGCGGAATCAGGTTCCCTATGATCGAGCCGGAAAATACCGGATAGTTGGCAGCTTCCGGTTGTGTATCGGCGGTTTCTTCGCCTGCTTCCAGACCGGCTTCTGTTTCCCGGTATGGAAAATTATCGATATAATCACTATTTGCCACGAAAATATCATGGATGGAGCGTACATGGGAATAAGTGATATTTTTAGGTAGTTCCGTTTCGCAGATCAGACCGATGTCGATTTCTTCATTTTTTAAGAGCCGGATCGTATTTTTGGTAGAGTGGCAGTCGATGCTGACTTTGATATTCGGGTTATCTTTGATGAAGGGTTTCAAGTAGTCCAACAGGATATGCTTGCAGAGAGAGGTGCTGACACCAATACGGATATGACCAATCCCAAGTTCGTTGTATTTTTTCAGACTTTCTTCTCCCTTTACAATGTTATCCAGCGCGCGTTCGATATAGTCATACAGGATCGTCCCCTCTTCGGTCAGGGCAACGCCCCTGGAATTGCGGACAAAGAGTGCAATCCCTATGCTTTCTTCCAGATTGCTGATCGCCTTGCTGACTGCGGGCTGGCTGATATAAAGCTGGTTTGCGGCACGGCTGATGCTGCCAGTCTTTGCAACCATGTAAAACACATTATAATAATTCAGATTATTGATCATGGCGTCCCTCCGATATATAAATACAAGTTATACAATGTATTACTATTATATATTGTAATTATACCAGCCGGTGTGGTAAAATCAATAAAAATATTCAATAACAAAATGCGTGAAATAGCGACAGTTATTTACAAAATAAGATTTAGGATCAGGAGGACAAAGCACATGGGTATGACAATGACTCAGAAGATTTTAGCTGCACATGCAGGACTTGACAGCGTGGAAGCCGGACAGTTGATTGAGGCAGATTTGGACCTTGTACTTGGAAATGATGTTACAACACCTGTAGCAATTCATGAGATGGACAAATTCAATAAGAAAGAAGTATTTGATAAGAATAAGATTGCACTTGTAATGGATCACTTTACACCGAATAAGGATATTAAGAGTGCAGAGCATTGTAAATGTGTCAGAGAATTCTCGGCAGAGAACCAGATCAAGAATTTCTTTGATGTAGGTTCTATGGGTATTGAGCACGCTCTGTTACCGGAGCAGGGACTGATCGTTGCAGGCGAGACCTGTATCGGTGCAGATTCTCATACATGTACATATGGTGCACTTGGTGCATTTTCAACCGGTGTTGGAAGTACTGATATGGCAGCCGGTATGGTGACAGGCAAAGCATGGTTTAAGGTACCATCTGCGATCAAGTTTAATATTGTAGGAGAGAAAGCACCTTGGGTCAGCGGTAAGGATGTTATCCTTCACATCATTGGTATGATCGGTGTAGACGGCGCATTATACAAATCTATGGAATTTGTTGGTGACGGTATTAAGAACCTGACCATGGATGATCGTTTTACTATCGCAAATATGGCAATCGAAGCAGGTGCCAAGAACGGAATCTTTCCGGTGGATGAATTAACAGAAGCATACATGAAGGAACATTCCACAAAGGCTTACAAGAAGTATGAAGCAGATGCAGATGCAGTTTATGATGAAGAGTATACGATTGATCTTTCTACACTTCGTCCAACAGTTGCATTTCCACATCTGCCGGAGAATACAAAGACAATTGATGAAGTTGGCGATATCAAGATCGATCAGGTTGTGATCGGATCCTGTACAAATGGACGTATTTCCGATATGCGTATTGCAGCAGATATCATCAAGGGCAGACAGGTAGCACAGGGTGTTCGTGTCATCGTGATCCCCGGAACACAGGAAGTATACTTACAGTGTATCGAAGAAGGACTCATGACGATATTTGTAAAGGCAGGCGCTGTAGTTTCCACTCCTACCTGTGGACCATGTCTTGGTGGACATATGGGTGTTATGGCAGCAGGAGAAAAAGCCGTATCCACAACCAACCGTAACTTTGTAGGACGTATGGGTCATGTTGATTCAGAAGTATATCTGGCAAGCCCGGCTGTTGCAGCAGCATCAGCGATCACAGGCAAGATCAGCAGTCCGGAAGAACTTGGATTATAATTAAGGAGGGTACGCAGAATGAAAGCATATGGTACAGTACACAAATATGGTGACAACGTAGATACAGATGTTATTATCCCTGCAAGATATCTGAATTCATCAGATCCTGCGGAGCTTGCAAAACACTGTATGGAAGACATAGATAAGGAATTTGTAAACAACGTAAAAGCAGGAGATATCATTGTGGCAAAGAAGAACTTTGGCTGTGGTTCCTCCAGAGAGCATGCACCGATCGCGATTAAAGCATCCGGTGTAAGCTGTGTTATCGCAGATACATTTGCAAGAATTTTCTATCGTAACTCGATCAATATCGGACTTCCGATCATTGAGTGCCCGGAAGCAGCAGAAGGTATCGAGGACGGTGATGAAGTAGAGATCAATTTTGACAGTGGTATCATCTACGATAAGACAAAGGATACCCGGTATAAGGGGCAGGCATTTCCTCCATTCATGCAGGAGATCATTAAGAATGAAGGTCTGATTAACTACATTAACAACAAGTAATGCACATTTGAATAACTCTATGCTATGCAAGCTTGCTTGCATACAGCATAGGAGTTATTCAAATGTATAGTGCGCAGCACAAACCGAGCCGAAAGGCGAGGTTGCATTACTTGGTAAAGAAAAGACATATGCCAATAACTCTATGCTATGCAAGCTTGCTTACATATAGCATAGAAGTTATTCAAATGTATAGTGCGCAGCACAAACCGAGCCGAAAGGCGAGGTTGCATTACTTGGTAAAGAAAGGCAGGAATAAAAGATGAAATGTAATTTAGCAGTGATCAAGGGTGACGGTATTGGCCCTGAGATCGTAACAGAAGCAATGAAGGTTCTGGATAAAGTTGGTGAAGTATATGGTCATACATTTGATTATGAGCAGATCCTGATGGGTGGATGCTCGATCGACGCAACCGGAGTGCCACTTACAGATGAGGCAGTAGCAGTGGCAAAATCAAAGGATGCCGTATTGTTAGGCTCCATTGGTGGAAATACTTCTACCTCGCCATGGTATAAGCTTCCTCCAAATTTAAGACCGGAAGCAGGACTTCTTAAGATCCGTAAGGAGCTTGGATTATTTGCAAACTTAAGACCGGCAAATCTTTATGAGGAGTTAAAGAGTGCCTGTCCGTTAAAGGAAGAGATCGCAGATCGTGGATTTGACATGATGATCATGCGTGAACTGACAGGTGGCCTGTATTTTGGAGCAAGAAGTACAGAGGAGATCGATGGTGTGTTAACTGCACATGATAACCTTGTATATAATGAGAACGAGATCCGTCGTATTGCAATCAAGGGTTTTGATATTGCAATGAAGAGAAGAAAGAAAGTTACATCTGTAGATAAGGCAAATGTTCTGGATTCTTCCAGATTATGGAGAAAGATCGTAGAAGAAGTGGCAAAGGATTATCCGGAAGTAAGCTACGAGCATATGTTAGTTGATAACTGCGCAATGCAGCTTGTAAAGGATCCTGCACAGTTTGATGTTGTATTAACAGAGAATATGTTCGGTGACATCCTTTCCGATGAGGCATCCATGATCACAGGTTCGATCGGTATGCTTCCGTCTGCATCCTTAAATGAGACGAAGTTTGGTATGTATGAGCCAAGCGGCGGATCAGCACCGGATATTGCAGGACAGAACAAGGCCAATCCTATCGCAACGATCCTGTCGGCAGCTATGATGCTTCGCTTCACATTTGACTTGGATAAGGAAGCAGATGCAGTAGAGCAGGCTGTAAAACAGGTATTGGTAGATGGTTACAGAACATGTGATATCATTTCGGAAGGAATGACACCGGTAAGCTGTTCTGAAATGGGAGATTTAATTGCAGAACGCATAAAATAAAGGAGAGTATAGAGATGAAGAGTGATAATGTAAAAGTCGGAATGCAGCAGGCACCACATCGTTCCCTGTTTAATGCACTCGGTATGACAAAGGAAGAAATGGAACGTCCGCTGGTAGGTATTGTATGTTCTTACAATGAGATCGTTCCGGGACATATGAATCTGGATAAGATCGCACAGGCAGTTAAGATGGGAGTTGCTATGGCTGGTGGTACACCTGTCATGTTCCCGGCAATTGCAGTCTGTGATGGTATCGCTATGGGACATATCGGTATGAAATATTCATTAGTAACCAGAGATCTGATTGCTGATTCTACAGAAGCAATGGCAACTGCACATCAGTTTGATGCACTGGTTATGATCCCGAACTGTGATAAGAATGTACCTGGTCTGTTAATGGCTGCAGCAAGAGTAAATGTACCTACCGTATTTGTATCCGGTGGCCCAATGCTTGCAGGTCATGTAAAAGGTCATAAGACCAGTCTTTCCAGTATGTTTGAGGCTGTTGGTTCTTATTCGGCAGGAACCATGACAGCAGAAGATGTAAATGAATTTGAATGTAAGGCATGTCCTACCTGCGGTTCCTGTTCCGGTATGTATACAGCGAATTCCATGAACTGCTTAACAGAAGCACTTGGTATGGGACTTCCTGGAAACGGAACGATACCTGCGGTGTATTCTGAGCGTCTGAAGCTTGCAAAGCATGCAGGTATGGCTGTTATGGATATGTACAGAAAGAATATCAGACCAAGAGATATCATTACAAAAGAAGCGATCATCAATGCATTAACCGTTGATATGGCGCTTGGATGTTCTACCAACTCCATGCTTCATATTCCGGCTATCGCACATGAGATCGGGTTTGACTTTGATATTTCTTATGCAAATGAGATCAGTGCCAAGACACCAAACTTATGTCATCTGGCTCCTGCAGGTCCTACTTATATGGAAGATCTGAATGAAGCCGGTGGCGTATACGCTGTTATGAATGAATTAAAATCCGCAGGTCTGTTAAATGAAGACTGTATGACAGTAACCGGTAAGACGATCGGTGAAGCTGTTGACGGCGTAGCAAATAAGAATCCGGAAGTTATCCGTACACTGGATAATCCATATAGTAAGACCGGTGGTCTTGCAGTATTAAAGGGAAATCTTGCACCGGACGGTTCTGTTGTAAAGCGTTCCGCTGTTGTACCTGAGATGATGGTGCATGAAGGACCTGCAAGAGTATTTGACTGTGAAGAAGATGCGATTGCAGCGATCAAGGGCGGTAAGATCGTACCCGGTGATGTCGTTGTTATTCGTTATGAAGGACCGAAAGGAGGCCCTGGTATGCGTGAGATGTTAAATCCAACATCAGCGATCGCAGGTATGGGACTTGGATCATCAGTAGCCCTGATCACAGACGGAAGATTCTCAGGAGCCAGCCGTGGTGCATCCATCGGACATGTTTCACCGGAAGCAGCAGTTGGTGGTCCGATCGCACTCGTAGAAGAGGGAGATATCATCAAGATCGATATTAACAATACTACGATCACGTTAGATGTACCGGATGATGTGCTTGCACAGAGAAAGGCTGCATGGAAGCCAAGAACACCGAAGGTAACAACCGGTTATCTTGCAAGATATGCCGCTATGGTAACATCAGGAAATCGTGGAGCAATCTTAGAGGTACCAAAGGCTGATAAGTAGAGAGTATTAAAGGAGCAAAAGGAAAATGGCAAAGAAGATATCAGGTTCTGAGATAGTAATTGAATGTTTAAAAGAACAGGGTGTTGATATTGTGTTCGGGTATCCGGGGGGCGCAATCTTAAATGTCTATGATGCTTTATATAAGCATCAGGAAGAGATCACGCATGTACTTACATCACATGAGCAGGGGGCAGCACATGCCGCTGACGGATATGCAAGAGCAACAGGTAAGGTCGGTGTCTGTATGGCTACATCCGGTCCTGGTGCAACAAACCTTGTAACGGGAATTGCGACTGCATATATGGATTCCGTTCCGATGGTTGCGATCACCGCAAATGTCGGAGTAAATATGCTTGGTAAGGACAGCTTTCAGGAGATCGACATTGCAGGTGTTGTAATGCCGATCACAAAGCATAGCTTTATCGTAAAAAATGTAGAAGATCTGGCACCGACGATCCGACGTGCATTTAAGATCGCAAAGAGTGGAAGACCAGGTCCTGTCCTTGTTGATATTACAAAGGATGTTACGGCTGCAGAGGCAGAGTATACATATGAAGAACCGGCAGTGATCGAGCGTAAGACAGATACAATCCGGGAAGAAGATATAAATAAAGTGATCGAGATGATCAAAGTATCCAGAAGACCATATATCATGGCAGGCGGCGGAGTGATCATTTCAGGAGCTTCCGAAGAATTAAAAGAATTTGCCGAGAAGGTAGATGCACCTGTATGTGATACACTTATGGGAAAGGGCGCATATGATGGTACAAGCGAGCGTTATACCGGCATGATCGGAATGCACGGAACCAAGGTATCGAATCTTGGAGTATCCAGATCCGACCTTGTGATCGTGGTAGGAGCACGTTTCTCCGACCGTGTCATTGGAAATGCTTCCAAGTTCGCACCAAATGCAAAGATCATTCATATTGATATCGATGCAGCCGAGATTGATAAGAATATTCCGGCAAATGCAAGCATTGTGGGTGATGCTAAAGAAGTTCTGACGATATTAAACAGTAAACTTCCAACTCAGTCAAATCGTTCCTGGATGGCAGAAATCAAGGATTTAACAGAGAAAAATCCGGTCACATACGACATGGATCACTTAAATGGACCGGCAACTATCAAAAAAATCTATGAAATTACCGAAGGAAATGCTATAATCACTACTGATGTAGGTCAGCACCAGATGTGGGCGGCACAGAATTACACTTATAAGGAGCCAAGAACTTTCCTTTCATCAGGCGGACTTGGTACTATGGGATACGGTGTCGGTGCAGCTATCGGCGCAAAATATGGCAGACCGGATAAGACTGTAGTAAATATCGCAGGAGACGGATGCTTCCGTATGAATATGAACGAGATTGCGACAGCAGCCCGTTATAAAGTACCTATCATTCAGGTGGTATTAAATAATCACGTTCTCGGAATGGTAAGACAATGGCAGAATCTGTTCTATGGACAGCGGTATTCGAATACAGTATTAGATGATTCTGTTGATTTTGTAGCAGTATCAAAAGCACTTGGGGCAAATGCAAGTAAGATCACATCGATCGAAGAGTTTGAAACAGAGTTTAAGAAGGCATTGACAGCAGATGGTCCGACCGTACTGGATGTTATGATCGATTCCGATGATAAGGTATGGCCTATGGTAGCTCCGGGTGCTGCAATCGACACCTGTTTCACAGACAAAGATCTTGATAATTAAAAATAACAATAATAAAAAAGAAGGAGATAAAAAATGGCAAGAGTATTTAACTTTTCAGCAGGTCCATCCATGCTTCCTGAATCTGTATTAAGAGAAGCAGCAGAAGAAATGCTTGACTACAGAGGAACAGGCATGAGTGTTATGGAGATGAGTCATCGATCGAAAGCATTCGATACGATCATCAAAGAGGCAGAACAGGATCTTCGCGATATCATGGAAATCCCTGATAATTACAAAGTATTATTCTTACAGGGCGGTGCTTCCCAGCAGTTCGCTGCGATACCTATGAACCTTATGAAGAATGGTGTAGCGGATTACATCATCACAGGTCAGTGGGCAAAGAAAGCATACGAAGAAGCTAAAAAATATGGAAAGGTAAATGCTGTTGCTTCATCAGCAGATAAGACATTCTCCTATATTCCGGATTGTTCTGATCTTCCGATTGATGAGGATGCAGATTATGTATATATCTGTCACAACAATACAATCTATGGAACTACATATCACAAGCTTCCAAATACAAAGGGTAAGATTCTGGTAGCAGATATGTCATCCGACATTCTGTCTCAGCCGGTCAATGTATCTGACTATGGTGTGATCTACTTTGGCGTACAGAAGAACGTAGGTCCGGCCGGTGTAGTAGTTGCGATCATCCGTGAAGATCTGATCCGTGATGACGTTATGCCATTTACACCAACCATGTTAAAGTATAAGACACAGGCAGATGCAGATTCTCTTTACAATACACCACCATGCTACGGTATCTATATTTGTGGCAAGGTATTCAAATGGGTAAAAGAGATGGGTGGTCTTGCAGCTATGAAGGAGCACAATGAGAAGAAGGCAGCAATCCTTTACAATTTCTTAGACAGCTCCAAGATGTTTAAGGGAACTGTAGTAAAAGAGGATCGTTCTTTAATGAATGTTCCATTTGTTACAGGTGATGAAGAATTAGATGCCAAGTTCGTAAAGGCTGCAACAGAGGCTGGTTTTGTAAATCTGAAGGGACACAGAACGGTTGGCGGCATGAGAGCATCGATCTACAATGCAATGCCGATCGAAGGTGTTGAGAAGTTAGTAGAATTCATGAAGGATTTCGAAGAGAAGAATTCATAATAAGAGCATTCTGCATGCAGTCCTTTGGGATTGCATGCGGAGGCGGATATAAAGGAGAGTTAAATAAAAAATGGCAGTTAAAGTGAATTGTTTAAATCCGATCGCTGCATGTGGCATGGAGCTGTTACCGGATACATATGAAATAACGGATAATTATGCAGACGCAGATGCGGTTCTGGTAAGAAGTGCATCCATGCATGATCTGGAACTTTCAGACAAACTCCTGTGTGTTGCAAGAGCAGGTGCAGGTGTAAATAATATTCCACTTGATAAATGTGCAGAAAAGGGCGTTGTAGTATTCAATACTCCAGGTGCAAATGCAAATGGTGTTAAGGAACTGGTTGTAGCAGGTCTGCTTCTTGCTTCCCGTGATCTGATGGGCGGATACAACTGGGTAAAGGACAATGCTTCTGACGAGAACCTTGCAAAAGCAGTTGAGAAGCAGAAAAAGCAGTATGCAGGTAATGAGATCGCCGGCAAGAAGCTCGGTGTTATCGGTCTTGGTGCGATCGGTGCCAAGGTAGCAAATATCGCAGTCAGACTTGGAATGGAAGTATATGGTTATGATCCGTTTGTATCCGTTGATGCAGCATGGGGCTTATCCAAATACATCAAACACATTACAAATGTAGAAGATATCTATAAGGAATGTGATTATATCACGATCCATGTTCCAGCACTTCCTGCAACAAAGGGAATGTTGAACGCAGATGCATTTGCCATGATGAAGGATGGTGTCAGAATCCTGAACTTTGCAAGAGATGTTCTTGTAAATGATGAAGATATCAAGGCAGCACTTGCAAGCGGCAAGGTAGCAAAATATGTAACAGATTTCCCTAATCCGGCAATCGCAGGTACAGAAAATGTAATTGCATTACCACATCTTGGTGCCTCCACAGAAGAATCTGAAGATAACTGTGCGATCATGGCATGTAAAGAAATCACAGACTTTATGGAGAATGGTAATATCAAGAACTCCGTAAATTATCCAAATGTAAATATGGGCGTATGTGGTGATACTGCCAGAGTTACAATCTGCCATAAGAATATTCCTAACATGCTGACACAGTTTACAGGTGTATTTGCAAAGCAGGGCGGAAATGTATCGGGAATGATCAGTCAGGCAAAGGGTGAATATGCATACTCAATCCTTGACATTGATAAGGTTCCTACAGAAGACGATATCAATGCATTGCTTGCAATTGATGGTGTTATCAAGGTTCGCGCGATCTAAGAAAAAAAGATTAGGAGATTAGTAAAAATGAGTGATAAACTGAAAGTTGGTATTCTTGGTGCTACCGGTATGGTAGGACAGAGATTTATAGCATTATTAGAGAATCATCCATGGTTTGAGGTTGTAACAGTGGCTGCAAGCCCAAGAAGTGCCGGAAAGACATATGAAGAGGCAGTCGGCGATAGATGGAAGATGGATACTCCGATGCCGGAGGGCGTTAAGAAGCTCATCGTTCATAATGTAAATGAAGTAGAACAGGTTGCTGCAACTGTAGATTTTGTATTCAGTGCAGTTGATATGTCAAAGGAAGAGATCAAGGCGATTGAAGAAGCATATGCAAAGACAGAGACTCCTGTAGTATCCAACAACTCAGCACATCGCTGGACACCGGATGTTCCTATGGTAGTACCTGAGATCAATCCGGAGCATATGAAGGTCATTGATTTCCAGAAGAAGAGACTAGGAACAACCAGAGGCTTTGTAGCAGTAAAACCAAACTGCTCCATCCAGTCTTATGCACCGGTTCTTACAGCATGGAAAGAGTTTGAGCCATATGAGGTGGTTGCTACCACATATCAGGCAATCTCAGGTGCAGGTAAGACCTTTAAGGACTGGCCGGAAATGGTTGGAAATATCATTCCATATATCGGTGGAGAAGAAGAAAAGTCAGAGAAGGAACCACTTCGTATCTGGGGTAAGATCGAGGATGGAGTGATCGTTCCTGCAACAACACCGGTTATCACATGTCAGTGTATCCGTGTTCCTGTATTAAACGGACATACAGCAGCTGTATTTGTTAAGTTCAAGAAGAATCCTACAAAGGAACAGTTGATCGAAAAGTTGGTATCATATAAGGGCGTTCCTCAGGAGCTTGAGCTTCCAAGTGCACCAAAGCAGTTCATCCAGTATCTGGAAGAAGACAATCGTCCACAGGTATCAATGGATGTTGACTTTGAACATGGTATGGGAATCAGCGTTGGTCGTCTTCGTGAAGACACTGTATATGACTGGAAGTTTGTTGGTTTATCCCATAATACAGTCAGAGGTGCAGCAGGTGGTGCTGTCCTTTGCGCAGAGTTATTAAAAGCACAGGGATATATCACAAAGAAATAAATGTTCATAAAGCAATAAGTTGAAAAAAGGAGGTTCTTTTAGAATATACAAAAAGAGCCTCTTTTCTTTCATAACATAATGCAAGATTTGTATGAGGAGGATAAAATGCTGGGGGTCTGGTTTATTATATGTGTTATTTTTCTTACAGTGTTTCGTTATATATGGAAAAGAAAGGAAAATAATCCATGTATGTTATTTTCGTATTTTTTATATTTGTATGATGTGACTGGATTGTTTTACTATGTGCTTGTTGGTAAATGCCGTGTAAAAATACTGTATCTGCTAATTGTTCTTTTCATGGTTATTCTTCAAATAGGATTACCATTCCTTTTCAATCATATTGGAAGAGATAATCGGGTAATTAAAGTGCTGAAGAACTGGCATGAACAAGTGATGAGTTCGTTTATGTTTTGGGGAATGTTGATCCTGTTATATCTTCCAAATGGCGAATGGGGGATCAGCGGGGGATTCTTTATTATGTCATATCTGGTAAATGCTTTCTTTATGGTGATGAAAAAGCTGCGGGAATCCATTTGGGAAATGCATATGCTTCAGAATATTGCAGGCTTCTTTGCCTTTATTATATGTATGATCGTTGCAAGATCAGATGATTTTCAATATTTTTCAAATTGGCTGTTTGCTTTATTATTGATCATCTGGCTTGTTTTATTATGTTTGTTTACCTTTGGAGCAGTTGATAAAAATCCGGGAATGTTATACTGGCTGTTTACAGAAACAGCAGAAAACCGAAAAGTACAGGTTGTTCGATATAAAAGAATTATAAAAAGATTTTTTAATATCTTCCTTTCCCTGTTTTTGTTGATGTTTTGGGTATTTATAGAGAATACACTGGAATTTTATTATACCAATCGAAAGACCTTGGAATTTAACTTATCTGATTTCTGGGGTAGTATGATCGTGCAGTCTTTTTTCTTATCCGTTATCATATCTGTTCTGGTCAGTTTATTGAAAACGAATGTAACAAAGATTATCAGTTGTTGTTTATGGGGATTAGCGGTAGCTTCCTATATTCAGGTTATGATATTTGATCGTGACCTTGGTATTACGGATGCTTATGCAATTAAATGGAGTGATTATTCCGGCAAGATGATCATGACCGGAATTGTATGGGGAATCTGTATTGTAGTTCCGGTTATTTTGTTTGCAAAATTTAAAAATAAATTCTTTAGTATTTTGAAATATGTAGCAGTGTGTTTATTATGTATTCAGATATCGGCAACTGTATATCTGGTTATAAAATCCGGAGGTTATAGGAATACTTCAGAAGCAGAGATTACAAATTACTATGTTTCAGGCAAAAATGAATATACAGTATCGGAAGAAAAAAATATTTTTGTATTTGTTCTTGATACATACAGCAATGATTTTATTGACGAAATGACAGAGCAATATCCGGATGCGTTAGAGCCGCTGCATGATTTTACATATTATGATAATTATGACAGCAAATATGACGGAACAGCGCTGGCAATGAATTATCTGTTAACGGGACAGGAATTTGATAATACGATTCCTTGTCGGGAATATTCTAAAGAAGCATTTCATTCAGAAAAGGCTGTCGAATTTTATAATACACTAAAAGAACAACAGTATTCTTGTAATATATATACGGATAAAGCAACAGTTAGTTTTCTTAATGCAAAGAATCTATATGAATATTATGATAATGTACAGGAAAATGCAGATGGTGAGATCTTAGTCGATTACCACGCAGTCCGGAAAAATATTATAAAGGGGGCAATGTATAAAGTATTGCCGCTGGCATTAAAGAGATTTTCTTTAGTTGTTACCAGTGATTTTGATGGTGCGGTCAGTTCTTCCGGCGGAGGGGAAGATTCGCCGGACCTGGATGATGATTTTTATTTAAAATTACAGACACAGGGACTAGAATATAACAGCAGTTCTGGAACATTTGCAATTTACCATTTTAGCGGAATGCATGATTATGGGGATGGAAAGGGAAAAAATCTGCCAGAAGCGGCTTACGATAATCTAAATGATGTGTACGTTTTTCTTGATGAATTGAAAAATATGGGAGTTTATGATAATTCAACGATCATAATAACGGCAGATCATGGAAAAATCATGACGGTAGATGGTATTCAGCCTATTTTCTTTATCAAAGAACCCTATAAAAAGAATGACAGGCTTGCAGTTTGCAGTTCTCCGGTAAGTGCGGAAGAGTTTATGCCAACGATCATGAAGCTTATTACAGGTGAAAGCAAAGATAAAACCATTTATGATTATGAAGCGGATGAAAATCGGTCAAGAAGTGTATATATACGACAGTACAAGGAAAATATATCCGATCTTCTGAAAAATGATTCAGCAAATTATGCTTGTTTGTATAAGTATACATATCAGGGAGACAAGGATGAATTAAGGAAATATGCAGGTGCAAAACCGAAGCAGAAGATACCGTTGATCGATTTCTGGTATTAAAAAACAAGAAAAGGAGATAGTATGATGTTTAATGAAATGAATTTATTAGTACAGGAATTTCCAACAATGAAATTATATATTGATCCGGCGACGACAAGTTATCTGATCCAGATAATTGCCGGAGTAGTGATCGCAGCAGGTGCGGTAGCAGGAATTGCATTCAGTAAAATAAAAAGAGCATTAAAAAAAGGAAAAACAGAAGAACAGCCCGTAAAAAAGACAAGAAATGAAGAAAAGAAAATTGTTACTGCAGATGATTTGTTAGATGATGAGGAATAGAAGTGAATCAGATAATTAATTATGTTTCGGATTTTTTCGGGATCATAATGAGATGGTGCTATGTTTTTGTAAATAATTATGGATTGTCAATTATCGTGTTTACGATTTTTACAAAATTTGTATTATTTCCTATTTCATTGATCACACAGAAAAATTCGATAAAAATGGCACAGATGCGTCCGGAACTTGATGCTTTAAAAGTAAAATATGTGGATGATAAAGATCGGTATGCAGATGCACAACTGGAATTATATAAAAAAATGCAATATCATCCATTACTGGATATGATACCACTGCTGATCCAGATTCTGATCGTTCTTGGATTGGTGGGTGTTATGTATTGCCCGCTTTCATATATCCTGCGGATACAGGACCCCGATATCGCTATGCTGCAAAAATGGTTTGAGGGGCTTGGATGGACATTGCAGGATAATTCTTACCAGTTGACAATGATCCATGAAATACAGAATGGTATTAGCGGTGTGCCTGAAAACCTTATGGGACTGATAGAAAAGATATCAGATTTTGATATGAATTTTATCGGATTTAATTTATCAGAGAAACCACAATTATCATTACATAATAAACTGGTTTTGATTCCTGTTTTATCGGGTGTGAGCGCATGGCTCATGTGTGTTGTTCAAAATAAAATAAATGTGCTGCAGTTATATGCCGGAAAATGGAATAAAATAGGAATGACGGTATTTATGATAGCATTTTCCACATATTTTGCGTTCCTTGTTCCGGCTGGAGTCGGGGTATATTGGATCTTTGGGAATTTGTTTGCAATTCCTTCCATGTATCTGGTAAATATTGTGATGCCGCCTGAAAAATATATTGATATGGATTACATGCGGATCTTGAATGAAACAGCAGAGGAAAAAGAAAAGATACGAAAAAAGTATGGGAGAACAGAGAAACAGGATTATCATCGGTTTGAGAAGACTGAAAAGAGAATTGTATTTTATGCAGAGGGCCGGGGCTTTTATAAATATTATCAGCCGATCATAGAGTATCTGGCTGAACGGTCTGATTATAAAATGGATTATGTTACCAGTGATCCGGAGGATCCGATCCTGAAGCAGGAGCAGTCGGCAGTCCGGGCATATTATATAGCACAGGACAAGTATCTGATTCCTTTGTTTATGAAATTGGATTGTGATATCTGTCTGATGACGATGCCAGATCTGGAAAAATATCATATCAAGCGTTCCAAGGTAAGATCAGATATTGAATATATTTATGTAGCACATGGGATGGGAAGTAATGCACTTACATTACGGAAAGGTGCATTAGATTATTATGACACGGTTTTTTGTGTAGGAATCGATTCGGTACGTGAAATACAGCAAATGGAAGCGCTGTATGTGACACAGCCTAAAACTCTGGTTGAGACAGGATATGCGTTACTGGATCAGATGATCGAGCAGTATCAGATTGAAAACAGAAAAGAAAATGAAAAGAAAAAGATACTGATCGCACCATCGTGGCAGCCGGAAAATATTATTGATCTGTGTATTGAGCAGATATTAGATAAATATAAGAATACATCATATGAGGTCATTGTACGGCCGCATCCGCAGCAGGTGAGACATCAGATGGAACGGTTTGTGGAAATGCAGGAGCGATATGCAAAGGATGATAATATAACTATACAGACGGACTTTTCTTCTAACAGTACGGTTATGGATGCTGATCTGCTGATAACAGACTGGTCAGATATATCATTTGAATATGCATTTACAACATTGAAACCAGTGCTGTTTATTGATACGCCAATGAAAATCATGAATCCTGAATATGATAAGATTGAGCAGAAGCCAATTAATGTGACATTGCGAAATGTGATTGGGAAGGCGATATCTGTAAATGATATTGATAATATACTTGAAATATCTACAGATATGTTAAAGCAAAAGGACATGTATAGAAAGCAGATTGCGGATGCCAGAGAGAAACATATTTTTAATATCGGAAAGAGCCGGATATTAAGTGGAAAATATATTATGAAACGGCTTATGGAATAGAGAGGGGTAGGAGAATGCAGGGTATAATATTAGCGGCAGGAATGGGGAAACGATTAAAGAATATTACAAAGAATAAGACTAAATGTATGGTTGAAGTAAATGGAATATCTCTGATTGAAAGAATGCTGAAGATCCTTGACAGAAAAGACCTGTCAAGGATCGTTATAGTGACAGGGTATCAGGAAGAGACATTAAAGGAATATATTGCGTCATTAACAATACATACACCGATCATATTTGTGGAAAATCCAATATATGATAAAACAAATAATATTTATTCCCTGTCTTTAACAGCCACTTTTCTGGAGGAAGAAGACACCCTCTTGCTGGAATCAGATCTGATTTTTGATGAAACGGTAATAGATCTGATATTATGTGATCCAAGAGAGAACCTTGCACTTGTTGATCGGTTTGAAAGCTGGATGGATGGTACATGTATGCTTTTGGATGAGAATGACTGTATTGTGGATATGGTCGCAAAAAAAAATCTTCATTTTGTAAATGCGGATCAATACTATAAGACAGTGAATATATATAAATTCAGCAGACATTTTTCCAAGTATACATATGTGCCTTTTCTAAAGGCGTATGCAATGGCAATGGGAAATAATGAATATTATGAGTCTGTTATCCGCCTGATCGCAATGCTTGACACGAAAGAGCTGCAGGCCAGACGGCTTAACGGTCAGCGCTGGTATGAGATTGATGATATTCAGGATCTGGATATTGCAGAAAGCCTGTTTACAGATAATACAGAGGAACAGTATAAAAAAATAACTGCCAGATATGGTGGTTTTTGGAGATATCCTAAATTGGTTGATTATTGCTATCTTGTAAATCCGTATTTCCCAACAGAACACATGTTGGAAGAAATCCGTGCCAACAGTGACCGGCTGATCATGCAGTATCCCTCTGGTGCAAGAGTGATACGGTTATTGGCAGGCAAACTGTTTGGCATATCAGATAAGAAAATTATAGTTGGTAATGGAGCAGCGGAATTAATTCGTGAAATGATGCAGGAAACGAATGGAAAAATAGGTTTTGTGACTCCGACATTTGAGGAATATATAAATTGCTGTAAGCAGGAACAAAGAGTTATTATGGATACCAGAAAAATGGATTTTTCATATTCTGGACAGGACATTCAGGATTATTTTGAACAGAAGCATATTCAAATGCTTGTGCTGATAAATCCGGATAATCCTAGTGGGAATTATATTGATTCCAGAGAAATATATGAATTGATCCATTGGTGTAAGAAGAAAAAGATATGTCTTATATTAGATGAGAGTTTTTCGGATTTTTCGGATGAGGCAGAATCTTGTATAGCTGATTCGTATCTGGAACTGTATGATGAGTTTTATGTAATAAAAAGTATTTCAAAATCATATGGGGTTCCGGGCTGCAGACTGGGAATATTAGCTGGAAAAAACAGTGAAAAACTTGATCAGATCCAGCGCAAACTGCCAATCTGGAATATTAATTCTTATGCAGAATTCTTTTTACAGATCATAGAAAAGTACAAGGAGGATTACAGACTGTCACTGGATCGTCTTAGAAAGTCCCGTGAGATTTTCAGGAAAGAGCTAGAAAAAATCCCATATATGAAGGTATATCCATCGCAGGCAAATTATGTTATGTGTGAACTTTCAGATGGAGTGAAAAGCAAGAAACTTGCATCATTTTTACTGGAAAATAATATTTTGATCAAAGTGCTGAATGAGAAATTAAATAACCAAAAGGAAATGATCAGACTTGCAGTTCGGACGGATGAAGAGAATATGCATCTGATTGAATTGTTGGAAAAATTTGGAGGTGAATATATTGAATAACTGGAAAGCAATCTGGAATAGAAGAGAAGCGGATGAACGTTTTTTGCAGTCGCTTGAAGATCCTAAAGCAATCTGGCGGGAGCTGAAACGAATTGATGGATTTGATGTGGATCTGGGAGATTCGGCAGATGCATATTATAATGCATTTTATAATAGCTGGGAAGAAGAATGTGCACTTCTGGATATGCATGTTGGTCTGTGGAACAGCATTTTTGAAGTAGGATGCGGAGCAGGAGCAACCTTATATTTATTTTCCAGACAGAATAAAAAGGTTGGTGGAATTGATTATTCCAGACAGAGTACAGAAATTGCAAAAATTGTATTAAAAGAAGCGGAGATAGCATGTATGGAAGCTGACCATATTTCAACAGATGAAAAATTTGATGTTGTGATGGCTGATTCTGTATTTGCATATTTTCCAGATGAAACATATGTATCTGATGTTCTGGAGAAGATGTATGAAAAAGCGCATAAGGCTGTGCTGATCACAGAGATATTTGATAAAGAGCTGGAAGATGCCTGCATGCAGTATAGAAGAGCTAAAATACAGAATTATGATGAAAAATATAAAAATCTTGATAAGTTATTTATTTCAAAATCCATGTTTGAAATGTTTTCACAAAAGCATGGTTGTGAATTGATATTTACATCTGTTGAAAATCCATATTACTGGAATAGTCAATTTATGTACAATGTATTAATTATTAAGAAATAAGAAATAACACCAAATTCGCTAACAAATTCTTGCTACCATCATACAATTGTGCTAAAATCAAACAGGATTGAGATAATGAGAAAAATGGAGGCACACACATGAAGAAATTAATTTTAGTTACATCACCACCAGCCTGTGGAAAGACATTTATTTCCAAACAGGTGGCAAAGGCACTGCCAAATTGTGTATATCTGGATAAGGATACATTAATTGTTCTTTCAAAGCAGATCTTTGTAGTGGCTGGTGAGGAATATAACCGTTCATCCGATTTCTTCCAGAAAAATATCCGCGACTACGAATATTATTGTGTACTGGATCTTGCATTTGAAGCACTGGAATACAATGATACAGTTCTTATAAATGCACCATTCACAGATGAGATCAGAGATGACGAATATCTTGACAATCTCCGTGCAAAGCTTGCAGAAAAAGGTGCAGAACTCTTTGTGATCTGGGTAAATACCAGAAAAGATGTCTGCCACGAAAGAATGATCAAGCGTGCATCAGACAGAGATACCTGGAAATTGGAGCACTGGGATGAATATATCAACAGTCAGAACTTCAATCCGCCAACAAATATCAAAGAGCTCTTTATATTTGAGAATTCTTCCGATGAAGAATTTAAGGCATCTATAGAAAAGGTTGTTAAGGCAATCAGAGGTTGATAGTGATTTTGAGTATTGCAACAGGAATCAGCAATGTTTTCTGTTGCAATATTTATATAGACAAACAGAGATCAGGAGGAACAGAACATGGCAGCAATCAGATGCTTTAAAGCATTCAGACCAAGACCGGATATCTGCGACAGAGTGGCAGCATTACCATATGATGTGTATAGCAGAAAAGAAGCCTGTGAAGAAGTACGTCGGGAACCGATGTCATTTTTAAAGGTAGATCGTGCAGAGACATCATTTGATGACAGTGTGGATACCTATGCACCGGAAGTGTATAAGAAGGCAGGAGATCTTCTGCATGAGATGATGGAGGATGGTACTTATATTGAGGAAGAAAAGCCGGTATACTACATATATGAATTGATCATGGATGGACGTCATCAGACAGGTCTGGTTGCCTGTGCTTCGATTGATGACTATGTGAATGGTGTGATCAAGAAACACGAGAATACCAGAGAAGACAAAGAACAGGATCGTATCCGCCATGTAGAAGCCTGTGGTGCGCAGACCGGACCAATCTTTCTTGCCTATCGTTCGATTGATATTGTAAATCAGATCATTGACCGGGTAAAGACAGGAGAAAAGTTATATGGCTTTACTTCACCGGATGGTATCACACATAATGTATGGATCATTGATGAAGCAGATGATATTCAGATAATTCAGGAAGCATTTGCAGGTATCAACGAGATTTACATAGCAGACGGACATCATCGTTCTGCTTCTGCTGTAAAAGCAGGCCTCCATATGAGAGAACTGCATCCGGATTATACCGGAGAGGAAGAATTTAATTATTTTCTGTCCGTTCTGTTTCCGCATGATCAGTTGATGATCCTTCCATATAACCGTGTTGTAAATGATCTGAACGGTATGACTGATGATGAATTTTTAAAGAAACTGGAAGACAAATTTGAAGTAAAAGCATGTGATGCGGCTGTTTCACCGGGGAAGAAAGGCAGCTTTGGCATGTATATGGATGGCAGATGGCATCAGTTAACGGTAAAGGACGGAGTAGTTCCGGAGGATGTTGTCGGCTGTCTGGATGTATCTGTGCTTCAGGAAAATGTTCTGGCACCGATGCTTGGCATTGGAGATCCGAGAACGGACAAACGGATCCAGTTTGTCGGTGGTATCCGTGGACTTTCCGAGTTGGAACGACTGGTGGATGGAGGAAAGAAGGTAGCATTTTCCATGTATCCGACTTCCATTACAGAATTATTTGATATTGCGGATGCAGGCAAATTGATGCCGCCGAAGTCTACATGGTTTGAACCAAAGCTTCGAAGCGGAATCTTTATCCACAAGATAAACGAATAAAGATGAACAGTCATATGCAAATGAGGAAATTGAACAGGGAAACGGTGCAGGTATTTCGTATTTTGCATATAGAAAAGAATACACATGAGGAGAATGGGTTATGACAAAGAACACAGAGATTTTCGTTCTGAATCAGGATGAGGTTATGGCGATCACGGGGGCGAGACATGGCAATCCACATCACATACTTGGTATGCATGCCTGTCTGGCTGATGTATATGTAAATGCATTTCTGCCGGATGCAGCAGAAGTTTATGTAGTGGATGAAAAGGATCAGACAGAATATCCGATGCATGTAGAATACGCCGATGGATTTTTTACAGTAAAGATTGAGAACCGGCAGCCATTTGCATATCTGCTAAAGATTGTCCGGAAGGTATGGGATGCAGACGGAGAAGAAGCAGATGAAGTCAGTCTGATAAAGGATGCATACAGCTTTTCCTATTCTGCGGATCTTGAAAAAGTAATGCAGGTGGTAAATGGAGAAGATGACGTGGAATCAGGCTTCCGGATCAAAGAATTGTTTGGAGCCAGAAAGCTGAACTTTGATGGCACAGAAGGAGTGGCATTCTGTATTCAGGTTCCGGGCTGCGTCAGAGCCAGCGTGGTCGGAGATTTCAATAACTGGGACGGCAGAGTGAACCAGATGCGGAAGATCGAGTATACCGATCTGTTTGAACTGTTTATACCATATGACATTAACCAGACCAGATATAAATTTGAAGTATTATATGAAAATGGAGAAACCGATATTTTCTCCGATCCATATGCAACAGCATTTGAACCGGTTCCGGGCAATGCGTCCTTATTTATAGAGCTGACATATGAATGGATGGATGCAGCATATATGACAGAGCGGAAAAAGAAGAATATCAGCATGGAACCTGTGAATATCTATGAGGTACATATGCAGACATTTAAGACCGACAAAGATGGAGAACGGCTTTCCTATCAGGCATTTGCAAAAGAAATCGCAGCTTATGTAAAGAGCATGAAGTATAATTACATTGAGCTTATGCCGATCATGGAATATTCCGGTGAGGATACATGGGGATATGATACGACGGGTATCTATGCACCAACGTCCAGATTTGGTTCTCCAACTGATTTCATGGCAATGGTTGATTATCTGCATGCAAAAGGTATTGGTGTGATCCTTGATATGGTGCCTGTGATGGATATTGACTGTATGACTTACTGGTTGGAAGCGTATCATCTGGATGGCATCCGTCTGGATAATAAAGAGCTGATCCGTTCCTTCCGAAAGGTGACTGGAGACAGATATGCGGATGTTATGGTGGATCTTACATGGAACACAACGGGCGTTTCAAAGCTTACAGAGTATATGAAGACTGCGCCGGATCGCAGAGAGAACTTTGTAGACTATGTATCTTCTGTAACCGGATTTATATCCGAGCATCAGGAGGTAAGTGCATTATCACATGATCAAGTGGCATATGGTCAGGGAAGTTTTATAGAGAAGATGCCGGGTGGCTATGAAGACAAATATGCAGATCTTCGTATATTTTATGGCTTGAATATGTTCCTTCCCGGTAAAAAACTGATGTTTATGGGACAGGAGATTGGAATGTTTGGCGGCTTTGATGGCTATCATGTTATTGATTGGAGCGTTCTGGAGTTTGAAGCAAATAAATATCTTCAGAAGTATGTAAAGGATCTGAATGCTTTATATCTTGCAGAACCGGCGTTTTATGAAGCAGACAAACTTCCATTTGTATTTGCAGGAGAGCAGGAGCCACATACTGTATGCTTCACAAGAACAGACAGTAAGGGTTCTGTCTGTTATGTAGCTGCGAACTTTGGAACTTCAGATCAGAAGAGCTATGTATTACAGACCGGAGCTCCGGGAACTTATAAAGAGATCTTCTCCAGTGATGCGGCAAAGTATGGTGGAGAAGGTAATAACAATAAACAGCAGAAGGTGACGAAGGACGGTGATATCGAGATTGTTCTCCCGGCACTTTCAATCACAGTATTTAAGAAGGTGAAATAATTAAGTGATAGGTATAGCATTGACGGAGAAGCTGGCAGATACTACAGAGTCAGCATCAGAAACGGCATCGGAGATCGTACAGGATGCTGAACAAAAAGCTGGATTGCTCAGACAGTATATGACAGATCTGCTGGATTGGTGCATGTCAAAGGTTGGAAGCCTGGTAGTGGCGGTTATCTTTATGGTGATCGGATTTCGGGTTGTGAAATGGATCATCAAGCTGATAAAGAGAACCTTTGACCGTTCCAATATGGATGTCAGTGTCGCAGGATTTTTGCTGTCCGCCATCCGTATTCTGATGAATTTTATAATATTGATAACGGCGGCATCCATTGTCGGTTTTCAAGTTACTTCATTTGTTACATTGCTTGGAACGGCAGGTGTGACGATCGGTCTTGCGCTGCAGGGTAGTCTGTCCAATCTTGCCGGTGGTGTGCTGATCCTGATATTGAAACCATTTCATGTAGGCGACTATATCATCGAGAATAATACCAAATGTGAAGGTGAGGTTGTATCGATCGATATATTCTATACAAAGCTTAAGACAATCGATAATCGTTCCGTAGTCATACCAAATGGAAGCATATCGAATACATCACTGGTGAATGTTACTTTACATGATAAGAGGCGGGCAGAGATCAAGCTCGGTGTCGGTTACGATGAAGATCTGGACAAGGTAAAGCGTGTGGTACTGGATGCGGTAAAGACAGTTCCGGGATATCTGGAGGATGAAGTCGTGGATTTCTTCATTGATGAATTCGCAGATAGCAGCATTGTGGTCAGTGTTCGGTTCTATGCGAAGATCGACCAGTACTGGGATGCACTCTGGTCGGCAAGATGGAATATCAAGAAAGCATTTGATGAAAATGGCATCGTTATCCCATATAATAAACTGGATGTTAACCTCGATTCTTGCAAAAAAACAGATAATCGGATATAATATTCGGTTGTGATATGAAAACTAGATAATTGTGTGATGAGTTTACTATCACACAATTATCCGTACATTTAATAGATTAGGAGTGATTTAGAAATGACAAAGATTGATATTATTTCCGGTTTCTTGGGAGCCGGAAAAACTACACTGATCAAGAAGCTGATCGAAGAAGGTTTTAAGGGTGAGAAACTTGTGCTGATCGAGAATGAATTTGGTGAGATCGGTATCGATGGCGGATTTTTAAAGGACGCAGGAGTGCAGATCACTGAGATGAATTCCGGTTGTATCTGCTGCTCTTTAGTCGGTGATTTTGGTACAGCTTTAAAGAAGGTTATTACAGAATATGCACCGGACAGAATCATCATCGAGCCATCCGGTGTCGGTAAGCTTTCAGATGTTATCAAGGCTGTGAAAGATGTCGCAGAAGAAGTAGAAGTACAGCTTGACAGCTATACAACAGTTGCAGATGTATCGAAGTGTAAGATATACATGAAGAACTTTGGTGAATTCTTCAATAATCAGATCGAAAGTGCAAATACGATCGTACTGAGCAGAACACAGACAGCTTCCCAGGATAAGATCGAAAAGGCAGTTGCCATGATCCGTGAGCACAATGCAGATGCTACGATCATCACAACTCCATGGGATGATATTGACGGTTCTAAGATCAAAGAAGCTATGCAGAATCATAAATCCGTTAAGGACGCTTTATTTGAGGATGAAGATGATCATGAACATCATCATCACGACCATGATGACGAATGCGGCTGTGGCGATCATGACCACGATCATGAACATCATCATCACGACCATGACGATGAATGTGGCTGTGGCGATCATGACCACGATCATGAACATCATCATCACGACCATGACGACGAATGTGGCTGTGGCTGCCATGACCACGATCATGAACATCATCATCACGACCATGACGACGAATGTAGTTGTGGCTGTCATGATCACGATCATCACCATCACCACCATGCAGATGAGGTATTTACAAGCTGGGGTAAGGAAACTCCACATAAGTTTAATGAAGATAAGTTAAAAGAGACTCTGGATGAGCTTGCTAACACAGAGGAATATGGTATTATCCTTCGTGCAAAGGGTATCGTTCCAAGTGATGGTACAGACTGGTTATACTTTGATCTTGTACCGGGTGAGTATGAGATCCGTAAGGGAAATCCGGATATCACAGGTAAGTTATGTGTGATCGGAAGCAAACTGGCAGAAGACAAGCTTGCAGAGCTGTTTGAGGTATAGGAGAAAATGATGGCAAGACAACAGGAAACAGAGATTCCGGTTTATGTATTTATGGGCTTCCTTGACAGTGGTAAAACTACATTTGTGAAGGAGACATTATTAGACCGGGAATTCACCGGAGGCGCCAAGACACTGCTTCTTGTATGCGAAGACGGTGAAGAAGAGTACGATGAGAAAGACCTGAAAAAGAAAAATATTTTTCTGGAATTCATAGAAGAAGATCAGTTGAACACAGAGCATCTGTTAGATCTGCAGGACAAATATCAGCCGGAGCAGGTTATGATCGAATACAATGGTATGTGGAAGCTGGACAAGATCTTTGATATCCGTGTGCCGAAGGGATGGACCGTTGTCCAGGTATTATCCTTTGTAAATGCTGAGACATATGATGTATATCAGCAGAATATGAAAGCAACAATGATGGATCAGGTTAACAGTGCGGATATGGTTGTATTTAACCGTTGTGATGAGAAGTCCAAGCGTGCAGAATGGCGCAGAGGAATCAAAGCAGTCAACCGACGGGCACAGATCATCTTTGAGATGAAGGATGGTTCGATCGCACCGGATGAGAATGACGAAGAAGATCTGCCATACGATGTAAAGGCTGACGTGATCGAGCTGAACGATGAGGATTTCGGTATCTGGTATGTGGATGCCTCTGATCAGCCGGATCGTTATGTCGGTAAGAAGATTCATTTCCGTGGCATGGTATTCAAGCCGAAACAGTATGGTAAGAATGCATTTGTACCGGGACGTTTTGCGATGACCTGCTGTGTAGAGGATATTACATTTGTAGGCTTCAAATGCTATTACGATGGCTCTAAGAATCTGATTGACAGACAGTGGGTAGATGTAACAGCAACGATCAAGAAAGAATACTATCCTGATTTTGAGGGAGATGGTCCGGTTCTCTATGCAGAGAAGGTTGTGCTGACCGGTCCGCCGGAAGAAGAGGTTGTATACTTCAGTTAATATAAAAATGCATTTGACTTTTTGTATGGATACAGGTAGTATAAATGCAGGCGTATAAAAAGCTGCCAGGTGGCAGCTTTTTGTTTTCGCTGATTCTGTTCAGGCATGCTCCATGGAGAGACGGCAGAAATGTCGAAAGGAGCAGATACAGATGTACAGTAAAGTAACAAGTGGAGGAGTCCTTGGAGTAGAGGGACTTCTGATTCAGGTGGAAACAGATATCAATGACGGACTGCCAATGTTTCATATGGTAGGCTTTTTGTCTGCATGCGTAAAGGAAGCCGGAGAGCGGGTGAGAACAGCGCTCAAAAACTCTGGATTTCAGATACCACCGAAAAAGATCACGATCAATTTATCACCGGCAGATATCCGGAAGGAAGGAACTGCCTACGATCTTCCCATTGCCATAGGAATTATGGTATCTATGGGGCTTATTCCAAACGATAAAATAGAAAATACCTTGATTATGGGTGAACTGGGGCTGGATGGCAGGATCAATGCTGTATCAGGAATACTCCCGGTTGTTCATCATGCAGTAAAACAAGGAATCACACGCTGTCTTGTTCCGGCGGAAAATGCAGAGGAGGCGGCACTGATCCAAAATATAGAAGTGATCCCGCTCCGGACGTTGTCAGAAGCGGAATCTTATCTGAATGAAAAAGCGGTGATCGAGCCTGCATTTGTAGATGTGGAGGATCTGCTCGACCAGGGGGATATGGGGGAACTGGGAGATTTTGCAGATATTAAAGGGCAGGAAATATTGAAGCGCGGAATGGAGATCGCAGCAGCCGGAATGCACAATATTCTGATGACAGGAGCAGCAGGTTCAGGAAAGTCCATGATTGCAAAATGCCTGCCAACGATCCTTCCACGTCTGACATTTGAGGAGAGTATTGATATTACCAAGATATACAGTGTGGCAGGTCTGCTGAAAAAAGGACAGGCGATGATAACAAAGCGTCCGTTCCGGGCACCGCATCATACCGTATCTGCCATTGCTCTGACCGGTGGCGGAGCAATACCGAAGCCGGGAGAGATCAGTCTTAGTCATAATGGAGTGTTGTTTCTGGATGAGCTTCCGGAATTTGGCAGAAATGTTCTTGAAGTAATGCGGCAGCCGTTAGAAGATCGGGAAGTAACGATCGCAAGGATCCAGGGTAAATATATATATCCGGCAGGATTTATGCTGGTTGCGGCACGAAATCCCTGTCCCTGCGGCATGTATCCGGATCTGAATAAATGTACCTGTACCTGTAGGCAGATCCGACAATACAATGCAAGGCTTAGCAGACCGCTACTCGATCGTATTGATATCAACGTAAATGTCCGCAGGATTGACTGTTCTGACCTGTTAGAGGATAAACGGGCAGAAACTTCGGCTGAGATCCGGGAAAGGGTGCTTGCGGCGCAGAACATACAGAAGGAGCGTTACCGTTCAGAGTCGATAAATTTTAATTCCCAACTGGATGGAAAGAGAACAAAGCAATATATTTCCCTGGGAAGGGCAGAGCAGGAGCTGGTGCGGGAAGCGTTTGAACATACAGAACTTTCTGCCAGAGGCTATAACCGGGTACTTAAGATCGCAAGGACGATCGCTGATCTGGCAGGAAGTATCGGGATCCATGAGGAACATTTAAAAGAGGCATTGTTTTTCCGGTATCAGAATCTTACAGAAGAGACAGAGGGAAATATGCAGTACAAAGGAATGAAAGGGGGGGACAGATATGGAGTATGATCTTATAAGGCTGTGGCTGGGGATGATATCGGATATGGGGAATGCAGCACTTGGCAGGATCCTTGATTATTTTGGAGGACCTGAAGAACTGTGGAATGTTCCAGAACATGTGCTTCGGGAAACGTTGACAGAAAAACAGAGTGAACGGATCCTGTGCACACGGGATGAAAAGAAAATAATCGTCTATAAAAACAGACTAAAGGAGCGGAATATTACATATATATATCCAGGACATCCTTATTTCCCGGAAGTCCTGCGGGAAATTCCGGATTGTCCGTTTCTGCTGTATGCAAAGGGGTGTGTGGAGACGCTTAAAACAGACAGAACCGGTATAGCGATCGTAGGTGCAAGAAAGGCCTCCGCATATGGGAAAGAGATGGCGGAGCAGTTTGCTTCTGTGCTTGCAGGATATCGGACTGGTATTATCAGCGGACTTGCAGCAGGAATCGACGGCGCCGCCCAGCGTGCGGCAATCAATGTAGAAAATGGATTTACAGTTGCAGTACTAGGTTGTGGGATCAATATCTGTTATCCGAAGGAAAATTACAATTTGTTTGAACGGATTGGGCATCAGGGTGTGATCCTGTCAGAATATGGGTTGGATATAGAGCCTGCGGCATGGAGATTTCCACTTAGGAACCGGATCATCAGTGGACTTGCAAAAGGGGTGCTGGTTGTAGAAGCACAGAAGAAAAGCGGATCTCTGATCACCGCCGATCAGGCGCTGGAACAGGGGCGTGAGGTGTATGCAGTTCCGGGACGGATTGGAGACAGAAACAGTGAGGGCTGCAATCATCTGATCCGGCAGGGGGCTATGCTTGTGACGGATCCTGAGGATATTGTGGAGGATTTAAAACTTGAACGGAGGATCCTTGCAGCAGGGAAAGCAGAATTTCGGGAGGACAGCCGGCTTACCGCTCTGGAACAGAAGATATGTGCCTGTATGGGGCGGGAAGTGCTGCATATAGAGGAAATCTGTGCCCGCGTGGATCAGCCTCCTGCAAGAATCCTGACAGCGTTATTTGATATGGAAAGAAAAGGAATAATTCGGCAGCCGGTACGGTATTATTTTGCTGTTACACAGGGATGAAAACAGAATCCGGGGCATTTTTTCAGAAAATTGTAATAAAATATTCACTTGCATGGCAGGAAAAAATGGTGTATAGTTTGTGTCGTTTAAACGAACAGGAAAGGAAAGAGTACATGGCTAAATATCTTGTTATTGTAGAGTCTCCGGCGAAAGCCAAGACGATTAAAAAGTTTTTGGGCAGTAATTATGAAGTGATTGCGTCGAATGGTCATGTGCGTGATCTGCCTAAAAGCCAGATGGGCATTGATGTTGATAATGATTTTGAACCGAAATATATAACGATCAGAGGAAAAGGAGATATACTTGCACAGCTTCGAAAAGAAGTAAAGAAAGCTGACAAAGTGTACCTCGCAACTGACCCCGACCGTGAGGGAGAAGCAATCTCCTATCATTTATCAAAAGCACTGAAACTGGATGATAAGAAGTACAAGCGAATTACCTTCAATGAAATTACGAAAAATGCAGTAAAGAATTCAATTAAGCAGGCACGCGATATCGATATGGCACTTGTGGATGCACAGCAAGCGAGACGTGTATTGGACAGACTGGTTGGTTATAAGATCAGTCCGCTTCTCTGGGCAAAGATTAAGAGAGGTTTAAGTGCCGGACGTGTACAGTCTGTAGCATTAAAGCTGATCTGTGACAGAGAAAAAGAGATCAATGAATTTATTCCAAAGGAATACTGGACACTTTCTGCTATGCTGGCACCGGAAAAGGCCAAGAAAAGCATTGAATTCAAATACATGGGAAATGGGAGCGATAAGGAAGAAATATCTTCCAGAGCGGAACTGGATCATATCATAGAAACAATCGGAAAGCAGTCTTTTAAGATCGCATCGATCAAGGACAGTGAGCGTCATAAGAAAGCGCCACTTCCATTTACAACCAGTACGTTGCAGCAGGAAGCTTCCTCCAAGTTGAACTTTGCGACATCCAAAACGATGCGTATCGCACAACAGTTATATGAAGGTGTGGAGATCAAGGGCAGAGGTTCCATCGGTCTGATCTCTTATCTGAGAACGGATTCTACCAGAATATCGGATGAAGCGGCAGCAGCAGCCAAGGATTATATCATAAAGAATTTTGGAGAAGATTATATAGCGGGAATACCTCGGGCAGACAAACCGGGTAAGAAGATCCAGGACGCGCATGAAGCAATCCGTCCGACGGATATCACACTGTCACCGGCAGCTATCAAGGATCAGTTAAGCAGAGAACAGTTCCGTCTGTATCAGCTGATCTATAACCGCTTCCTTGCAAGCCAGATGGCAGAGGCAGTATACAGCATTAAGACCGTAAAGGCAGAAGTAGCAGGCTATCGGTTCCAGACCTCAGTATCAAAGATTGCATTTGCAGGATTTACAACGGTTTATAATGTGGACAACGAGAAGAGTGAGCATATTGCGGGAATTAAGGATCTGAATGAAGGGGATCTGTTAAAATTAGAAGATTTTGACGAGAAGCAGCATTTTACACAGCCGCCGGCAAGATATACAGAAGCACTTCTGGTAAGAACCTTAGAGGAGCTTGGCATTGGAAGACCAAGTACTTATGCACCGACGATCTCAACAATATTGAATCGTCGTTATATCACAAAAGAGAATAAGAAATTATACGTAACAGAACTGGGAGAAGCCGTGAATCAGATTATGGAACAGGCATTTCCGGTTATTATCGACGTGAATTTTACAGCGAATTTGGAGTCCCTTCTCGATAAGATCGGTGAGGGTGCTATCGAATGGAAAGTTGTAGTAAGAAACTTCTATCCAGATCTCGATGCGGCGGTTAAGAAAGCCGAGAGTGAGTTGCAGTCCATTAAGATTGAGGATGAAGTAACGGATGAGGTGTGTGACGAGTGCGGACGCAATATGGTCGTAAAGTATGGTCCACACGGTAAATTCCTTGCATGTCCGGGCTTCCCTGACTGTAAATTTACGAAGCCGTTCTTTGAAAAGACAGGAGTTCCTTGTCCAAAGTGTGGAGGTGACATAGTAATAAAGAAGACCAGAAAGGGCAGAAGATACTATGGATGTATCAATGCTCCTGAATGTGATTTTATGTCATGGGCGAAACCATCAAGGGAAAAATGTCCGGTATGTGGCAGTTATATGGTTGAAAAGGGTAATAAGTTACTTTGTTCAGCAGAAAACTGTGGATATTCCAGAGATAATACCGAAAAGGAAAAACAGGCATAAGTGATCGGATGAAGTTGTCCGGCCTGCCATATAAAAAAAGTTGTTTTTAAATATTAAATCTCTCGTTTGACAGGAAAGGCTATTGTTATCTCATGACCATTGTGATAGAATGTCAAATAGTGTAGATTTTTTATGCAAAAACAACTTTTTTGTATTTTACATACGGAGGAACAGAAATGAGTGTTCAATTATTAGATAAAACACGAAAAATCAACAAATTATTGCACAATAACAACTCGCATAAGGTTGTTTTTAATGATATTTGTGATGTTTTGAGTGATATTTTAAAATCAAATGTACTGGTTATCAGTAAAAAAGGTAAGGTTCTGGGAATTAAGAACCGTGAAGATATACCTGAGATCCATGAACTGATCGAGGATAAGGTCGGTCTGCTGATCGACAGTATGCTGAATGAGAGACTTCTCCTTGTATTGTCAACAAAGGAAAATGTAAATCTGACTACGCTCGGATTTGACAGTGATAACATAGAGAAATATCAGGGACTTCTACTTCCAATTGATATAGCAGGAGAACGGCTTGGAACGTTATTTCTGTATAAGCTGGATGCACAGTATGATATTGATGATATTATTCTCGGGGAATACGGAACGACGGTTGTAGGACTTGAGATGATGCGGGCTTTAAATGAAGAAAATGCAGAAGAAGATCGTAAGATCGCAATCGTGCGTTCGGCAATCAGTACTTTATCATTTTCAGAATTACAGGCGATCAAGCACATTTTTTCGGAACTGGATGGAAATGAGGGAATCCTTGTTGCAAGTAAGGTTGCAGACCGGGTCGGAATTACCCGTTCCGTAATCGTGAATGCACTTCGAAAGTTTGAGAGTGCGGGTGTTATAGAAGCAAGATCCTCAGGCATGAAGGGAACTTATATTAAGGTTCTGAATGATGTTGTATTTGACGAATTAAAAGCCGTATAAAATTTTGCAAAGGAGAGTAAAGAAATGATATTACCAATCATAACATTATTAGTTGGCGTAGCAGTTGTAGGTGTAAGCTTTTTTATTCTGGATAGTCATGATTTTAAAGAGGAAGATGAGATATATAATGAAAGCTCAGAAGAATTAAAACGAAAGATTACGGAATTATGTGATTCTCTTCTTGAGCAGAGCAAGACATCGTTAGATGAATACAGCGAAGATGTCCGCAAGAAGACAGAAAAGGAACTGAAGGAACAGATTGAAAAATGGGCATCCAAGTTGTCTGAAAAGGCAAAGAAGGAGATGATCGATTATATCAATCAGAGCCTTGCAGAAGCCTATGAAGAATATAATCCGGATGCAGAGAAAAAACCGGAAGCGGTTACTTATGAAGAACTTCTTGAAATGGAAGTAAAGGAAACCGAAGAAGAGATCGCAAAAGAAAAAGAACAACAGGCTGAAGAAGCTGTTTCGGAAGAGAAGCAGACAGAAGAAGCTCCCAAAGAAAATGAGCAGACAGAAGAAATCGAAGAAGAGCCGGATGAGAATTCTCTCGGAGCATTAGAGGCAAGTGAGACGGAGACAGTTATTTCCGGTGATGCAGTTGCAAATGGTGATATAACCGAAACTGTACCGGAACAGGATGTTGAAGAGAACACGGCAGAAGATGATGCGGAGGAACCAAAGGAAGAAGTAGAGGAAGCTGTTGCAGAAGAAGCTGTTGCTGAGGAAGCCGAGAAAGAAGCGGCAGAAGAAAAATCCAATGTTGTTGCCTTTAAGAAAGCAGAAGAGCCTGCTGTTGAGTCAGAAGCAACCGAAATTACAGAAGAAACAACAGTCGCAGAAGCAACCGGTACTGAGCCTGTACAGAAGACAGAACAGCCGGCGGGAGGCAACCGTTCCAGAAAGAAGAATCGCAAGAAGAACAGAACAAACAGAAATCAGAATCGTGCACAGGAGGCAAAGAAAGAAGCTCCTGCACCGGAAGAAATCTGGGATGATGAGAAAAATATCGATGAAGAAGTGGCAGAGCTTTACAAGCAGGGATTTGGAATTATGGAGATCGCGAACCAGCTTGGAATCGGTGTTGGTGAAACCAAGGTGATCATTAAAAATATTGAGAATCAGAAGCAGTAAATTGAAATTGTTTTATACGATAGGAGAAACGGCAGTATGAAGAAAAAATATTTTTTCAGAGGATTAGGCTTTGGACTTATCATTGGTGCGCTCGTTATGATGGTTGGAATTAAGTCCGGAAGCTTTGCAGATACAAAGAAGAATGATCCGTCAAAAGGAGATGCGGTAGAAGTTGCTTCATCGGAAGAGGCTACTGAATCAGCGAAAACGACAGAGACTGCAACGGAAACGACAAAAGAGGATGCAGCTAAGGCAACGACGGAAGTGACGACAGAAGCTACAACAGAGGCGACAAAGGAAACCACAACGGAAAATACAACCAAGGCAACCACGGAAGCCACAACCGAAAGTACAACCAAGGCAACGACAGAAGCTACAACAGAGGCGACGACAGAAGCAACTACGGAGGCTACGACAGAGACAACTACGGAGGCTACGACAGAGACAACTACAGAAGAAAAGAAAAAGGGTGGTTCGATTACGATCAAGCCGGGTATGTATGCAGAGGCAATCTCTCAGGCATTATATGATATCGGAATGGTAGACAGTGTACAGGATTTTTATGATTATCTTGTAAGCTCCGGTAATTCCATGAAACTGATGTGTGGAACTTTCACATTCAAGGGTGATGAAACCTACGATGAGATGATCACCATTATGAGAGATGGACGATAGTTATAGCATGAATTGAAACAAAATATGAGATAATGAGCATTGCGCTGGAATGTGCTCGCACATACCAGCATAATGCGAAAAAGACATGGAACTGTTAAGTGACATGAGATTATAAAAAGAAAGTGCTTGCATGCACTTTCTTTTTGTGTTATTATCGATTTTGTATGTGGGCTTGAATATAACAGGCTCATAAAAAACAATATACATGCTGATTGATTCCTGAAGTGGTGCCTATAGCTCGGGTGACTCGGTGAAAGAGAGATCAGCAGAAGAATATAACCATGGAGGTAGAAAAAATGAGCGTTATTTCAATGAAACAGTTATTAGAAGCAGGTGTACATTTCGGACACCAGACAAGAAGATGGAACCCTAAGATGAAGCCATACATCTACACAGAGCGTAATGGTATCTACATCATCGACCTTCAGAAGTCAGTAGGAATGGTTGACGATGCTTACAATGCAATCGGTGACTGCGTAGCAAATGGTGGAAAGATTCTTTTCGTTGGTACAAAGAAGCAGGCTCAGGACTCAATCAAGAGTGAAGCAGAGCGTTGCGGTATGTACTACGTAAACGAGAGATGGTTAGGTGGTATGCTTACAAACTTCAGCACAATCCAGACAAGAATCGCTACTCTTAAGAAGTACGAAGCTATGGAAGCTGACGGAACATTTGATGTTCTTCCTAAGAAGGAAGTTATCCAGATCAAGAAGGAGATGGAGAAGCTTCAGAAGAACCTTGGCGGTATCAAGGAAATGAAGGAAATTCCTGACATGATCTTCGTTGTAGATCCTAAGAAGGAAAGAATCTGTATCCAGGAAGCTCATTCACTTGGAATCAAGCTTGTAGGTATTGCTGATACGAACTGTGATCCGGAAGAATTAGATTATGTTATTCCTGGTAACGATGATGCTATCAGAGCTGTAAAGCTTATTGTTTCAAAGATGGCAGATGCAGTTATCGAAGCTCAGCAGGGTGCAGATGCAACAGATGCTGAAGAAGTTGCAGATGAGGATGCAGCAGTAGAAGAGTAATATTTTAGAATATAAATACTAGAATTTTGGAGGTTATTACGATGGCTATTACAGCAAGCATGGTAAAAGAGTTAAGAGAACTCACAGGTGCTGGTATGATGGATTGTAAGAAAGCACTTACAGAGACAAACGGTGATATGGATGCCGCTGTGGAAGTACTCAAAAAGAGTGGTGCAGCTAAGGCTGAGAAGAAAGCAGCAAGAATTGCAGCAGAAGGTATCGCTAAGGTTGCAATCGATGGTAATACAGCAGTAGTTGTTGAAGTTAACTCAGAGACAGACTTCGTTGCAAAGAATGCAATTTTCCAGGAATTTGTACAGGCAGTTGCAGATAAGGCACTTACAGTAGATACAGAAAAGGCTGGAGATGGCGAAGACGTTGTTTCAATCCTTGATATGAAGGCTGATCTTGATGATAAGATCCTCAAGATTGGTGAGAAGATCTCCATCAGAAGATTTGAGAAGGTTACAGCAGATGTTGTTGCTTCTTATATCCATGGTGGCGGAAGAATCGGTGTTCTTGTAGCCGGTAACGGTGCTTCAGATGATGCAGCTAAGGAAGCACTTACAAACATTGCAATGCAGATCGCAGCTATGAACCCACAGTACATCTCAAGAGACGAGATCTCAGCAGATGAGCTTGCTAAGATGAAAGAGATCACAATTGACAGTGCATTAAATGATCCGTTCTCACTTCCAAAGCCGGTTCTTTCCAAGTTGATCGAGAAGGCTGTAGCCGGTGTATGGAGCGCAGAAGATGTAGCTATCTACGAAGAGAAGAAGTCAAATATGAACTTCTTACCTAACTTCCTTTCAAAGGAAGCTAAGGCTCAGTTAGCAGAGATCGCTTGTGCTGATAAGGAAGAGATCTCAGGCAACAAGATCTTCTCAGGACTTGTTGAAGGACGTATCTCCAAGCAGATGAAGGAAATCTGTCTTCTTGATCAGGTATATGTTAAGGCTGAAGATGGCAAGCAGACAGTTGCAGCATACTTGAAGTCTGTAAATCCTGCTCTTAAGATCGCTAAGTTCGTTCGTTTCGAAGTTGGTGAAGGTATGGAGAAGAAGAATGAAGACTTCGCAGCAGAAGTTGCTAAGCAGATGAATGTATAATTTTATTTGTTGAATGATAATAAAGTATTTCAAGCCCTTGAAAACATTATGTTTTCAAGGGCTGTTTTACAAATACGCGAAAAAGAAGCGGAGAAGATAACGATTATGAATGATACAGGGAATAAGCAGAAAATATTAAGATTACTGGAAATAACAGCCGGTGCATTTAGTCTGTTTGTTGCATTTGGTTGGTCTTTCTTTGATATGCTTGTTCGTTGCAAAGGGAAAAAACGACAGAAAAAAAAGAAATGGTTTAAACTGTCTCATATAAAGAAAAATCATCCAAGAGACAAATATGAAAAAGAATATGAAGAAGGAAAACTGTGGTGTGCTGAACAGCAGATGAAGGATTGCTTTATCAGAAGCAGAGATGGACTGTATCTGCATGCTTATTATCTTCCGACAAAAGAAGCGAAACGTTTTGTTTTGTTAAGTCATGGATATAAAGGTAGCGGCTTTGGCGATTTTGCATATACAGCACGTTTCCTTCATGAGAATGCGTGTAATTTATTGTTTATTGATCAGAGATGCTGCGGTTTGAGCGAGGGTGAATATATTACATTTGGTGCAAAAGAGCAATGGGATGTACAGCAATGGAGTTATTATATTGCTGCAAGAAACAGAGAGAAGCTCCCGATTTATCTTTATGGAGAATCCATGGGAGCTGCGGCAGTGCTTATGGCTTCCGGACATAAACTGCCGGAAGAAGTGAAAGGCTTGATTGCAGATTGTGGATTTTGCTCGATGAAACGGCAGCTTCAGGATATCGCAGCTAACTGGTTTCATTTGGGTTGGGTAGAGCTGCTTTTGTTCCGTGTAGATCTGTTTTGCAGGATGTTTGGAAGATTTCGTATGAGTGATGCTGACACGATAGAAGCAATGAAGAAAAATAAACGTCCGGTTTTGTTTTTTCATGGGGAAGCAGATACCTATGTAGTTCCGGAGAATTCTGTATATAATTATGCATTATGCAGTGCTCCCAAAGAACTGGTCATTATACCGGAAGCACGGCATCTATGCGCGCCATATGCAGCTCCAGAGCTTTATCGACAAAAGCTGCTTGATTTTTTTGAAAAATATGATAATTAAAATAGAATCATCAGAAGTAACAGGATCCCTCTTAAGCAGATAAGGTAAATGCCGAATCTGTTTAAGGGGGATTTTTATATTGTGATAATTCTGATCCATAGATTACTTTTAAAGTTTCGGTCAATTTCATGTAAAGTGTTTGTTAAGTTGTACAAGGGGTGGAATTCAAAAATGAAATGTGATAAGTTCACAAAAGAATAAAGAATACAGGAGGTTATCCATGATGATGAAACAATATCCCTTAACAGCAGCACAAAAAATGCATGATGACTGGATAAAAAAATATAAAACACAGCAGGTGTCCGGTGTCAGTGTTGTGGCATCTTTAAAAGCAGAACTGGATTTCGGACTTTTAAAAAAATGTATTCAGTTGGAATATGAGAGATATGGATGTATGCGTATTCGTTTTACGAAACGTGATAAAAATGGTGATGTGAAGCAATATCTTACTGAAAAAGAAACCCGTGATATTCCTTTAAAAGACTTATCAGGAATGCATATGGAAGAAGCAGACAATCTAATGCAGCAGTGGGCATATGAGACATTTGACGGAGATGATATTCCGCTTTGCGATATAGTGATGGTAAAACTGCCGGATGGATATAATGGTTTCTTCATCCATATGGATCATAGATTGATTGATTCCTGTGGACTGGTTGTGATGATCAATGATCTGATGCAGCTATATACGCATTATAAATTCAATACACCATATCCGCAGAAGTTAGCTGATTTTGAGGAAGTGCTGGTTAAAGATCTGAATCGTGCAAATAATGAAAAACGTTTTGCCAAAGATAAAAAGTTCTGGGATGATCAGCTGGATGCATGGGGGGAACCCCTTTATTCTGATATCCAGGGTTTAGATGTACTGGAAGCATCAAGAAAGTTACATAGGAATAAAACACTCAGGGCTGCCGATATAGAATTAGATCAGTTGTTTGTGGCAGTAAAGGATTATCAACTGGAGCCGGAGCCAACGAAAAACCTGATAGATTTTTGTATGAACCATCAGCTTTCAATGACAAATCTGTTGTTACTTGGTATTCGTACATATCTGTCAAAGATGAATCATGGACAGGAAGATATTACGATAGAAAACTTCATTTCAAGACGGTCTACTCATGATGAATGGACCTCCGGTGGTAGTCGAACTATTATGTTTCCATGTAGAACTGTGATTTCGGCAGATACTGATTTCCTGTCGGCAGCATATGAGATCCAGAATATGCAGAATCGGATCTATATGCACAGTAACTATGATCCGGCGTTGATCAGAGAGGAGATGCAGAAACGATATCATACACCGAAGAATACAGCCTATGAAAGCTGTTACCTTACTTATCAGCCGATGCCGGTAAAATTGGATAATCCTCATCTGGTACAAATTCCACAGCATGCAAAATGGTTTGCAAATGGTGCAGCTACAAAGAAAATGTATCTGACAGTATCTCATACAGATAATGGAGGTATGAATTTTTCATATCATTACCAGACCGCACATTTGGCAGAACATGATATGGAATTGTTATATTACTATATGATGCGGATATTGTTTAAAGGAATCGCGGAACCTGATATGAGCATCGGAGAAATCATGGAACAGGTATAAAATAAAACATATAAAGGAGAAATTAGTATGACACAGGAAATGCAATTTAAGAAAATCATAGCACAGTATTGTGATGTTAAGCCGGAGGAGATGACAAACGATATGAAGTTCAGAGAAGATCTGGGCTTTAGTTCGCTTGATTTTATGTCTTTCTTGGGAGAAATCGAAGACACATTTGACATTGAACTGGAGGAAGACGATGCACTGCATGTATTCACAATTGTAGAAGCACTTGATCTGTTAGAGCGATTACAGCAGGAAACTGTATAATCAGAGAATATAAGTATATGATCGCAGCAAGTATGTGCGGAGGTATAATAAGATATGTTAATTCGTGATATTTTGGAAGAAAGCGAAAAAAAGTTTTCAGAAATAAAGGCAGTAAAATGGTTGAAGAAAAAGGAAATCTGTGATAGAAGCTACCGGGAGCTGATGGAGAATGCCAAGTCTGTCAGAAAAGGATTGTGTGAGGAAAGCTTTCAGGGAAAGCATATAGCATTGATCGGTAGTAGTTCTGTGGAATGGATAGAAGCTTATCTGGGAATTATAACAGGTCAGGCAGTAGCCGTTCCTCTTGATGCAGGACTTCCGGTAGAGGATTTGATAGATCTTCTGAATCGTTCAGATGCGGAAGCACTCTTTTTAAGTCCTAAAATTCAGACCTTGTCGGAACGGATACTGGAGGAATGTCCAAAACTGAAAAAAATCTGGATATTACAGGAAGAAAAAATCGAAACAAATCAGAAAAAAGTTGCATCTGTAGCAGAATTAATGACGTCAGGTATAAACGGTACAGATGATTTTGCAGCACCGGATCCGGAAGATATTGCTACGATCATTTTCACCTCCGGAACTACAGGAAAGAGTAAAGGTGTTATGCTGACACAGAGAAATCTGGCAGAAAATGTAAAATCTGTTAATTATACTGCAGAGCCCGGAACCATAGTATTAAGTGTTTTACCGATTCATCATGCATTTTGCCTTGTTATGGATTGGCTCAAAGGTTTTTCCTTTGGAGCAACGGTGTGTATCAATGATTCTCTGTTGCATATGGTAAAAAATATGGGCGTCTTTCATCCTGATATTATGCTGATGGTACCTTTGATGGTAGAAACAATCTACAAACGTCTTTCGGCAATGAACCCGTTGATCCCAAAGAAAATAGTTGCAGCCAAGGCATTTGGGGGAAAGCTGAAAACAATATTTACAGGTGGAGCACATCTGGATCCGTTTTATATTGAGAAATTTGCAGAATATGGTGTAAATATTTATGAGGGATATGGAATGTCGGAATGTTCGCCTGTTATCAGCAGCAATGTACCGGAAGATCATAAGCCCGGTTCTATAGGACGACCGCTTTCCAATGTTGAGATTTCTTTTGAGGATGGCGAGATTCTGGTACGGGGCAGCAGCGTTATGAAGGGTTATTATCAGATGCCGGAAGAGACTGCAGAGACCTTAAAAGGTGGATGGCTGCATACGGGAGATAAAGGATATCTGGATAAAGACGGATTCTTATTTATCAATGGAAGAATAAAAAATCTGATCATTCTTTCAAACGGAGAAAATATATCACCGGAGGAAATAGAAAATAAACTTGCTCTTGGAAAACTGGTGGGAGAGGTGATTGTGACAGGAGAGAACAATGGCCTTATTGCAAGAATCTATCCGGATCAGGATGCTGTCTCGGCAAAACGGATGAACGAGGAAACAATCAGATCAGAGCTTCAGGCATTTATTGACAGTTATAATAATACGCAGCCGACCTATCGTCGGATTACGGGGTTGATTATTCGTAAATATCCATTTATCAAGAGTGCAACTAAGAAGATAAAAAGGCAGGAAGTTCTGATTGATGAAGCACTTTAAGACAGATAAGGAAGTATACCTGTGAGAAATGACTGTGTCAGTATCCTAGCAATGATTTCTTCGGAACTCTCAAAATTTTCTCTTGTCCATTTATGGAGAACACCCAAGGTACTGCCAATGCTGCATGCGATCATATAGGAGACCTCTTCCTTGGAGTGCATGGAAGGCGTTGTTTTCCGGGTGGCATCTGTTACATAACGATGGAACATAGTTAAAGCCTTTTCAAAGAATTCATCGCCTCTTGGACTCCGGAGAATATTTGCCAGAAACGGATTCGTTTTGGTATAATTACAAATTGTCAGAAAGAAAGATTTGCATATATCCTGATTGTTTTCAGGATGAAAGTCTTCCATGAGGGTGAAAATATCCTGGATAGTTTTATCTTCAACAGCAGTTATAAGAGCTGGAATATTTTCGTAGTGGTTATAGAATGTACTGCGGACAATTCCGGCTCTTTTTATGATGTCGGTCACGGTTATTTTTTCTATTCCTTTTTCTTTCAATACCAATAAAAATGCATCACAAATGGTATCTTCAATAAAGCAGTAGCGTTCATCGGATATTTCATGCAACATAGTGGTCTCCTTTCTGATGTGTATTTATTTTATCACAGTTTTTATACAACCGGGTAAAAATGTAATGAAAATAGCCCCTTTTTCTGTATTTATGTAAAAAAAGTTTATAATATCTTTATTTCCCTTACGAAATATGGTAACATGTGAAAGTAAATTCGAAAACAGAGGAAAAGCAGATGAAGTACAGATGCGTGGTTTCAGATTTGGACAGAACGATTTTAAGACGGGATGGGATTTCCCATAGAACAAAGGAAGTTCTTGAAAAACTGGCAGACAGCCACGTTATTTTTATTCCGGCAAGTGGAAGATCTGTTTATTCCATTCCAGAATGCATCCGGGAGATTCGGGGTGTCCGGTATGCGATCACATCCAATGGGGCAGCAATCTATGATTTATCAGATGATCATTCAGTATATAATTTAAAATTACGACCGGAAGTACCGGAGCAGATATTTGATCTGGTTACGGATAAAGATGTATTCTTTGAATGTTTTATAGACGGTAGAGGATATACATCTGAGATATATTATGAGAATCCAATGAATTTTGGAGAGTCAGAGGATATCAGTGCTTATGTAAGAAGCACCAGAACGCCGGTGCCTGATATAAGGCAGTTTATTTTACAGCATAATACGGAGTTGGATTCGATTTCGATTGTAGGACCGACAGAGAAAAAATACCGTATCATGCATGAATTAACACAAAATATCCATACTGTTTATGTAACATCCGGAGCGCCGCGATTGATCGAGATATCTGATCGTCATTCCGGCAAACATAATGGGTTAAAGGAAATTTTACGATTCCTTGGAATATCAATGGAAGAAACAATTGCTTTCGGCGATGGAGATAATGACAGTGAGATGTTAGCAGAAGCCGGACTTGGTGTTGCGGTTTTAAACGCGACAGAGTGTTGCAAGAAAGCGGCGGATCTTGTGATCGGTGATTATCTGGATGACAGTGTTGCCGAATTCCTGGAAGAAACAGTGCGGTAACGGCACACAGAATTTTGATTATAAAGCATGGCATATATCTGTAGTGAGGGACAGGTAGACAACCAATGCTTTTAATAAGAATAAACAAAAGAAAGGAAGGGAAGTATGGATAAATTTTTCCACATTTCAGAGCGCGGTTCTAATGTTCGTACAGAGATTATGGCCGGACTCACAACATTTTTTGCCATGGCATACATTGTCCTGGTAAACCCAAATCAGGTAGCAGCAGATGGTAAGGCTGGATGGCTTGTTGCAGAAGGTGCAAGCGCAGCAGAAGTAGGCAGGGTATGGAATGCAGTATTTATCGCATCCGTTCTTGTGGCTGGTATCGGGACACTTCTTATGGCATTCCTTGCCAGAATGCCGTATGCACAGGCATGTGGTATGGGACTGAATTCATTCTTCTGTACCTCATTTGTATCCGGTGCATTCTTTGCAGGTTGCAGCGTGATTGAAGGTTATCAGTCAGGTCTTGTTATCATCCTGTTATCAGGTATCGTATTCCTGATCCTGTCCGTAACCGGACTTCGTAAGTACATTGCGACAGCCATGCCGGAATGTCTGAAGAAATCAATACCGGCCGGTATCGGTTTGTTCATCGCATTGGTTGGCTTAAAGGGCTCAGGTCTTGTACAGGCGAACAAGTATACACTGGTACAGATCTTTGATTTCCATGGAGCAATCTCAGGCGCAGAGACACCGGCAGCTGCATGGAAAGCAGTTATTCCACCGGTTGTAACTATCATCGGTATTATCCTGATCGCAGTTCTTGCAAAGTTAAATGTAAAGGGAAATATCGTAATCGGTATCATTGTTTCCACAGTCCTTTATTATGTATTTAATCTGGAGACACCATCTTTTGATGTATCCAGCATCGGTCAGTCTTTCAAAGACTTTGGCGAGATCGGTTTCCTTGGATGCTTCAAGGCGGATGCATGGAGAAATGCATTTGAAAGCCCATATGTTGGTGGCGTATTCTCAGGTATCATGCTGATCGTTGCATTCTGTCTGGTAGATATGTTTGATACGATCGGAACCTTATACGGAACCGCATCACAGGCAAATATGTTAGATGAGAATGGTGACCCGATCAACTTAGATAAGAGTATGATGTGCGACTCTATCGGTACAGCAGCAGGTGCTATTCTTGGTACATCGACATGTACAACCTTCGTTGAGTCTGCATCCGGTATCGCAGCAGGTGGTAGAACAGGTCTTGCAAGTTTAGTTACAGCAGCCTGCTTCGCAGTATGTCTGTTCTTAAGCCCAATCGCAGGTGTGATCCCAACATGTGCAACAGCTCCGGCACTGATCTTTGTAGGTGTATTAATGGCTAAGAACTTTGCCAAGATCGATATGGATGATATGCGTTCAGCAGTTCCTGCGTTCCTTACCTTCCTTATGATCCCATTAACCTATTCTATCTCAAATGGTATCGGTGTAGGATCAATTTCATACGTTCTGATTACCTTATTCACAGGTAACTACAAGAAGAAAGATATCGTTGTAACGATCATCGCAGCGTTATTCGTTGTAAAGTTCATCTTTGTTACAATGTAAAAATATCATCATTTTATTAAAAGAAAATACCGGCAGCCACATTCCTTTTAAGTGGCTGCCGGTATTTTTATGCATAAAAAATATGCACCAGAGTGGAATCGAACCACCGCACACGGCTCCGGAGGCCGTTGCTCTATCCACTGAGCTACTGGTGCATGACTTATATATAATACAATATTTCGCTGAAATAATCAAATATTTTCTTATATTTCTTCGCTGAATTATGAATACTTCCTGGATGAACTTGCAAAATACAGAACAGAATGGTAGAATTTTGTCGATATAAAATATGAAAAGGAGCATAGGAAAATTGAATCATAAAAAAAACAGTTTTCTTGGTGATACATATATAAAGACAAAAGAAGGAGAGATCGTGATCCGGGCTGGAATGAAGCTTGCGATCGGCTGGGTGATATTTGCATTATTGTGTTCCTGTTATGTGTACGCATTTTTTATCAGAAAACCCAAAATTGTGCCGGGAGAAAATAATACGGTTGAGCTGACGATTCCGGAGAATGCATCATATAAGAAAAGTGATGTTTCAGAGATTAATGATCTGGTTAGTAAGTATCTTACGGCAAAAGCAGCCTGTGATCAGGCAACGTTACAGTCACTGGTGACGGATCCAACCGAGTTTGATGATATGTCAGTATTGGAAAACTCTGCAAAATACCTAAAAGGTTTTGAAGATACGACCTGTTATCTGGCAGATGGTTATGCAGAAGGAGAATATGTTGTGGTTGAATTGTCCTATATGGACATTGCGGACGTAGAATCAAAGCCGCTTGATATCGTGACCTTCTATATTATAACAGACCAGGACGGTTCGTATAAGATCGCTAATGGGGAGCTGTCAAATGCACAGCTTTCTTATCTGAACAGCTTTAAGGCATCAAAGGATATTCAGGATATCTATGTTCATGTAAAAGAGAATACAGAATATCTTCTGGATACAGATAAAACATTCCGGGCATTTTATGATTTGATCAGCAAACCGGCTACAACAGAGAATACTGCAGCTACACCGGAAGATGCACAATAGGAAGGATATTTTAGCTGATTCTGCAAATGTGTGAACCAGTTAGCAGTAGGTTTGTAAGCAGATATCAAGACATAAAAAAGTTCCATAAAAGAATTCTTCGGATATGACAGAATTCTGATACGGAACTTTTTTGTTTTATTATTTGCCTTATATAATATAGAAGTTACAGACGACCGTCCGCAGACATACTAGATAGCATTTTCTTCATTTACAGGAGATACAATACCGATGTCGATTCCACGAGTTTGAACAGGAGTGGAGAATACGATCTGTGTTTCTGTATTTCCGAATCGCTGTAGCTGGCCAATGAAAGAATCCAGTTCCATTGTGCTTGGAAAACAAACCTTCATCAACATAGAGTAGGCACCGGTCACACAATTACATTCCAGTACATTGGGGCAGGCATCGATAAAGGGATAAAAGGTTGGTTTCTGTTTTGGATCGAGTGCCATGTGTATAAATGCGGTAATGTGATACCCCAGAGCTTCCGGGTTGATGCCTGCATGGTATCCGGTGATCACACCTGCCTTTTCCAGCCGGTCGATTCTTGCAGATACCGCAGGAGAGGAGAGAAATACTTTATTTGCCAGATACTTTAAAGGGGTTCTGGCATTGTGCTGTAATAAATGTAATATTTTCTTATCGATATTATCCATATATTCACGTCCTTTATAAAATGTTATAACTTCAGCTTCTAAATTTAAATACAAAAAAAGGTGCGTTTCCGTAGAAACACACCTTTGCGTTTGCCTTATTATACGTCGGAAAAAGAGAAAAAACAAGCCCCGAAATTGAAAAGTTGTAATTGTTTACTTTTAATGATCAGAATGGTATGATTAAAAAGATATGGTTATAAAGAAAACAGATAAAAAGAGCGGCAAAACAGTCGCAGCAGAGAGACAGAACAGGAAGGGTCATGATATGGCAGAAGGCATTCGAATTAATAAATATCTGAGCGAAGCTGGCATTTGTTCCAGACGTGCGGCAGATGAATATATATTAAAAGGCAGGATCACAATAAATGGGAAGCCTGCGGAAATGGGACAGAAGATAGAGGCAAATGACAGGGTAATGGTCGATGGAAAGCCTGTAAGAAAGCGTGAAGAGACAGTTATTCTTGCATACAATAAACCACTGGGACTGACCTGCACGGCAAGTCATGATGATCCGGATAACATCTTTGATCATATTAAGTATCCGATCCGATTGCAGTATGTAGGAAGATTAGATAAGGATTCACAGGGATTACTGCTTTTGACAAACGATGGAGACCTGTCAAACAGTATCCAGAAGTCAGTCAATAATCATGAGAAGGAATATCGTGTCCGTGTGAATAAGCCGATCACGGACGAATTTTTAACACAGATGGCGGCAGGTGTTCCGATTCTTGATACGGTGACAAAAAAATGTCGTCTGTATAAGATCGATAATTATTCCTTTAAGATCATAATTACACAGGGGCTGAATCGCCAGATCCGCCGAATGTGCGAATATTTTGGATATAAGGTCGTAAATCTGAAACGGCTTCGAGTGATCAATATTCGTCTGGGGAATCTGAGACCGGGTGAGTACCGCCATTTGACAAAGGAAGAAGAAACAGAACTCAGACGTTTAGTGGAACGAAAAGAAGAAGTAAAAACAAAGCGGGAAGAAGCACAGCCGGATAATAAAAATGAACAGAATGTTGTTGGAAATAAGAGGTATGTCAGTTGGAAAAGAGAGACAGAATCAAAGAATTAGTTGAAAAACTGAATGAGGCATCAAAGAAATATTATCAGGAAGATACCGAGATCATGAGCAATCTGGAATATGATGCCTTGTATGATGAACTGGTAGAACTTGAAAAAGAGACAGGAATTGTAATGTCGAACAGTCCGACGGTTCATGTCGGATATGAGATTGTAAGTGAGCTTCCGAAAGAGGCTCATGAGCATCCAATGCTTTCTCTTGATAAGACCAAGAGTGTGGAAGCACTGGCAGCATGGCTTGGCACACATCAGGGTGTGATCTCATGGAAGTTAGATGGTCTTACCGTTGTCCTTACCTATGAGAATGGCACGCTTGTAAAAGCAGTAACCAGAGGAAATGGCTTAGAGGGCGAGGTTATAACGAACAACGCAAGAGTATTTGCAAATATTCCGAAAGAGATTCCATATAAGGGTAAGCTGACGATCCGTGGAGAGGCAGTTATCAAGTATTCAGATTTTGAGAAGATAAATGAGCAGATCACAGATGCAGATGCAAAATATAAAAACCCGAGAAACTTATGCAGCGGCTCTGTCAGACAGTTGAATAACCGCATTACAAAAGAGAGAAACGTACATTTCTTTGCCTTTAATCTGGTGGATGGAGAAGATGTGGACTTTAAGAATTCCTTTTCCTATGAATTAGACTGGCTGGAGCAGCAGGGCTTTGATGTCGTAGAGCATTATTTGATCGATGCTGATAAGCTGCCGGAGCGTGTAGCAAAGTTTGCAGAACAGATTGAGCAGAACGATTTTCCTTCGGATGGTCTGGTACTGGTGTTAGAAGATCTTGCATATGGAAAGAGTCTCGGTAGAACAGCGAAGTTCCCAAGAGACAGTATGGCATTCAAATGGGCGGATGAACAGGCAGTGACCCATCTGCAGTATGTGGAGTGGAGCCCTTCCAGAACGGGACTTATCAATCCGGTTGCGGTATTTGATCCGGTGTCCCTTGAAGGAACAACAGTCAGCCGTGCAAGTATCCATAATGTCAGTATCCTTCGGTCGTTGCAGCTTGGGATCGGAGATGAGATCTCGGTCTATAAGGCAAATATGATCATTCCGCAGATTGCCGAAAATCATACCAGAAGTGGAAATGTATCGATTCCGGAATCCTGTCCTGCCTGTGGTGGTCTGACAAAGATCGTGACGGAGGGAGAGGGTGTAGATCAGGTAGAGACCCTTTATTGTACCAATGAATTCTGCCCTGCAAAGAAGTTAAAATCATTTGCTCATTTTGTATCCAGAAATGCTATGAATATTGACGGTCTCTCAGAAGCCACGATAGACAAATTTATTGAACAGGGATATCTGGATCATCTGGATGATCTCTATCACCTGAATCGTCATGAAGAAGAGATCGTTGAGTTGGAAGGCTTTGGAGAGAAGTCTTATGCGAAGCTGATTCAGGCTGTTGATACATCCAGACACACAACGATGAACCGTTTTGTCTATGGCCTTGGAATTCCTGGGGTCGGAGATGCAACAGCGAAGCTGATCTGCAAACATTTTAAAAATAACCTGGATCAGATCATGCATGCGGATGTAGAAGCATATACAGAGATTGATGGAATCGGAACAGTGATCGCAGAGGAAATTGTAAGATATTTTAAAAATCCGTCGAATTGTGCTATTATAGATAGGTTGCTTCGTGAATTAGAGTTTGAAGCAGAGACTGAAACGGTACCACAGACGCTTGCAGGTATTACCTTTGTAATAACCGGAAGCCTGGTACAATTTGCAAACCGGGATGAGATGAAGCAGTATATCGAAGACCGGGGCGGAAAGGTAGCAGGTTCTGTATCTTCAAAGACCGGATATCTGGTCAATAACGATGTGACATCCACATCTTCGAAGAATAAAAAAGCACAGAGTCTGGGAATACCGATCATTTCAGAAGCGCAGTTTCTGGAACAGTTTTCCTGATAATATAGAAACAGAAAAATGGCAGTTGAAACAGAAAGGACTTGATAGAAAATGCCAATTAGAGTTGACGATGATTTACCGGTAAAGAAAATACTGGAGGATGAGAATATCTTTGTGATGGGTTCAGACAGAGCCATCCGTCAGGATATCCGTCCGCTTGATATATTGATATTGAACCTGATGCCTTTAAAGCAGGATGCAGAATTACAGCTTATGAGAAGTCTGTCAAATACGCCGCTTCAAGTGAATATTTCCCTGATCCGTACGATGACATATGAATCCAAGCATGCACCAAAAGGCCATCTGGAACGGTTCTACACCGATTTTTCCAGCATCAAAGATCGGAAATGGGATGGATTCATTATCACAGGAGCACCGATCGAGAAGATGGAATTTGAAGATGTAGAATACTGGGATGAATTAAAAGAAATCATGGACTGGTCGGAGAAAAATGTAACCTCCACGATCCATATCTGCTGGGGCGCACAGGCAGGTCTGTATTATCGGTATGGGGTGCAGAAGCATGAGCTGGATAAGAAATTATCAGGAATCTATATGCATCATACCTTCCACAGAAAGACACCGCTTGTTCGTGGGTTTGATGATATCTTTTATGTACCGCATTCCAGATATACAGGTGTAGACAAAGATGAGATCGTAAAAAATCCGCATCTGGAGATCGTAGCGGAGTCCGATGAGGCAGGTCCTTATCTGATCATTGGCGATGAAGGAAAGAATATATTCGTAACCGGACATCCGGAATATGATATTCTGACGCTTGATAAAGAATATAAGCGTGATCTTGCAAAGGGACTGAATCCGGATATTCCGGTAAATTATTATCCGGACAACGATTCAAGCAAGACACCAATCAAATCCTGGCGCTGCCATGCTAATACATTATATGCCAATTGGCTGAATTATTACGTATACCAGATAACCCCGTATTTATGGACAGAAAAGGCGGATAAAAAGAAAAATGAAACAGCAGAATAAACGATTAATACTTCTATGTATAGCAGCTTTGTTGATATTGTTTATGGGAGCCGGGAAAAATACCGGAAATGTGCAGGCTGCGGAATCAGTAAAGAAACAGGAATTATCACAGGACGAGAACACACATACATTTTCAAATGCCAGTGACGGTTCCTTCCAATATGATTATGCAGTAAAGTCAGATTACTATAAAGGTATGGGTGTAGATGAGAGCACCGGACTGAAATATGCACTTGTAAGCTATGATGAGAAGCTGTGGGCGGTTGTAGTAACTAAGAAAAGTGAGTTTAATGGTTCCTATGATACCAGCTCTTATACAGGCAAGATGTCATTGAAATTTAAGCCGGCAACGACAAAGACCGTGCTTCGGTTTTCAAAAAATAAAACCGGAAACACAGCTCTTGAAAAATGCTTTTACTATAGTGACGATTATTCCATTCTGACAACCGGTTTTTCAAAGGATATATATTACATTGACGGAACACCGGTAAAAGGAATCAAGAAGGTAGCAGGAACGTATTATTTCTTCCGGAAAGGAAAGCGGGTGGATGAAACCGGCTGGTATCCATATGGAAGATCACAGGTATATGTAAAGGATGGAAAGGCAATATTCCGCTTTTCAGGAGATGCCTGTTATTCATTTACAAATGGCAAGAAACAGCGTGTAACGGATCGTTACATCAGCGTTAAAGGCACAGTGTACTGGTTTGATGCAGCGGGTGCACTGGCACAGGGAATGAAACAGGCCGGCGGAGAATATTATTATTTGCGGGATGGTGTAAGCCGTCGGAACTATTATAAAAAGGTTGATCGTTATGGCTATTATTTTGGCGAAGATGGCAAAGCAGTAAGAGATACATGGGTAAATGTAAAAAATGCCATGATGTATTTTAATGCAAATGCACGTAATACAAAGACCTATTATCTGGATGGATATAAGGACAGCGAGCGGATCGGAATGTATAAGATCTACAGTAAAAACAAATGGAATTTTGTAACAGATGGCATTTATAAGATCGATGGCTCATTTGTATATTTTAAAAATGGAAGACATTATACATCAACCAGATGGTACAGCTCAAATGATACGACCATGTATTATATCCGAAAGGGAGAAGTGCTCTATAAACGAAAACAGTCCGGAAACGGATATGTGCTGTATCAGGCAAATGGAGTCAGATGGAAGAAAGTTTCCAGTATGTGGGCGCCATATAATAAAGGAAAAACCTTTTACTATGATAAAAATGGAACAAGTCTGTACCGGTATTTTAATGCCAGCTATTCAAAGAGCAAATACAGGAACACAGTATGGATCTATGATGCAGGAAGTTCCGGATGGCAGCAGGTAACAGATAAATTATTAAATATTCATTCGGATTATTATTATATACCGGAAGATGGCGTGATAAAGGCAGAAGAGGGCTGGCAGACCATTGACAAAAAAACTGCAGTCTATACGGATGCTTCCGGAAAAGTATCAAAATACATATATTATGACAAGACCGGAAAATATTCCATATACAGAGAAGGACAGAAGCTGGATCAGATCGTTCCGGGGATTGTTACTGTCCAGATCAATGGCAAGACGGTATATTACCTGATGAATGAACAGGGACAAAGTGTATCTGGAAGTCAGTCCGTGGATGGATATCTATATGACTTTGATAAATATGGACGTGCATATAGCAGACGACTGGAAGGTTCTGTTTACTGGGATACGGATGCATGGATGAAGCGCGTGATCCTGGCATATCTGGGTAAGACAAATATATATTGCAATGTATTTGTCGATCAGGCATTTGCACTTGCTGGTGGAGATGATCCATCGCAGAAACTTGCGGTTCAGTATACAAGTCCGGAAAAAGGCGGTATCCTGTTAGATCGGATGTATACCGGAACGGAATGGGGCGGTGCCGGAACTGTGACCGGAAAAGTTGTTCTGTCAGATGGGAAAAGCTGGATGAAACAGGATTCGATTCAGTTGAATTCAGATATTGTAGATTTCTCATATGATGCATTAACTCCGGGAGACGTGATCGTATATTATAAAAACGGAGAGACAGAGGCAAGCCATGTTTCCCTGTTTCTTGGTAAGTTTAAAAATGCGGCAGCGGTTAAGAAATATCTGATCCGGATGGGTGTTTCCAAACAGTTGGCGGAAGCCTGTGTCAAGGACTGGGGCGCTTATTATGATAATGATGGAACTTACTGGTGTATTCACGGTGGAATGGGAAGCAGTAGTCAGGTCTATATCAGTAACAGTACTTATTGTATTCCGGCATCCGGCAATACATATACATATGGAAGAAAGATCATAAATGTGATCGACTAATAATACAAAAGCATTAGAATGCGGATATTGCATGGTTGTATGTAACTTACAACAGCAAATTGTCCGTATCTAATGCTTTTTTAGATGTTTATTCCTCAGAAGATAATTCTTCCCACTGTTCATACATCGTGTTCAATTCTTCTTCTACAGAATTTCGTTCTTTTGTCAGATCATTTAACAGTGCAACATTTGTTGCATTTTCAGGAACCAGAAATTCTTCATCAATTTCAGCCAGACGGTTTTCAAGCTGTTCGATCTTGTCTTCCAGCTTTTTCAGATCATTTGCTTTTTTCCGAAGTCTTGCCTGTTCGGCTTTGTTTTCCTTCCAAGAGAGCTTTGCCTGGGATTCTGTCTGTTTTTCCTGAGAGACAGTATCAGATACTGGTGCAAATGCCTGCTTTCCGGTGGAAGCCGGCTGGGCTCTGTGGCTTTCGTAGTAATCATAGTTTCCAATATAATTGGTTAACTGCTTATCCTTTAATTCGATGATCCTTGTTGCTGTCTGATTGATAAAATATCGATCATGGGATACATAAAGGACTGTTCCGGTATAGTTCCGTATCGCTTCTTCAAGGATCTCCTTGGATGTGATATCCAGATGGTTGGTCGGCTCATCGAGAATCAGGAAGTTTGCAGATGAGAGCATCATTTTGGCAAGGGATACACGCCCTTTTTCGCCACCGCTCAAGTCTGCGATCCGTTTGAACACATCCTCTCCGGTAAATAGAAAGGCGGCAAGAACGTTTCGGATCCTGGTATTGGTCAGGTCAGGATAGGCGTTGCTGATCTCGTCAAATACCGTATTGTTCATATTCAGGACCTGATGCTCCTGATCGTAGTAACCGATCTTGACACGGGAGCCTAAGATGACAGTTCCGGCATCCTTTGGAACAAGCTTGTTGATGATCTTTAAGATCGTAGTCTTACCGGTTCCGTTTCCGCCGATCAGGGCGACATGCTCACCACGTTTGATCTCCATATTCAGATCGGAAAACAGATTATACTGTTCAAAGGCTTTGGACAGCCCTTCAATCGTAAGTACATCTTCACCGCTGATAACGGATGGTTCCAGCGTCAGCCGCATTTCACTGTTTAATTCGGTTGGCTTGTCCAGACGTTCCACACGGTCTAACATTTTTTCACGGCTTTCTGCCCGTTTGATTGATTTTTCACGATTGAACTGCTTTAATTTTGTGATAACTTCTTCCTGATGCTTGATATCTGCCTGCTGGTTTAAGTAGGCTTTCATCTTATTTGTCCGGATCTCGGCGCGCTTTTGAGAGAAGTAGGTGTAGTTTCCGTTATATACGGTGCTGTGTCCACGATCAAGTTCTACGACCTTTGTTACGATCTTATCCAGAAAGTAACGGTCATGGGAGACGAGAATCACACTTCCCTGATAGCCGGTTAGAAAGGTTTCAAGCCAACTGATCGAATCCATATCCAGATGGTTGGTCGGCTCATCCAAGATGATGATATCCGGTTTTGTAAGAAGAAGTCTGCCGAGTGAAAGACGGGTTTTTTGTCCGCCCGATAAGGTATCGGTATGACGGTCGAAATCTTCTTTGGAGAAGCCGAGACCTTTTAATACTCCGGTGATCTCACTTTCGTAGGCATATCCGTTTTTATATTCAAATTCATGTGTATAGCGGTTATAGGTTGAGAGGGCGGCTTTCAGTTCGTCGCCGGTCAGTGTTGTCATATCCTGTTCCAGTTTGCGGATCTTATTCTGAAGCTCGATCACAGGCTTCATGGCATCCTCCATCACGCCGTATACCGTATCGTCATAGAAAATATCCTGATGCTGGGAGAGGTAACCGATCGTACGGTCTTTTGATAAAACAATCTGTCCGGAATCTGCTTCTTCTTCCTGCATAATGATCTTTAATAATGTTGTTTTGCCTGCACCATTGATACCAACGATCGCCATTTTTTCCTTATCTTCAAGATGAAAGGATACATTGTCGAGAATTACGTTGGTTCCGAATGCTTTACTTATATTTTGACAATCGAGAATCATAAGATTCCTCCTTATTTTCTTATATCATGTCAGATCTCATAACATTATATCGGTGTGTCAGGAAATAAGCAATATCCATTGAAATAGAATTTTAATAAAAAGGGAATATTTTCACATAAAATTTAGAAAAAGGTTATGTCATAAAAATTGACTGACAAGGGAATAAAATGGTATCATAATAGTGTATTTTTGTGCGCTTTTTACGGGTGAAAGTTATTTGAAAAGCAGGTGGTTATATGGAACGTAATAATGAGTCTCTGGCACTGATCAGTGACAAAGATATTCAGGAATTGAATGATATAAGAACGAAGCTGGAACAGACGTTGATGACGAAGCTCAGAAATGCCGGAATCTATTTTCACAGTATGTCGAGAGTGAAGACATTGACGTCATTACAGCGTAAGTTAGATACAGGGAAATATGGCACAGGAAAAGATGATAAAAAGATTCAGGATCTGATCGGTATCCGTATTAATTTATTTTATACAGAAGATATCAGGATCAGTGAAGCATTGCTTGAAGATACATTTATGGTAGATAACTGGTCGAAGACGGCATGGGAAGAAAACAGGTTTGAAGCACAGAAGTGTAATGGTGTATTTAAGATCCCAAGCAAATATCTGATCAACATATCCGATCAGTTGTGGGAGCAGCCATTTGACCGGACCTTTGAGGTTCAGCTCAGAACGGTTCTGTTTGAGGGCTGGCATGAGATCGAGCATGAGATGCGGTACAAGTATAAAATGGATGAAGGCTTTGATGATAACAGAAGCAGTTTGTGGGATGGACAGGAAAAGGATGCCCGCATGATGAACAGCATCATCGCAAACCTAGAGCTGTGCGACTGGTCAATCGTGCAGATCTTCGATAATCTGGCAAGAGACCAGTATATTAAGAAAAACTGGGAAAATGCGATCCGAAGCAAATACCGGTTAAAGATCACACAGGATAAGATTAAGCCTGAGGTTCGGGCATATTTTGATGAACATCCGGAGGTTGTAGAGAAGTTCTGGGCGGTATCCAAGCAGCAGCTTGTAAATATTCTGCTGAATAAAAAATATCAGAAGGTATTGTCGCCGAACCGGGTAATCTACCTTATCAATAAAGAAGTGGTAAATGATGAATTCATATCAGCACAGCTTGACAGAGAACAGTTCGGCAGAGTGCTGAACAAAGAGATTAAGCAGGAGATCCGTCCATTGGTATCGGATCTGGTATTTGACCAGAGAATTCGGATACGGGATGACGGATTTGACCGGGCAAGTGAGATTATATATGAATGGGCATATCAGCATATTTCCCTGATATTCGGACAGATGCCGAAAAAACTGGAATCCGTTTCATATGAAGTGATGGGATATAAGTTAAAGGTCGTTGCAGAGAAAGAATATTTTCTTATGGATATGCAGACAATCAGCAATGAAGAAGCCGGTATGATCTGGCATGTGGTTGCAGAACTTCGAAAAGACAATGATGGACTGTATCTGACCTGCCGTCATATCTGTGAGAATATCTATTCCAGAGAGCGCCGGTATAATCGACCAAAGTTTATGCGGGATATATTTAATCAGGTCGGATTCTTGGATGCGGACGTATTTATGGATGAAGACACCGAAGCGGTTCCGATATCCGCAGACCAGCTTAAAAACCTTCTTTCACATGCTGGTAGAAGTCTTCCGGTGATCCTTGTAGATAAGCCGGAGCAGATTCCGGACTGGGCGCAGGATTTTGACGGATATACGATCAATGCAGAGGTTCTCTGTAAATCATTAGCCGGTATCTGTCATGTGTTCCTGGGAGATGAGAGCTGTATCAGCCGGATGCAGGAGATCTATGGAAATGAGAGTGTTGATGGCGCGGTATTCTACTGGGGCAGAGATGATGAAAGCCCTACGATATTTACACAGGAGGCCATCCGAAAAGCTTGTTTTGAAGAGGTCAATCACAGCGTTGATGAAGACGAGGAATACGAGAAAGCTTTCCGATATCGTCTGCGAGAACTGGTCTGTCAGGAATTCCATTAAAAACCGGGTTGCAAAGATCAGAAAATGGATGTATGATTTGAGCGGAACAAATTTGAATGAAGTGGAGACAATATACAAATGGAAATCAGAGATATAAATGAAATACGGTCAGCGATCAAGTACATGGATTACAAGCCTGTAATGCTGGCAAAGTTTTATGATATTAAAAGCTTATTGTTTAAAGAGATTTTAGAGAACGAAGACTATTACAAGGTTGCCAGCATATTACCGAATCCGGGAAATGACAATAAGATCGTAAAATGTGTCAACATTCTGGATAAGAAATATATGGCCGGACGGGAGGTTGTAGACTGCACGAAGACACCGGGAGCAATACCGGCTGAAGCGGCAGAGATTCTGAAAAGCATTCGTGCGACAGAAGATCCTGTATCCGTAAAGCTTTCCTTCGGTAAAGAAATGAAAGCTGAGATATATATGAATATCCCAAGAGGTAACAGCCTTACGATCTCAGATATGACGATCACACCGGAGACAGAGCTTATAGTGATGAATCTGTATAATACATATTATACAGAGGGCTTTACACTTGCACTTCACTTTGATGAGTTTGCAGTAGCGATAGAGCCATCTGCCTTAGACGGAATCAAAGGTCAGGGTGATGTATTTGTCTATGCGATGACAAAGAATGCCATTTATAAAGATTTTGGAAGCAGATACTTTGATGTAGAAGCAATCCTGAAATATTACAGAGGATAGAAAAAGGTGCAGAGCGAGGAGCTTTGCAGACAGAGACAAAAAGAGAGCTGGAACCGTGGTTGGCAACAGCTCTTTTAATTTACGCGTGGGATGTTCCTGTGAACAGGTTTGCAAAGTGTGTTTATGCCTGTATTGGCTGTTATATATGGAGGAATAAATGCTTTGAAGAATAAACTTGCATTATTATCAGGTATATTATGTATCGGGCTGGTAATTGCGTTTATCTTTTATACCGGAAAGGATAACCAGAAAAAAAAGGGGTATACGACGACCGGATTTGCCATGGGAACTGCAGTTACGGTATCGGTCTATTCGGATCAGGGCAGACAGGATGCGGATGCAGTGATCGACTGCGTAAGCAGACTGGAGCGTGAACAGATCTCATGGCGGATAGAAGGCGCAGAGGTATACCGTGTGAATCATGAATATAAGGCAGGAGAGCCTTATGAGATAAGCTATGACCTGGCATCTGCGGTCTTGCAGGAAAAAGAAGTAAGCGCGGCAGGAGATGACCTGCTGGCACTCACGATCCGTCCGTTAGCGTCCTGCTGGGGTATCGAAGATGGGAAGAAAGAAGTACCGGAGACTCAGAAGATAGAAGAAGCCTGTTCGGTAGTTAACGATTCGAAAGTGCATATCGTAGACGAACAGGGAAAAGAACTGACACAGGTAAGTGAGCTTTCAGAGGATGGAACCTGGTATGTGCTGTTTGATGAAACAGGCTTAAGCCTTGATTTCGGTGCGATGGGAAAAGGCATTGCTTGTGACCGGGTGGCAGAAAGCCTTGAAGAAAATCAGGCGGAAGGCGCTTGTGTGGCAGTCGGCGGCAGCGTTTTATGCTACGGCGCAAAGCCGGATGGTTCCGGTTTCCGGATCGGTATTCGTGATCCGAGAGGAAATGAAAATGATATGATGGGAACCGTAGAAGTCCGGTCAGACAAGCATCCGGTCTATATATCAACATCCGGAGATTATGAGAAGTATTTTATTCAGGATGGAAAAAGATATCATCATATCTTAAATCCAAAGACCGGATACCCGGCAGACACCGGAACGATATCAGCGACAGTGATCTGTGAAAGCGGTGCATTAAGTGATGCCTTATCAACGATGTGTATTCTGCTTCCGGCGGATCAGGCACTTAAGCTTGTAAAAAGCTTTGACGCAGATGTGATTCTGATCGATAAGGATAAGAATATATATATGACAGAGCAGGCAGGAAAACAGTTCACAATAACAAATGGAGACTATAAAGTAAAATGATAAAAAAAAGAGACATCATTCTGGCACTTGTGATGATCCTTTTAGGAATCGTCTGTTATGGAGTCATCAGGCTGGGCCAGAAAAAAGGCAGTCAGGTTGTTATATATGTAGATCAGAAAGAAATCGGCAGATATGATCTGAATACAGATACCACGAAAGAGATTCAGACCGCAAAAGGAATGAATATTCTGGAAATAAAGAATGGAATGGCATATGTAACAGAAGCAGACTGTCCGGATCAGGTATGCATTCGTATGGGGAAGATATCAAAGACAGGAGAAAATATCGTCTGCCTGCCGCATAAGCTGGTGATTCAGGTGGAGGGTGATGTTGGACAGAAAGCAGAATATGATAATCGATAAGGGCTATTCATAGTATAGCAGGAAAGGCATATATAGAAAGAAAAGATGGGGAAGAAACAAAAAAATTCCAAAAAAAAATCTACAAATAGAAAGATACAGAAAAAGGCTCATAACAGCGCAGGAACGATAGCACAGCTTGGAATGTTTATTGCGGTTGCAATGGTGTTTTCATATATCGAATCCTTTATCCGGATCGATATCGCGGTACCGGGAATCAAGCTCGGACTTGCCAATATTGTAACTATTGTAGTGCTGTGCAAGCTTGGACTTGCGGATGCGGTTTTGGTATCCGTGCTCCGTATCTTCCTGTCGTCTTTATTATTTGGCAATTTTACCGTTATGATATACAGTCTTGCCGGAGCAGCAGTCAGCATGCTGTTTATGTGGATCTCTGTTAAGATTGGTTTTTTTTCAACAACGGGAACGAGTATTCTTGGAGGTGTCGGACATAATGTTGGTCAGCTTATCGTTGCATATCTGGTGATAAAGAACCAAAATATCCTGATATATGCTCCGGTTTTACTGGTCTCTGGAACGATCACGGGAGTTCTGATCGGTCTTGCGGCAGCATTTGTCATGCGGGCGGTTGGCGGTCAGATTGGCAAGTTTTAGGGTTGTTTTTGACCCTGTGAAGTATTATTATATGATTAGTTTTTCTCGATAACAGAGAATGAATTGATAAGAATAACGAGAGAAAGAGGTATGCAGATGGGTTTATTAACTTTTTCGGGTGGTATTCATCCATATGAAGGCAAAGATCTAACAAAAGACAAGCCTGTCAGAGAATATCTTCCAAAGGGAGAGTGTGTTTATCCGCTCAGTCAGCATATAGGTGCACCGGCTGTTCCGATCGTAAAGCGTGGCGACCGTGTACTGGTAGGACAGAAGATTGCAGAGGCGGGAGGATTTGTTTCGGCAAATATCCATTCTTCAATCTCAGGAACGGTAAAAATGATCGAACCGAGGATGACAAGTGGCGGTAATAAAGTAAATTCAATCGTAATAGAAAATGACGGTTTATTTGAGACGGTTGATTTCTCCGAGAATGTGCGAGATCTCTCCACACTTTACAGAGAAGATATCAAGGATATGATCAAGGAGGCAGGTATCGTTGGAATGGGCGGTGCAGGGTTTCCGTCTCATGTAAAGCTGTCACCGAGAAATGAAGATGATATCGAATATATCATTGTAAACGGTGCGGAGTGTGAACCGTATCTGACTTCTGATTACAGAAGAATGTTAGAGGAGACAGATAAGCTGATCCTTGGACTTCAGATCTGTGTAAATCTGTTTGATAAGGCAAAGGGAATTATCGCGATTGAAGACAATAAGCCGGAAGCAATTGCAAAGATCTCAGAGCATCTGGCTGATAACGATAAGATCGAGGTAAAAGTTTTAAAGACAAAATATCCACAGGGTGCGGAACGTCAGTTGATTTATGCAACGACAGGAAGATATGTGAATTCCAAGATGCTTCCTGCAGATGCGGGCTGTATCGTACATAATGCAGATACGATTGTTTCCATCTATGAAGCGGTGATCGAGGGTAAGCCACTGTACACCAGAATCGTAACGGTTACAGGTGATGCTATCGTTAATCCATGTAATCTGCTGGTTCGTAATGGTACAAGCTGTCGGGAGATCATAGAAGCGGCAGGCGGTTTTAAGGATGGCAAGCTGCCGGAGAAGATCATTGCAGGTGGACCTATGATGGGTAAAGCGATGTTCTCGCTCGATGTTCCGGCAGTAAAAGGTCTGTCAGCACTTCTTTGTATGACACATGATGAGGTTCAGGACTGGGAGCCATCTGCATGTATCCGTTGCGGAAGATGCGTGGATGTCTGTCCGGGAAGAATTATTCCGTCAGATCTTGCAAAATATGCAGAACATGGCAATATAGATGCATTCTTAAAGCATGATGGCATGGAATGTTGTGAGTGTGGCTGTTGTTCTTATGTATGTCCTGCCAAGAGACATTTGACACAGACAATAGCCGGAACCAGGAAGAGTATTCTGGCAAGTAAGAAGAAGTAGGAGGTGGAGACATGGAAGAAACAACATTGAGGATTTCTGCATCTCCGCACGTCAGAGATCGGAAAACGACATCATCCCTGATGCTGGACGTGATCATTGCATTACTGCCGGCGAGTGTGTTTGGTGTATATAATTTTGGAACAAAAGCATTTGTGCTGATCTTAACCTGTATAGCATCTTGTATTTTTTTTGAATGGGGCGTGGAAATGCTCCTGCACAGAAACAGTACAGTAAAAGATTTCAGTGCAGTCGTAACAGGCCTGCTTCTGGCATTGAATCTTTCGCCGGAGGTTCCTGTATGGATGGCGATACTCGGAAGCGCATTTGCCATTATTATAGTAAAACAGTTATTTGGCGGTCTGGGTCAGAACTTTATGAATCCGGCACTTGGAGCCAGATGCTTCTTGTTAATATCATTTGCGGGAAAGATGACTACATTTACATATGATGGAGTTACAACAGCGACCCCACTTGCAATTTTAAAGAGTGGCGGAACAGTAGATGTATTAGATATGTTTATCGGAAGAATTGCAGGTACGATCGGTGAGACATCTGCGATCTGTCTGTTGATCGGTGGTTTATATCTGATTATTCGTAAGGTGATCAGCCCGATCATTCCACTGGTTTATATTGGAACATTTTCCGTATTTATATTCCTGTACTCCCTTGCATCCGGCATGGGCTTTGAACCATTATATCTGGCAGCGCACCTTTGTGGTGGTGGTCTGATGTTAGGCGCTTTCTTTATGGCGACCGACTATGTGACCTCACCTATTACAAAGAAGGGAAAAGTGGTATTTGGTATTATCCTTGGACTTTTGACCTTCCTGTTCCGAATCTATGGCGGCTCGGCAGAAGGTGTATCCTATGCGATCATTATTTCGAACCTTCTTGTTCCGTTGATCGAACGGTTTACACAACCGAAGTCATTTGGTAAGGGCGCTGAGCTTCAGAAGGAAGAAGGCGGCTCGGCAGCAGACAGCAAGAAGATGGATAAGAAATCAATTGTCATCGCAACGGTAGCAATCCTTGTCATTACACTTGTTGCCGGCGGTGTGCTTGCATATGTACAGCAGATCACAAAGAAGCCGATCGAACAGGCGGAACAGCAGGCAAAGGAGGACGCATACCGGGAAGTATTTACAGATGCGGATGCCTTCCGGACGGTAGATGGCTTCGACAGTGAGACTGCATCTACATGGCTTTCGGATAAAGGCTATAAGGCAGATATAGATGATGCAGTAACTGCCTGTGACAAAGATGGAAATGCACTTGGTTATGTATTTGTTATTACATCCCATGAGGCATATGGCGGAGATCTTCAGCTTGCTCTTGGTGTAGCAGAGGATGGAACTACAAATGGTATCTCTTTCCTGTCATTAAGTGAGACAGCAGGTCTTGGTATGCAGGCAGATACAGATGAGTTCAAATCACAGTTCGCAGGCAAGAATGTAGCACAGTTTAAATATACAAAATCCGGTGCGGCATCGGATGAGGAGATCGATGCATTAAGTGGTGCGACGATCACGACAAATGCAGTCACGAATGCAGTAAATGCGGGACTTTCCTATGCAGATTATCTGAAAGGAGGAGCAAACTAATGGGTAAATGTACAGAACGTTTATACAATGGTATCGTGAAAGAAAATCCAACCTTCGTACAGATGCTTGGTATGTGTCCGACACTTGCGGTTACATCATCAGCAATCAACGGAGCAGGTATGGGACTTTCTACAACCTGTATTCTGGTGTTGAGCAATGCGTTTATCTCACTGTTTCGTAAAGTGATACCGGATAAGGTCAGAATACCATCTTATATTGTTATCATTGCTTCTTTTGTAACGGTTATTCAGTTTTTAATGCAGGCATACCTGCCGTCCTTAAATGACAGTCTTGGAATCTATATTCCACTGATCGTAGTAAACTGTATTATTCTTGGACGTGCAGAGAGTTACGCTTCGAAGAATAAAGTTCTTCCGTCAATCTTTGACGGACTTGGAATGGGACTTGGCTTTACGATCGGTCTTACCTTGATCGGTATGTTCCGTGAACTGATCGGAAAAGGCTGTGTATTCGGATTCCAGATCATTGGAGATGGTAACCTTCTTCAGAAGACATCAGGAGCAGGAAAAGCAATCGGAGATGTGCTTGCAGCATATACGCCGATCACAATCTTTGTACTTGCACCGGGAGCATTCTTTGTACTTGCTTTTATTATTGCAACGATCAATAAGAGAAATGCGAAGAAGGCAGCAAAGGCACTTGCAATTGGAGAAGAGATCCCTGCAAGCTGTAAGCCGGAATCCTGTATGGGATGTGCAAACATCATGTGTGCAGGAAGAAAGGCTGCTATGCAGGATACTCAGGTTAATGTTCAGACAAATGCCGGCAAGGCATCCGCTGCACAGACTCCGTCAGCACCGGCACCACAGCCGAAAAAGGTTGTGATCCCAGACAAGATAGTAAAGAAACCGGTAGAGCAGGAAAACGGACAACAAGTGCAGTCGGTACAATCAGCGCAGCAGCCGGTTCCAGAGCAACCAGCACCAGTCGTACAGCAGGCTGTTGCTCAGAGTACACTGCAGCCACAGATAGCAGCTTCATCAGAGACTACGACTACTCCGGTTTCACAGGAGCCGCAAATACAGGTAGCACAGGTAGTACAACCAGAGCAGCAGCCGGTACAGGAAAAGCCAGCGTCAACCGTACAGCAGACTCCGGTTCAGGTGGCAAAAGAGATGTCTGACAGACCGAGAATCCATATTCCGGCGAATCTGAATAGAGTACCACATGCAGTTGTTCTCTCAGAGACAGACAATCCGGTTTCAGAGCCAGAGAAAGCGGAAGCAGTATCGGAAGAATCCGATATGGTTGACACATCAAAGCTTGTAAGACCAGATGTTGCAAGTGCAGATCAGGTAAACAAATATCAGGAATTTGATGAGAAACCGACAGATAAAAAGAATAAGAAAAGGGGAGGTAGAAAATAATGCATATTTTATTATTGGCAGTTGGAGCAGCCCTCGTAAATAATGTAATATTAAGCCAGTTCCTCGGACTGTGTCCTTTCCTTGGCGTATCAAAGAGTGTAAACACAGCAACCGGTATGGGCGGGGCAGTTATATTTGTAATGACGATCGCTTCAGCGGTAACGAGTATTGTTTATTATGGAATCCTTTCCCCGCTGGGATTAGATTATCTGAATACAATCGTGTTCATCCTTGTAATAGCGGCACTGGTACAGTTTGTAGAGATGTTCTTAAAGAAGAATATGAAGTCTTTATACGAGTCACTTGGAGTATACCTTCCCCTGATCACAACAAACTGTGCAGTTCTTGGTATCGCACTTTCAAATGTACAGAATGAATATACGATCCTTGAGAGTATAGTAAATGGTTTTGGTTCAGCAGTAGGTTTTGCGATCTCAATTACGATCCTTGCAGGTATCCGTGAGAAGTTGGAATACAGTGATATTCCGGAAGCATTTAAGGGTACTCCGATCGTTCTGATCACATCAGGTCTGATGGCAATAGCGTTCTTTGGCTTTGCCGGATTGATATAAGGAGGGATCGTTATGGATATTACAACAATTCTGATCGCAGTTGCTGTTGTAGCAGGCGTTGGTGTCATCATTGGTATTCTGCTCGGTGTAGCTGGTGAAAAGTTTAAAGTTCCGGTAGATGAAAAGGCAGTTATGGTGCGGGAGCTTCTTCCCGGAAATAACTGTGGTGGATGTGGATATCCCGGTTGTGATGGTCTTGCAGCAGCCATTGCAAAGGGTGAGATGCCGCCATCTGCATGTCCTGTTGGAGGTGCAGCCGTTGCAGAGGCAATCAGTGCAGCACTCGGCGTAGAGAATACAGCAAGCACTAAGTATGTAGCCTTTGTCAAATGCGCAGGTGACTGTGAGAAGGCAAAGGATGTCTATGACTATGTTGGACCAAAGACCTGTGTTCTTGCACAAAACAGCCCAAATAACGGGCCAAAGGGCTGTACATATGGCTGTACAGGATATGGTTCCTGCAAGGCAGTCTGTGAATTCGGTGCGATTGATATTATAGATGGCATTGCAGTTGTAAATGAGGAAAAATGTAAAGCGTGCGGAAAGTGTGTAGATGTCTGTCCAAGACATCTGATCGAGCTGGTTCCATACGATGCCCCTCATCGTGTCAGATGTAATTCAAAGGAAAAAGGAAAAGAAGTAAAGGCAGTATGTTCAGCAGGGTGTATCGGCTGTTCACTCTGCGTCAGATCCTGTGAATTTGATGCGGTATCGGTAGATCAGAACCTTGCACACATTGATTATGATAAATGTACCCATTGTGGCGCATGTGCCAGAAAGTGTCCGGTCAAGATCATAAGCTGATCAATGTGATCGGATTCAGAATCTGACTGCTGTGACTGATTCATAGGCAGATCGGTGAAACCGATAATTTATATGTCTAAATATATTCTCTGCTTCATATTATGATACGGAAGGTGGATTTTGTTGAAAAGGGAATATAGATGAGATTTTGTGAATTAAAAGAAAAAGAAGTAATAAACTGCAAGGACTGCCAGCGGCTTGGCTTTGTTGCAGATATTGAATTTGATCCCTGCTCCGGAAGAATTGAGGCGATAATTGTTCCAGAGCAGGGAAAAATTTTCTGGTGCTTTGGATCTTGCGAGGAGTATCGCATTGATTTCTGTAATGTAGTAAAGATCGGGCCGGATATTATTTTAGTTGACATTCCACCCCGAATATGTAAAAGTTAGTAGCAGAGAAAATAGAGGGGATAAAATAATTTTCCCTGATTTACGGAGGCAAAAACATGAGATGTCCATTTTGTTATGTTGATGATACAAGAGTTATAGATTCCAGACCGGCGGATGACGGTTGTTCGATTCGAAGAAGAAGACAGTGCGATGCCTGTGGCAGACGTTTTACGACGTATGAAAAGGTTGAGACGATCCCGCTTATCGTAATCAAAAAGGATAAGAACAGAGAGACTTATGACAGAAAGAAGATCGAATCCGGTATCATAAGATCCTGTCATAAAAGACCGGTATCTGCGGAACAGATATCCAAGTGTATCGATGATATCGAGAACGAAATCTTTAATCTGGAGGCAAAAGAAGTAGAGAGTACAACAATCGGTGAGATCGTTATGGATAAGATCAAGGATCTGGATCAGGTAGCTTATGTAAGATTTGCTTCTGTATACAGAGAGTTCAAAGATGTGAATACATTTATGAATGAGCTGAGTAAGTTATTATCTGCAAATTCTGACAAGAAATAGACGGGAACAATCATGGTAGATTCATATAACACAATACTGACACCGGGCGTCGATGAGATAGTTGAGAAGAAATCCAGATTTATCGGTTATGCACAGCCGGTTTCTTCAGAAGAAGAAGCATATGCGTTTGTAGAAAGTGTCAAGAAAAAACATTATGATGCACGACACAATTGCCATGCATTTGCAATCGGAAAAGAGAATACCCTTTATCGTTTTTCAGATGACGGAGAACCGCAGGGAACAGCTGGAAAACCGATATTAGAAGTGATATCGGGAAATCAGGTAACAGATATTTGTATTGTGGTTACAAGATATTTCGGTGGTACTCTGCTTGGAACAGGAGGGCTTGTCCGGGCATACACAGAAGCCGCTAAGCTTGCCCTTGCAGATGCCGGCATTCACCAGATGCAGCGCATGAAGCTTATGGATATCACCTGCTCCTATAATGATTCCGGCAAAGTACAGTATCTCTTATCAACAAATGAGATCAGCATAGAGAATACAGAATATGGCGCAGACGTAACCTTCCATACAGCAGTCCCTGTCTCCGATGTATCTATGATCGAAAAGAAGATTACAGAAGCAACAGCAGCCCGCGCTGTCATCGACGAAAAAGGCGAGAAATTCGTATAAACAAGGCTCATTCTTTTTGCGCCAATTAATTTAAAGTAAATATAAAATAAGCTTGCCTGTAGCGTCATATAGCGTCACAGGCAAGCTTATTTTTGTTTTCCCTAAAAAAAGGTCGGCGGAAAAAGGTAGGACAGATACCGCAGGATCGGCGCATAATCCTCCAGATGCAGGAAGATCGGCGAGAAAATCAAAGTGCAGATCACAAGAGCCGGCAGAGCCGATACAAACCGCTTATAATGTCGGAAGATAAGCAGACAGATAAAAGTGAACAGCAGACACAGCAGTATATATCCGGACATCTTTAACAGAAATGGCAGGATGGCTTCCGGCTGCTCATATAAGTAGAGCGTAACTACACTGACCAGCCATACCGGTGTTATATTAGCAAGAATACCGGTCAGACAGAAACGCAGTCTTTTCCGTTTGGATACTCTGTCATAGATGTGTTCATCCTGATCCTTTAGATAGACCAGCAAACCGACCAGAGAAGATAAGAACAGAAGAAAACCGGTAAATGCATGAACCGGGAACAGATCTACGCGGTCGGTTGTTCCGTGGTAGGCTCCTGTATTATTGACAGATAACCGGAAGACAGAATCACTGTTCATATAATTTCTGTATTGATCTTCCAGATATGACTGGAAAGAACTCCGATAAAAGTCTTTTGTGGCAGAATTCGATGCCAGATAGTTGACGGCAATAGCCGGCGAGAAAGCATCCAACAGCCGGTCAAATAATGTTTCGGAAAAAATTGACTGGAACATCGAAGATGGGGAAGTGTATAAGCGAATGTGGCAGTTCTTGATATCATGTATAAATGCGTCAGAAAATCCATTGTCAAACGCAAATCCACAGTCATACCGCCCGGATGCAACCTGATCCTTTAATTCCTCCTTAGAACTGCATTTCTCGAAAGTAAAGCAGTCCTGATGTCCGGAGAGCTCCTGCTCCACCTGTGCCAGGTAACTGTTTGATTCTTCCATATAATATCCACAGATGAATACCGTGCTTTTTTCTTCCATCGGCAGATTTTTTACATAGAATGCCGTGAACGGAATGATCAGCAGCAACAGAAGATTGATGAATTTTTTTGAAGTCCGTTTTAACAGGATTCTGTATTGACGTAACAGCATAAGCAGTTGTCCTTTCATCGATTAATGGTAAAAGCCATTACATAAGTGGTTTAACAGTTGATAATACGGGGTATGTTCAGCAAAATTCTGGATGAAGTCAGGCAGAAGTCTGACCGGAACAATACCGCCTCCGATATAAGCCAGTAAGAAAGCTGTCAAAAATAACAGCAGGCATGCTCCGGAATATCCGGTTGGCAGATACCCGATCAGCAGGATAACGAATCCGATAAACAGGATCGCGGGTATTCCGGCAAAGAATCCCGATATATGAAACTGCAAAGGGGCAAAATGACCGATCGTACCTCCGGTCATACAGCTAAAGAACAGTATCGTATAGATCATAAATAATGTGATCGTAAGTGTCAGATACTGACTGATTATAATATGCGCTCCGGTGATTCCGTGAAGCTTCAGACGAAGACGTAATGTATCAGAATTCCCTTTTATAAAAGATAAAAAGACGATTCCGCTGAAGAACAGCAGAAGCAGCAGCCCGGATACTATATAATACTGATAAGGGGTATAAGCTCCGGTAAGCTGTAAGTCTTCTCTGATATAAAGCTCTGTTCTGGATAAAACATAATCCATGTAGAGATTATCGGCATCCGTTGCAATTTGATCCAGTGCAGTATCCGGGAGCCCCATTTGATATGCTCCCTGATAAATGATCGTAGTTGCAGCCTGTGCAGTAGCAAGCATTGATGAGGTGGATTTGAATACCTCATTTAGAGTGTAAGTATCTAAAGTACCATCCTGATTATAAATGACTGTGATCGGATTGTCCTCTCCGTATATAATGCTGTTGATGATATTATCAGGAATGATGATCAACGCCTTGATTTCGTCGTTTTCAAGCATCTGTTTGCCGTGATCTTCGGAAGCTATCTCGATGAAACGGCAGGTAGCCCGGTAGCTGTCCATTTCACTTACCATAGAATATGCCATCTTGGCATAAGGAGAAGATGCATCGGCAACCAGCCCGACATTGACCGGTTCGATGGTCTGCTCATTATATAATAACCGGTTTGACAGCAGAACGACGACAGAGAGTCCGACCGCCAGAATGAGAGTGATCAGGACAAGCGGAAGAAACCGCTGCTTTATTCTTTTAAGGTCTGTTAGAAATAATCGAAAAAACATAAGAACATTCACATCCAATCTGAATCAGGCACGAAGCATGGCTGCGTAATCTGCACCATTTGCTTCCTGCAGTAAACCATCCTTTAATATATAGATGCGATTACAGATGGAGAGCGCATCTTCTTCATGTGTTGCAACGATAATGCTGCCTCCATTACCGGTATATTCCTTCAGATAGTCCAGAATTCCTTTTTTACAGAGAAGATCTAACGCAGCAAGTGGTTCATCCAGTAATAAAAGATCCGGTCGCTCCAGCATACAGATAGCAAGGCTCAGACGTTTCTTCATACCACCGGACATTGTACTTACCTTCTGATGAAGAAAAGCATCTACACCGAGTTTTTTTAAGATAGAGAGGCTGTAGGTGCTGTTTAGCTCGGCAGATCTGCCGGAGTACCAGAGCTTCAGATTATCCAGACCGGACAGCTCCGGAATCAGTGGATTTTCCTGTGGAAGAAAACTGACCGTATTATCCGGTTTGTCAAAAGAATAAGTGCCATGATCCTGTCGGAGTCCGCCGGACAGAATACCAAGCAGCGTTGATTTTCCGGAACCGTTGATTCCCAGAAGCCCGATACATTCACCGGGTGCAACTTGCAGGGAGATATGATTTAGTACCATTTTCTTTTTATAATTTTTTCCAATATCATTTACAGTAAACATATTAATAATCCTCTTCAATAACCTGAAAATCCAGATAGTCGAATTCAATCGCTTCCACGAAATTATCATGATTGAAACGTGTTCTTGCGTGGAGAATAAAATCATTTTGATTTTTCTTCAGCCAGATCGGTTTTGCAAGATCAAATTCATAGCACATTTCCTCTAATGCTTTGTATACCTTTTTTGTTCGTGTCAAAGACGCATCATCTATACAGACAACCGTATCCTTTATCAGCCGGTTATCCTTCATTATTTTACCCCATACTCGGAACATAAGTTAAAACCTCAATTTCTATATAATATATGTAAAAATATTGCATACCACAAAAATCATTCTGTAATCTGTCATAAAAAACTGTATTTCAATTTCCATATGAAGTCAAGCATAAATAAATGTAAGTTGTTCAAAATTTTTATACACGAAAAACACATTTCTTCTACATGGAAAACACACTTCTTACACAATTACAGATTATAGTATAACCTGTAAATAAGAAAGAGAGCAGTAAACAAAAGAAAGCTGCTGTTACATAGAAAGAAAGGATGATTGATTATGGATGAGAATTTTAGAGAAGAACAGGATCGTCAGTTCGACTCAGAAAGCCAAACACAGGAACAGACACAGACAGCTTCCGAACAGACGACGGAACAGATGAATATGCAGAATGAGAATAGCTCCTATGGACAGAACTATGGAAGCAGCAACGTATATGGACAGACTGGTGCAGAACAGAACGCAAATGCATATAACCGGCAGAATGCACAGAGTAGTATGTATCATGGAACACCGGGACAGAATATGTATTTTGGCGGTGCATTTTACTCCAGCAATCAGCATGCAGGATATAACAGCCAGACCGGCTATACATCAGCTTACACGAATCCATCAGGAAATGCTGCACAGGGTACAGGTGCTTCCACGCAGAATATGAATGGTTATTCCGAAAATGTAAATAAAGCAATGCAGAAGGCTGCTGAGAAGGAAAAGAAAAAATCAGAAAAGATGGTACGCTCGGCAAAGAAGAAAGCAGATAAAAAAGCTAAGAAAGAAATGAAGAAAACAAACGGTGGTAGAAGTACAGGAAAGAAGGTAGCAACGACTATAGCTGCGGCAGTTGTCTTCGGACTGGTTGCAGGCTGTGTCTTCCAGGGTGTCCGGTATGGAAGCGATAAGTTCTTAAAGAAAGAAAATCAGACGGTTCAGATCGGATCAGATACAACTACAAGCTCCGCTTTGCTCGATGCAAATGCATCCGGAAGCACCGGTGACTACAGTGTAGCAGATGTAAGTGCAACTGTAATGCCATCCATTGTATCCATAACAGGAACATATGTAACAACATATCAGTACTGGTTTGATACCTATGAGCAGGAGCAGTCAGGAGCAGGCTCAGGTATCATAATCGGAAAAGATGAAACAAGCCTTTATATCCTGACGAACTATCATGTGGTAAAGGATGCAAAAGAATTATCAGCAGGATTTATAGATGGTGAATCAGCCGGTGCAGAAGTAAAAGGCTATGACGAATCAAATGATGTAGCGGTTGTAACCGTTCCGTTAAAGAAGATCAAGGACGACACATTAAGTCAGATCAAAGAGATCACAATCGGTTCATCCGAGAACTTAAGAGCCGGAGATCCATGTATCGCTATTGGTAACGCGCTTGGATATGGACAGTCGGTAACAGTAGGATATATCAGTGCTCTTGACCGTGAAGTCAGTGTAGATGACGGAACTGTAAAGGTTCTTCAGACTGATGCAGCTATCAACCCTGGTAACAGTGGTGGTGCTCTTGTAAATATGAAGGGCGAACTGATCGGTATGAACACAGCGAAATATGTAGACAGTACAGTAGAAGGAATGGGCTACGCACTTCCTATATCCGATATACAGGATATCATCAACGATATTCTTGCAGGCAAGAGTACAACCAAATCAGGATCAACCTATCTTGGTGTAACCGTTAAAAATATCACATCTGAATATGCAGAAGGACTGAATATGCCGGAAGGAGTATATGTATATTCGGTAAGTGAAGGATCTCCGGCAGAGAAATGCGGACTTCTTACAGGTGATATCATTGTAGGTATTGATGGAAATGATATTTCAGACAGTACAGATCTTCAAAGCCAAATAGCAAGTGGAAAGGTTGGCGATGAGATTGAGATCGAATTCTACAGAAATGAAAAAGGCGAATATGTTAAGAAAACTGTAAAAGCAACTCTGGAAGCAAAGACAGAAGATCTGACACAGAATAACTAATTACAGGATGGATAATTAAGAGGTAATAAGTTCAGATAAAGTGCAGTAATTGAACAAATAAATGCACTTTATCTGAACTATTTTTTATGATAGGAAACCATTAGTTAGCAAGAGTGGGTCGATAAGCAGGAGAATATTTACATGATAAAATGAACTGTGCTAAACTAAAAAATAACGGGTACTGATTTCGGATTAAAATATATGAAAAGGTAAAGAAGTAAATATTTAAGAAGGAGAAATCATATATGGGAGATGATTCAGATAAGAAAGAAATTTATAAAAGATATTTTTTTGTAGATTATGAAAATGTTAACAGAGATGGGATGAACGGAATTGTAAAATTATCAGACAAAGACTGTGTCCGTGTATATTATAGTGATGCGGCTGAAACTCTTACATTTGGATTGCATAGGCGGATACAAGTATCACAGGCTGAATTTGAATATATAAAGATCCAGATACCAATAAAAAATGCTGTGGATTGTCAGATATTATTTGATATAGGAAATTTTATACGTGAGAATAAAAATGCGGAATATTATATTGTTTCAAAAGATAGTGATTTTGATAAAGCGATAGAAGGATTGAAAAACAGAAAAATTAAAATAAAAAAGATTGCAGATATAGCGAAAAGAAATGAGGATCCTGTTGAAAAACAGGTGAAGAACAATACCGGACAAACAAAGTTGAAACAGACTGTTGATAATGAGAAAAGGGAAGCACAGGTGCGCTCCTTCTTTGGACAACATTTTAAAGAAAAAAAGTATGTTGAACAGAAAGAGAAAATAATACAGGTTATAGTGGAATCGAAAACAAAGCAAGCTGTGAATAATAATCTGATGAAATTATATCCAAATGAAACTGTACATGTTATATATAAGAGAATTCAGCCTTTGATAAAGAATTTGCCGGGCAGATAGAAGAGAATAAGAGAACTCAAAATTACTTATTATGAAAAAACACAAAAAATGTCAAAAAAAGTGTTGACATCTGACGTCTGATTTAGTATTATATCAACTGTTCGCGGTACGAAACACCGAACGAACAAAGATCACAACTTACATATTTCATGATGATTCTCATCTGGAAAGCATGCAGAACATCAAAAAAGAAATTAAAAAAGTTGTTGACAAAGAACACT